>Ga0208755_100005_pt1 | contig 403898 bp, 352 predicted proteins | sample LakWasMet57_HOW8_2_FD_183891 | JGI IMG/M metagenome (GOLD analysis project Ga0208755, IMG submission 183891) | Freshwater sediment methanotrophic microbial communities from Lake Washington under simulated oxygen tension - Sediment Metagenome... | ecosystem: Environmental > Aquatic > Freshwater... | reverse complement strand
CGCCCGTCGCTGAGCCGCCGCCCGTCGCTGAGCCGCCGCCCGTCGCTGAGCCGCCGCCCGTCGCTGAGCCGCCGCCCGTCGCTGCTCCACCGCCTGTGCCGGTTCCGCCACCGCTGCCGCCCATCACGGGGACGCCATTGACGCACGTGCAGTCGAAGCCACACGCCTGACCCGCGCAGAACGGATCGGCGCAGTCGTCGAGCCCGTCACCGTTGTCGTCGACGCCGTTGTCGCAGCGCTCGTTGAGCGTCTTGCAGCTCGAGTCGCCAAAACACTTCGGATCGAGACAGTCGACCTTGCCGTCGCCGTTGTCGTCTTTGCGGTTGGTGCAGTCCTCCGGCCCCAACGGTCCGGGAGCAGGAGGCTGCGTTCCACATGCGGCAGCGATCGCCACCGCGAGGATCAGCAGAGAAGAACGAAACGACATGCAGGACCCTCGGAGCGGCGGCCGACCAGAGCCGCACGCTACCACGGGTCACTCTTCGGCTTCGGCCGGAGCGCCACCCATCTTCGCGAGGTCTTCCTTGTTCACCTTCGCGGGATCGATCTTCTTGGTGGCGTCGATCATCTTCTGCACCGTGTCGTCGAACTCGAACTCGCCGTCTTTCTTGAATCTCAAGAAATTCACCCGCGCGACGACGTAGTTCTTCAAATACGGCGACTGGAGCCCCTTGGCCTTGAGCGCCTCTACCACCCGGGCGACCTCGTCATCCCACTTCAGGAGCAGGTCGGCGCGAGCCTCACGGGTCTGCAGCGCGTCGGCGATCGGCTCTTCCAGGAAGCCCTCGAGTCGCTTCACCACCGGCGAGTAGGCGCCCGCAGAGAACCGGGGCCGCTTCTCGTAGGCCGCGCCGAAGGTGATGAAGTGCGGCTCTTCGAGGAAGGGGATGAAGTCGCTCTCGTTGCCGGCCTTCGCGCCGACGAGCCCGCGCACCATGCGGATCACCTCGAGCGAACGTTCCTTCAGGTTGTGCGCCTTCTCGGTGTTGAGCGCGAGGATCTGAAAGGCCACGTCTTCTTCCGGGATCACCAGGGCGACGATCGACTTGAGGCCCAGCAGCTTCGCGGCGCCGAGCCGGTGGTTGCCGTTGGGCGTCCAGTACTTGCCGTCTTTGCGCACCGCGATGATCGGGTCGAGGAAGCGGCCCACGCGCTCCATCGCGTCGGCGAGCTTCTTCACGTGCGTCTCGCTGCGATCGCGCTGGTACGGAGTCGGCTCGACCTGGTCGATGGGCAGCGCGGCGATCACCACGTGTTTGCCGCCCAGCGGTTCCTTGTAGCTGCCCACCACCGTGCCGCCGTCAGCCTCGATCAACTTCGCCAGCTCGAGCCCGTCGAGCGACGCCGACATCTCCTTCGCGCCCAGGCCTTTGCTCTTCGCTTCGACCTTCTTGCGGCGCGCCTTCTTCGGCTTCTTGACGATCTTCTTCGTGGCCATGGCTCACTCTCCCGAGACGGTCAGCTCCTTGAAGCGGATGGTCGATGCGCCGGTGGAGCCATGGAAGGTGAGATCGTTCCCGATGGCGTCGAGCTGCATCAGCATGTCGTTGAGGTTGCCGGCGACGGTCACTTCCTGCACCGGCCGCGTCAGCTCGCCGTTCTCGATCCACAGCCCGTTGGCGCCGCGGGAGTATTCGCCGGTCACGGTGTTCGCGCCGTGGCCGAGCATCGCCGTCACGTAGAAGCCGTTCGGCACTTCCTTGATGATCTGCTCCGGCGTCTTCGTGCCGGGCTCGAGCACCAGGTTGTTCACGCCGATCGCAGGGAGGCTCTGGTAGCCGCGTGACGCGTTGCCGGTGGTCTTCGTCTTCGCCTTCCGCGCGGTGAACGAGTCGTAGAGGAACGCCTTGAGCACGCCCTTCTCGACGAGGCTGGTGCGTCGCGTGGCGACCCCTTCACCATCGAAGGGGCTCGTCGCCAGCCCGCGCGGCCGCAGCCCGTCGTCGAGAATGCTCACGTGCTCGGGGGCGATGCGCTGCCCGAGCTTCGCGGCCAGGAACGACGACTTCTTGAACACCGCGTCGCCGTTGGTCGCGCTCGCGATGCTGGCCACGAAGCCGGCCGCCATCGTCGGGTCGAGAATGATGGGGCACTTCTGCGACTTCACCTTCTTGGCGCCCAGCATCCGCACCGCGCGGTGCGCCGCCTTCTTCGCCACCTCTTCCGGCGAGCCGAGATCTTCGAAGAAGCGCTTGGCGTCGTACCAATACGAGGTCTGCAGCTGCTCACCGTCGGTCGCGACCGGAGACGCGTACAGGTACACGCTCGTGCCCTGATAGCTGCCGTGCATGCCGATGCTCGAGGCCAGGTACACCTCGCTGACCGACTCACCGGCGCCGACCGAGTCGATGGTCTTGATGCGCGGGTCGAAGGCCTTGATCACCTTCTCCATCTCGATCGAGGCGTTGATCTTCCAGTCGGGGGGCAGGCTCGCGACCTCGGGGTCGAACAGCGGGCCGACGTCGGGGATCTTGCCGAGATCGCTCTTCTCAGGCAGCCCATTGAGCGGGTTGGGCGCCGACATCTCCGCCAGCGCGATGGCGCGATCGACCATCGTGTCGAGGGCCGCGGGGTCGAAGTCGCTCGTCCACACGAAGCCCTGCCGGTTCTTGACGAACACGCGCAGGCCCACGCCCTTGCTGGTGGCCTGGGTGAGGTCCTCGATCTCTCCGTCACGCACGCGCACGTCGGCGCTGCGCCCGATCTGAAGAAACGCCTCCGCCTGCTTCGCGCCCCGCTTGAGCGCCCGCTGCATGATCTTCTTCGCCAGCGTCTCGTAGTTCTTGCTGCTCATCGCTTGGCTCCCACCTTCGTGCCGCCGACCGTCATGTTGTCGATGCGCAGCGTCGGCAAACCCACGCCGACCGGCACGCTCTGGCCGTCTTTGCCGCAGGTGCCCATGCCGGGATCGGGTTTGGGATCGTTGCCGACCTTCGACACGTTCTTCAGCGCCTCCGGGCCCACGCCGATCAGCGTCACGCCCTTGAGCGGCCGGCCGAGCTTGCCCTTCTTGATCTCGTAGGCCTCGCTCACCGCGAACACGAAGTTGCCGTTGGTGATGTCGACCTGGCCGCCGCCGAAGTTCGCGCAGTACACGCCCTTGTCCACCGAGCGCAGAATGTCTTCCGGCGTGTCTTCACCGGGCGCGAGGTAGGTGTTGGTCATGCGCGGCAGGGGCAGGTGCTTGAACGACTCGCGCCGCCCGCTGCCGGTGGACTTCTCGTTCATCAGCTTCGCGTTGAGCGAGTCGAACATGTAGCCCTTCAGCTCGCCGCGCTCGATGAGCACCTTGAACTGCGCCGGGTTGCCCTCGTCGTCGACGTTGAGCGAGCCGCGCGCGTTGGCCACCGTGCCGTCGTCGATGACCGTCACCAGATCGCTGGCCACCTTCTGACCGAGCTTGCCGGCGAAGAGCGAGGTGCCCTTGCGAATGAAGTCGGCCTCCAGCCCGTGGCCCACCGCTTCGTGCAGCAAGATCCCCGACCAGCCGGGCGCGAGCACCACCGTCTGCTGGCCCGCTTCGGCGTCGGCGGCGCCCAGGCCCGCGACGGCCTGCCGCGCTGCCTCCCGCGCCACCACCTCGGGGGTGAAGGTGTCGAAGTGCGAGAACGAGACGCGCCCGCCGCCGCCGTACGAGCCGGTGCGCCGCTCGCCCTTCGCGCCCTCGGCCACCACCATCGTCGAGAGGCGACACATGTCCTGGGTGTCTTCGGCGAGGCGGCCCGCGGTGTTCGCGATCAGGATGCGCTTGGTCGAGTCGGCCCAGGTGCACGTCACCTGCTTGATGCGCTTGTCGTACGCGCGAGCGGCCTTGTTGGCGCGCACCACGAGGTCGCGCTTGAGCTCGACCTCGACGTTCGCGAGGTGCTCGTCGAGCCGGTAGAACGTCGGGAGCGGGGTGCGCGAGACCTTGAACGATTTCTCGCTGCCGCCTCCCTGGGCGATGAAGGCCGCGGTGCGCGCCGCGCGGAACAGCGCCTCTTCGTCGAGGTCGTCGGAATACGCGTAGCCGACCTTGGCGCCCGAGATGACGCGCACGCCGACGCCCTGCGACAGGCCGTTCTGCGCGCTCTTGACCTTGTTCTCTTCGAGCGTGACCGCGGTGAACTCGTTTCGCTCGACGTAGACCTCGGCGAAGTCGGCGCCTCGTTCCATCGCGGCCGACAACAGCCGCTCACACAGCGGAACGGGCAGGAGGGGAAGGTGAGAGGAAGACATGCGCGAACACTAACAACGCCTCACGCGCTGACCTGCTAGAGTTTTGGGCCGATTCATGGCCCCGCCCAGGAAAAGCGTCTCCCGTGGAACCGGCGAGCTCGAGAACGATCCCGAGCGAGAAAATCGCACGCAGGCGCGCGCGCCGAACCCCGTCGCCGATGATCCCGAACGCGCCAACAAGACCCAGGCGCGCGTGCAGAACCCGGTCGCCGACGACGAAGATCCCGAGCGGGCCAACGCCACCCAGGCGCGCGCGCCCAACCCGCTGACGAAGAAGAAGCCGGTGCGCGCGAAGGTGCCGGCGCCCGACTACGGCGCGGAAGACGAAGGCTCGTACCGCACCGGCCAGAACTACCAGTCGCCCGACGAAGACGAGGGCATCTCCGGTGACCCCGCGCGCATGAGCCTCGAAGGCGACGGCCTCGAGGCGCTCGACCCGGAGATCGGCTCACGCACCAAGGCCCTGCCCGCGCTCGAGACCGAGTCTCCGTCCGGCACCAGCGTCGACGACGACGTCGACGGCGCCGATGACGCCAACGCCACCCGCGCCGGCCCGCCGCTCAAGCTCGAGATCACCGCCGGCCCCGATGCGGGCAAGAAGAAGAAGTTCAAGGGCGTGCGCATGGTCATCGGCCGCACGCCGGGCGTCGACCTGCAGCTGTCCGACCAGTCGGTGTCGCGGCGCCACGTCGAGCTGATCTACGGCGACGAAGGCGTGGTGATGAAAGACCTCGGCTCCGGCAACGGCACCAGGGTCAACGGCACCAAGGTCGCCGAGAAGAAGCTCGAGCACGGCGACGAGATCCACATCGGTAAGACGAAGATCCGCTTCGTCGACGAGCTGGCGGCCTTCCGCAAGGCCCGCGAAGAGAACGAAAAGAAGGAAGCCGAGCAGAAGGTCGAGAAGAAGCCGACCTCCGAGAAGAAGGCCGTGGTGGCCGATGCGCCCGAAGGAGAAGGCGCCGACGAGGAAGAGAAGCCCGAGCCGGCCGCGACCGACAAGAAGGGCCCGCGGGCCCGGCCGGTGCGCACCGCGCGGCAGGCTGGCGGCGATGGTGGCTTCGCCGGCAAGTTCAAGGCGCTGCCCAAACCGATGCGCCTGGGCATCGTGGCGCTGGTGGCGGTGGTGCTGCTGATCTTCATCGGTGGCATCGCGCTGCGGCCCCCGCCTCCGCCCCCGGTCGATCCCAGCAAGCTGGTCGCCGATCAGAAGATGCAGGACGCGCGCAACGCGGCCCGCGAGGGCGACTTCGAGAAGGTGATCCAGCTCGTCGAGGAGGCCGAGAAGCTCCAGCCCGGCATCGACAAGACGAAGCTCGGCGCGCAGGCGAAGGAAGAGCTCGCCTTCGTCACCGCGCTCGACGACGCGCGGAAGGCCATCGAGGCCCGGCGCTTCGAAGACGCGCGCAAGGCGCTCGACAAGACGGGAAAGGGCACGGTCAAGAGTCAGGAAGCGAAGGTCAAGGTGCAGGCCGACCTCGAGACCGCCGAGACCGCGTACCGCCGCGAGAAGATCGACGAGCTGCTCGCCTCGGGCGAGGTCGAGTCGGCGAAGAACCTGCTGGCCCTGCTGCCGCCTGAGCTGCAGGCCGAGCCCGCGCAGAAGATCGCCGAGTTCGAGCGGCAGCTCGACGAGCAGAAGGCGCTGGAGGCCAAAGACGCCGTGGCTGCCGCCCGCGCCGCCGCCGCCGCGAAGGCCGCCCGCCGCGAGCAGGAGATCAACGAGGCCTTCGTGGTCGTCGAGCGGAAGTTCGGCGGCTCCGAGTGGGACCGCGCCGCCAGCGAGTGTGCCCGCGTGATGGACGCCTTCGCGACCGACAAGGACATCTACTCGCGCGCGCGCCGGTTGCAGGGGCTGATCCCCGCGTTCGGCCGCAACTACGACGAGGGCATGAAGAAGTACCGGCAGGGCCAGAAGGCGCAGGCCGCCAAGCCGCTGCGCGCGGCCTACCAGCAGTACAAAGACATGAACCTCCGCGCGAACAAGTTCGGCGAGGAGCTGAAGGACAAGATCGGCGACGCGGCGATCATCGCCGGCAAGGAAGCGCTGCTGCGCGACGACCTCGTCACCGCGTGGCAGATGTTCAACGACGCCGCGAAGTTCGACCCCGGTGATCCCAAGGCCCGCGCGGGGCTCGATGACGTGGCGGGCAAGGCCGAAGATCTCTTCGCCACCGCCTACATGCTTCGCGATCGCGATCCGCGTGAGGCGATCCGCAAGTTCAAGATCGTCGTGCAGGTGACCGACGCCGGTTCGACCGTGCACGAGAAGGCGAAGAACCAGTTGGCGGCGATGGCCCCCTGAGGGTCGTCGCGGCCGTCGTACTTTCCGGAGAGCCTCACCATGAGTCAGTCGCTGCGCGAGCTGGGGTTGGACTTCGTTGCGGACGGGAATTGGGAACGCGCGCTCGGCGTCTTCGCGGAGGCGGTGCGCCGCCAGCCCGCCGATCACCGCGCGCGCATGCTGGCCGCCCGCTGCTACGCGAAGATGGGCGAGAACGAGCGGGCGGTGACGGTGCTCCACGCGTGCGCCGAGGGGCTGCTCAAGCGCGACTACCTGCTGTCGGCGATCGCCGCCTGCCGTCAGGCGCTGCCGCTCGCGCCCCGGGAGCGCCGCATTCGCGAGACGCTGGCCCGCATTCACGCCCGCGCCGCGCGAGGGGTGGGGGGCAGGGCGTCGGGCCCGCCGCCGCTGCCGCCCGAGAGCCTGTACGACGGCAAGGTCGACGCCGACCTGATGACGCTGCAGGGCTCCGATTTGGCGGACCAGGCGATCCTCGTGCTGGCCGCCGTCGACTCCAGCGCCACCACCGACCCCGAGGCGCGCCCGCCGCTGCCCCTGTTCGCCGATCTCGAGCGCGACGCGTTCGTCGAGCTGGTCGAGATCCTCGACTACCGCGAGCTCAAGGAAGGCGAGGTCATCTGCACCGAGGGCCAGCCCAGCGACAAGATCTTCGTGCTCATCGCGGGCAAGGCCGAGGTCTCGCGCCAGACGGGCGGTGAGGCGAAGACGCTCGCCTTCCTCGGCGGTGGGTCGATCTTCGGTGAGATCTCGCTGCTCACCGGCACCGCGCCCACCTCGAGCATCACCGCGGTCAGCGACTGCGACGTGCTGGAGATCGAGCGCGACGATCTCAACCAGCTCGCGCGCACCTTCCCCTCGGTGCCCGCCGTGCTCGCCACCTTCGCGCAGCACCGCATGGCGCGGAACCTCATCGCCACCTCGCCGCTCTTCGCGCCCGTACCCGAGGTGGAGCGCGCCGAGCTGCTGGGGCGCTTCAACTTCCGCGCGCTGGGGCCGGGCGAGAAGATCATCGCCGAGCACGAGCCGGTGCAGGCGCTGGTGCTGGTGCTGGCCGGCGAGCTGGTGGTGCAGAAGGAAGACCCCGATGGCGGGAGCATCAGCCTGTCGATCCTCCGCGAGGGCGACATCGCCGGTGAGATCGCGTTGCTCAAGGGCCTGCGCGCCACCGCCACCGTCGCCGCCAGCCGCAAGACCGCGGTGGCCACGCTGGGGCGCACCGAGTTCGAGCAGCTCCTCAAGCAGCACCCGAAGATCCGCGAGTTCCTCGACGGGCTCTCCGAGCGCCGCCTGAAGATGATCGGTGAGGCCATGCGCCCGGTGGAGATCCTCGACGCCGACGAGCTGGTGGTGGAGTCGACGTGAACTTGCGCAAGCTGGGGGGCGCGGCGCTGGCCGTCGCGGTGGGCCTGGGCGTCTACTTCGCGTGGCCCGAAGAGAAGCTCTCGCCGGAAGACGAGATCCGCCAGCTGGTCGATCGCGCGGTGAAGGCGGCCGAGCGGCGCGAGGTGGCCGGGGTGGTGAAGACGCTCGACGAGCGGTTCCTGGGGCCCGGCGGCGCCAACCGCACCGAGGTCAAGCAGCTGCTGGTGAGCCAGTTCTTCCGCGCGCAGAACATCGTGGTGATGAACCCCTCACTCGACGTGAAGGTCAGCGCGCCCACGGTGGGCCACTTCAAGGGCACCTTCGTCTTCGCGCGCGACGCCGCCGTCACCGAGGCCAGCAAGTACGAGATCGAGGCCGACCTCGAGAAGAAGGCCGACGGCTGGCGCATCGTCGCGGCGAGCTGGAACCGCTAGACGCAACAAGGGCCGCCGTGGCTGGTTGCCAGGGCGGCCCTCGGTGGGTCCAGCGTGCGCGCGGCGCTTACTGAATCAGCGGCTTCGCCTCTTCCACCCACTGCTTCGCGATTTCCTTCTGGTTCGCCGACTTCAGGCGCTTCTCGACGTCGGTCAGCAGGTCGTTGAGCTTCTCGCGCGGCTCCTGCTTCGCCTTCAGACGGGCGAGGGCGTACGCGAAGTTCTGGCAGCCGGGGCCCCATTCCTTCTTCTGGAAGAGGATCTCGCCCATCGCGGAGTACGCCTCGGCGAGCTGGCCCGAGCCATCCGGCGGGGTGATGTCCTGCAGCAGCTCGGCGGCCTTGTCGTATTCCTTCTTCTCGAGCAGCAGCGCCGCCTTCGCGTAGTACGACTGCGTCAGGTGCAGGCTCTTGGCGGCGATCGCCTTGTCGTAGGCCACCATCGCGTCGTCGAGCTTGCCGGCCGTCTTGAGCAGGTCGCCGCGCGCCAGCCAGTAGCGATCGTCACGGTCGAGGTAGACCTCTTCCTTGCCGTCGAGGGTGGCGTTCTTCACGTTCTTGAAGAAGGCCTCGTACTTCGAGAGCAGCGCCATCGCCGCGTCGGTCTGCCCGGCCTTCTGCAGCGCCGCGGCGCCTTCGAAGTAGAACACCGGGGCCGCGGGGGCCTTCGCCACCACCGCGTCGAAGGCCGCGGCCGCGCCGGGGTCCTTCTTCGCCGCCAGCGCGTTCGCCTTCGCGTGGAGCGCCCACGGATCGTCCGGGTTGAGCGCCAGCGCCTTGTCGGCGAGGCCAATCGCCTGGTCGTACTGCTCCTGAATGTTGAGGATCAGCGCGCCGATCGCCGTGGCGCGCGCCTTCTGGGGAGCCGAGAGCTCGGCCTCGCGCTGCATCACTTCCTTCAGGATGTTCTCGGCGTCACCCACCCCGACGCGCTTCTGCACGCGGGCGAGCGCGAGGCCGAGGCGCGCGCGGAACTGCTCCGGGTTCTGGCCGGTGGCCTTGCTGAAGGTGTCGAGCGCGCCGGGGGTGCCCTCGTCGAGCAGCTCTTCGCCCCACGCCGAGGCGTAGTTGAGGTCCTTCCACGCCTTGTCGACGGCGGCCTTGAAGCCCGTGCCGGCCAGCTTGAGGTTGCCCTGGTTCTTCTGGGCCAGCGACTGCGCGTAGAAGATGCGCGCGCCCGAGCCGCCCTTCTTGCGGAGCTCTTCGACGAAGTCTTCGGCGCCCTTGTTGTTGCCGGCGGCAATCATGTGCAGCGCCTCGGCGCCGAAGCGATCTTCGCTCTGCGACTGCGCGCTCTTGGCCTTCTCGAGGTACTCCTTGGCCTTCGCCTCGGCGCCCGGCTCGCGGTGAATGAGCCACAGGTCGGTATAGAGCGCGGCGGCGAACGCGTTGGGATCAGCGGCGTTCGCGTCCTTGGCGAGCGCCTCGTCGACGAAGGTGAGCGCCTTCTTGGCGTCGGCCAGGTTGCCCTTGAGCGCGGCCTGGCGGGCCTGCGTCATGAGCTCGGCGATGTCCTTCTTGTTCGACCCGCGGCGGTACACGAGGAACACCGTGAGCGCGAGGATCGCACCGACGATGAAGATCTGAACCATCGCGGAGCCCAGCGTCTCGCGCTTCTTCCAGCCGGGGTTCTGGTTGCCTTCGGTTGCCATGTAGTGACGCCTCAGTTCGCGAACGTAAAATTCAGGAAGCGCGGCGATATATCGACCGCGTTTCCGCAGTGTCAATGAGTGTTCGCGGGCGTTTTGCGGGCGGCGACGTCAGATGCCGGACGTGATCTTCCAGTCCTGGTCACCGACGCGCTTGAGCAGCATCTGCTTGATGTCGTTCTCGCTCTGCGTGCGGCTGCTGTACTCCGGCATCTTGAACGAGAGCTGGTAGCTGTAGGTCACGCGCGCGACCTTGTTCTCGGTGTCGAACTCGATGCGGCGCACGGTGACGTCGAGCTTCAGGTCGCTGACCTTCGCCATGCGCGCGCTGAGCTTCGGGGCGAAGGTGGCGTAGTCGAGATCGTCGTCGGGCGAGGAGCTGCCGCCGTCGTCGCGGAACGACTCGTCGACCATCTTCGACAGCGCGTCGATGTTCTTGGTCTCGAAGGCGGCGCGGTACTTCTGCATCACGTCGATGACCGCGCGGGTGTCGCTGGTGTCGTCGAGCTCGGTCCCCGGGATCTTCTTGGGCGCGCAGCCGGTGAGGGCCAGCGCGAGGACGGCGACGGAAAGGAGCAGCGTACGCATCAGAGACTCCATCAGACGGAATGACGGGGCTGGATGACCCCGACTTGCCAATTTGTCACTGGGAACCGCTCGCTCCCGTGCGAAGGGTCCAGCCGGCGGCGGGAGGTTGCAGCCGACGTGCCGCAAGTCAAGGGTGCGCGAACTGGCAGCGCTCGACCCAGTCGGCGGCGCGGGCATCGAAGGCGGTGCCGAAGCGACCCGTCGACGCCCACCGCTTCACCGCGTCGCAGTTGCCCACCGCGAACGACGCTTCGATCGCCAGCCGGGTGCTCTCCTTCGCCACGGTGGGCGGCAGCTCGGTGGCGAGCAGCGCTTCGAGCAGGGGAAGCGCGGTGGCCGACTCGCCGGCCAGCTGCAGGCGCCGGGCGAGCAGGTAGCGCAGCGGCATCGCGTCGGGCGCAGCGACGGCCGCGTCGCGCAAGAGGTAGAGCTTCACGTCGTCGTCGCCCGGCTGGAAGTAGCGCCGCACCGCCTCCGCCGCCGCAGGGGCCAGCGAGAGGCCGGCGAGGCGCACCTGCGCGGTGCGATCGAAGGCGGGCGAGACCTGCTTCTCGAGGAGCTGGGTCCACAACGAGCTGGCGAGCGCGGCGTCGCCTTCTTCCTGTGCGAGATCGGCGCGCACCAGCGCGGCCTCGGCCCACGGGGTCGGCTCGTCGGCGAGGCGCTTCAGCTCTGCGTCGAGCGTCGCCCGCGCGGCGTCGAGCAGCCCCAGCCGGCGCAGCGCGTTGGCCTCCGCCAGCACGTGTGACGGCTCCTCGGGTTGCAGCGCGCGACAGCGGGCGAGCAGCTCGCGCGCGCGGTGCGGGTCGGCGCCGAGCAACCCGGCGGCCTCCGACGAGAGCCGGGCCACCTCTCGCGCGCAGGGGCGATCGAAGAGGCTGCCGCGGCGGAAGCGACCGAACGCCTGGTTCACCGCGTCGGGCTCGAGCGGCACCGAGTCGAGGAAGGTGAGGTAGCGCTGCGCGAGCGTGGGCAGCGGCTGCCCGAAGGCGTGCTCGAAGTCGCCGTCGCGGTACAGCGCGCGGAGCGGCTGTTTGCCGAACGTCTCGCCGAGGTAGCGCACGAAGCTGCCGGCGGTGGTGTACGCGCGGCTGGGCGCGGCGCCGTAGAAGCCCGCGGGCGTCATCAGGCTCGCCACGTCGGGCAGCAGCCCCTTCTTCTTCATCGCCGCCGCCCACTCGTGCAGCGAGAGCTCGTCGACCGGGTTGTCGGCGGCGACCGCGAAGCCTTCGATCACCCCGACGTGCGGCGCCCACCCGAAGAGGCTCGCCGCGACGCCGAACGGAGGCGCGCCCCACGGCGCCGCCATCGCGTGCACCAGCTCGTGTTTGATCACCGGGTGGGGGAAGCCCAGCCCGTTGACGTGAATCTCGCGCCGCCACGGCTTGGCGAACTGGGTGTGGGCCGCGCCGACCAGCCGCTGCTTCTCTTCCGCCGAGCGGTACCACCACACGCGCACCTGGCCAGGCGGCGGTTCTCCGAAGAACTCGACGTTCTGGTGAATGCGAAAGCGCAGATCGCCGAGGATCTTCGAGACCTCGTCGTCGCTGAGCGCGCGCGGGTGGTGCAGCACCAGCTCGGGCGTCTCCACCCGGCCGCCCAGCGCGAGGGCGAGCGCGTCGTCGGTCATGCGGAAGCCCAGCCGCACCCCGTTGAGCTCGATCAGCAGGAACACACTCAGCAGGGCGAGGGCTGCGGGGCGCTGGCGATCGAGCCACAGCGTGAGGCCCATCGCCAGGCACACCGTCGCCAGGCGGAACCACAGCAGCGGGGCGCCCAGCGCGAGCTCTTCGTCGTAGAGCGGGCCGGGCAGGTAGCCGCCGAGGTGGTTGAAGGCGAACACCTGCGGCCCGAAGACGATCGGCCACACCGTCGACGCCGCGCTCAGCAGCACGAAGGCGAGCCACAGGAGCAGCGCCGTCCACCACCGCCGTGTCCACTTCGCCACCAGCGCGCCGAGCGCCGCCACCAGCCCCGCGGTGGGGATGATCAGCACCGGCACGAAGGCCACGCTCGCGAAGGGATCGCACGGCGTGCCCCACCAGGTGCGCAGCGTGCCGACGATCAGCGCCGGGGTGATCCCCAGCAGCAGCAGCGCGGTGCTCGCCAGCACGCCTTTCCACCCAGGCGAGGCGCTGGTGACCGCGACGCCGGCGCCCACGAATGTCAGCAGGAGTGAAAGACCGGCAGCCAGCTCGTAACCCGGCGCGCTCAGGAGCGGCAGCCAGGTCAGGGCCAGCGACACGGCGGCGAGCGTGACCCACCACACCGCGACCGCGCGACGTGAAATCACCGAGGTCACGCGAAAGAGGACTTCGCGCATCCGGCGAACGTATACTCCGCGGACAATGGCGGCTGATCAGAAAGCAGGACCTGAGGGGCGCGAGCACTTCCGCGCGCCGATCGAACTCAAGGTCGACTACAAGAAACTGAACTCGTTCTTCGCCGACTACACGAAGAACATCAGCAAGGGCGGCACCTTCATCAAGACGAAGAAGCCCCTGCCGATCGGCACGCGCTTCCTGTTCAAGCTGTCGGTGCCCCAGCGTCCGTCGCCTTTCGAGCTGCTCGGTGAAGTGGTGTGGGCCACGGCGGAAGGCGAAGAGCCCGGCATGGGCATCAAGTTCGTCTACACCGATGACGGTCAGCGCAACGACTTCGAGAGCGTCGTCGAGCACCTGATGACCGACAGCCTCGGCGCCGACCTGGCTGGCCGTCTCCTCAACAAGCCGATGAAGACGTGAATCGCTTCGCGTTGATCTGTGCCGTGCTGCTGGGCGCCTGTCAGTCGGAAGGCAAGCCGCCCGCCAGCGCGCCCGTCGCTCCCCCTGCGCCGAAGCCTGTCGTCACCGACGTGACCGCGCAGGACTACGTGATGCCGAAGCTGCCGCACGCGCGGGTGACGCTCGTCGACGCCTTCGGTGGCAAGCACCCCGTCGACGCGGAGGTGGCCTCGACGCGCGACCAGCGCACCCGCGGGCTGATGTGGCGCACCGAGCTCGCCGAGGGCACGGGCATGATCTTCCTCTTCGATCGCGACGACTACCTGTCGTTCTGGATGAAGAACACGCTGATCCCCCTCGACATGATCTTCATCCGCTCGGACTTCACGATCGTCGGCATCGTCGAGAACGCCGAGCCGAAGACACTCTCGGCGCGCTCGCCGGGCAACGCGCAGTCGAAGTACGTGCTCGAGGTGCCGGCGGGGTGGAGCGCGAAGATCGGCCTCAAGCCCGGCCTCAAGGTCACCATTGAAGGCACGCAGGGCCTCGTGCCTTCGCCCTGACGCCGCTCAGTTCTTGATGCCGTCGTCGGGCGTGGCGATCACGTTCGGCTCGACCGGCGCGCTGACCGGAGCGATCGGCTCCAGCGATTTCGCCGCGGAGAGCGTCTCGTCGGCGGTCTGCTGCTCGAGCGATTCGAGCTCAGCGGTCGTCGCGACCTCGTGACCGAGCTTCGCCTCGTCACCTTGAGACAGGGCCAGCGCGTTGAGCTTGCGCGACACCGCCGCCATCTCGGCTGCGCGCACCGTGGCGTGCGTCGAGCGCATGCCGATCAGCGCCACGCGCGCCCGCTCGAGCAGCGCGACCTGTGACTTGAGCCGCGCCAGCACGCGCTCCCGCTTGAGGCGCAGCTCGCCGAGCCGGCCGAGCTCTTCCTTGAGCGAGCGCGCCGCGCCCTCGAGCTGTTGCCGGGCCACCGCGTCGCGCGCGGCCTTCGCGCTGCGGGTCAGCTCCTCGATCTCCTTCTGCAGGTCGGCGTGCGCGTTCTCGTGCACCTGGGCCTCGACGCCGGCCCACTCACCGGCGAGCTCGGCGGCGTCTTTGGTCAGCTTCTGGAGCGTGCGCGCCAGCTCTTCGCGCGCGGCGTCGCGGGGCAGGGCGGCGAGCTGCGAGCCCGCCTGGCGGTAGAGGCTGAGCGCGCGGGTGATCTGCGTGGCGAACTCGCCCGACAGCGACGGCAACAGCTCTTCGACGCGCGCCTCGACGGGGTCGGCCTTCAGCGCGACGTGTGAGGCCAGCGACCCGATGCCGGCGAAGAGCGCGATCACCACGCCGCTGACCGCGAAGTTGATCAGCATGGGAGTCGACACGTCGGTCAGCCGCGCCGAGAGGATCTTCGCCACCTCGGTGCCCGCCAGCGCGAGCCCGCCCGTCGCCAGCGCCGCGCCCGCGTAGTGGAGCGCCCCCGGCCGATCGGCGCCCACGCTCCCCTCTTCACCGCGCTCGGCGAGCCGGGCCTTCACCATCAGCGCGCCGGCCGCCGCGCCCGCCAGCGCGACCGTCCACGCCGCCGAGAAGCCGAACAGCCACGGCGTCGCGGGCAACACCACCGAGAGCCCGGTGAGGATCAACCGATCCAGCTTGTCGCCGCGCACGCAGGCCAGCGACGTCGCCACCAGCGCGAGGAACGAGAGCGGCACCGGGAGGTGAACCCGTTGGGCGACGAAGGCCAGCACGCCGGCGCCGGCTCCCGCGGCCAGCGCGCGGGTGACGTTGCGCTCGAAGGCTTCACGCTGCTGCAGCTGAATGACGGCGGAGTTGGACATGGGTGCGTGCCTCGCTCAGTACGTGGAGCCCATGAGCCCGAAGTCGCGGCGGGCCTTGGTGCGCATCTGCTTCTGGAGCACCTTGCCGTCGGCCTCGGTGTTCGCCTGGTCGATGCCCAGCTCGAGTTCCTTCTGGCTGTCGAGGTCGCCCTTCACCGCGGCCGCCCCCGCCACCGCGCCCGCTTCGTCGAAGAGGATCTTGTTGAGGTTGAGGTACTTCTTCGCGCCCTCGCGGTCGCCCTGCTGAATCGACTCGGCGGCCTTCTGTGCGTTGTCGGCGGCGCGGGCGCGGGCCGCGAAGACGATGGCGTCCTTGTCGCGGTTGTCCATCACCACCTTCACCTCGGCCGAGGTCATCGCCGAGAGCCGCGCCTCGCCGTGCGCCACGCCGTCGGCGAGCAGATCGCGGTACTCGAGGTCGAGCCTCGTCACGTCGATCGACTCGCCGGCCGTCATGCCGTCGACGGTGAAGTGCGCGACGACCCGTTCCTGCTGCGACGCCGCGAAGTCGGGGAGCGCGACCGTCACCAACTCGGCGTCGCCGTCGAACCGGCGGCTGACCTGCGAGTAGCCCAGCACCCGCTGCAGCTGCGCGCCCTTCGGCACGCGGAAGGTGAGGGTGACGCCGCGCGCGACCTGGGTGCCGGCGGCGTTGAGATCCTTCTGGAAGATCGCGCCGAGCTGCGAGGCGTCCTGCAGGTAGGCGTACGCGCCGGCGCCGACCTCGGCGAAGGCCTCCATCAGCCGCTCGTTGAAGTCCTCACCGACGCCGATGCTGCTGACCGACACGCCGTAGCCGCGGATCTCGCGTACCACCTGCGTCAGCGCGTCGAGCTCGATCAGCCCTTCGGTCGGCTGCCCGTCGGAGATCAGGATCAGCCGGTTGACCTTGAAGTCGGCGCGGCCCGAGAGGAGCACGTCGCGGCCGGTGCTCAGGCCCGCGGCGATGTTGGTGCCGCCGTCGTCCCAGATGCCGTCGACGTAGGCGAGCAGCTTCTCCTTGTTGGCCGGCGTGGCGAACAGGCCGTCGAGCGACTTCACGTCGCTGCCGTAGTGCACGATGGCGAGGCGATCGGTCGACTGGAGCTGCGAGATGAGCTGCCGCGCGGCCTGCTTGGCCTGGTTCAGCTTGAAGCCCGACATCGAGCCCGAGCGATCGATCACCACCGCGAGGTTCACGGGGCTGCGCGTCGCGCCCGGCACGTCGACCGCGCGGAGATCGACGGTGGCGAACACGTCTTGCCGGCCGGGCGAGATGAAGGGGTGCGAGAGCCGCGAGGTCATCGTCAGGCTGCCGTTGCTCACCGGTCTCGGGGGCGGCGTGACGATGGGGTCGACGGTGGGGGTGGTGCCAGTGGGCCGCGTGAAGCGAGGCACGCCAGCCACGAGGGCCACCAGCGCGAGGATGCCGGCGGCGGCGAGGAAGACTCCAGTGCGATTCATGAAACCCCCAACAAGACGGCGCTTCGTGTGGAACCCATGACACCCAGAAAGGCGAGCCCGTTTCACGTTCGGGCGCGTCGTTCGATCTGGACTGCGAAGCACAGGCCAGCGGCGTCAGTGATTCCGAGCGGCTTGGTGGGGTGGGCGACCGCTTACATGCCGGCGTCGGCGCCGGTCCCGCGGGCACAGAAGAAGGGGTCGCGAATGCCCGCGAAGCCGCCATCCCCGGTGCCCAGCGCGGCGAGCGTCTCGGCCGAGAGGAGCAGCGCGCGGCAGCTCAGCGCCTTGGGCCCGCGATCGAGCGACTCGTCGTACGAGGGGCACACCGAGTCCTGCACGCAGGCGCGCGAGCAGTAGCCGAGGGCCGGCTCGTTGGCGCCCGCGTCAGACGTGAAGAGTGAGTCGCGTACGCAGATCAGGTCTTCGCAGTCGAGCGAGCCGACGGCGATGAAGTCCTTGTTCTGGCCCGACGCGTTGCGCACTTCACCTTCGAGGATGGCCAGCGGCGTGCCGCCGTCGGGGTTGCGCTTCACGAGGGTGCACGACTTGTTGAGATCGGTCGGGGGCTTGCAGCCGACAGCGATGATCCCCAGCGCCGCGACGGCGAACAGCAAGCGGTTCATTCGACCCATCTCCTGGACAGACGTGACTGAAGCGGCGCGCAAGGTAACACACGCGCTTCGGAGATCGACACTTCACAACTGAGCGACAACAGGTAGAGTCCGCGCGCTGCAAATCAAAGGGGCTCGGCATCGACGGTCGGCCGAGTGGGAACACCAAGCGTCGCGGAGATGCACATTTGACTCGGAATCTGGCTGCGGCGTCGCTCGTCGCGCTCCTCTTCGTCGGGGAACGCGCCTTCGCTCAGAATCAGTTCGACGGCCTCGATCTCTCGGGCGACGAGCCCAAGAAGGAAGAGCCGAAGAAGGAAGACGACGTTGCGGCGCCTCCACCGACCCAGGTGAAGACCGCGACCGACATCAGCCCCACGACCACCAAGAAAGGTGACGGGCCGGCGGTCGAGCGCGACACGACGCAGGACGACCGCGTGAAGTCGGTGCAGCGCAAGCTGTACCTCAAGCGCGGCCGCTTCGAGCTCGCGCCGTCGTTCATCATCAACGTCAACGACCCGTATTACACGAAGCTCGGCGGGGCGATTCGCGCGGCGTTCTACCCCGCTGACTCCCTGGCGATCTCGGCGCGCTTCTCGCTGATGCAGACCCTGCCGACCGACGACGTGCGCGTCGCCAAGCGCAACCTCAACAGCCGCATCTTCTTCTCGGTGCCGATCTGGTCGGCGATGGGCGACATCGAGTGGAGCCCGCTCTACGGCAAGGTGGCGTTCTTCAACACCATCCTCCATCTCGACGCGTACCTCGTCGGTGGCGGTGGCGTGGTGTTCACCGAGACGTCGGCGGCGCCCGGCCGCACCGTGAACCCGGCGTTCGATCTCGGCCTCGGCTTCCGCTTCGTCGTGAAGGACTTCATGGCCGTCAACGTGGCCCTCATCAACACCACCTACGTCGACACGCCGACGGGCACCACCAAGGGCGTGACGCAGAACCTCATGCTCGTGAACGCCGGCGTCTCGATCTTCTTCCCCTTCAAGTCGACGTACCGGGAGGAGTGACGATGAACCGCCTCGCACTGCTCCTGCTCGCGTTGTTCACCGTTCCCGCGTTCGCTCAGAAGTCGGCCGAAGACGAAGCCGGCGACGTCTCTGAAGTCGACAAGGACGCGTCGGGTCCCCTCAAGGACCGCATTCGCCCGGTGTCGGGTCACCTCTTCCTGATGGACGGGCGCTTCGAAGTCAGCCCCGGCATCGGCATCTCGCTGCGCGACGCCTTCTGGCAGAAGGTCGGCTTCGGCGCGGCCTTCACCTACCACTTCACCGAGTCGATCGGCCTCTCGGCGCGGGCGACCTACAACCTGTCGCTCATCTCGGGCTCGGCGCAGATCTGCGTGCCCGGTGGCTCGTGCGCGGCGCCCAGCTTCGCCGAGCTGACCACGCTCGACGGTGGCCCCACCGCGAACGTGGCGTACGGCTACATGTCGCTGCTCACCAGCGTCGATCTCCAGTGGGCCCCGCTCTACGGAAAGATCGCGCTGTTCTCGGAGAAGATCCTCAACTTCAACATGTACGGCCTGATCGGCCCCACCTTCCTGATGTACGGGCCGAACAACACCTTCACGGTGGGCGGCAACATCGGCGTGGGCTTCCGCTTCTTCTTCAACGAGTGGCTGACGCTGCGCCTCGAGCTGCGCGACGTGCTCTACAACGAGGTGGGCGCGCGCAAGGACGAGAGCGGCAACTTCCAGAACTCGTTCCGCAACCAGTTGATGACCGAGATCGGCTTCTCGATGTTCTTCCCCACCATCTTCCGCGAGGAGGGCTGAGTGATGCGCCTCTCACGACTGCTCGCGTTGACGCTGATCGCCGGTCTCGCCACGCCCGTCTGGGCCCAGATGAACTTCGAGGGCCTCGATCTCGGTGGCGCGAAGAAGAAGAAGAAGCCGGCCAAGAAGCCGGAGAAGAAGCCGGAAGAGAAGAAGCCCGAAGAGGGCACCGGTGAAGTGCCGCTGCCCGAAGGTGGCCTCGATCTCTCCAAGCCGGTCGCCGCCGAGCCCCCGAAGAAGGACACCAAGCCCGCGGCCACCATGTCGTTCGACGCGGTCGACGTGTCGGGCAAGACGGGCGATCGCCAGAAGATGGACGCGGCGATCACCCAGTTCAAGAACGACGCCTTCGAGCCTGCTGCGCTCGCCTTCTTCGACATGAGCCAGGACCCGGCGATGGCCGGCCTCGCGGTCGAGTCGGAGTACTGGCTGGCGAAGAGCCTCTACAAGCTGGGCATGTACCACTCGTCGCTGCAGATGTTCTCCAAGGTGCTGGCGCGCGGCCCGTCGACCAAGTTCTTCAAGTCGTCGCTCGAGTGGCTGTTCTTCATCGCGCGCAAGACGGTCAACGAGACGGTGGTGCTCGACGAGATCGCCCGCTACTCGAACTACGAGTTCCCCGAGCGCTTCCGCAACGAGTTCCGCTACCTGCTGGCCCGCTACAACCTGGTGCGCGCCAAGGCCCTCGACGACGCCGAGCAGACCGGTGAGGCGACCAAGGCCTTCGACGAGGTGAAGCGCCTGGCGCTGATGATCCCCAAGGGCGACGTCTTCTACCCGCGCGCCAAGTACCTCGAGGGTCTGGCGTACTTCCGCGAGGGCAAGCTCGAGACCGCGCTCGAGACGATGAAGGAAGTGGTGCGCGTCACCCGCACCGCCGATGGCCCGATGACGGCCGAAGCCAAGCAGCTCAAGGCGCTGCGCGAGTTGGCCTTCATGCAGCTCGCCCGCACCCACTACGGCGCCAAGCAGAACCGCTACGCCATCTTCTACTTCTCGAAGATCGAGCGCGGCGGCGTGCAGTGGCTCGAGTCGCTCTTCGAGGCCTCGTGGGCCCACTACCGCATCGGCCAGTACGAGCAGGCGCTCGGCAACCTCATCACCCTGAGCTCGCCGTTCTTCCGCGACGAGTACTTCCCCGAAGCGCTGATCTTGAAGGCTGTCGTGTACTTCGAGAACTGCCGCTACCGCGAAGCGCTCACCATCATCGAAGACTTCGAGAACATCTACGGCCCGGTGCAGGAAGAGCTCGAGCTGCTGGTGAACAAGAACATGGAAGCCACCGAGTACTTCAACGTGCTCGACGAGGTCCGCAAGAAGAACAAGGCGGGCACCAAGCTCAAGGGCACCGACGAGATCCTCGAGCGCATCTTGAACCTCGCGCTCACCGACAAGGACCTCAAGAAGACCGTCGACTCGATCGCCGAGCTGGAAGGCGAGATGGATCAGATCGGCGAGAAGGGCGACACCTTCAAGTACTCGAACCTGAGCAAGCAGGTCATCGAGCAGCTCAAGGCCCAGCGCCAGCAGCTGATCGGCAAGGCGGGCCTGATGGCCAAGGCGAAGCTCGACTTCGAGCTCGGTCAGCTCAAGACGCTCCGCGCCAACGGGCTGCGCATCAAGTTCGAGACCACCTCGAAGGAGAAGGACTTCCTCGAGCAGATGCTGCAGGCCGGCGGTCAGCAGTCGGTGGTGAAGAACTACAAGTACTCGGTGGCGGTGTCCGACGACCAGCTCTACTGGCCGTACGTGGGTGAGTACTGGCGCGACGAGCTCGGCACGTACCAGTACACGCTCACCAAGGGCTGCATCGAGCGCGACAGCGCCAACACCAAGAAGGAATAGCGCACGTGACCCAGCGGCCCGTCACCATCGCCTTCGACGTGATGGGGAGTGATCACGGCCCGCTGGAGATCGTCCGCGGCGCCGCGCAGCTCACCCTCGACACGCCCCACATTCACGCCCTGCTGGTGGGGGATCGCGCGCAGATCGATCAAGCCCTCACCCAGGTGCGCCACCACGCCGAGCGTGTGGCGGTGCACCACGCTCCCGACTTCGTGGCGATGCACGAGAAGCCCAACGCGGCCCTCGACGCGCGGCCTCAGGCCTCGGTGCTGGTCGCCGCGCAGCTGGTGCACCAGGGCGAGGCCGACGCGATGGTGTCGGCGGGGAACACCGGGGCCGGCGTGCTGGCGTGCGCGCGCACCTTCTCGCTCATTCCCGGCGTGCGGCGCGCGGCGCTGGCGACCGTGTACCCGACCGCCGTCGGCCGCGGCGAGAAGAACGACCCGTTCAGCCTGATCCTCGACGTGGGCGCCACCGTCGACGCCAGCGCCGACGATCTCGTCGCCTTCGCGGTGATGGGCTCGGCCTACGCGCGCATCATCTCGAAGAACGAGAACCCTACCGTAGCGCTGCTGAGCAACGGCACCGAGGCGCAGAAGGGCCCGGCGCGCGTGGTGGAGGCCAACCAGAAGCTCCAGTCGCTGCCCGGGCTGCGCTTCATCGGCAACGTCGAGGGCGTCGACATTCCCAAGGGCACCGCCGACGTCGTGGTGTGCGACGGCTTCGTCGGCAACGTGTGCCTCAAGATGCTCGAGGGCGTCAGCGAGACGGTGATGGAGCTCGCGAAGTACGCCTACAAAGAGAAGCTGCTGTGGCGCGCCGGCCTGGCGATGCTCAGCAGCGGCATCGAGCGCATCAAGGAAGTCACCGACTGGGAACAGTACGGCGGCGCGCCGATCCTCGGGTTCGATCGCCTGTTCATCAAGGCGCACGGCCGCTCGAAGGCGCGGGCCATCTCCAACGCTGGCAAGGTCGCGGCGCGCGCCGTGTCGCACGATCTCGCCAACGCCATCCAGTCGATGCTCCCGAAGGCGTAACCGGGCTAGAACGCGCGGGGTGATTCGGCGCATCTACCGGTGGGATCTCGACAAGACCTACCTCCAGACGGAGTTCGACACCATCCGCCAGCTCGTGCGCACCGCCTTTCAGAAGGCGCACGAGAAGAAGGCGGTGCCCGGGGCGGCCGCGCTCATTCGTGAGCTGCGCAGCTCGGGCGACTCGCGGCTGTGCATCGTGTCGGGCAGCCCGACGCAGATGCGCACCGTGTTGACCGAGAAGCTCCACCTCGACGGCGTGGAGTTCGACGAGCTGGTGCTCAAGGACAACCTCCGCAACCTGGTGCGCGGCCGCTTCAAGGCCATGCGCGGGCAGGTCGGCTACAAGCTGCCGGTGCTGCTCGAGAGCCGCTCGCGCGCGCCGGTCGACGCGGAAGAGGTGCTCTTCGGCGACGACGCCGAGGCCGACGCCTTCATCTATTCGCTCTACGCCGACATGGTGGCCCGCCGCGTGTCGGAGCCCGTCGTCTACCGCGTGCTCGAGGCCGCCGAGGTGTACCCCGACGACATCGAGCGGGTGATGAAGCAGTGGCAGGACATCCCCATGGCGGACCCGGTGCGCCGCATCTTCATCAACCTCGATCGCCTCACGCCGCCCGCCGCCTTCGCGCACTACGGGCCGCGGGTGGTGCCGATCTTCAACTACTTCCAGGCCGCGCTGGTGTTGCTGGGAGACAAGCACCTCACCGCGCCGCAGGTGCTGAAGGTGATGATCGAGCTGGTGCAGACCAGCGGCTACAACCTGCTGACGCTCTCGAACTCGTTTCAGGATCTGCTGCGCCGCGGGTTGCCGATCAGCGACGTGGCGCAGTCGCTGCTCGAGGCGCTGCAGGGGCCGGGGGCGATGTACCAGGTGGTGCGGCCGGTGCCCGACATCATCGCCGCCTTCGGTAAGCGCGTGGCGTCGCTCGGCGCCCAGCCGCCCCCGCCGCGGGTGCGCGACATCGACTACCTCTCGATCCTCGACGACGCCCGGCCGCGTACGCACAAGAAGCGCAGACGCTTCGAATGAGGCGCGCAGGTCGGCGCCGTGCCTCAGCGCCGGCTTGAAGTCATCTGCGACTGACCTTCCGCCCCGTCGATTTCGAGATATAGGGGTCGCCGCGCACCTTGTGACGGGCCCGGCTCTTCAGCCGATCGCCAAAGAGATCAGGGCTGCGTCAGGAACGTGATGACCACCGAGAACACCGCCCCCGAGCAGGTGACCGAGCCTCGCCCCCCCGCGCCCGAAGCCGCGCCGGTGGAGACGAACGCCGCCCTGCAGTCGCAGTCCCACGAAGACGATCTGTCAGGCCCCGACATCGAGCCCGAGCGGCTCGACGCAGACGCGGTGCGCGTGTTGCTGCGCCTGCGCCAGCACGGCCACGAGGCGTACCTGGTCGGCGGCTGCGTGCGCGATCTCCTCATCGGCAAGGAGCCGAAGGACTTCGACATCGCCACCAACGCCACGCCCAACCAGGTGAAGTCGCTCTTCCGCAACTGCCGGTTGATCGGCCGCCGCTTCCGGCTGGCGCACGTGTACTTCAAGGGCGGCAAGATCCTCGAGGTCTCGACCTTCCGCGCGATGCCCAACCTCGTCGAAGAACCGCAGCCCTCCGAGGCCGCCGAGGGTGACGTGCACTCCGAAGGCAGTGAGCACATCGCCGCCGCCGACGCCGAGGCGTTGGTCGCCGTCGCCGAAGGGCAAGATGTGCCGACCGCCCCGGTCGAAGACGTGCAGGACGAGGTGGTGGCGCCGATCGCCGCCGACGCGCCGCTGCCGCCCGACCTGCTGATCACCGAAGACAACACCTTCGGTACCGCCGTGGAGGACGCCCGCCGCCGCGACTTCACGATGAACGGGCTCTTCTACGATCCCTCCGTCGGCCGGGTGATCGACTACGTCAACGGCCTGCGCGATCTCTCGCTGCGCCAGATCCGCACCATCGGCGACCCCGAGGTGCGCATGCGCGAAGATCCCGTGCGCATCCTCCGCGCGGTGCGCTTCGCCGGGAAGCTGGGCCTCGATCTCGAGTCGCGCACCTACGCGGCGATGGAAGGCGCGGTCGAAGATCTGCCGCGCTGCTCGGCGCCCCGGTTGCTCGAAGAGACCTTCCGGCTGCTCCGTGGCGGCCACGCGCGCCCGGCGCTCAACCTGGTGGCGGCGCTCGACGCGCTGAAGATCCTCCTCCCGCCGGTGCACGAGTACCTCGAAGGCCAGGAAGCCGAAGGCGTCACCGAGTACTGGCGCTTCGTCGACGCGATGGACGAGGCGGTGCGCCGCGGCGTGAACTTCGACGACTCGATGCTGCTGGCCAGCATCCTCCTGCCGATCTCGCTCGACGAGCCCGAGAAGCCGGGCGAAGGCGAAGACGACGGCACCAGGCCGCCGACGGTCGCGCAGGCCATCGAGCAGCTCCTGTCTCAGCTGGTGCAGAAGGCCCGGCTGCCGCGCCGCATCGCCGAGCGCTGCCGCATGATCCTCATGGCGCAGCGCACGATGGCCGGGTTGCGCCGTCGCCGCGGTGGGCTGATGGGCTTCCGCGGTCACCCGCTGTTCGCCGAGTCGCTCGCGGTCTTCGAGGTCTGGGTGCGCGCCACCGGTGAGCACCAGGATCAGCTCGAGAAGTGGAAGGCCGGCGGGGCTCCGCAGCCGACCGCTGACGCGCCGGGCCCGCGTCGCCGCCGTCGTCGCCGCCGCCGTGGCGGTGGTGGGGGCGAGGCGCAGGGTGGCCCGCCGCCGGCGCCTTCGGCTGAGTGAACCCCATCGTTCACGCCGAGCTCTCGTGGCTCGGCGCGCAGCGACTGGTCGAGCGGCGTGATCGGCTGCTCGTGACGCTCGCCGGCGTGATCCCCGATCTCGATGGGCTCACGTTGCTGGCGGGCGACGACGCCTACGGCAAGTGGCACCACGTGGTGACGCACGGGGCGCTGTCGGCGGTGATTCTCTGCGGAATCCTCTCGGCCTTCGCGGCGCGACGCGCGCTGGTGTTCGGGCTGGGGCTCGCCGCGTTCCATCTCCACCTGCTGTGCGATCTGCTGGGGAGCGGGCCGGGCTGGCCGCTGTTCTACTTCTGGCCCTTCAGCCTCGAGCAGCAGTTCTGGTCGGGCCAGTGGGACCTCGCGAGCTGGCAGAACTCGCTCATCGGCCTCGTCGCGACGCTGCTGGTGCTCGGCTGCGCGCTGCCCTTCGGCCGCACCCTGGTCGAGCTCTTCTCGCTGAAGGCCGACGCGCAGATCGTCGCCACGATCCGCAAGCGGTTCGGCCGCTGACGCTCAGAGAGAGCGCAGGTAGTCGATGAGCTGCTGCTTCTCGGTGGTCGTCAGGCCGTCGCACGTCATGGTGTGCCCCACCGCGGTCTGCGCGGCGAGCGTCACCATCGGGCGCGGGGCGAGACAGAACAGCTCTTCGAGCGAGCCGACCGCGCCGTTGTGCAGGAAGCGGGTCTGCCACGTCACGCCGGTCAACCGCGGGGCCTTCACCGCGCGCGTCACCGTGCTGCCCGGGCTCTCGAGACCACAGCAGCGCACCCCGTTCGCGTCGGGCGCGTAGATCTGGGCGTAGGCGTCGTCGGTGCCGACTTCAGAGAAGAGGTACGGGCGCAGGCTCTCGCCGCTGGGGCCGTCGTGGCAGCTCAGGCACTGTTTGGTGACGAAGAGCGCAGCCCCGGCGCCGACGTCACCCGGTGCCTGCTCGAGGTCGGGCGTCGACAGCGAGCGGAGGTACTCGGCCAACGGCGCGAGGCGGTCGTCGGTCCACTCGGCGCGGCCGTCTCCGAGCACCACGAAGCCCTGCAGAAAGTCCTCGAGCCGCACCACCTCGCCCGACCACGAGAGGTGCTCGTGCGGCACGCCCACCGGCAGGTTCCACAGCGGAAGAATGCGGCTGACGGTCCACACGCCGTCGTCGATCTGCGGCTTGGTGAGGAAGTCCATCGTGCCGGTCAGCAGCGAGAGGAAGCGCCCCTGTTCTTCCACGGTGAGCGAGCCCGAGGTGCCGGCGCCGAGGAGCTGCAGCCCGACCAGGCCCGCCTCGGCGGTGTAGCCAGACTTCGCCTTGGCGAGGGCCACCGGCTGGGCGAGCTCGAGGCGCAGTTGCTCGTGCACCTTCGGATCGTTGGCGTTGAAGCCCAGCGAGAGCGGGGCGCCCAGCGACGCGAGAAAGCGGCCGTAGTCGAGCGCGAGGTTGCCGTAGCCGACCGCGTACCGGCCGTCGGGCAGCTTCCCGAAGTGGCAGGACGCGCAGGTGAAGGCGCGCGTCTCGACGGTGCCCAGCTTGCCGGTGGTCGGCGCGAGGCCCAGCGGCATGCCGGTGGTGCTCGCGGGGTCGGCGATGAACCCGAGGCGTTCGAAGCCGCGGCCGAAGTAGGTGTCGGCGAAGTGCTTCTGGTTGAAGTCGAGCAGCGGTGACGGCACGCCGACGGTGCCGAACGTCTCGTAGAAGAACATCCACTTTCCGCAGCGCAGGCGGGTGGTGGCGTCGGTGGCGCCGTTCTTCACCGCGTCGCAGGCCCCGCGGAGCGCGCTCGTCTCGAGCACGGCGGCGAGGTCGCGATCGACGTCGTGGGTGAGGTGCGTGCGAGCGGGCCAGCGGCCGGGCGCCACGCCTGCGTCGGTGGGCGCGGTGCCGGCGTCGGGGGCGGGCGGCGCGCCCGCGTCGTCGGCGGGGGGCTCGGTGGGGCGCGCAGGAGACGCCGGACCGCAGGCGAGCAGCACGAAGAGCGAAGCGAGCAGGGCGCGGAACATTCGCGGAGGTCTGGCAGCGGCTCGTCGCCGGGACAAGCGGCCGCGCAAAATCCGAGAGGTCAGCGCGCTCGGGGCACGATCCAGAACCGGTCTCTGACGCTGAGCTCCTGCTCGCGCACCTCGGCGTTCTTGCGCTCGAGCGCGGCCTCGGCGGCGGCGCGGGTGGGGAACTCCCCGAGCACGAAGGCGCTGCGCGCCAGCGCGTCTTCGCCCATCAGCACCCAGACGAAGTCTTGCTTCTCGAGCACCTTGAGGCGCGCGGTGGACGCGAGGAAGCCGGGCTTCACCTCCAGCGCCCGGCGGTGATCTCGCACCGCGTCTTCGAGGCGCCCCGCGCGCGCGAAGGCCTCCGCCCGGCCGAACCACGCGTGCTCGTCCGTCGGCGTCAGGCGCACGACCTCGTCCCACGCGCGCAGCGCGTCGTCATGGCGGCCGATCGCGCCCCAGGCCTCCGCGGCCTTCTTCCAGGCGTTCGCGTCGGCCGCCGCTGCCTCGACGTGCGCCCTCAACTCCTCGCCCGCCGCAGGGAGCGTGCGCAGCGCGTCGAGGAAGCGCGCGCTGCGCACCGAGGGCCAGTCGAAGACGGGTAGAAAGACGGTGGGGCCGCCGAGCCGCGCGAGCACGGTGGCGCGCGCTTCTCCGGCCTGTCTTCGACGGAAGTCGTCAGTGAGCACCCGAAGCGGACGGCCGTGGAGGTTCACGTCGCGACCGTCGGCCTGCGCCAGCACCACGTCCCACGCGGCGAGCGCGGCCTCGTCACGCTGGAGCTGGGTGAGCGCCATCGCGCGACCGAACCTCGCTTCGACGTCGCCGGGGCGGAGCCGGAGCACCTCGTCGAAGACGCCGAGCGCGCGCTGCCACTGCCCGAGCTTCTCGAGCGACTGGGCGACCGCGAGCTGAACATCGGCGTCGTCGGGGCGCTGGTGGACGTAGGTGACGAACGAGTCGAGCGCCTCTTCGTGCCGGCCGAGGATCGCCAGAGCCAGGCCCCGCTCCCGATGGGCGTCGAGGTGTCCGGCGTCGAGGGCGATCGCCGCGTCGAAGCAACGCACCGCGCGCGAGAGATCCGCCTCGTACTCGCGCGCCGAGTCGGCGCCCCGAGAGAGCTCGAGGTCGGCCTGGCCTTCCTTGAACCAGTCGGCGGCGGTCCTCACGCTCACTCCTCTGGGAAGTCGGCCGGCTCTCGCTCCACGCGCGGTCCCTGCTGGCGTCGCTCGCGCTCGGCCCGCGCGGCCGTCTCGCGTTTGTCCTCGGAGTAGAACCCATCGCGCGCGTCGTCGGGGTCGTCTTCCTTCAGATCGGCCGTCACCACGGCCTTGCTCCCGAAGCGCGAGGCGATCGCGTCGAGCGCCTGATTGAGCTTCTGGTTCTTCTTCGGCCCGTCGTCGGCCGCGAACAGCCCGAGTTGGCCTGCGCCGCCAGTCAGCTCCTGACCCGACACGCCGGTGAGCCGGATGCGGCGGCGGAGATCGGCCTTCTGCAGCAGCGCCAACGCCTCGCGGTACAGCGCCTGGCCATCGTCGGTGGGCGCGGTCAGCGTGTGCCGGCGGGTGATCTGCGTGAAGTCGTCGTACTTCACGGTGAGCTGCACGCAGCGCGCCTTCACGTTCGACTTCCGCAGCCGCCGCCCGACGCGCAGCGCCTGCGAGTGGATGTGGGGCCGCAGCGCCTCTTCACCGAGCAGGTCTTCTTCGAAAGTGTCCTGCGCGCCGACGCTCTTGGCGGCGTGATCGGGCACCACCTCGCGATCGTCGATGCCGCGCGACAGCTCCCAGAAGTGTTGTCCCGAGGGGCCGAGGCGCTGCACCAGCCAGTCGAGCTCCTTCGCCGCGATGTCGCCGATGGTGTGGAGCCCGTGCCGCTTGAGCACCTCTTCGGTCTTCGGGCCCACGCCCCACAGGCGCGAGATCGGCAGCGGCGCGAGGAAGGCGCGGGCCGTACCCACCGGCACCTCGTGCTGGCCGTTGGGCTTGCCGAAGTCGGAGGCGATCTTCGCCACGAACTTCACCTCCGCGATGCCGGCCGACGCGGGGAGCTCGACCTCCTTGCGGATCTCCTCGCGAATGCGGCGCGCGATGGTGGCCACGTCTCCGAAGAGGCCGCGCGACGCGGTGACGTCGAGGAAGGCCTCGTCGAGCGAGAGCGGCTCGATGAGCGGGGTGTAGCGCTCGAAGATGCGGAACACCGCTTCACTTGCGTCCACGTAGGCCGAGAAGCGGGGCGGCACGACGATCGCTTTGGGGGCCAGCTTGATCGCCCGCGCCATGGGGATCGCGCTGCGCACGCCGAAGGGCCTGACCTCATACGACGCCGCGAGGACCACGCCACGCTGCGGGTGCCCACCGACGATCACCGGCTTGCCGCGCAGCTCGGGCGCGTCGCGCTGCTCGACCGACGCATAGAACGCGTCCATGTCGATGTGGATGATCGCCTTCGTCACGACTCAGCCCGGGAGGTGCGCGTCGAGGACGGCCTTCAACTCCGGAGGCAGCGGGCTCTCGACGCGCAGGAAGTCGCCGGTCAACGGGTGCCGCACGCCGAGCGACGCCGCGTGGAGGAAGAAGCGCTTCAACCCGGGTTCCGCCACGCCGCCGTAGAGCGCGTCACCGACGATCGACGCCCCGACGGCCGCGAGGTGCGCGCGCACCTGGTGCAGCACGCCGGTCACCAGCTTCACCTCGACCAGCGAGTACACGCCGCCGCGGCGCAGCACCTTGAACTCGGTGATCGCCGGGCGCCCGTCGTCGAACGCCGGCACGACGTGATCGCCCGCGTGGGCCAGCGGCACTTCGATGGTGCCCTCGTCGGCCAGCGGGCCGGTCACCAGCGCGAGGTAGTGCTTCTCGACGGCGCGATCTTCAGAGAACGCCGCGCGCATCGCCTGCCACGCCTCGCGGGTGCGCGCCGCGAGCAACACGCCCGAGGTCTCGACGTCGAGCCGGTGACACAGCCCGGCCTCGCGCACGTCGTCGCCCACCTTGCTCATCTCGGGGAACTTCGCGATCAGCGCGTTGGCCACCGTGCCCAGCTCGCCCGGCTGCAGCGGCTGCGAGGGCACACCGGCGGGCTTGTCGACGAACACCAGCGCCTCGTCGGCGTGCAGCACGGTGAGCGCGAGACCCGCATCGGCGACCGCCTCGGTCGAGCCGGCCGCGTCGGGGAGATCGACCTCCAGCTCGTCACCGTCGGCGACGGTCTGGCCCTTCTTCGCCTTGCGGTGGTTGACGCGCACCAGCCCGTCTTCGAACAGCGACTTCACCCGCGAGCGTGAGAGCTCGAGCGCGTCGCCCACGAAGAGGTCGATTCGTTTTCCTGCCGACGTGGCGTCGACCTTCAGCGTTCGCTTCATTCGATCAACGCTTCGTACACCTCTTCGGCCGTCTGGAACCGATCATCTGGTTCCTTCCGGAGCAATCGGTGCGCGACGCGGGACAGCACCCGATCGGCCCGCGCGTTGATGCTGGCGATGGGCGCGGCCTCGGTCTCGAGCACCTTCTGCCACAGCTCGTACGGCGTCTTGGCCTCGAAGGGCGGGCGGCCGGCGAGCAGCTCGTAGAGGATGACGCCCAGCGAGTAGAGATCGGTGCGGGTGTCGAGCTTCTCCCCGAGGATCTGCTCGGGCGCCATGTAGCGGAAGGTGCCGACCATGCGGCCGTCGGCGGTCACCGCGGCGTCGTCACTGATGTACTTGGCGAGCCCGAAGTCCATCAGGCGCACGGTGCGGTCTTCGTCGACCATCACGTTCGAGGGCTTCAGGTCGCGGTGAATCAGGCCGTAGCCGTGAATGTACGAGAGCGACTCGCACAGCTGCAGCATGGCGTCCTTGAGGCGGCCGATGCGCTCCGGGGTGTTGAGGCGATCGAGCTCGGCCTCGCTGAGCTTCACGCCGATCGGCCGGTCTTCACCGTGCGGCAGATCGAACGGCAACGGCACCTCACTCGACGCGCTGCTGACGTTGGTGTCGGGCTCGTCGGCGAGGTCGGCCCATTCCCGCACCCGATCCGGGCCGCTCTCGTAGGCGTCTTCGGCCGAGAACTCCTCGCTGGGCGCCTCTTCCCCGAAGGCCGAGAGGTTGAACACCCCGCTCTGGGCGTCTTCGTCTTCTTCGTCGGCGTCTGATTCTTCGTCGACGGGCGCGAGGGCAGGGGCGCCGGGGTTGCGGTGCGCTTCGATGGCGCGGGCGAGCGCGGCGTCGCTGGCGAGATCTTCTTCGGCGAGCGCGAGGTAGTGGCGCAGCGTCAGGCCCTCGACCAGCTCCATCGCGAGGTACGGGTACCCCTGAAAGACACCGGTGTCGTAGACCTTCACCACGTTGGGGTGAGACATGTGCTGCAGCGTCTCGAACTCGCGCGCGAGCCGGCGCGCCGCCTTGGGATCGAGCGCGGGGCCCGTCGACAACAGCTTCAGCGCGGCGACGTCACCGGTGCGGCGATCGATGGCGCGGTAGACGGTGCCCACACCTCCGCTGCCGAGCGTCTCGAGCACGCGGTACGGACCAATGACTTTGGGGGGCATGGGCGGCGCGAATGGTAGGGACCAGTCAGCGCGCGGGTCAAACGAACGATCGCGCCGTTGGTGCTGGCGCTGCGACCGTTCAGCTGATGAGGGGAAGAAGCACGCCGCTCACCTGTCATGGTCGGCGTGCCCGATCGCAGTTTCACTCTCGACGCGGAGCGCCATTCGGGTAGGGTGCCCGCCTCTTTGGAACGGCCGTAACCGATGGAATCCACCTCCGAACTCGAGTCCCGACTGAAGACCCGTCCGCTCCCGCGGCACGTCGGCATCATCATGGACGGCAACGGGCGCTGGGCCGAGGGCAGGGGGCTTCCTCGCGTCGAAGGCCACCGCGTCGGCTCCGACAGCGTGCGCGAGGTCACCCGTTGCGCGCGGCGCGTCGGCATCGAGGCGCTCACGCTCTACGCCTTCTCGTCGCAGAACTGGTCGCGCCCGGCGGAAGAGGTCGCCGGCCTGATGGATCTGCTGCGTGAGTACCTCCTCAAGGAACGCGAGGAGATCCTCGGCAACGGCATTCGCCTCAACGCCATCGGTGAGCTCGACAAGCTGCCGAAGTACGTGCGCGAGCCCCTCGAGGCGCTGCGCGCGGAGTCGGCGTCGAACACCGGCATGACGCTCACGCTGGCGCTGTCGTACGGCGGCCGCGAGGAGCTGGTCTCGATGGCCCGTCGCGTCGCCGAGAAGGCGCGCTCGGGGGAGCTCGAGCCCGCGGCGGTGAGCGAGGCCCTGGTCGAGGCGATGATGTGGACGGCGGGGCTGCCGGCGGTCGATCTGGTGATCCGCACCTCCGGTGAGCGGCGGCTCTCGAACTTCATGCTGTGGCAGACCAGCTACGCCGAGCTGGTGTTCAGCGACATCCTCTGGCCCGACTTCCGGGCGCGAGAGCTGATCGACTGTCTCAGCTCGTTTCAGCAGCGAGAGCGGCGCTTCGGCATGACCGGCGCGCAGGTGCAGACGCTGCCCTTCCGTCGAGCGAGTTCGTGACGGAGAAGAACAAGAACCTGCTGATCCGCGTCGTCTCCGGGCTGACGCTGCTGCCGATCGTTCTCTACTTGCTGTACCTCGGCGGGTGGTGGACCGCCGGGTTGCTCGGCTTCGCGGCCGGCGCGTGCGCGTACGAGTACATCGCCATCACGCTGAAGACCCACTCGCCGATCGCGTGGCTGACCATCGCCATGGCGGCGGCGATGCCCCTGCTGCCGGTGGCTTTTCCCTCACACGCGCACGCGATGATCTCCGCGGCGACGGGCGTGGTGCTGTTCGCCGCGTGGGGCTGGCACCTGCTCCGCGGGCCGCTCGCCGACGCCCCACAGCGCACCGCGAGCCTGCTCACCGCCTTCATCTACGGCCACGGCGGCCTCACCGCGCTCGCGGCGCTGCGCCTGTTCCCCGAAGGGGGCCTGTGGGTCGTCGCCGCGCTCGTCATCACGTGGGGCAACGACACGATGGCGTACTTCGCGGGCCGCTTCCTCGGGAAGCACAAGCTCTACCCCGAGGTCAGCCCCAACAAGACGTGGGAAGGCTTCTTCGGCGGCTTCGTGGGGGCGATCGGCTTCCTCTTCCTGCAGCGCGCCTTCTTCTTCCCCACCCTGACCGTGCTCGACTGCCTGATCCTCGGCGTGCTGGGCAGCATCCTCGGGCCGGCGGGCGATCTGTGTGAGTCGATGCTCAAGCGCGCGTACGGGGTGAAGGACTCGGGGAAGATCATCCCCGGGCACGGCGGCATGCTCGATCGCATCGACGCGCTCATCTTCAACGCGCCGATGGTGCTGCTCTACGTGCAGTTCGCGCGACCGTTCCTCACCTGATCGTTGGATGAAACTGGCGGCGACGCCGGTTAACGTCCCCCGGACATGGGCGCCTTTCAGGATCTGATCTACACGGCCATCTTCCTGGGGGTGCTCGTCACCGTTCACGAGGCCGGTCACTACTTCGCGGCGAAGTGGGCCAACGTGAAGGTGATCAAGTTCTCGATCGGCTTCGGCCCGGCGCTCTTCAGCTTCCGGCGCGGCGAGACGCAGTACCAGATCGCGGCGTTTCCCCTCGGCGGCTTCGTGCAGATGGCGGGCATGCACGCCGACGAGACCGTCGACACCGAGTCCGACGTGGAGGTCGAGCGCACCTACCTCGGAGCCCCCTGGTGGAAGCGGGTGATCATCTCGCTCGCCGGTCCCGCCGCGAACCTCGTCTTCCCGCTGGTGGCGCTGTTCTTCGTCTACCTCGGCGACACCACCGACTTCACGCCGCGCATCGGCTCGGTCGAACCCGGCAGCCCGGCGGCCGTCGCGGGCATGCGGCCCGGAGATCTGATCGTCAGCATCGATGGCACGCCGATCAAGACCTTCACCGAGCTCTCGAAGATCGCCGGCGCGAGCGCCGACAAGGAGCTGACCATCGCCGTCGACCGCAACGGCACGCAGGAGACGCTCCACGTCACCCCCGCCAACGTCGAGACGCTGGGGATGATCGAGGTGCAGCGCAAGGGGCGCATGGGCATCTCGCTCGCCGAGCAGGCCGCGGTGCTGGGCGTGCCCGCGGGCTCGGCGGCTGAAGCGGCCGGGCTGCGCACCTTCGATCGGGTGATCCAGGTGGGCGGCGAGCCGGTGCGCACCGTGCGGGAGCTCGAGAGCGCGCTCGACAAGGCCACCGGCACGGTCAAGGTGGAGGTCGTGCGGTTCGCGTCGATCGCTCCGGGGGTGGTGTCGCCGCAGCTGATCGCCGCCGACGTCGAGTCGACCGAAGGCGTGGGGCTGGCGCGCATCGGCGCCGAGCGCGGCGAGGCCTACGTGTGGGAAGTGCGGCCCAACACGCCGGCCGCGGCGATGGGCATCAAGGTGGGCGACCGCTTCACCATGGTGGGCGGCCAGGCCGTGCACTCGGTGGGCGCGGTGGAAGATCGCATGGCGCTCGCCCGAAAGCGCCGCGTCGACGTGGCGTGGATGTCGGGCGGCGAGCTCCACACCGGCGCGGTCGGCCCGCTGGCCCCGGAGGGCAACGCGAAGTACTGCATGGCGCCCACCGACTTCGGCGTGCGCTTCGGCGCGCCCGGTCTGCCGATGGTGCCGATGGCCGGCGAGACGGTGACCATTCACTTCGGCCCGGTCGAGGCGCTCCAGGCCAGCCTCAAGAAGCTGCCCGAGGGCATCATGCTCATCGGCAAGATCCTCTCGAAGCTGCCCACCGGTGAGGTGCCGCTGGAGTCGATGGGCGGGCCGCTGCAGATCGCCCAGGTGGCCTCGCAGACGGCCGAGCAGGGGCTCGACGCCTTCTTGAGCGCGATGGCCCTGGTGTCGGTGAACCTCGCGCTGGTGAACCTCCTGCCCATCCCCATCCTCGACGGGTTCAACATCCTCATCGCGCTGTGGGAGGCCATCCGCCGCCGCCCGCCGTCCCTCCGCGTGCGCGAGCTGACGACGTACTTCGGCTTCGCGGTGCTCGGGCTGCTGATGATCGTCGCCTTCCGCAACGACATCGCCCGGTTGCTCTTCTGCTGAAGCACGGTATGAGCGCGCGGCCGTGATCCTCGCGCTCGACTGCTCGACCCTGACGCTCTCGCTCGCGCTCCTGCGCAGGGACGGGACCGTCATCAGCCACCGCGAGGTGCCCCCGCCGACGCGCCAGAGCGAGGCCCTGCCCGGCGAGCTCGACGCGCTCGTCAAGGCCGCGGGCTTCACGCTGAAGGACCTCACCGGCTTCGTCGTCGGCCTCGGCCCGGGGAGCTTCACCGGCCTGCGCATCGGCCTGGCCACCGCCAAGGGGCTCGCCTACGCGCTGGCGAAGCCCATCGCCGGCGCCTCGTCGCTCGCCGCGCTGGCGCTCGAGGGCCCGGAGCACACCGAGCTCATCTCGACCGCGGTGGTGAAGAAGGGCGAGCTGTACGTCGGCCGCTACCGGCGGGAAGGGCAGGGCGTCGTCGCGCTCGAGCCCGAGGTGTCGCTGACCGTCGCGCAGCTCGCCGAGCTGCTGAAGTCGAAGCCCGACGCGCGGATGATCGGCCCCGGCCTCGTCGACTACCGCGCGCCGCTCGAGGCCGCCGGCGTCGCGCCCTCGAGCTTCTTGCCCGGCCCGCTCGTGCCTTCCGCCGTCGCCCTCGCGCGCCTGGCGACGGTGCCGGCCTCGTTCGATCCCACCGCGCTGTTCGCGCTCGAGCCGCACTACCTCCGCGGGTCTGGCGCCGAAGAGAACCCGAAGTTCCCACCGCTGCCCGGCGTCGAGCCGAAGGCGCGCCTCAAGGAAGACTGACCATGTCCGAGCCCATCATCGCCGTCGTCGGCGCCACCGGCACCGTCGGCCGGCAGATCATCACCTCGCTGCAGTTGCACGACGTCGAGCCCGATCAGGTTCGGTTCTTCTCGAGCGAGCGCACCGAGGCCGAAGAGCTCGACTACGAAGAAGAGACGTTGCCCAGCGAGAAGGTCGGGCCGACGTCGTTCCGGGGCGTGCAGGCGGTGATCCTCGCGTGCCCGCCGGAAGTGGCCAAGCCGCTGGCGTTGCAGGCGCAGCTCGACGGCGCGTGGGTGGTGGACACGTCTGGCGCGTTCCGGATCGACGCCAACGTGCCGCTCGTCGCGCCGGGCGTGAACGACGGCGTGCTCGATCGCCCCTTCACCGGCCGCATCATCTCGGTCGCGCACCCGGCGACGCAGGCGCTGCTTTCGGTGCTGCAGCCGCTGCGCGAGAAGTTCGGCCTCGCCTTCGCCGACGCCACCATGCTCTTCGGCACCGCCTCGCGCGGGCACGCCGGCCAGGAACAGCTCAGCAAGCAGACCGCCGCGCTGATGAACGGCAAGGAACCGGAGATCGAGGTCTTCCCCCACCGCATCGGGTTCAACATCATCCCCGCGGTCGGTGGCTTCGAGGGGGGCCTCTGCGATGGCGAGCGTCACGTGCTCGTCGAGGCCGTGCGCATCTGGAGCGGCGAGGCGCTGCCCGCCCTGACCGCCACCGCGCTGACCGTGCCGACGTACCACGGGCTCACGCTGGTGCTCTCGGCCCACCTCAACCGTCCGGTCGATGCCGACGGCGTGCGCGCCGTGCTGAAGGAAGACTCGGGCCTCAAGCTGATCGACGACCCGGCGCAGCAGATCTACCCGATGCCCATGCTCACCACTGACGACGCGTCGACCCACGTGGGCCGGGTGCGCGCCAACGGGCCCCGCGTGCAGCTCGTCGCCGCCGTCGACAACGTGTTCCGGCTCGCTGACACCGCCGTCGATCTGGCTCTCGAACTCTCTGACCGAACGTGACATTTTGTCAGTCGAGCGAGCCCCGGAAGGCTCGAAAGCCCCGTTGTTCCGATGGGTTGTGGCGCTCGATGGGTGGCCTTCAACTTGCTGAAACAGGACGCCGCATGAAGCGCCTTCTCTGTCTGGTCATTCTTGGAGCGAGCCTCGCGGCGTCGGCGCAGACGACCACGATCCAGCCGCAGCTCTCGTTCCGCCGCGTCGATGACCCGAACGTCGACTCGTACACGTTCGGCGCCGGGCAGTGCAACGACACCATCACGGTGCGCTGGCTCAATACGCTGCTCATCAACCTCACGCAGTGCACGCAGAACCCGCTCAAGGTCTGGGCGACGAACGGCGAGTGTGGCGACGCGCCGGCGACGGGCGACAAGCGGTACGACGACATCCCCGGCATCTCCGTGCAGAACATTCGGCAGGGCACCTTCACCGTGAAGCTCTCGGAGCTGCCGGGCTTCACCACTGCGGCCACCGACGGGGGCTCCAACGCCTGCGGCGCCGGCGAGAGCAGCACCACCCACCGCATCTGCGGCAGCATCGAGTACGCGATCCTCGGCGGCGGCTTCGGAGGCTGCGGTACGGCCACCAAGCAGACCGCGGTCCCGCTCAAGCTGATCTACGACACCTTGCCTCCCGGCCCGCCGACGCTGGTGAGCGCCGCCGCGCAGGACGAGGGCGTGCGCGTCGACTTCGAGTACGACGGCGACACCACCATCGTGATGGTCGAAGCGCGCGGGCCCGGTGAGGCCGACTTCCGCCAGCTCGCCGAGACCACTGCGTCGAACAAGCTCATCCGCGGCAAGGGGCTGCAGAACAACGTCGAGTACGAGGTGCGGCTGCGCGCGAAGGACGCGGCCGGCAACGTCAGCGGGCCGTCGGGCTCGGTCAACGTCACCCCCATCAAGACCCTCGGGTTCTGGGCCTACTACAAGCAGCAGGGCGGCACGGACGAAGGCGGCTGCAGCACCGGCGCCGGTCTGGCCCCCATGTTGATCGGCCTCTGGGCGCTGCGTCGCGCGCGCCAGCAGGCAAGGAGCAAGTCATGAAACGCACCGTCCTCCTCGCGCTGACGATGGCCACGGCCGCCTCGGCGCAGTCGTTCGAGCTCACCGACACGAAGAAGCGCATGGAGACTCCGCGCCAGATGTTCTTCGAGTTGAAGCTCTCGCCCTTCACGCCGCTGCTCGATCGTCCCTTCATGGACAAGCCGGCCGAGCAGCGCCCGTACTACGCGGTGTTCGGCGGCGGCGCGATGCTGCTGGGCGAGATCGAGTTCGACTACCAGTTCTTCCAGAAGTTCGGCTCGCTCGCCGGCGCGGTGTCGGTCGGCTACTCCGAGAAGTTCGGCAAGGCGCTCGACGAGCAGACCGGCCAGCGCGTCGACCAGAGCACCGGCCTGCGCATCGTGCCCATCAAGGCGATGCTGGTGTACCGGTGGGACTGGGCGGCCGAGAAGTACAAGGTGCCGCTCGTGCCGTACCTGAAGGGGGCCTTCGTCGCGATGCCCTACTTCCTCCTCAACGGCACCGACGTCGAGCAGTACGGCGTGCAGCGCGGGGAAGGCGTGAAGTTCGGCCTCGCTGGCGTGCTGGGCCTCTCGCTCCAGCTCGACTTCCTCGACCAGCGGCTCGCGCGTGACTTCGACAGCAGCGTCGGCGTGAACCACACGTACCTCTTCGCCGAGGGCACCATCCAGGAGATGAACCTCTTCGGCGGTGGCGCGGTGGGGCTCGACTTCAGCAGCAAGCACTTCATGTTCGGCCTCGGCTTCGAGTTCTGAGCGGTGCTCCGAGGGGCGCCCTGGCTCCTCGTGGTGTTGGCGCTGGGCTGCGCTCGCCCAGTGCGAGTCGATCGTCGTGAGGCTCCGGTCGAAGCGGGGCTCGACGTTCCCTTCGTGTCCGACGGTGTCCTGCGGTGGGACTTTGGAGACGGCACCCCGCCCACGCGCGGCGCGCAGGTGACGCACGCTTTCACGAAGGCCGGTCGCTACGAAGTGCGCGGGTTCGAGGGCGAGGCGCTGCGCGAGCAGGTCTCGGTGCTCGTCGTGCCTCGCGCTCCGTTTCACCTCGTGCCGCCCGACGTGCAGTGGGCGGTGATCGCCCGCGGCCTCGAGGAGCTCCCGCCCGTCATCGACTTCGCCGAGCGGCTGTCCGGACCGGAGCGCATGCAGGCGTGGCTCGAGCAGTATCCGCTCCACGGGTGGGCGCTCGATCAGGCGAGCGCGGGCACGCAGTGGGTCGACCCTCGAGAGGGGCTCGCCTTCTTCGCGTGGGCCGACGGCGGTGACGACGTGCGCCTCAGCGTGGTGGGCGTGACGGAGGGGGCCGGGGCGCTGGCGGCGGTGAAGGCCTGGCTCACCGATCGCGGCTGGACTGCGGTGAGCGAAGTGCAGGGGCTCCAACGAATGGAGCTCGACGCACGCGCGCTCGACCTCTTCGTCGATCGTGGAGCGCTGTATGTCGTCGACGCGCCGCTCACCGGACGTCAGCCGGGCGTGCAGCAGCGCATCGCCGCCGCGTCGGCGCTGGGGCTCGAGGCTGATGGCTCGACGGCGGCGGCGCTCGACGCCCTGCCCAGCGGAGGGCTGGTGCTGTGGCTGCGCGGGCCCGAGGGGGCAGGGTGGAAGCAGCTCGGAGGGACGCTGCGGCTGACGAAAGACGAGGCGCACTTCGAGGCGCGGCTGCTGGGCGCGGGCCCGCTGTGGGCGGTGCCCGAGAGCGGCGCGGCCCGCTTGTTGTCGCGCGCACCGGAAGCGCCGATCGCAGTGGGCGTGGCGTCGATCGAGCCGCGGCAGTTGGCGGCGCTGCTGTTGGGGGCGCCGGGGACGCAGCGACGGAACATCCTCGAGCGCGAGCTGCAGGCGCAGGGGGCCGAGCTCGACCGCGCCCTCGCTGGCCTCGCGGGGACCTTCGACGCCTCGATGTACTTCGACGTGGAGGGCTTCGTGCGCAGCACCCTCGCCGCGGGCGGCCGGCCGCAACCGCAGGGCACGTTGCTGCTCGAGGCGGCGGTGAAGGACGCAGCCGCGGTGGAGGCGCTGATCGACACGCTGCTGCGCCGGTGGGGCCTGACGCTCGCCCGATCGCGCGAGCAGCAGCTGCGGCTGTGGCGCGGTGACGTCGCGGGGCGGGCGATCGATCTGGCGCTGACCGAGCGGGGGCTGTTCGTGAAGCTGGGCTCGTCGGTGGGGGGGCGCGAGCCGGTCGATCTCTCACGCGAGCTGGCCGCGCGCTTCGACGGCGCGTTCGGGCCGGGGCACGTGTCGGTGCTCTTCGACTTCGGTCAGCTGCGCCAGGAGCTGCTGTTGCCGCGCCTGATGAAGGACGTCGACCCACGGCAGGCGCTCACCGCGCAGGCGTTGGCGGCGACGTTGCTCGATCGGCTCACGCAGCTCGATCTCGCCGTGATCGATCTCAGCCCCACGCCCGAGGGCGCCGCGCTGCAGGCGGTCATCCGACTCCGAAAATAGAAACTCCCCTCGCCCCCACCGGGGGAGAGGGTCAGGGAGAGGGGGTGAACAGCCTCAGGGCGTTTCGGCCTCATCAACCGCTTCATCGATCGCCTCACTGAGCGCGTCAGTCTCGGCCGAGTCCGCCGCGGGCGGCACCTCCCGAGGCGCCGCACCCGAATTCCTCTTCGGCCGAGCCGCAGTCTCACTCGGCGCCGCCCGTGGCGCTGGCTTGCTCTCCTTCACCTCGCCCGACGACGACACGGCCTCATACACGCCGACCGACACGCAACACCCGACGCCGGCGAACAACACGCCCAGCACGATCAGCACCCACTTCAGCGCCGAGCTCTTCTTCTCCGGGCTGATGGGCGCCATCGGCTTCGGGGCCTGCGCTCCGACCTGCCCGGGCGCGACGGCGGGCGGCTGACTCACGCCGATTGCGGGAACCGGAATGCCGGTGTTCGCCGACCCATTCATCGGCACCACCCAGCCGCCATTCGTCGCCGGCGCGGGAGGCTGACCGAGCTGAATCGGCGTCGCGCTCTTCGGTGGATCCGTCCGCTCGAGCCCGGTCGCCTGCGGGGCCAGCCGTGCGGCCTGGCTCTGCGTCGGCAGGAACGCGGGCGTGGTGCCGGGGGCGGGCAGGTTCAGCGCCGCGCGGAGCGCCTCACCCATCTCCTTCGCCGACTGCCACCGCTGGTGCGGTTCCTTCGCGAGACCGACGGTGATCACCTGCGCGAGGGCGACGGGCACCTGCGGCGCGAGCTGCTGAAGCGGCACTGCCTGCTCGGTCCGCACCTTGACGATCAGGTGCGCGTAGCTCTCGGCATCGAAGGGCAGCTTCCCCGACAGCAGCTCGTAGAGCATCGCCGACACCGAATAGAGATCGGCGCGCGCGTCGACGCTGCGGGCGTCGAAGAACTGCTCGGGGGCCATGTACGAGGGCGTGCCCATCGCCATGCCGGTCATGGTGAGGCCCGACGCGCCCGCATCGCCGTGCATCTTCGAGATGCCGAAGTCGAGGAGCTTCACGAAGTCGCGTTCGGTGCCGCGCTCGTCGCGCCGCCGCACCACGAAGACGTTCGCCGGCTTCATGTCGCGGTGCACGATGCCCTTGGCGTGCGCCGCGGCGAGGCCATCGAGCGCCTGCAGCACGATCATCACCACCCGCTGGTGCGTGAGCGGCGCTTCGTTGATCGCGAGATCCTTCAGGTCCTGCCCGTCGAGGTACTCGAGCGCGAGGAAGGCCTGCCCGTCGGCCGCCAGCCCCGCGTCCATCACCCGCACGATGTGTTCGCTGCCGACCGACGCCGCCGCGCGCGCTTCGCGCAAGAAGCGCTCGAGCATGCCCTGGTCGGCGCCGAGGCTCTTCTTGAGCAGCTTGAGTGCCACCGTCGCGTCGGTGTGCACGTGCCGCGCGCGGTACACCGAGCCGAAGCCGCCGGCGCCGAGCAGCTTCTCGATCTGGTAGCGATCGACCTTCGCGCCGATGGGGCCCGGCTGATCCATGGAGTCGCCCGTGACGGGACACTTCGGGGTTCCGGGCGGGTGCTCTCTCCCGCAATGCTGGCAGGCGCTCATCCGCTGTGGGTTGTAGCCGTTCACCAGCCTGCCGACACGCGTGCTATTCGTGCGCGCCCTCATGACGACGACGTCGCGACGCACACCCTGGCTCGAGGTGCTCCTCGCGGCGCTGCCTGCGGCGCTTCACGCCGTGCTCTTCCTCGGGCGGCTGCACCCCGACGAGCTGTTCCAGACGCTCGAGATCGCGCTCCACCGCACCTACGGCTACGGGGTGATGCCGTGGGAATGGCAGGTGCCGGCCAACGCGGCGACCGCGCCTCAGCCGTGGGGCATTCGAAACTGGTCGGTGCCGCTGCTGCTGTCGGGCGTCTTCCGCTTCGGCGATCTGATCGGCGTCAGCTCGGTGATGGGGCGGCGGGTGTTGGCGGAGATCCCCCAGTTCTTCCTCCACGCTGCGATGCTCGCCGCGGTGTGGCGCCTTGCCGCCCGTCGCGCGTCACCGCAGCTCGCGCGGGCCTGCCTGTGGCTCGTCGCGCTGTACGGCCCGGTGGTGTGGTTCGCGGGGCGCACGATGTCCGAGTCGTTCTCCGTCGCCTTCCTGGTGTGGGGCCTCGAGCGCCTCGACGCCGAGGAGGAGGGGACGGCCCAGTGGTTCCTCGGCGGGGCGTTGCTCGGGCTCGCGCAGGTGACGCGCTACGGCTCGGCGGCGGCGATCCTCCCGGCGATGGCGTGGCTGCTCGTCGCGCGCCGCTTCAAGACCTTCGGCGCCGCGGCCCTCGGCGGGCTGTCGATCGCCTTCGCGCTCGGGCTGCTCGACAAGCTCACCTGGGGCGAGTGGTTTCATTCGCTCATCCACTACGTCCGCTACAACGTGACGTCGGGCTCGGCGGCCGCGAACTTCGGCGCGCTCCCGTGGTGGACCTATTCGGGGCGGCTGCTGATCGCGCCCTTCGCGGTGGTGGGGCTGGTGCGCGCGGTGCGTGCCGATCGCTGGCGGCGGCCGGCGTTCTTCCTGATGCTCGGCGCGGCGCTGCTCGCGGCGGCGTTGATCGGCTTCGCGGCGCGGTTGCCGGTCGGGCTGGCGCCGGTCGCCCCCGTGCTCGGCGTCATCGGCCTCGGCGCGCTGGCGTGGCTGCTCCTCGAGCCGGCCCCCGGTCGCCCGTCGATCTTCATCGCCGCGGCGCTGGGCTACCTCGGCATCGTCAGCGCCACCGCGCACAAAGAAGATCGCTTCGTGTACCCCACGCTGGTGTTGCTGACCGTCGCCGGCGCGCCGCTCTTCGTGGCGTGGGCCGCGGAGTCGTGGAAGGGGCCCCGGCGGCTCGTCGCCGGGCTCGTCGCGGCGTCCGGCGTCGCGTTCTTCGTCTTTCCGTCGCCCTTCGACGTGCAGCGCAAAGAGCAGTTTCAGCTCGTCGCAAAGGGCAGCCGCGGGGCGACCGGCCTGGTGATCATGAACGAGGGCATGTGGGGCTCGCCGGGCTACTTCTACGCGGGCGCCAACATTCCCTGGTGTCCGTGCGACTTCCCGCAAGACGCCTGCTTCCAGGTGGCCGCGCGCGACGCCCGCTTCAACCGCGGCGTCTACTGGAGCAACGGCAACGACGCCGAGAAGCCGCGTGACGCCCAGTCGGAAGCGGCCTTCCTCGCCGCGGGCTTTCACGTCGTCGAGCGCCGCGGCCAGGCCACGTACTTCGAGCGCTGAAAAGACGAAGTCCCCGTCGCGGCTTTTCGCCAACGACGGGGACTCTCAAAGGGACGGCCAGGACACACGCGAAGTAACGCTACCGTTGCTTCCTTCCGGACCTGGCGGGGTTCACGGCCCCGCGTTGCCCTGACCAGAAGATCTATGAGCGGAGAGGGTGGGATTCGAACCCACGATACCCTTTCAGGTACACACGCTTTCCAGGCGTGCGCCTTCAGCCACTCGGCCACCTCTCCAGCGACCAACCCGCCTCAACTTGATGGGAAGCGGAGAGCGTAGGATTCGAACCTACGGTACCGTTACCGGTACGCCTGATTTCGAGTCAGGTGCCTTCGACCACTCGGCCAGCTCTCCAAGTACGACCTATTCTGTTGTGTTGCTTCGCTTCGCCCGAAGGCCCGCGAAAAAAGTCTTCAGCGCCTGACTGCACGCATCGCCCAGCACTCCGCTCGTCACTTCGACCCGATGGTTGAACCGCGCGTCCTGCACGAGGTTGTACAACGAGCCCACCGAACCCGCCTTCGGGTCCATCGCGCCGAACACCAGCCGCGACACCCTCGATTGCACCAGCGCCCCGGCGCACATCGCGCAGGGCTCGAGGGTCACATAGACCGTGACTCCGGTCAGCCGCCAGACCCCGAGGGTCTGTGCTGCTTCCTTCATCGCGTTGAACTCTGCGTGTGAGAACGGGTCGCGGTCGATCTCCCGGCGGTTGAACCCACGCCCGATGATCTGTCCCTCTTTGACGGCGACGGCGCCTACCGGCACTTCGCCCAGACGTGCTGCCTCATTCGCAAGCTCCAACGCCTGCTTCATGAAGCCCACATCGATGTCGTCGAGACTGCTCATCGGGTGTTGATGCGCTCCCTGGAGGATTCGAACCTCCGGCCTTTGGATTCGTAGTCCAACGCTCTATCCAGCTGAGCTAAGGGAGCTTTTTCTTCCAACACACGGTGTGCGGAGTGAGAGGGATTCGAACCCTCGATACCCTTTCGAGTATACAGGTTTAGCAAACCTGCGCCTTCAGCCGCTCGGCCATCACTCCACAGCGAAATGACAAGACGTCCTGTCAAAGAACCACTTCCTACGGAGCAGGTAGGATTCGAACCTACGAACGCCTTTCAGCGTCTGCGGTTTTCAAGACCGCCGCCTTCAGCCGCTCGGCCACTGCTCCAGACTTCGTGGACCGACGCCCCTGACGCACATTTCTGAACGGCGGGGGCGCCCCCAGTACAGGAACCTTCACGCGACTGCAAAGGAATTTCGGATCAACCCGGTTTGAGCTCGGTGATCCCCCCCATGTACGGCCACAACACCTCGGGGATCGCGACCGACCCGTCTTCGCGCTGGTAGTTCTCGAGAAGGGCCACCACCGTGCGGCCGACCGCCAGGCCGGACCCGTTGAGGGTGTGCACCAGCTGGGGCTTCTCACCGGGCGCCGGGCGGAACCGGATCTTCGCGCGGCGCGCCTGGAAGTCGGAGAAGTTCGAGCACGAGCTGATCTCGCGGTACGCGTTCTGCCCGGGCAGCCACACCTCGAGGTCGTAGGTCTTCTGCGAGGCGAAGCCCATGTCGCCGGTGCACAGCAACATCACCCGGTGGTGGAGCCCGAGCTTCTCGAGAATGTTCGCCGCGTCGCGCACCAGGCTCTCGAGCTCGTCGAGGGAGTTCTGCGGGTGGGCGAACTTGACGATCTCCACCTTGTGGAACTGGTGCATGCGGATGAGGCCGCGCGTGTCCTTGCCGGCGCTGCCCGCCTCGGCCCGGAAGCAGGGCGAGAACGCGCAGTACTTCACCGGCAGCGGCCCCTCGAGGATCTCGTCGGCGTGGTAGTTGGTGACCGGCACTTCCGCGGTGGGAATGAGGAACAGTTCCCGCTCGCCGGCCATCTTGAACGCGTCGTTCTCGAACTTCGGCAGCTGGCCGGTGCCGGTCATCGACTCGCGCGACACCAGGTAGGGCGGCAGCAGCTCGGTGTAGCCGCGCCTGGTGTGCTCATCGATCATGAAGGTGACCAGCGCACGCTCGAGCCGCGCCAGCGCCCCCTTCGAGAAGGCGAACCGCGGGCCGGAGATCTTCACCGCGCGCTCGAAGTCGAGCAGCCCCAGCTTCTCGCCCACCTCGAAGTGCTGCCTGGGGGTGAAGAGGAAGTTCGGCTTCTCGCCCCAGGTGCGCTCGACCTTGTTGCCGTGCTCGTCGCTGCCCACCGGCACCGACTCGTGCGGCACGTTGGGCACCGTCATCATCTGCGCCGAGAGCTCTTCTTCGATGACCTTGAGCCGCGCCTCCTGGTCCTTGATCACCTGGCCCAGGTCCTTCATCTGGGCCTTGAGCTCCTCGGTGCGCTTGGCCGGGTCCTTCAGGGCCTCCTGCGCCTTGTTCTTGGCGGCCTGGTTGGCCTCCAGCTCGACGTAGACCTTCTTGCGCTCGGCGAAGAGCGCCTGGAAGCGCGAGAGATCGAGCGCTCCTGAACGGGTGCTCAACCGGGCGACGACCGCTTCGAAATTCTTCGCGACTTCCTTCAGATCCAACACGACGTTGCGACTCCTTACTTTCCTTCGAGGAAGTAGATCTCTTCGTCCACTTCGCGCTTGTTCTCGGCCTCGGGGCGCAGCTCCAGGTACTTCTTGAAGGCGGAGACCGCGTCCTTCTTCTTGTTGGTGTCCTTCGAGAGGTAGCCCAGCGCCAACCACGCCTCCGCGTTCTCCGGTTCGGCCTCGACCGCCTTGCGGTACCAGCGGGTCGACTCGGCGAGCTGCTTCTTCTCCTGGAACGCCTGCCCGAGCTTGGAATACGCCTGCTTGAGATCGGGGTCGGCGTCGAGCGCCTGCATGTAGCTCATGATCGCGCCGGTCCAGTCTTCCATCTTCATCTGCGCGTCGCCGATCAGCGCCCGCACCGAGAGCCGCGTCGGGTCGGCGTCGAGCGCCTGCTGGTAGAACTGCACGGCCCTCTTGAAGTCGTTGCGGTCGAAGTAGATGCGGCCCATCGCCTCCAGCGCGTCGGAGTACTTGGGGTCGACGTCGAGCGCGAGCTTGAGCTGACCCAGCGCGTCGTCGGGCTTGCGCGCGTCGGCGAAGATGCGGCCCGACCAGTACAGGTAGAGCGGGTTCTTCGAGTTGTAATCGAGCGCGCGCTTCATCGCCTCGATGGCCTGGGTGTGCTCGCTCTTCGCGTTCTTGACCCGCGCCAGGTAGAAGTTCGCGTCGGGGTGACCCGGCTCCGCCACCAGCGCGGCGTTGAGGTGGGTGAGCGCGCCGTTGAGATCGCCCTTGTCGAACTTCACTGCGCCGAGCGTCACCACGATCTGCGTGTTCTTCGGCTCGGCCTCGTGGGCGATGTCGAGCTCGGTGATCGCCTCGTCGAGCCGGCCGAGCTTCCACAGCGCCACGCCGCGCTGCAGCCGGCCACCGGTGATGCGCGGGTTCAACTGGAGCGCCTTCTCGACCTGCGTCGCCGCCAGCTCGAACTTGTTGCGCTCCAGCGAGACGCGCGAGGCGCCGAGGTGGGCGTCGGCCGAGTAGGGGTTGAGCTCGATGGCCTTCTTGAACTCGCTCTCGGCGCGGTCGAAGTTGCGCTCGTGCATCGCCAGCTCGCCCATGCCCACGCGCATCGCGGCGTTGTCGGGCGCCTGGTTGAGCCCCGCTTCCAGCACCGGCCCGGCCTCATTGAAGCGGCGGAAGCGCATGAAGAGCCGTGAGAGAAAGAGGTAGGCGTCGATGATCTTCGGGTCGGCGGCGATCGCGCGCTTGTAGGCCTCTTCGGCTTCCTTCGCGTTGTCGAGCACGTCGGCCACGCGCGCCGAGAGGTACGAGAGCGTGGCGTTGCCCGGGAAGCGGGTGTTCGCCGACGACATCACCTTGGTCGCCTCGTCCATCTTGCCGAGGATGATCAGGCTCGAGAGGTAGCCCTCGGTGTACTCGAGGCTCTCGGGCGCGGCCTTCACCGCCGCCTGGTACAGCGGCGCGGCCTTCTCGGGCTGGTTGAGCTCGGCGTAGGCGTGCGCGAGTCGGCCGTTGGCGAAGGCGTTGGTCGGGTCGGCCTTGAGCGCCTCCTCGAAGAGCGGCACCGCGTCGTCGAGCTTGCCCTGCACCACCAGCGTCTCGCCCTTGAGCGCCAGGCCCTTGCCGAGGGCGAAGGGGGACAACGTCGGGCGGCCCTCGTCGCTGAGCGCCTTGTCGAGCAGCTCGTTGCCTCGCTCCACTTCCTTGCGGCGCACGATGAGGATCTCCGCCAGCTCCACCGCCGACGAGAGGTGCATGGGGTCTGCCTCCAGCGCCTCGCTCAGCCGGCCGGCGGCCTCGTTGATCTCGTTCTGCGCCTTGTGGAGGACGCCGAGCCCGTGGAGCGCCTTCGCGCTGCGGGGATCCTTCTTGAGGATCGCCTCGAACTCCGCGCGAGCCTGTGCGGGCTGCTTCTTGAGCAGGTACGCCTCGGAGCGCAGGAACAGCAGCTCGAGATCGCCCGTCTCGTCGCGCGCGACCGCGTCGGCGATGGTGGCCAGCGCGCCGTCAGCGTCCTTCTTCGAGAGCGCGGCCGACGCCTGCGTCTTGAGCACCTCGATGTTCTTCTCGCCGAGCAGCGCGACGTTCACCAACTCGGCCTCGGCCTGCGCGAGCTCGGCGGGGTCGGCCTTGCCGAACTTGCGGTCGAGGTAGAACACCGCCTGGCACCACACGGCGCGCGCCTCGGGGTAGTCCTTGATGGCCAGCGCCTGGTTCGCCGAGTCCTTCGCCAGCTTGTAGGACTTCCAGGTGTCCTGCATGAAGCCCTTGCGCGCGACCTGGAGGTAGCCGAACTCGCGCGTGTCAGGGCGCACCTTCGCAGGGAACAGCAGCTTGAGCGCGAAGAAGCCGTAGGGAGTGGCGAGGCCCAGCACCACGCCGGTCACCAGCACCGTGGCCGCCAGCACGCCGGCGATGATCAGCGGCAGCCGCTTCTTGAGCGGCACCGGCTCCTTGCTCTGCACGACCGCGACGGCGGCCATGCGCCCTTCGTAGAGCTGCTTGAGCCGGTCCATCGACGGGCCGCGCTCGTCGACCTGCGGCAGGCCCATCTGGGTCTGGGTCCGCGAGGGTGCTTCCATCAGGCGCGCGATCACCGCCTGGAACGCGGGCTCGGTGCCGATGGCTTGCCAGTTCTCGGCGTCGATCGACACCTCTTCGTTGCCCAGCAGCTGACCGTCTTCGAGCATCTTGACGATCACCGCTTCTTCGAACGGTCCAAAGATCTTCCCGCTGCGGCGCTTCACGTGGAAGCGGCGCACCGACATCAGCTCATCGGGCTTCGCGCCGGCTTCCTGCGCGGTCTTGTCGATGAACGAGAGCATCTCGAGCCCGTCGGCCGGGCCCGCCGGCGCGCTGCTCTGCGGGAGCGGGGCGCTCAGGTCGGCTTCGAGATCGTCGACGGGTCCCTTGTTGCCCGAAGGCGCCGGGGGCGGCGGCGCACCGGCGCCACCGGTGGGGTCGAACTCGAGATCGCCGCCGCCACCGAAGTCGACCTCACCGAAGCCCATCGAGGCAGGTGGGGCCGCGGGCGGAGGAGGAGGGGCGCCGAAGTCGAACGCCCCGGGGGCGGCGGCCGGGGGCGACCCGAAGTCGAACGCGCCCGGCGCGGCGGCGGGGGGCGGTGCGTCGAAGCTGAAGCCACCGGGCGGGCCCGCAGGCGGCGGCGCGGCGTCGAAGTCGAACCCGCCAGCGGCCGGCGCAGGCGCAGGGGGCGCGTCGAAGTCGAAGCCGCCAGAAACGGGGGCGGGCGCAGGAGGCGCGTCGAAGTCGAAGCCAGCCGGCGCTGCGGCGGGTGGCTCGGCGGGGGCGGCGAAGTCGAAACCTCCCGAGACCGGGGGCGGGGCGGCGGGCGCGGCGTCGAAGTCGAAGCCGCCGGAGACGGGCTCCGACGGCGGGGCCTCGGGTGCTTCCGAGAAGTCGAAGCCGTCACCCATCGCGGGGTCGAAGCCTTCGCCGCCCGGGAGCGGGACCGCGCCGCTGGCGGTGGGGTCGAACTCCATCGAGTCGCCGCCGCCACCGGGCAGCGGGACCTCGTCGCCGAAGTTCATTTCTCCGGGTGGCGCGAGCTCGGTCGCGGTGCTGAAGCCGTCATCGAGCGGGACCTCGTCACTCCCGCCGGGGAGCGGCACCTCGGAGAACGACGAGGCGCCCGGGAGGGGGATCGAGCTGCTGGCCGCGCCGGGCAACGGGATCGACCCGCTGGCCCCGGGGAGCGGAATGGACCCCGCGGAGGCGCGAGGCGCGGTGCCGGGCAGGGGGATCGCGCCAGCGCTGGCGGCGCCCGGCAGAGGGATCGAGCCCCCACCCGCCGCGCCGGGGAGCGGAATCGAGCTCGAGGCCGGAGCGCGCATCGGCGGAGGCGCCGCGCTGCCCGGGAGCGGAATGGAGCCGCCGACGGCGGACGCGCTGCCGGGGAGGGGGATCGAGGCGTGGCTGGGCGGGCGGGCAGGCGGCACGTAGGCCGGCGCGATCGCGGTGACGGCCTCCGTCGCAGCGCCCGGGAGCGGAATCGAGGCGGGCGGCACCCAGGACGGGGCCGCGGCCGTGGGGGCGCCGAAGTCGAGATCGACAGAGGGCCGCGCCGCCGCGGGGAGCGGGACGTCAGCGACGCGCGTCGACTCGTCTTCCCAGTCTTGCCGCTGCGCAGGCGCCGCGCTGATGCCCGGCAAGGGCACCGACACCGACGACGAGCTGCGCATCGGGGGCAGCTTCACGTTGGTGGGCGGGGCGGCGACGGTCGTCGCGCCAGGGATCGCGGCGGCCGGGAGCGGCACCTCGGCGACCCGCGTCGACTCTTCTTCCCAGGACTGGCGCTGCGGTTGCGCCGCGGTCAGTCCCGGCAGGGGCACCGCGCCTGAGGGCGACGACGTCACCGCGGCTGGTTTCACCGGGAAAACGTTCTGGCAGGTCGGGCACTTGATGCGCGCTCCGCCAGCCGGGATCTTCTTGTCGTCGATGTTCAGGACGGAACTGCAGGACGGACACGAAACCTTCATGGGGGCGGGAGGCTACTAGAGGTGAATGACGCTGGCGATTGTCCGTGTTAGGTGCCGCGCGCCCCATGTCTGCCTCTCCGCAGCTGTCAATCGTCATCCCCGTCTACAACGAGGAGGCCATCGTCGAGCAGGCCGCGGCCGAGCTCACGCAGGGCCTCGATGCACGGGGGTGGGACTACGAGATCATCTTCGCCGAGAACGGCTCCCGCGATCGCACGCAGGAGATCCTCGAGCGAATGACCCGGGCCAACCCCCGGCTCAAGTGGTTCCACTCCGAGAAGCCCAACTACGGCGTCGCGCTGAAGATGGGCATCGAGATGGCCCGCGGCGAGATCGTGGTGTGCGACGAGATCGACCTCTGCGACCTCGTCTTCTACGACGCGGTGGTGCCGGCGCTGCTGCGCAAGGAAGCCGATCTCATCGTCGGCTCGAAGGCCGCGCGCGGCGCCAGCGATCACCGCCCGCTGATCCGCCGGGTCGCGACGCGCGTGCACAACGGGCTGCTGCGCGTCTCGCTGGGCTTCAAGGGCACCGACACCCACGGCCTCAAGGCCTTCCGGCGCGAGCGGCTGATGCCGGTGATCCAGCGCTGCGTGGTGGACATGGACGTCTTCGCCTCGGAGTTCGTGGTGCGCGCGTGGCGCGAGAACCTCGAGGTCCGGGAGATCCCCATCCAGCTCCAGGAAAAGCGCCAGCCCTCGATTCACCTCTTCCGGCGCGTGCCCAACGTGCTCAAGAACGTCGCCCGCCTGGTGTACGTCATCCGCGTGCGAGGAGAGTGAGCGACCGGCATGCGGCTGTCCGCCCTCTCGGTCGATCTCGACTCGCTCCCGCACTACTGCCGCATTCAGGGCCTGCCTGACTCGTTGCTCGACGAGCGGGCGCGCGCGCTGGTCGCCGAGAAGGCGATCCCCCGGCTGCTCGAGCTGTTCGCCGCCGCCTCCGCGCCGGCCACCTTCTTCGTCATCGGCCACGACGTCGCGCTGCCGGGCATGAGGCGCGCTCTGCTCGACGCGCACGCCGCCGGTGTCGAGCTCGCCAGCCACAGCTACTCGCACGACTACGCCCTGTCGCGCCGCAGCCAGCCGGACATCGAGGCCGACCTCGTGAGGTGTGAGGGCGCGCTCGCCGAGCTCGGGGTGCAGCCGCGCGGGTTTCGTGCGCCGGGCTACACGCTGTCGTCGGCGCTGCTCAAGGCGGTCGCCGCGCGCGGCTACGAGTACGACTCTTCGACCTTCCCCGCGGTGCCGTACTACCTGGCCAAGGCCTCGGTGATGGGCGGGCTCGAGGTGCTGCGCCGGCCGTCGCGGGCGATCCTCGACTCGCCGCGGGTGTTGCTCGCGCCGCGCCTGCCGTACCAGCCGTCCCTCGAGCAGCCCTACGCGCGGGGAGACGCGCCGTTGATCGAGCTGCCGATGGCGGTGGCGCCGGTGACGCGGCTGCCCTTCATCGGCACCTTCGCCACCACCATGCCGTGGCCGCTCGTCGAGGCGACGTTCCGCACGCTGCGGCGCGACGCGCTCTTCAACTTCGAGCTCCACGCCATCGACGTGCTCGACGCGACCGACGGCGTGCCCCCCGAGCTGGCGGCGCAGCAGCGGGACCTGAAGGTGCCCGCGCGCGTGAAGCTCGATCGGCTCGGCAAGCTCTTCGCGTGGCTGGGCGCCGATCGGGATCGGGTGACGGTGCTCGAGGCCGCGCGGCGGCTGCGCTCAGTCGTGTAGGGTCTGCCGTCCCCGATGGCAGAGAGTCTCGGTCGCTTCCGGCTGATCAAGCTGCTCGCCACCGGCGGCATGGGGGAGGTCTTCCTCGCGCGCCAGGAAGGCCCGGGCGGCTTCAGCAAGACGGTGGTGATCAAGCGGATCCTCAGGCACCTCGCGAGCGATCAGAACTTCATCGACCTCTTCTTGAACGAGGCGCGGCTCGCGGCCCAGCTGCAGCACCCGCACATCGCGCAGGTCTTCGGGCTCGAGCACGAGGGCAACACCTGGTTCATCGCGATGGAGTTCGTGCACGGGCGCTCGCTGCGCGACGTGATCTCCGCGGCGAAGCAGCAGGGCCTCAAGATTCCCCCGAGGCTCGCGGCCCGCCTCGCATCGCAGGCGCTGCAGGGCCTGCACTTCGCGCACGAGCTCACCGACGAGCGCGGGCGATCGCTGGGCATCCTCCACCGCGACGTGAGCCCGGAGAACCTGCTCATCTCGTTCTCCGGCGTGGTGAAGCTCGTCGACTTCGGCATCGCCAAGGCGATGACCGGCACCACCACCCGCATCGGCCGGCCGCAGGGGAAGCTGGCGTACATGGCGCCCGAGCTGACCGTCGCCGGCTCGCTGGTCGATCGTCGCGCCGACGTGTACGCGATGGGGGTCGTGCTGGCCGAGGCGTTGTCGCTCGAGCAGCCGGGCAACACGCCGCGCTCGGTCGAGGCCGCGCAGCAGCGCACGCCCTGGGCGCCCGACCCGTCACTGCCGCGTGGGCTCAACGACATCCTCTCGCGGGCGCTGGCGCTCGAGCCCGGCGATCGCTTCAGCTCGGCGGCCGCGATGAGCGACGCCCTCGAGGCCTGGCTGGTGTCGAGCGCGCAGACGGTCGTGCCCCGTGACGTGGTCGGCTTTCTGGAGGCGCTGTTCGGCCCCGAGGTGCGCGAGCTCAACGCGGGCGTGGCGGCCGACGACGCACAGCTCGGCACCACCGGGGTCTTGTCGATCCGCAAAGGCGGCACTCAGCCGCTGAGCGTCCCCTCGCTGCAGCCCGTGCGCACCTCGGCGCCGCAGGTGCCGCCGGTGGACGATCGCCGTCAGTTGATCGCGCCCATCCTGGTGGGGAGCGCGACTGCGCTGCTGCTGGGCTTCGTGTTGTTGCTCGCGCTGTGGCCGCGTCCTCCTCAGCCGGCGTCACTCGAGGTCGCGCCCGTCGCGGTCGTCGCTGCCGACGACGAAGAGGCGAAACCTGCGCTCGTGGTCCCGGCGCGGGTCGAGTTCGAGGCGCTCGAGCTGCCCGTCGACGCCGGGGTGGCCCCGCGGCCTCCGCCGAAGCGCCCCGCGAGGAAGGTGACGAAGACCGGCCGCGTGACGGTGCGCGTCAACCCGTGGGCCGAGGTGCTCTACGGCGGCAAGAACCTCGGCACGACGCCGCTGCCCCCGGTGGAGGTGCCCGCGGGGACTGCCAGCTTCGTGCTGCGGAACAATCAACTCGGCGTCAGCCGCAAGGTCTCGGTGAAGGTGCCGGCAGGTGGGTCGGTGGTGCTGAAGGCCGACCTCTTCAAGAAGTGAGCGTCTCTTCGCCCGACTCGCCGTCTTTCTTCTTCTTCTTGCCGCCGTCGGGGCTGTCGCTGGTGGCCGCGCGCTCGGGGACGACCGACTCGGTGATGAAGATCGACAGGGCGCAGGTCAACAGGAGCGTCTTCATGGGCTCGCATTCTACGCGCCTGCGCCGCCGGCATTCACCGTCGGGTATACGACGCCCATGAACCGCTGGACGGTGGTCATCGGCACCCCAGGTCGCACCTGGTCGGTCGAGCTCCAGGGGGGCCGGAGCACCATCGTGGGCCAGGCGCCCGGCGTCGGCCTCCTGATTCCCGTGGAGGGCGTGTCCGATCGGCACGCCTCGTTGCTCCCTCGCGACGACGGGGTGGTGGTCGAGCCGCTGCGAGGGGGCGGCGAGCTCCAGCTCAACGACGTGCCCGCCTCGTCGCAGGTGATCGCCCGCCCGGGTGACGAGCTGCGGGTGGGCGACGCGCGGTTGATCTTCTCGATGACCGCCCCGGCCGCGCCGCCGCGACCGCGCCTGGTGACCGAGGAGGAGTTCATGAGCCGGCTCGACGAGGAGCTGCGCCGCGCGGGGCTCCTGCGTCCGGTGGGGTTGCTGCTGGTCGCGTCGCCGGGGCTCAACGTCGCGGCCCGGCAGGCGCTGACCCGCCGCGTGGTGGACGAGGTGTTGAAGACCGGCGCGACGCCGTGCTTCGGCGAGCTGTCGACGGAGCTGCTGGCGGTGTCGATCCCCGAGCTCGACGGCAACGCGCTCAGTGCGTCGTTCGCGCGCATCCCCGCGGTGGTGGGCCCGCGCGCGTCGGTGGCGCTCGCGCGCTCTCCCGAGCAGGGGCTCGACGCGGAGACGCTGCTGGGCGCCTGCTGGGACTCGTTGCTGGGGGAGCCCGCGGCGCGCGCCGAGCCGATCCTCGTCGACCCGACGATGGTGCGGCTGGCGTCCTTGCTGGAAGGGCTCGCCGACGACGAGGGCGCGGTGTGTGTCGTCGGGCCGCCGGGCGTCGGCCGGCGCACCCTGCTGGAGGTCCTGGCGCGCGCAGCCGGCCGGCGGGTGGCGGTGCTCTCGGCGCTCGACGCGTCGGGGCTGGCGCGTGCGCGCGCCGGTGACTGGCTGTTGGTGCGCGACATCGATCGTCTCGAGGCCCCGGCCCTGAAGGCGCTGGTGGGCCAGGTGAAGACGCGGCTGCTGGCGACGGCGACGCGCGTGCCGGCCGGGGCTCACTTCGCGCACGTGGTGGAGGTGCCTTCTCTCTCCGCCCGGCGCGACGAGGTGCTGCCGCTGGCGGAGGCCTTCGTGTCGCGCGCGCGCGCGGCGGTCGGTCGCCCCCGCCTGACGCTCAGCGCCGAGGCGCGGTCGCTGCTTCAGTCGTGGCGGTGGCCGGGCAACGTGCGCGAGCTGGCGAACGTGCTGGCCCTCGCGGCCCGCGCGACGGCACGCGACGAGATCGGCCGCGATGCCTTGCCGGTGCGCTTCTCGAACGAGACCTCGGCCGACGACTTTCGCGGCGCGATGCAGTCGGCCGAGCGAGAGCTGTTGCTCGAGACCCTCGGCCGCACCCGGTGGAACGTGACGGCGGCGGCGGCCCGGCTGGGCATGCCCCGGCGCACCATCGTGCACCGCATGGCGAAGCTGGGGCTCAAGCGCCCGGCGCGTTGAGGGGGCTCAGTCCCGGCGACGGCCGACGGCGAGCAGGCTCAGCCCCACTGGCAGCTTCACCCGGGCCTCGAGCGTGGCCAGCGTCGGGGCGATGCGGTCGTACACGCGCAGCTGCAGCGGCGGCAGCACGCGGCGCTTGAGCACCTTGCCGTTGACGAACCAGCCGGGAATGCCGACGAGGTTCATCCACTGCAGGTGTTCGAGATCGAAGCCGTTCTGATCGAGCACCGCGCGGAGCGTCTCCGGCGTGTAGCGGCGGTGGTGCCCCACGGCGTGATCGAGCGAGCCGAAGAGCGCGGGCAGGGCAGGCACGAAGAGGATCAGCGCGCCGCGCGGCGGGAGGATGTTGGCGAAGGTGCGCACCGCGCCCGCATCGTCGGGGATGTGCTCGAGCACGTTCGACAACACGATGGTGTCGAAGCGCCGCGCCTTGAGCTCCTGCCAGTCGGCGAGCGCCACGTCGCCCTGCCACGGCTCGACCTGCGGCGTGCCGCGGAAGCGGTTCTTGAGCCGGCGCACGTAGAAGGGGTCGACCTCCAGCGCGGTCACCAGCTCGCGGCCGGGCGCGAGGTGCGCGGTGATGGTGCCGATGCCCGCGCCGATCTCCAGCACGCGGGGGCCGGCCCACTTGCGGAACGCGCTCGCCAGCCACCGGTTGTAGTTGGGCGCGCCCGCCTCGAGGTGGGCCAGCGTCGAGTAGCCCTCGTGCTGGTTGTCGGCGTCGTTCTGCACCGTGGCGTAGCGCGCGAAGACCTGGCTGAGCCGGGCGACGTTGCTGGCGGTGCGCTTGCCCCCGAAGCGCACCAGCGCGTCGGTGAAGCGGTAGCGCTGGGCCGCGAGCTTCACCAGCACCTCGGCCTCGGCGTCTTCTCCGTCGGCCTTCAACGGCTCGGCGCGCAGCACCTCGACGCGAAACGCGCGCGCGCGGCACAGCGGGTCGGCGACCTCGACCTCGAGGGCCAGCGAGGCGATCCGGTTGGCCGCGCGCTCGAGCAGCGGGGGCGGTACGCGGTGGCCAATCACCACGTCGGCGCGATCGGCGCGCAGCGGGCCCACCAACGCGTCGAGGGCGTCGGGCGGCACGTCGATCGCCAGCACCTCGGCGTGGGTGCGCGTGAGCACGTCTCGCAGCGCCGCGCCCCAGCCGGCGGCGACCGGCGTGGCCCCCGGCACCTCGAGGCCCGAGACGAACACCTCGTGGCCCGCGGCGACCGCGGCTTCGGCGTCTTGCCGGGAAGTGGGGTGGTTCGCGAAGTGGAGAGCGGCGAGGCGCATTTTCGCTGGCGGCTGTACCACAGGGTCGGCATACGCGACCCCATGGCCGTCTCGATGCTCGAGCTCTTCCGGACCCTGTCGTCGTTCGCGCCGTCGCGGGTCGATCTCCGCGCCGCCCCGTGGGACGAGTACTGCGAGTGGGCCATCGGGCAGGGCCTCGCGCCGCTGTCGGCCTACAACCTCGAGTACCGCCTGGGCGCCGCGGGCAGCCCCGACTGGGTGCGCGATCGCCTGCTCTCGCTCTACCAGGGCAGCGCCAACGACAACGTGATGAAGCTGGTCAACCTCAAGCGGTCGATCGACGACCTCGAGGGCCGCAAGATCGTGTTGGTGGGCGCCGCGTCGTTCGCCGAGAGCCTGTACCCGCACGTCGCCTTCCGCCCGGTCAACGACGTGCGCCTCGCGGTGCCCGGCGCCGATGTCGAGCCGTTGACCACCTGGCTGCGCCGCTCGGAGTTCAAGCCCGTCGACGACGCCGCCGACGCGCGCGGGGCGTCGAAGGTGCTCTCCGACACCCGCACCGCGATCTTCATCCACGGGGCGCTGGTGCCCGACGCGAAGGACCACGAGGCGATCCTCTCGCGCTCGTTGCCGATGAAGGCCTTCGGGCCCTCGGCGCGCCGCCTCGATCTCGAAGACGCCCTGCTGGTGCAGGTGCTGCTCATGGCGCGGGCGGGCTTCGACGTGCCGATGCTGGAGTTCATCGATCTCCGCGAGCTGGTGCTCGGGGCGCCCTCGACGGGGAGCGTCTACGCCCGGCCGATCGACGTGGCGGCGGTGGCCGCGCGGGCGAAGGCGTGGAAGCTCGAGCGGGGCCTGTGGTGCGCGCTGTCGATCGTCGAGCGCCTGTGGCCCGAGACGACGGCACCCATCGCCGCGCTCAAGCCCGAGCTGAGCTTCCCGGTTCGCGAGGTGCTCGAGCGGCTGATCGTCAAGCCGCTCGCCACCATCGGCCGCACCGAGGGCGTGAAGGGTGAAGAGGCGTTGCGCTCGCTCCTCGCCGGGGACTGAGGTACAGCGCGGCCCCGCATGAGCGCCGCCGTCGACCTGCCCAGGCCCCCTCTCGTCGTCGCCGCGATCCGGGCGCTCCGACCCAAGCAGTGGACGAAGAACGGCGTGTTGCTGGTGCCGCTGCTCTTCGCCAAGGGCATCTTCGCGCAGGGGCTCTTCGTGCACGCGCTGGTCGCGGTGGCGTCGTTCAGCCTGCTCGCCAGCGGCGTCTACGTGGTCAACGACTGGTTCGATCGCGAGAAGGACCGGCACCACCCCGAGAAGCGCAAGCGGCCCATCGCCGCGGGGCACCTCTCGGGCGGCGCGGCGGTGGCGTTGGTGCTGCTGTGCTGGTCGGCGGCCGCGGCCCTCGGGTGGTGGCTGTCGGCGTCGTTCCTCGGTGTGCTGGGCGGCTACCTGCTCCTGCAGGTGCTCTACACCGGGGTGCTCAAGCGGCTGGTGCTGCTCGACATCATGGCCATCGCGATGGGCTTCATCTTGCGCGTGGTGGCCGGCGCAGTGGCCATCGACGTGGTGGTGTCGAACTGGTTGTTCCTGTGCACGTTGCTGGGGGCATTGTTCCTCGGGTTCGCCAAGCGCCGCGCCGAGCTCTCGTCGCTCGAAGATGCGTCGGCGCACCGCGCGAACCTCGCCGAGTACACCGTGCCGCTGCTCGATCAGATGATGAGCATCTCGGCGTCGTCATCGATCCTCGCGTACGGCCTGTACACGGTCTCGAAGGAGACCATCGATCGCGTCGGCAGCGACCACCTCAAGTTCACGGTGCCGATGGCGGTGTACGCGGTGTTCCGTTACCTGTTCCTGGTGCACAAGCGCGGCGCCGGCGGGGCGCCCGAGAAGGTGCTGCTGACCGACGTGCCGATGCTGGTCGACATCGCGCTCTTCCTGCTGGTGGCCGGCTGGGCGCTGTACTTCCCGCACTGATCAGGCGCGGCCGCGGGCCTGGCTGCCGAGCACCGCGGTGAGGCCCTGCTGCTGCGCGGCGGCGGTGCGGATCAGGTGGGCGAGCTGGCCGATCTCCCGAATCCAGTCCGAAGCGCGCGGGCCGAGACCCGAGAAGCTGACCGCGAGAATGGGCGGCTGTTCGACGCGGCCCAGCCAGTAGTCGAGGATCTCGTGGCGCTCGGGCGGGTTGACCGGGGCGAGGCGACGCACCTCACGCTCGAGCAGCCGGCTCAGCGCTCCCGGCAGGCGCGCCGCCCACTTGTTGACGGTCAGCATCGGACGCCAGGCCCAGTCGGCGCGCGCGGTCTGGGTCTGCGGGCTGTAGACGCCGTGGCCCTCGACGGTGAGCACCTGATCGGGCGGGAAGCGGGGAATCGGGTCCCACACGCCGCACAGCAGCGACGACAGGCCGTGCTGCTTCTTCGGCTGACCCCAGAAGGCGCGGCGGTAGAGGTCGGCGGCGCCCTCGTCGGCGTAGGGGTAGTCGGGATCTTCGAGCATCAGCCCGAGGTGAAAGCTCTCTTCCCACGGGCCGGCGAAGCCCAGGTACTGCTGGGTGACGAGCCAGCCGCCCGAGTCGCGGAACCACTCGTGAAAGAGCAGGCGGTACAGCGCCTGGTTCCACCGCTCGTCCGCCATGCCGAAGAAGCTCTCGCCGGCGTTGTTGTCGAGCACCAGCTCGAGCAGCACCCGGGTGTCTTCGTCGTTGAGGTGCTGCAGCAGGTGCTCGATGGCGGGCGCCGCGTCGATCACGCCCAGCTCGAGAGCGGGGAAGACGACTTCCTGCAGGAACTGGTCGTTGGTGGGGCGAAGAACGACTTCCATGAAGAAGCCCGAGCGTAGCCGGACTCGGGGAGCCGCGTCAGGCCTTGCTGTCTTCCTGCGAGATGAGGCCGTAGATGGCCTCGGCGGTGTCGGCCGCCAGCAGCGCGTCGCGCAGGGCGTCGCTGCGGAACAGCCGGCTCACCTTGCTGAGCGCCTTGAGGTGCACGCCCGCGGAGTTCTCGGGGGCGACCAGCGCGAAGAAGAAGTGCGAGGGGCGGCCATCGCGGGCGTCGAAGTCGACGCCTTCGTGCGAGACGCCGAAGCAGGCGACGAGGCCGCCGAGCTCGGTGAGCCGACCGTGCGGAATGGCGACGCCCTTTTCCATGCCCGTCGAGCCGATCTTCTCGCGCTCGTTGAGCACCTCGTGGATCCGCCCCGGGGGAACCGTGGGGGTGATCTTCGAGAGGGCGGCCGCGAGTTCCTGAATGACGTCGGGCTTGGTCCGCGCCGTGAGGTGCGGAACGACGGCCTCGATCTTGAGGAACTCCGTGACGCGCATCGGGGCGGGCAGATACCCGAGCGCTCCAGAAGCCGCAAGGCACGTTGGCAGGGGCGAGGCTGCTTTTCGGTGTAGCTTCGCCCGCCTGTGACGCGCCGGGGTCTTCAGGTGATGCTGTTGGTGCTCGCGGCCTGCGTGAAGGCGCCGCCGCCGCGGGTGGTCGAAGCGCCCGCCCGCCCGGTCGTGGTGGCGCCCCCGGTGGTGGTCCCCGCGCTGAGCCCCGCCGTGCCCGTCGCGCCGCCCGACGTCGAGGCCCTGCTGGCGCGCATGACGCTCGAAGAGAAGGTAGGCCAGCTGATGATGGTCGGCTTCGCGGGCAAGGCGGTCGACCCGGCGATCACCGAGCTGGTGCGCGGCTACCGCGTGGGCGGGGTGTGCCTCTTCGGGCGCAACGTCGCCTCGGCGCAGCAGACGGGGCAGCTCAATGACGAGGTGCGTGCGCTGCTCAGCGACTCGATCCCACCGTTCATCGCGGTCGATCAAGAGGGCGGCAACGTGGTGCGCATCGCCGACGGCAACCTGGTGCTGCCTGGGAACATGGTGCTCGGCGCCGCCCGTCAGCCCGAGCTGGCCTACGAGGCGGGGCTCGCGCAGGGGGAAGATCTCCGGCGGCTGGGCTTCAACATGAACCTCGCGCCGGTGCTCGACGTGAACAGCAACCCGGCCAACCCGGTGATCGGCCTGCGCGCGTTCGGCGACGACGTGAAGCTGGTGTCGGAGCTGGGCGCCCAGTTCATCCGGGGCCAGCAAGACGCGCAGATCGTCACCGTGGCCAAACACTTCCCCGGGCACGGGGCGGTCGACGCCGACTCGCACAAGGCGCTGCCGATCGTCCGCGCGCCGCTGAAGGAAGTGCGGCACCAGCTCCGCCCGTTCGAAGCCGCGGTGAAGGCCGGGCTCGACGGGCTGATGACCGCGCACATCGCCACCCCCGCGCTGACCGGCGACGAGACCCCGGCGACGCTCTCCCCGCGGGTGCTGGGCGGTGTGCTGCGAGACGAGCTGCACTTCGACGGTCTGGTGGTGACCGACGAGCTCGAGATGGACGCCATCGATCGCCACTACGGCGTGGGGCGCGCGGCGGTGCTGGCGGTCAACGCCGGCGCCGACATGGTGCTGATCCCCTGGCGGCTGGAGAAGAAGGAAGAGGTGTGGGTGGCCCTGCTCGACGCGGTGCGCACCGGCGCGCTGACGCAGGCGCGGCTCGACCAGGCGGTGCGCCGCATTCTGAGTCTCAAGGTGCGCCGCGGGCTCTTCACCGCCCCCGAGCCGCTCGCGCAGCGCCTCGCCTCGCTGGGTGAGAAGCGCGAGCTCGCGGGCCGCATCGCGAGCGCGGGGGTGACGCTGTTGCGCAACGCGCCGGGGCTGTTCCCGCTGCGCGAAGGGCAGAAGGTGGCGGTGATCTCCGCCGAGCCGAGCTTCGTGACCGCGCTCTCGCGGCGGCTGCCGTCGATGGTGTCGTTGACGGTGGCGCCGTTTCCGCCGGCGAAGGCGCGCGACGAGCTCAAGAAGCAGGCGCGCGCGTTGGCCGAGGGCGCCGACGTGGTGGTGGTGGGGGTGGTCAACTCGCGGCAGCTCGAGCTGGCGGCCATCGCCGCGTTGTCGGGCAAGCCGGTGATCACCGTGATCCTCGGCGCTCCATACCTCGCCGCGCAGGTCCACACCTCGAAGGTGGTGCTGGCGACGTACTCGTACCGCGAGGCGGCGACCGAGGCGGCGGCGGCGGCGTTGCTGGGCGAGCAGGGCACGCCGGGCAAGCTGCCGGTGGCGCTGCCGCGGTTGCCCTTCGGCCACGGGCTCGACCCGGTCGGCAACCGCCAGGTGGCCTCGCACGGCGTAAAAAAGCCCGACGCCCAGTGAAGGGCATCGGGCGGTGATCTTCAGCCGACGACTGACTCAGCCGACGAGCGAACGCTTCTCGACCCCAGACGCTTCGATGAGGCCGATGGTGCCGTCCTTGCGGTGGTACACGACGTTCATCTCCATCGTGGTGGAGTTGGTGAACACGTAGAAGTCGTTGTTCATCAGGTCCATCTGCATCACGGCTTCCTCGATGCCCATCGGCTTGGCGAGGAACTCGTTGGTCTTCACGATGGTCTGCGCGGTGTCGGTCACCTCGGCCGCGTTGCCGTGGCCCTCGAACACGCGGTGACGCACCTTCATCTGCTCGACGTATTCCTGGCGGTGGTGGACGCGCTCGCGGCCGTGGTGGCCCTTGAGCTTCTCCTTGTACCGCTTGAGCTGCTTCTCGATCTTGTCCATCGCGAGGTCGATGGACGCGTACATGTCCTCGCTCTTTTCACGGCCACGGAGGAGGAAAGTCCCCGAGTGGATGCTGATGTCTGCGTGGTGCAGGTGACGCTCCATCGACAGCGTGACGTGCGCTTCCGTCGCTTTGTCGAGGTACTTGTTCACGCGCTCGACCTTCTCCCGGGCGTAGTTCTTCAGCGAGTCGATCGGGTCCAGGTGGCGAAACGTGATGTTCAGTTGCATGAGCCCTCCGTCGTGTGACCTGCGTGCCTCCGGAACACATCGTCGCCGGCGGCTGGTTGAAAGTAACACCTGCGACTTCCGAAAACAGATGCAAAGACTGCGTAATCCCCTTCGATTTTTCGGCGGCGCTCAGGGCCGCATCGTCGAGCGGGCGACCCAGGTGCGAATGAGGCTGCGCTCGGTCTCGCCGAGGTTCTGCAGCACCACGGTGAAGCCGCCGACGCGCGCGGCCTGCACTCGGCCGGTGGCGTGCAGCTGGGTGACGTGACCCTCGAACGACATCACCAGCTCGACGAGGGTGCCGGGCACGATGCGCTCGGTGGTGGCGATGAGCACGCCGTCGGTGTGCCAGTTGTGCTCGAGATCCTGGGTGAAGGGGCGCGCGTCGCCGCGCTTGAGGGCGAGCTGCACCTGCACCGCGCCGTTGCGGTGGGTGAGGCGGGCGACCGGCGGCGGCTCGACGGCGGGCAGGGGGGGCAACGGGGGCGGGGGCGCGGCGATGGGCGCGCGGAACTGGCGCTCGACCTCCACCATGCGCTCGGACAGCGCGAGGAAGGCGTCTTCGCAGGCCAGGCGCAGCTCGGGGGTGGTGTCGGGCGGCAGCCGGCTGGGCACGTAGCGGTGCACCAGCGCGAAGAAGGCGGCGCGCCAGGCGTCGCGCGAGCTGCCCGGCGGCACCTTGAAGATCTCGTTCGAGGGCCGGCTCTGAATCGACTTGAGCCACTCGCGGATCTGCCGCGTCGCCTCGGCCTGGGCGCGGGTGGCGTCGTCGACGGTGACGGGGGCCGAGAGCACCGAGAGCAGCTCGGGCATCTCGCGCAGCGGCACGAACTTCTTCCCGTCTTTCGAGACCGCGCGGACGTCTTGCAGCTTGCCGCGCGCGTGGAGCGTGGTGACGACCTCGAGGCCGATGGGCCCCAGCACGCGGGCCTCGCTGTCGGCCAACCAGTATTCCTGGCTCACGACGCCCCGGCCCCCGAGGCCTCGAGGGCCCCGCGCACGAGGTTCTGTACGTCGAGCGGGTGAATGGGCTTGGACAGGAACCCGTGGGCGCCGTGGGCCATCGCCTGCTGCACGAGGGCCTCGGTGTCGAGCGCCGAGAGCACCAGCACCCGCGGCCCCTTCCCGGCGAGGAGCTTGAGCACTTCCATTCCACTCTTGCCGGGCATCACCAGATCCAGCAGCACGACCGCGGGGTGCCGCTCGGCGATCACCGCGAGCGCGGCGTCACCGGAGTCGGCCTCGCGCACGTCGCACGGCACGTCGGCCAGCGCATCTCGCACCATCGCGCGAATCAGCTGATCGTCGTCGACGATGAGCACTTCGGGCAGCGACATGTTCGGTTTCCTCAGTAGTACTTCTTGCGCTTGCTCGAGGGGAGCACGCCGAGCACCTCGCGGTACTTGGCGACCGTGCGGCGGGCGATCTCGATGCCCTGCGCCTTGAGCAGCTCGACGATCTTCTGGTCGGAGTAGGGGTTCTTCGGGTTCTCGGTCGAGACGAGCTGCTTGATGTGGTTCTTGACCGCCTCGCTGGCGATGTCGTCGCCGCCGGTGCGCGCGATCGACGAGTTGAAGAAGTACTTCAGCTCGAAGATGCCCTGCGGGGTGTTGACGTACTTGGCGGTGGTCACGCGGCTGACCGTCGACTCGTGCATGCCGATGTCTTCGGCCACGTCGCGGAGGATCAGCGGCTTGAGGTAGGCGATGCCCTTGTCGAAGAACTCGCGCTGGAACTTCACGATGCTCTCGGTCACCTTGTGAATGGTGCGCTGCCGCTGCTGAATCGAGCGGAGCAGCCACTGCGCCGAGCGCATCTTCTCCTGCACGAATTCCTTCTGCTTCGGGTTGAGCGCGCCGTTGCGCAGCGCCCGGCGGTACGCGTCGGACACACGGAGCTTCGACAGGCCGTCGTCGTTGAGCACCACGTGGTACTCGTCACCGACCTTGTGCACCGCGACGTCGGGGGTGATGTGCTGCGCCTCGTCGCCAGAGAAGTTGCGGCCGGGCTTGGGGTCGAGCTTGGTGAGCAGCTTGCTGGCGGCGATCACCTCTTCCAGCGTCACCTTGAGATCGCGGGCGATGGCCGGGAGGTTCTTCGATTCCAGCAGCTTCATGTGCTTCTTGATCATCGTCTGCAGCAGCGGCGCCGCAGGTTCCTTCATCGCCTGCACCTGAATCAGCAGGCACTCGAGCAGATCGCGTGAGCCGCAGCCGACCGGGTCGAGGTGCTGGATCTTGCGCAACATCTTGGTGCCCACCGACATGGGCACGTCGGCCTCGTTGCACAGGCGGATGAGGGGATCGCCGTCGACGTCGGCGAGCTTCAAGTACCCGTCGTCGTCGAGGTTGCCGATGATCAGCTCGGCGATGCGGCGCTCGGCGTCGTTCATGCGAAGGCCGCTGAGCTGGTCGAAGAGGTGATCGAAGAGATCTTCCTTCTTCACCATGTTCGCCTCGAAGGACGGGAGGTCTTCGAGGTCGACGTTGCCCTTGTTCGACGCGGTGGTGGGCTCGTTGAACTGGTAGCTGTTGAGGTACGCGTCCCAGTCGATCTCCGCCGGGGCGTTCTCGGGCTTCACTTCTTGCGCGGTGTCGGAGACCGGGGCGTCGGCGACCGCAGGCGGCTCGAGGTTGCCGGCCTCCAGCGAGGCCTCACCGGGCGCCTTGTCCGAAAGATCGCCCTCGACTTCATCGGGCGTCTCCAGGAGCGGGTTCGATTCCATCTCCTCGCGGATCTGCTCGATGAGCTCCATGCGGGAGAGCTGCAGCAGCTTGATCGCTTGTTGCAGCTGCGGCGTCATCACCAGCTGCTGCGACATCCTCAGGCTTTGTTTGAGCTCCATACCCATGATCACCCCTGACAAAAGGTGTGCCAAGAGTAGCCAAACCGCCACTCAGAATGGTGGCCTCATTTTTGGCAAAAGCAGAAACGACTGAATTCACTCAGGAAAGAGTGAAGTCGGCCCCCAGATACACGGAGCGTGCCCGCTCGGAGCTGGCGATGGCCTGCGGTGTGCCCTCTTCGAGGATGCGGCCGCTCGCGATGATGTACGCGCGGTCGCAGATGCGCAGGGTGTCCCGCACGTTGTGATCGGTGATGAGCACGCCGAGTCCGCGATCACGCAGCTGGGCGATCTCTTTCTGCAGCTCGCCGACGTTGATCGGGTCGACGCCGGCGAAGGGCTCGTCGAAGAGCATGAAGCGGGGTTTGGGCAGCAGCGAGCGCGCAATCTCCGCGCGGCGGCGCTCGCCCCCCGAAAGCTGTTCGCCCAGCGACTGCGCGACGTGGGTGAGACCGAACTCGGCGATGATCGCGTCGGCGGCGCGCTCGCGCTCGGTGCGCTTCGAGGCGGGGTCGAGCTCTAGCACCGCGAGCATGTTCTGACGCACGGTGAGCTTGCGGAAGATCGACGCCTCCTGCGGCAGGTAGCCGAGGCCGGCGCGGGCGCGCAGGTGCATGGGGAGCGAGGCGAGCTCTCGATCGCCCAGGCGCACCGAGCCGGCGTCGGGCTGCACCAGGCCGATCACCATCGAGAACGAGGTGGTCTTGCCGGCGCCGTTGGGGCCGAGCAGGCCGACCACTTCGCCCGGCTTGACGGTGAAGCCCACGCCGCCGACGACCTGGCGCGCGCCGTAGGTCTTCTTCAGCCCCTCGGCCACCAACGCGTCGCTCACGCCGGGTCACCGTGAATGGCGAGGAAGAGGCGCTCGCGGAAGACGACGGCCACGTGCACCAGCGGGCCGACGAGCACGCCGCCGCTCAGGTTGGCCAGCCACGCGCCCTCGCGGTGGGCGTAGGTCGAATAGATGCTCATCGGCAGCGAGAGCACGAGCCCGAACATGATCAGCGCGACGAGCAGCGCGAAGGTGGTGCCCAGCCACAACCCCGGCGCGGCCTTGAGGGTGTCGAGCACCCCGCCCAGCGCGCCCTCGGGGCCTTCGCCGTACATGCCGGCGTAGTCGATGATCGGCAGCACCCAGATGATCACCGGCAGCACCAGCGCGAGGTCGCCGTACTCGAGGGCGACGAACGCCAGCACCATGCACACGATGGGGGTGACGAAGCCGGCCGACTCCACGCCGCCCGAGGCGCGCATCGCGAGGCGGAAGTACACGCCCCAGCCGATGCCCTTGACGATGCTCACCACCGCGGGCGCGACGGCGTGCAGCGACGAGACCCACGCGTCCATCGCGGCGCCCACGCCCAGCAGCACCGACGGGACGATCAGCAGCGCGAGGTTGGCCTTGAGGAAGGCCGGCACCTCGGCGCCGGTGTCGCGCAGGAGATCGGTGTCGGACACGTCAGACATTCACTGCACCTTCTTCTTGTCGACTTCGATGACGGTGACGGCGTTCTCGACCTCGAGGAACTCCGCGCCCGAGAAGAAGGTCACCTTGGTGCCGGTCATCCGCGTCTTGCGGTCGCGGGCCTGGGGCTTGCCGGTCACCACCAGCTGTCCCTTCGGCACGTCGTAGTCGGCGAACTGGCCGCGGGCCCAGCGATCGTCCTCGGTGACCTCCACGCCGCCGCGCGCCTTCACCCGGTTGATCTCGCCGGCGGCGTCGTAGGTGGCGGTGACCTCGGGTGCGACGAGGGTCATCTTGTTCTTCACCGCGCGCACGTGGCCGGTCCACTTCGCTTCGTTCTTCCGCCCCTCGAGGGTGAGCAGATCGGCGTCGATCGCCACCCGCTGATCCTTCGGCTCCTTCACCCGGGTGCGGGCCCGGGTCACCAGCAGGCGATCGACGCCGGTGGTGAAGGTGACGACCTCGCCGTCGACCTCGCGCGCGCCCTGCTTCCCGTGCGGCTTGCCGTGAACGGTGAGCACGCCGGTCTCGTTGAGGAACTCGGCGTCGTCGCCCCAGGCTTCGCGGTCGCCGTCGACGGCGTAGACGTTGCCGCGCGCGAGGATGCGCTGCACGTCGCCGGCGGGCGTGAAGAACACCTCGATCTGATCGCAGGTGAGGGTCATCGTGTCGCGCACGGCCTTCGCGTGGCCGGAATAGAGCGCGCGCGATTCCTTCTTGAAGCCCTCGAGCTTGTCGGCCGAGACCGAGACCGGGCGGCTGAGGATCACGCCTCCATCGGGGGCAGCGAGCAGCAGGCTGAGGGCGAGCGCGAACGTCACGGAGGCGGGGTTATAGCCGGGCGCCTCGCGCCGCGACCCTTCGAAACGATCGACGCCCGGTCTCCCCACGAAGGAGAGCCGGGCGTCGCGCACACACTGATGGTCCAGAAGGGGTCAGGCCTGCTCGGCGATCTCCTGCATGTGCATCGCGCGGCGGGTGAACTCGGCGAGGCGGTACAGCACGGTGCGGCGCGAGACGCCGAGCGCGGTGGCCACCTTCGACTGCTCGATGCCACGCGCGTGGTACATGATCGCCGGCTTCTTGAGCTCCTCGGGGGCGGCGGCGAGCACGCGGTGCGCGAAGTCGCGGGTGACGACGCTGTCTTCGAACTCGTCGTCGACCAGCTCCGGCACGTGCTCGACCGGCTCGGCGTGGCGCTTCGAGTCGCGGATCACGTTGAGGCAGTGGTTGGTGGTGATGCGGTGAATCCAGGGGAGCACGGCCTCTTCACCCGGCGCGGAGTCGACGTGCTTGAGCACCTTCATGAAGACGTCCTGCGTCGCGTCTTCAGCGGCGGTGCCGTCCTTCAGCAGACGCTTGCAGCGCGCGTAGATGGTGGGACCGAACTTCGCGTACAGCGTCTCGACGTTCACCGGCTTGCTCATCGTGTTTCCCCTTTGGTGGGCCGGTGTGTGCGCCGGCCTTTGGCGACATGTTCGGGGTCGGGTGGTGAATCGTTGCGCCAGTTGCGCGGCGTTCCCGTCAACGCACTTCACAGCGCGCGTTTTTGTGAAGGACCCTGCGCACTTACGTCGCTGAAAGTGCGCAGTAGAAGTTCTGATGTGTCGAAAATAGAAGGAAATCAACGACCTGGACCAACCGCGCCATTCGGGGGGACCGAACGCGCCACGCCCCGAAGTCCTCAGAACTGCGGAGGAATCTGAGGGTAGGGTGACGGGCCATGATCTGGCTTGGCGTGGCATTGCTCAGCGGCGTGGTCGCGGGTGTTGGCTTCTGGCGCGGCACGCCGCCCGGGCTTGCGGGGCAGGCGATGCCCGCGACGGCGGGGGTGCTCTTCTCGCTGCTGATGTTCCGCGCGACGACGCTGATGAAGGATCGCGACGCGCTCAACCAGCAGGGCGGCTGGCCGTTGCGCGTGGCGGGCGCGTTGTCGCTGACGGCTGCGCTGGCTGCCGCGATCGACGTGGGCATCTGGCTGCAGACGAGGCAGTCGACCGTGGCCACCGTGGCGCTGCCGACCGCGGCGCTCGCCTTCGTGATGCTCACCATCACCGCGCTGCGCCTGTCCTCCGGCTCGCCGCGCCGCACGCACTTCCTGGCGCTCGCGCTCGCCTCGGCCGTCAACGCGGTCGCCGCGACCTTCTTCTTCGCCTCGCAACTGGCCGCGCTCAGGTCGTAATCACAAAAACAACAGATGGAGTCTTGACGACTCTTTGTTGGGTGTTTATTACTTCGCATGTCGGAAGGAAGGACCTCGCATGGCCTCGCCGCTGCTGCTGACCGATGGCTACAAGTTCTCGATGGCGGAGGCCGGCTGGCCGCTGCGCCGCGAGACCTTCCACTACACGCACCGCAAGGGGGGCCTGCAGGTGCTGCCGTTCGACGTGGAGTCCGAGCTGAAGAAGGTGCTGCCCGAGCCGCAGCCCGGCGATTGGGAATACCTCTCGAAGCACGACTACGAGATGGGCTCGGCGGTGAAGGGCGCGGTGGCCTCGAAGGACGTGGTGGTGCGCGCGCTGCCGAAGTTCTCGGTCTTCTCCGATCGCGAGCCGGTGTTCAGCGTGACGGGGCACTCGGCGCTGGTGTCGTGGCTCGAGCCGGTGCTGCTGATGTGGAGCTTCCGCATTCAGGTGGCGACGGTGGCGCTGCTGCGGCCCGACGAGCTGGCGGCCGCGGTCGGCACGGTGACGTGTGACGCGCAGAAGGCGCTGGTGCTGGAGACGCTCGACGCGGTGAAGGTGAAGGCGCCGGCGATCACCGTGGACAGCGAGGGCTACGTCGCGCGGGTGAAGGCGCGGGTCGCCGAGCTGGTGGAGATCGTCGGATCTCCGGCGCGCCTCTTCGAGGTGGGGCTGCGGGCGGCGAGCTGTCCCGAGCAGCACCTCCTCGCGCTGGAGGGCGCGAAGCAGGCGGGGCTGCAGCGCACCTCGAGCGTCTACGGGGCGCGCACGCTGGGGTTGGTGCCGGTCGGCACCATGGGCCACGAGCACATTCAGCGGTACGGCAGTGACGAACTCGCCTTCCGCGCGATGGTCGAGCGGCGGTTTCAGCGCTCGAGCTTCCTGCTCGACACCTTCGACACCATCACCTCGGGCATTCCCACCGCGTACCGGATCATCTCCGAGCGGCCCGGGCAGTCGGACTCGATCCGCTACGACTCGGGCGACAAGGAGGCGCAGTACCGCTTCGCGGCGGCAGAGGCGAAGCGCCTGGGGCTGCGGCCGGTGCAGATCCTCGAGGACGGGTTCGATGCGCAGCAGACGCGGCGCTTCGAGGTGCTGCGCGCCGAGGTGGGCTGGAAGCCCGAGGAGCAGGTGTACGGCTACGGCGGCTATCTCGTCGCGCAGACCAGCGGCTCACCGCTCACGCGCGATCGCGTCTCGGCCGTCTACAAGCTGAGCCAGACCGGCGCGCAGCCCACCATGAAGTTCGGAAACGAGAGCGGGACCGGAAAGCAGAGCATTCCCGGCAGGCCGGTGCTGTTCCGTCGGAGCGCGGGGGCCAGCGGCCCCTTCGGCCTCGTCGGACAGGAAGGGGAGTCGGTGCCGTCCGGGTACACGTTGCTGACCGGCGCCCCGGCGCGTTCTTCGGTCTCGCTCGACGAGGCGCGCGCAGAGGTCGATCGACGACTGGGGCTCTCACCGGCCACCCAGGCGTTGGTCGACCAGTTGTCGAAGTGGAAGCACCCGCAGGGCTGAAGCCACGCCACATCGCTCGCCGTCGTGTCGACCCCTCGTCGAGGGGAAGGAGCCGTCATGTTCAGCGCCAGCCACATCGGCCGCGATCACCAGCGCGTGGGCCGCAACAACCAGGACGGCGTCTTCGCGTCGCCCTCGGTGGTGGTGGTGACCGACGGGTGCTCGTCGCAGCCGCACAGCGAGGTCGGTGCGCAGCTCGGGGCGCGGTTCCTCGGGCGATGGTTGCGCGAGCAGCCGCTCACCCCCGAGCTCCCGCTGCGCGCGACCGAGGCGCTGGGCTCGTGGCTGCACCAGACCGCGCTGACGCTGGGCCCCGAGGACTTCGAGGCGAGCCTCGAGCGCTACTTCCTCTTCACGTTCCTGGCGGCGGTCCGCGTGGGCGATCGCGGAATGATCTTCGGGCTTGGCGACGGCGGCTTCGTGGTGGACGACGAGGTGGTGCGGCTCGAGTCAGGGCCAGACAACGCGCCGCCCTACTGTGCGTACCGGCTGACCTCAGTGGGCTCCCGGCCGGAGCCTCAGCTCCACTTCTTCGGGAGCGCGACGCGGCTGGCGGTGATGAGCGACGGGCTCGAGCCGCTCGACCCGGCGCGGCTGCGGACGCTGCTCGAGCTCGAGGGGCTCGGACGGAATCCCCTCACGCTGCAGCGACGGCTCAACGTGCTGGCCGAGGCCGAACGCTTCTCTGACGACGCCACCCTCGCCGTGCTCGGGAGCTGAGCGATGGACCTCTTCCTTTCCGGAAAGCGAGTGCGCGTCACTGATGCCGATCTCCTCGGAGAAGGTGGAGAGGCGCGCGTGTACCGGACCTCGCGGGGCGCGCTGAAGGTCTTCCACCCGGCGACCGATGCGACGGCGCAGCGCGTGCTCGATCAGAAGCTGCAGAAGCTGGCGCAGTTCCCCACCACGTTGCCCCCTTCGGTGATGAGCCCCAGCGAGCTCGCGAGCGACCGGGCCGGGAAGGTGGTCGGCTACCTGATGCCGCTGGTGCCGGGCGCGGAAGACTTCGGCCGGCTGGCGCAGCGCAAGTGGCGCCTCGGGGTGATCTCGAACACCGGCCTGACCACGCTCTTTCGCGAGCTGCACGAGGTGGTGAGCGCCCTCCACGCGGCGCAGGTCGTCATCGGCGACTTCAACGACGGCAACGTGCTCTTCGCGGGCGGCAAGCCGTACCTCATCGACGCCGACTCGATGCAGTTCGCCGGCTTCCCCTGTCCCGTCGGCCACGAGCGGTTCCTGGATCCGCGGCTCTACGGGGTCGATCTCTCGACGGCGCCGAAGTTCGACGCGGGCAGCGACTGGTACGCCTTCGCGGTGCTGCTGTTCCAGAGCCTGCTCTCGGTGCACCCCTTCGGAGGCACGCACCCGAAGCTGGCCACGTTGCTGCGTCGAGCCGAGGCGCGCCACTCGGTGATGAAGAGCGACGTGTTGCTCCCGCGAATGGCGGTGCCGCCCAAGGTGCTGCCTGACGATCTGCTGCACTGGTTCCTCTCGGTCTTCGAGAAGGACGCGCGGCAGGTCTTCCCTCTGGGCCTGCTGCAGCTCTCGTGGACGACCTGTGGGTGTGGGCTCGAGCACGCGCGCGCGGTGTGCCCCGAGTGTCGCGCGCTCGGCTCGCTGGTGACGCGCCAGGTGTTGCGTTCTCAGGGGCGGTGCACGGCGCGCACGGCGTTCGAGACGAGCGGGCGGGTGCTCGCGGCGTCGATGCAGGGCGGGCTGCGCTACCTCGCGGAAGAGAACGGGGTCCTCCGTCGTGAAGACGGCACGGTGATCGCCACGCAGCTCTCGGGCGCACACCTGCGCGTGGGGATCGCCGGTCCGGTGACGTGGCTGGCCGATGGCTCGGGGCGCGTGGAGAAGTGGCAGGGCGATCGTCTGGTCGAGCGCGCGCAGACAGGCTTTCGCGGCGCGTGGCCGGTGCTCGCCAGCTCGCTCTCCGCGACCTACCGGCAGGAGCAGGAGTGGCTCATCGAGCAGCACTCCGGCGCGCGGGTGGGGCAGGTGCTCGAGGGACAGACCTGGTTGTGGACCGGCGAGCGGCTCGGGCTGGGCTTCTATCGGGCGGGCGGGCTCACGGTGTCCTTCCTGCTCCGCGCGGGCAAGGCAGGGCTCAAGCAGCTCGACGGCCTCACCTGGACCGGACGCATCATCGACGCCGACGCGGTGTTCGACGCGAAGCACGCGCTGCTGACGGTGGTGACCGACTCGGGCGGCAAGGATCTCGTGCATCGCTGGCTCATCGACGAATCCGGCGTGGTGCTCGCGAAGTCGACCAATGCGCTGCGTGGCCACGCCGCGTTGCTCGGAGGCCGGGTGGTGCTGGCGACCGACGCGGGCCTGGTGGCGCTGAAGAACGATTCTGGCGTGTTGATCGAAGCGATGCAGTTTCCCGATACGCAGCCGTTCGTCTCCGCGGGCGACGAGCTGCTCCCCAACGCCGACGGCTCGCTGTTCGTCGTCGGTGCCCGCGACATCATGCAGTTGACGCTCACGTGAAGGAGGTCCGCCATGTCGTTGCCGCTCCCTGATTTCTACGATCCCAAGCAGGTCTCACAGCTCTACATGGAACGCGCCGGTCTGGTGACGGAGGCCGGTGAAGCCTTCGCCGCGAAGCACGGCATCAAGCCCGCGGGCCAGGACAAGTTTCGCATCGCGGCCTTCGGCATCGACGTGCAGGTCGGCTTCTGCACTCCTGGCGCGAGCCTCTTCGTGCCCGGCGCCGTCGAAGACACCACGCGCACCACCGAGTGGCTGTACCGGAACCTCGCGCAGCTCACCGGGCTGTTCTTCTCGATGGACACCCACCGCGTGTTCCAGATCTTCCACCCCGCGTGGTGGGTCGACGCGCAGGGCCGGCACCCCGCGCCGCTGACGCCGGTGTTTCACGAGGACGTGCGCTCGGGGAAGTGGACCGCCGTCGCGCACCCGAAGGAGAGCCTCGAGTACGTGAAGAAGCTCGAGGCCACCGGCAAGTACGTGCTGACGATCTGGCCGTACCACACGCTGCTCGGCGGGCTGTCGCACGCGCTGGTGCCCTCGGTGATGGAGGCCGCGCTCTTCCATGCCGCCGCGCGCAAGCACCAGACGCACTTCGAGACCAAGGGCACGCACGCGATGACCGAGAACTATTCGGTGCTCTCGCCCGAGGTGACCGAGCTGTCGGGCAACGTGGTCGGCGCCTTCAACGCGCCTTTCTTCAAGATGCTGATGGAGTACGACCGCATCTACGTGTTCGGCCAGGCGAAGAGCCACTGCGTGCTCTCGACGCTCAACGACATCCAGAAACACGTCGCCGCGACCGATCCGAAGCTCGCGGAGAAGATCTGGATCCTCGAAGACGCGATGAGCCCGGTGCCGCCCCCGCCGCTCTCGCCGCTGCCCGATCACCTCAACTTCCCGAAGATCGCCGATGAGGCGATCGCGCAGTGGAAGAAGGCCGGAATGAAGGTCGTCCGCACCACCGACGCCGTCACCATCTGAGGGAGCCACCATGAAGACCATGACGCCTGATGAAGCGACCTCCCTCTTCACCTCCGCCACCACCAAGGGGGTCATCTCGCCCGGGACGAGCACGCTGATCACCGGCAACCTCGGCAACCTGGTGCTCGCGGGCGCCGCTGGGAAGGACCTCGAAGACATCACCGCCGCCGACGTGACGCTGGTGACGGTGTTGATCGACGCGAGCTCGTCGATCTCCGACCGAGGGCTCGAGAAGGCAGTGCGTGAAGGGCAGAACGCGCTGCTCGACGCCTTCGCCGGAGCCAAAGAACGAGACGCCGTGCTGCTCGCCTGCTGGACCTTCGCCGGTGCGATGAACGTGGTGCACAGCTACGTGCCGGTGCCCGACGCGACGCGGCTCGACACGAAGAACTACCGCGCGAACGGCTCGACGGCGCTCTACGACACCTGGTGCAGCGCGCTGGCGGCGAACGTGGCCTACGCGCAGCGGCTGCGGGACGGCGGCACTCCGACCCGCAGCGTGGTGGTGGTGGTGACCGACGGGGAAGACGTGGGCAGCACCCGCACTGCCGCCGATTGCGCGCGCATCAGCCGCGACCTGCTCGCCTCGGAGTTGTTCACCCTCGCGCTGGTGGGCGTCGGCAGCGACGTGAACTTCGAGCACGTCGCGAAGTCGATGGGCATTCCGCCCGGCTGCATTCTCTGGGAGCGCGATGCGACGCCCTCGGGCCTGCGCCGCGCGTTCCAGTTGGTCAGCCGGAGCGCGGTGCGTGCGAGCCAGGGGAAGATTCAGCCCGGGGCGGCGGCAGGGTTCTTCGTGCCGTAGCTGGTAGCGTCGCGACGTGAAGTCGACGTCGCGCATCGAGTGGACCGAGGCCGGCCGGGCGTCGCTCGAGGCATTGTTGTCGCGAGCCAACGGTCGCCGCACCACGCGCGTGATGACCCTGTCGGACGTCGAGGCGTGCGCGGCGCAGGCGCTCGACAGCGAGCTCGGGTTGTCGTGGCGCAACGCGGGGGAGGGCGTCGATGCGCGCGCCGTCACCACCGTGTGCCTGTGCGTGGTGCGCGACGCGTCGATCACCATCGGCATCGCCGCGGCGCATGGCGCGGCGAACCCCTCGAGCGGCTTCAGCGATCTCCCCGCGTGGGACCGGTACCACGAGCCCGCGAACATGCCCGCGTGCGTCGCGTGGGCCGGCCGGCGTCGCGACGATCGCGTCAGCGTGCCGCTGCTCCGCGAACGACAGGGAGGGGCGACGCGCGAGGAGCTGTTGGCGCAGGTGCTCGCCGCGCCGGACGACGACGGACCGCGGCTCGTCTACGCCGACTTCTTGAGCGAGCAGGGCGACCCTCGCGGGGAGTTCATTCAGGTGCAGTGCGCGCTCGCGCATCACCCACGCGAAGACCTGGTGGCTCGCTCCAACGAACTCCTCGAGGAACACGGTGCGCAGTGGGTTCCGCGGGGCCCGGTACGGGTCGAGTTCGAGCGCGGCTTCGCGGAGCGCGTCACGGTGCTCGACGCCCAGGCGCTCACCGACTTCCCCGCGTTCTTCGAGGCCGAGCCGGTGCAGTCACTGCGCGTCTCCTCGTCGCGGCTGATCGACGCCGCCCGCTTCGGCATGCTCGCCTGGCTCGAGCGGCTCAGCACGCTGGAGTTCGAGCGCACGGGCGGGGTGCCGGCGCTCAACCGGGAACAGCTTGGATTTCTCCTCGGCTCGCGTCGGCTCCGCAGGCTCACCCGGCTTCGGTTCAGCGGTCAGCGGCTCGGTGACGAGGGCGCGCGCGCGCTGCTGGAACAGGGGCCCGCCACGTTCCCGTCGTTGACCTCGCTGGCGCTCGAGCGCGACTCGGTCACGCAGCGGGCGACCGTGATCGCCGCAGCGTCGCGCTGGTTCGGCGCGCTGACGGAGCTCTCGCTCGACGACAACGCGCTCGGCGCAGAGGGCGTGGTGCCGCTCGCGGAGGTCAAGGGTGGTGGCCGGCTGCGCGCGCTGTCGGTGAGCGGCAACCAGCTCGGCAACGACGGCGCGTTCGTGATCGCCCGCGCGGCGCGGTTCGTTTCCCTTCGGCGCCTCGGCCTGGCCCGAAACCGGATCGGCGTCGCCGGGCTCGAGGCGCTGCTCGGCTCCGAGAGCCTGCGCGGCCTGGAATCGCTCGACCTCGAGTCGAACCCGGTGGGCGCGTCGGGGCGCGAGCGGCTCCGTGCGCGCTTCGGTCAGTCTCGGCGCTGAGACTCCTTCGGCGTCGTAAGTGCGCGGAGTCGTTTGCCGTCGCACATGGCACGGCTCGCGCTCAGGGCGCCCCCGCTGATTCCACTCAACCGGGAGCACCGCATGTCTCGCAGCCGATGGCTTCTCCTCTGTTCCTCTCTCTTGATGGCGTGTGGTTCCGGGTCGAACGGCATCGAGACCTGTCAGGTCGATCTCGACTGTGCCGGTACGCTGGTGTGTCGCATGGAGGTCTGTGTCGCCGAGTCGCTCAAGCGTGCCGACGCCGGGGTCGACGCAGGGCACTCCGTCGACGCTGGTCTCGAGCCGGTCGACGCGGGCGCGGATGCCGGGGTTGATGCGGGCCTCGATGCGGGTGTCGACGCGGGAAGCGACGCAGGGGTCGCCGACGCGGGCGTGGTCGAGCCTCCGATGTCGATGGACGCTGGCTGTATGCCGCGGCGCTGCTCCGACGTGAGCGCGACCTGCGGTGGCGTGAGCGACGGCTGTGGCGGCACGATCAACTGTGGATCCTGCTCGGCGCCTCAGGCCTGCGTCGCCAACCAGTGCGTCTGCATTCCGAAGACGTGCGCGTCGCTCGGCGCGAACTGTGGCACCAACGTGCCCGACGGCTGTGGCGGCGTGATCCCCTCGTGCGGCCCGGTGCCCGACTGCGGCGGTGGTCAGTGGTCGTGCGATCGGTCGAACTTCACGTGCCGCTGCGCCGCGAAGACCTGCACTGACCTCAACGCCACGTGCGGGACCAACGTCGCCGATGGCTGCGGCGGCACCATCCCGTACTGCGGGCTGGGCACCACCTGCGCGGGCCCGCAGATGGTCTGCGACACCACGGTCAACCGCTGCGTCTGTCGCCCGAAGACGTGCGCGGACCTCGGCGCGACGTGCGGCGTGAACCTCCCCGATGGCTGCGGTGGGACCATCTCGTCGTGCGGCGTGGGCACGAACTGCGGCGCGTTTCAGTCGTGCAGCTCGCAGCTGCAGTGCGTGTGCAACAGCACGCTCGACAGCCCTGACGACGCGTTTCAGGACACCAACTGCGACGGCGTCGACGGGAACGCGAGCCTCGCGGTGTTCGTCTCGCCGCTCGGCGCTGACACCAACCCGGGCACGAAGACCGCGCCGGTTGCCTCCCTGGATCGCGCGCTGGCGTTGGCGAGCGCGAGCCGGCCGCAGGTGTTGATCGCCGAGGGCACCTACGCCGTGCCGACGACCGCCTGGAAGTCCGGCGTGAGCCTCTACGGCGGCTACACCACGAGCTGGTCGCGCAATGGGTCGTCGCGGGCCACGCTCGCTGCGCCGTCGACGGGCTGGTTGCTCGCGAACCTCACGTCGACGGTGATCATCGAGCGCGTCAACGTCACCGGGGCGAACGCGACGAACCCGCTGCAGGCGGCGCAGGCGATGCGGATCGTCGCGAGCGGAACGAACGTGGTGCTGCGGTACGTGACCCTCACGGCTGGGAACGGCGCGGCGGGCGCGAATGGGGCGCCGGGCAGTCCAGGCGCGCCCGGTAGCCCGGGACAGGCGGGTTCGATCATCACTGGCGGCCTCGGTTCGCCGTTCGGCGGCGGGGCGGGCGGCGTCGGCGGCTCGAACGGGCAGGGCGGCTCAGCCGGCGGCCCCAACGGGTTGGGCGGTGTCGGAGGTAGCCCCGGTTGCGCCTTGATCGGCGGCAATGAGGGCGGCTTCCCGGGCTCGAACGGTGCCGCCGGTGTGGCGGGTGCGTCCGGCGCTTCGGGCTCGGCGTCCGTCGGCGCGGGGCGCATCGACCCGGCGACCGGCGTGTGGTCTCCGGTTGCGTCGGCGGGCTTCCCCGGGACCACGGGCGCTTCGGGCTCCCATGGGTTGGGCGGTGGTGGTGGCGGCGCCGCGGTGTGCCTGGCTGACGCGGCCACGGGTGGTGGCGGTGGCGGCGGTGGCTCCGCGGGCCTTGGCGGGGGCGGAGGTTTGGGCGGTCAGCCAGGTGGTGCTTCGGTGGCGCTCACCTTGTCGTCGTCCACTCCGTCGCTCACTTCTGTCTCGATCGTGACCGGCAAGGGCGGCAACGCGGGGCTTGGCGGGCCCGGGGGCGCAGGCGGTGCCGGCGGAGCGGGAGGCGGCACGTCGGCTGGTCAGCGTTTCACGAACTTCTTCGGGCACAACATCGCCGGCGGTGACGGTGGAGCGGGGGGCTCCGGTGGTCGCGGCGGTGCTGGTGGGGCGGGTGGCGCTGGGGCGCCGGGGTCGTCCATCGGCATCTGGTGCGCGCAGCCGGGCTTCAGCACCGGCGTCGGGACGACGTTCCAGCTCGGCGCGGCGGGGTCGGTGAACTCCAGCTCCGGAACGCGACTCAACACCACCGGGTGCTGAGAAGAATGAGGGGCGGTGCTCGAGGCCGCCCCTCACCCGGACTTCGTCCGACCTTGCCCCGCTCGTCGCTGGGAGAGGTTGGTCATTGGGCTTCCTGGTAGCGCTTGAGCAACGCGTCGTAGCCGCTGGCGAGCGCCGCGTTCAGCACTTCGGTTTCGTTCGCCACGATGTCCGCGCCCATGGTGTTCGCGAGCCCCTCGCTGGTGGTCTCACCGCGGGCGTAGAAGTCGCGCCACACGGCCTGGCCGGTGGCGTCGTAGACGGTGAAGTCGAGCACCGCGCGCGGGTAGATGGTGGTCTTGCCGAGCCCGGCGACCGCGAAGCCGCTGGTGTTGCCCACCTCGTAGCGGATGCTCACGGTGGCGATCGCGTCGACGCCCAGCTCGCTCGCCAGCGCCTGCTTCGCTTCGGGCTTCATCATCGCCGCCACCTCGGCGCGCAGCACTTCGGGCAGGTGTTGCAGGCCGACGACCATCAACCCCGAGCTCGGCGATTTCTGGATCGCCTGCGCGTACGTGGGGCTCGAGGCGAGCTCCGAGCGATCGCTCACGGCGACGCCGAAGTTCTTCGAGAGCCGCTGCGCCAGCTCGGCGTAGCCCGCGGCCGCCTGCTCGACCCGGCGCGCGTCGAGCTTGCCGCTCATCAGATCCGCGCTGCCCTTGATGGCGCCGATGGTGCCCGCGAGCCCGCCCTTCTGCTTGGCGTCGTCAAGGTCGAGCACGCCGGAATAGCCGACGATCGCCAGCTTCTTCGTCGCGGTGATCTTGTCCTTCTTTACCTGCAGGGTCGCGCAGCTCGACGCCGTCACCACCGCCAGGCACATCAGCATCCACTTGTTCATTTGAGGGTCTCCGCGCCGGCCGGCATGGCCGAACTGCGCATCAGTCGTGTGAGCAGGGAAACGTGGGTAGCGGCCCCACCACTTTCTTCGGGGCGCGCGGCTACGCTCGGTCTTCGTGAAGCAGGTGCTCGTGGTGCAGCCCGGAGAGGGTGACGGCTCGGCGCTCAAGTGGACGCTCACCGAGCGGCAGGGCGAGCTCTTCGCGCACTTCGTCGGCTCGTTCGACGAGGCGCGCCGCAGCCTCAAGTTCACCACCTTCGACGCGGTGCTGATCTGCCCGGGGCTCAAGCAGCTGAGCCTCGCGTCGTTCCTGCGATCGTTGCCCAGCCCCGAGCCGCGGGTGCTGGTGATCGGTCAACATCTCCCCGACGGCGCACCGGAGCGCATCGCCGATCAGCTCTTCGCGTTGCTGGGCATCGAACGCTCGGCGACCTTCGACGCGAAGGTGCTCGAGACCCTCGGCCTCGCGGGCTCGGTGGAGTTCCAGCGCGTCGAGTGGCCGGGCGCCACGGAGCCGCTCGTTCGCGCCCAGGTGTCGCGGTCCGACTTCGAGGCGTCGGCCCTGGCGCACGCGCAGCGGGCGGGGCAGCTCTCGGGGCGGGGGCTCGCGCAGACCCTCGAGGTGTTCTGGGATGATCCGCGCCCGCACCTCCTGCAGGCCGTGCCGCCGGGCGTGTCGCTCAAGCGCCTGGTGCGCCAGAAGACGAAGTGGGGCGTCGAGGTCGGGCTGTCGATCGGTCGTGGGCTCGCGGAGGGCATCGCCACGCTCCACGCGGCGGGCTTCTCGGCGGGCACGCTGCGGCCGCCGTCGATCTGGCTCACCGACGCGGGCGACGTGCTGCTGCTCGGTCATGGCCTCACGCAGCTGCCCTACACGCGCCAGACCTATTACGGGCTGCCCAGCGAGGCGCCGCCCGAGGAATACGGCACCCAGCTTCCGCCGCTGATCCCCGGTGATGCGTTCCGCCTGGGCATCGCCATCATGCAGCTCGCCGTCGCCGACTCGCCGGTCAGCCAGCTCTCGCCGATCAACTACCTCTCGCGGCAGTGGCGGCCGGAGCTCGACGAGCACCGCGACGCGTTCGGCCGGGCGACGCCGATCATCGAGCAGCTCCTGCAGGCCGAGTCGGTCGATCGCCCGCGCGGGCCGCTGTTGCTCGAGCTGCTGGAACGCATCGCGCCGACGAATGCCCGCGCGATCCTCCGAAAGACCGTCGCGTGGTCGCGCAGCAAGCCCGAGTCGCCCTGGGCGTGAGTTCAGGACGCACCGCGTCGGGCGTCAGTGTAGGGTCCCGCGCCTCGGAGGCATCACCCACATGAGCGACAACGCGCTCAACTTCATCGAAGAGATCGTCGAAGCAGACAACGCCAGCGGCAAGTGGAAGGGCCGCGTTCACACCCGTTTCCCGCCTGAACCCAACGGCTACCTGCACGTCGGGCACGCGAAGAGCATCGTCCTCAACTCGGGGCTCGCGCGGAAGTACGGCGGCAAGTTCAACCTGCGGTTCGACGACACGAACCCGGCGAAGGAAGAGCAGGAATACGTCGACTCGATCATCAACGACGTGAAGTGGCTGGGCGGCGACTTCGAAGACCGCCTCTTCTACGCGTCGGACTACTTCGAGCAGATGTACGCGTGGGCCGAGCAGCTCATCGAGAAGGGCAAGGCGTACGTCTGCGATCTCAACGCCGACGAGATGCGCGAGTACCGCGGCACGCTCGACAAGCCCGGTCGCAACAGCCCGTTCCGCGATCGCACCCCGGCCGAGAACCTCGACCTCTTCCGCCGCATGCGCAAAGGCGAGTTCGACCCCGGCGCCAAGACGCTGCGCGCGAAGATCGACATGACGTCGGGCAACATCAACCTGCGCGACCCGGTGATGTACCGCATCGTGAAGGAGCACCACCACCGCCAGGGCGACAAGTGGTGCATCTACCCGTCGTACGACTGGGCGCACGGTAACGAAGACAGCCTCGAGCAGATCACCCACTCGATCTGCACGCTGGAGTTCGAGAACCACCGGCCGCTGTACGACTGGTTCCTCAACGAGCTGGGCGTCTACCACCCGCAGCAGATCGAGTTCGCGAAGCTGCAGCTCACGTACACCGTGCTCAGCAAGCGCAACCTCCTGCACCTGGTGAAGGAGAAGTACGTGCGCGGCTGGGACGACCCGCGCATGCCGACCATCTCGGGCATGCGGCGACGCGGCTACACCAGCGAGGCGCTGCGGGCCTTCTGCGAGGAGATCGGCGTCACCAAGAACGAGAGCGTGATCGATCTCGGCCGGCTCGAGAACGCGGTGCGCAACCACCTCAACGCCACCGCGGCGCGGCGCATGGCGGTGCTCAACCCGGTGAAGGTGATCATCACCAACTACCCCGAGGGCCAGGTCGAGCAGATGGAGGTGCAGAACAACCCCGAGGATCCGTCCGCCGGCGTGCGCACCGTGCCGTTCTCGCGCGAGCTGTACATCGAGCGCGACGACTTCATGGAAGAGCCGTCGAAGAAGTTCTTCCGCCTCGCGCCGGGCCGGGAAGTGCGCCTGCGCGGCGCCTACTTCGTGACCTGCACCAGCCTGGTGAAGGGCACCGACGGCCAGATCGCCGAGCTGCACTGCACCTACGATCCGGCGTCGCGCGGCGGCAACTCTCCCGACGGGCGCAAGGTGAAGGGCACCATTCACTGGGTGTCCGCGGCGCACGCGGTGACCGCGGAGGTGCGGCTGTTCGATCGCCTCTTCGCCGCCGAGTTCCCCGGCAAGGCGCACGAAGGGGTCGACCTGCCCTTCTTGAAGGACCTCAACCCGAAGTCGCTCGAGGTGCTCGCCAACGCGAAGCTCGAGCCGTCACTGGGCCACGTGAAGCCGGGCGAGCGGTTCCAGTTCGAGCGGCTGGGCTACTTCACCGTCGATCTCGACGCGAAGGACGGCGCGCAGGTCTTCAACCGCACCGTGGCGCTGAAGGACGCGTGGGCGAAGGAACAGGAAGACGCGCCGAAGCAGGCCGCTCCGGCGCCCGCGCCCAAGCCCGCCGCGCCGCCGAAGGAGAAGAAGCCCGCCGAGCCCGTCGCTCCGCCTTCGGAGATCGAGTTCGGCGACTTCACCAAGGTCTCGCTCAAGGCCGGCAAGGTGCTGGCGGCCGAGAAGGTCGAGAAGGCCGACAAGCTGCTCAAGCTGAGCGTCGATCTCGGTGAAGGTTCGCCGCGCACCATCGTGTCGGGCATCGCCGAGGCCTTCGCGCCGGAGCAGCTCGTCGGTCGCAACGTGGTGGTGGTGGTCAACCTCAAGCCGCGCGCGCTCAAGGGCATCGAGTCGCGGGGCATGATCCTCGCGGCCGGCAGCGGCAAGGCGTTGCAGCTCATCAACCCGGGCGACGTGGCGCCGGGCAGCGACGTGAAGTGAAAGGACCGACGATGACCCCGCGCCGCACCTACTACCCGCCGATCGAGCCGTACCGCACCGGGCGACTCGCCGTGTCGAACGGCCACGAGCTGTACTTCGAAGAGTCGGGCAACCCCACCGGCAAGCCCGTCGTCTTCGTGCATGGCGGGCCAGGTGGTGGCACCGAGCCCAAGCAGCGCCGGTTCTTCGACCCGTCGGTGTACCGCATCGTGCTGTTCGATCAGCGCGGCTGCGGCAAGTCGACGCCCTTCGCGTCGCTCGAGCACAACACCACGTGGGATCTCGTCGCCGACATGGAAGCGCTGCGCGAGCACCTGAAGATCGACGCGTGGCAGGTGTTCGGCGGCTCGTGGGGCAGCACGCTCGCGCTCGCCTACGCGCAGACCCACCCGAAGCGCTGCAGCGAGCTGGTGCTGCGCGGCATCTTCCTGCTGCGCAAGTGGGAGATCGACTGGTTCTACCAGGACGGCACCAGCCACCTCTTCCCCGACGCGTGGGAGAAGTACCTCGCGGCGATCCCCGAAGCCGAGCGGGGCGATCTCGTCGCGGCCTACTACCGGCGCCTCACCAGCCCCGATGCCAGCGTGCGCGCGGCGGCCGCCAAGGCGTGGAGCACCTGGGAAGGGCGCACCAGCTATCTGCTCCCCAACGAGGCGTACCTCTCGAAGACCGGTGAAGACGCGTTCGCCGACGCCTTCGCGCGCATCGAGTGCCACTACTTCGTCAACGGCGGTTGGTTGAACGACGAGAAGGCGCTGCTCAAGAACATCGAGCCGATGCGGCAGATCCCCGGGGTGATCGTGCAGGGCCGCTACGACGTGGTGTGCCCGATGGAGTCAGCCTGGGCGCTGCACCGCGCGTGGCCCGAAGCCGACCTGCGCATCGTCGAAGACGCTGGCCACGCCGCGCACGAGCCGGGAATTTTGCACGAGCTGATCGAAGCGACCGATCGGTTCAGATCACGTCGGTGACCCACTTAGGGTCGCCGGTACTTGTTGACGTTCCACTTCGAAAGAAAGTAGCGAGCCCGTCTCCATGGCATCCAAGCCTCTCGTGATCGTCGAGTCTCCGGCGAAAGCCAAGACGATCGGCCAGTTTCTGGGCGACAAGTTCAAGGTGATGGCCTCCGTCGGCCACGTGGTCGATCTCCCGTCGAGCGGCCTGTGCGTCGACGTCGATAACGACTTCAAGCTCACCTACGAAGTGACGAAGAAGGACGTCATTCGTGATCTCAAGGACGCCTTGAAGGGCGCCTCGGAGCTCTACCTGGCAACGGACGAAGACCGCGAAGGGGAGGCCATCGCGTGGCATCTCCATGAGCAGTTGAAGCCGAAGGTGCCGGTCAAGCGCATGGTGTTCCACGAGATCACCAAGAAGGCGATTCAGGAGGCCGTCGATCACGGCCGCGACCTGAACATGGGCCTCGTCGACGCGCAGGAGACGCGCCGCACCCTCGACCGGCTCTACGGCTACGAGGTCTCGCCGGTGCTGTGGCGCAAGGTGAAGGGCGGGCTGTCGGCGGGGCGCGTGCAGTCGCCGGCGATCCGGCTGATCGTGCAGCGCGAGCTGGAGCGCATGAACTTCCGCTCGGTCACCTACTGGGACGTCTCGGCGAAGCACGCCACCAGCCCCGCGTTCGAGTCGACGCTGTGGGCGGTCGACGGGCAGCGCGTGGCGACCGGCAAGGACTTCAACGACAAGGGCGAGCTCCAGTCGCAGAACACCGCGTGGATCGACGAGGCCCGCGCGAAGGCCATCGCCGACGGGCTGCAGGGCGAGTCGTTCACGGTGAAGAGCCTCGAGACGCGGCCGTACCGCAGCTCTCCGAAGGCGCCGTTCATGACGTCCACCCTGCAGCAGGAAGGTGGCCGCAAGCTGGGCATGAGCGCGCAGCAGGTGATGCGCGTGGCGCAGGGCCTCTACGAGCGCGGCTACATCACGTACATGCGCACCGACTCGACCAACCTGTCGGAGACGGCGCTCAACGCCGCGCGCACCCAGGTCAACGAGCTGTTCGGCAAGCAGTACCTGCCCGACGCGCCGCGCCTCTACACGCGCAAGGCGAAGAACGCGCAGGAAGCGCACGAGGCGATCCGCCCGGCGGGTGAAGCCTTCCGCACGCCGACCGAGCTGTCGGGTGAGCTGGCCTCGGCCGAGCTCAAGCTCTACGACCTGATCTGGAAGCGCACCCTCGCCAGCCAGATGACCGACGCGGAAGGCGAGTCGGTTTCGCTCAAGCTCGAGGCGAAGACGAAGCAGGGCCAGCTCGTCGAGTTCAGCTCGTCGGGCCGCACCATCACCTTCAAGGGCTACCTCCAAGCGTACGTCGAAGGGAACGACGACGCCGAGTCCACCGACGATCAAGAATCGCCGCTCCCGCAGCTCAAGCAGGGCGACTCGGTGCCGGTGTCCGCGCTCGAGGCCAAGGGCCACACCACCTCGCCGCCGGCGCGCTACACTGAAGCCTCGCTGGTGAAGAAGCTCGAGGAGCTCGGCATCGGCCGCCCGTCGACCTACGCGTCGATCATGGGCACGCTCCAGGCGAAGTACGTCTGGAAGAAGGGGCAGGCGCTGATCCCCAACTGGGAGGCGTTCGCCGTCGTCAAGCTGATGGAGAAGCACTTCGAGGACCTGGTGGACCTCAAGTTCACCGCCGAGATGGAAGACGATCTCGACCTCATCGCGTCAGGCGAGCGCGAGAAGGTGCCGTACCTGAAGACCTTCTACTGGGGCGACAAGAAGCACCGCGGCCTCAAGAAGCTGGTCACCGAGAACATCGAGAACATCGACGCCGCGGAGATCAACTCGATCTACATCGGCGGTCCCGAGAGCGGCGTGGTGGTCAAGCCGGGCAAGTACGGCCCGTACATCAAGCGCGGCGAAGACACGGTGTCGGTGCCCGCCTCGCTGGCGCCCGACGAGATGACGCTCGAGAAGGCGACGCAGCTGCTGTCGGCGCCCAAGGGTGACGTGCCGATCGGCGTCGACCCCGCGACGGGCCTGAACGTCTACGTCAAGCAGGGCCGGTTCGGTCCCTACGTGCAGCTCGGCGAGGTGACCGACGACTCGAAGCCGAAGACGGCGTCGATCTTCCGCACCATGAAGCCCGAGAGCGTGACGCTGGAGCAGGCGCTCGAGCTGCTCACCCTGCCGCGCGTGCTGGGCACCGCCGACGACGGCGAAGAGGTGACGGCGCAGAACGGCCGCTACGGCCCGTACCTCACCAAGGGCAAAGAGAGCCGCAACCTCGGCGCGGACAACGAGCAGAAGCTGCTCACCATCACGCTCCAGGAAGCGCTCGAGATCTTCAAGCAGCCCAAGCAGTTCCGCGGTCGTGGTCAGGCCAAGCCCGCGACGGTGGTGGGCAAGGACCCCGACTCCGGCAAGGACCTGCTGCTCAAGGAAGGCCGCTTCGGCTGGTACATCACCGACGGCGAGACCAACGCGTCGCTGCGCAAGGGTGACGAGCCCGGCGAGCTGACCGTCGAGCGCGCGCTCGAGTTGATGGCGCAGCGCCGCGAGTACATGGCGTCGCCGGAAGGTCAGGCCAAGGCGGCCCAGCGCGGGCAGAAGAAGGCCAAGAAGGCGAAGGCGCCGAAGAAGGCCGAGAAGCCTGCCAAGGCGCCGAAGGCTGAGAAGGCCGCGAAGGTGGAGAAGGCCGCGAAGCCCGCCAAGGCCGCCAAGAGCGAGAAGAAGGCCGAGCCCGCGAAGAAGGCCGCAGCCGCGAAGAAGCCGGCGAAGGGGAAGGGCGCAGGGAAGAGCGCGTGAGCTCGCGTCGGGAGAGCGCCGAGGAGAAGAACTTCCTCGAGAAGTACCGGGCGAAGGACTACCCGCGCCCGTCCGTCGCCGTCGATCTCGTGATCTTCACCATCATCGACGCGCAGCTCCGCGTGCTGGTGGTCAAGCGACAGGAACACCCCTTCAAGGGCGAGTGGGCGCTGCCGGGCGGCTTCGTGCGCGTCGGCGAGTCCGCGAAGGATCAGGGCGAAGATCTCGACGCCGCGGCCCGCCGCGAGCTGCAGGAAGAGACCGGCCTCGACGCCGAGCGGGTGCACATCGAGCAGCTGTACACCTTCGGCGCCGCCGGACGGGATCCGCGCATGCGCGTCATCTCGGTCGCGTACTTCGCGCTGGTGCGGCCCGACCTCGCGCCCTTCGTGAAGGCCGGCGGTGACGTCAGCCACGCCGACTGGCTGCCGGTCGAGGCGCTGAAGAAGACCGAGCTGGCGTTCGATCATCGCGAGGTGATCGAGGTCGGCCTCGCGCGCGTGCGCGGCAAGCTCGAGTACTCGGGCATCGCCTTCGATCTCGTGCCGCTCACCTTCACCATCCCCGAGCTGCGGCACGTGTATTCCATCGTGCTCGACAAGGAGATGGACCCCGGCAACTTCCGGCGGAAGTTCAACCGCATGCTCGACGACGGGTTGATCGAGCAGGCGCCGGGCAAGCGCATCACCGCGTCGAAGCCGGCGACGGTGTACCGCTTCAAGCGCCGCTGACCTTCGAGGTTCCCCATGCGTTGGCTCTCTCTCCTGGTCGTTCTCGCGACGCTGGCGGGCTGCAAGAAGGACTCGCCGCCCCCGCCTCCTGCTGCACCCGCGCCTGCGCCAGTGGTGGTCAAGGCGAGCGACGCCGAGCGTGATCGCGCGTTCTGGACGTGGGTCGCCGCGCATCTCGACGAGCTCAAGGCGGTGAAGACGGGCCACGAGCCGGTCACCGAGGCGCTCTCGAAGGAGCTGGAGAAGGTCGAGCCGGGCCTGGTGTTCGAGCTCGGGGTGGGCACCAAGACGTTCGAGCTGATCATCAGCGCCGACGGCGATCAGAAGCACTTCCCGATGGTGAAGCGGTTGGTCGCGGCCGCGACGCCGCTCCCCGGCACCACGGTCATCGCCTTCCGCCCCCGCAAGGAGGTCGACGGCTTCTCGATGCAGCTCGGCGAGCAGAAGCTGGGCGGCTCGAACCTGTGGTTCACCGCGAAGCCCGACGCCGAGCACCCCGGGTTGATCGCGGTGACCCTCTACGTCGAGGGCATGACCGACGCGACCGCCGAGCAGATGAAGAACGCCGCGTTCATGTTGCTCGAGGCAGCGGTGGGTGAGTTTGATCTCGAGACGAAGATCGGCGTCATCGACATCGTCGCCGCGCCGGCCAAGCCCACCGCCGAGCAGAAGAAGCTCAAGGAACTGCCCGCGACGCTCGACGGCTGGAAGTAGGCTCCGGCGGGCGATGACGAACGCCCTCCTGGTCGGACGCTTCCACGCCGTGACTCGCGCGCAGTCTGAGTGGTTGGCGTCGCTCGCCGCCGCGCCCGTCGATCGGCTGATCTGCCTCGTCACCAGCGCCAACCACGCCGGCACGCGCCGCAACCCGCTCGAGGTCGCCGCGCGGGAAGAGATGCTGCGCCCGGCGCTGACCCGCAGCGGCAAGCCCTTCGAGCTGGTGCGCGTCGACGACGTGCCTGACAGCGCGACGTGGGTCGAGCACCTGATCGACGAGGTGAAGCGCCAGCGCGGCGTCGAGCTCCGGCCCGCGGACACGGCCGTCTATTCCGCCAACCGCGACGTCGACGCGCTCTTCCGGGCCCGCGGCTTTCGGGTCGTCGCGCAGGAAGTGACGGGGCTGACGCCGCACGAGCTGGTGCAGCGGGTGGTGGACGGAAAGCCATGGGCCGACGAGGCCTCGCCCGAGACGCGTGAGGTGTTCAGCCGCCCGGGGCTGGTGACGAAGCTGCGCGACATCTTCCGGCAGCAGGTGCTCAACGACGACGGTGAGCTGGGCCACCTGCGCGACTTCCTCTCGTACGGCGCGATGATGGACGCGTCGCTGGTGCAGAAGCTCGAAGACCTGCTCCCGTGGGTGAAGCCCGGCTGCATCGTCGACAAGGGCTGCGGCACGGGGAAGCTGCTGGTCGAGCTGTCGCGCCTCTTCCCGCAGTCGCAGCTGGTGGGCGTCGATCTCTCGCGCGAGTTCCTGCGCGTCTGCGACGAGAACACCTACGCCACGGAAGACGTCGCGCTCGTCTTCGGCAACATCATCGAGCGCAACGTGGCGCCTGGCTCGGCCACGTCGGTCGTGTACTCGTCGGTGATGCACGAGGTGCACTCGTACAACGGGTACGACGTGCGGCAGATCGACCGCGCGCTGGGCAACGCGTTCCAGGAGCTCGCTTCGGGTGGCCGGGTCCTGGTGCGCGACGGCATCAGCCCACCTCCGGCTACGTGGCGGCTGCGGCTGTTGACGCCCCACGTGCGCGAGACGTTCGAGCGCTTCGCCCGGGAGTTCTGCCACGGGCGCGGCGCGAAGTTCGAGCGCCTGGCCGAGGACACGGTGCGGCTCTCGTCGCACGACGCCAACGAGTTCCTCTGCAAGAAGGACTACCTCAAGAACTGGCACATCGAGGTGCACGAGGAGTTCGGCCCGCTCACGCTCGAGGGGTGGCGGGGCGCGCTGGTGAACGCCGGCTTTGCGCCGCTCCACCTCCACGCGTACGCCAACCCGTGGATCGTGCAGCACCGCTACCAGGGGCTGGTCGAGGTGCTGGACGACGCCGGCGCGCGGCTGCCGTGGCCACCGACCAACATGGTGGTGGTGGGCGAGAAGCCTTAGCTCTCGGCGGCGACGGGCAGCACGACCTCGAACAGCGTGCCCTCGGACGAGCTCTCGACGCGCAGCTCACCCTTGAGTCCGCTGACGATGTTCTGGCTGATGTAGAGGCCCAGCCCGGTGCCTTGCCCCGCGGGCTTGGTGGTGAAGAAGGGCGAGAACAGCCGCCCCCGCGCCGCCTCGGGGATGCCGGGGCCGAAGTCGCGAATGCCGATGATCACCCGGCCCTCGACCACCTTCGTCGAGACCACGATGTCTCGCTTCGAGGTCTCGATCAGCGCCTGCGCGGCGTTGACGATGAGGTTCAGGAACACCTGCGCCAGGCGGCTCTCGATGGCGAACACGTTGCCGACGTTGCCGTACTCGCGGCGGACCGTGGCGCGCGCTTCGCGCAGGCGGGGCTGGGCGATGGTCACCACCGAGTCGAGCACCGCCTCGACCGAGAGGGGCGTCACCGCCTCGAACTCGCCGCTGCGCGAGAAGATGCGGAGATCCTGCACGATGGCCTGAATGCGCCGCGCGCCCTCGCTGGTCTCGGCGAGCACCGCCTGCACCTCTTCGCCGCTGGTCTCGCCCTCGGCCGTGACGCCCTTGAGGTAGTTGAGGTTGGCGATCACGTAGGCCAGCGGGTTGTTGATCTCGTGCGCCACGCCCGCGACCATGCGGCCCATCGTCTCGAGGCGATCGCTCATCATCAGGCGCGCCTCCATCTGCTTCCGCTCGCTGACGTCGCGCAGGAAGACCGCGGTACGCCCGTCGGGCAGCGCGGCGAAGAAGCCCTCACAGGGGAAGCGCGCGCCGTCGAGGCGGGTGGCGTCGAACTCCAGGTAGCGGGTCTGGCCGCCGTCGAGGCGGAGCTCGGTCTCGCTCTTCACCAGCGTCAGCAGCTCCTTGCCGAGCGCCTCGAGCTGGGTGACGCCCAGCAGCCGCGCCGCGACGAGGCTCCACTCGGTGACGCGGCCCTTGCGGTCGATGATGATCGCCGCGTCTTGCGAGGCGTCGAGCGTCGAGCGCAAGAGCGCGCTGCCCTGCTCGAGCTCCTCGACCTGGCGCTCGCGCAGCCGGGCGCTCACCACGGTCAGCGACAGCACGTAGATGGTGAAGAAGAGCGGGATGACGGCCATCGCCGGGCTGATCGCCGGGTTGAGCACCACCACGCCGACGGTGGTGCCCAGCGTTGCGAGCGAGGCGATCAGCGTGGCGCGCGCCGACAGGAGGAAGCTGGCGTACAGCGGCCCGGTGATGCTGATCAGCGCGCTGTAGAGCGCGCGCGTGGGGTCGGGCTCGCGGTAGCCGACGATGGCGGTGCCGGCGATGGCGGTGATGGTGAGCAGCACCGCGCCCCGCTGGTAGTGCTCGGTGCGGTTGAAGCCGTAGGCCGCGACCGCGAGCACCCCGATGCCGATGCCCAGCGCGAGATCGCTGGGCGTCACCGCGGTGGGCCGGGTGAGCGCCGCCAGCAGCGCCATCAGGAGGTAGGCGGGCACGACGAAGATCAGCACCGCCGACATCAGCCGAGACTGACGTCGGTGATGCGCCGACCGAACTGCCGCCGATGGCTCCGTGAGGAACTCCCAGACGCCCACGGGGGGCGACCCTACTACCCCGCGTCGGGCTGGCGATCTTGTTGTCCCCACGGCAGCTCGGCGCGGCACAGCGGCGCCAGCCACTCGAAGCACAGCGTGGGGAACAGCGCGCCCGTGAGGTACATGCTGAAGCTCTCGACCGGCAGCACCCACGCCGTCACGCCGATCGCCTGCTGCGTATTCCACACCCACCACCCGCGGCCGCACGCCAGCAGCTCGAAGAAGAGCGCGAAGGGGAAGTAGGTCAGCACCAGCACCAGCAGCCGCTTCCACTGCAGACGGTGGGCGATCTTCGCGGCGACGGCGAAGGTGCCGGCCCAGCCCAGCAGCTGCACGATGGTCCACCCGTACTGGCGCGGGCCGGCGGCGAAGCGGATCGCGCCTGCCGCGTCGGGGCCCGGCTGCGCGTCGAGCGGCGCGGAGGTGCCGACGCCGAGCACGGCGAGCCCGACGAACACCGCGGCGGCGGCCAGTGACAGCCACGCGGCGCGCGACAGCCAACGCGAGAGCCAGGCGTGGCGAGGCGGGGTGAGCCGCTGGCCTTCTCCGAACACGCGCCCCAGCCACAGGTACCAGAGGATCGGCAGGTTCAAGAGCATCGGGTACGAGAGGAACTCCTCGAGGGGGATCGCGCCGAGGTCGAAGCCGGAGAGCGGATCGAGGGCCGTGTAGAAGCCCCAGTAGCGACGCTCGATGGCCAGCAGCTCGGCGATCGCCGACTGCGAGATGAACAGCCCGGAGGTGATCACGAAGGCGACGCGCTGCTCGGCCGCCAGCCGCGGGTAGACCTCGATCAGCAGCACCGTCATCGGCACCAGCAGCACCACCACCTCGTGGAGCAGGTACCAGGGCGCCTTCACGCCGTACGCGTCGGCGACGAAGCGCGCGGCGATCATGAAGAGGATGAGGCCTGCCAGGGCAGACAGGCGCTTGAGCATGGTGACGTCGGCGGGCTCTTTCACGGGGTTCTCCGATGCATGGGGGTGAGCCGCTCGCGCAGCACTTCGAAGGAGATGACGGTGGCGAAGGGCGTCAGCAGCCACACCAGCACCGCCTCGATCGGCAGGTCGTGCCACGCGGCGACGGTGAGGCCGAGCATCGAGCGCGGCTGGTAGCCCCACCACCCCTGGGGGATCGCCAGCGTCACTTCCCAGAGGATCGAGTGGCCCCACAGCGCCAGGCACACCACCGTCAGCGCGGGCCAGTTGAGGCGCGCGGCCATCGCGGGGCCGAAGGCGATCACCACCGGCGTGGGCACCAGCATCAGGTACAGCCAGTAGCCGGGCATCGCCGCGCCGGGGTTGGCCACCCGCTGAATCGCCCAGCCGGCGGCGCTCAGGGCCACGCCCGCGCTCAGCGCCAGCAACACCTCGGGCAACGAGACGTGCGAGCGCCGCATGAGCGGGCGGACCCGCGGGAAGAGCTGGGTGTCGGCCCACGCGTAGAGCGCCAGCAGCGACGCGAAGCCCAGCACGTAGAAGAGCAGCTCCTCGATGGGGATCTGGAAGGCGCGGTGGACGCCGTCGAGATCGACCGCGGGGAAGGTGAGGCCGAGCGTGGCCGAGGCGGTGGGGTAGGTGAAGAAGTCGTCGGCGAGGCCGATGGTCAGCACCGCGCCCATCGGCACCAGCAGCGCCAGCGAGAGCGCGAAGGGCGCGAGCACCGGCCTCAGCGCGCCGTGGCGGTGCAGCTCGTAGGTGGTGAGCGCGAGCGGGGCGATGAAGAGCAGCAGGCTCCACGTGTACTGGTGTGAGCGCGCGAAGATCGCCGGCCCGGCACACAGCACCCATGTCGCGAGGAGCTTCCCCGTGTCTCGCGCCGCGCGCGGCACCGCCGGGGTCCAGTGTTGCGTTACTTCAGCCGACGCCTCCGCCTCCACCCACGTTCGCATGCGCGGCCAGTGAGCACGGGGCGTTCCACCGCGCGCCGCCGCTCAAGCGCATGATCTGCGGGCGTGATCGGCAGATCGAGCCGGGGCAATTCTCTCGGAGCGCCCCCGCTCGACCGCCATGGACCCGGCGCTCAGCGCTTGAGCAGGTGCGTGAAGAACAGATCGCTCTGCTTCTCGAGCACCGAGTTCGCGCGCAGCCGCATGTCGAGGTGCGTGAAGTCGACGGCGTCGAGGTCCTGATCCTGGTTGAAGCAGGAGAAGACGAACGACTCTTTGCCGGTGCGCGGGTCGACGTGGCGCTGGAGACACTGCGCGCAGATCTCCTTCATCATGCACTGCATCGGCGAGTTGATGCTGCCGATGGCGCAGTGCTCGGGCTTGAGCAGCGGCTGCAGCACGCCGTGCCGCGCCTGTCGGACCGCGTTCATCATGCGATCGCTGCCGATGGCGATGATGCGATCGACGTTCTTGAGCTCGAACATCACCGGCCCCAGCTCGCCCTTCGCGTAGGCCACCATCGCCTGCACGATGTTGCCCACGAAGCCCTTGTCCTGCGGGCGTCGCGGGTGGAGCGGGGTGCCCCCGTCGACGGCCCACACCACCTGATCGGCGGCGCGCTCGAGGTCGTCGAACTTGTAGGCGTCTTCCGCCTTCCGGTAGCCGGCGAAGTAGAGGACCTTGCAGCCCGCCGCGCGCAGCGCCTGGCCGATCGAGAACAGCACCGCGTTGCCCAGCCCGCCGCCGGCCAGCAGCACCGTCTCGTTCGACACGATGTGCGTCGGCGCGCCGGTGGGGCCCATGAGCGTCACGCGCTGGCCGGGCTTCAACATCGCGCACATGCGCGAGCTGGTGCCCATCTCGAGCACGATGGTCGACATCAGGCCCTTCTCTTTGTCCACCCACGCGCCGGTGAGCGCGAGGCCTTCCATCGTGAGGCGGGTGCCGTCGATCACCGGCGCGGTGCGCTCGAAGTTCTGCAGCCGGTAGAACTGGCCGGGCTCGAAGTGCTGCGCGGCGTACGGCGCCTTGACCACGACCTCGACGATGGTCGGCGTGAGCCGGTTGACCGCCTCGACGGTGGCGAGGAAGGCGCTGTCGAGCTTCGAGAACAGCTCCTTGCGAGACGCGTCGCGCTGCGGCTGCTCTTCGGGCTTGAGGCCCTCGACGTGCGCGCGGAACAGCTTCGCCACGTGGGGGAAGCCGTCCTTCGCCGAGGCCATCGCCTTCACCACGTTGCCGGCGTAGGTCGGGTGGTTGTCGCCGTAGAAGGTGATGAACTTCTGGCCCTGCTGGTAGCTGGTGAAGAAGCCCGCATCGAGCGCGATGTCTTCGTGCGTGGGGTGCTCGACCAGCTTGAAGCCTTCGCCGTCGGGCACCGCGTCGTAGTTGTGGAAGTACGAGCCGTCGCCGTCGAGCTTGAAGGTGCCGGGGTACTCGCGCTCGTAGGTGACGTTGGGCGAGGTGCCGGCGGCCACGCACACGGTGCGCGCGGGGAGCTCGAGCTGCTGGCCGGTGCTCTTGAGCTTGCCGTCGACGATCGTCATGCGATCGAACTTGAGCGCCTTCACCGCGCCGAACTCGTCAGACACCACCTCGGTGGGCGACACGCGCTCGATGAAGCGGATGCCTTCTTCGAGGGCCTTGGCGACCTCTTCGTGGTTGAGCCGGTACGCCGGCGACTCGGTGAGGCCGCGCCGGTAGCACAGCGACACGCCGCCCCACGCGCGCACCAGCTTGATGAAGTCGGGCGCCTCGTGGGCCTTCGCGGCGCGTTCCCGCTCGGCCCGCACCGCGCGGCCGTGCTCGAGGAACTCGCGGTACACCACGTTCTCGTCGCCGCTGAGCTTCGAGAAGATCGCGCTCTCGCCGAGGCTGGCGGCGAGCTGCTCGTGGCGCGCGAGCACCTTCTCGACCTGCACCGGGTAGTACGCGAAGAGCTCGGTCGCGGTGTCGATGCCGGTGAGCCCGCCGCCGATGACGATCGCCGGCAGCCGCACCTGGAGGTTCGCCAGCGAGTCGCGCTTGAACGCCCCGGTGAGCTGGAGCGCCATCAGGAAGTCGCTCGCCGCGCGGATGCCGCGCACGAGGTTGTTCTTCATGTTGACGATGGTGGGCTTGCCCGCGCCCGCGGCGATCGCGATGTGGTCGAAGCCGAGCTTCCACGCGTCGTCGATGGTGAGCGTGCCGCCGAAGCGGATGCCGCCGTACGCCTTGAAGCCCTCGCGGCGCGCGAGCGTGAGGTGGATCAGCGTGAGGAACGACTTGTCCCACCGCACGGTGATGCCGTACTCGCTGACGCCGCCGAAGCCCTCGAGCACGCGCTCGTCGAGCGAGACCGCGATGTCCTTCCAGTCACGAATCGGCTGCAGGCCCTTGCCGCCCGCGCCGGTGAGCTCGTCGGGGAACGGCTCGATCTTGAGCCCGTCGATGCCCGCCACGGTGAAGCCTTCGTTGAGCAGGTAGTGCGAGAGCGTGTAGCCCGCGGGCCCGAGGCCGACGACCAGCACGTTCTTGCCCATCGCCGGCGCGGCGTAGGGGCGCTTCACGTTGAGCGGGTTCCAGCGCGTGAGCAGCCCGTAGATCTCGAAGCCCCACGGCAGCTTGAGCACGTCGGTCAGCGAGCTGGTCTCGATCTGCGGGATGTTCACCGGCTCCTGCTTCTGGAAGATGCAGGCCTTCATGCAGTCGTTGCAGATGCGGTGACCGGTGCCGGGGCACAGCGGGTTGTTGATCATCACCAGCGACAGCGAGCCCAACGAGTCGCCGCGGCCCTTGAGCACGTGCATCTCGGAGATGTGCTCCTCGAGCGGGCAGCCGGTGAGGGGAATGCCGAGCGGGTTCTTCTTGAAGGTGCCGCCGGCGGCGACCGGATCCTTCTCCTTGAAGCCCTTGCTGCACGAGTCCTTCTCGCGCTCGTGGCAGACCACGCAGTAGTCCACCTCGCCCATCACCAGCCGCTCGTCGCCGCGCGGGTCGGTGAGGGTGAAGCCGTCGCGCCGCCGGAGGTGTTGATCGGGCCCCTCGAAGACCTCGGGCATCGCCGCGTCGGGCGTCTTCAGCTCGACCAGCTTGTCGGGGATCAGCGGGCGCGGCTGGGTGATGGTGCTCCAGCCCGCGAAGGTGTGGGTGAAGCTCGCGCGGGCGAAGGTCCAGCGATCGAGCAGCGCCAGCAGCGCCTTCACCTGCGTCAGCGGCTCACCGACGAGCGACGAGCCGAAGGCGTCCTTGCCGGCGGGCGTCGAGAGCAGCTTCGCGCGCAGCGCTTCCCACTTCGCGGCGTCGAGGTCTTTTTCGAGGTGCAGGAAGGTGAGGGTGGCTTCGGCGATGGCGCGTTCGTGATCGACGCCGTGGGCCGAGACGCCGTGCGCGCGCAGCGACTGCGTGGGGGGCAGCTCGGCGCCGAAGCCCAGCGAGAGCAACAGCGCCACGCGCGCGTCCAGCTGCGGCAGCTCGTCGCGGGTGGGGCGATCGCCAGCGCCCTTCTTGAAGACGCGGCGGGTGACGAACTCGCGCTTGAACTCGAAGAGCGCCCCTTCGCCGGTGAGCCGGCCGCGGAGCTGGGCGAGCTCGGCCTCGACGTTGAACAGGCGCGCGATGAAGCGGCTCTGGTGCTCGGCGACGGCGATCAGCAGCTCCGACTCGGCGGGCGCGGTGAGGCCGCCGCGGGGCGTGCCGGCGAGCGAGGCCTCGCGGTAGAGCGAGAAGCGCGTCGAGAGCGCCGGGTCGGCGTCGCGCAGCGCCATCAGGAACTGCACGTGGAGCCGCTGGAGGCCCGCCGGGCGGTGGAGATCGTCGAAGGAGAAGCCGTCGATTCCGAGCTGCAACATGCGCGTGCCCTACCTGCGGCGCATGTGGCGTTCAAGCGCTCCGCTGACTCGAAGGAGGCAGTCGCTCGACACCCGCCCGCACGCACGCCTCGAGGTGCTCGAGGTGTTGTGCCACCAGCTCCGCGACGCGCTCGAGGCGAACTCCGACGTCGGCGATGCGACCTTCCAGGTGCCGGAGCTCGCCGCGCAATTGTTGCAGCGCCCCCGTCGCCTCGGTGGCGCCCAGCAGCGTGAGGTGCTCGTCGAAGTGCTCGAGCGCGGCCAGGTCGTCGGGCCGCACCAGGTGGAGCGGGGCGTCGGCGAGCAGCCCAGCGTTGTCGAGCCACACCCGCAGGCGCCGCAGCCGTCCGCGCGCGGCCCGCTTCGCGCAGCGCACCACGGCCAGCTCGGTCTCGACGCGATCGCCCAGCCACAGCGCCACCAGCACCAGCTCTTCGGCCTTGAGCACCGCGAGGCTTCGACTCTTCGCCCGGCGCAGCCGCACCGCGATCGCGCGGTAGCGCTTCTTCAACCGCCACAGTTCCATCCCGCCCTCCCCGAGGTGGGTCCGCTCAGCACATCGAGTGCCAGCGCCAGAGGCGCGATTTCCTTGTCGGCGGTCGTCGCCGCGGGTCCGACGGGGGACTAGAAGGCGCGCGATGCGTCGCCTCGTACAGACGGTTGGGTCAGCGCTGCCGTGGTTGATCCCCGGGATCTTCGGAGCCGCCTGGTACCTCGCCATCGGCGGCGGGCGAACGCTCGCGCCCACCAACGTGTGGTGGATGCTTGAAGGTGATTGGTTCTGCTACCTCTTCTCGTGGCTGTTCTACCGCAACGAGCCCTGGAGCCTTCCCCTGGGGGACCTCCCCGATCTCATTCATCCCTTCGGTACCTCGGTCGGGCTCACGGACTCGTTGCCGTTGCTGAACTCCGTCGGGAAGCTGCTGTCGCCGGTGCTGCCCGAACAGTTCCAACTCTACGGGTTGTGGATGTGTAGCGGCTTCGTAGTGATGGGCATCGTCGGCAGCCGCCTGGTGGCTCGGGTCTCGAACGATCGACTGCTGCAGGCCATGGGCGGCATCGTGCTGGCTGTCAGCCCCATTCTCAGCACCCGGTATGGGCACCCTCCGTTCTCGGCGCTGTGGGCGATCTTCGGGTTGATCGGGCTCGCGCTCCTGCCTCGCCCCGGCCGGGCGTGGGGAGATCAACGGCAGGCCTGGGGCTTCCTCTTCTTCGCCTGCGCGACGCACCCGTACCTCGCCGCGATGGCGCTCCCCATCGCGATGGCCGTCGCCGCCCGTGCGGTGCTTCTCAAGGAAGTGTCGGGTCCACGCCAGACGAGCCTGATCCTTGCCGCACCGATGCTGGTGGCGATCGCGACGCTGTGGTTCTTCGGCTACCTCTCGAGCCTGGGGAAGGTGCAGGGCGGCGCCGAGGGCTTTGGGGAGTTCTCGGCCGATCTGACGACCTTCGCCAACCCGGTGGTGTGGAGTCGCTTCTTCGGCAACATCCCCATCGGTCCGCGGCAGTACGAAGGCTTCGCCTATCTCGGGCTGGGCGGCTTCGTGCTCGCTCTCACCGGGGTGGTGTGGCTGGTTCGGCTCCGGAAGGGGCTGCTCTCGTTGCTGCCGCTGCTTCTCGTCGTTCTGGCGATGGCGTTCTACTCGCTCTCGAACGTGATCACCTTCGGTGGCCACCAGGTCGCCGACCTTCGTTGGCTCTATGCGAAGCTTGGCTCGTTGCCGTCGATGTTCCGGAGCTCTGGCCGGTTCATCTGGCCCCTCCACGGGCTGCTCGTGGTCTCTGGGGTCTCCGCCCTCGCTCGGCTGTCGCTCCGCAACCGGGGCAGTGCGCGGGCATTGCTGGGGCTGGCGATGGTCGCTCAGCTTGCCGACATCAACTTCTCGAGCAGCACGTTGCCCAAGCCGGGCCCTCACTTTGAGCCGCTGCGGGCCGCGGCCTGGAACGACCTCGGGCACGACTACCGGCACCTCGCGGTGATTCCGGTGCAGATCTCTTGGTACTCGCCGTTCGATGGCCCGCTGATCGGCAAGCTCTCGTGGCTCGCGTACCAGCAAAAGATGAGCATCAATTCCGGTCATGTCGGTCGGCCGCCGCAGGGCCTCGTCTGGGACAAGCACCCGAGCGCCGCGGAGCTCGATCCTCAGACGGTGTACGTCGTCTACTTTCGCGAGTACCTGTCCGACTTCCTCCAGGCGGGGTGGACCTGTGGGCCCCTCGAGCGGATGGTGGTCTGCGTGAGCGCGAGCCGTGACACCGCGCTGCGCTCGGCGCTCGTACAGTCGCTCGAGCGCCGAGAGCCGGCCGAGCTTCGGCCCATGCGATGAGATTTTGCTGTTTTGGCTGGCGGGAACTCTCTATGAGCCGACGCCCATGAGCGACCCCGTCCGTTCTCTGTCGGAGATTCCGGTGGGGCACTACCACCAGGTGATGACCTCGGGCAGCGCCATGCGTCGGGCCTGGCATCAGCTCAAGTTCTTGCGCGTGCTCGAGCTCTTTGAGTCTCCTGGTTCGCTCCTCGACGTCGGGTGCTTCGCCGGCAGCCTCTTGTCAATGGCGCCGGAAGAGCGCTTCCCCCGGCAACTCGGGGTCGACATCCTCCCGGACCAGATCTCCTTCGCTCAGCAGTCGTTCGGCACACCGTTTCGCCGATTCATGGCCATCTCGTCACTGGCCGCGCTGCGCGAGATTCCCGAGTCTTTTCAGTACGCGAGTTGCGTCGAGGTGATCGAGCACCTCAGGCCCGAGGAGATCCGTGAGCTCTTCCTGGGGGTCGCGAGTCGTCTCGAGACGGGTGGGCAGTTCGTTCTCTCGACCCCGAACTACGCCAGCGCCTGGCCACTGCTGGAGCTGGTGCTCAACCGCGTCTCCGACGTCGACTACAGCGAACAGCACATCACCCGCTTCACGTGGTTCTTCCTGCGCCGCAAGCTCAACGAGATCGTCCCGGAGCTCGAGCGGTACTTCGAATGGGAGGTTCGCACCACGACGCACCTCTTGACGCCGTTCCTTGCCGGGTTGATCGGCGTCGAGGCCGCCACCAAGCTGGGACGGGCGGTGCCTCATGGTCGGTGGAGGGTGCCATTCGGCAATCTGGCGCTCTTCCGGCTTCGGCGGACCGCGGCGCCCTTCGCGCGCTGAGCCCTCAAGACACCCAGTCGCGGTGGTTGTAGAGCCAGGTGTGGTGGCCCAGCAGCAGCGCGTCGAAGCACAGCAACCCGGTCATCGCCAGCCTCTGTCGTCGCAAGCTCAGGGCCACGCTGATGTAGAGCGGGAAGAGCGTGAGCACGTAGCGAGACGACGAAAACCACACCTTCCAGTACACCGCCAGCGCGAGCAACGAGAACAGCGTCAACGGCACCCCGATGCGCTTCCATGAGACGAGCGCGAGGCACGTGCCGAGAATCAGCAGGTACAGGTGGGTCACGTCGGCCAGCCGAACCTTGCCGTCTGCCCACGCGCGCAGATCGAAGGCATGACGAAGCGCGAAGAGCAGATCCGCGACGTCGTGGCCCAGCCCCCACCCGGCGACTTTGTCCTGCCCGGCGAAGAGCCACGGATCGCCGAACGATGCCCACAAGAAGGCCATGTAGCCGCCGAGCCCGAGCGCGCCGAGGCTCAGCCAGAGCACGCGGGGGCTCAGCTTCGTCGGGCGCCAGCCTGCCTGCTCGAGGGCGAGCAATCCCACTCCGGCCAACGAAGCCGAACCCACCAAACGCGTGGCGCCTGAGAGGGCGACGAAGATGCCGGCGACCAGCCAGTTCTTTCGGTGCGCGGCGTAGAACGCGCCGACCCAGGTGAGCAGGAAGACCGACTCGGTGTAACAGGCGCTGAAGTAGAACGCGTGCGGCGCGGTGGCCAGCAGGAGCACGGTGTTCTCGGCCGTGCGCCGGTCCCATCGCTCGAGCACGAACCGGTAGAGGATCGTCGCCGCCGCGACGAACGCCAGATTCGACACCAGGAACGCCGCCCACATATCGTCGATGCCCGGCAGCCAGGACATTGCGCGGGTCAGCATGGGGTACAGCGGGAAGAACACGGTGTTTCGCTGCCCCGGGTTGATCTCGGTCAACGAGTATCCGGTCCGGACGATGTTCATGTACCAGCCGGCATCCCACATGAACCAACCATCGAGGTAGGCGCGTGGCGGCGTGCCGGGCAGCGCCTGAATCGGGTGGCGGATCAGCCCCATGAAGGCGAAGAGCCAGAGCGCAATGCGACTGGCGACGGCAATGAAGAGGGGCGTCCGTGCCCACGCCCAGAAGGCGCGGACCGTCTCGCGAAGGCTGGCCTGCTTCGAATCGATCGCCATGGCAGTCACTTCGTCGGTGCTCCTCGGCGTCTGAAGATGAAGGTCCCTTCGCCCGGCGACGGCTCGATCGTCCAGAAGCTGCGCCAGAAGAGTTCCGGCCGGGTTCGATCGGGGCCGGCGACGTCGAGCCGCACCTCGGGCTCGAAGGCGATCCCTCGGGCTTCGAGCTGACTGACCAGCCCCCGCATGGCGTGCACGTCGCCTCCGAACGCCACGAGCACGTCGGGGACCCCCATTCCGCGGAACGTGTGTTCCGGGAGTGTCGGGTATTCGGGGCGCTGATCGGGCCGCAGTTGCCACATGTAGCTCAGGGTCGGCGCATGGAAGATGAGCGGGTAGACCGCGAAGTCGGGCAGTACGAAGACCTTCGCGCCGGGGCCGACGTGGCTGTTGAGCCATTCCGACGACTCGGCGTAGGCCGAGCGCTGGGGCTTCAGGAGTTCGGCGACCCACACCCCGAGTGTCGAACGCACCGGCATCGTGGTGGGGGCTTCGGTCAGCGCCTGGAAGGGGCGGTGGAGCAGGGTGGTCAGGCTCACCAGCGCGACGAAGCCCAGGCTGACCCACCGCGGCACGAACGAGAGCGAGGTCGCGGTTCGTACGGTGAGGAAGAGCCCCAGGGGAATCGCCGCGACCATGTAGCGGATGTCCGAGACGGTCGCCCATCCGACGGGCTGCACCGAGAGCACGCTCGCCACCGCGGCGTAGATCACCAGGCCCACCACGCCGCGGATCAGCAGCAGATCCTTCCGACGCCCGACGAAGAACACGAGCACCGCGAGGAGCAGTACCGGCGACCACATGAACTCGCAGGCGTTGAGGTCGCGCAGGTTCCACCAGAAGAGCTTCGCCTTGTCGGCGACCCAGCTCGCAGGCACGTACCCCGTCACTTTGCGCCCGAAGGGGAAGAAGGTGCCGACGATGACCAGCACTGCCACGCCTTGACTGGCGACGAAGAGCGCGCGGGTGCGCCAGGAGTCCTTTCGGAGCTGAAAGAGAAGCTGATCGACGGCGAGCACCACCATCGTCGCCCCCCATGTGAGGTAGTGCACCGCCAGCAGCACGATGGATCCGATGACGAGTAGCCATCGGTTTCGTTTCGATTCGGCGCGGTGTTCGTAGAGGTAGACGAGCGCGAGCGAGAGCGCCCAGCCCATCGCGTAGTAGCGCGACTGCCGCGAGTAGAGGAACAGCGAGACGTTGCCCACTACCGCGAGGAAGGTGGCGACGCCGACGTGCCACGGGGCACGAACCCGAAAGAGCCACCATGCCCACATGGCAAAGCCGAGGAGCGCAGTGAGCGCGAAGGGCAGGCGAGCGGCCAGCGCATTGCGCCCGAGGAGGCCCAGCCAGGGGGCTGCATAGAAGTACTGCGCGGGCGGGTACACGCGGTTCTTCAAGCCCGTCAATTCCAGTCCGTCGCGGAATGCGACCAGGTTGGTCCCGTCCCACGCGGTGGTGTCGCCGGTCTGCCAGACGTTGGCGGCGAAGATCGCGGTGTTCGCCTCGTCGTCCCACAGGCCGTAGTGCCCGAGCCGAGCCAACAGGAGAACGGCGCAGACCCCGAGTCCGAGGGCGAAGGCAACGCGTTCGGTGGTTGAGCGAAACATGTTCCGTTCCTTCAGCGTTGGCGGCGCAGGGCGAGGCCGATCAAATCGACGGCCGCCCCGGCCATCGCACGAGGCGTCAGCTTCGAGCCCTTGACGTCTCGCCACTCAAGCAAGGGGACTTCGACGATGCGTTGGGTCCGCTGCGCGCCCTGGGGAAGGAGCCGCCCGAGCAGTTCGACGTCGAAGACCCAGCGACTCCCGAAGGGCTGGGCGAGTGCTCGCTTCAGGTCGCCCGTCACGGAGAACGCCTTGGCGCCGCATTGGGTGTCGTAGACGCGGATGCCGAGCGTCTGTGACGCGGCGGTCGCGAAGAACCGGCCCAGGTAGTGGCGCGCCACGTGGCGCTCGACTTTGCGTCCCAGGAGCGCGACGCGGCTGCCGAGCGCGATCTCGATCGGGGCTTCGACCGCGCTGAGCACGCGAAGCATTTCTTCGGGGGGCGTCGCGAGATCGGCGTCGAGGTAGCCGACCTTCTTCGCCCCTTGCTCGATGGCCTGCAGGAGCCCGCGTCGCACGGCCTCGCCCTTGCCTCCGTTGCGATCGAGAGCCAGCACGGTGAGGCCCGGCTTACCCTCGACGAAGGCACGCAACTTCGTGAGCGTCTCATCGGTCGAGCCGTCATTGACGAACACCAGCCCGACACCGGCGCGGGCCAGCACGAGGAACCGCTCGAGGTCGATGCGCTGCGCCTCGTTGAAGCACGGCACGACGACGACGGTGTTCATGCGGGCATCATGGGCAGGTGCTTCGACGCCGCCAGAAGCGGGGCCTGAAGGTCGCGTGCCGAGAGGAGCGGCGACCGGGTCGGCCAGTCGATCGCCAGAGTCGGGTCGTTCCACAGGATCGATTGCTCGCAGTCAGGGGCGTACAGCGCGGTGCACTTGTAGAGGAAGTCGGCCTGCTCCGACAGCACGCAGAAGCCGTGCGCGAAGCCGGGGGGAATCCACAGTTGGCGCCGGTTCGAATCCGACAGCTCGCAGCCGTACCACTTGCCGAAGGTCGCCGAGCCGACGCGTACGTCGACCGCCACGTCGAACACCGCGCCGCGCGTCACGCCCACCAACTTTCCCTGTGCGTTCGGGTTCTGGAAGTGCAGCCCGCGCAGGGTGTCCTTCACCGAGTGGCTCCAGTTGTCCTGCACGAAGGGGCCGGTGATGCCATGGGCGCCGTACTTCTCCTGGTGGAACGTCTCGAGGAAGAAGCCGCGGCTGTCGGCGAAGACGCGCGGGGTGACGAGCAGAACTCCGGGCAGCGGGGTGGTCTCGACGTTCACGGGCGGGCTCGGCGGTGCATCAGCGACAGCAGGTACTGACCGTACTCGTTCTTCTTCATCGGCTCGGCGAGCTTCTCGAGCTGCGCGTCGTCGATGTACTTCATGCGCCAGCAGATCTCCTCGAGGCACGCCACCTTGAGGCCGGTGCGCTGCTCGATGACGTGGATGAACTGCGAGGCCTGCATCAGCGACTCGTGGGTGCCGGTGTCGAGCCACGCGAAGCCGCGGCTCATCACCTCGACCGTCAGCTGGCCGCGCTGGAGGTACACGTCGTTGACGGCGGTGATCTCCAGCTCGCCGCGGGCTGACGGCTTGAGCGTCCTGGCGATCTCCAGCACGTCGTTGTCGTAGAAGTAGAGACCGGTGACCGCGTAGTTCGACTTCGGGTGCTTCGGCTTCTCTTCGATGCTCAGGGCCTTGCCGCTGGCGTCGAGCTCGACCACGCCGTACCGCTCGGGGTCCTGCACCTGGTAGCCGAAGACGGTGGCGCCGGTGGTGAGCTTCGCCGCGCGCTGCACCATGGTGCTGAAGCCGTCGCCGAAGAAGATGTTGTCGCCCAGCACCAGCGCCACCGGGTCGTTGCCGACGAATTCGCGGCCGATGAGGAAGGCCTGCGCGAGGCCGTCGGGGCTGGGCTGCTCGGCGTACGAGAACTCCACGCCCCACTGGCGGCCGTCGCCCAGCAGTTCGCGGAAGCGCGGGAGATCCTGCGGGGTGGAGATGATGAGGATCTCACGAATGCCCGAGAGCAGCAGCGTGCTCAGCGGGTAGTAGACCATCGGCTTGTCGTGAATCGGCAGCAGCTGCTTCGAGACGACGCGGGTCAGCGGGTAGAGGCGGGTGCCAGAACCACCAGCGAGGACGATGCCCTTCATGAGGCGCTCCCTGTCACTTCAGCGTGGAAGCGAGCCAGCGACGCGTCGAGCGCCAGTGGCTTCGCGGTGAGCGCGTCGGCCGTGCGTGAGACCACCAGCCCGCTCTTCGCAGGCCTCGGGCTGGGGAGGTTCACGTCTGCCATGCGGCTCGGAATGATGAGTGCCGGGTCGAAGCCGAAACGTTCACACAGGCGCTGCCCGAAGGTGACGCGGTCGACCACCTCGGCGCCGGAGGTGTGCCAGGTGCCCGCCATGCCCCGCGTCGCGAGCTCGGCGAGCATCTCGGCGACGTTGCCGGCGTGCGAGGGCGAGACCCACTGATCGCTGAACAGCCGCACCGTCTTGCCCGCGCGCAGCGTGTCGACCAGCCAGGTGCCGAAGTTGTTCTTGCCGGTCGAGGGCCAGCCGTACACCACCGCGGTGCGGGCGATCGTCCACCGGCCTTTGGGGCACAGCGCGCGCACCGCCTCTTCGCCGGCGTGCTTCGAGAGCGCGTACACGCCGCGCGGGTGGGGCACGGCGTCGACGTCGTAGGGCCCGGCGTCTCCGTCGAACACGTAGTCGGTCGACACGTGCACCAGGTGCGAGTCGAGCTGCCGGGCGCTGCGGGCGAGGGTGGCGACCGCGTCGACGTTGGCGGCCCACGCGCCCGACGGGTCGCGCTCGCAGCCGTCGACGTCGGTCATCGCGGCGCAGTTGATCACCACGTCGGCGCGGATCTCCCGAAACTCCTGCTCGAGCGCGTCGTGGTTGGCGAGGTCGACCGAGACGTAGGTCGCGGCCCCGAGGTCAGCTGCGCGACGCGGGCCGCGGCCGAGCGCGAAGACTTCGTGGCCCGGCACGGCGAGCGCACGAACGAGGCGACCGCCGACGAGGCCGTTGGCTCCGGTGACGAGGAAGCGCATCGGCGGCTCAGCCCTGCAGCCGCGCGGCGTACTGGGTGTCGAAGTAGCTCTTGTACGCGCCCGACGTGATGCGTTCCCACCACGGGCGGTGATCGAGGTACCACTTCACGGTCTCACCGAGCGCCTGCTCGAAGACGTGCGACGGCGACCAGCCGAGCTCGCGTTTGATCTTTGAGGCGTCGATGGCGTAGCGCTTGTCGTGGCCGGGGCGATCGGTGACGTACTTGATGAGCGACTCGGGCTTGCCGAGCGCCGCGAGGATCGCCTTGACGATCTGGATGTTCTGCCGTTCCGAGTTGCCACCGATGTTGTAGCACTCGCCCTTCTTCCCCTTCTCGAGGGCGAGGGTGAGCGCGGCGCAGTGATCTTCGACGTGCAGCCAGTCGCGCACGTTGGTGCCGTCGCCGTAGACAGGCAGCGGCTTGTCGTTGAGCGCGTTGGCCACCATCAGGGGGATCAACTTCTCGGGGAACTGGAAGGGCCCGTAGTTGTTCGAGCAGCGCGTGACGACGACGTCGAGGCCGAAGGTGCGCTCGTAGGCGAGGGTGATCAGATCGGCCGAGGCCTTCGACGACGAGTAGGGCGACGAGGGGTCGAGCGGGGTGGTCTCGGTGAAGAGACCGGTGGGGCCCAGCGAGCCGTAGACCTCGTCGGTCGACACCATCAGGAAGCGAGAGAGCTTCGCGTGGCGCGCGGCCTCGAGCAGCACGTTGGTGCCCAGCACGTTGGTGGTGATGAACGCCTCGGGCCCGAGGATCGACCGATCGACGTGGCTCTCGGCGGCGAGGTGCATCACCGCGTCGATCTTCTCGGTGCGGATGAGGTGATCGACCAGCTCGCGGTTGCCGATGTCGCCGCGCACGAAGACGTGCTGCGGGTCACGCTCGAAGTCTTTGAGGTTCTCGAGGTTGCCCGCGTAGGTCAGCTTGTCGAGGTTGACGATCTTCCATTGCGGGCGGTTCTGCCGCAGGTAGCGCACCAGGTTCGAACCGATGAACCCGCAGCCACCCGTCACGAGCACGTTCATGGCTCGGGTGCGTAGTGAGTGGAGTGGGGTGGGTCAACGATCAATGAAGCGTTGATGGCTCAGAGGCAATTGCGTAAGGCGAGCGCCATGAAGAAAGCGCTCATCACGGGGATCACGGGGCAAGATGGCAGCTACCTCGCGGAGTTGTTGCTCTCGAAGGGGTACGAAGTGCACGGCATGGTGCGCCGCTCTTCGGAGGAGAAGTTCGAGCGCATCGCGCACCTCCGAGAGACCATCACCCTGCACCAGGGCGATTTGCTCGACCAGTTCTCCCTCGCCTCGTTGATCGAGAAGGTCGAGCCCGACGAGATCTACAATCTGGCGGCGCAGTCGTTCGTGCCCACGAGCTGGAGCCAGCCGGTGCTCACCGGTGAGTTCACCGCGCTCGGCGTCACCAAGATGCTCGAGGCGGTTCGGCACACCAACCCGAAGATCAAGTTCTACCAGGCGTCGTCGTCCGAGATGTTTGGCCGCGTGCTCGAGGTCCCTCAGAAGGAATCGACGCCCTTCTATCCGCGCTCTCCGTACGGGGTCGCCAAGGCGTACGGGCACTTCATCACCGTCAACTACCGCGAGTCGTTCAAGCTCTTCGCGGTGAGCGGCATCCTCTTCAACCACGAGTCGCCGCGCCGCGGGCTCGAGTTCATCACGCGCAAGGTCACGTACAACGCGGCCCTCATCAAGCTCGGCCTGAAGAAGAAGATGGGCGTGGGCAACCTCGACGCGAAGCGCGACTGGGGCTTCGCCGGCGACTACGTCGACGCGATGTGGCGCATGCTGCAGCACGAGACGCCCGACGACTACGTGGTGGCGACCAACGAGACCCACACGGTGCGTGAGCTCATCGAGATCGCGTTCGGCCGGGTGGGCCTCGACTGGGAGAAGCACGTCGAGATCGACCCTGCCTTCGTTCGCCCAGCGGAAGTTGACCTGCTGATCGGCGACTACTCGAAGGCGAAGGAGAAGCTGGGCTGGGAACCGAAGGTCCGCTTCAAGCAGCTGGTCGAGATGATGGTCGACGCCGACCTCAAGCAGCTCGAGCAGCGCAAGGCCCACGGCGAGAAGTTCTGAAGTCGCGATGCGGGTGCTGATCACAGGGGCCGGCGGCTTCGTCGGTCCATACCTGCGGCAGGCGCTGGCGCGTGCAGGCCACGAGGCCCATGGGTTGGGGCAGGTGGTGCGTGATGGCGACTTGAGGGTCGACATTACCGACGCTCAGGCCACACGCCAGGCTGTCGCGGCGGTTCGACCCGACGCGGTAGTGCACCTCGCCGGGCTCTCGTCAGTTGCCGAGTGCGCGAAGGACCCTCAGCGAGCCCTGCAGGTCAACGCGGGCGGCACGCTCAACGTCGCCCAGGCCGTGTTGTCGCTGGGCTCGCCTTGTCGCTTGCTGGTGGTGAGTTCCGGTGAAGTGTACGGCGCCGCGGCTGGTCACGCTCCGGTGGACGAGTCGGTCGAGCCCGACCCGATGAACGTATACGGCGCCACCAAGCGCGCGGCTGAGATCGTCGCGCTCCAACTGCGGCACCAGGGGCTCGACGTCGTCGTCGCGCGGCCGTTCAATCACATCGGCGCGGGCCAGACGCCCACCTTCGTGCTGCCGTCCTTCGCGCAGCAACTTGCCGCCGTCCCGCGAGGGGCGCCCGTGACGCTCGAGGTCGGGAATCTCACGGCGGTGCGCGACTTCAGCCATGTGCTCGACGTCGTCGACGCGTACGTCGTGCTCCTCGAGAGGGGGCAGCGGGGCCAGATCTACAACGTGGCTTCGGGGCTCGGCCGTTCGATTGAATCGATGCTCCACGCGCTGGTGACGCTCTCAGGCCGCGCGGCGTCGGTGCACGTCGACCCGAAGCGGCTGCGGCCGGTCGACCTTCCCTACCTCGCGGGGGACACCACTCGGCTGTCACGACTGGGCTGGGCTCCGAGCCGGACCGTCGAGCAGGCCCTCGAGGAATTGCTCGCGTCGGTCGAAGGCTGACTCACGGGCGACGCCGACGCATCGCGATCGCCGTGAGATCGAGCGCCGCGCGCGTCATCGCCGTCGCCGTGAGCTTCGAACCCTTGACGTCGCGCCACTCCTGGAGCGGCACTTCGACGAGCTCTTCCACCCGCAGGGGGCGCTCCGATGGGTCGTTCAGCAGCCGGTCGAGGAGCTCGACGTCGAACACCCACCTGCTCTTGAAGGGGCGCGCGAGGGCCTCCCGGAGCGCCGGCGTCACCGCGAACACCTTGGCCCCGCATTGCGTGTCGTAGACGCGAATGCCGAGCGCCATCGATGCGGCCGTGGCGAAGATTCGACCCAGGTAGTGGCGCGTCGGGTGGCGGTCGATGCTTCGACCCAGCAAGGACACCCGGCTGCCCAGCGCGACCTTCGCTCCACCCCTCACGACCTCGAGGAGCTCGAGCATCTGACCCGGCGGCGTCGCGAGGTCCGCGTCGAGGTAGCCGACCGTCGTCGCCCCCTGCGCAATCGCGCGAAGGAGGCCCTGTCGCACTGCTTCGGCTTTGCCGGAGTTCCTCTCCAGGGCGAACAAGTGATGGCCCGGCTTCTCGGCGATGAACCGCTCGATGCGCGAACGCGTCGCGTCTCGAGAGCCATCATCGACAAAGACGACATCGACGCCCTTCGCCTGGAACACCGAGAACCGCTCGAGCTCCAGTCGCTTCTCTTCATTGTAGCAAGGGACAATGACCGCTTCCTTCACGCGCGTTCCCCCACGGCGATGAGGGAGACCCCGACCGGCAGCCGCCCTCGAGCCAGCACTTTGCTTTCACTGCCGAAGAGCCTGGTCAGCGCGGCGTTGAACGGCCCAGGCAGCGGACGGAGGTCGGTGTCGTGAGGCGTCGTCGGGCGAGGCAAGACTCTGCCGGCCAGCCGCGCCGCGAGCACCACGGGGAACAGCGCGGTGTTGAAGTAGGACTCGAAGGTCACCCGCAGACCAGCCGCGGTCATGTGCTCGACGAGCAGTTCCCGCGAGTAGCGGCGGCGGTGGTGGAGCGAGACGTCGTGCTGGCTCCAGAGAAACTGGAACGCGGGCACCGTGACGACCAACTGCCCATCGGGTGCCAACCGCTGGCTCATGGACCGCAACGCACCGACTGGATCATCGACGTGTTCAATCACGTCGAAGGCGGTGACGACCGTGTACGGGCCGGCCGGGAGATCGTCTGGCAGCTCACAACGCGAGATTGAAACCTCGGGGAACCTTCGCTGCGCGCGTTCACGGGCGTCGCTCGAGTACTCAGCCCCCGAGACCACCCCAAACCGCGCGAGCATCGGGAACATGCCCCCTGTGCCACACCCCACGTCGAGCAGGGTTCGAGCCGCGGCGGGCTTGAGCCTGGTCTCGAGGACACTGGCGATGCAGCGGCGACGGCCCTCAAACCACCAGTGGTTGGCCTCGTGACGCTCGTGCTTTTCGAACTCTGCAGACTCCATGCGTGCGCCTCATACCCGAATCAATTGGCAACGCGCTCGAGAATGGTGAAGAGGTCTCCTTGCTCGACTGGCCTCCATCCGTCCATGGCGCCGTGGGAGATGCCAATCTCGATGACCGTCGATGGAAGAGCCGCGGTTGCGTCAAAGCTCCGAAAACCAAGCCCGTCTCGGTCGAACTGGGCATTCGTACACTCCCAGCCCGAGGTCTCCAGCACGCCGTACGCATGGGCTGACAGGACCTGTCTTGGCTGGTCCAACCCAGCGCCGTCCCGACTGATGAATGCAAACCGACGGGGGGCGTGGCCGCGCTGCCAGGTGTCGACCCGCTGGATGTCGGCCGCGATGCTCAGGTTCTTCTCCGCGCTACCTCTGTCATGCCCTAGCCAGTAGACGGAACCGAACACTTTCGAGATGACACCCGCGACGAGGAGCGTGCAGAGCACGGCCCAGGCCGTCACTCGAAACACTCTGTGGGTCAACCTTGAGTCGAGCGCGATGAGTCCGACCACCGGAATGATGGCCAGGGGAAGGATCGTCGACGCAGTCCACATCAGTTTGCAGTACCCGTAGAGGCCGCTCGTCAGGCGCGCGACCGCCGCGAGAATCAGAAATACCGGAATCGCAGCCAGGACGAGTCGCCCGGTGTCCGAACGCAGGTGGTCGCGCAGTCGGTAGACACCTCCTCCCAGCGCGGTGAGCAGAATCATCCCTCCGATGATCCATGTCGCCGGAGTGTTGAATGCCCGCACCATTGCCAACCACCATTCGAGGACGGGGGCGTGGGAGTATTCCGAAACCAGTTCCTCGAGATGAGCGGGGTTGGCGTGAAATGGCATCAGGCCAAGAATGAAGGCTGAGAACTGAGGTTGGTCGTGAAATGGGAAGACGACCCATTCGGCGATTTCGTTGAGTCGCGGGGTGTACTTCTTCGAGACGCCGGCGTTTGCGAAGAAGAACAGACCAATGTTGCAGAGCAGGGCAATCTGCACGCCAAGCCAACCAATCGCGCGATTTCTTGCCCCGACCCCCTGTTCGTTCCAGGCCAACCAGAGCGCCGGCACGGCCAGGAACGCTGTCACCGCAAAGTATGGGTAGAGCAACAGCGCGATGGCGATGGTGATGGCGCACGGGACCAGGAGCCTTCGGTTCCGTTCCCCCTCGTTGAGTCGCTTCAAGCTCTCGCTGGTGACCATCACCCCCCCCAGGAGCACCGGAGTCAAAAGAAACTGGGACAGGTATGCCTCTACGAAGAGGCCGCCGAGTGATGGCGAGGCCGCAGCGAGTACGGCCGTCAGTCTCGCGACCCGCAGATCACCAACCCAGTCCCGGGTCACGTAGTAGACAAACATGGGGCTCAGCACGAGTGCGATGCCAGGGAGTGCCAGCCAGACGATGTTTGCATTGACGCCGAGCATCGAGATGGCCATCGCCGCCGCGGCAACATCGATCGAACGCATTCCGTGTCCGATGGTCGAGCCACTCGCGATCGACTCGAGCAGCCCCCTCTCCCCGATGAGCTCTGAGGTGGTTGTGTAGTAGAAGGAGTCCGTCTGGAGGAGCCCGATCGCTCCCATGCCACCGAGTATCACTGGCCAGAAGTTCGCGAAGGCCCCCAGCAAGGAGGCGCAGACCACCTCAAAGGGGAGTTCGTCCGACTCGACGCCGCCGGGGGCGCTCCTGCTCAGCCATGCCGCGACCACGATCGCGAGCACAGCGACGATTCGGGCCGGCCAGGTGAGGGTGTCGGTCGGGAAGAAATATGACAGCGAGTTCGCCACCAGCGCCCACAGGCTGCCTCCGACGACGACCGCGAGGAGGAAGCTGTGTGCCGACCGCTTGGGCTTTCCTGTGGCGCGCAGGACGATCCATCCGACGGCCCATGCGATCAGCAGCATCGCGAGCGCAGTCAGCACCACCACGACGAGCGGCGACTGTCTCTCGATCATGAGTCGAGCGAGCGCGGCTCGCGTGGGAACGGTGATGGTGACCGGCTCGCCTGATGCGACGAGCCTGGCGAGCTCCGTTTGGTGGCCGAGGCGCAGCGTTACGACGGCTCCTTGTCTTAGTTTCGCGACGACGACCTGCGATGGCCGCTCGAAGAGTGAGAACGCTCGAATGAGCCGAGTTCTCGGAGCTGGGACCTGCACGACTCTCCAGTCTTCGTTTGGCTGAGTCAGCTCGACGAGCTGCTCGAAACCCTCGCTCGTGATCCGCACGCGGCCCCCGTGCGGGCGCCCGACGAAGGCCAGTTCCAGATTGCCGAGGGTGCCCGCGATGGTGAGCGAGGCCCCTGCTTGCTGTGCCTCGAGCCGCTCTCCATTGGTGATGACCCTCCAGCCAGAGACCGAGTCGAGTTCCTCGACTCGCAGTCGCTTGCTATCGACGACGGGAAGCGCAAGCTCCACGACCTGCCCCTCGGACGACTCATCGACCACGCGAATCCGTTGTGGCCCCGCGATGGGGACCGCGACGTGTCGGGTCGGGTGCCCGTCGATTTCCAGGGTGGCCTCTGGGGTCGCGTCGTCCACCGTCAGCGTGACGGGCGTTGCACCCACAACGGTGAGGAACGCCACGGAGCCGAGCGTCGTGAGGACGATGAGGCGGCGAAACATGCGGCGCTTTTACGCGAGAGTCTTCGAGCGCGTGCGCGATTTTGCAGTGGTAGAAGCGCCGCATGTCCGCCTCAAACACCACCGCTCTAGAGCTTGAGCAGCGCCTTCAGGCCGCCCTCGTCGAGCGTGATCGCGCACTTGCGGCGCTCGCCGAAGCGCGTGAGCAGCTCAATGCCTTTCGCCTCGCCCTCCGCAACGTCGGGGAGTCGAGCGTGCCGGCCTACCCGGTGTCCGCCGGCCTCGGGCCGCCGCCGCTTCGTTATCTGCTCGTCGACAGAGTCAATGAACAACTCAAGACCGTGAGCGGGCCGATTCATCACCTCCTCAAGGCCCTCGTGGACAGGAAGAGCAGATGATGCGCGCGGACGTCGTCATTCCCGTCTATCGTGATGTCTCCGTCACGCGTGAGTGTATCGAGTCGGTGCTGGCCCACTCGGGGGCGGCGCTGGCCTCCATCATCATCGTCAACGACTGCGGACCAGAAGCGGAGATGCTCCCGATGCTGCGGTCGCTTCGAGATCGCCATCCGTCGATTCGTCTCATCGAGAACGAGCGAAACCTCGGCTTCGTGGGGTCGTGCAACCGAGGCCTCTCGCTTCGCGACCACGACGCTGTGCTGCTCAATAGCGACACGCGTGTAACTCCGGGGTGGCTTGAGGCCATGCTCGAAGTCTTGTGCTCCCATGAACGCATCGGGGCTGTGTGTCCACTGTCGAACAACGCGACGCTGTGTTCAGTGCCTGAGTTCGGTGCCCCGACCGACGGTGAGCGCGTCGATAGCGAGGCGCTCGATCTCTCGGGGCTTCCACTCTGGACCGAGGTTCCGACCGGCGTCGGCTTCTGTCTGCTTCTCAGGAGCGATCTGCTCGACCTCGCGGGCGCTCTCGACCCGGCATTTGGCCGGGGCTACAACGAGGAGAATGACTGGTGCCAGCGGGTTCAGGCGCTTGGCTTCTTCGTCGCGCGTGCCAATCGATGCTTTGTCTATCATTTGGGGCAGATTTCGTTCGGAGACGAGCGCAACGCTCTCGACATCGTCAACGCGCGTCGACTCCATCGGCGCTTTCCGCACTACGTCGAGCAGAATCGAGCCTTCAACGAGGGCCCGTCCGCGCGGGTGGCCGCCATTGCCGCCCGGCGAACGCTCGGCAAGCTGCGCGTTAGTCTCGATCTGCGTCACGTCGCGGCGCCTGGCATCCACGGCACTGCGAACTACGCGACCTCGCTCGCGGAGAGCCTGACCAGGCTGGGGGATGTTCGCCTCGGGGTCCGTGTGTCTGGCGATCTCATGCGTCGGTACTGCGCTGAGCGTGGAGTGACGGTCGTCGAGGACGAGCCCGCGGACGTCGTTCACTACCCAACTCAGCTGTTTGACTTGAAGTCCGCCGCGCGCGCACTGGCTGAGACAGGCCACCTCATCTTTACGTGGCAAGATCTCATTGCCTATCGTGTCCCAGGCGCGTTGCGCGAGTGGCCGCGGGTCGAGACGCATCGCGCTGTCACGTGGGCTTGCCTTCAGGCGGCGCAAGGCTTGATCTCGATCTCGAAGTCTGCTCGAGACGACCTCGTGACGACTTTCGGGTTGGCGCCGGAACGCATCGACGTCGTCCCGCTCGGTGTCGATCGGCAGCGCTCCCCCGCGTCCTCGACGATTCGCGCAAAGTGGTCACTTCCAGACCGCTACTTTCTCGTTCTCGGGAGCGATTTTCCTCACAAGAATCTTCGCTTTGCGCTTGAGGCCTGGGCGCTGCTTCGAGGACGTGAAGGCCCTCGTGTTCCCGAGTTGGTCTTTGCCGGCCCGCCCTCACACGTTCAGGGGGCGTTGTCCGAGGCTCCCCCACTCATTGACGGCGCCCGCTTTCTCGGGGAGTTGCCGCCCGACGAGGTCAGTTCGGTTCTCGAGGGCGCGACCGCGCTGGTGTTCTGTTCGACTTACGAGGGATTTGGTCTGCCGATCCTCGAGGCCATGGCGCTGGGCGTTCCCGTCGTTGCGCTCCCGCTCTCTGCAACCCGAGAGGTGGCTGGCGATGCCGCTCTGTTTCCATCCAGACTGACCGTAGATGGGCTGGCCGACGCGCTGAAGCAGGTGTGTGAAGCCGAGACGCGGGCGTCCCTCATCGCGCGGGGCCGCGCGCGCGCATCGGAGTTCACATGGGACCGGACCGCCCGAGCCACAGTGGAGGTCTACCAGCGCGTTGCGCGCGGGCCGCCAACCGCCACCTTCGACGCGCGGCGGGCATTGGCCTCGCTCCTCACTTCTGGCTGAACTGACCAGCGATGTGCTTCATCAGGGTGTGGATGGGCGTTCGCTTCAACGCGCTGTTGAGGGCGTCCACAATCCGGTGGCGAAGTGGAGGCTCCGCCGGTTGGCGGGCCTCGTTCAAGGCCAGCTCAGCGGCGGTAGCGCGTGCTCTGAGCAGGGCCACGAGCTCATCCTGCTTTCGGATCAACGCGTCCCGCTCATCGATCATCCTCGTCTGGGCCGCAGACACCTCGCGCAGTTCGTCGACGAAGGTGGTCCACGCGTCCGCCAACACGACCGGCGCCGAGGCTGCCCGAGGAACGAAGCTACAGACCGCCAGAAAATTCGTGGTCGCCGCGTCTGGAGGCGCAACGTCCTCCCCTCGTGGTGCGCTCCACGCGACCGCGCTCGACTGGGGCAGCGCATCGACTGAAAGCACCGAGGCCCCGGTGTGTTGCACCATTGCCAGCCTCTCGACGTGAGGGAACACACCCTCGAGCAGGGCAAAGAAGTCTTCCCCAGTCAGTTCCTTCACGTGGAAGGGATTGTTGATCTGGTGACTTACGCTGTAGTTCAGGTTGGGGGTCGAGAAGACCGCAACGCCGGACGGGCTGACATGGCGTCGAACCAGTTCAGCCAGGTCCTGCTGCCTGACCGTGTGCTCGATCACCTCGAGGCACGTCACCACGTCGAAGACCGGCCCATTCCGGGCCCTTTCGAACTCTTCGACGGTGCGAAAGTCGAGGCGACCGTCGGGGCTCCGCCGCTTCGCCTCCAGGACCGCTTCCTCACTCGCGTCGATGCCAGTCACGCGCGCGAACGCGGTGCTCATCGCGACGCTTCCAATTCCGAGCCCGCAGCCGACATCCAGCAGGTGTCCACCACCGAAGTTACGCCGTACGAAGTGGTATCTGGCGTGGTGGTCGTAGTGCGCGAGCGCGTTGGCGTGAACGGGGTCGAATCTCTCACCCGCGTAGTCGTTCGGCATCGTTTCCTCGAGTTCAGATTCCGTCCCCGCCCCTCGACCACGCCCCTGCGGCGAGAGCGCCTTGGCGCACCAGCGCGCCCGAGTCAATCACGGCGTCGACGCGTGTTGACGAGATGCCCCCTCGACGGCTAACGCACCGGGAATGCGCATCGCGTTTCTGGTGGGGGACATCGCCAACATATCTGGAGGCTCGAACGTCATTCTCGAGCACGCCGCCGGCCTGCAGCGGTTGGGGCATGAGGTCTGGCTGGTGCCCCCTGTGCTGCCCAAGGTGTCGATGGCATGGCACCCGAAGCTTGAGGAACTGCACGTCGTCGCGCTGCCGGAGGCGCGGAGCGTTCATTTTGACTTCGTGTTCGCGACCTGGTGGCTGACCTGGTTCGATCTGCACCAACTCGAGGCCGATGTGTATGGTTACTTCAATCAGAGCTACGAGTCTCGGTTCCATCCAGAACGTCACTACAAACTCCAGAATCGCGCGACGTATTCGGTGCCGATTCTGTACGTGACTGAGGCCCATTGGATTGAAGAGTTCACGAGAGCCGTGCAACCCGGTGCTGAGGTGGCCTACGTACCCAATGGGTTGTCGCGTGAGTACTTCCCGGTGGTGCACGAAATTCCGGAACGAACCGGGCCCCTGCGAGTGCTGGTTGAGGGGCCGTGGGGCGTTCCCTTCAAGGCCGTGTCGGAATCGTTCGCCGCGCTCGAAGACGCCAGTCGACTGCTGAAGATGGAGATCGGTTGGCTCACTTCCAACTCCGCTGGCTCGAGGCCGGTGATCGGCGGCAACCCTGTCGCCGTTCATGAGAAGCTGCCCATCGACCGGGTCTCGGCCGTGTTGGGGCGCTATGATGTGATGCTCAAACTCTCGACCGTTGAGGGTATGTTCGGGCCGCCGCTTGAGATGTTTAGCCAGGCAGGAACCGCGATCACCTCGCCGGTATCGGGCGGGGACGAATACGTGGTGCATGGTCAGAACGCCCTCGTCGTCTCGCCGTTTGATCGCGGGGCTGTCGTACGTTCTCTCGAGCTTCTGTCAACTCAACCGGACTTTCTTCGCCATCTGCGATGGAGTGCGCTCAAGACAGCACAGGCGTGGCCGGACTGGCCGTCGGCGACGCGACGCCTTGCGGACCTGCTCGAGGGGCTGAAGTCGAAGGGGTATCGAAATTCGCATCTACGCCCGGCGTTGTCGGGCGTGTCTGCCATGCGAGGTCATTGGCTTGATGACGTGTGGCGCTTCGAAGCCGTCACCCGTTCACTTCCTTCGTATGGGTATGGCGAGCAGTTGTTGATGGAAAAGTATCGGCGCTTCAAGGGGGCGTCCGCAGTCACGCTCCTGAAGCGCGCGACGCCGCCCGCCCTCAAGCACGTTCTCCGAAAGTTCGCTCTCAAGGTGCTCGAATGATCGTTGCGTCTCTTCCAAGCGGTTTTCGGGTGGCCATGGTTGCGCGCCGCGCCCACCGTCCGCAAATCCCCTCAGCCGTAGAATGGTGCGAGTTCAAGGTCAGTTGGCTGGGGACCGGTGGTTGGCCGCGGTCCGTGATGGAGGTGGCTGCCCATCGCCCCGATGTCTCACTCTTCGTTCTCGACGCGACGTTCGACCCGGTCGCGGCAGCGAAGGTTCCGGGAATCCGTTTAGGGTTGGTCACGAGACCGCCACTCGAGCCCTCGGGGACATGGCCGCTGTCTTCGTGGTTGAACTCCGGGGCCCTTCACGGATTGACATGGTTCGAGAGCGCCGTTCCGCCTGAGCTTTCTTCGAAGGTGGTCGCCGTGCTTCCCCTCGCGGTCGATCGGTCAGGGCTTCAGGCCCCTGACCTGGCGAAGAAGGGGGTCGTCATCCCGATGTGGGCTGCGCCTTCGGCTCCGGTCGTCAGTCATCTGGGAACGTTCGCGGCCCTGACCATGCTCGAAGCCAACGCGACGGTGGACGAGCAGCTCGGCGCGCTCGACGCGAACGGTGTTCTGTTGTCCTGCTCTCACGATGCGTTGGGCCGCCTCGATGCGCTGCCGCTCCTGGCGCTTGCCCGAGGATTGCTGGTGATTTCGGTCGCTCCCTTCAGCGCAGACTGGGGAGTCGAAGCCGAAGACGACTACCTCGTGCGGCGCGAGGACCAGTTCGTGTTTGCGGTCGATGAGGCCATTCGCGTGCCGGAGACCGCGAAAGCCGTTCGGATGAGGGCGTTCCAGAAGGCGGCCGAGTTCTTCGATGCGTCAGCGCTGCTCAAGCGTTTGGTGTTCGACACCGTCTTGCGCTTCGCGAGCGAGCGCATCGTACCTGCCGCGGCGCCTGGTCTTCGCCGAGGGAGTCGCGCATGAGTGAATGGCGTCAGCACAGGCGTTCCACTCAGGACCGCGCCTCGATCGCGGCCTCGGTGTGTCGATTCGGAGTGGAGCAAGTCAGAGACGTCTACCTCGCTCTGCGTCAGCGGCCAGGCGTGTTGACGCTCCCACGGCCGCGGCTCGGGGAGCGCCTGGCGTTGGTTGCGGCCGATACGCTCCCTTCTTTTGAGTTCAAGCAGGTCAGCGCGCGCGTCTCGGCCCTGTTGTCGCGGTGGAAGCGATGAGATCCGTCACCGACTTTGCACACCTGGCTCGCGCCCTGGTGCGAGTTGCGCCTCGCTACAAGGTCGTCGCGTTCGACGTCTTCAACACGTTGATGGCGCGGCGGGTCGAGGGCGAATTTCTCAAGCGGGCAGTCTCTGCGCAGTTCGTCGAGCGTCTCTCCTCACTTGTTCATCCCCGGTTGGTCCCTTCGGTCGACCTTGCTGTCGAGCGCCGGCGCGAGTTGGAGCGACAGATCGCAGCTGAGCGCGTCGCGAAGGGCGAAGACAACGAGGTTGACTACGAGGAGCTGATCGTTCGCTGGGTGCGTACGTGGGTTCCGGTTGGCTACGACTGGTTGATTGATTCAGTACGCGAGACGGAACTCGATCTGGAGTCGAGGGCCTTGCGACCCACTCCCGGTATCGAGGCGACTCTCGCCAGTTTGCAGTCGCTGGGCGTGAGGCTGATTGTCGTGAGCGATATGTACCTGCGCGCAGAGGACATCGAGCGGTTGCTGCGCGGCTGTGGGCTTTCGAAGTACTTCTCTGCCTTCTACGTGTCCAACGAGGCTGGGCTGCGGAAGGCAACCGGGAGAATCTTCCCCTGGTTGTTGAGGCAGGAAGGAGTCTCTCCTTCCGAGATGTTGTTCGTTGGCGATGACCTCGAGGCCGACCAGGTTCAGCCGAATCGGCACGGCATTGACTCGGTCCATCTCGTCGATAGTGCTGAACTCAGGCGGCGAAAGCGCCTACAGACCCTCGAGGCTCTCTCTGCGCAGAACCACGCCTGGGCGTGCGAATTCTCGCGGGAGATCATTGCACAGAAGCCCGGGCGTGTGCGCTCGGGGCAGGGGCCCGACTACGAGGTGGGACTTCAGCTCGCCCCCGGCCTCGTCGCGTTCGTAATGGATGCGGTGTCCCGTGCGCGAAGTCTTGGAATCAGGCGCATTTTCTTTCTGGCACGTGAAGGCCTCACGTTTCTGCGTATTTTCGGCGCGCTGAAGCGTGCAGGGGCGTTGGGGCCGGAGCCGGTTCCGGAAGCGCGGTATCTCTGTCTGTCGCGCGCATCGACGATTCTCCCTGCCATGCAGAGCCTCGGGTGGGACGACCTCGGTCGTTTCTGGCGTCACTACCCGCGGCAGTCGTTGCGGCGACTGTTGAAGAACCTCTCTTTGCCACCCGAGGAGTTCTTGCCGTTGGCCTCGGCGGTGGGGTTCCGGGACTTTGACCGGCCCATCGAGGACCCTCACTCGGACGCGGAGTTCAATGCGTTTCTTTCTTCGCGAGAGGTGCACGCCGCCTTTGCTCGTCGGCGAGACGAAGCGCGCGATTTGCTACGCGACTACCTGAAATGGAGGGGCGTTTGGGGTGAGTCGAGAGTTGGCCTGCTCGATATCGGGTGGAAGGGCTCGATGCAGGATAATCTCCAGCGCGCATTCCGCCGGCAGGATGGATTCCCGGTGCTCGATGCCTTCTATCTCGGGCTCGCGGATCCTGGAGAGGTCTCCGCGACTTCGATGAAACATGGTTTCCTCGCCGACGGTCGGCGCGGTGACGTCGAGGAGGCGGACTTCTTCAGGAACACCGCCATCTACGAGATGGTCACGCAGGCCAATCACGGCAGCACGATCGGCTATGAGCGCGGTAAGCATCACCCGATGTCTGTGTATCCAGTGCTGAAGCAGCACGACATCGAAAGGGAGAACGCCGCGAGGTTCTTCATTCCTGCGCAGCGTGCGGTGGACGATTGGACGGCAGACTTCGTCGACGCATGGCCGCTCTTGCGCTTCTCCGCGGACGATTTGAAGCCAGGCGCACTGGCGCAGGCGCTCCGGTACATCCGCTATCCCACGCGTTCCGAAGCCGACGCCTTCTTGCGGTACTCACACGTTGAGAGCTTCGGCGTTCACCACGTGACCCGATTTGGTCTCGACGTACGAATGAAGGATCTCATCGGGCCGCCGAGGAAGGTCCTTGCAGAGCTCCAGCGTCGGTTCGAGCACACGTTGTGGCGCGAGGCGGTCGTTCGCCGAAGTGGCGTGCCGTTCGCTTCGTTAGCGTATGACGCCTACACCGCGCTCAGTCGGGTTTGGTGAATTGCCTACCCTGAAGCCGCTTGCGCAGGATCGTCGATCGTGATCTCCGAGGCGCATGCCACTGCTGGATGACCGAACCCGCCGCGCGATCGTGCGACTGAGGAAGAAGGGCCTGAAGTACGAGGACATTGCGCACGGACTCGGCGTCAGCAGGACTTCGGTGAGTCGGCTACCTACTCACGAAGTGGCGCACAGAACGCTCCGTGAAGCGAAGGCCACCTGGCGGAGGCAACACGTCGCCGCTGCGCGCGGTGGAGCGCGAGTTCAAGGCGCTGGTGCATGAGTTCTCTGACGCCACGGACGGGGAACTCGCGATGCTGGTGAGCGAGAGGCTCGGCGTCGAAACGTCGCGCTCGTCGGTGATCCGCTCGCTCGCGCGGCGCGGATTCACGCTCAAAAAAGAGAAGTTCGTCTGCTGCTTCAACTCGACCTCTCGAAGGCGGTCTTCTTGGACGAGTCCGGCTGTCGCGTAGGGATGCGGCGGGAGCGCGGCTGGGGCCTGTCTGGTGCACGCGTGGTCGGCAGTCGGCCTGGAGGGCACTGCAAGAACATCTCGATGCTCGGAGCGATCGCGATCGGACGACGGCCGCTTCTGATGACGCAGAAGGGCGGCGTGGGCAGGTCTTCGCACGGTTCGTCACTCAGCGGCTCGTTCGATGGCTGCGAAAGGGCGACGTGCAACACAGTCAAGCTGTTTGTTTGAGCTGCGCCACCAGCGCGCGCGCCTCGACGATGTTGTCTTCGATGCTGCAGTAGGTCCACCCGCCGTAGCGCCCGATGGAGTGCACGCCCGCCTTCGCGAGCTGCGCCTTGAGCCGCGCGACCTCGGCGTTCGAGCGCTGCGTGATGTGCACGTACGCCGGGTTCATCAACACCGAGTGTTCGGCCACCAGCTTCTGGGTGGTGACGATGCCCTCGCGCTTCAACCCCGCCAGCACGCCTTCCCGCAGCGCGGCGAGATCGACCTTCGCCCCGTTCGGTGAGCCGAGCTCGACGTAGAGGCTCATGCGATCGGTGTCGAAGATGTTGTCGTAGAAGCCCACCCGGTAGAACGGCAGCGCGCGGTCGGGGAAGTAGACCCAGTGCGTGTCCTTCGGGCCCTTGGCGTCGAAGCCGAGGTTGAACACCAGCACCTGGTTCCACGTGAAGACGCCCGGCTCGACCGGCAGCCCGCACAGCTGCAGCAACGCAGGGAAGGGCGCCGACGAGACGAGTCGCTCGAAGTGGTACTCGCCCTTCGTGGTGCGCACGATCTTCTTCTCGAGATCGATGCCGGTGACGCCCTCGTTCAGGCGGATCGCCGACGGCTCGACCTCGCTGGCGATCGCCTTGACGTATTCGATCGCGCCACCCTCGGGGTACGTGAAGGTCGCGTTGTACGAAGCGTTGTCGGCCTGCTTCATGTTGCGAATGATGTCGTTCAGATCCGCGTGCGGGAAGAAGCGGCCCATCGCGTCGCGATCGAGCGTCGAGAGGTCGGTCGCGTAGAGCTTCTCGTTGTACGGGATGAGGAACTTCTCGGCGATCGAGCGGCCGAAGCGCGCGTACAGCATCTCCTTGAAGTTCGTCTCGGGCAACGAGCCCGCCGGCGCCGTGCGCGCGAAGTAGAGATCGTGCAGGCAGTCGATGAAGTCCTGCTGCGGCAACTGGTGGATGTTCTTCTGGAACGGGAAGTCGATCTGCTTGCCGCCGTACGAGATGAACGACTTCTTGATCACCTTGCGGATGTTCTGACCGGGCATGCGCTCGACCAGGAACCGCTCGATCTCCGGGTGCTTGAAGTGGAAGAAGTGGCCCGAGTAGTCCCAGACGAAGCCGTCCTTCTTCACCGTCTTGCAGTAGCCGCCGATCTCCGCGTCGCGATCGAGCACCACCAGGTCAGCGCCCTTGCCGAGCGCCGCGGCCGTCGCGAGCCCGCTCATGCCGGCGCCGATGATCACCGTCTGCACGTTCTTCATGGGCGCTGCTTATGCCACTACTGGAGCGACATGGTCATCGCTACGCGCACGATGACCACGTCGTCCGGCGGTCACGGATCGATGATGAACATGAGCGGATTCGCCCAGGAGCGATCTCCAACAACCACTGGCTTACTCCCGGACGAGTCGATCGTGGCTGCCGCGGGGCCGAACCAGAATTCTTGCGTCCCGAGGCTTCCCCATCCAGAACTCACACCGCTTGTCACTCGATTGCGGTGCATTCGGTAGTCTGAACCCACTGCAAAGAACGTAAACGTTCCATTGTGGTAGGCGACGGCCGGCTCCGCTGCCGTCCGGCCCTCGAGACTGATCCATCCTCCCCAACCTCCGGCCGCCACATCGTATGACTGCCGATAGATCTTGTTGTCCGTCCCCCTCACCGCCAACTCTACGCGGCCAGTCGCGGGTGCTACCGCCGCGATGTTGGAGCCCGTGTCTCCCCCCAAACTTGCAAAGCCACTCCACGTCGAGCCAGTGAATGCAATTGTGTGGATTCCGCCGGCTGATCCTCGAACGTAGATGTCAGCCCGTCCTCCGCCCCAGGATACGACCGTCGGCGAGCCCGCGATCCCCCCGCCCAGGTTCTCGGGCAGCAGCCAGAAGAACCCATCATGTCGGATGGCCCCGAGCGAATTGCCCGTGCTTCGGAACGCGACTACCACACCATTTCCGGTTGATGCCGCATGCGGTGCGTCGAGCACGACGCCACCCATTGAAATCCAGCTGCCCCACTGTCCGTTGCGTCGCTCCCTTCGATAGAGCGTGTCGTTCGTTGCGCGAACGAACACATCCAGGTCATCGATGTTGCCTCTCCGGACTGCCGTTGGGGCACTGTTCGTGGTGCCGCCAAGGGAGATCCAGCCTCCGCCAACGCCGTTTGTGACAAGATTCCAATACGTCTCGCCGTTGCTGCCGCGAGCAAATACGTCGAATCGATTGGTGTTTGATCCGACAATCACGGGGGTCGTAGTCGCGTCTCCGCCCAGTGACACCCATGTCTTTCCGATGCCTCGTTCCTGCACGCTGCAGGCGACGGTGTTCGGAAGTGTACCCATGCCCGCGATCGCGCTGGCCGCGGAGTCTGCGCAGTTCTTGATCGCGAGCGCATTCTGCTCTTCGGCTGACGAATAGAAGGTAGCGCCCATAGGCATCCAGATGGGCGAGGTGGGGCTATGTGCGAGTTTGCCCGCCTCTCCTGTTGCAGTTGCCTTGGGGCCGAAACTACGTGCCGTTCCTCCGCTCAAGTTGCTCATTCCGAGATAGTGGCAAGACTGAGTACAGGTGTTGCCCTCGACTTTGACGCGAAACGTCCGCCAGGACGAGAAGTCGGATCCAAGAAAGAAGTACGGTTCATCTTTGTGGATGGAGGTGTTACCGGTACCGGGCAGGCCTACCTGTGTGAGGTAAGGGCTCCGAATCAGCGGGCCGTTGTCATGACAGTGGTGGCACTGGTCTTGCGCAACGCCTGCAGGTGACTTCCATGGAAATGTTCCGGTTGATGGCTTGCTCACGATGTTCGGCATTGATGAGTTGAGCGCCTGAAAGAAGCACGTCGCGCCTGTGGTGGTATTTGTTTGGATGATCGCGACATCGCCAAAGTTGTTGGTGCCGACGTTGCTCGCAGACTTCTTGCGGCAAAGCAGAACAGTCTGCACGTCAGGATTGGTGGTGATGGTCTGGAAGCGACTCCCCACCAAGCAGTCTCCGAGCAAGCGGCTTGGTCTGTCGCACGCCGCCGGGCTGGTGGACTGAAGGACGCCGTTGACCGTGATCGGGATTTCGGCTCCCGCATTGCAGTCCATTGTCGCGGGGAGGGCCGCTCCGATTCTCGTTTCGCACTCAGACACGTAACTGGCGAGCGACTGGTTCTGCGCTCCAGCAGACGCTGACAGGAGAATTGTGAGTAGAGTGCTTCGCTTGCACAAATAGTGCATGGTTCCTGGACCGCTCTTTCATTGAGTGAACAGAAGTCGTCCCCGGAGGTGGGGGTTGAGGCTTCTGCTTGGTTGCGCTGCAACATTCAGTCGCAGAGTGATAGTCGTCAGATTGCTACGCCAATTACGTCCCGCCACACCAGAATCAACAACGACACAACGTTGGGGCTTGTAAGCTGTTTGAAATAGCGGAGTCAAGCCCACTTGCTATGCCACGTAGCCGCCCGCTCCGAGCGCGATCGCCAGCGTGCCGAGCAGCAGCGCGAAGAACACCAAGACCACCGCGCGCACCCGCGGCCTGCCGTCGATCAACATCGCCACCGTGAGGAACAACGGGAACGCGGCGATCACGTACCGGCCGAGCCCCTGGAAGTCCTTGCTCGAGATCGCCGGAATGCCGATCACCATCGCGGTGTACACGCCGTAGCCCCAGCCGAGCTTCTTGAAGGTGGGGATCACCAGCGCCAACGCGAGCACCGTCACCAGCGCATGCCCGCCGAGCCGAACGCCGATCAACGGGTCGACGCGCGGGAACATCGTCTCGAACCACGGGAGCTTCAGCCAGCTCCGCCACCCGGGCGGCTGATCCCACCCCGGCACGCCCTGAATGTGCGCGAACGCGAGCGCATCACCGAAGCGCCACTGCAGGTACCCCATGAAGCACGCCAACCCGAGCCCGCTGAGCGCCGGCACCAGATCGACGAAGCGGATCGGCAGGCCCTGGCGGCGGCGCAGCTCGAGGCTCCGCACCAGCAGCCCCACCACGATCGCCGGCGCCACCGGCCGACACGCGGTGCTCAGCGCACCCAGCAGGGCCGCCTGCAGGTGCCGCCCCTTCTCGAGCGACGCAAACGCCCCCACCGCGAGCAGCAGGAACAGCGCGTCGGAATAGACGACGCCGTACAGGTATTCCGCGAACGGGTAGAGCGCGAGCAGCCAGAACGCGGTGAAGGCCTGCGCCGGCGACACCAGCCGCGCCCAGCGGAAGAAGACGATCAACCCGCCGAGCGAGCAGAGAAACGACACCAACACGCCCGCCAGCCACCGGTTGACGCCCACGAAAGACACCGCGCGGATCAGCAGCGGGTACAGCGGGAAGAACGCCACCGGGCTCTGCTGGCCGGGCTTGAGCCAGTACCCGTTGGCGGCGATCTCCCCGTACCAACCCGAGTCCCAGCGCACGAGCGCCTCGATGACGTCGGGCACGTCGGCCGGCATGTAGTGGCTGGGGGGAAACAACAACGCCCCGAGCGACACGAGCGCGACGCTGATCAGCGCGATGGGCGCGGCGCACACCAGCGGCCAGTGCCACGGCACCGACCGCACCTGAGCGGGCAGGGGGACCGCGCTATTTGCCGACATGGCGGAGGGACACCAGCGCACCGTCCACGTCGTCACGTCCCTTCAGATCCACGATCCCCTCCAGATACCAGTCCTGCTCGCCCGTCGAATCGATGAGCGCGTGTCGAACGGTCCACACACGATCCTCGGTCGGGATGAGCTGCGTCAAGACCGGCTGGCGCGCGCGCGGGGTGGTGTCGAGCGTGGGGTGTTCTGCCCAGTACGGAGCGAGCGCCGTCTCGAAGGCTTCCACCGTCCACCCGGAGTCGGCGCCCCCGAGCTGCTCGATCGCGTCTTCGTAGTTCTTCTTCGCCAGCAGGCGAACGAGCTGGTGCATCTCCGAGCGCACGCGCGACGCGAGGCCTTTGGGGTCCTTCGCCAGATCGCGCCGCCGCTTTGGCGCCTCTTCACCCGGCGGCGTCACCACGCCCAGCTCGCGACCGAAGCGCATCGCTTCCCACTCGGCGACCAGCGAGCTGTCGGTGTGCTTGAGCGTGGTCAGCAGGTACGCGGCGATGTCTTCGAGCTGCTCGTTGCGCGCCGAGTCGGGCACGTTCTGCACGATCGTCTTGTACGCGTCAGACAGGTAGCGCAGCAGCACGCCTTCACTGCGCTGCAGCTCGTATTCCTTCACGTACTCGTTGAAGGTCTGACACGTCTCGAAGAGATCGCGGGCGATCGACTTGGGCCGCACGTTCTCCTTCGCCACCCACGGGTGCCGCGCGACGAACTCGTCGAAGGTGCCGTAGATCAACGGGGCGAGCGGCTTGGGGTACTCGACCTTCTCGAGCTCCTCCATGCGCTGGTCGTATTCCATGCCCTGCGCCTTGAGCTCGCGGATCTTCTCGCCCTTGGCCTTGTCGAGCTGCGAGTACAGCACCGCGTCGGGGCTCTCGAGGATCGACTCGACGCACGACACCACGTCGAGCGCGTACGACTCGCTGGCCGGGTCGAGCTTGAGCAGCACCTCGAGCAGGTACATCGACAGCGTGTGGTTCAACGAGAAGTCGCGCTGCAGGCCCTCGGCGACCTTCACGTGCGCGGCCATGGTGGGCGTGCGCTTGACCACCTGCACGATGCCCGCATCGACCAGCGCGCGGAACACGGTGCGGGCGTGCTTGAGCAGGCGGCGCTTGTTGAGCTCGTAGGTGTGCGAGAGCCCGATCAGCTCGACGAGCCTCCGGTATCCGCTGATCGTCGCGCCCTCGTACGCCTGGAGCAGCGAGATGATCAGGCCGTGCGTCACGTTGAAGCGCGACTCGAGCTTCTCGGGCTGGTTGACGCGCAGCTTCTCGAAGGTCGACGCGTCCCAGTGCACGTAGCCCTTGGTGGGGGGCTTCTGCATGGTGACGTTCTTCTTCCCCTCGGCCTTCTTCTGCTGGAGCTTCGCGTTCTCGATGACGTGCGCCGGCGCCTGCGCCACCACGTAGCCCTGATCATCGAAGCCCTTGCGGCCCGCGCGCCCGGCGATCTGGTGGAAGTCGCGCACCGGCAGGATCACCGTCTTCTCGCCGTCGAACTTGCACAGCTGCGTGAAGAGCACGGTGCGAATGGGCACGTTGACGCCCACGCCCAGGGTGTCGGTGCCGCTGATCACCTTGAGCATGCCCTGCTGCGAGAGCCGCTCGACGAGGCGCCGGTACTTCGGCAGCAGCCCCGCGTGGTGCAGCCCGATGCCGTGCATCAAGAAGCGCTTGAGCTCCTTGCCGAAGGGCGTGTCGAACTTGAAGCCCGCGAGCGCGTCCTTGATCTTCTGCTTCTCGTCCCTGGTCGACACGTCGATCGACATCAGGTTCTGCGCCTGCTCGGCGGCAGCGCGCTGGCTGAAGTTGACCAGGTAGATCGGCGCCTTGTTCTCGTGCAGCAGGTCCTGCACCGTCTCGTGGAGCGGCGTCTCGGCGTAGCGGAACTCGAGCGGCACCGGGCGCTGGGCCGAGCGCACCTCGGCGACCTCGCGTTTGGTGATGTCGGTGAGGCTGGTGGCGATCGCGCTGGTGTCGCCGAGCGTGGCCGACATGAGGAGGAACTGCGTCTCGGGCATCGAGATCAGCGGCACCTGCCACGCCACGCCGCGGTCCTTGTCGCCGTAGTAGTGGAACTCGTCCATCACCACGCAGTCGGCGAAGAGCCGCTGCTCGCGAATGGCGAAGGTGGAGAGGATCTCCGCGGTGCAGCAGATGATCGGCGCCTTGCGGTTGATCGCCGCGTCGCCGGTCATCATGCCCACGTTCTCGGCGCCGAACGCGTCGCACAACGCGAAGAACTTCTCGTTCACCAGCGCCTTGATGGGGCAGGTGTAGAAGCTCGTCTTCCCCTCGCACATCGCCTGAAAGTGGAAGGCGAGGGCGACCAGCGACTTGCCGGACCCGGTGGGCGTGGCGAGCACCACGTGCTTGCCGCCCAGCAGCTCGAGCATCGCCTCCTCTTGCGCGGGGTACATCGAGAGGCCGGTGGACGTGACGTATTGGACGAAGCGGTCCAGCACGGCGTCGGGCGTGAGCTTCGGCTCACCGGGTTTCGGCAGGAGGGCAGCGAGGGGCGCGGTACTCAAGGCGCCGCGCAGAGAATCAGAAACTCAGCGCTTCACGAAGATGTTCCGCAGGTCGAGCACCAGCCCGGGCACCGCGTTCGACTTCACCGCCGACAGATCGCCCAGGTGCTTCACGCTGCGGTACCGCCCTCCGTTGGGGGAACGGTGCACCACGAGCTCGCGCTTCTTCACGTCGAGCACCCAGTACTCGGGGATGCCGGCGCGGGCGTAGATGCGGGCCTTTCGCTGGAGATCGTCGCGCAGGCTCGAGTTGGCGATCTCGATCGCCAGCAGCGCCACTGCCGGCGTCTCGGCCTCGAGCGCGTCTTCCGTCCGTACGATCGCAAAGTCCGGCTCTGGTTCGTTCTCGTCGTCGGGCGCCAGAGGGAGTTGTGGTCGCACCCGGTATTCATCAGGGAGTGCTCGCACCAACCGAACGTTGAGCTCCTGCAGTGGAACGGCGTGCGCCTGATCCATCGGTGCCATGACGATGATCTCCCCCTCCAACAGCTCCACCTTCAGCCCCTCGAACGCACCCCGCTCGCCGAGCTGGTGAAACAGCTCGCGCGTCATCCGGAACGGACCCGGCTTCTGCGGAGGACGAGGAGGGCTCGCCCGGTTCATCGCTTCCATGCCGCTCATCCTCTCACCACTCGATCGAGCGCAGCAACGAGCGCCTCGGGCGCGGCCAGCATCGCGTCGTGTCCTGTGTCGAGCTCCACCACGTCGAGGCCCAGCGTCTTCGCGCGCGCGGCCGTCGGCCCGAAGCCCGAGTACTTCGCGCAGCGCAGGTACGTCTTGGGCACCGCCTTCCACGCCGCCTCGTCGAACTGCACCTTCGCCTCGAACGTGGCGAGCGGGTGGGGCGTCAGCCGCGCGTCGACGGCCTTCGCCAGCTTCGCGTCGAGCACGCCCATCGCCCTGGCGCTCAACATCGGAGGCACGCTCAGCCCACCGGCTGCCTTCTCGCGCCAGTGATCTCCGTACGCCTTCTTCATCAGGTCGAAGCCCGACTGACCGGGCGCGGGTAGAAACGCGTCGAGGTAGATCAACCGCTCGAGCTTCTTCCCCAGCGCGTCGACCGCCTGCGAGATCACCAGGCCCGCGTAGCTGTGGCCCACCACCACCACGCGCTCGAACTTCGCGGCCGCGGCGACCACGTCGGCGACGTGCGTGGCGAGCGTCGTCTGCGCGGTGAGCTCCTGCGCGCGCTCGGCGAGCCCGGTGAGCGTGGGCGCGATCGCCACGTAGCCCTGCTGCGCGAGCCCCTTCACCACTTCGTCCCAGCACCAGCCGCCGTGCCACGCGCCGTGCACCAGAATGAGGCCCCTCGACGGCTCCCCCGCGTGCGCCACGACACCCGCCGCGAGACCTGCCAGCATCACTTCCCGTCGATTCAGCGCGCTCATGGGCGCCACTTCCTAGTCTGATCTCAAATTTTCAAACTCAGTTCAGCGCGCCTTCTAGAGTTGTGAAGCTGTCAAACGCCCGATTTACTTCGCATTGCGTCATTGACTTAACAGTGTTTACAGGTGCGCCTCAATTTTCACCGTGACGCGTCTTGTCATGGAACAGAAGCGTGGCTACTTTGGCCGTCGTTGCAGGCAGTTGAACGGTTTTCGGATTTACGGAGTTCGCGCATGGCTCTTGTGAAAGGCATCGAAATCAGCGGCCGCTCCTCGGACCTCCTCGGGGCGCCGGTGCAGGAGTTCCTGATCGCCCTCGAGCGCCGCTTTGGGGAACGCCGCCGCGAACTGCTCTCCCGCCGCAAGCAGCGCACGAGCTTCGACTTCTTGCCCGAGACGGCCAGCGTGCGCGCCGGTGAGTGGCGCATCGCCCCGGTGCCCGAGGTGCTGCTCGACCGCCGCGTGGAGATCACCGGCCCCACCGACGCGAAGATGGTGATCAACGCGCTCAACTCCGGCGCGAACGTCTTCATGGCCGACTGCGAAGACTCGCTCGCGCCTTCCTGGGACAACGTCATCGGCGGCCAGGAGGCGTTGTTCGGCGCGGTCCGCAAGACGCTCACCTTCACCAGCCCCGAGGGCAAGCGCTACCAGCTCAACGAGAAGACGGCGCTGCTCTTCGTGCGGCCGCGCGGCTGGCACCTCGACGAGGCGCACGTGAAGGTCGACGGGCGCGTGATGAGCGGCGGGCTGTTCGACTTCGGCGTCTTCTTCTTCCACAACGCGAAGGAACAGCTCGCGCGCGGCGTGGGCCCCTTCTTCTACCTGCCCAAGCTCGAGAGCCACCTCGAGGCGCGGCTGTGGAACGACGTGTTCGACTTCGCGGAAGACACGCTGGGGATCAAGCGAGGCTCGATCAAGGCCACGGTGTTGATCGAGACGCTGCCGGCGGCCTTCGAGATGGACGAGATCCTCTACGAGCTGCGCGAGCACTCGGCGGGGCTCAACTGCGGCCGGTGGGACTACATCTTCAGCTTCATCAAGAAGCAGCCGAACCAGGTGCTGCCCGATCGTTCGCAGCTCACGATGGATAAGGGGTTCCTGCGCGCCTACGTGCAGAAGCTCATCCAGACCTGTCACCGCCGCGGCGCGCACGCGATGGGCGGCATGGCGGCGCAGATCCCCATCAAGGACGACCCGGCGGCCAACGAGGCGGCGATGGCCCGCGTCCGCGCAGACAAGGAGCGCGAGGCGAAGGACGGCCACGACGGCACCTGGGTCGCGCACCCCGGCCTGGTCCCCGTGGCGAAGGCGATCTTCGACGCGCACGTGAAGGGCAAGAACCAGCTGCACGTTCTGCGCGAAGACGTGTCGATCGGTCGCGAAGATCTGCTGCGCGTGCCTGAAGGAACGAACACCGAAGACGGCCTGCGGCACAACGTGCGCGTCGGCGTGCGCTACCTCGAGGCGTGGCTGCGCGGGCAGGGCTGCGTGCCGCTCTTCAACCTCATGGAAGATGCCGCCACGGCAGAGATTTCCCGCGCGCAGGTCTGGCAGCAGGTGCGCCACGGCCGCGTCTCGCTCGAGAAGCTCGACCAGGTGATGCGCGAGGAGCTCGGCGCCGCCCAGGGTGGCATGTTCGATGAAGCGAAGGCGCTCTTCCGGTCACTCTCCACGGCCGATCAGTTCGAGGAGTTCCTCACCCTGCCTGCGTACCAGCGGTTGTTGGCCACCGAAGTGAACTCGTAGTCCGCACCGAAGCCCCACTTTTCAAATCTCGCGGTGACCGGGCGTGCCCCATGTCGGGGACATGAACGGCATCGACTTGCCTGCAGCACCCCACCGAAGGAGTGAAGTCATGACTGAACGAGCGAAGACGGCGAACCACACCCCCGGCGATCTCCACGCGAAGCGTTTCGAGGGCATCGAGCGCCCCTATTCCAAGGCTGATGTCGAGAAGCTGCGTGGCTCGTTCAAGGTCGAGCATTCTCTGGCGCGCATGGGCGCGATGCGCCTGTGGGAGCTGCTCAACACCCGTGAGTACGTCAACACGCTCGGCTCGTTGACCGGCGGCCAGGCGGTGCAGATGGTGCGCGCGGGCCTCGAGGCGCTCTACATCTCGGGCTGGCAGGTCGCGGCCGACGCGAACACCGCGGGCCAGATGTACCCCGATCAGTCGCTGTACCCGGTCGACTCGGTGCCCAACCTCGTGCGCCGCATCAACGCCTCGCTGCGCCGCGCGGATCAGATCGATCACGCCGAGGGCAAGAAGGAGCGCCACTGGATGGTGCCGATGGTCGCCGACGCCGAGGCCGGCTTTGGTGGCCCGCTCAACGCGTTCGAGTTGATGAAGGGCATGATCGAAGCGGGCGCCGCCGGCGTTCACTTCGAAGACCAGCTCGCCAGCGAGAAGAAGTGCGGCCACATGGGCGGCAAGGTGCTGGTGCCAACCTCGCAGTTCATTCGCACCCTCGTCGCGGCGCGCCTGGCCGCCGACGTGTGCGACGTGCCCACGCTGGTCATCGCGCGCACCGACGCGCAGTCGGCCAAGCTGATCACCTCCGACATCGACGAGCGCGACGTGCCCTTCATCGCCAGCAAGGACCGCACGCCCGAGGGCTTCTTCCGCCTCAAGGGCAACGGTGACGACTTCGCCATCGCCCGCGGTCTCGCCTACGCGCCGTACGCCGATCTCATCTGGTGCGAGACGAGCACCCCCGACCTCGCGCAGGCCCGCCGCTTCGCCGAGGCGATCCACGCGAAGTTCCCCAACAAGATGCTCGCGTACAACTGCTCGCCGTCGTTCAACTGGAAGAAGAACCTCGACGACGCCACCATCGCCAGGTTCCAGAAGGAGATCGGCGCGATGGGCTACAAGTACCAGTTCGTCACGCTGGCCGGCTTCCACTCGCTCAACTTCGGCATGTTCGAGCTCGCCTCGCAGTACCGCGAGGGCGGCATGGCGGCGTACAGCCAGATGCAGCAGGCGGAGTTCGCGGCCGAGAAGCACGGCTACACCGCGACCCGTCACCAGCGTGAGGTCGGCACGGGCTACTTCGACCAGGTCGCCGAGGTGATCTCCGGCGGTCTCTCGTCGACCAAGGCGCTCGTCGACTCGACTGAAGAGCACCAGTTCTGAAGTCGCCGCGCCTCGCCTCCGGGGGCACACACCTCGGAGGCGAAGCGCGTACATCGAGATTTCCGATGCGAGGCCGGGGGGCGGCAGGTAGCGTCCGCGCCCTCATGGCCATTGCCCGCTCGAAGAAGAAGGCGAAGTCCAGCAGCAAGGCGAAGTCGAAGAAGCCCGCACTGAAGAAGAAGATCGTCGCGAAGGCGAAGCCGGCGAAGAAGGTCGTGAAGGCGAAGAAGCCCGCGCCCGCGCCGAAGAAGAAGCCCGTCGCGAAGAAGGTGGCCGCGAAGCCCGCGCCGAAGAAGGTGGCGGCCCCGGCGAAGAAGGTGGCGGCCCCGGCGAAGAAGCCCGCGCCTGCTCCGAAGAAGCCCGCGGCCAAGGTGATCCCCATTCCCGTGAAGAAGGTGCCGGTGCAGGTGCCGATGTTCCCCGAGGTCGATCGCGCGCTCGCGCAGGCGGCCGTCGAGGGGCTCATCAGCCGGCTCCCGCCGCCGGTGCAGCCGGTGGTGAACACGCTGCGTCGCCTGGTGCTCGAGGCTGCGCCTGAAGCGCAGGAACAGCTCGACGACGGAGCCCCGGCGTACTTCGCCAACGGCGTCTTTGCCCGCATCGAGCCGACCGAGCGCGTGGTGCTGGTGCGCTTCCTCAAGGGTGAGCAGCTGCCCTCGTCGGGGGAGCTGCAGGGTGATTCGTTGTCGCTCAGCGCGATCGACGAGCTCAAGGAATCGGTGCTCCGCAAGCTGGTGCGCGAAGCCGTCATGCTGAACATGTCGAGCTGACGCCGTGCGAATCGACGCGCTGATCTTCGATCTCGACGGCACGCTGGCCGACTCCATCGCCGACATCGGCGTGGCGATGAACGCCGTGCTGAGCGAGCTGTCGCTGCCTCCCCACTCGCTCGAGGCGTACAAGACCTTCGTCGGTGAAGGCGCCGAGAACCTCGTGCGCCGCTCGGTGCGCGGGGCGATGGGGCTCGACTGGCGGGTGGTCGACGACGCGAAGTTACCGCGGCCGGTCGCCGAGCTGTGCGAGTCGTACCGCGTGCACTACGGCCGGCTCGAGCACGCGGGCTCCACTCCGTACCCGGGCATCGATCGCATGCTCGACGGCGTGGTAGCGAGCGGCCGGCGCATGGCGGTGCTCTCGAACAAGCGCGACGACTTCACCAGGCACCTCGTGCAGCACGCCTTCGGTCGCTGGCCCTTCGTCGATGTGCGCGGCGAGCGGGATGGGGTGCCCCGCAAGCCCGACCCCACCGCGGCGCTCGAGCTGTCGCTGGCGCTCAACGTGGTGCCGGCCCGCATCGCCTTCGTCGGCGACACGCCCATCGACGTGCAGACCGCGAAGCGCGCGGGGATGATCTCCGTCGGCTGCCTTTGGGGCTTCCGCACGCGCGAAGAACTCAGCGGCGCAGACTTCCTGATCGAGCGCCCCGAAGCGCTGCTCGACCTCTTGCGCTGAGCCGCGCGCTTCGCCTACGAAGCGCGACCATGCGGTCACTTCATTTCTCGACGCTGTGTCTGCTGGCCCTGGTGGGGTGTGGTCGTGAGGCGACGTTCCAGGTGCGGGAGAGCGTCGAGCAGCTCCACGTCACCCACGCGACGCCCGACGCCGAGCTGATCGTCGTCGACGCGGCGGGCAAAGAGGTCGCCTCGGGGGTGGTCGACTCGCAGGGCAGCCTCGTGTTCCGCCAGTTGAAGCCCGGCGCCGGCTACGTGGTGAAGACGAAGGCGCAGCAGCCCGAGCAGTCGCGGCCGCTCACCGTGATGTCGGTCGAGTCGAGCCAGCCGAAGCCCGAGACCTACGCGAAGCAGAAGCTCGAGCCGGGCTTCAACTACCTGACGATGCGCGACGGCACGACGCTCTCGGCGTGGGTGACGTTGCCGCGCGGCCGCGGACCGTACCCCACGGTGGTGAACTACTCGGGCTACGACGCCTCGCGCCCGCAGGACCCGAACCCCGATCTGATGTTCCTGTGCGACGACTTCCCGGTGATGTGCACGCCGCCCACCGATCCCTCGGCGCTGCTGGCGGGCATGCTCGGCTACGCCACGGTGAGCGTGAACATGCGCGGCACCGGCTGCTCGGGCGGCGCGTACGACTACTTCGAGAAGCTCCAACTGCTCGACGGCTACGACGTGGTGGAGATCGTCGCGGCGCAAGACTGGGCGCTCCACCACCAGGTGGGCATGGTCGGCCTCTCGTACCCCGGCATCTCGCAGCTGTTCGTCGGCGCGCAGCAGCCCCCGGGGTTGGCGGCGATCGCTCCGATGTCGGTCATCGGCAGTACCGACACCACCTTGTTGCCCGGCGGCATCTTGAACGACGGCTTCGCGCTCTCGTGGGTGACCAACGTGCTGAGCAAGGCGGTGCCGTACGGACAGGGTTGGGAACGCAAGCGCGTCGACGCCGGTGACACGGTGTGCGCCGAGAACCAGCTGCTGCACAGCCAGCTCATCGACAACGTCGCCCAGGCCCGGAAGATCGTCTTCTACGAGCCGGATGAGCACGATCGCTACAACCCCAGCACGTTCGTCGATCACGTGAAGGTGCCGGTGTTCCTCACCGGCTCGTGGCAGGACGAGCAGACCGGCCCGTACTTCTTTCTGCTCTTCGACAAGTTCACCAACGCGCCCGCGCTGCGCATGACCGCCACCAACGGCGTGCACATTGACGGCTTCGGGCCGCAGTTGCTGATGGAATGGCACGCCTTCCTCGAGCTGTTCGTCGCGAAGCGGCTGCCGCAGGACCCCGCGAAGGTGCGCAACATCTCGCCGCTGCTCTACAGCAACTTCTTCGGCGCTCCGCTCGCGCTGCCCGCCTCGCGCTTCTCGAACTTCACCACCTTCGACGCCGCGCTCGCCGCGTGGATGTCGGAGCCGCCCCTGCGCGTGCTCTTCGAGAACGGCGCCGGCGTGATGAACGAGCTGGGCGCGCCCGAAGCGACCTTCGAGCACGCGTTCGCCGCGTGGCCGCCGCCGGAGACCGACCCGCTCACGCTGCACCTCCACAAGGGCGCGAAGCTCAGCGCGGCCGCTCCGACGGAAACGACCGCGTCGTCGGTCTTCGAGCTCGACCCCGCGGCGGGCGCGACCGGTGTGCTGGCGCCGCGCGGGAACGTGTGGGCCAAGCTGCCCGACTACGACTGGGAACAGCCGGGGCCGGGCAAGGCCGCCGTCTTCGAGAGCGAGCCGCTGAGCGCCGACCTCGCGTTGCTGGGCACGGCGAGCGTCGATCTCTGGCTCCAGTCGCCGGTCGACGACGCCGATCTCGAGGTCACGCTCTCGGAGGTCCGCGCCGACGGCCAGGAGATGTACATCCAGTCCGGGTGGCTGCGCGCCAGTCACCGCCAGCCGGGCCCGCGCGCCACGGCGTTGTGGCCGGCGCAGACGCTGAAGGAAGACGCCTGGTCGCCGCTGCCGCTCAACGAGTGGACTCAGGTGCGGGTGGGCACCGCCGGCTTCGCCCACGCCCTGCGCGCTGGCTCGAAGATCCGCGTGAGCATCGACACCCCCGGCGGCGTGCGCGCCGACTGGCGGTTCGCGCTCAAGACCTTCCCCACGCCGGTGAGCTACGCCATCGGCCACGACGCGACCCACGTCTCGAGGCTGGTGCTGCCGCGGCTGGCGGGCGTGGCGGTGCCGACGATGGCGCCTCCGTGCCCGTCGCTGCGTGGGCAGCCGTGCCGCGCGTGGGTGGCCCCCTCGAACGTGGAGCGCTGAAACCCTGCGGACTTCCTCGGCTGTCGGTGCCACGTGCTACATCCCCCCGCACGATGGAACCACGCTGGGTGCTGCCTGCAGAACGCGCGGAGCTCGCGCAGACCGATCTCGACGAAGCCGCCCGGGTGGTGGCCGCTGAGCTCTCGATGCACCCCGTGGCGGCGAAGGTGCTGGTGGGCCGTGGCTACCGCACCCCGCAGGACGCCTCGAAGTTCCTCTCGGACTCGCTGACCGAGCTGCCTGACCCCTTCACCATGAAGGGCCTGCCCGAGGCGGTGGCCCGCATCATCCGGGCGGTCGACACCCAGGAAGCGGTGACCCTGTACGGCGACTACGACGTCGACGGCGTCACCTCGACCACGCTGCTGACCACCTTCCTGCGCCAGGTGGGCCTCGAGGTGCGCACGTACATTCCGCATCGGCTCGGCGAGGGCTACGGGCTCAACCGGGCGGCGATCGAGCGGCTGGCGAGTGAGGGCACGAAGCTCCTCGTCACGCTCGACTGCGGCATCACCTCGCACGCCGAGATTGAGCGGGCCAACGAGCTGGGCATGAACGTGGTGGTCGTCGATCACCACGCCGTGCCTGAGACGATGCCGCCGGCGGTGGCGGTGCTCAACCCGCTGCAGCCCGGCTGCGGCTACCCGACCAAGTGGCTGTGCGCCGGTGGGGTGACCTTCAACCTGTGCATGGGGCTGCGCAAGGTGCTGCGCGAGCGTGGCTTCTTCGCCGGCAAGCAGGAACCGAACTTGAAGCAGCACCTCGATCTCGTCGCGCTGGCGACGGTGGCCGACGTGGTGCCACTCACCGGCGCGAACCGGGTGCTGGTGACGCACGGGCTCAAGGAGCTCACCGCCGGTCGTCGCCCCGGCGTGCGCGCGCTCAAGGACGTCGCCGAGGTCGGCCACGAGGAGATCACCGCCGGCACCGTCGGCTTCCGCCTCGGGCCCCGCATCAACGCGGCGGGGCGGCTCGACGACGCGTCGGTGGGGCTCCAGTGCCTGCTGGCGAAAGACTACGAGTCGGCGCTACCGCTCGCGCGCGCGCTCGACTCGGCCAACGCCGAGCGACAGCAGATCGAACGGGCGATGCTCAACGGCGCCATCGAGCAGGCTGAAGCGGCCGTCGCGCGCGGAGCCCGGGGGTTGGTGCTCTCGTCTCCCGACTGGCACCCCGGCGTGGTGGGCATCGTGGCCTCGCGCATCGTCGAGCGGTTCCATCGGCCGACCATCCTCATCGGCGTGCACGACGGGGTGGGCAAGGGTTCGGCGCGCAGCATCGAGGGCTTTCACCTCTACGACGCGATCAAGTCGGTCTCGGGCGTGCTGTCGCGCTTCGGTGGCCACAAGGCGGCCGCGGGCCTGAGCATCGACCCCGCGCGCATTCCCGAGTTCACCGAGGCCTTCGAGAAGGTCGCCTTCGAGCGGCTCGACGAGGCGGCGCTGGTGCCGCGCTGCCGCATCGACGCGGTGGTGAACCCCAAAGACCTCGACGAGAAGGCCGTGCTCGCCCTGCAGAAGCTCGCGCCGTTCGGCATGGGCAACCCCGAGCCGGTGCTGGCGCTCAAAGACCAGGTCACCTCACCGCGCGTGCTGCAGAACAAGACGCCGGGCGAGCCGGGCCACCTCAAGCTCACCCTCGAGTCGGCGCCGATGTTCGACGTGATCGGCTTCCGTCAGGCCGAGAAGGCGGGCCTCACCGAGGGCCCGGTGGATCTCGCGTTCAAGATCAACATCGACGAGTTCCGCGGGGTGCGGCGCCTCGCGCTCAAGCTGACGTCGCTGCGCTCGAGCGCGAGCTGACGGCTCAGAAGATCATCCCGATGCCGCCACCGATGTACATGTCGTGCATGTACCCGCGGATGAAGCGCGTCAGCTCGATGCGGAACTGAATGCGCACCGAGCCGTCGGCCACCACCGCCGGCCGGCCGCGCAACCCGATGCCGTACTGGAAGAGGAACTTGGTCCCGCCCAGGGTCACGGTGTTCATGTCGATCTTGGTGATGCTGTACGAGTAGTCGAAGCCGAGCCCGACCTGTGCGTAAGCGGCGATGGGCGACTTGCCGAAGGGCAGGGCGAAGGCGGGCGCGACGGTGAAGTCGTGGAGGTGCGTGTCGACGTTCACCTGGTTCGTGCCGTCCTTGCTCGCCGCGTAGAACCACGTCACGTCGGCGAAGAACATCTCGCGCAGGTATTCGTCCGGGATCAGCCGGCCGAACTCCCACGTGAAGCGCACGCCGAAGTAGTAGCGGGGGTCGACGCCGAACTTCGACGAGTCGAGCAGCGCCACGCCCGAGAGCAGCTCACCACCCACGCCGATGTTGGGGTCGTCGACCGACGCGAGCGACTCTTCGCCGGCCTTCTCCTCTTCGTCCTCTTCGCGGATCTCTTCCGCGCGGCGCTTCTTCTTCGCCTTGCGCGGCTTGGTGGTGCCGGTCTCGGAAGACGAGGCTTCGTCTCCATCGCCGTAGGGAATGGGGGCGTCGTCGTCGCTCTGCGCCAGCGCCGTCAGGGAGGCGAGCAGGCACACGGCCAGAAGAGTGCGGGTCATGGTTGAGAGAGCAGGGGGCAGGTGTTTTCGCGACGGGCGGTAGCGGGGCAGGCCGGCATCTCGGCGCAGGGGAACGCGGCGCACTTGAGCTGCAGGCGCGTGTTGAACTCCGTGCACACCGTCTTCTTGAGCTCCGGGTCCGAGATGTGCGCGGCGATGATGTCCACCACCGCCTCGGGCGTGAAGTTCCGCTGGCCGAGCTGCGGGTCGTTCTTGTTGGCGTCGATCAGCTGACGCAGGCCGGGCGTGGTGGGCGACTCGTCGTCGTAGGCGTTGATCAACGACTTCTGGAGCACCTCGAGCTTCCCGGTCTTGTTGCCCGCCTGGTACAGCGAGGCCGCGATCAGGTTGCCCACCTTGTACATGTTGGGCGAGGTGATCCAATCGGTCTGCGTCGCCGACTCGAACGAGGTGCGCAGCGCCGCGTCCATGCACGCGTCCGCGCGGCCCACGTTGCGGAAGCCCACGGTGCGCGAGTCAGACAGCGAGATGGCGAGGAAGTTCGGGCGGCAGCCGGCGGGCTCCCCACACGTCACCGAGAAGCCGTGGAAGTCGGCGAGCCCCTCGTCGAGCGACTTGAGCAGGTTGAAGGCCTGCAGGTTCCAGTTGAGCAGGGCGGGGTGAATGCCGGCGTCGGCCAGCACGCGGAAGTTGAAGGCCTTGTGCGCGACCTCGTGGCCCACCACCCCGATGTTCATCGGCAGGGGAATGAGCTGCTCGTTCTTGAACGGCGTCACCACGAAGCTCTTGATGAACGACAAGAAGAGCGTGTTGTCGGTCAGCGAGGTCGGCGAGTTGAGCTGCACGTCGGCCCAGTACTGCACGCGCAGGGGGCGCAATTCTTTCGGGTCGACCCCATCGTAGATGGCGTTGAAGTACCGGTAGCTGCGCTCGAAGTTGTAATAGGTCGAGACCATGTTCCACGTGTGGAAGTCGGCGGGCCACAGCACGCCCGATCGATCCACGTAGTGGCCGCGCACGTCGCCGCCCTTGTCCTTCATGATGACCTCGTAGCGCTGCTCGTCGGTCATGTTCTGAATGCCGCCGTTGAGCTGCTGCGTCGGGTCGTTGGGGTCGACGACGACTCGCGTGCTGCCGAGGAAGTCCACCACGTCGCCCTTGAGGGTGACGATGTTCGAGACGGTGGTCAGCTCGATCTGGCTGGTGGTGAACGCCCCCGTTTCATCGGGGACGAGGGCCATCACCTTCACCGGCGCCTTCGGGTTCGGGCCGCACGCTGCGAGCAGCGTCAACAACCCGAGGAAAACGAGTCGGGACATGAATGGTCTTCTACTACGGAATTTCTGCTAACGAGCCGGAACCATGAGCGAGTTCATCAGCAAGGTGAAGCGCACCCACTCGTGTGGTGCTCTGCGGGCCAAGGACATCAAGTCCGAGGTCGTGTTGTTCGGCTGGGTTCAGAATCGCCGCGATCACGGCGGGCTGATCTTCATCGACCTCCGCGATCGCGAGGGCCTCACGCAGATCGTCTTCGACCCGAACCTCGGGAAAGACGCGCACAAGCTCGCCGAGTCGTTCCGCAGCGAGTGGGTGATCGGCATTCGCGGCGAGGTGCGCTCGCGCGGCATGCAGTGGTCGAAGAAAGAGAACAAGGAAGTGCCGGCGACCAACCCGAACCTCGCGACCGGCGAGATCGAGGTCTATGTGTCGCACGCCGAGATCTTCAACAAGGCCGAGACGCCTCCGTTCGAGATCAGCGAGCACTCGCAGACCAGCGAAGAGAAGCGCCTCGAGTACCGCTACCTCGACCTGCGCCGCCCGAACCTGCAGAAGACGCTCATCACCCGCTCGAAGATGAACGCGGCGACGCGCGGCTACTTCCACGAGAACGGGTTCCTCGAGCTCGAGACGCCGTTCATGGGCCGCTACACCCCGGGCGGTGCCCGCAACTTCCTCGTGCCCTCGCGCCTCAACCCCGGGAAGTTCTACGCGCTCGCCGAGTCGCCGCAGCTCTACAAGCAGCTCTTCATGGTGGCGGGCTTCGAGCGCTACTTCCAGATCGTCAAGTGCTTCCGCGACGAAGACCTGCGGCTCGATCGCCAGCCGGAGTTCACCCAGATCGACGTCGAGATGTCCTTCGTCGCGCAGGAAGACATCTTCACCATCATCGAAGGGCTGCTGAAGCGCCTCTGGAAAGAGGTGCACAACATCGACATCCCCACGCCGTTCCGGCGGATGAACTTCGACGAGTCGATGGAGAAGTACGGCAACGACAAGCCCGACCTCCGCTTCGATCTGCACCACACGGTGCTGACCGACATCGTGAAGAAGTTCGGCGCCGAGGGTGGCGTCGATGCGCGCATGCTGGAAGCCGCGACGATGAAGGGCGGCCTGGTGAAGGCCATGGTGATCCCCGCGGCGCACGCCATGTCGCGCAAGGACGTGGACGATCTCGAGGCCTACGTCTCGGGCATGGGCGCCAAGGGCCTCGCGCGCGCGAAGATCGCCGAGAACGGTGACTGGACGCAGGCTCCGCTGTTCAAGACCGCGACCCCCGCGCTCAAGGCGGCGATCCTCGAGGCGACCGGCGCGAAGAACGGCGACCTGATCCTCTTCCAGTTCGGCAAGGAGAGCGCGGTTCACACCATCATGGCGAACCTGCGCGTGCACATCGCCAAGAAGCTCAAGCTGATCCCCGAGTACGGCGCGGGCGGTCAGTGGAACTTCCTGTGGGTGGTCAACCCGCCGCTGTTCGAGCTCGATGAAGAGACCGGCGTCTGGCACGCGGCGCACCACGCCTTCACGCGCCCGATGGACGAGTGCCTCAAGTACCTCGAGCCCGAGACCTTCGACCCCGCGAAGGTCTACTGCTACCGCTACGACGTGGTGCTCAACGGCTTCGAGATCGGCGGCGGCTCGATCCGTCTCCACGATCCCGCGGTGCAGGCCAAGGTCTTCAAGGCGATGGGCATCAGCGACGAAGACGCGCGCAGCAAGTTCGGTTTCCTGCTCGACGCGCTCAAGTTCGGCGCGCCTCCGCACGGTGGCCTCGCGCTCGGCATGGACCGCCTCGCGTTCCTCATCACCGAGACCGAGTCGCTGCGCGACGTCATCCCCTTCCCCAAGACGCAGAAGGGCACCGACCTGATGACCCAGGCGCCCGGCGACGTCGACGAGAAGCAGCTCAAGGAGCTGTTCGTGAAGTCGACCCCCCCCGCGAAGACCTGAGGTGGCTGGGCGGCCGACGCCGCGTTACTGAAGCGCGCTCATGAAGACCTTCGAGCGTCGTACGGTGATGCCGGTGTCGGCCGATGAGCTCTGTGCCTGGCATGGCCGGCCAGGCGCTTTCGAGCGGTTGAACCCTCCCTTCGCCCCGGTGGAGGTCGAGGAGCGCAGCGGCGGCCTCGAGGTCGGCGCCCGCACCGTCATCAAGATGCCCATGGGCCCGGTGAAGCAGCGCTGGGTCGCCGAGCACACCGCCTACGAGCCGGGGCGCCTGTTTCGTGACGAGCAGACCAGCGGCCCGTTCGCGAAGTGGGTGCACACCCACCGCTTCGAGCCGCGCAGCGACGGCACCAGCGAGCTGATCGACACCATCGAGTACGAGCTGCCGATGGGCCCGGTGGGCTCGTTCTTCGGAGGCCCGTTCACCGCCGACACCCTCGAGCGCATGTTCGCCTTCCGCCACGCGGTGACGCGCAACGATCTCGTGCGCCACGCCGCCTTCGCCGCGAAGCCGAAGCTCACCTTCGCGGTGACCGGCGCGAGCGGGCTGGTGGGCTCGGCGCTCATTCCGTTCCTCACCACCGGCGGCCACACCGTGCGCGCGGTGAAGCGCACCGGCACGGAGTTCGACGCCAGCGCGCTCGAAGGCGCTGACGTGATCGTCAACCTCGCGGGGGCGGGCATCGCCGACGAGCGGTGGACCGACGCGCGGAAGAAGCTGCTGGTGGACAGCCGCGTCGACTACGCCCGCCGGTTGATCGCCGCGCTGCAGCGCACGGGGTCGAAGCCGAAGGTGTGGATTCAGGGCTCGGCGATCGGGATCTACGGAGATCGTGGTGATGAGGTGCTCACTGAGGCGTCGGCGCCGGGTGAGACGGGAGATCGCGCCGCGCGGTTCCTCTCGAAGCTGTGCGTCGAATGGGAAGCCGCGGGGCAAGAGGCGGAGGCGCTGGGAGCGCGCGTGGTGCACCTGCGCACCGGCATCGTGCAGTCGGCGCTCGGTGGGGCGCTCGCGAAGATGATGCCGGCCTTCAAGCTGGGCGCGGGCGGGCCGATCGCGGGCGGCAAGGCGTGGCAGAGCTGGCTGTCGAACGAAGACCTGCTGGGCATCATCCTCTTCGTCGCGCAGACCGAGTCGATGGTGGGGCCGGTGAACGCCGTCGCGCCGCACCCCGTGACGAGCTTCGAGTACGCGAAGGTGCTGGGCCGGGTGCTGCACCGTCCTGCCGTCGCGCCGCTGCCGGCGTTCGCGCTGCGGGCGATGTTCGGGGAGTTGGCGGAGGGGGCATTGCTCGCCAGCACGCGGGTCGAGCCGGCGAAGTTGGTGAACGCCGGGTTCCGTTTCCTGCACCCGATGCTGGAAGACGCGCTCCGCTTCACGCTCGGGCGCTGAGCCCGCTCGCGGCGCACCAGCTGAGGAAGCCCCGGAGCGTGATGTCGGGATCCATCGCCTCGCGCTCGTTCACCAGCGCGTCGCCGCGACGGAACCGCACCACCGCGTCGAGCAGGCTCTCGTGGTACCCCTCGTGGACGCAGAGGTCCTTGAGCCAGCGGGTGCGCGGTGTGTCCTGGGTGACGATCTCCCGGACTGCCTGCTCGAGCGCCTCGAGCGCACCGGGCTCGAGTGAGAGCAACTCGAGGTCGTAGACGAGCTGTGCGGGCTGGTGGTGCGCCCCGATGAGGTGGCGGCTCACGCGCTCAGGCGTGGAGACGAGACCCGAGAAGTCGAGCGGCGCGACGAAGCGCTCTGCGAGCAGAAACGGCAGCCGCAGTCCCCGCCAGTGGAGCGCCCGCGCCCGCCAGGTGTTGCGCACCGGCATCGTCGAGGTCCCTACGGTGCCGCTGCGGAACAGCACGCGGCCCCACATGCGCATCACCCCACGCCAGACCTGCAGCAGGCTCGGGACGTGCTCGACGAGCCCGGCGCGGCGCACCTTCTCGAGCGAGCTGAGGATGCGATCGGGCTGCCAGAGGAGCAGCGACATCCACCACGGCGCGAGCACCTCACCGTCGTCGCGGCGCAGCGCGCGATGGGCGCGGACGCCGAAGATCCACATGGCGATGGTGGTGGTGCCGTCGAGCACGAAGACCGCGAGGAAGAGGGGAGGACCTCCGGTGAGCCCCAGTGCCAGCGAGGTCGTCGCCGAGAAGCCCTTGAGGAACACCAGCGCGGGGAGCGCCGGGTAGAAGCGGCGAAGGTCGATCGCCAGCAGCGCGCACATGAAGCCGAGGGTCATCACGTTGCCAACGGCGAGCATGTGCCAGACGTGGCCGCGCGATTCGGTGGCGACATAGGGGCCGCCGCCGAGCAGCCGGTTCACCGTGTCGAGCGTCGCGAGCGCGACGTCGGGGGTGGCGAGGTACGAGATCGCCGGCGCGATGAACTGCACGGCGAGGAACGCGAAGAGGACCCGCGCCTGAGTGAGTTCTTTGGGGTGAGGCCGTGGGGCGACGAGTGAGTGCAAGGCGAGGGTGCTCATGGGGCTCCTTCGGTGGGGGCTGGCAGTTCGTCGCGGCGAGGCGGGCGGATTCAGGGCGTGCTGTGTGCGCGCTGGGTGCGGCATGTGGCGTTGCGGTGGGTGCCGCGTGGGCGGGCGGGGATGAACCGTCTCAGGATGGCCCGGCGGGCGTCGTCCTCACGCCTCAGTGGGGCTCCGCTTCAGATGGCGAGCGGTCACTTCGTCGCGCTCTTGCAGCGCCGCGATGATCTTCGTGAGTCCCTCTGCGTCGGGCGACTCGAGCCATGCCGCGAGCGCCCGCCACGCGGCCACGTTGTCCTGCGGTGCTCGGTACATCGCAGCCTGGAGGCCGGGCAGGGTGAGCAACACGTGGCTGATGGGGTTGAGTACGAGCCGGAACGCGGCGCTCCCCGTCGCGGCCACGACGGCGCTGAGCACTGCGAAGTCGGCGTCAGCGACCTCGCGCACCGAGGCGGTCGAGACCTGTTCCATCGCGTCGATCGCCCGGTGGATGGCCTGCAGGTCGGCCTTCTTCGCACGGCGCGCCACCAGTCGCCCCAGCACCACCTGCGCGAGGCTGCGGCGCACCGCGAGGAGATCCTGCACCAGCTCTGCGGCTCCCTTTCGGTCGGCGTGCGAGGCGATCGCCGAGAGCAGCTCCGGGCCCGCAGAAGAGAGATAGTCCTGCACGACGTACCCGCTGCCCTGTCGCACTGACAGCAGGCCCTCCGTCACCAGCCGGGCGAGGGCTCCGCGTACGGTCACGCGATTCACCCCGAGCGTCTCAGCGAGTTGGCGCTCAGGGGGCATTCGCGCGCCCTGCGGGTAGTCGCCCCTCATCACCGCGTCTCTCAACGAACTGGCGCACACCTCGACGGCCGAAGGGCGGGGATCGATGGGCTGAAGCGTCATGAAGGCGATTGGTACGGTGGTCCGACCAATTTGTCAAACCAGGGCGAACGCGGAGCGCCCCGCGACCGCTTGGTCGCCGCCGACCTCGGTCCGCTGCGTGTCGCCTGTTCAGGAGCCTCCCGGCGGCCCAGCTTTCCGGCGGTGCCTCTCGTCCGGCGGTGTCGGGGCTGCGCGTCTGCCCGGAACTTCTCACGCGGCACCGGCGCAACCTGCGCCTATGCGCGGCTGCTGCGAATCACGGACAGCCGGCGTCGCTCAGGTTGCTCACCGCGCTCGGGCTGATCACCACCTGCGGCCCGATGTTGCAGCCGTTGGTGACGTTGATCCGAATCCGCCCCACACCGCCACCGCCGCCACCACCACCCGAGACGATCGAAGACCCTTCGCCCGCCTCCGCCGCGATCGCGGCCGCCGCGCCGGCGCCACCCGCTCCGCCGCCGATGGTGTCGGTACCGCCGGCCGCCGGCGCGGCGGTCAACTGCCCCGACTGGCCTCCGTTGCTCGTGCCCGCTTCACCGCCGCCGCCGCCGTTGCAGGTCAGCCCGCCGCCCGACGCGATCACCTGCTGCGCCTCGAGGAGCAGCTCCCCGCCGCTGCCCCCGCCGTTACCGCCGTTGCCGAAGCCGCCGCCCGCGCCACCGATGCCCGGCGCCGAGATGACGCCCGAGAACTCGATGTTCTGCAGCGCCACCAACTGCAAGGCCCCGCCGCCCGCGCTCGCGCGCTGGTCGCTCCCGCCGCCGACGCCGCCCGGGCAGCCGCCGCGCAGCTGGGTCCCGAGGTTGACCCCGCCGCCCGCGCCACCGGCCGGCCCTGCGGTCACCGAACCACCCGCACCGCCCGCGCTCGCGAAGCCGCCGCCGCCACCACCCGACTTGTAGACCGTGCCGCTGCCCTTCGCGCCCGCGCCCCCCGAGGCGCACGCCTGCGCGCCGGCCGCGACCTGCACCGCTCCGAACACCTTGATGCTCTTCATCGACACCACGATCACCGGCCGCGTCCCGGTGAACGACAGCGTGTTTCCGCCCGAGACCTCGAGGTCGTCGAAGGCCAGCACCAGCGTCGCGATGCCCCCGCTCTGCGTGACGTTGGCGAAGCCGAACATCGGCTGCCCCACGCAGTAGTTGGTCAACGTCGGCGCCCCCGTGCCGCTGCTGTCGATCACCGTGGTGCCGCAGTTGAACGTGACCTTCCCGCTCGACGGCGTGGGGATGTCGTTGATCGCCACGTTCGACGGCACGAAGGGGAAGGGCGGCAGACAACCACCCTGCGTGTTGCACGCGCCACCCACGCCGCACGCGAGGCCCGCGTCGAGCGGCGTGTACTGGCAGCCGCCGTCGGCGTCACAGGTCCCCGCGGGCACGGCGCACTCGCGCGCCGCGCAGGTCACGCGCGTCCCGACGCACCCGGCGTCGCCGTCGCAGCGATCGTTCACCGTGCAGTTCTCGTTGTCGTTGCACTGCGCGCCGAAGTCCGGCTGGTACGTGCAGCCCGCATCAGGCACGCACACCCCGGCCGCCGCCCAGCACTGCCCAGCCGGAGGCGACGTGCACGTCTTCACCTGCCCGAAGCACCCGCCCGCGGTGTCACACCGATCCATCGTCGTGCAGTCGTTCCCGTCGTCGCACGAGCCGCCGGGGTTGGGCAGATAGCGGCAGCCCGCATCGACCACGCACACGCCCGCGTTGGTGAAGCAGGTCGAAGGTGCCACCGCGCACGTCACCTGCTCGCCCCCCTGGCAGGCCCCGTTGACACAGGTCTGGCCGGTGACGCAGGCGTTACCGGTCGCGCACGCGCGGGCGGTGCAGTCGAGATCCACGCAGTCGGTCTTGCCGTCGTTGTCGTCATCGACGCCGTTGGTGCAGTTGGTCTCGATGCCCGGGCGCACCTGGCGGAGCACCAGCTGCCCGTCGACGATCAGCCCCTTGCGGAAGCGGCGCTCGATGGCGACCGCGTTCTCGATCGGCTCGGTCGGCGTCTGGCACGTGTCGTCGGCGAAGCCCTCGGCGCTGATCGACACCGTGTCGGGGAAGTTCCCCTGCGTGATGCCCACGTCGAGCAGCCGTTGATCGCCGCGCGGCATGCACCGCGTCGCCTTGGTGACGTCACCTCCGCTCGCCGTCACCACCACGTGCGACGACATCGCGCCCGGGTCGAAGCTCACCGTGATCGCCATCGCTGCTTCCTTCTCGGAAGAGCAGGCCGCGAGCGACACGCACAGCACCGTCATCAGCTTCTTCACGGTTGTACCTCCGGAACGTCTCGACCTTCACCGAACCCCAGCACCGCGAACGGCGCGGGCGTCTCGACCAACACCTGCTGCAGCTGCTCGACGGCCTCGGTCTCGCCGTCGTCCGCCAGGGGGAAGGTGCCGAAGTGCATCGGCACCGCCAGCCCCGCGTGGAGATCGGTCGCCGCCTGCACCGCTTCCTTCGGCGACATGTGAATCGGCCCCATGAACCACTCCGGCTTGAACGCGCCGATCGGCACCACCGCCAGTCGCATCGGGCCCAGCTTCTCGAACACGTGCTTGAAATGCGGGCCGTAGCCGGTGTCGCCGCCGAAGTACGCGCGGCCTCCCTTGCCGTCGAACACCCAGGCGCTCCACAGCGTGCCGTCGGCGTCGAAGATGCCGCGGTTCGAGAAGTGCTGGTTGGGCACCGAGTGCACGGTGATCGCGCCGACCTCGCGCGTGTCCCACCAGTCGAGCTCGACGACGTTGGTCAGGCCCTTCGACTCGAGGAACGCCTTGTTCCCCAGGCCCACGAAGATCTGCACCGCGGGCCAGGTGTCGGCGATGCGCTTGAGCGTCGCGACGTTCAGGTGATCGTAGTGGTTGTGCGAGATCACCACCGCGTCGATGCGCGGCAGATCGGTGAAGCGGATGCCGGGCGGGCGCACCCGCTTCGGGCCGGCGAAGTCGAAGGGGCTCGCACGATCGGAATAGATGGGGTCGGTGAGCACGTTGACGCCGTCGAGCTGAATGAGGGTCGTTGCGTGGTTGATGAAGGTGACGCGCATCGCGCCGGTGGCCACTTCGCGCGGAGGCGGCGCACCGTACGGCTCCTCGCGGTACGCATTCCACGGTCCGCGCACGCTCTCCTTCTGCCACTTGAGCAGCGCGCCGAGACCGTCGAGCGACCCGAAGCTCGCCTGCCGGCGGGGCGCGTCGGGCGAGACGAACTTCTGCCCGTCGAAATGCCCGTTGGCGGCGCCACGCCAGGTCGGCGCCGAGAGCGCGCAGCCCACGCCGAGGACGATCGACACCAGCCCGAGCAGCACGCCCGTGAAGCCGATCGCGCCGCGGCGGAGTCGTCGCATCATGACCTCGCTCCTATTCGGCGCGGCCCTCTTCGTCGAGCCTCTGCTACAACGCCCCCGCCCCGATGACGCGCCTGTCGAACGTGCCTGCGGCTGACCTGCCTGCGCCCCGAACGAGCGTGCTCGAGGCCAAAGCCGAGCTCGGCGCGGCGGTCTCGGGACGTGTCTCCACCGACGACCTCGATCGCCTCAGCTACGCGCGCGACATGTGGCCGCTGGCGCTGTTGTGGATCCGCCAGGGCAAGGTGCCTCCGCCGCCCGACGCGGTGGTGTGGCCCGGCACCGACGACGAGGTCTCGAGGGTCATCGCCGTCGCGCGCCGCCGACGCCTGGCCGTCATCCCCTTCGGCGCCGGCTCGGGCGTGTGCGGCGGCACCTGGGCGCTCGAGGGCGGCGTCACGCTCGACCTCAAGCGCTTCGACACCATCGGCGAAGTCGACGCCGCGCACCGCACCGTGGAGGTCGGCGCCGGCGTGTTGGGCGAGACGCTCGAGCGTCGGCTCAACGCGCGCGGGTGGACACTGGGTCACTTCCCGTCGTCGATCTCCACCTCCACCGTGGGCGGTTGGCTCGCGGCCCGCAGCGCCGGGCAGTTCTCGAGCAAGTACGGAAAGATCGAAGACATGGTGCTCTCGGCGCGCGTGGTGCTGGGCACCGGCGAGCGCCTCGAGACGCCCGAGCGGCCCTTCAGCGGGCCCGATGTCCTGCCGCTGCTGGTCGGCTCCGAGGGCACGTTGTGCGCCTTCACCAGCGCGAAGCTGCGCGTGTTCCCGTTCCCGAAGGGCCGCGTGTTTCACGCCTTCGAGTTCGGCACCGTCGAGAAGGGCCTCGAGGCGATCCGGCTCATCTTCCGCGAGGGGCTGCGGCCGGCGGTGGTGCGCCTCTACGATCCCTTCGACACCGCCATCGTCGGCAAGGGTGGGGCGCCGAAGCAGGGCGTCACGCCGCCGTCCGAGCGAGGCCTCTTCCAGACTGCGGTGCTCCCCGCGCTGCTGCGGCAGGTGACGAAGCGCACGCTGGGCCTGCCGGGCCTGATGAACCAGTTCCAGCGCGCCTTCTCGCGGAGCCGGTTGATCCTGATGTTCGAAGGCGAGCCCGGTCGCGCCGAGGCCGAAGATCGCTCGGCCACCGCGGTCTGTCGCGCCCTCGGCGGCGACGATCTCGGCGAAGGCCCCGGCCGCGCCTGGTTCAAGAAGCGCTACGAGGTCTCGTACCGCATGTCGCGGCTGATCGAGTCGGGCACCTTCGCCGACACCATGGAGATCGCCGCGCCCTGGGAGTGCGTGCTCGACGTCTACCAGCGGGTGCACGAGGCCGCGTCGAAGTTCGCCTTCGTGCTGTGCCACTTCAGCCACGCCTACGCCGACGGCTGCTCGCTGTACTTCTCGTTCATCGGCTCCGGCGACTCGGAAGCAGAGATGGAGGCGCGCTACCACCAGCTCTGGCGCGCGGCGCTGGCGGCCGCGGTGAGCGCCGGGGGCAACGTCAGCCACCACCACGGCGTGGGCATCCTCAAGGCGCGGGCGCTGCAAGACTCGCTGGGGGAGGGCCGCCACGCCCTGCGCGCGGTGAAGCACGTGTTCGATCCCGACGGGGTGATGAACCCGGGAAAGCTCGGCCTGTGAGTCCTGCGAAACAACCTCCCCTCGGCTCGTGGGCCCGGCGGATCGACGGCGCGCTGGTCGCCGAGCCGGCCGACGAGCGCGAGCTGATCGAAGTGATCCACGTGCTGGCCGATCGCGGCGTGGCGCTCCATCGCGACATCTCGCTCTCGCGTGCACGGCTCGATCGCATCGGCCTCGTGCAGTCGAAGGCGATGACGGTGCGGGTCGGCGCGGGCGTGGTGTTGCACGAGCTCGAGGCACACCTGAAGCCGCACGGGCTCACGCTGGGGCCGCTGTCTCCGGCGGCGATGTCGCTGCGGCTCGGCGAGTTCCTCGAGGGGCCGTACGCCGGGCTGCGCTCGATCCCCGGGGGCCGGCTCGAGCCGCTCGCCACCGCGCTGACCGCGGTGTTGTCGGACGGCCGGCGCCTCGAGACCTCGCACGCCCCTCGCAGCGCGGCGGGGCCCGACCTCAGCGCCCTGGTGCTCGGCGCGCAGGGGCGCATGGCGTTGGTGACCGAGGCCACCGTGCGCTGTGTGCAGCACCCCGAGCGCGACGTGCGTGTGGCGTGGAGCTTCGTCTCGGCGCGGGACTTCGTGAGCGCGATTCAGCGCTCGATCGCCGAGGGCTTCTGGCCCTGGCGCGTGCACGCCGCCGTGACCGAAGGCCGGGTGATCGCCGAGGTGCGGTGGGCGGCCAGCGTCGGCAGCGTGGAGCGCGATCGGGAGCTGCTGGCCCGCTGTGTCGAGGCGGTCGGTGGGCGCGGCGCGAACGTGAGCGACGACGAAGGGCCGCTGTCCCCCGAGCGCGAGACGACGTGGGACGCGGTGCGCGTCGCGCTCGAGCGGGGCCAGGCGGTGCAGCTCTTCCGCCTCACCCTCGCGACGGTAGTGGCGCGCGGGGTGCTCGATGGGCTGCCCCTCGACGCTCCGACGGCGTGGACCTCGCGCGGCGAGCGGCTGCTGGCGATCGACAAACGAAAGACCCTGGGAGGCACGCCATGAGCGCGATGGATCGGCACGAGCAGGCGTACACGTACTGCTCGTTCTGTCCGAAGATGTGCCGCTTCGCGTGCCCGGTGTCCGAGGCCACGCAGTCGGAGTCGCTCTCGACGTGGGGCAAGATGACGGCGGCGCACCTCGTGAAGGAGGGCCAGCGCCCGCTCGACGAGAGCACCGCGAAGGCCGTGCACGCCTGCACCGGTTGCGGCCGCTGCGGCAGCTTCTGCAAGCACGAGAACCAGGTCGGTGATGCGCTGTTCGCCGCGCGCGAGGAGACGATGAAGCAGGGGCTGCAGCCCAAGGGCGCCGCCTCGACGCTGGCCACCTTCACCCAGGCGCAGAACCCCTTCGGCCAGGAGCTGTCGGCGCTGGTGACGTCGTGGCGCAGCGACACGCCAGTGCGCTACCCGCTGTTTCCCGGCTGCAGCTCGCTGGTGAAGCGCCCGCAGCTGATCGAAGACACCATCGCGGTGGCCAACGCCTTCGGCGCGCCGATGGGCGTCTCGCGCGTCGCGTCGCGGTGCTGCGGCTACCCGCTGTACGCCGCGGGCTCGCACGACGCGTTCCTCGAGCACGCGCGCGCCAACGCAGAGGTGCTCGCCTCGGTGCCGGAGCTCACGGTGCTCGACCCGGGCTGTGCGTACACCTTCAAGATCGTCTACCCGCAGTTCGGCGTCGCGCTGAAGACGCGCATTCGCACCGTGGTCGAGGTGCTCGAAGAGAACCTGAGCCACGCGCCGCAGAAGCCGCCGCTGCCCGACACCGTCGGTTACCACGACGCCTGTCATCTCGGGCGCGGGCTGGGCCAGTACGATCCCCCGCGGCGGCTGCTCTCGCGCGCGGTGTCGAAGGTGGAAGAGGCGGCCTCGGTGCGCAGTGAAGCGGGCTGCGCGGGCGGCGGTGGGTTGCTGCCGCGCACCATGCCCGACGTCGCGGTGGAGGTGGCCCGCCGTCAGGCCGCCGAGGTGGCCCCACAGCCCGACGTGAACGTAGTGACGGCCTGCCCGACCTCGAAGCGCATGTTCGAGCGGGCAGGGAAGACGTCGTTCGATCTCATGGCGCTCCTGCGCCGCTGGGTGGAGAGCTGAATGAAGACCTTCTTCGTGGTGAACCCCAAGAGCGCCAACGGTGGCACCGGCAAACGCTGGGGCGAGCTGGCGGCGTCGATCGCGCGCACGCTCTCTGACTTCGGCGTGGAGTTCACCCGCGGCGAGATGGACGCGATGCACATCACGCGCAACGCGCTCAAGGCGGGCTACGAGTGCATCGTGGCGGTGGGCGGCGACGGCACGATCAACGAGGTGGTCAACGGCTTCTTCGAAGATGGCAAGGCGATCAACTCGCAGGCGGCGCTCGGCGTGCTCCCCCGCGGCACCGGCGGTGACTTCCGCAAGACCTTCGACTGGGACCTCGACTCCGACGCGGCGATCAAGCGGCTCAAGACGCCCGACACGCGCCCCTTCGACGTGGGCCTGCTCGAGTTCCGCGGCCACGACGGCCAGACGAAGCGCCGCTACTTCGCGAACATCTGCAGCTTCGGTGTCTCCGGGCTCGTCGATCAGGAGGTCAACGCCACGTCGAAGGCCTTCGGCGGCACGGTGTCGTTCATGCTCGGCTCGCTCAAGGCGCTCACCAGGTACCAGGACAAGACGGTGCGCGTGTCGTTCGACGACAAGCCGGCCGAGACGCTGGCGGTCACCACGCTTTCGGTCGCCAACGGCAAGTACTTCGGCGGCGGCATGAAGGTCGCGCCGGAGGCCGACGTGAGCGACGGCATCTTCGACGTCACGGTGTGGAGCGGCTACGGGCTCACCGACTTCGTCATCAAGAGCAAGGGCGTGTACTCGGGCGCGCACGTGAACTGGAAGGGCACGCGCACGCTGCGGGCGAAGAAGGTGGTGGCCGAGAGCGACGAGCAGGTGCTCATCGACTGCGATGGAGAGCAGCCGGGCATGTTGCCGTGCTCGATGCAGATCCTCCCCGCGGCGATTCGCCTGAAGGTGTGACATGGCGCTCGGCAGCTTTCCGGTGAAGCTCGAACATCGCGTGCAGTGGGGCGAGATGGACGCCTTCGGCCACGTGAACAACGCCAACTACCTGCGCTGGTTCGAGTCGGCGCGCATCGCGTACTTCGAGAAGGTCGCGGTCAGCATCGGCGCGAAAGACGCGAGCCCATGGGTGCCGATCCTCGCGCGGGCGACGGTCGACTACCGCAAGCCGGTGACCTACCCGGACACGGTGACGCTGGAGGCGACCGTCACGAAGTTCGGCACCACCAGCTTCACCATGGCCTACCGCGCCGTCAGCGCGTCGCTGGGCGTGGCGGCGGAAGGGGAGGCGATCGTGGTGCTGCTCGACCCCGCGACCGGTCAGAAGACGCCGCTGCCCGACGCGCTGCGGGCCGGCATCACCGCGCTCGAAGGCTGAGCGTCACTCGATCCAGAAGTACGACGAGGCCACCATCGTGCGGTTGGTGACGACCTTCGCCTTGGTCGCCAGCGCCGCCAGCGTGCGGTCCTTCTCGGTGTACTTCGCTTCTTCGGCCTGACGCAGCTGCTGCAGCTTGCGGCGGTACTCGCGCTCGAGCCGCTCGGCCGACGCCCGGGCCTTGGTGCGCTCGGCGGGATCTTCGACCGTCAGCACCAGCTTGCGCGCCTCTTCCCACTCACCGCGCGCGCGCTCGACCTGCTGGCGGGGCGAGAACAGGCAGTCTTCGGCGAAGCGATCGGCGCGGTCCTTCGCGGCGTCGAGCTCCAGCATGGCGCGCCGCTCTGCGATGCGCGTCAGCTCGTCCTTCGCCGCCATCAGCGCCTTCTCGTGCTCCAGCGTCGGCAGGTTGGGCGGCGGGGTGCGGCTGTCGTCTTCGCGCGCCACGGCCTTCGCCAGCAGCTCGGCGTCGGCGTACGGCACCACGCGGTAGCCCTCGCCGTACTTGGTGCACACGATGTGGATCACCCGCTCCTCGGGCTTGAGGCCGGTGATCTCGAACCGGTACGCGTACCACCAGCCCTCTTTGCCCTGCAGGTGGCCGAGCTTGGCGGGCAAGGTCGAGCCGTCGAGCACCAGGGTGGTGACGGCGTCGTTGGTGCGCGCGCGGACTTCCTTCGCGGCCAGCGCCAGTTGCCGACGACCGACCGCGGCCGTGCCCAGCACCGAGCCGGTGAAGTTCTTCTCGGCCTGCTTACGCTTGCTGACCAGCTCGCGCGCCGCGTCAGACGCGACCCGCAGCTTCTTGCGCACGTCGCCATCGAAGCGCTCGATGAGCATCGCGCGCGTCTCCATCATGCGCTGGTCGATGCGGGTCTCGAGATCCTTCCGCAGGGCGTCGAAGGCGGTGTTGATCTCTTCGGGCAGCCGGCACGACTGGTAGATCTCCAGCACGCGCTTCTCGAAGTCGACGCCGCTCTCCAGCGCGCCGAGGATCTCGTCGGACGCTCCGAACACGCCGTCGAAGAGGTTCAGCTTGCGCTCGAGCAGCTCGTACAACCGCGCGTCGGCGGCGTTGCTGCGGTTCAAGAAGTTGAGCACCAGCACGTCGCGCTGCTGGCCGTAGCGGTGGCACCGGCCGATGCGCTGCTCGACGCGCTGGGGGTTCCACGGCAGGTCGTAGTTCACCACCAGGTTGCAGAACTGGAGGTTGAGGCCCTCGGCGCCCGCCTCGGTCATGAGGAGGATCTGCGCCTCTTCCTTGAACTGGCGCACCAGGTCGCGGCGCGCTTCGGGCGTGCCGGCGTCACCGGTCAGCTTGCAGATCTTCCCCGCGAAGCCGTGCTCCGACAGCAGGTTGAAGAGGTACTCGAGCGTGCGCTTGCTCTCGGTGAAGACCACGGCCTTCTCGGGCCACTGGTGCGCGCGCGCGACGGTGAAGACGCGATCGAGCGCCCGCTTGAGCGCCTCGCCCTTCGAGTTGATCTTGATGCGATCGGCGCGGTCGGCGAACTGGCGCAGCTCCCAGACCTCGCGCTCCATGTTGGCGATCGCGTTGCCGCGAGGCTTGTCGTCGTCCTGCCACTCTTCGGCTTCTTCCGGGTAGGCCTTGGCCTCTTCCGGCTCGAAGAGCATCGCGGTGGCCTGCTGACCGAGCTTGGCCGCCTTGAGCCGCGCCTCGAGGTTCTCCGAGAGCTTCCGCAGCGTCGGGGCGATGGCGTAGGTCGAGCTGGCGAGCAGCTTGCGGTACACCATCGTCAGCAGCGTGCGCTTGCCGGGCTCGATCGCCGCGCACTCGTTGCGGCGCAGGTACTCGCTGACGTCTTCGTACAGGCCCTGCTCTTCGGCGAGCGGGGTGAAGTCTTCGACCACCGAGCGGCGGTTGGTGTACTTCACGTACTCGCGCACCTGGCGGCGCAGCGTGCGCTGCACGGCCGGGGCGATGCGCTGGCGGATCTCCTTCTGCGCCTGATCGGTCAGCCCGCCGTGCTCGGGGTCGATGGGGAAGTGCGCGCGGAACGCCTCTTCCGGCCCGAGGATCGCCTCGTCGAGCAGCGACATCAGCCCGAAGAGCTCTGACATCTCGTTCTGCAGCGGGGTGGCGGTCAGCAGCAGCTTGGGCGACTTGCCCAGCGCCAGCTTGAGCGCCTTGCCGATCTTGTTGTTCGGCTTGTGCGAGTTGCGCAGGCGGTGCGCTTCGTCGATCACCACCAGATCCCACTGGATCTGCGAGACCAGCTCCTGGCGGAACGCGGCGAAGGGGTGCGAGGCGATCACCACCGGCACCGGCTGATCGAAGGCGTTGCCCGTGGCGCGCACCGTGCGACCGTCGACCACCACCGCGTCGAGATCGAACTTCTCCTTCATCTCCTGCTGCCACTGCGCGCGCAGGGTGGCGGGCGCCAGCACGAGGATGCGGTTCTTCCCCTCGCTGGCCAGCTGCGCCATCACGATGCCTGCTTCGATCGTCTTCCCCAGGCCGACCTCGTCGGCCAGCATGCAGCCGCCGCGCGACAACGAGTCCATCGCGAAGACCGCTGCTTCCAGCTGGTGGGGGTTGAGATCGACCTTCGCTTCGGCGACCGCCCGCATGACGCGCGACTGGCCGTCAGCCACCTTCCCGGTGAGCTCCTCGGCCATCAACCGCTCGTGGAAGCGCGTGAAGCCACGACCACCTTGCGGCGATGCAGGGGGAGGTACGACCTCCGTCGAGACTTTGGGCATCTCCGACATGGGATCGAGCATTCTGATCAGACCGAACCGCCTGTAAAGGCAGAGTTTTCTGAGGCCGATTTACCGCCTCCGGAGCGATCGGCTGATCCGGTGCGAGAGCGGCGCAGGAGGTGGTTTCGTGTAGGCGACTCAGGGATCGTCGTAGGTCGGGTGCAGGTACTTCTTGAGCTTCCGATCGACGTAGCTGAGGACCTGGGAGCGCCACGGCCAGCCTGGATCGTGCGCGAAGCCGACCACGCTGCCATCGGCGACGGTGAACATCGCCTGAATCTTGATGCCGTACAGCGAGCCCGACAGGAACACTCGATCGTCGCGCCACTCGCTGGTGATGTTGAAGCGCTTCTTCCAGTACGCGAAGAGGTAGCCCAGCCGCTCGACCACCTCGCCGCGCGCGTAGCTGTGGGGCACCGCGAGGCTCAGCCGGCCTTCTTCATCGATGCTGAAGGGATCGCCTTCGTGGGGTTTGGCGAGGGCGGCTTCGGGTGACGCGTCAGCAGCGCGCGCAGCGGCGCTGAGAGCGACCACGAGGCTGACCGCGATCCACTTCATGAGTGACGATTTAGTCTGCCCCGGCGTGGCAGTGCCAGCGCCCGGTAGTGCCGGGTGTCACCAAACCGCGGCACGCCCCAGGGCCGCTCGTCCCAGAAATTCACCGCGATCGCCAGGCGCCAGCCCTTCTCGGTAGGGAGCCTCGCCCCGGGGATCTGGTTGCGCGCGTCGAGCACGCCGTGCGTGAGGTGGCCGGCGAAGAAGGCGAAGCGGTTGGGGCGCGGCTCGACGAAGTCGAAGTCGTGTTCATCGGGCGCGAAGGCGGGGTTCTTCGGGTTGGGATCCTCTTCGGTCACCGCGAGCAGGCCGCCGCGGCAGCGGTTCAGGTAGATGAGCGAGCCCAGCACCGGGTTCTTCTCTTCGTGCGCCTGGTCCCACCGCGCGTTGTCGCGATCGCGGTGGAAGTCGACCTTCACGTTCGAGGTGCGCATGCGCGAGAGCCACCACTCGACGCCCACCACCTTCTTCCGTTTCTTCTCGGGCACCTGCGCGCGCAGCTTCAGCGCCGCTCGCTCCACGAGGTTGCTGGGGGCCTCCGCGAAGTCGAACCAGAAGGTGGTCTGGTAGCCGGCGACGATCCGCTCGCGGCCCAGCCCGACGATCGCGCGGCGCAGGGCGCGGAACTCCGCGGCGGGGAGGGCGTCGTCGATGAGGGTGACCAGCGGCGCCTTCATCACTTCGACAGCGTGGTGGCGTCGAGCAGCACGCGGCCTTCGCTGCTCGCCGGAGCGCCCATCTCGAGGATCGCGGCGACCGTGGGCGCGAGATCGATCGGCTCGGCGTGCGCGCCGTAGACCCCGGGCTTCACGCTCTTGCCGAACAGGATCAGCGGCACCTCCGAGTCGTAGCTCCACGGCGCGCCGTGCGAGGTGCCGGCCTTCTCACCTTCCAGCACGTGGAAGGGCTTCATCACCATCAGTACGTCGCCGCTCCGATCGGGGTGAAACGAGTTGCGCAGCACCGCGCCGAGGCCGAACGGGTTGGCGGTCTCGACGTCGTCGCGGGCGATCGCGGTCTGCAGATCGGGGTGCTTTGACAGCCACGCCGCCGCTGCGCGCCGCACCGCCGCGCCGTCGAGCTTCTTTCCCTCGAGCACCTTCCAGTCGAGGTACACGTCCATCTCCTCGATCGCCGCGACCAGACCCGGCGCGCCGAACTTCTTCTCCAGCTCGTCGTTGAGGCCCTTCTGAATGCCCGCTGGCGGCACGCGCACCGCGTCGAGGCCGAGCGACGCCCACTCTTCGGGAATGTTGGCGCCGCCGTGATCGCCGGTGAGCACCACCAGCAGGTTGCCCTTGCCGCCCGCCGCCTTCTCCGCCGCCGCGAGCAGCTCGCCCAGCGACTTGTCGAGGCGCGCGAGCTGGTCCTGCATCTCCCACGAGGTGGGGCCATAGAGGTGGTAGGTGCGATCGACCGCCGAGAAGCTGACGCTGAGGAGATCGGGCACGTCGTCCTTGCCGAGCTGCTCTCCGTCGATGGCCGCCTTCGCGAACTCGACCATCACCTCGTTCATCATCGGCGACGAGGCGAGCGCGCTGTACGACTGCGGACCGGGCGAGGGCAGGCCACCCGAGAGCGGGTGGGGGAAGATCTTCGACATGCCGTACCAGTCCGACTCGAAGGGCCGCTCGTCGTCGCCGAGGTAGTCCTTCTGGGCGCCGAGCAGCTCCCAGCGCTTGCCGTGGTAGCCGTCGGGCAGCTTCTTGTCGTTGAAGCCCTTCACCCAGGTGGGGAACTCCTTCTTGTACCAGGTGCCGGTGACGAACTTGCCGACCTGCTCGTGAAACCACCACGCGTCGCCGAGCCGCCCGGCCATCGCCACCGCCGCGCGCCCCTTGCCGGAGATGGCCACCGACTTGCCGCGCAGCTGGGTGGCCGCGCGGAGGCGATCGGACAGCGTCTCGGCCAGCAGGTTCATCGGCGAGACGTCTTCGACCGCCGCGGGCGCCTCGAGCACCGGGTGTGTGGCGTCGGCGAAGCAGGCCTCGAGCTTGCCGGTGGCGCGGTTGAAGGCCTTGTTCCCCACGACGCCGTGGCGGTGCGGGTAGGTGCCGGTGACCATCGTCGCGTGGCCGACGCCGGTGACGCACTCGACGATCTCGTAGCGGGCCGCGGTGTAGAGCGCGCCCTCGTTGATCAACCGCGCGAGGCCGGCCTTGAAGCGACCCCGGTTGCGCTGCATCACGTCGGTGCCCAGCGAGTCGACGCTGATGAAGAGCGTGAGGCGGGGCGGCTTGGCGAACGACGCGCTCGCCACGACGAGGATCACGGCCACGAACAAACGAATCATCCAGTCGACCTCGACCGGCCAATAGACCGATGGAGACTCCTCAGAACCGACTGGCGGACTTCCGCCTTGGGCTCTCGGGTTAGGTGTTTCGGCGCAGTATGGCGTTCAGCGTAGGTGAGGTCGATCAGTTGGTCGCACCGCACGGCTCTGACCTCGAGCGCCTCAAGGTCACCGAAGCCGTTCGAGAAGGCTCGTCGCCATCGACCGGGAACACGATCGTTCCGAGAAATGACTCTCCGTCGAAGTGCCCGCTCACCACGACGTTGGTTTCTGTCTTCCATGTCGCGGTGGCCGCCGCCCTTGTGCCCGTGAATCGCGCTTCAGGGGCGAACTCGTGCGTTACCGGGTCTTCCCAGAAAGTTCTCCCCGAAAGGACTCCGTCCCGTTCCTCAATGACGAAGCGAACGCCGACCTTGTCGGGCGAATCCATCACTCCCGACCACGAACCGGTCGCGCTCGAAAGGCAGCCGGTCACGGTCATGATCGCGGCACACAGAAGAAATCGCATGTCAGCGCCTCAAGAGTCGCGCAGGAGGAGGGCAGCGGTTGGCGGAGGTTCGCACGTCTCGGTGTACAAGGCGCGCGTCATGAGCGAGCCGTTCCACGTCCACGCGAAGCTGCGCGTCATCTACGGCGACACCGATCAGATGGGCGTCGTGTACTACGCGAACTACTTCCGCTTCTTCGAGTTCAGCCGCTCCGAGTTCTTCCGCGCGCGAGGCGGCAACTACACCGAGCTCGAGCGCGCGGGCTACGGCCTGCCGGTGGTCTCCGCGCACTGCGACTACAAGCGCCCGGCGAAGTACGACGACCTGCTCATCATCGACGTGCACCTCGCCGAGCTGCGCCGCGCTTCGATGCGCTTCGAGTACGAGGTGCGCCGCGAGGCCGACGGGTTGGTGCTCGCCACCGGCCACACCGTGCACGCCTGCGTCGGCCCGGGCGGAAAACCAACTGGACTGCCGCAGACTGTGGTGAAACTGCTCGCACCGTGATCGAGGAACCGAAGACGATGGATCGAAACCTTGCCCTTGAAGTCGTTCGTGTCACCGAGATGGCCGCCATCGCTTCGGCGAAGCTGATGGGCCGTGGCAACAAGAACGAGTCCGACCAGGCCGCCGTCGATGCGATGCGCAAGGCCTTCGACACCCTGAACATCGCTGGCACCGTCGTCATCGGCGAAGGCGAGCGCGACGAAGCGCCGATGCTCTACATCGGTGAGAAGGTCGGCAAGGCCACCGATGGCTCGGCGCCCATCGACATCGCGCTCGACCCGCTGGAAGGCACCAACCTCTGCGCCTACGGCCGGCCCGGGGCGATCTCCGTCGTCGCGTTGTCGAACCGCGGCGGTCTGCTCAACGCCCCCGACACGTACATGGAGAAGATCGCCGTCGGCCCGCTCGCGCGCGGGGCGATCGATCTCTCGAAGACCGCCACCGAGAACCTGGTGGCCATCGCGAAGGCGATGGGCCGCGCCGTCAGCGAGCTCACCGTGGTGATCCTCGATCGCGATCGCCACATCGACCTCATCAAGGAAGTCCGCGTGGCCGGCGCGCGCGTGCGGTTGATCGAAGACGGCGACGTCGCCGCGGCCATCGCCACCTGCTTCGAGGAGAGCGGCGTCGACGTGCTGATGGGCACCGGCGGCGCCCCCGAGGGCGTGATCGCCGCCGCCGCCATCCGCTGCCGTGAGGGCGACTTCCAGGGCCGGCTCCGCTTCCGCAGCAAGGAAGAAGAGGCGCGCGCCACCCGCATGGGCGTCAAAGATCTGCACCGCATCTACCGCGCCGAAGAGCTGGCCTCGGGCGACGTGATGGTGGCCGCCACCGGCGTCACCTCGGGCGACTTCCTCAAGGGCGTGCGCTTCTTCGCCCACGGCTGCGAGACCCACTCGATCGTCATGCGCTCGAAGTCGGGCACGGTGCGCCACATCACCGCGACGCACCGCTTCGACAAGAAGCCGATGTAACCTGCCGACCTCTTCTTCACCTCACCCTTCAAGGAGTCATTCATGCCCGGCGCGCAACGGACCATCACCATCAACGCCCCCGTCGAGAAGTGCTGGGCGGTGATCTCGGACTACGAGCGGTACCCGGAGTTCCTGCCGGAGGTGAAGAAGATCAAGACCAACAACCGCCGCGGCTCCGAAGTCGACGTGCAGTACGAGGCCGAGGTGGTGAAGGTCATCAAGTACACCGTGCACATGAAGGAAGAGGGCCCGAAGAAGCTCCGCTGGTCCTTCATCGACGGCGAGTTCATGAAGAACAACCAGGGCGGGTGGGATCTCGAAGACGCCGGCAACGGCACCACCAAGGCCACCTACAGCATCGAGGTCGAGGTCGGCATGCTCGTCCCCAAGACCATCGTGAACGCGCTGGTCGACACCCAGCTCCCCAAATTGCTGGAGAACTTCAAGAAGCGCATCGAGGCGCAGAAGTAATTTCAGCCGGTTGGCGGTGCCAATCAGTGGGTTGAAGCGGCCCTCGGGGTGGTTACAATTGGGCTGCCGTTTTCCCCTCCAAAGGCACCATGCTCGACACGTACATCATTGAAGAGCTGAAGCGTCGGGAGCGGGAGCGCGCCCAGCGCGAGCGTCAGCGGCCCACCCTCGAGATCCCGATCGTCCAGCAAGACGACAAGAACGAGGACGACCGGCGCTCTGAACGAGAAGAGATTCCCGGCAGCGCGGTCGTCCACATCGATCTCTGAAGCACCCCCCGAGTCATGAATCCGCTGCGCGCCTTGATCGCGAAGGGCCGGAGACGTCCGCTCCGGATCTACTACGACGAGGCGTATCGCCTCCCGATCTCCGGCGTCGAGGCGGGCCCGCACGCCATGGAGACGCGGCGCGCTGACGACGCCGTGCACTACCTGCTGCACGAGCACGCGCTGCGGCACCGCGACATCATCAACCCCGAGCCGGTCAGCTACAGCGACCTCGCGCGGGTGCACACCCCCGAGTACCTCGAGTCGCTGCACGACGCGGCCACGCTGGCCAACGTCTTCGCCGTCGACCCCTCTGACGTGTACGTCGACGAGGTGCTGCGCACCGTGCGGCTGGGCGTCGGCGGCACGGTCGCCGCGGCGCGCTTCGCGGTGAAGAACCAGAAGGTGGCGATCAACGCCTTCGGTGGCTTCCACCACGCGGCGCCGGCGCGCGGGGCCGGCTTCTGCGCGCTCAACGATGTCGCGGTGGCGATCGCCGTGCTCCGCGCCGATGGCTTCGAGGGCAAGGTGGCGGTGCTCGACTTCGACTTCCACCCGCCCGACGGCACCGCCGAGTGCCTGGGGAAGGACGCATCGGTCTGGCTGGGCTCGGTGTCCGGCGCCGACTGGGGCGCGCTGCCGGGTGTCGACGAGACGCGGCTGGAAGAAGGCGCCACCGACGCCGAATACCTGCGAGCCGTCGAGGCGCTGCTCGCGCGCATGCCCGAGGTGGAGCTGGCCTTCGTGCTCGCCGGCGCCGACGTGCTCACCGGCGATCGGCTCGGGCAGTTTCGCCTCTCGCTCCCCGGCACGCGGCGGCGCGAGCTGCTCGTCTCGCGTCGGCTCGGGCATCTCCCGCAGGTGTGGGTGCCGGCGGGTGGCTACTCGTCGCACGCGTGGAAGGTGCTGGCGGGCGTGGGGCTGACGCTGGCCTTCGACTCCGAAGAGGCGATCCCCACCGACTACGATCCGCTCGCGGCGCGCATGGTCGGCATCTCGCGCACCATCACCTCGTCGTCGCTGGGCAGCGATCTGAGCGTCTCGGAGGCTGACATCGCCGACGCGCTCGGGCTGCCGCGCCAGGGGCCGAAGAAGCTCCTCGATTTCTACACCGCCGAGGGGCTCGAGTACGGGCTCGAGCGCTACCGCCTGTTGCCGATGCTGCGGCGCCTGGGGTTCCACAACCTCCACGTGTCGATCGATCGCGTCGCCCCGTACGATCGCGCCCGGGTGCTCGGCACCGACGCCCTCACGGGCAAGGAGAGCGCGCTGATCGAGCTGGAGCTCGAGCGCCGCCGGCTGGGCAACGCCACCTTCCTCTTCGTGAACTGGTTGTCGCTGCGCAACCCGCGCGCTCACTTCAGCAACCTGCGGCCGCAGCTCCCCGGGCAGGAAGTGCCGGGCCTGGGCCTGGCGCGCGAGATGACGCAGATCCTCACCCTGATGGCGAAGCGGCTGATGCTGGAAGGCGTCGCGTTTCGCCCGTCGTGGTTCCACATGGCGTGGGCGGCGCGGCACGACGCGCGTTTCGTCGACCCTCAACGGCAGGGGCGCTTCGAGGCGCTGTGCCGTGACGTGGCGCAGACCTCGCTGCTCGAGGCCACCCGCGCCATCGCCGAGGGCCGGGTGCTGCTCAACGGCCAGCCCTACCGCTGGGAACCCGACGAGATGGTGCGCTGGCGCGACGAGAAGGACATCCCCGACGACGGGCCAGCGATCGTCGAAGCGCGCGAGCGCAGCCACTTCACCCTCACCTGAAGAACCGGGAGCGACCCCATGGGCGTGCCGATGAACGTGCGCATCACCGGGCTGGAATGCCAGCTCACCCACGAGCCGTCAGGGGTGCAGATCCGCACCATTCCGCCGAAGGACAACGGCGGCGACGGCTCGAGCTTTTCGCCGACCGATCTGGTGGGCGCCGCGCTCGCCTCGTGCGCGCTGAGCACCATGGCGATCCTCGCCGCGAAGGAAGGGCTGACCTTCGGCGCTGCGAGCGCGCGCGTCGAGAAGGAGATGGTGGGCCCGCCGCGGCGCATCGGCTCGCTGGCGGTGGTGATCACCATGCCCCGCGAGACGAAGCCCGAGCAGCGCGCGCGCCTCGAAGAGATCGCACGCGGTTGCCCGGTCGCCCGGAGCCTGCACGCGGACGTGCAGATTCCGATGACCTTCGTCTACTGACGCCGCTCAGGTGCCCGTGCGCTGATCGCGGGCGAGATCGTTGGGCACCACCAGGCGCAGCTGCGACGCGGTGAAGCTCTTCGCGTCGACTTCGCGCTCGAGGTACGTGTAACCCGCAAGGCCCGCCTCGTAGACGCGCAAGATCTGGCGCGACTCGTCGAGGGTGATCTTGCCGCCGCGCAGCGCCTGCTCGGTGAAGCCGCGCATCTTCGCGATGAGATCGTCCTTGTTGTAGGCGACGTAGTTGAGCACCTCGGTCACCGTGTCGCCCTCGACGACGCGATCGATGAGGTAGCCGCCGCCGGGCGCGAGCGAGACCTGAATGGTGTGCGTGTCACCGAACAGGTTGTGCAGGTCGCCGAGGATCTCCTGGTACGCGCCGACGAGGAAGATGCCGAGGTAGTACTCGTCGTCGTTGAGCGCGTGGAGCTGGATGTCGTCCTTCACCTCGCGCTTGTCGATGAACTTCTCGATCTTGCCGTCGCTGTCGCAGGTGATGTCGGCCAGCACGGCGCGGCGGGTGGGGCGCTCGGTGAGGCGGTGAATCGGCATCACCGGGAAGAGCTGATCGATCGCCCACGAGTCGGGCAGCGACTGGAACACGCTGAAGTTGCAGAAGTACGTGTCCGACAGCATGTGCTCGAGGTTTTCGAGCTCCTCGCCCATCTCGCCGGTCTCGCGCGCGATGCGCAGCACCTTGTGGCAGATGCTCCAGAAGAGGTTCTCGGCGAGCACGCGCTGCTCGAGGGTGAGGTGGCCGAGCGAGAACAGCGTCAGCGTCTCGTCCTTGTACTCGGCGGCGTCGTGGTAGGTCTCGAGCAGGTTCTTGTTCGTGACGTCACGGAACGCGGCGTACAGGTTCTTCACCACCTGCGGCGCGTTGTCCGGCAAGCGATCGGGCATCGGGGGCACGTCGAAGCCGCTGTTGCCCAGCACCTCGGTCACCAGCATCGCGTGGTGCGCCACCACGGCGCGGCCCGACTCGGACACCAGGTTGGGGTGAGGCACCTGGGCGGCGTCGCAGGCCTCCATCACCGAGAACACCACGTCGTTGGCGTATTCCTCGGTGGTGTAGTTCATCGACGACGCGAAGTTCGTCTGCGAGCCATCGTAGTCGACGCCCAGGCCGCCGCCGACGTCGATGTACTGCAGCGGCGCGCCCAGCCGGCGCACCTCGACGTAGAACCGGCCGACCTCGCGCAGCGCGTTCTTCACGTTGCGGATGTTCGAGATCTGGCTGCCGAGGTGGAAGTGCAGCAGCTCGAAGCAGTCCATCAGGCCCGCCTCGCGCATGAAGGCGATGGCGTCCATCAGCTCGTTCGACGAGAGGCCGAACTTCGAGCGATCGCCGCCCGACGCTTCCCACTTGCCGGCGCCGCGGGTCGAGAGGCGCACGCGCATGCCCAGCCGCGGCTTGATGCCCGTCTTGCGCGCGACCTCGGCGATCAGCAGCAGCTCGGACGGCTTCTCGACGACCATCACCACCTTGCGCCCCAGCTTCGAGGCGTAGAGCGCGGTCTCGACGTATTCCTCGTCTTTGTAGCCGTTGCAGATGACCAGCGCTTCGGGGTCATCGAGCAGCGCCATCACCGCGAGCAGCTCGGGCTTGCTGCCGGCCTCGAGGCCGTACTGGTAGGGGCGGCCGGCGTCGGTGATCTGCTCGGCGACGTAGCGGTGCTGGTTGACCTTGATCGGGTACACCCCGCGGTACTGGCCCTTGTAGTTGTGCTCGCTGATGGCCTTGCGGAAGGCCTCGTTGAGGTGCACCACGCGGTGGCGGAGCACGTCGGTGAAGCGGATCAGCAGCGGCAGGCTGATGCCGCGGCGGCGCACCTCGTCGACCAGCTCCTTGAGGTCGAAGCTCGGCGTGGCCGGGCCGCCCGGGTGCACGCACACGTTGCCCTTGTCGTTGATGCCGAAGTAGCCCGCCCCCCAGTTGCGGATGGCGTACATGTCGTTCGAATCGGCGATGGACCAGCGAGGCTGCGTGGGGTTGGCCATGAGTGCGCGCACTATAGAGAAACGTCCGGAAGATCCAGCATCCGGCCGCTGATCAGTCAGCCTGCGCGGCGAGCCGTTCCAGGTGGCGGCTCATGCGCGGGTCCTGGCTGAGCTCGACGAGCTGGTTGTTCTGCATCAGCGCGCGCACATCGCCCGACTCGAGGGCCTTCTTCCACGCGTCGCCCTGCAGCACCTGGCGGAAGCGCGGGTCCTTCATCAGCGCGGCGTAGTCGGGGTCGTCTTTGAGCTTCTGGGCGGCCTTCGGGTCGCTGGCGAGCTTCGCGGCGAGGGCGAGGTCTTTGGCGCCCGAGAACTGCACCGTCTCGATGAAGTTGAACCGCCGCGAGAGGGCGACGAGCTTCGAGTCTTTGGGGGTGAACGTGTACTTCTTGCCGGCCAGCACGAGGTTGTTCTCGATGAAGGTGGCCGCCGACAGCCCGATCCACAGCGCCACCGCCGTCTTGAGCCCCCCGAGCCCGAAGCCGAGGAAGCGGTCGGCGGTGCGGTTCTCGGGGTCCTTGCCGGCCAGCATTCGCCGGAGCACGGCGGTGAGGATCATCCGCACCAGCAGGTAGATGACGATGAACGAGAGGATCGTCGCGGCGACGATGCCCACGGTGAGGGACGACTGGAGCCCCCTGGCCACGCCCTCGCCGAAGAACCGCCCCGCGGGCGCCGCGGCGATCACCGCGCCCACGCCGGCGAGCGCTTGCGCGACCTGTTTCGCGAAGCCCGAGAAGGCGCCCCACAGGGCAAAGAGGGCCACCAGCCCCAGGACGATGAGATCGAGCGTCACTTGATCATGAACGAGGAGCCGCCCTTGCGCTGCTCCTCGAGCTTCTTCTGGCACTCGACCAGCTTCTCTTTGAAGCGGGTGGCGCCGGGTTCGTAGGTGAGCCCCATCTTGAAGCCGCGCTCCGCGCCGGCCCAGTTCTGCTTCTCGTAGTCGGCCATCGCGGCCTTGAAGAACGGGCGCGACTTGGGGTGGGTGCCGAACTCTTCTTCCTGCGTCTTGCGCGCTTCGGCCTTCAGCTCGGACTCGGTGGCCTCGGTGTAGCGGAGCTTGTTCGCGCGCTCGGCGCCGGTGACGTCAGCGAGGTACTTCTTCCGCTTCGCGTCGTCGCGGAGCACGTAATACGCCTCGGTGATGCGCCGGTAGATCGCCCCGATGTCCGACTTCACCTGCGACTCGGGCAGGTGGAAGAAGCGGTCGGGGTGGTAGGTGCGGCTCTCGCGGTAGAAGGCCTTCTTGATGTCGCCGGGCGTGGCGGTCTGCGCGAGCCCGAGCGCCTCGAAGTAGTCGACCGCGTCGAGCCCCTCAGCCAGCTTGTGCAGCTCGGCGCCCTGCTGTTCGGAGATGGTCTCGACCGCACCGGAGGTGGGCAGCGGGCTGGGGCGCGCCACGGCGACCGGCGCAGGCGCGACGGGCCGGGCGACGGCGGGCGGCGGCGGGGCGATCGCGTTCTGCGACGGCGGGCGCGCGACGGGCGGCGCGGGCGGGACGATGGCCGGCGGCGTCGGCGGCCTCGCGATGGGCTGGCTCGGCGGCCGCGCCACCGCGGGGCTGGTGACCGGCGTTCCCGGCGTGCCCGGCGTGCGGACCGGCGCGGGTGCCATCGTCGGAGGCCGCGCGACGGGCGCCGTCGCTGGGGGCGCGATCACCGGCATCGCGGGCCGAGGCGGCGCGGAGATGGCCGGCGGCGCGATCACCGGCATGGCGGGCCGAGGCGGCGCGGAGACGGTCGGCGGGGCGATCACCGGCATTGCGGGCCGGGGCGGGGCGGGCGGCGCCGCGGTGATCGGCGTGGGCACCGCCGGGGCGATCACCGGCATGACCGGCCGCGGCGCGACGGCGGGCGGCACCGAGGCGGAGCTGGTGCGCGGCGGCGCGCCCGGTGTGGTGGTGATGGGCGCGAAGGGCTTCGGGGCTGACGCGGTGACCTGCGGCACGGCCGGCTTCGGCGCCACGGCCGGGGCGACAGCCGGCAGCGGACCCGACGGCGGTCGCGCGGGGGGGGCGGAGGGCGGGGCGATCGGCGCAGCGGTCACCCGCGGCAACGGGCGCGCCGGTGGGATCGCTGGGGGCTTGCCGTTGTTATCGTCCGTTGCCATCGCTGGAGCGTCTCACCGCGCGGCGGGGAGATCCTTGTGGTTGGCCAGCTGCACCTGGCGGTTGGCCTGCATGGACTTCTGAATGTCACCTTCGGACAAGCCCGACGAGAGGCTGATGGTGGTCGAGGTGCGCTGCCCGGTCTCCTCGTCGGCGGCCTGTACGTTGACGATGCCGTTGGAGTCGATCTCGAACGTCACGTCGATCTTCACCTCGCCGCGGTAGCCGATGCGGAAGCCGGAGAACTCGAACTCACCGAGCAGCTCGCACTCGTCGGCGCGGTTCGACTCGCCCTGGTACACGCGGATCTTCACCTTGTCCTGGCCGTCGCGGCTGGTGGTGAAGGTCTTCGACTTCTCGATGGGGATGGGGGTGTTCTTCTCGATGATCTTCTCGGTGAAGCCGCCCACGGTGCCGATGCGCAGCGACAGCGGGGTGACGTCGACGAGGAAGGTCTCGGTCGCCTTGTCGAGCAGCGCGTGGGCCTGCAGCGCGGCGCCGAGCGAGACGACCTGATCGGGGTCGACGCCTTCCATCGGCTCCTTCTGGAAGTAGTGCTTCACCGAGTTGCGGATGATCGGGAGCCGGGTGGGGCCGCCGACGAGGATCACCGCGTCGACGTCGGCCACGGTCATGCGCGCGCTCTGGAGCGACTCGTCGGTCACCTTGAAGGTGCCCTGCACGAGGTCCATCACCATGCGGTTGAACTGATCGGCGGTCAGGCGGCCCTGGAGATCGAGCACCTTGCCGTTGGTGTCCTGGCAGATGCCGGGGCAGAGGATGTCGGCGACGCCGTTCTGCCCGACCTCGATCTTCGCGCGCTCGGCCGCTTCCTTGAGCATCTGCAGGCAGAAGCGGTTCTGGCGGAGATCGAGCTTGGTGCGCGCCAGGAAGTCCTCGGCGAGCCAGTTCATGATGCGATCGTCGAAGTCGTCGCCGCCGAGGTAGGTGTCGCCGGCGGTGGAGAGCACCTCGAAGACGTCCTTGCCGATCTCCAGCACCGAGACGTCGAAGGTGCCGCCGCCGAGATCGTAGACGGCGACGCGCTGGTTGACGTCTTTGCCGAAGCCGTAGGCGAGCGCCGCGGCGGTGGGCTCGTTCAAGATGCGCAAGATGTCGAGCCCGGCGATGCGGCCCGCGTCTTTGGTGGCCTGGCGCTGGTTGTCGTTGAAGTACGCGGGCACCGTCACCACGGCCTTCGTCACCGGCTGACCGAGGTAGCTCTCGGCGATCGCGCGGAGCTCCTTGAGCACCAGCGCCGAGATCTCCGGCAGCGAGTAGGTCTTGCCGCGCGCCTGAATGCGCACCGAGTTATTCGGGCCCTCGACGATGGTGTACGGCATCACCGTCGTCGCCTTCTTCACCTCGTCGGAGAAGAAGAAGCGGCCGATGAGGCGCTTGGCCGAATAGACCGTGTTCTCGGCGTTGGTGATGATGTTCTTCTTCGCCGCGTTGCCGACGAGCACGCTTCCGTCTTCGAGGAAGGACACGCAGGACGCGTGCGTGAGCTCGCCCCACTCGTTGGGGATGACAGTGGGCTGGCCGTCGATGACTGCGGAAACACACGAGTACGACGTGCCGAGGTCGATGCCGACCGCGATTTCGGACATGACGACAAAGTTACCGTGTTTCTCCGCCCTGCGCTCACTTCCCGACAGCGGAAGTGGCGGCGCCCTCGCGGTGTTGAGAGGCTCAGGGTGGCCGATTACTGGAGTACTCCGATGTCGCACGTTCTCGCCCTCATCACGCAGGATGCCGCGCTGGTCCGCTGCGAGCTGGACCGCGTTCGTCAGGGGTTGCCGCCCGAGCCCGGGAGCGTCGTGGGGGTGGGCGGGTGGCAGGACGGGCAGGTGGTGCAGCGCCGGTATGGCGCCGGCGTGCCGCTGACCGAAGCGTGGGAAGCGCCCGATTCCGAGGTGGTGATGCTCGCCAGCCGGGTGCTGGGCGTCGGGCAGAACATGGAGCACTCGGCGCAGCCCTTCCGCTTCCGCCAGTGGCTCTTCGCGGCGGCCGGCACGCTCGAGAAGGCCGAGGCGGTGCGCGAGCGGCTGTGGGAAGAGCTGCCGGAATTCCTCCAGGGGACCGTGCGCGGTCCGACCTGGGAAGAGGCCGCCTTCGCGCGGTTCCTCGCCGAGCTGCGGGAGATCGGCCGCATGGAAGATCCCCAGCTCGACGCGATCACCGCCGCCAGCCGTCTGGGGGCGTGCGCCCGGGCGATCGACCAGGTCTCCGGAGGCGTGGGCGTGACGGGCCGGCCGGGCTTCGCGCTGGTCGCCAGCAATGGCCGTCTGGTGGTGGCGACGCGGCGAGGGGGCCAGGCGCTGTCGTACGCGCTGCTCGAGGGCACCGCCGAGTGCGCGCGCCACGAGCTGACGGCGCAGGCCCGCGACGGCGAGTCGTTGGTGCGCGATCACCGCCGTCGGCGCTCGGTGGTGGTGGCGTCGATCAACGCCGAGGGTTGGGTGCCGCTGCCCGACGGGGCGACGCTGGCGGTCGATCGCCGCCTCACCGCGACGATCAAGTAGTGCTCAGACCCGGCCGAAGAAGCTCGCGTCGAGGATCTTGATCAGCAGGTTGGCCAGCGCGTGAAACAGCGCGGGCGCGACGATCGAGTTGCTGCGCTCCCGCATCCACCCGAAGAGCAGCGCGGGGAAGAACACGCCCAGCCGCCACACCTGGAAGATCGCCAGGTGTCCGAGCGCGAAGAGCACCGCCGTCACCCAGAAGGCCGGACCCAGGCGCGCGCCGAGGAAGAGCCGCCCCTTCGGCCACAGGTCGCGAAGCCGGGTCTGGATGTAGCCGCGGTAGAAGAACTCCTCGGGGAGCGCGACCACGAAGACGTCGTCGATCACCCACTCGGTGAAGCGATCGGGCAGGCGGAACTCGAAGTGCGGCGCGCCGGTGTACGGGGTCAGCAGGCGCACCCACTCGGCGGGGAACTGCGGCCACGCCCAGGTGAAGGCCACGTAGCCGGCGATGAAGAGCGGGAACACCAGCGCCGACATCGCGAGGAAGAAGCGCAGATCTTTGCCGAGCTGCCGCATCGAGAGCCCGTAGTCGGGCCAGTCTTCGCCGCGGTGCTGCACGGCCATCAACGGCAGGTAGAGGAAGCCGACGGTGGCGACGATCTTCGCGGCGGGCCGGTAGAAGATGAAGGCCAGCACCACCGCGCCGAACAGCACCGCCCACACCATCAGCGCTTCATGGGCCGCGTTCTTCGGCAGCCACCCCGGCCGGGCTGGACGGTGCGTCGTTTCCACGTCAGCGGCGGGTGGTCTCGAGGAGCTTCTTCAGCATCGCGTGACGCTGGTGGAGCTGCAGGTTGAGCGGGTCGATCTGCAGCGCGCTCTCGCAGGCGTCGAGCGCTTCCTTCGCCTGGCCCTTCTGCTCGTAGCCCTTCGATGCGAGGAACTTCACGTGCGCGGAGCCGGCGGCGCTGGGGTGCTCGGCGAGGTATTCCTGGCGCAGGCGCTCGAGATCGAGGGGCCCCAGACCTCCGAGGATGCAGCGGGCGATGCCCTTCCAGTTGCCGCGATTGGCGTCGTAGCGCGCGCGGGGGCCGGGGTTGCTCAGCGCGTCGCGGGCGGCGCGCACGCGGTTGAGGGCCGACTCGAGCTGGGCCGCCTCGGTGGGCTTGAGCGTCTTCTTGAGGAGCTCGGTGAGCTGACCGATCGCCTCCGCGCAGCGGGCGCGAACCTCTTCCATGTCGGCTGCGGGCTGAATGGCGAGCACCACGTAGTGATCGCCGTTGATGCGATCGCGGTACTTCGAGAGCAGCGCCTCGATGGTCTGGTTGTTGACCGTCGCGGCCGGCGCCCTGGGCTGCACCGGGAGCCCCTGCACCACGCGGTTGAGGTCGTCGCGCAGGGCGGGGGTGACGTCGATGAACTGCACGCCGAAGCCGGGCGACATGCTCCACGCCTTCGCCTGATCGGCCGGCACGTGGCGCACCACCTCGGCCAGCAGGTCCATGTTCCCGGCGGAGGGGATGGTGATCTTCACGCGCGAGAAGACCGCCGGCAGCTCGCCGGTGGTCGAGAGGAACATGCCGCCCTTCGAGATGTCGTTGCACTGCAGCGTGCCGAGCACGGTGCCGTCGAGCCGGGAGACGACGGCGTCGAAGCGGGCGGTGTGGCGCGGCTGAGGCTGGGTGGTGGCGGGCGAGGGCTGGGCCGGCTTGGGTGGAGGCGGCGGGGGCGCGACGATCGCCGGGGTGACGATCGCCGGCGCGACGGGGCTGCTGCGCAGGGCGGCCTCGAGCGCGAGCGCGAACTCGGTGGCGGTCTGGAAGCGCTCGGCGGGGTCCTTCGACATCGCCCTGGCGATCGCCTCGCCCCACGCGCGCGGGACGGCGGGGTTGACCTCGTGCGCGGGCTTGGGGTTCTGGCTGCGGTGCGCGACGAGCAGGTCGGTCAGCCCACGCTGCGGGAAGGGGAGCCGGCCGGTCGCCAGCAGCCACGAGATGCAGCCCAGCGAGTAGATGTCGCTGCGGCCGTCGACGGGCGCCGAGTTGGCCTGCTCGGGCGACATGAACTCCGGGGTGCCGACGATCAGGCCCGCCGCGGTGTTGGTCGTCGAGCGCTCGCTGTCGAGCAGCTTCGCGAGGCCGAAGTCGAGCACCTTGACGAAGTTCTCCTGCCGGCCGCGCTTGATGAGGAAGATGTTCTCGGGCTTGAGATCGCGGTGGACGATGCCCGCCGAGTGCGCCGCCTGCAGCGCGTCGCAGACCTGCACCAGAATGGGAATGGAGACGGACGCAGGGACGGGCTGCGTCATCAGGTAGTTGAGGGGTTTGCCCTCGAGGAACTCCATCACCAGGTAGTAGCGGTGCGGCGGCACCACGTTCATGTCGAAGATGTTGACGATGTTCTCGTGGCCGATGAGGTTGACCGCGCGGGCCTCGGCGTAGAACCGGGCCACCAGCCCCTCGTCGGACGCGAGCTTCTCCTGCAGCACCTTGATGGCGACCCGGCTGCCGATGACGGTGTGTTCGCCGAGGTAGACGGTCCCCATCCCACCCCGGCCGATCACCTTCGTGATCCGGAAGGATCCGAGGGTCGAGCCCACAATTGCGTCGCCCGTCTGCATCGTCATTGGACCGCGACGGACTTTAGACGACTGGCCGGGCCCGCGAGGGACGAAATGCGGTCAGCCGCGGTGAATCGCCGCACGGAAGCCCTTCACGTCCTTGGTGTTGACCACGTCGCCCTTGCGCGCCCAGCCGCGCCGCGCAGACGCCACGGCGTACGGGAGGTGCATCGACAGCTCGTGCACCGAGTGGGCGTCGGTGCTGATCACCAGCTTGAGGCCGCGCTCGAGCGCCTTGCGCACGTTCTCGGCGGCGAGGTCCATGCGATCGGGGCAGCCGTTGACCTCGATGGTGATGCCCTTCTTCGCCGCCTTGTCGAGGATCTCTTCCATGCGCATCGGGGCCGCCTCGCGCTTGAGCAGCAGCCGGCCGGTGGGGTGACCCCAGATGTGGAGATGCGGGTTGTCGAAGGCCCTCAGCACCCGCCTGGTCATCGCGTCTTCGTCCTGCGAGTACCGCTGGTGGATCGACCCGATCACCACGTCGAGCTGCTCGAGCACCGAGTCGGGGTAGTCGAGCGAGCCGTCTTCGAGGATGTCGCTCTCGATGCCCTTGAGCAGGGTGATGCCCTTCACCTTTTCCTGCACCGCGTCGATCTCGTCCCACTGGGCCTTGAGGCGATCGAGGGTGAGGCCGCCGGCGTAGTTCGAGGTCTGCGAGTGCTCGGTGACGGTGAAGTACTTGTAGCCGAGCGCTTTGGCCGCCTTGACCATGTCCTCGAGCGAGTCGCGGCCGTCGCTCCAGGTGGAGTGGGCGTGCACGTTGCCGCGCAAGTCATCGGCGGTGATCAGATCGTCGGGCAGGGTGTGCTTCAGCGCCGCTTCGATCTCTCCCCAGTCTTCGCGCAGCTCGGGCGGCACGTACTGCATGCCCAGCAGCGCGTAGAGGTCCTTCTCTTCCTTGATCGGCAGCTTCTCTTCGGCGCCCTCGTGCTTGGCGGTGCCCTTCTTCACCGGGTCGCTGGCGTGCGCGCCCATGCGGAACACGCCCCACTCCGAGATGGTGAGGCCCTTCTCGAGCGCCATGCTGCGCAGGCGAATGTGGTGCGCCTTCGAGCCGGTGAAGTGGTGCAGCGCCGAGGCGAAGTCTTCGTCTGGCAGCACGCGGAGATCGACCTGGAGATCGGTGTCTTTGAGCCGCACCGAGGCCTTCGACTCGCCCGCCCCGATCGTCTCGGCGACCAGGGGGAACGAGAGGAAGTGTTTGAACACCGGCTCGGCTGCGGGCGCCGAGGCGATGATGTCGACGTCGGCCACCGTTTCGCGCTGGCGACGCACCGAGCCGCCGAGGCTGGCGCGGATCACCCCGGGGGCCTGCTTCACCCACTCGAGCAGCGCCTGCGCCTGTTCCTGCACGTCGCCCAGGCGCTTGCGCCCACCCGCCGCGAAGGTCCGGCGGGCCACCGCGATGCCGGCCAGCAGCTTCTCTTCGGTCTTCAGCCCGAAGCCCTTCAGATCGCGGACCTTGCCGTCTTTGCAGGCCTGCTCGAGCTCGTCGATCGAGCCGACCTTGAGCTGCTCGAAGAGCGCCTTCGCCTTCTTGGGCCCGAGGTCCTGCACGCTCATCAGCTCGAGGATCTTCGGGGGGTAGGCGGCTTTGAGCTCCTCGAGGGCGCTCATTTTTCCGTGGGTGACGAGGTCTTCGATCTTCGCCGCGATGCTCTCGCCGATGCCCGGCAACGAGGTCAGGCGCTTCTGGGCGACGATGGCCTGGAGATCTTCGGTCAGCCCCGCGATGCGCTCGGCGGCGAGATCGTACGCGCGCGTCTTGAACGAGTTCTCGCCCTTGAGCTGCAGGTAGGCGCTCATGTCCTGCAGCGCTTTGACGACGGTGCTCTTTTCGACGGGCGTCATGGGGCTCTCATAGTCGCAGTTTTGCGCTAGGTGGTGCGGCCGTGAGTGACGTGAAGCGAATCAAGCTGGGCGCGGCCGATCTGCAGGAGGGCGAGCTGCGGGGTTATGCGGTGGGAAAGCGGAACGTGCTGGTCGCGTGCGTGGGCGGAAAGTTCAAGGCCCTCGACGACTGGTGCAACCACGCGGGCTGCCTGCTCAGCGGGGGCCGGCTGGAACAGAACATGGTGGTGTGTCCGTGCCACGAGATCGGGTTCGATCTCGACAGCGGCAAGAACGTGACGTCCCCCGGCGTGGCTGACGATCAGCCCGCGTTTCCCACCGAAGTCGAAGACGGCCAGCTGCTCGTCGTCGGCTTCCCCACGGAGTGAAGTGATGGCCCACGACGGACACGATCACCACGATCACGATCATCACCACCACCACGACGATCACCATCACCACGGGCACGCGGAGAACGCAGTCGGCACCTGGGTGGTGACCTGCTCCGACACCCGCACCGCGCAGACCGACGAGGGCGGGGCGTTGGCGAAGACGCTGATCGCCGGCGCCGGGCACACCGTGCTGGGCAGCGAGCTGGTGCGCGATCAGTCCGAGGCGATCACCGCGGCGCTCGAGCACGCGCTGGAGCACGGCGCGCGGTGCGTGATCTTCACCGGCGGTACGGGCGTCGGGCGGCGTGACGTCGCCGTCGAGACGCTCGAGCCGAAGTTCGAGAAGCGCCTCGAGGGCTTCGGTGAGCTGTTCCGCATGCTCTCGTTCCAGCAGGTCGGCTCGGCAGCGTGGCTGTCGCGCGCGACGGCGGGCGTGGTGAAGGGCGCGCTGGTGTTCGCGCTGCCTGGCAGCCCGAAGGCGGTCTCGCTCGCGCTCGAGAAGCTGGTGTTGCCGCAGCTCGGCCACGCGGTGCGGGAGATGCTTCGCTGAAGCCTGCGCTCTCGCCGCGGCGGGCGGCGCTGCTCAAGCCGTTGCTCGACGCGTTCGTCGAGTCGCGCCCGGTGGAAGAGCGCATCAAGGCCGACCCGGTCGAGTTTCCGCATCGCTACGACGACCCGCGTGACGTGGAGACGGTGGCGCTGCTCTCGGCGTCGCTGGCGTACGGCCGCGCCGATCTCTTCAAGCCGAAGATCGCCGGCATCTTGCAGGGCCTGGGGCCGCGCCCCGCGAAGGCCATCGCCGCGCTCGACGTGAAGGGCGCGCGCGCGCTGCTCGACGGCTTCGTCTACCGCTTCAACCTGCCAGCCGACGTCGCGGTGCTGTTGCTGGGCATGGGCGCGCAGCTGAACACCCACGGCTCGCTCGAGGCGGCGTTCCTCGCGGGGCGCACCGGTGACTGGCAGCACGCGCTGGCGAAGTTCGCGCACGGCATCCGCGCCGCGGCGCCCGAGCGGGAGATCGTCCGCCACCTGGGGCCGACGCGCGGGCTGCACCACCTGCTCCCCTTCGCCGAGGCGGGCGCAGCGAAGCGGCTCAACCTCTACCTGCGGTGGATGGTGCGCAGCGCAGACGCGATCGACTTCGGGGTGTGGAAGCGCGTGTCTCCCGCGGACCTGATCATTCCCCTCGACACCCACGTGATGCGCATCTCGCGGTGGCTGGGCCTCACCACGCGCAGCACCATCGGGTGGGCGACGGCGGAGGAGGTGACGGCGTCGCTGCGGCTCCTCGACCCGTCAGACCCCGTTCGTTACGACTTCGCGCTCTGTCACTACGGCATGAGCGGCGCGTGCCCGGTGAAACCGGTGCGGTCGAACTGCGCGGCGTGCCCGCTCGAGGCGCAGTGCGTGAACGGCGCTCACGGCGCGCGCAGGCCGAAGATCTCGCGCAGCCGCTGAAGCACCTTGCCCGACGCCGGCCCCGCATCGTGGGCGGTGGACGAGGTGGCTTCGGCGAGCCGGGCTTTGCGCTCCTCGATCAGCGCGGCGATCTGCGCGAGCCGCTCGGGGTTCTGCGCGAGGTGACGGGCGAAGACCTCGCGGCCCATCTCCAGCAGCACGCAGTCTTCGAGGGCCACCACCGTCGCGGTGCGGGGCTCGCCGGTGAGCAGCGACATCTCTCCGAAGGCGGCGCCGCGCTCGAAGGTGGCGATCTCCTTCGGCGGGGTGCCCACGCGCACCGACAGCCGGCCCGAGACGACGACGTAGAACGTGGTGCCCTGCCGGCCCTCGGTGATCACCTCTTCGCCGGTGCCGAACTTCCGCTCGACGGCCGACTGCGACAGGCCGCGGGCCTCCTCGAGGGGGAAGGGCGCGAAGAGCGGCAGGCGCATGATGAGCTCGATGTCGGGCTCGGCCTTCGGCTTCTCGGCGCGCAGGTGCACCACGCGCTGGGGGAAGGGGATCTCGATGCCGTCGCGCCCGAAGCGGTACCAGAGCCGGCTGAGGAGCTCGTCGGTGACATGCGGCTCCGACTCGTAGTCGGCCACGTAGAAGCGCATCAGGTAGGTGACGGCGCTGTCGCCGAAGTTCGAGACGCGCACCCACGGGGCGGGGTCCTTCAGCACCAGCGGCGCCTCGCGCAGCGTCTCGGCCGCCTCGGCCTTCACGTAGTTGGGCGCGGCGTCGTAGCTGGCGCCGAACTCGAGATCGATCGCCACCGGCTTCTGCTCACTCGAGAAGTTGGTGACTTGCTCCTTCGCGATCAGCGAGTTGGGGATGGTGATCACCTCGCGGCGCGGAGTCTCGATGCGCGTCGAGCGCCAGGCGATCTGCACCACCCGGCCTTCTTTCTCGCCGACGCGGATGTAGTCGCCCACGTTGAACGGCGCCTCGAGCTGCAACGAGAGCCCGCTGAACAGGTTGCCCAGGGTGTCCTGCAGCGCGAAGCCGAGCACCAGCGACAGCACCGCCGAGGTGCCGAGCAACGTGGTGATGTCGATCTTGAGCTGCGTCTTCAAGATCGGGATGGCGACGATGACGTAGAGGACGAAGTCGAGCACGTCGCGGTGGATCTTCGCGGCAACGGCGCGGGTGACCCGGCGGCGCAGCCAGAAGATCGTCGCCGCGCCGATGCGCGTCATGCCGAACGCGTACGCGAGGATCCACGAGACGCGGAGGTAGCCGTGCCAGTCGGCCGGCTCGAGTGCCTCGAGCCAGAAGCCGTTCATGCGCAGCAGCAGGTAGATGCCCAGCCAGCGCGCGCCGACCCGCAGGTCCTGCCGGTGGTGCTCGTCTTTCGTCAGCCGCGAGATGACGATCACCGCGAGGAACGCGACGAGGCCCAGCACCAGCGCGAGGTTTCCCTGGACGAAGACGTTCAAGTTCATGGCTGAAGGGCGCGGGCACCATAACCAAACGGCGTTGTACGCGTGGGGCCAAGAGGGTACGCCGCGCCCATGGCGGACTACCTCATGCCGGGCATGGCCGCGGCCATCGGCGTCGGCATCTCGTTCTGGCTCCAGGGCCAGCGAAACAAGAAGATCAACGCGCAGCTCGAGCCGGTGCTCCGGGCGAAGGGGCCGCAGACGCTGCACGGCCTCGCCGAAGCAGTCGGCATGAACACCTTCATGGGCCGCGGGCGCGTGGTGCTCGGGCTCAACGAGCTGATCCAGGCTGGCAAGGTGGCGGTCACCGACGCACCGCCGGGCACGCCGCAGCTCGAGAAGGTGAAGTTCATCACCTACCGCTGGGTGCAGCCGTGACGCTGGCGGCCGTGCAGGGGCAGACCCACGCCATCGCCGCGCTCGAGGCGGGGCTCGCGAAGCACCAGGTGCACCACGCGTGGCTGTTTCACGGACCCGACGGCGTGGGCAAAGAGCTCGCGGCGATGGGTCTGGCGCAGGCGCTGGTCTGCACCGAGCAGCCGTGGGTCGGCTGCGGCACGTGCGCGGCATGTACCCGCGCGGCGAACCGCAACCACCCCGACGTGACGTGGGTGATGCCCGAGGCCGAGCAGGTCGAGCGCGGCATCTCGGGGCGCAGCGACTTCTCGGCGACGCCGTCGCGCGACATCCGCATCGAGCAGATCCGCAAGCTGCAGGAGCGCCTCGCCTTCCGCGCCCTCGAGGCGCCGCACAAGGTGGCGCTGCTGGTGACCGCGCACGCGATGAACCAGCCGGCGCAGAACGCGCTGCTCAAGACGCTGGAAGAGCCGCCGCGCGACACGGTGATCATCTTGATCTCGTCCGCGCCCGACAAGTTGCTGCCCACCATCCGCAGCCGCTGCGCGAAGGCCGCGTTCGGGCCGCTGTCGGTCGACTTCATCGCCCAGAAGGTGAAGGCGGCGGCGAAGAAGAAGGACGCGGTCGACGACGTGCTGGCACGGCAGATCGCCGAGATGGCGTCGGGCAGCCTCGCGCGCGCGCTGGCGCTCGACCCCGCGGCGTTGCTGCGCCGCAAGGAGATCATCGAGGCCTTCGAGAAGCTCTCGCCCGACGACGCGAGCGGGTGGATCTCGCTGGCCGAGGTGCTCGGTGAAGATCGCCCGACCGCCGAAGCGGCGCTCGACGTCTTGCAGGTGTGGTTCCGCGACGTGGCGCTGGCGCAGGTCGGCGCGACCGGGCTGGTGAACGCCGATCTGAGCGCGCTGGCCACCGAGGCCATCGAGCGCGTCTCTCCGGCGCGGCTGCAGCGGCGCACCGGGTTGATCGACGAGGCGCGCAACGCCATCACCCAGCGCAACGGCTCGGTGCGGCTGCAGCTCGAGCGCATGTTCGTCGAGATGTTCACGGCATGAGCGTCGAGAGGCGCTGGCCGGCCCCGTGGAAGATCGGGATGCTCTCGGCGCTGTACTTCGCGCAGGGGCTGCCCTTCGGGTTCCAGTCGAACGCGCTGCCGCTGTATCTGCGCGAGCTCGGGCTCTCGTACACCCAGGTGGCGCTCGCGCGGGCGCTGGCGCTGCCGTGGGCGCTCAAGGTGTTGTGGGCCCCGCTGGTCGATCGCTTCGGCTCGTCGCGCTTCGGGCGCCGCAAGTCGTGGATCGTGCCGATGCAGGTGTTGCTGGCGACGACCTGCGTGGTGGCGGCGTTCTTCCCGCTCTCGAACGACACGCTGATCCCCTTCCTGGGGTGTGTGCTGGCGATGAACCTCTTCGCCGCCACGCAGGACATCGCGGTCGACGGGCTGGCGGTCGATCTGCTCGACAAACGCGAGCTGGGCGCGGGCAACGCGGCGCAGGTGGTCGGCTACAAGGTCGGCATGATCACCGGCGGCGGGCTGCTGGTGGCGCTCGCGGCGAAGGCCGGTTGGAGCTCGTTGTTCCTCTCGATGGCGCTGTTGTGCCTGCTGGCGATGGCCGCGGTGCTCTTCGTGAAGGAACCGGCGCCGGTGGAAGTGGCGGGCGTGAAGCGGCTGGGGTGGAAGGAGCTGTTCTCGCGCATCAGGCAGCTCCTGGCGCGGCCCGGGGTGGGGTGGCTGCTGCTCGCGGTCGCCAGCTACAAGATGGGCGAGACGCTGGCCGACGCGATGTTCGGGTTGTGGATGCAGGACGTCCACCACATCCCCAAGGAGCAGATCGCCTTGTGGCTGGGCACCTGGGGCGTGGTGTTTTCGCTGGCGGGCTCGTTCGTCGGCGGGGTGCTGGCGACGCGCGCGAAGCTGAAGACCGCGGTGCTGATCGCCGCCGGGCTCCGGGTGATCCCCCTCGCGCTGCAGTGGGCGCTGGTCGCCGGCTTCGCATCGCCGACGGCCCAGACGGTGGTGCCGCTGACGTGCGCCGAGCACTTCTTCGGCGGCATCCTCACCACCACCATGTTCGCGCTGATGATGTCATCGGTGGACCGGCGCATCGGCGCGACGCACTTCACGCTGCTGGCGACCATCGAGGTGATCGGCAAGTCGGTGCCGGGCCTGGCGAGCGGCAAGCTGGTGGACCTGGTGGGTTTCTCGCCGGTGTTCGCCGCGTCGGTGGTGCTGTCGGTGGCCTTCCTGTTGGTGGTGCCGTTGGTGCCCGCGCCGGTGACCACCGCCGACGAATAGTGTGCGGTTGCGAAGGGCGATTTCCGAGCGGCTGTGTGGCTGATTGGTGCGGCGCAACAAAAATGCCTGTGCTCCGCACCATCTTCGACTAGGGAGCGCCACCCATGAGCGCTCCCGCCACCCTCAACGCCCCGCCCGCCGTCTTCGGTGAACCCACGCCGCTCGGCCTGCTCGGCCTGTCGATCGGTTGCGCCGCGTTGATCCCCATCGCGTTCGGCTGGTTCCCCACCGACCCGACGAAGTTCCCCATGTTCTTCAAGACCGCGGCCTGGTTCTGCCTGCTGTTCGGCGCGGGTGGTCAGTTCCTCGCTGGCGTGATGTCGCTGGCGAACAAGAACACCCTGGGCGGCACGCTGCTGACCACCTTCAGCTTCAACTGGGTGATGAACTGGTGGGCGCTCGACGAAGCGGCGGCCGGGCGCGCGGCCGACCCGTCGATCGTGCTCTCGGTCGACGTCGCCTTCATCCTCATCTTCCTGGTGCTGACGTACGCGTTCGGCTTCTTCTCGAAGCTGCTCTTCTTCTTCCTGCTCGACATCGACGTGCTCTACGTCTTCCGCATCGCGAAGCACTTCGCCGCGCCGGGCTCGGGCACCTTGAACGCGCTGAACCTCGGGGTGGGCGTGTCGACGATCGTGCTGATGGCGATCGCGCTCTACATCTCGTTCGCGCTGCTGGTGAACCCGTCGGCAGGTCGCGCGGTGTTCCCCACCTCGGGCCCGATGTTCAAGCCGACGCCGCCGCCCGCGGTGTGAGTGTGCTCAGAGCTTGAGGCCCGCGCCGCGGTAGCCGAGCGCGAGGCCGAAGGTGGTGCTGTCGAGCGTGCCCGCCGGCAGACCCCGCATCGAGGCGACGTCGAGGTGATCGAGCTGCACCCGAGCGCCGATGGTGAAGGCGCCGACGCCGAGATCGAGCGAGAACTGGTGGCGCACCAGCACCTCGTCGGTGCCCTGCGGGGGAATCGCCAGCCACGCGAGCTTCGCGCCCATCGACGGCGAGCCGTACGCGAGGTGCGCGCCCGCGGTGAAGGCGCCGGCCAGGGTCCACGAGCGGGCGCCGCTGCCTTCGATCTGCAGCCCGCCCACCAGGCCGAGCCGCAGCCCGAGCGTGCCGAACATCAGCGGCGGCGGTGACAGCACGTAGCGCGCGCCGAGCCGCGTGGTGAGCCACAGCTTGGCGGGGTCGCCTGCGTCGCTCGAGCTGCGCTGATCTCGCAGCGCGCCGTTGGCGTACGCCTCGCTGCGCATCAGCCCGAGCGAGAACTCGCCCTCGAGACCGAACATGCCTCCGAGGCCAGTGGGGGCGGCGATGGCGGCGAAGTCGATCGCCACTTCACCACCGCCCTGTGTGTAGTCGCCCTGCGCGCTCGTCTTGCCCACCACGTACTGCCCTCGCCCCAGCACGCTGAAGACGCTGGCGCCGGTATGCCCGGTGACCACCACGCGCTCGTCGTTGAGCGGGCCATCGAGCTTGAGGTCGAGCGCCGCCGCGAGCGAGCTGGTCAGGGCCAGCGCCACCACCAGCACCCTCACAGCCGCACCCCCGCGACGAGCTGCCCGCCGAGCTTGCCGTCGGTGAAGCCGAAGCCCCCGAGGATCGCCTGTGCGCGGATCATCACCCGGTCGGTCGCGTACAGCTCGAGGCTCAGCTTCAGCGGGCTCGAGACCACCCGGCCCTCGGCGCGCAGCTCGGCCTCCGTCTTCAGGAGGTAGTCGAACGAGAGGAAGTTGAAGATCCACTCCACGCTCGCAGCGGCGAAGCGCCCGAGCGGAACGATCAGCCGGCCCAGCAGCCCACCCGACGCGTAGTACAGGTACTTGTCGTTCACCCCGCTGCCCGGTGGGGGCGGCACGCGCACGTTCGCGAGGTGGAAGCCGACGTCGAGCACCACCGGCATGCGCCCGAGCTGGAACAGCTCCCCTTGCGCGCCGATGGCGAACTCGTAGCCCGCACCGCCGGTGACGCCGCGGTTCCACCCGAGGAAGTTGTCGGCGTAGACGGTGAGGTCCATCCACGTGATGCCTGAGACGCCGCGCCGGAACTCGTCTTGTTCCTTCTCGAGCTGCTCGGGTGTCTTGAGCACCGTGACGTCGGCGGTGGTGGTGGTGGTGACGGTGTTGCCGTTCACCTCGCGCGTCTGCTTGACGTTGTCGACGCGCACGGCGCCGAAGGCCTGCACCACGTTGCCGAACAGGCCGACCAGCAGGGCCGAGAGCACGCCGCTGCGCTCGCGCACCGTGACGCCGGTCACCGGCACCGTGGGCACCCCGGGGGAATGGATGAGGCCGCCGCCGCCGACCACGAAGCCGACCTCGTAGAGGAACGGCGTGCGCGCGAGCAGCGAGGTGCCATGCCAGTTCTCTTCGAAGAACGACGGCGCGACGGCCTGCACCCCTGCGTCTACCACGCCACCATCTGCGTCTTGCGCGCGCGCCCCCGAGGCGATCGCCACGAGCACCAACATCACGAGTCGGGTCACGCCCGCGAGCGTAGCCGCGACTGGTTGGAACTCATTGCACGTTCATCACCTTCACCGCGTCGCCGTCGTCGGTGATCACCGTGGTGCCGGTCGGCTTGAGCGGCCCGTCACCCATGGCGAAGGTCACCACGCGAGCCAGCGGCGCTCCGTTGAAGGTGCCACGAACGGCGATGGCGAGGTTGGTGCGGCCCGGGGCGCGCGTGAAGTCGACGTCGAAGGTGCGCGTCTCGCCGGCCTTCACCGTGCCTTCGCTGAGCAGCGCGCCGGGCGAGGTGAGGGTGAGGCCATCGAGCCCCGACGCGACGACCGACACGTTGGTGCCCGCGCTCTCGAACTTCAGCGCCAGCTTCGCGTGCTTCTCGGTGAGCTGCGCGTCGACGGCGACGGGCGCGACGGCCTTGCCGGTCGAGGGCAGCGGCGCCGACACCTGGGTGGGCATCGGCTCCTGGTGGGTGCAGGCGGCGACGAAGAGCAGGCTCGACAGAAGGAGGGTTCTCATCTCAGGGGCTCGTGATGTTGAGGGTGACGTTGTAGTCGCTCATCACCTGTCCGAAGCCCGTGAGGACCACCACGTACTTCGCGCCGGACTGGGTGACGAAGTTGAAGCTCTCGGTGCCGCTGGTGTTCGAGTCGGCGAACCCCACGTCGACGCCTCGCAGGTAGGCGACGATCGCCACGTCTTGTGACGAGGTGGCGCTCACCGTGACGCGCCCGCCGGTGCCGGTGAAGACGTAGTACTGGTTCTGCTGCCACGAGTTGGGAGGGTTGCCGCCGCCCAGCGCGATGCTGCCGGTGAAGGGCAGCGACGCGGCATTGGTGAACATGTCGCGCAGGAGCGGATCGCCGTCACCGAAGTCAGAGACGATGGGCCCGATGTTGTAGCGGGCGAGCAGGGTGTTGATCGCCGTGGCGTTGACCCCCGGCTGCGCCTTGAGGCCGGTGATGAAGGAGGCGAGCGTGGTGACCGCCTGGGTCGAGCGCTGGGGGCCGGTGAGCACGTCGTAGATGGGGCCGAGGCCGGTGGCGACCTGGTCGAAGGGGCCGTCGACGTTCGAGTCGTAGAGATCGAACAGCACCCGCAGCACGCTCGACTCCGAGAAGCCGCTGGGCGTGGGGTCGTCGGTGGGGGTGGGCTCGGTCTCGGTGTCGAAGCCGAACGCGTAGAGGGTCGCGCCGCTCCAGGTGGTGTCGGAATACACGACCTCCGGCAACACCATCGACGCCACCGCGTTGCCCCAGGCCTCGCCGAACGCGATGCGGGGATCGAGTACGTCACCGGGCCCGTGGCGGCCGCCGGGGCTGTCGGAGCGCGCGAGGTTCGCTTCGAAGAAGTGCCCCCATTCGTGAACGATGACGTGGCTGTCGAACTCGTCGGTGTCGGCGCCGGCCTTGCCCAGCACGTAGATCTCGTTCTCCGCCGGCGAGAAGTGCGAGGTGCCGATCAGCCCCTGCGTCTTGTCGCCGGCCTGGGGTGCGTTGTTCGGGCTCCAGTTCACCTTCAGCGGGGGGAAGTTCACGTTGCGCACCGCCATGAAGGCGCGTGACGCGGTGAGCATCGAGTCGAGCACCGCGAACGGGGCCGCCAGCCGCCGCGCCGGGTCGTAGCCGCTGCCGGTCCACCCCGCGGGGGCGTGGAGATCCATCGTCGTGGCCCCGGTGGCGATGGTGCCGCCGATCGCCCAGGCGAGGTTGTTGTCGGTGTTGTCCTCGACCTGGATCTCCGGGTTGGTGGTGCGCGAGACGACGACCACCTGCACCGGCGTGGAGCCCGAGGGCGTGTACGAGAGCGCGTAGCGTCCGTCTTCCCCGGTGACGCCGGTGGCCAGCGCGGTGCTTCCCTGCAGCACGCGCACGACCGCGTTGCGAATGGGCTTCGTGGTGCTCTGGCCGAAGAGCAGGGTGCCGGTGTCGGCGACGGGGTCGTAGAACGAGCGCACGAATTCGTAGGTCGCGGTGCCGCTGATCGAGTTGGTGCCGGTCATGCCGCCACCGCCGCCGCCAGTCGTGCCGCCTCCACCGCCCGTGGTGCCGCCACCTCCGCCGGTGACGACGACGCCGCCACCTCCGCCCGTGCCGCCGCTGAAGGCGCACCGCCCTGCCGAGCAGACCTGCGCCCCGATGCAGACGTCGCACAGGTTGCCGCCGACCCCGCACGCGTTGGCGACGATGCCCGCCTGGCAGACCCCGTCGGCGCTGCAGCACCCCGTGCAGTTGCTGGTGTCACAGGTGAAGGGCTCGTCGAGGAAGCAGCCGCTGAAGGTGACGACGAGCGCGACGGTCAAGCTGGTGAGTCGGAGGGTCATGGTTCGCTCCCGGGACCTCACGACTCTCTGCTTCGGTCACAGTGCTTTCAAGTGCCGGTTTTGTCGGCTAACTCGCGCGCCATGCAGCTCGTCAGCGTGAAGCAGGCTCTCGCGGGTCAGCCCGCAGTCGGTGAGAAGGTGGAAGTTCGTGGCTGGGTTCGCACCCGCCGGGACTCCAAGGCAGGCATCTCGTTCGTCGCCGTGTCGGATGGCGGTTGTTTCGACGCCGTTCAGCTCGTCGTGCCGAACACGTTGCCCAACTACGAGAGCGAGGTGCTCAAGCTCACGGCCGGCGCGTCGTTGACCGCCACCGGGACGCTCGTCGCCTCGCAGGGCAAGGGGCAGGCGTTCGAGATCCAGGCCGACACGGTCACCGTGCTGGGGCTGGTCGATGACCCCGAGACGTACCCCATTCAGCCCAAGCAGCACTCGCTGGAGTTCCTGCGCGAAGTGGCGCACCTCCGCCCGCGCACCAACCTCTTCGGCGCCGTCACCCGCGTGCGGCACCACGCGATGCAGGCGATCCACCGCTTCTTCCACGAGGAAGGGCACTTCTGGGTCAACACGCCGATCATCACCGCCGCCGACGCGGAAGGTGCCGGCCAGATGTTCCGCGTCTCGACGCTCGACATCGCGAACCTCCCGCGCACCGAGGCGGGCAAGGTCGACTTCAGCAAGGACTTCTTCGGCAAGGAGACCTACCTCACCGTCTCCGGCCAGTTGAACGTCGAGGCGTTCTGTCTGGCGATGTCGAAGGTCTACACCTTCGGCCCGACGTTCCGCGCCGAGAACTCCAACACCACCCGGCACCTCGCCGAGTTCTGGATGATCGAGCCCGAGATCGCGTTCGCCAACCTCAACGACGACGCCAACCTCGCCGAGCGGTTCCTCAAGTACGTCTTCAAGGCGATCCTCACCGAGCGCATGGACGACATGAAGTTCTTCGAGGAGCGCGTGCAGAAGGGCGTGATCGAGCGCCTCGAGAAGTTCACCCAGTCGAGCTTCGAGCGCATCGAGTACACCGAGGCGATCGAGATCCTGAAGAAGGCGAAGAAGAAGTTCGAGTACTCGCCGGAGTGGGGCAAGGACCTGCAGACCGAGCACGAGCGCTACCTCACCGAGGAGCACGTCGGCCGGCCGGTGGTGGTGATGAACTACCCCGAGCAGATCAAGGCCTTCTACATGCGCATGAACGACGACGGCCGCACCGTCGCCGCGATGGACGTGCTGGCTCCCGGCATCGGCGAGATCATCGGCGGCTCGCAGCGTGAAGAGCGCCTCGATCTGCTCGACGCGCGCATGAAGAAGATGGGCCTCGAGCCCTCGCACTACGGCTGGTACCGCGATCTGCGCCGCTACGGATCGGTGCCGCACGCCGGCTTCGGGCTCGGCTTCGAGCGGTTGATCGTCTACCTGTGCGGCCTCGCCAACATCCGTGACGCCATCCCGTACCCGCGCGTGCCGGGGTGGGCGCAGTTCTGATGAGTGACGAGCTCGATGAAGTCCTCGAAGAGCTCGACGCGGGTGGGGAGGCGCCGGCCTACCTCCTCGCGGGTGAAGAGTTCCTCATTCGCAAGGCGGCCGAGAAGCTGATCGCGAAGCTGGTGCCGGGCGGCTCGGCCGATCTCAACCTGGTGACGATGGACGCGGGCTCGCCCCGCGAAGTGGCTGCTGAGCTCGCGACGTTGCCGATGTTCGGCGGTCGCAAGGTGGTCTTCCTGCGCGACCCGGAGTTCCTCGCGCCGAAGAAGGGCCGCGCCGATGCGCTCTCGCGCGCTCGTGACGCGTGGAAGGCGAACCGTCGCAAGGAGGCCGCGCGTCGGGTGTTGGGCATCGCCGCGCGCGCCGGCTGGGGCCCCGCCGATCTCGATCCCACCGCCAGCGGCACGCCGCGCCCCGACGACTGGGAACGCGAGCTGGGCATCACCCTGGCCGACGTCGACGTGCAGTTCTTGAAGGAGGTCGCTCAGTTCTGCGCGGCCGAGAAACTCGGCGCGGCCTCGAGCGACGACGCGGCGCTGCACGAGTGGCTGGCGGGCAAGCCGGCGAAGGGCCAGGTGCTGGTCATCGCCGCCACCGATCTCGAGGCGAAGAACGCCTTCGTGAAGCTGGTGAAGGACAAGGGCCGCGCGCTGGAGTTCAAGGTCGCCGGCAAGCTGAAGGATCTCGATCTCGGCCAGTTCGCCGTCGAGACCCTGGCCCCCTACAAGAAGAAGATGGGCCCCGGCGCGCTCGACCTGCTGAAGGATCGCGTGGGCGGCAACTTCCGGTTGCTGCAGTCGGAGCTCGCCAAGCTCGCGCTGTACTCGGACAAAGACACCATCACGCAGAAGGACGTCGATCTCCTCGTCGGGCACGCGCGCGAAGACGAGTACTTCGAGCTGTCCGATGCGATTCAGAAACGGAACTTCGACGGCGCCTCGAAGTACGTCGCCGACGCCGTGAGCCAGGGCATCCACCCGCTGCAGTTGCTGGGCAGCGTGGCGAGCATCGTGCGCACCATGCTCTCGAGCTTCGAGCGCATGAACCGGCTCTCGGGCGGCAAGCCCCCGCGCAACTACAACGACTTCCAGGCGCGCCTGTGGCCGAAGATCGAGGCCGAAGCGAAGGCCAACAAGACGAAGGTGCCGCACCCGTATGCCGCGTTCATGGGCATGCAGGCCGCTGGCGGGTACGGGCGTCAGGAGCTCCTCCGTGGGCTCGTCGCCTGTGCCGAAGCCGATCTGGCGCTCAAGCTCGGCGGTGAAGAGCTGGTGCTCGAGCGGCTCCTGTGGACCCTGTGCGGCAAGGCGGCCGCGTGGGACTCGCAAATGCACGTCATCCGCCGCGAAAACGAACGCTGACCATGGCCTCCAAGACGCTCGTCACCTGTGCGCTCCCGTACGCGAACGGACCGATCCACCTCGGCCACATGGTCGAGCACATCCAGACCGACATCTTCGTGCGCTACCTGCGCAGCAAGGGCGAGCAGGTGGTGTTCCTCTGCGCCGACGACACCCACGGCACGGCGATCGAGATCAGCGCCGAGAAGAAGGGCATCACCCCCGAGCAGTTCATCGAGGAGGTCTCGGCCGATCACCAGGGCGTGTTCCGCGACTTCCAGGTGAGCTTCGACTTCTACTCGTCGACCAACTCGCCCGAGAACCGCCACTACGCCGAGCTGATCTACGGCCGCGCGAAGGAAGCGGGCTTCATCGGCAGCAAGGACGTCGAGCAGGCGTTCGACGAGCAGGCCAACCGGTTCCTCGCCGACCGCTTCATCAAGGGCGAGTGCCCCAACTGCGGCACCAAGGATCAGTACGGCGACGCGTGCGAGAAGTGCAGCGCCACCTACGGCCCGAAGGAACTGAAGAACCCGTACTCGGTGCTCACCGGCAAGACCCCGGTGTGGAAGAGCAGCAAGCACCTGTTCTTCAAGCTGCCGAAGCACGAGGCGTTCCTGAAGAGCCAGCTCGCCAAGCCCGGCTTCATGCACCCCGGCCTCGCGGCGCAGTTGCAGCAGTTCTTCGAGAAGGGCCTCGCCGACTGGGACATCTCGCGTGACGGGCCGTACTTCGGCTTCGCGATCCCCGGCGAGACCAACAAGTTCTTCTACGTCTGGCTCGACGCGCCCATCGGCTACATCTCGACCGCCGAGGTGTGGGCCAAGGCCACCGGCAAGGCGACCAGCGCGCTCGACTTCTGGGCGAAGGACGCCGACTCGAAGATCGTGCACGTCATCGGGAAGGACATCGTCTACTTCCACTGCCTCTTCTGGCCGTCGGTGCTGGAGGTCGCCCAGTTGAAGGTGCCCGATCAGGTGCACATTCACGGTCACCTCACGGTCAACGGCGAGAAGATGAGCAAGTCTCGCGGCACGTTCATCAACGCGCGCCCGTACCTCGACGTGCTCGACCCGAACTACCTGCGCTTCTATTACGCGTCGCTGCTCGGCTCCGGCCCGGAAGATCTCGACTTCAACCTCACCGAGTTCCGCCAGCGGGTGAACGCCGAGCTGGTGAACAACCTCGGCAACCTCGCCAACCGCACCCTGTCGCTGCTCGCGAAGGACAAGGTGCTGGCGCCGGCGAACGAGGCGGTCGGTGGGCAACTGGTACGCGACGCGTTGGCCCGCGTGAAGGAGATCGGCGACGCCTACGAGGCCTTCGATCACCGCGCGGCGATCAAGGCGATCCTCGAGATCGGCTACTCGGCCAACCAGTTCCTGGCGAAGGCCGAGCCGTGGAAGACGGTGAAGACCGACCCGGTGGCGGCGAAGTCGGTGCTCAGCGAGGCCGCGGAGATCGTCTACCTGCTCACCGCGCTGCTCGACCCCGTGGTGCCGCAGCTCGCCGACAAGCTCGCCGCCCAGCTCAACCGCCCGAAGCTCAGCTTCAAGGCGCTGGCGACGGCGAAGTACCCGCTGCTCGATCGCGCCGCGCCCATCGGTGACCCCGCGCCGATCATCAACCGCATCGAGGAGGCGGTGGTGGCGACGCTGATCGCCGCGCCTCCCGCTGCGCTTGAGAAGAAGAAGGAAGAGCCGGCGAAGAAGCCCGTCGAGCCCGCAGCCCCGGTCGCGGAGATCGAGTTCGGTGACTTCACCAAGGTCTCGTTCCGCGCGGGCAAGGTGCTGGCGGCCGAGAAGGTGCCCAAGGCCGACAAGCTGCTGAAGCTGAGCATCGATCTCGGTGAAGGCACGCCGCGCACCATCGTGTCGGGCATCGCCGAGGCGTACACGGCCGAAGCGGTGATCGGAAAGAACGTGGTGGTGGTCGCCAACCTCAAGCCGCGCGCGCTCAAGGGCATCGAGTCGCGGGGCATGGTGTTGACCGCGGGGCCGGGTGGCAAAGACCTGGTGCTCCTCGACGCGGGCGACGTCGCCCCCGGCACCGAAGTGAAGTGAGCCACGCCCATGAAGTCCGCGCTCGATCTCGCCCTCTTGTCGCTCGAGCGTGAAACGCGCCCGGGTCCTCGCGCCGAAGCCGCCGACTCGATCTGCGAGTTGGCCTTCGACGCGCCGCCTGAGGCCCGCGTGGAGTTCGCGCCCGCCGTGGTGCGGTTGCTCGCCGACGCTCAGGACGAGGTGCGGTGCGCGGGGCTCGCGCTCGCCGCCGAGGTGCTCGCGCCCGTCGAGGCGAAGGAGATCCTCGCGCGGCACCTCACCGACGCCGTGGTGCGCGTGCGCGTCGAGGCCGCCGGCCGGCTCGCCGATCTCGCGCTGCCCGAGTCGCGGGGCTCGCTCGCCGCGGCGCTGCAGGACGCGGCGCTCGCGGTGCGCTTCGAGGCCGCGCGCGGCATGGTGGCCCTCGAGCACGCGGCCGGCTTCGACGTGTTGGTCGAGGCGCTCGCCGATGGCGATCTCCGCTTCCGCGCGGCAGCGGCTCTGGCGCAGCTCGGCAAGAAAGAAGCGATCGAGCCGCTCAAGCGCACCTTTTCGGGCTGGTTCGTGCCGGCCTTCGACAAGACCCAGCTCGCCGGTGCGCTGGCGGTGCTCGGTGATGCCGACGGCGTGGCGCACCTCTTCAAGCGCGCGGGCCGCAAGTGGACGATGGATCGCGCGATGGCCGTCGAGCTGCTCGGCGAGGTGAAGGCGCCCGGCGCGAAGGAACGGCTCCTCGAGATCCTCCGTGACGTCGACGACCCGGCGCGCGGCACGGCGGCGCGCTCGTTGGGCCGGCTGGGTGATCTCACCGCCGAACCGGCGCTCGTCGCGCTGCTGCAGGAAACGACCGCCACCGACGATCTGCGCCTCGACGCCGCCGAGGGGCTGCTGCTGCTGGGGTCAGACTCCGCGCGCGCCCGCGTCTCGGAGCTGTCGCTCACCGACCCGGAAGCCCGGGCAGAGCTCGCCGCGATGGTGCGCGAGTACGCTCCTCAGACATGAAGCTCATCGATTCCCACTGCCACCTCGAGACGAAGGAATTCCCCGTCACCGCCGAGGTGATCGAGCGCGCTCGCGCTGCCGGCGTGGTGCACGCGGTGGTGGTCGGGCTGCTGCAGAAGCCCGGTGACTTCGGCAACGCGATCGCCGCGGCCCACGCCCACCCCGACTTCTTGACGCCCACCATCGGGGTGCACCCTCACGATGCGGCCGCCGCGACCGCTGCCGACTGGGACGAGCTGGCCCGTCTCGCTGCGTTGCCCGAGGTGAAGGCCATCGGCGAGACCGGCCTCGACTACTACTACGATCACTCGCCGCGCGACGTGCAGGCGCTGGGCTTCCGCCGCCAGTGCCAGCTCGCGAAGCAGGTGAAGAAGCCGATCGTGATCCACGTGCGTGACGCGCACGACGAGTGCGCCGCGATCCTCGAGAGCGAGGGCATGCGCGACGGCATGATCCACTGCTTCACCGGCGATCTCACCGCCGCGCGCCGGTACCTCGACCTCGGTTTCTTCCTCTCGATCTCCGGGGTCGTCACCTACAAGAAGACCGAGCCGCTGCAGGAAGCGGTGAAGTTCGCGCCGCTCGATCGCCTGATGGTCGAGACCGACAGCCCGTACCTCTCGCCGGCGCCGTACCGCGGTAAGTGGCCCAACGAGCCGATGCGGGTCGCCGAGACGGCGAAGAAGGTCGCCGAGCTGCACGGCCGCGACGCCGACGAAGTGGCGCTGAGCTGTGCTCGGAACACGGCGCGCCTGCTGGGCTTGAACGTCGCGCTGTGAGTCTCAGCTCGCGGCGAGCTGACGCACGAGCACTTCGACGTCGCGATCGGCGTTCGGCATCTCGGTGAGCAGCGCCTCGGGGTCGAAGGCGAAGTCGGCCTGAGGCAGGGTGAGCAGGGGCTGAATCGCCGCTTCGCCCTTCTTGTCGAGGAAGGTGGCGAACACGATGCGGCCGCGCTCGAACTGGAGGTAGCCCTCCTGCGGTCCGTTGCGCACCACCAGCCGCCCCGACTTCCTGGTGGCGCCCAGCACCTTCGACAGCTCGACCGGGGCCAGCTCGTCGAAGCTGCCGCGCACCACGTGGCCGAGGCCGCCGTGCTCGATGCGATCGAAGTACGCCGCGCGCAGCGTGTTGGCCGCGTCGTCGGGCGAGAGGGGCAGGGGAATGAAGCCCGTCACCCCGGCCTGCACCAACCGCTCACGGCTCGCGGGGTCCGTGGGGTCGCCGAGCACCAGCACCGGCAGCGACGCGCTCTCCGGCCGCGCGCGAACGAACTGCACCAGCGCCACGATGTCGGCCACGCCGTAGCCCAGGCCCACCGCGATGGTGTCGGCCTCGTTGGCCAGCACCGCGTCGATCAACCCGTCGAGCTTGATCACCGACTGCACGACCAGGCCGCCCTTGGCGAGCGAGTCCATCAGGTCGGTGCGCACCGCCTCGTCGGGGTCGGCCACGAAGAGCTGGCGGCCGTCCTGCTCGACGCGCTGCCGCAAGATGTCGCCGCTCTGGAGGATGTCGAGCGTGTCGACCACCAGCGGGTCGAACAGCGTGCCGGCCTGCTCGCGCATGGAGGCGATCGCCTCTTGCTTGGTCATCACGCGCCCGTGCAGGTTGAACGGGTTGCGGGTCAGCTCGAAGAACGCGTCGACCGCCGCGATGATGCGCGCGCCGGCGCTGATGTCTTCGCCCTTCACGCCCTGCGGCACGCCCGAGCCGTCGAAGGCCTCGTAGAGCTGCGCGAGAATACCGTTGACCCCGCCGGGCAGGTGCACCGTCTCGAAGAGCTTGATCGGCGCGCGCGCGTAGCGCTTCGCCTCCGACCGCGCCTCGGCGTTCGCCGCGATGAGGGGCAGGGTGTAGTGCTTGTCGGGCTTCTTCCCGAGATCGTGGAGGTAGGCCGCGATCGAGGTGTGCGCCACGTCGCGCGGCTGCAGCCCGATGCGCCGCGCGATCAACGCCGACTGCCGGGCGATCTGCGCCGAGTGCCCGCGGAACTCCTTGCGCGGCATCTCGAGCAACCCGACGAGGATGTTGAGCGTCTCGACGAAGTCGTTCTCGCCCACCGTTCCACGGACCGCGCCGAGCGCTTCTCGCAGTTGGGTGGGGTTCACCCGGCTCGAGGTCTTGCCCGAGCCGCTGGCGCTGGTGCGGCTCGAGACCTCGCGCTCGCCCTCGTAGGCGCCGGCCAGCTTGCGCGCGTCTTGCTGCAGCGTCGCGCCGCTCTGCATCGACGCGAAGGCGGTGGGGTCGCCGTAGTAGTGCTTCTTGATCGCCGCCTGGATCGCGCTGCGGATGCCGACGTACGGGAAGACCTCCGTCATGTCGGTGACGATCGCGATCTCCTTCACCAGCGCCTCGTTCTGAGGCTCGGCCATCACGATCGACAACACCTTGCGCTCGCCGTCGTACGCGATGGGGATGAAGTCCTGCTTCTCCGCCATGCGTACGGGGACCTTGTCGAGCACCTCGGGGGCGATCTTCGCCTGGGCCAACTTCTCGGCCGAGACGAAGCGCGTCTTGAACTCAGCCGCGAGGAAGCGCAGCAGCGCGCCTTCCTGCATCAACCCCAGCTCGACGAGACAGTCGCCGAGCCGGTGGCTGGTGATCTTCTGATGGCTGAGCGCCTGCTCGACCGCTTCGGCCGAGACCAGGCCCGCTTCGATGAGGCGTTCCCCGAGTCGCTTCGCCATGATCAGGAGTTCGGCGTCTCGGTCTTCTCACCCTCGCCGACGAGGGCGTTGAAGGGCTTGAACGCGAGCCCCTCGGGCAGCGACGGGTCGCGCTTCGGCTCGGGCTTCGCGGCCGGGGCCGCGGGCGTCTCACCGGCCGCCTTGTGCTCGACCTTGGGGCCGCGCGGCTTGCGCTCGCGACGCTCAGGGCGATCGGGGCGGGGCGTCGCGTCGGTGCCCGCAGGGGCGGCGGCGCGGTGCGCGTCGAAGGCCTTCTCGAGGTGGGCGACGAAGTTGTCGAGCGCCTGCACCACGTGCGGGTTCTCCATCAGCCGCTCGAGGCGCTTGCTCAGGCGCACGCGCGCGTGGTGTTCCTCGCGCTCGCGGTCTTTGCCGGCGGCGTGGGGCTTCTCTTCGCGGGCCGGCGCGGCAGGGGCGACCCACGCGAACTCGTTGGCGTCGATCGGGCCGGGGTCGAGGCGCTCGAGGCGATCGATCACGATCTGCGACTTGCCGTGGAACTGCCCGACCTTGCCCTTCACGAGCAGGAAGTCGTCGGCCGAGAAGGCGCCATCGGCGGCCTCCACGTTGTCGAAGACGCGACCGTCGACTTCACCGGTGCGGTCCACGAGCGAGAGCGCGAGGTACGACTTCCCCCCGCGGCTGTGGTGTTTCTCTTTGCGAGCGGCGCGGAAGACCGTGTGGACGACCTCGCCCACTTTGAGGTCCTTCACGTAGATCTTGCGGATACGCTCGTCTGAATTCGTTTCGGGGTTATCAGTCTGGCTCAAGGCCGTGCGACACTACCCCTCCGCACCTCAAGTTTCGACAGGATGTGAAAGATGATCGCCCTCGCACTCGTTCCGATGATCCTCCTGGGCGCCGACGCCCCCCGCTGGGAGCTGGCCGCCGACCCTGAAGGCGTGAAGGTCTACCGCCGGGACAAAGAAGGCTCGGAGGTCAAGGAGATGAAGGCCATCGGCCTCATCGACGCCACCCCCAAAGAAGTGTGGGACGTGGTTCGCGACCTCGAGAACTACCCCAAGCAGATGCCGTACACCGCCGAGGCGAAGGTGCTCTCGCGCACCGAGGGCGACAAGCTGATCCTCTTCTATTCGCGCCTCAACACGCCGCTGGTCAGCGAGCGCGACTACATCATCGCGCTCAAGGACGAGTCGGAATGGAAGGAAGACGGCAAGGGCTTCTACAAGGTGTCGTGGACCTGCGCCGCGCCCGATCAGGACAGCCTGATGCCGGAGAAGAAGGACGTGGTGCGCATTCGCGTCAACGATGGGTACTGGCTGCTCGAGCCCCGCGAAGACGGCAAGAAGACCTTCGCCACCTACTACGTGTACACCGCGCCGGGCGGCTCGATCCCCACCTTCATCATCAACAAGGCCAACGGCATGGCCGTGCCCAAGGTGTTCGAGGCGATCCGCAAGACGGTGATCGACAAGCGCAGCGCGAAGAAGTGATCAGCGCCGGGGCCGCTGCGCGTCGGCGGTCACCTTGAACAGCAGCGCCGCCACCACGAAGACCACCACCAGCCCGATGGCGTAGAGCTCGGGCTTCTTCTCGGCCTCGCCGGTGTGAATCGCCCAGAAGGCGAACCCGGCGGCCGCCACCGCCAGCAGGATCCACCGGAAGAGCGGGGTGGCCCACAGGCGCCGCTTCGTGGTCGCTCCGAGCAGCCCGGCGATCGCCGAGGCCTTCTTCCATTCCTGCTGATCCTCGCGCTGGATCTCGTCGCCGGGATCCACCAGCCCCGAAGCCGCCGCGTCACGGAGCTGCTCGTACGACTCGTACTCGAGCTCTCCGTCGGGTGAGCGCACGCGGTACTTCACGTCAGCTCAGCTCCGCGCAGATCTGCTCGGCGATGCGCAGCCCGTCGATGCCCGACGACACGATGCCGCCCGCGTAGCCCGCGCCTTCCCCGCCCGGGTACAGCCCCTTCATCGAGACCGACTGGAGCTGCTCGTTGCGGGTGATGCGCAGCGGCGTCGAGGTGCGCGCTTCGATGCCGATCAGGTTGCCCTCGTCGGTGATGAAGCCCTTCATGCGGCGATCGAACGCGCGCAGCGCCTGCTTGAGCGACGCGGTCAACCACGCGGGGAACAGCCGGTTGAGATCGGCGTGCGCGAGGCCCGGCCGGTAGGTGGTGCCGCCCGGCGCCTTCTTCAACCGGCCCGCGAGGTAGTCGGGGATCGACTGGGCCGGCGCGAAGAACTTCCCGCCGCCGAGCTCGTACGCCTTCTTCTCCCAGTGCCGCTGGAACTCGATGCCCGCCAGCGCGCCGGTGAACCCTTCCTTCGCGTAGTCCTCCACGGACACCGAGACCACGATGCCGGCGTTGGCGTACTTCGCGTTGCGGTGCGAGTTCGACATGCCGTTGGTGCACTGCATGCCCTCTTCAGTCGGAGTGGGCACCACGATGCCGCCGGGGCACATGCAGAACGAGAAGACGCCGCGCACGTCGCCGTCGACCGACAGGTTCTCGGCCAGCTTGTAGTCGGCGGGCGGCAGCTTGATCTTCTCGTCCTTCGCCACCTTGTCGCCGTACTGAATGGCGTTGATCAGCGGCTGCGGGTGCTCGGCGCGGAAGCCGATGGCGAAGGGCTTGGGCTCGATGAAGATCTTCCCGTCGGTGGCGAACTTCTCGAACAGCTCGCGGGCCGAGTTGCCGGGCGCGAGGATCACCCGATCGCTGTGCAGCTCGCGGCCGTCGGCCAGCTTCACGCCGGTCACCACGCCGTCGCGGCTCAGGATGTCGTCGACGCGCGTCTCGAACATCACCTCGACGCCCATGTCGATCAGGTCTTTGCGCATGCGCTCGACCGAGAGCGGCAGAATGTCGGACCCGATGTGCGGCTTGCCCTGCACCAGGATGCGCTCGGGCGCGCCGTACTTCGCGAAGGTCTCGATCACCTTGCGCACCGAAGGGTGGTTGATGCGCGTCGAGAGCTTGCCGTCGGTGTACGCGCCCGCGCCGCCTTCACCGAAGCTCATGTTGCTCTCGGTCATCAGCGTGCCGTCGCGCATCAGCTTCGCCACGTCTTTGCGGCGCTGGATCACGTCGCGACCCCGATCGAGCAGGATCGACTTCACCCCGCGCTGCGCGAGCTCGAGGGCACAGAAGAGGCCCGTGGGGCCCATGCCGATGATGATCGGCCGCTGGTCGGGCTGGCGCTTGACGGGCAGGGCAGGGGGCGGCGGCGCCTCGACCTCGCTCACGTCGGGAGGGATGGTCTTCGGCAGCTTGCCCTTCGCGAACTCCACCTCGACGGTGTGGATGTAGCGGGGGCTGTTCTTCTTGCGGGCGTCGAGCACCGACCTGACGATGCGCACCTGCGAGAGATCGGCCGCGGTGACGCCGAGCTTCTCGGCCGCCTTTTTGGTCAGCAGGGAATCAGGCTCGTCGAGCCACAGCGCGAGGTTGTTGACGCGGTAGGACGGCACGCGCGCGCCTTACCACGTCCCTCAGCCCCAAAGCACAAGTGGCTGATTCGACTCATACCGGTGCCTCTCTGGCTTCGCGGCAAGTGGCGGTTGAGTGCGAAGTGGCCTTCGCACCTGACACCTGAAAACCAAGTCAACCCGTTGAGTTCACTCTGTAATCGGCTGATCGGACCTGTGGCACGTAGCGTGTAGAGCCGCTCCCCCACGCCGAGCCGATGTTGGCTCCACAGGAGAACGACCATGAGCACCGACAAGAAGGGCACCAAGATCCTCGCCCGCACGTTCTTTGCGCAGCTGCGTGCTGGTGGGTATACTCCCAACCAGATTCTGGATATCGCCACCGAGCTCATCGACCTGGTCACCACCGACCTGAAGGAAGTGAAGCCGGCGGACGCGACGAACCCCGAGAACCGGGCGAGCGCGTAACAGGTGCGAACCCGCAGGGTCGCTCCACTTTCCGGCCAGGCGCCGGCCAGGGAGCCCCCTCCGCGGGCCAGCAGTAGACCAGCGGCCACGGCGTCGCTGCGGCAGTAAAGGAAGCCCGGCCCCGCGCCGGGCTTTGTTTTTGCGGGAATCAGCCCGCCGTCGCGAGCCGGTGCCGGGCGTGGGCGGTCGCCGCGCAGACCACCAGGAGCCCCAGCGTCATCGCGGAGAACACCTCCGACTCGGTGCGCAGGGTCGAGAACGCCCAGGTGCCGAGCGCCCCGAGGCCGAACAACACGTCGAGCCACTTCGGCTTCTTCTGCTCGTGCATCAGGGCGCCGCCGAAGAAGGTCAACGGCACGCCCACCAGCACCTGGCGCTCCACCGCCTCGAGGTTGGCGAAGACGATGCCCGCGTTGTGCACCAGCACCGCCGCGAAGATCACCACCGTGCCGATCGCCAGCACCAGCACCCCCGCCGCGGCGATGTCCTTGGTCAGCTTCGCCTTCTCGTCGAACTGCTGAACGGCGAGATCGACCAGCTGCTCGAGCGCGGAGTTGAGCATCTCGGCGAAGAGCACCAGCAGCACGCAGAAGATCAGCGTCACCTTCTCCGCGAGCCCGAGCGGAATGCCGCTGCCCACCAGCCCCACCAGCAGCCCCGCGATGATGTGCATGCGCATGTTGCGCTGGTGCACCACGGTGTGAATCAGCCCGTTCCACGCGTGCATCACCGAGCGCAGGAAGTTGGTCGGCGGGTGCTTCGACTGGAAGGGCGGGGGCGCGGACATTCGGGAGTGCTTTCGGACTAGCACCGTCAGAAAGAAATGGGAGCCCACGTCGGCTGCGTCGTCTTCGATCACTCACGCTGCGCCGGTTCGTGGTTCGGGACGAGGAATCGTTCCCTGGTCCACGTCAACGCAGGCGGTTCGAACAGCGCGATCGAAAGGGACACCCGTCTCGAAAACGGGAATCACCGGCCTGAAACGCCGGAGCGATAGCTCAGCACGGTCAGAGCACGAGATTCGTCATCTCGAGGTCGAAGGTTCGACTCCTTCTCGCCCCACCGGGGGCTGTCGCGTGAGCAGGTCGAGACACGGCCGGGAACGCCGTGGGCAGGGCAGGTCTCTCGTCGACGCCATCGCGGCTCCACCTCGGTTCGAGTCCGAGCCGCGATCGCCCGGCGACACACCTGCTCGCCACGGCAGCGGGGGCAGGTGACCCGTTGGTTCCCGGTGCTTCGGAGCGCAGGTGGCTCCGAGGCAACGCGCCTCGACTCGTGAGCGCGATGGCCCCCACTTTTTCGCAGCACGCAGTCACCCCGCAGCACCGCAGCAAGAAGGAGGAAGCTCATGAAGATCGAGATCCTGCAGAACGAGCGCGCCTTCCTCATCGAGGACGGCCGGCCGGTGAAGTACCTCACGCCTGGCGTCCACACGGTGTGGGCGGCCTTCAAGCAGCTGCGCGTCGAGAAGGTCTCGATGGCGAACCTCCTGGCCGAGCTCGATGAGCGCCGGCTGGCGCTGGTGCCCGCTGACGATCTCCAGGTCGTGACCCTCGAGCCGCACGAGCGCGCGGTGATCATGCGTCGCGGCAAGCCGGCCCTGTGGCTGGGCGCCGGCGTCCACCAGGTGTGGACCGTCGATCGCCTCGTCGATCGCGACAGCAAGGCCGTCACGCCGCTGGTCAAGGTACAGCGCTACGACACCAGCGGGGTCGAGGCCCGGCCGCTGCAGGTCGACGTCGCCGCGCTGGCGAAGGGCCGTGACTACGTCGAAGTGACGGCGCCGGAAGGTCATGTCGCCGTTCGTTACGTCGATGGTCAGCTCGACGCCGTGCTGCCGGCGGGTCGGCACGCGGCGTGGAACACCATGCGCACCGTCACCATGGCGGTGATCGATCTCCGTGAGCGCGTGCTCGCGGTGACCGGTCAGGAGGTCATGACGAAGGACCGCGTGACGCTCCGGCTCAACCTCAGCGCGACGTTCCGCGTGAAGGACGCGAAGCGCCTGGCGATGGTGGCCCGCGCACCGGACGACGTGGTGTACCTCGCGATGCAGCTCTCGCTGCGTGAGGCGGTGACGCAGCGCAGCCTCGACGAGCTGCTCGCGGCGCGTGACGAGCTGACGAAGGTGATGACGCCGTTGGTGCGCGAGCGCGCCGAGGGCGTCGGGCTGGAGCTCATCGAGCTCGGCGTGAAGGACGTCGTGCTGCCGGGTGAGATGAAGGATCTCCTGAACAAGGTGATCCAGGCCCAGAAGGAGGCCGAGGCCAACGTCATCCTCCGCCGTGAGGAGACCGCGGCGACGCGCAGCATGGCGCAGACCGCGAAGGTCCTCGCCGAGAACCCGCTGCTCGTCCGCCTCAAGGAGCTCGAGGCGTACAAGGAGCTCGCGGCGAAGGTCGGCCAGGTGCACCTCGTGCTGGGTGAGGGCGCCCTGGACAAGATCCAGCTGAAGGCCTGAAGACGGGCGGAGCGGCCAGGTGTCGCTCCGCCCTTCTGTTTTGGGGTAGAGGCGGACCCCGATGCGCGCGCTCCTGCTTGGTCTGTTTTTCGCCGCCCCCGCTTTGGCCCAGACGATGGACGACTGCGGGTTGCAGCCGCCCGGCTCGGTGCCCGAGGTGCCGCTGCCCTCGAAGCCCTGGGAGCCGCTCATCACCCCCGACACGCCCGCGCTGGTGCGCGTCGACCACCCCACGCCTCGCATCGGCGGGCTCCCCAATGCGAGCGTGCGGGGCGTCGGCGCGCTGGCGGGCAAGGTCATCTACCTGAGCCCCGGCCACGGCTTCACCTGGGAAGACGGCCTGAGCGCGTGGCGCACCCAGCGCGGCAACACCAACAGCATCGTCGAAGATCTCGTCAGCATCGAGACGCTCAGCCAGTTCCTCATGCCGATGCTCCTCAACGCCGGCGCGCGCGTGGTGCCGGTGCGGGAGCTCGATCTCAACACCAACCTCGTGCTCGTCGACGACGGCGAGGCCGGCTACGCCGAGACGGGCAGCGGCTTCTCGACCTCGAGCCTCATGGGCTGGGGCCGGCCGACCTTCCCGATGAGCGGCGCCACGCTGCCGTTCTCGCTGGGCGCCAACCGGCTGATGAACTCGGCGGCGACCGTCACCGCGAGCGCCACGTACACCGCGGCCATTCCGCAAGACGGGTACTACGAGGTGGCGGTCAGCTACACGGCCTTCAGCGCGCGGGTGACCGACGCGCACTACATCGTGCGCCACGCCGGCGGAGAGACGCACTTTCGCGTGAACCAGCAGCGCCACGGAGGCACCTGGGTGCAGCTCGGCCGCTTCTACTTCCGCCGGGGCGGCACCGCGCAGGTGGTGGTGCAGAACGACTCGAGCAACGCCGCGGGCTCGAACATCTCGCTCGACGCGGTGAAGTTCGGCGGCGGCATGGGGCTCATCGAGCGCGGCAGCGGGCCCAGCGGCCGTCCGCGTTTTGAGGAGTCGTCTCGCTACCAGGCGCAGTGGGCAGGCGCGCCGACCTCGGTGTGGGCTCCGTCGTCGAACACCCCCGCCGCCGATCGCAACAATGACATCAGCACCCGCTCGCGCTTCACCGCGTGGGTGCACGAGCCGGGTGAAGACGCGGTGTACCTCGCATGGCACACCAACGCCTTCAACGCCTCGGCGGTCGGCACCAACACCTACGTGTACGGCCCCAACCCGCCCGACGGCACGCTCAACTTCACCGGTGTCGACGGCGGCATGCAGCTGGCGAACGCAGTGCACGGCGAGCTGATCAACGACATCAAGGCGACCTCGGGCTGGAACCGCCCGACGTGGACCGATCGCGGCGTCGACAGCGCGTACTTCGGCGAGCTGAACCCCTCGAACAACGGCGAGATCCCCTCGATCCTCGTGGAGGTCGCGTTTCACGACGCGGCCGCCGACGCGACGCAGTTGAAGGAGCCGTCGTTCCGCTACCTCGCGGCGCGCGCGATGACTCAGGGCATCATCAAGTACTTCGCCGCGAAGGACGGCCAGCCCGTGCGGCTGCCCCCCGAGCCGCCGACGAACGTGGCCGCGGTCAACCAGGGCAACGGGGAAGCGGTGATCCGCTGGCGCGCGGGGCCGACCGACACCCAGGGCGTGCGTGGGCAGGCGCCGACCGGCTACCGGCTGTATTCCAGCGACGACGGCCTCGCGTGGGACAACGGCGTCGACGTCACCACCACCACCGCGCGCGTGAACATCCCCCCGGTGGCCGCGAAGTACTTCCGCGTCAGCGCGACGAATGCGGGCGGTGAGTCGTTCCCCTCGTCGGTGGTGGGCGTGAAGGCGCCGGTCGCCGGGCAGCCGCTGGTGCTGGTGGTCAACGGCTTCGATCGCCTCGACGGGGCGATGGGCAAGCTCGAAGCGTTCCCCGCGACGTATTCGCTCGGCAACGTGCTGCGCTACTTCATCGCGCGGCTCAACGATGGCTCGGCCGCGCGGCTCACCGGTGACGCGCTCGACGCCAACGGCGTGGGCTTCGACACCGCCGACACCGACGCGGTCACCTCGGGCGACGTGCCGGTGACGCCGTACCAATTGCTCACCTGGTTCATCGGGCGCGGCAAGCAGGGGCAGGGCGCGCTGACCACCGCCGAGCAGAACGTGGTGAAGGGCTTCCGCACTCGCAATCTCCCCGTGTTCTTCACCGGGGCGGGCACGGCCGACGCGCAGTTCGTCACCGACGCCTTCTCGGGCACCGTGCCGGCGATGACGGGCGGGCTGTCAGTGACCGGCGCGGGGCCGTTGATGGGCCTGCCGGCGCTCACGCTCGACGATGGCACCAGTGGCTCGTTCGACACCGGGACGCCTCCCGCGGTGGGCACGGCGGGCGCGGCGATCTCCCTGGGCAGCTACGCCTCGGGCGCCAACGCGGCGATCGGTACGCCAGCGCAGTCGGTGCTGTTCGGCTTCCCCTTCGAGACGGTGGTGGGCCGTACGCAGCGGGTCGAGGTGATGCGGCGCGTGCTGGCGTTCCTCTCTCCGGGCGGCTTCGACGGCGGCGTGGTGCCGATCGACGCGGGCATGGTGATCGACGCGGGCTCGATGGAGCCCTTCGACGCCGGTCTGCAGCCCGAGCCCGACGCGGGAATGATGACGCCCACTGATGGCGGCCAGGTGATCGAGCCCGGCCCCGACGGCGGCATGGTGGTGCGCCAGCCGATCCTCGCGTTCCAGGGCGGTGGCTGTAGCGCGGCCCCGGTGCTACTGCCGTTCCTCGCAATTCTTGCACTTCGTCGCAGGTCGCGACGCAGCTAGGTTCCGCCGCCTCTCACCCACAGGAGTCACCCACATGGCTATCAAGTTCGCGATCAACGGGTTCGGCCGCATCGGCCGCATGGTTCTCCGCGCTGCGCTGCAGCGGAAGGAGCAGGACATCGAGATCGTCGCCATCAACGACCTCGACAAGCCGGCGACCCTGGCGCACCTCTTCAAGTACGACTCGGTGCACCGCAACTGGCCCGGCGCGGTCAGCGCGACCGAGAACAGCATCAGCATCGACGGCAAGAGCTACAAGGTCTTCGCCGAGAAGGACCCCGCGAAGCTGCCGTGGAAGGACCTCGGCGTCGACGTGGTGATGGAGTGCACCGGCCGCTTCACCACGCAGGAGAAGGCCTCGCTGCACCTGCAGGCGGGCGCCAAGAAGGTGCTGCTCTCGGCCCCGGCCAAGGGCGCGATCGACCTGACGGTGTGCTTCGGCATCAACCACACCTCGTACGACCCCGCGAAGCACCACGTGATCAGCAATGCGAGCTGCACCACCAACTGCCTCTCGCCCGTCGCCAAGGTGCTCAACGACTCGTTCGGCATCGAGCACGGCCTGATGACCACCATCCACAGCTACACCAACGATCAGCGTATCCTCGACCTGGTGCACGACGATCTCCGTCGCGCGCGCGCGGCGGCGCTCTCGATGATCCCCAGCTCGACCGGCGCGGCGAAGGCGATCGGTGAGGTGCTCCCGGCGCTCAAGGGCAAGCTCAACGGCGCGGCCATTCGTGTGCCCACGCCCAACGTCTCGCTCGTCGACCTCACGGTGAAGCTGGCGAAGAACGTCACCGTCGACGAGGTGCACGCGGCGATGAAGGCGGCGGCCGACGGCCCGATGAAGGGCGTGCTCCAGTACGACACCGAGCAGACGGTCAGCATCGACTACAACGACAACCCGCACAGCTCGATCTTCGACTCGACGCAGACCCAGCTCATCGGCGGCAACTTCCTGAAGGTCTTCGCCTGGTACGACAACGAGTGGGGTTACAGCTCGCGCATGGTCGACGTGGCCAAGTACCTCATCTCGAAGAACTGAGGTCCTGACACCATGGTCCGGTACATCAACGAGCTCCAGCTCTCGGGTAAGCGCGTCTTCATCCGCGTGGACTTCAACGTCCCCCTCGACGACGGCCAGCACATCACCGACGACACCCGCATTCGGGAAGCGCTGCCCACCATCAAGGCGGCGCTCTCGGCGGGGGGCAAGGTGCTGCTCGCTTCGCACCTCGGTCGTCCCAAGGGCGTCGACCCGAAGCTCTCGTTGATGCCGGTCGGCAAGCGGCTCTCGGAGCTGCTGGGCAAGGAACACGAGGTGCTCGTCGCCGACGACTGCATCGGCGAGGGCGTCGCGAAGATGGCGAAGGACCTCAAGCCGGGCCAGGTGCTGCTGCTCGAGAACCTGCGCTTCCACAAGGAAGAGGAAGCCAACGATGAGCGCTTCGCCCGCCAGCTCGCCGCCGCCGCCGACGTGTACTGCAACGACGCGTTCGGCACCGCCCACCGCGCCCACGCCTCGACCGCCGGCATGGTGCCCTTCGTGAAGGAGAAGTGCGCCGGCCTGCTGATGCGCAAGGAGATCGAGCAGCTCGGCAAGGTGGTCAAGAGCGCCGAGAAGCCGTTCGTGGTGGTGCTCGGCGGCTCGAAGGTGTCCGACAAGATCAAGGTCATCGAGAACCTGCTGCCGAAGTGCCAGTCGATGCTGATCGGCGGCGCGATGGCGTACACCTTCTTGAAGGCGCAGGGCGTCGAGGTGGGCAAGAGCCGGGTCGAAGAAGACAAGCTCTCGCTGGCGACGCGGTTGCTCGACTCGAGCAAGCGGTTGGGCGTGGAGATCGTGCTCCCCATCGATCACGTGTGCGGCACCTCGCCCGACGACAAGTCTGCGGCCATCGACGTGCTCGAGCGCGCCATCCCCAAGGACCTGATGGGCCTCGACATCGGCGGCAAGACCCGCGCGCTGTACACCCAGCACATTCGTGAAGCGAAGACGGTGCTGTGGAACGGGCCGATGGGCCTGTTCGAGGTGGCGAAGTTCGCCGAAGGCACCAAGGTCGTCGCGGCGGCGATGGCCAACAACCGTGACGCGCAGACGGTCGTCGGCGGCGGTGACTCGGCCGCGGCGGTCAACGACTTCGGCTTCGCGTCGAAGATGACGCACGTGTCCACCGGTGGTGGCGCGTCGCTCGAGTTCCTCGAAGGCAAGGAGCTCCCGGGCCTCAAGGCTCTGGAGTGAACCCCACCATGGCGCGTCGCTGCTTCATCGCGGGCAACTGGAAGATGAACAAGTCGGTCGCGGAGTCGCTCGCGCTGGTGCGAGAGCTCCGTAACGCCCTCTCGGTGGTGCGCGATCGCGTGGAGGTGGCCATCGCGCCGCCCTTCACCGCGCTCCACCCGGTGGGCAAGGCGCTCGAGGACTCGAACATCGCGCTGGCGGCGCAGAACTGCCACGCGGCCGAGTCGGGCGCCTTCACCGGCGAGATCGCCGCGCCGATGCTCAAGGAGCTCGGCGTCAGCTACGTCATCCTGGGCCACTCCGAGCGGCGCCAGCTGTTCGGCGAGACCGACGCGGGCGTCAACCGCAAGACGGCGGCGGTGCTCAAGGCCGGCATGCTGCCCATCGTGTGCGTCGGCGAGACGCTCGACGAGCGCGAGGGCGGCAAGACGCTGTCGGTCGTCGAGACCCAGGTGAAGGGCTGCCTGGCGGGCTTCGGGGCGGCCGAGGGCGCGAAGTTCGTCATCGCCTACGAGCCGGTGTGGGCCATCGGCACGGGCAAGACCGCCACCTCGCGCCAGGCGCAGGAAGTCCACGCGCACATCCGCGGGCTGTTGACCGGGCTGTGGGGCGCCGAGACAGCCCAGCAGGTGCGCATTCAGTACGGGGGCTCGGTGAAGGCCGACAACGCCGCCGAACTCCTCTCCCAGCCGGACATCGACGGCGCGCTCGTGGGCGGGGCCAGCCTCAAGGCCGCTGACTTCGCGGCGATCGTCAAAGCGAAGGCCTGACCGGTCCGTCGTTGTCTGCCGACCCCCCGTGTGCTTAGGAGCGCACCCCTATGTTCGTCTTCTTCACCATCATCCACGTCCTGCTCAGCATCTTCATGATCTTCGTGATCCTCCTCCAGCCGGGGAAGGACGCGGGCATGGGCGCTGCGCTCGGTGGTGGCGCCGCGACGTCGGCGTTCGGTGGCCGCGGTGCGGCGACCTTCCTGACCAAGCTGACCGCCTTCTGCGCGGTGGCCTTCTTCCTCACGTCGCTGGGCCTGTCGTTCGTCGGCCTGCGCACGTCGGTCGCTGACTCCATCGCCGACCAGGCGGCCAAGTCGGCCACCACCACCCCGACGACCACCACCCCGGCGCCGACGACCAACGAGGTCACTCCGGCCAGCCCGACCGAAGCGGCCCCGAAGCCGACCGCTGCTGAGCCCGCGCCGTCGCCTGCCGACGCCGTTCCCGCTCAGAAGTTGCCCGCGAACTGAATTTCTCTCTTCCCGTCGTCAGCTGATCTGGTATTGGGGCGTCGCTGAAAACAACAGGTCGGTCCGAATAAATGCCCAGGTGGTGGAACTGGTAGACACACCAGCTTGAGGGGCTGGCGCCGCGAGGCGTAAGGGTTCGAATCCCTTCTTGGGCACAAAGAAGCGCCTTCCGGAAACGGGAGGCGCTTTTTGTTTGTCTGCCCGTCGCTGCGTCCTTCCGGAAGTTACACCGTCAGACGGCAACCGCACTGAAGCGTCAGGCGGGTGGTCGAGGTCAACCGGCGCGCGCCGTTGGCGTTCACGTGCAGCACCAGCAGCGTCGTGGGGTCGAACACGACGACGTCTTTCACCCCTCGTGACAGGTAGAAGTCCGGGGCGATCTGGAGATCCTTCGCTTCGTAGCCCTTGCTGACGACTTCGATGACCGCCTCGGGGACGAGGGTCACCGCGTCGTCCTGCTCATCTGGCTCGCGGCAGAAGAGCGCGATGTCGGGACGCTTCAGAGAGCCGTCCGAGAACTGCACGTAGATGTCTGCGTAGTGGACGCACGCGCAGCGCGACTTGCTCCTCGGCGAAGGCGCCTTGATTGAAGCGCGGATGCGGTCGACGTGCCGCTGATGCCGTGGCGACGGGTGCGCTTCCCAGATGGGAAGCCCGCCGACGATCTCGAGCCGGATACCCAGTTCCTCTGCCTTCAAGAATCGCGGATCCACGCCCCGACCTTAGCCGACTTCGGAGCCGCCCCCGCGGCACTCACTGACCTCTGCTGTCACGAGCTCGAGCCAAGGTGTCGTGGCTCATGCCTCGCTCGTGTCTCGTCGGCTTCGTCGCGGTGATCGTCGGAGGACTCGGTGGCTGCGCGGCGATCACCGAGACTCGGAGGGTGGAGCTGGGCCAGACCACGCGAGAGACCCGGTTCGCCGGCTTCGACCCCTCCGGCAACGAGGCGGTGCTGCTGAGCGGTGAACGCCAGACGCTCGAGCTTTCGTATCGCAGTGGCAGCGCCTGCTTCGACGAGGTGACGACCACCACCCAGCGGCGAACGGTCATTGAGCGGAAGGCACAGGGCTCGCCGCTGCTGCTGCCGGTCCTCATCGGGACGGCGGGCGTCGCCAGTGTAGGGCTCTCCTTCGTCCCCCCAACGAGTCAGCAGCGGGCTGACTTGCAGGGGCCGCTCATCGCCGGCGGCCTCGTGATGACCGCTGTCGGGGTCGTGTGGGCGGTGATCGAGGGCGTTCGTCAGGTGGATGGCTCCGAGCCCCACGCGCCGCTGGTCACCGTGGCGTCGGTTGGCCGGAAGTGCGAGCGCCTGCCGATCGGCGCGCGCTCCTTGAAGCTCCAGACGGACCGGCAGGAGCTCGAGGTCGAGACCTCGGTGCAGGGCCGCGCCGCGATCCCGCTCGCGGTGGCCACTGCGTGGTTCCTCGAGGCCAGCGGCTCGCTTCGCGACGAGGAGACCGGCCTCACGGTGACGCCCCGCTGGCTCGATTCGGGGGCCGCGCTGGTGGCCGAGGCTGTCGACTCACGAGCGGCCTGGGGCCGGTACCTCGCGCTCTTCCCGCAGGGCGCCCGGGCGGAGCAGGCGAGTGTCCGGGTGGCCGCCCTCGACCGCCTCGCCGATGAGCAGCGGCGACAGCGAGCACTCGCCGAGGCCCTGGGGCGGGTCGCTGCGCTGGAACAGGCGGGCCGGCTTCGGGAGGCGCGAGAGGCGCTCTCGCAGGTGGCCGCGCGAGGGGGCGAGGTTGGCGCGAAGGACGAGTCGCTTCGCCAGGCGCTCGAAGCGCGGGGACGCGCGGCGATCGAGCGCGCGCGGCAGTTCACGAAGCAGAACAAGCCCGATGATGCGCTCGAGGCGCTCGCGGAGGCACGCCGTGATGACGTCGACGACCCACGCCTCGAGGCGCTCATCGCAGCGCTCCCTGAGACCAGGCGGCGCGAGCGCGAGCGCCGTGAGCGGGAAGAACAAGAGGAGGTGCTGCGGGTGCTCGGCGCGACCCTGCGCATACAAGACGACGGCGTCATCGCGCTGACCGAGGAAGCAGGGCCGCTCCTCGCGGCGATCATGGCCGGCGACGTCGCGTCGTTCGCCCGTCTCGTGGACCCCGAGGTGCGCGAGGCGTTTGAGTCGGCGGCCGGCGCGTATCAGCTGGAGCAGCTGGCCGCGCGGTACTCGCGTGATCCGCGGTGGTCAGGGCTCTTGACGCGCAGCAGGCGTCACCTGTCGGTGGCCACCTTCGCGGTCCGGATCACCTCTCCCGTGCGCTGGGACAAGCCTCGGTTCGTGATCGACTTCGAGCGCAGCCCGTTCGGCGCCAACGGCCTGCTGGCCGGCGTGGTGTATGCCAGCGACTCGCTCAACTTCTCGGTGGGCAACGCGTCGCGGTTCAAGTGCCACCCGGCGGGCCTGCCGGTGCTCTTCCCTCAACGGTCGCTCTACCCGCAGGACTGTGAGTTCAGCCTCGCCGGCCTGCCGCGCGCGTTGATGGGGCAGGTCGAAGACTCGGGCCTCTTCTCCTTCGAGTTCCGCTGGACCGGGCTCGGTGAGGTCGCGCGCGGGGCGCAGTTGGACTCGGACTACCTGGTCAGCCACCGTGCGCTGCGGTTCGAGCCCGTGCCCGTGCGCGTGATGAAGGACGTCCGGGTCGAGGTCCTCGACGCCGAGGGGCGGGTGGTGTGGTCAGCGAAGTAGGTCGACGGGCTCGCGGGTCGGCTTGTGACCCGAGCCGTCACTCCTCGCGCTCATGCTGACCTCCGTCGCAGTGCCGCGGCAACCGCGTCGAATGAAAGGGGCATCGTCATGACGAAGTGTTTGGGAGGGCTGTTCTGGCTGGGCGTGGTTCTCAACCTGGGATGCACCGAGGCGCCGCAGGCTGCATCACCAGCACCGGCTGATGCACCAGCGGCGGCACCGGCTGCTCCGGTCGAAGAGACGCCGCTGCAGAAGAGCTCGAAGCTCACGACCTTCGCGGAGGCGCGCGACTTCGCGAAGCCGTACATGAGCGACGTCGTGAATGAGCCGAGCGAGGGGGCGCTGATCTTCGCGGCGTGGGCGTTCGGCCACCTGAAGCTGGACGACGTGCTGGTAGCGAAAGATGAGACGACGTTCGCGCTCGTCCAGAAGGACCCCGACGAGGAGCGCGGGAAGCGGGTCTGCTACGGCGGCACCATCATCCAGATCGAGGTGGTCAAGACACCCTTCGGCAAGGGGTACGACGGCATCTTGATGAACCAGCGCGGAGACCTCTTCAAGTTCCTGGTCGCGGGGAAGACGGGCGCCCTGGTCGCCCGTAGCTGGGGGCGGGTGTGCGGCGTGGTGATCGGGAAGTACCAGTACTCGAACAGCGGCGGCGGCACGGGGCACGCGGTGCAGCTCGTGGGGATGTTCGACCTGCCCGAGAATCGCGCGGGGGAGCGGAGCGCGCCGAACCCGCAGTGATCAGCTCTTGAGGATCTTGCCCACGCCGCGAATGAGCGCCGCGAGGTCGCCTTTGCGGATGGACCCGGCGGCCTGACACTCCCGCACGCGCTGGCTGAGCGTCGCGTCGTCGGCCGAAGACCAGAGGAAGATGGGGATCATCAGGCCGTGGGTGCGGAGCGTCTGCACCACCACCGCGCCCTTCATCGTCTTCAGCTCGGGCTCGAGGATCACCACGTCGACCGGGTTGCGGCGCAGGGTGCGCGCCAGCATCAGCGGGTTGTCGAGCGTCAGCACCTCGTAGCCCGCGCGCTCGAGCGGGCCGCGCGCGGCCTCGAGCTGGGCCTGCTGATCGTCGACCACCAGCACCGTCTTCTTCTCGCGCAGGGCCGCGGGCACCAGCGCCGGGTTCGACTCCGAGGTGCTCTTGCGCGGGGCGGGCGGGGGCGCTGCGGGCACCGTGCCGCCGCGGACCGACTGCGAGAGGAACTCGCCGATGGTGCTCAGCTCCATCACGTGTTCGGCCGCGCCGAGCTCGAGCGCCGCCTTGGGCATGCCGAACACCGCGCAGCTCGCCTTGTCCTGCACCACGGTGCGCGCGCCCATGCGCCGCATGCGCAGCAGGCCCTGCGCGCCGTCGTCACCCATGCCCGTCAGCAGCACGCCGATGCTCCGGCCCTTGAGCGCGGTGGCCATCGAGAAGAACAGGCTGTCGACCGACGGCGAGATGATCGAGTTGGGCGGGGGCGGCAGCAGCTTCACCGTCAGGTTCTCTTTGACGAACATCTCCTGGCGCGGCGGCGCGACGTACACGTGCCCGGGGACGAACTGGGTCGCGGCGGTGGCCTGCTGCACCGGGTGCCCCGAGGCGTCGCGCAGGAAGCGCACGAAGCTGTCGAAGAAGTCTTCGGCCATGTGCTGCACCACCGCGATGGGCAGCGGGAAATCGCGGGGCAGCGACGAGAGCAGCTTCGCCAGCGCACGTGGGCCGCCGGTCGACGCGCCGATGCCCAGCAGCAGCGGCCGCTCGGTCGAGACAGGAATCGGAGGGGCAGGCGCCGCGCGGACCTGCGGTCGATCGTCTTCGTCGAGCCCGGCCTCCGCCAGCAGCCGCAGCCGCTCGACGAAGCGCCGCACCTCTTCGTCACCCGCCCCGAAGACGGCCGACTTGGGCACCAGCTCGAGCGCGCCGCGCGAGATCGCTTCGTAGTTGAGGTCGACCCCCGAGGTGGACGAGCGCTCGCTGATCACCACGATCGGCGTGGGGTGATCCCTCATCAACACTTCGATGGCCTTGAGCCCGCCCATGCCGGGCATGTTCAGGTCCATCGTGATCAGGTGCGGCTTGAGCAGGCGCACCTGGCTCACGGCCTCCTCACCGGTCTTCGCTTCGCCGGCGACGGTCAGCCGCGGGTCGAGCTCCAGCGTGCGCCGCAGCACTTCGCGGCTGAGCGGGGAGTCATCGACGATGAGGACGCGCATCTTCGTCATGGTCAGTTGCAGGTGAAGCTCATGGGTTGTGCGCCCGAGATGACGCCGCCGCCGCGGGTGCACGACGTCTTGCCGCGAAGGAAGATGACGCCGACGCTGCCGCCGCCGCCACCGCCGGCCTTGCCGCCACTGGCGCCATTGGCGCCGTTCGTACCGCTCGGGGCCTGGTCCACACCGCCGACCCCGCCAGCTCCACCGATGCCCGCCGTGGTGGTCGCCGCCGGAGCCGCGGTCGCGCTGGCGATCGGCCCCATCGCGCCCGGGCTGGACGTCTCGCCCGTGTCACCGCCCGAGCCACCGCCTCCGCCGTTGGCCGTCACGAAGCCGCCGGTGAGGTTGATGGAGTCGGCCTCGATGATCACCTGGCCGCCGCTCGCGCCGCCCCCGCCGCCCTGGTTGTCGCCGTTGCCGCCGAGGCCGCCGCCTCCAGACGCGGTGATGATGCCGCCGGGCAGGGTGAAGCTCCCCGCGACGATCAGCTCGATCGCCCCGCCGCCGACGCCGCCTGCGTTTGAGGTGAAGCCGCTGCCACCTGCACAGCCCCCGCGTTGAGGGACGGTGGAGCCAGTGCTCACGCCTCCGGCACCTCCGTTCTCACCACCGTTGCCTCCGTTGGCTCCGAAGGCGCCGCCGCCGCCAGCCTGCTTGTTGGCGGTACCGTTGCCGACGTTGGAACAGCTCGAGGGGTGCGCGCCCGCGGGGAGCTGATTGGCGAGCAACGGCGCGACGCTGATCGTGCCGCTCACCGTCGCGTTACCCAGCACGATCAACTGCGCGGGCCGCGTGCCGACGAAGTGCAGCCGCGCGCTGGTCCCGACGGTGAGGCTGGTCATCTCGAACACCGCGACGCCAGCGTCGTTGATGCCGCCGATCAGCGTGGGCGTTCCACAGTCGCCCTGCGTGACGGTCGGCGTGCCCGAGGTGGAGATGACCGTGTCGCACGTCCCTCCGTCGGGGCTGACGAGCGTCCAGCCACCGTCGGGGTAGGGGAAGTCGGTCGGCGAGGTGCGGAGGTTGATCGGGCTGCCGAGGTTGAGCCACGGCTGGCAGGCGCCGACCAGACAGACGCCGGTGGTGTTGCACGTGCTGCCCTCGAACGCGGGCGTCAGCGCGCAGCTCGTCGGCGTCACGGAGTCGCAACGAGTCGGGTCGGTGCGGTTGCACGCGGGCGGGGTGTTGCCGCACACCGTGCCCACGCACATGCCGCCCTGGCAGGTTGAGGCGGTGGTGCACGCCAGCCCGTCGTCGCAGCTCGTGCCTTCCGGCGCCACCGAGCAGACGTCGGCCACGCAGCTGCCCGACGCCGAGCAGACGCCGCCGGAGCACGTCGTTCCGACCGGCGCGCGGGTGAACACGCAGCCGCACTGCACCGGGAGCTGCTCGCACGGTCCGGGCTGTCCGCACGCCGAGGTGTCACATCCGCCGTCCGCGCCGCCGTCGTCGATTCCGCCATCGACGCCAGCGTCGGCGCCTCCGTCAGTCGGGCCCTCGCCGGTGAACGTGAAGGTGAGCTCGCTGACCTTCTCCTTCACCAGCGTCAGCGGCTGCGAGCTGGTGTCGAACAGCGACGCCGCGGTGCAGTCGTTCGCCGAGAAGCGCTTGACGGTGACGTCGATCATCCCCGCGAGATCGCCGCTCTCGCTCAGGCCGATCACCATCGTGTCGGCGCCGGCCTTGCGGTTGATCGCCGGCGGCTGCGAGGCGACCGACGGCCCTGCGCCCTTCGCCGACACCATCACGCACTTCGTCTTCGTCTCGTTCTGGAACTGGAGCGTGATGCGAGCCCCGGCGACATGGGGACCACAGCCGGCGAGCCACAGCAGCATGACGGGCGTCCACGCGTTCCGCATCGGCGGCGAAGTCTACGCGCTTCGACGGAGAATCGGCTCCGAATCACTGCACCGCTACAGGCTGCTCCCGGCGCGGCGGCCACAAAATTCCCCTGTCAGTCCTGACCCGTATGGTGCACGCGACATGGCGAAGCGAGACGATCGACAGCTCGAGTTCCAACTCAACGCCGCGCCGAAGCTGCGGGTCATCAAAGGCCTCGGCCAGAAGCAGCAGGAACCGCTGGCCTCGCGTGACGCGGTCGCGCGGGTGTTGATGGAGGCGGGCGCCGATCTGCTGCTGCGCCGCATCAGCTCCGAGCGCGCCGAGGTGATCGAGCAGCAGGTCGACGAGATCCTCCGCTTGTTCGACATGGTCGACGACAACCGGCTCCTCTTTCCGGTGCTCCAGAAGAAGCTCGACGCGCTCGAAGCGCTGATGCGCGAGACCCGCGATCAACGCCGCCGCGTCACCCGTCGGTGACCCTGTTGTTACGGGTGTTTGCGCCCCCGAGCCGGGCGACCTAGCATTCAGCCCTTCGCACTCGTGTCTCTCGAAACCTACGGCCGCTACCAGCTGCTGAAGAAGCTCGCCACCGGAGGCATGGCGCAGATCTATCTCGCGCGCCAACTGGGGCCGGAGGGGTTCGAGAAGTTGTTGGTGGTGAAGCGGATCCTCCCGCACCTCGCGGAGAACGACGACTTCATCACCATGTTCCTCGACGAGGCGCGCATCGCGGCGCGGCTCAACCACCCGAACATCGTTCAGATCTTCGATCTCGGCGCGCAAGACGACAGCTACTTCATCGCGATGGAGTTCATCCACGGCGAGGACGTGCGCCGGGTGTGGAAGCACGCCGACAAGATCGGCCAGCCCATTCCGCTCGCGCTCATCTGCCGCATCATCATCGAGGCGTGTGCGGGCCTCGACTACGCGCACAAGAAGCCCGACGCGTCGGGCCGGCCGCTGAACATCGTGCACCGCGACATCTCGCCGCAGAACATCCTCGTGTCGTTCGAGGGCGGGGTGAAGGTGGTCGACTTCGGCATCGCCAAGGCGGCCGATCAGGCGACGGTCACCAAGTCGGGCGTGCTCAAGGGCAAGTACTCGTACATGTCGCCCGAGCAGGCCGCGGGGCAGCCCATCGACTGCCGCACCGACATCTTCGCGCTGGGCGTGGTGCTCTACGAGCTGCTCACCGGGACGCGGCTGTTCAAGCGCGCCACCGACATCCAGACGCTCAACGCCGTCACCGAGTGCAACGTCGCGCCGCCCTCGGAGATCAACTCGCGGGTGCCACCCGATCTCGACGCGATCGTGATGAAGGCGCTCGCCAAGGACCGCACCGCGCGCTTCCCCGAGGCCCGTCAGCTGGGCGCCGCGCTCGAGAACTGGCTGCTGTCGAACAAGCTCCCCTCGAGCAACGCCGCGCTCGGGGAGTTCATGCACTCCATCTACGCCGAGCGCCTGGCTCGCGAGCAGGAAGAGGGACGCCTGCTGGTCGAGACCGCCGAGAGCTCGCGCGCGCTCGACGAGCCGCCGGCCGATCGCGAGAAGGCCACGCCGTCGATCGACGGGCTGCGCCGCCAGACCAAGTCGATGCGGGCCACGAAGTCGGAGGCCCGCCCCAAGCGCGAGCTGGAGGTCACCGCCGCCGAGCGCCCCAACACCCGCAGCGGCAGCACCTCGAAGAAGCTCGTCGAGCGCGCGCTGGCCGAGCCCTCGCCGCGCCCGGTGCCCAGCGGGCAACACCCCACCGAAGCGAGCATGCCCACGCAGAGCTCCGGGCCGCGCCGGTGGCCGGTCGTCGCCACGGTGGTGGTGGCGCTGGTGGTGGCCGCGGGCCTGGCGCTCTTCGCGCTGAGCAACGGGGGCTCGAAGATCTCGGGCTTCTCTCTCGAGACCGAGCCCGCGGGCGCCACCGTCACGCGCGACGGCGTCACGCTGTGCACCACGCCGTGTCGGGTCGACGCGCTCGAGGCGGGGCCGCTCACGGTGACCATCGAGAAGAGCGGGTTCAAGCCCGAGAAGCGCTCGTTGATCCTCAAGGCGGGCGTGCCCGAGGTGATGCCGAAGGTGGTGCTCGCCGCCGCCGCGCCGCAGCCGCCGGAGGTGGTGGTGGCGCCGATCGAGCCGACGCTGGTGATCGTCGAGTCCGATCCGTCGGGCGCGGAGGTGCGGATCGACGGCGAGCTGCTCGGCGTCACGCCGCTGTCGAAGCCAGTGCTGCCGGGCACTGCGCTCACGCTCGAGCTCCAGCTCGCGGGCCACCAGCCGCTCACCGAGTCCTTCACCGTCGGCGAGGGGAAAGAAGAGCCGCACCGCTACACCCTCAAGGGCACCACCACGCGGCCGCCGCCCACCAGGCCGGTGGCGAAGAACCCGCCGGTGCCGGTCGAGCCGGTGAAGCCGCCGGTGGTCGCGGCGAAGGGCACGGTGCGCTTCGTGGTCAAGCCGTGGGCGCAGGTCGAGTGTCCGCAGGCGCGCTTCAAGGACACCACGCCCTTTCAGGATCAGGTCTTTCCGGTGGGCGAGTACCCCTGCACCTTCACCAACCCCGACTTCCCGCCGCAGACGCGCGTGGTGCGCGTCGAGCCCAACGCCACGGTGAAGGTGTCGGTCACCTTCCAGTAGCGCATGAGCGAACTGGGGGCGGGGCAGGTCATCGAGACGTTCCGCGTCACCCGCCTCGTCGCCGAAGGTGCGATGGGACAGGTGTACCTCGCCGTCGACGAGCAGCTCGGCCGGCGCGTGGCGCTCAAGTTCATCAAGACCGGGCAGCTCGACGTGCGGGCGCTCGAGCGGTTCCGCGACGAGGCGCGCACCACCGCGCAGTTCAACCACCCGCACATCGTCACCCTGTACGCGGCCGGCGTGTTCCGTGGGCAGCCGTGGCTGGCGCTGGAGTACCTCGACGGGCAGACGCTGCGCGAGCGGCTCGCTGAGGGCCCGCTGGCGGTGAACGAGGCGCTGCGCATCGGCCGGGCGATCGTCGACGCGCTGGCCGAGGCGCACCGACGGCAGATCGTCCACGCCGATCTCAAGCCCGAGAACGTGCTGGTGCCGCGCGACGGGCGGGTGCGGGTGGTCGACTTCGGGCTGGCGCGGCTGGTGGGGGGCGAAGCGACCAACGGCTCCGGCACGCCGGCGTACATGGCGCCCGAGCGGTGGACCGGCGGCGTGCCTTCCCCGGCGATGGACGTGTGGGCGCTGGGCGTGCTGCTCCACGAGGCGATCGAGGGCGCGCGGCCGTTGTCCGACGCGGAGCTGGCGCAGCTCCCCTACCAGCCCCGGCCGGTGCGGCTCGGGCCGCGCGTCGCCGGCTCGTCGTGCGGGTCGTTGATCGCCGAGTGCCTGCGGCTCGACCCGCACGAGCGCCCCTCGGCCTCCGACGTGTTCCAGCGCCTCGAGCGGTTGCTGGCGGGCCGTGACGTCGTCGAGGGGCGATCGCCGTTCCGGGGACTCGAGGCCTTCACCGAGGCCGACGCGGCCGACTTTCAGGGGCGCGAGGCCGAGCTCGACGCGGCGCTCGAGCGGCTGCGGCACGACCCGCTGGTGCCGATCGTCGGGCCGTCGGGCGTGGGCAAGAGCTCGTTCGTGTTCGCCGGCCTCGTCCCGCGGCTCAAGGAGACCGGCGCGTGGACGGTGGTGTCGCTGCGGCCCGGTCGCACGCCGTGGGTCAGCCTCGCGACGGCGCTGGGGAGTTCGCCCAACGTGCTCTCGGCCCACCTCGGCGGGTTGGTCACCGAGCTGCGGCGGCTGTCGGCCGGCGGCGCGCGGCTGCTGCTGGTGATCGATCAGTTCGAGGAGCTGGTGACCCTCGCCACCGCTGGCGAGCGCGACGCGGTGGTGCGCGCGCTGTCGCTGGCCGCGTCGCCCGAGGAGCCGTGGCGGGTGGTGGTGACGCTCCGCGCGGACTTCCTGGGGGCCTTCGCGGCGGTGCCGGAGCTCACCGATGGGTTGCGCTCGGTGCTGGTGCTCAGGCCGCTGTCGCGCGCGGGCCTCGAGAGCGCGGTGCGTGCTCCGCTGGCGCGCGTGGGCTTCACCACCGACGAGCCGTCGCTCCCGGCGCGCATCGCCGCCGAGCTCGATGGGCAGTCGGCGGCGCTCCCGCTGCTCCAGTTCGCCTGCCAGGCGTTGTGGGATCGCCGCGACGCGCAGCGCCGGGTGGTGCTACAGCGCGAGTACGACGCGATGGGCGGCGCGGTGGGCGCGCTCGCCACCCACGCGCAGCACCTGGTCACCGAGCTCTTGCCCGAGGAGCGGCGGCTGACGCGGGCGCTGCTGCTGCGACTGGTCAACTCCGACGGCACGCGGCGCCCGCGCACCCGCGGCGAGCTGCTCGACCGCCAGCCCGAGGCGGCGGCGGTGCTCGATCGGCTGCTCACCCAGCGGCTGGTGGTGAGCGATCGCGAGTCGGACGAGAGCGAGCCGCTGCTCGAGCTGGCCCACGAGTCGCTGGTGAGCACCTGGCCCGAGCTGTCGCGCTGGCTGCTCGAGACGCAGGAGTCGCGCGCGCTGGTGCAGGACATCGAGCAGGCCGCGCAGCTGTGGGACAAGCGCGGCCGCCGCGAGTCCGAGACGTGGTCCGAGGAGACGCTGGCCGACATTCTGCGCCGGGTGGGGCGGTGGAACGTCTCGCTGGCCAGCGTGCCGCGGGAGTTCCTGGCCGCCGGTCAGGCCCGGCAGCAGCGTCAACTGCGTCGCCGGCGCGCGCTGCAGGTGGGGGTGTTCGTCACGCTGTCGATCATCGCCGCGACCTCGGTGTTCGCCGCGCTCGAGTTCCGCCACAAGGAGCGCGAGGCCATCGCCCAGCAGGAGCAGATCCGCCTCGCGGCCGGTGACGTGGGCCGCTTCGAGCTGGTGCTCGAGCCCTTCGACTGGGACGCGAAGGCGCAGCGGCCGGTGCCGGTCTCGGCGGCGACGCTGCCCGCGCTCGACTGGCGGTTGCGGGCGGTCTCGCGCACCGACCCCCGCGAGCTCGGGCCGCCGGTGGTGGGCGATCGGGTGCGTCGCGGCCCGCGCACCGTCGACGCCGACGGCCACCTGCGGGAGATCATCGAGCTCGCCAGCGACCCGGTGATCTTCGAATTCTCGGGCCGTGGGGAGGGCTGTGGGCCTTCGACCCTGGTGGTCAAGGCGATGCCCGGTTACGCCGATCGCGTCGAACCACCCGAGCAGATCCACTTCCCGGTGCCGACCTGCCAGGCCACGCGCGCCGGCGCGGTGCGCCTCTCGCAGCCCGACGGCGGCACCTTCACCCTCGACGCCACCGAGCTGTCCACCGAGGCGTGGGCGCTCTACGAGACGCTCCGGCCGATCACCGGTGACGAGCGATTGGTGACGCCGCCGCTCTTCCGCCAGCCCGGCGTGGTGGGCCTCCCGGTGGTGGGCATCGACGCCTTCGCCGCCGAGCGGGTGTGCCGCTTCCTGGGCCGGCGGCTGCCGCTGGCCCGCGAGTGGTGGCGGGCGGCGACGACGCACCCCCAGCGCACCGGGGCGCGCCCGGTGGGCCCGTGCCGCGCGAACCTCGACGGCGCCGACGACGGGTTCGAGCTGCTCTCGCCCGGCGGGGCCTGCACCGGCGACGTCACCGCCGAGGGCGTCGCCGATCTGCTGGGCAACGTGCAGGAATGGATGGCCGACGAGCCCCCGCCGGAAGAGGACGACAACGCCTACGCGGGCCTGCGGCACCTGCTGGGAGGGCAGTGGGCGATGCCGCCCGACGCCCCGCCCACCCGCCTCGAGTACCCGAACACCACGCCGCCCAGCCGCCTGGAGTACGGGATCGGCGTGCGCTGCGCGTCAGAGTGAGGTGTTCTTCGGCCACTTCGCCCCGCCGCTCTTGAGGCGCGCGGCGCCGAGGTTCTCCTTGATCCACACCTCGGTGACGAACAGGTACCCGATGCGCTGGCTCGACTCGGGATCGACCCACTGCGCGGTCGAGGGCAGCGAGCTCCAGGCCAGCGAGCCGTCGTCGAGGTTGATGCTGAACTCGTTGCCCCCGTTGTGCCGCTCGCGCGCGCCCTCGGAGTCGAGCACGAAGAAGAAGAGCTCGTTGTTCTGCCGGCCGATGACCTCCACCACCAGCTCGCGGTAGCCCTCGGGGTCGAAGAGGCGGTCCCAGAAGCCGCGCAGCTCGGTCACGTCCTGCACGGGTTGGGTGGTGGCGACGCGCTTGTCACGGGTTCCCGACTGCTTTCGAGCGGCCATGCTTCCTCCTGTGGGTGGTACTGCCGGTGAGGGCGCGGAGGGCGGCGGGGGTCAGCCCCGAAGGAAGGTAGTCGCGGGTGGTGAGGGCCCGGGTGGGGGCGAAGACGCGGCGTTGCGCGCCGAGCCGGCGCTCGAGGGTTCGCAGCAGGGTGGCGCCGTCGAAGCCTCCCGACTGGGCGTTGCCGACGCCGCAGCCGAGCAGCCGCACCCGCGCACGCGGCGAGAGGAAGGGCGCCAGCTCGTCGGCGAGCTCCAGGCCGGTGCCATCGCTGGCGAAGAGCAGGTCGTCGCCCAGCGCGAGCCGGCCCGCCGCGCCGTGGCCGATGAGATCGAGGGTCAACACCTCGCGCTGGCGCAGGTGCCACTGGCGCACCAGGAAGCGGAGATCGCTGTGCGCCTGGGCGCGCTCGAGCACGCGCGTGCCGTCGACGCCCCGGGCGAGGGTCTGGGCGATCTCTTCGAGCGTGGCGTCGAGCTGGGCGGGGTACGAGACGATCGCGAGGTGGATCGCCTTGCGCCTCACCGGGTGGTCCGTTGGAGGCCGAAGCTCCGGATCAGGTTGTAGACGTGGCTGCGGGCCAGCTCGAGGCGGCGCGCGACCTCCTTCACGTTCCAGTCGTTCTTCTCGAGCTCGCGGCGCAGCAGCTCGCGCTGAAACAGCCGCGTGGCGTCGAGGAAGGTGTCGGCGTCACCATCGGCGGGGCCGCGCCAGCCCTCGATGTGCCGGGGCTCGACCTGGGCGGCGCGCTCGGCGACGGCGCGAATGAGCGCCTGCTCGAGCTTGCTGCGCAGCTGGCGGATGTTGCCGGGCCAGTCCATCGTCTCGAAGGCGATGCGCAGGCCGGTCGAGAGCGGCAGCACCGGCAGCGAGTGCTCGAAGGCCACCCGGGCCAGCAGCGCATCGAGGATGGGGCCGATGTCGTCGCGCCGCTCGGACAACGACGGCACGCGAATGCTGAAGGCGTTGAGCCGATAGAAGAGGTCTTCGCGGAACCGGCGCTCGGCCACCAGCGCCTCGAGCTGTGCGTTGCTCGCCGCCAGCACGCGGATGTTGGCGGTGGCGAGGGTGGTCGAGCCGAGGGCGTAGTACTGCTTGCTCTGCAGCAGCTGGAGCAGCTTGCCCTGCGCCAGCGGCGCCACCTCGCCGATCTCGTCGAGGAAGAGGGTGCCGCCCTCGGCCGCCGCGACCTTGCCGCCGTTCTGCCGCGCGCCGGTGAAGGCGCCTTCGCGGGTGCCGAACAGCTCACTCTCGAAGATCGACTCCGGCAGCGTGGCGCAGTTGAGCTCGATGAACGGCCCGTCGCGGCGCGGCGAGTTGTCGTGAATGGCGCGCGCCAGCTGGGTCTTGCCGGTGCCCGAGTCGCCGGTCAGCAGCACGGTGATGTCGAGCGGGGCGACCAGCGCGAGCTGCTCGAACACCCGGCCCAGCGCCGCGCTGCGGCCCGCCAGCCCGTCGAGGCGCAGCTTCTGGCGGAAGGGGCGGGTGGGGTCTCCCAGCGGGCTCACGTCCTGGGGCGTGCGCGAGGCCAGCACCGGCCCGAGGAACTGCGCGACGTGCTCGGTCAGCGAGATGTCTTCGAGCTTGAAGGGCCCCGCGCCGCGCTTGCCCTCGAGGTACAGCACGCCCGACTGCGACCCGGGAAAGGGCACGCACAGCACCGCCTCGAGGCGCTGGTTCTGCACCGAGGGCTGCTTGCCGAAGCGCTCGTCGAGCAACGCAAAGGGCGTGTGCACCGTCTCGCCCGAGGCGATCGCCGCCGCCACGATGCCCCGCGAGGTCACCCCGCGAATCTCCTCTTCCTGCTCGCCGGTGCACCGGAAGGCGACCGAGAGCTGGCCGCCGTCACCCCGGTACAGCTCGACGTAGCCGCGCTCGGCGCGCACCACCGTCGCCAGCTGCGAGAGGATCTTCTCGAACCACGCCGTCAACCCGCCGGCCGCCGGCCACTGCGTCAGCTCGAGGAACAGCGTCCGCTCGAGCGCATCCCGTCCCGCCTCCGCCATGGGCACGGACTCTACCCGGCCTCGGGGACCTCGCGATCGCCTCGTCGTGCTTCCTCAGTTGTCCAATCGATTGGACAAGGAGGCTCCGAAGATTCCACTCGATTGGACGCCCCCGATCGGCGCCCGCTCGGAAGAAGCGCTCAAGATGACTGGGCATTGCGGTTGCAGAGCGGTGCGGCGGGCGTGGGGGAACGGCGTCGAGGGTCGCTGAGTCAGGGCGGTTGTCCGGGGGGATGGCTGTCGCTCAGAGGCATTCGACGAGGCAGGTGGAGGAGAGACGTTGCCCGAACTCTCTGCACGACGTTCCCGTGCAGAAGGGTTCCATTCGGGTGGTCGTGGGTTGGGCACCGGGATCATGGGGTGCGGGGGCGAATGTGACGGTGGTGAAGGGAAGTGGCCTGGTCCCTCGGGCTCGGCGTGCAGGTGGTTGGGCGACGGACTTCCTTCGCCACGTCGGGGCAGAGGTCTCGGCAGCGTGAAAAAACAGAACGGCCGTCGCTCGATGAGGAGCGACGGCCGTTTTTCTTCAGCAAGCTGAGCGGCGGCTTACTTCTTCTTCTTCAGCTCGTCGTCGATGACGGCCTTGAAGGCGTCGATGGGCTGCGCACCGACCAGCTGGCGACCGTTGATGAAGAAGGTGGGGGTGCCGTTGGCGCCCACGCGCATGCCTTCGTTCGAGTCGGCGGTGATCGCCGCGTCGTACTTGTTCGAGTCGAGGGCCGCCTTGAACTTGCCCATGTCGAGGCCGAGCTCCGAGGCGTAGCGCTCGAGGTTCGGGCGATCGAGGGCCTGCTGGTTGGCGAAGAGCTTGTCGTGCATTTCCCAGAACTTGCCCTGCTCGTTGGCGGCCATCGACGCCGCGGCGGCGATCTTCGCGTTGTTGTGGAAGGGCAGCGGCTGGTGCTTGAAGACGAGCTTGATCTTGCCCTCGTACTGCTTCTCGAGGTCGTGCAGCGTGGGCACGACGCGCGAGCAAAACGGGCACTGGAAGTCGGAGAACGCCACGATGGTGACCGGCGCGTTCTTCGGGCCCTTCACCGGGGCGCCGGTGATGTTGAGATCGGTGACGACCTTGGCGGCCTCAGGGGCGCCGGGCGCGGACGGGGGCGGGGCCTTGCCGGCTTCCTTCTGGAACTCGGCGTACAGGTCCTGCGGCTTGATGCCCTTGGCGAGCATCGCGTCGGCCTTCTTGATCTCCTCGTCGATGATGTTCTTGAAGGCGTCGAAGGGCTGCGCGCCGACGAACTCACGACCGTTGATGAAGAAGGTGGGGGTGCCGTTGGCGCCGACCGCCATGCCGGCCGCCGAGTCTTCCTCGACGCGCTTGGTGAACTTGCCGGAATCGAGGGCCGCCTTGAACTTGCCGACGTCGAGGCCGAGCTCCTGCGCGTAACGCTCGAGCGAGGCGCGATCGAGGGCCTGCTGGTTGGCGAAGAGCTTGTCGTGCATCGGCCAGAACTTGCCCTGCTCGTTGGCGGCCATTGACGCCTCGGCGGCGATCTTCGCGTTGTTGTGGAACGGGAGCGGCTGGTGACGGAAGGCCACGCGCACGCTGTCGCCGTAGGTGTCTTCGATCTGCTTCAGGGTGGGCACCACGCGCGAGCAGAACGGGCACTGGAAGTCGGACCACGCGACGATGGTGACCTTCGCGTTCTTGCCGCCCTTGACCGGCGAGTCAGAGGGGATGTCGACCTTGCGGATCGCCGCCGGCGCGGGGGCCGCGGGCGCGTTGGGCTGCTGCGGGGCCGGGGCCGGCGCGGTGATGCCGTTGGCGATCACCTTGGCGTAGACCTGATCGGCCGGGGTGCCGCTCTTGACCATCTCGTTGGCCTTGGCGAGCTCCTCGTCGATGACCTTCTTGAAGTTGTCGATGGGCTGCGCGCCCGAGATCTTGCGGCCGTTGATGAAGAACGCCGGGGTGCCCGTCGCGCCGAGCTGCATCGCGAGCTGGGTCTCCTTGGCGATCTGCGCCTGGAACTTCGGCGACTGCAGGTCGGCCTTCCACTTCTCGACGTTGAGCCCGAGCTCCTTGGCGTACGCCTCGTAGCTGGCGTCAGAGAGCGCCTGCTGGTTGGCGAAGAGCTTGTTGTGCATCTCCCAGTACTTGCCCTGCTCACCGGCGGCGAGCGCGGCGAGGGCCGCGGGCTTCGCGTTCGGGTGGAAGTCGAGCGGGTGCTGCTTCATCACCACGCGCAGCTTGCCCTCGTACTGCTTCTCGAGCTCGAGCACGGTGTTGTGGCCGCGCGAGCAGAACGGGCACTGGTAGTCAGAGAACTCGACCAGCGTGACGAGGGCGGTGTTCGGGCCCTTGATGGGCGATTCCTCGAGGGGCACCTTGTAGACGCTCGTGTCGCTGGGGGGCGCACCCGCCGGGCGGGCAGCGGCCGGGGCTCCGGGCGTCGGAGCGGCAGCGACGGACGGCGAGCCGCCATCGGTGGGGCGATTGAACATGCTGCCGACGGCGAAGCCGACGACACCGCCGACGATGAGGGCGATGATGACTGAAGGTTTCATGAGTGTTTTTGCTCCCTTGGGGAAGTATGCGGGCGCGGCTCTTAGCAAAGGCGCGGAATGTCGCGCAATGCACGACATGAATGAAAAAGGACAGCTTCTGGTTTCAGCCCACCTGGTCGATGCGCGGGGGAAGGCGTGCCCGGCGCCGATCATCGAGCTCGCGAAGGCGCTGCGGGTGCACGAGGTGGTCGAGCTGTGGGCTGACGACCCCGCAGCGTGGGGTGATCTCAACGCCTTCGTCGACGCCACCGGCCACCGGTTGGTGACCAGTCCCTCTGCCGCGAGTCCTCTGAGGGCAGTCATTCAGCGCCGATCGGGGTCGCCGTGACCCACTTCTAACCACTTGTACCGCTTCACGAATTTGTTGATCCCCCGTGATTTCAGGCCCGTACTGGCGGGTACGCGCAGTGCAGCGGGTCGAGCCGCACAAAGGAGCATCCCCGTGGACGTCGAGTTGAGCCGGGCCGAAGCTGAGTTGCAGTCGGAAGAGGCCGCTTTGCACGCGGAGCTGACGCGGTTGGCGTCGGTGAGCGCGGAGCTGACGGATCGGCTGGGGGTGCTCGAGGCGAAGGCGCAGGCGGCCGGCGACGCGGCGATCGCCGAGCGGGCGTCGTCGGTGGCGATCCCCGGGGTCGATCCCAACGGGGCGTTCCACAAGGCGAAGGCGGCGCGCGAGGCGGCGGTGCGCGCGCGGCGCGAGACCAACGCGGCGGTGCGGCAGCAGGCGGCCGCTCTCAAGGCGCAGCTGCAGAAGCTGGCGGCGCAGACCGTGGCTGACGAGAAGGCGCTGGTCGCGGCCCAGGAACGGGCGCGGCAGGCCGCTGCGGTCGCTCCGCCCCCGCCGGTGCGGACCGTGCCTCAGGCCGCGGCGGTGGTGGCCGCGGCGCCGGCCGCGAAGAAGCCGCCGGCCCGCCAGAGCCCGCGCGTGAAGATGCAGGCCGCGGTCGACTTTCATTCCGACAACAACTTCTTCAACGGCTTCTCGGCGAACATCTCCGACGGTGGCCTGTTCGTCGCCACGGTGAACCTCGTGCCGCTGGGCACGGAGGTCGATCTCTCGTTCTCGCTCCCCTCGGGCGAGCGCATCGAGGCCAAGGGCGTGGTGCGGTGGGTGCGCGAGGTCAACGACAAGCTGCCCGACGCGTTCCCCGGGCTGGGCGTGCAGTTCTCGTCGCTCAAGCCGGAAGCGCAGCAGGCGATCGACAGCTTCCTCGCCCAGCGCGACCCTCTCTTCTACGCCGAGGCCGACTGACAGCCTCGCCTCGCTTCAGGTGAGCTGCAGCACCTTCTCTTCGAGCCGCTTGCCGCGCCACACCGTGAGGAACAGCACGTTCTTCGCGGCCAGCAGGGCGACGGTGCGGGTGATGATCTCTTCCGGCTGAACCGCCTGGCCGTCGAAGGCGACGCACAGCACGTTGCCGGGCTCGAGCTTCGCGTCCTTCACGCCCGACAGCGCCTTCACTTCGGCCAGCGGCACGTCACCGCGGGCGATCTGCACGCGGAACTCGGCCATCTGCCCGGTGAGCTCGGCCATCGTCGAGGCGCTGACCAGCTTGCCCTTGTCGAGAATGGCCGAGGCGTCACACAGCTCCTCGAGCTCCTGCAGGTTGTGGCTGGAGACGACGACGGTGTGCTTGCCCTTGAGCTCGCGGATCACGTTGCGCACCGAGGCGGCGATCTTCGGGTCGAGGCCGGCGGTCGGCTCGTCGAGGAAGATCACCGGCGGCGAGCCCATCAGCGCCTGGGCCATCGACACGCGCTTGTGCATGCCGTGCGAGAGCGCGCCGGCCTGCACGTTCCACGTCTCGGGCAGCTGCACGCGCTCGAGCGCGGCCTTCGCTTCGCTCTCGGCGTTGGGCAGCCCCGACAGCTCGCCGTAGTAGGTGAGCAGATCGCCGACCGGCCACGTGGGCGGGAGGATCGCGTCTTGCGGCAGCACGCCCACCTTGCCCTTGAGCGCGCCGGGATCCGACGGGCTGGCGCCGAGCACCTTGATGCTCCCGCTGGTGGGGAAGAGGAAGCCGCACATCATCGAGAAGGTGGTGGTCTTGCCTGCGCCGTTGGGCCCGATGAGGCCGTAGCAGTGCCCCTCTTCGACGTTGAAGCTGACGTCGTTGACCGCCACCTTGGCGCCGAAGTGTTTGCTGAGGTTCTTGATCTCGATCGCGGCGCTCACAGGTCCCTCTTCTTCAGCGCGAGCTGGGCGAGGCCCAGGAACACCAACCCGAAGCCGACGTGCACCAGGCCCGACGTCATCCACCGGGTCCACGCGGGGTGCAGGAGATCGTCTCCGAAGTGCCACACCGACGCGTAGCGCGCGTAGGCGATCACCGACTCGGACTTGAGCATCGCCAGCGTGTTGGGCGCGGCCTCTTCACCGGGGAAGCGGAAGCCCTCGCCGATCAGCGCGACGAACCAGATCACGAACAGCGCGATGATGTTCAGCACCAGGCTCACCGCGCCCTGGCGGGTGATGGCGCTGAAGAGCGACGTCAACGCGAGGTAGGCGATCGACAGGGTGAACGAGGTGAGCACCAGCTTCACGGTCCACAGCGCGACGTCGAGCGCGGCGAATTCGGGGTTGAGGAGCTTCGAGACCAGCACCATCAGCACCGTGCAGATCACCAGCAGCAGCCCGAAGAGCGTCGCCTGCGAGAGCAGCTTGCCGAGGATGATCGACGAGCGCTTCACGCGCACCACGAGGTAGCGCACCGACTTGGGCCCCACCTCGCCGGCGAGCTGATCGAAGCCCATCAGCGCGATGAACAGCGGCAGGAAGCGCAGGGTGAGCTTGAAGACCACCAGCAGCACCACGGGGATCGCGGCGAGCGAGTCGAGCATCGCCTCGTCGTCGGTGATGAAGGTCGAGAGGAACTGCTTCTTGCCGGCGATCAGCTGCTCCTTCGCCGCCTCCGGGTCAGCGCCAGCCATCGCGATCTGCTGATCGAACTTGGCGTTGAGCTGGTGGTTGATGCCGCCCACGATCGTCAGCGCGAGGCCCACGAAGAGCAGGAACAAGATGAGGAGCACCAGCACCCGCCCGCTCTTGAGCGCGCGTCGCGTTTCGCCTCTCCAGATGGCACCGATTTCCTGAAAGTCCTGCATGCGCGCGGACCCTAAGCACAACCCTGCGCGCTATTGCAGGCGAATCCACTTCTGCGTGAGGAAGCGATCGAAGGCCACCAGCGCCTCGAACTCGCGCAGCGGGGCGATGCGCAGGATGTTCTCGACGTCGCGTTTGCCGTCGACGCGCGAGAGCAGGTAGCGCTCGGGGGCGGTGAGGCTGAGCTTGGCGAGCTGCTCGGGGCCGATGAGCATGCCCGGCACGCGACCCGACGACACGAAGTCGGCCTTGAGCTGCGGCGTCCACGCCACCTCGACCTGGCGCATCAGCAGGGTCGCGTCGAGGGTGGGCGTCAGCTCGTTGCTGCGCTTGCTGAGCGTCCACGCGTCGCGGAAGTTGCTCTTCTCGTAGAAGGCGCGCGCGTTCGAGAGCAGCTGCTCGGCGGTGGGGCTGTCTCCGAGGCCGAGGTCGACGTCGATCGACAGCTGCGGCCCCGCGGGCTCGTGAATCTGCAGCGCCCCCATGTGGAAGTACGCGTAGAGCCGGTTGTAGAGGAAGTAGTCGGTCGCGTGGAGCTTGAGCGCCATCTCGTCGATGGTCTGCCCGTTCTCGATGCTGGCGAAGATCTTTTCGTCGATGCTGCCGGGCTTCGGAGGCTCGACCAGGTTCTCGGCCACCAGCGACAGCGTGCACGCCCCGGAAGGGAAGGCCTGCCGAATGAGCTGCCAGGCCTGGACGCGGAAGTCGCTCTCCTTGTGCACCTCGATCAACGGCACGCGCACCTTGAGGCCGTCGGGCTGCGCGGGCTTCTTGCCGCTCTCGAAGCGGAAGCTCCCTTCGACCCAGTTGAAGGCGTCGAGGATCGTCTCGCGGAACTTGGTCGAGAGCACCACCTCGAGCGTCTCGCTGTTCACCGCGCCGATCATCTCGAGGATGCGGCCGAGGAAGACCTTCGTTTCCTTCTGCGTCGCGTAGGCCTTGCTGAACTGATCTTCGGTGATGTGCCCGAGGTTGATCAGGTACTGGCCCAGGTACTCTCGCGGGAGGTTCGAACTGGCGTTGTAGACGTGCCCGTTCTCGAGCAGCACTTCCTTGCGCACGCCCCGGTACTCGAGCGTGAGCTGGCCCGTGGACTGTCGATTCCACAGGTAGACGACGAGGTCCTTGAGGGGCATCGTCGCGAAGTCGCCAGCGAGTCCGCGCATTGGGGCGATTGTCATGCGAATGCGGATCGACGTCTATCGAAAGCCTGGTTGTCAGTTGTGTGACGCGGCCCTGGAGCTGCTCGACGATCAGCGCGCGCAGTTCGACTTCGTGCTCGAGACGCACAACATCCTCGAGGACACGGTCTGGTTCGAGAAGTACCGGTACCTCGTGCCGGTGGTAGTGATCGATGGAATCCAGCGGCTTTCGCTGCGGTTCGACAGTCAGGAGCTCGAGGCGGCACTGCGCGCCTCGCAGGCCACACCGTGAGTGAAGATTTCCACATTGCAGCGTTCCGCCAGGTGCCGCGCACCGGCGTGATCTACGTCACCACCGAAGCCACGCGGCTCGGCTTCAGCCCCAAGAACCCCGACTGGTGCAACCTGGGGCAGGGGCAGCCCGAGACGGGTGAGCTGCCCGGCGCGCCCAAGCGCATTCATCACGTCGACATCGATCTCGACGATCAGGAATACGCGCCCGTCGCAGGCCTGTGGGAACTGCGCGAGGCGATCGCGTCGCTCTACAACCGGCTGTACCGCAAGGGAAAGAAGTCGCAGTACTCGGCGGAGAACGTCGCGGTGTCCGGCGGTGGTCGCGCGGCGCTCACCCGGGCGGCGGCGGCGCTGGGCCACGTGAACCTCGGCCACTTCCTGCCCGACTACACCGCGTATGAAGAGCTGCTCGACATCTTCAAGGCCTTCACGCCCATCCCCATCCTGCTCGAGGGGGATCGCGGCTACGCCTTCACGCCCGACGATCTGCGCAAGGAGATCCAGGGGCGTGGGCTCTCGGCGCTGCTGCTCTCGAACCCGTGCAACCCGACGGGCAAGGTGGTGCAGGGGGAAGAGCTCGAGAAGTGGGTCGCCGCCTCGCGCGACCTCGAGTGCTCGCTGCTGATCGACGAGTTCTATTCGCACTACATCTGGAACTCGCCGCCGGGCCGGCTGCCGGTGGAGAGCGCCGCCCGCTACGTGGAAGACGTCAACCGCGACCCGATCGTGATCTTCGACGGGCTCACCAAGAACTGGCGCTACCCGGGCTGGCGCACCACGTGGACGGTCGGGCCGAAGCAGGTGATCGACGCGGTCGCCTCGGCCGGCAGCTTCCTCGATGGCGGTGGCGGCAAGCCGATTCAGCGCGCGGCGATTCCCCTGCTCGAGGAGTCGCTGGTGATTCAAGAGACCAACGCGATCCACCAGGCGTTCCGCGGCAAGCGCGACCGGCTGTTGTCGGGGCTGCAGCGGCTGGGCGTGCGCGTCGATCGCGCGCCCGACGGCACGTTCTACGTGTGGGGCAACGTCTCGCAGCTCCCCGCGCCGCTCAACGACGGCATGGGCTTCTTCCGCGCCGCGCTCGAGAAGAAGGTGATCGTCGTGCCCGGTGAGTTCTTCGACGTGAACCCCGGCAAGCGCCGCAGCTCGCGCGCCTCGCGCTTCCGTCAGTACGTGCGCTTCAGCTTCGGCCCGTCGATGGCCACCATGGAGACCGCGCTGACCCGCATCGAGCAGCTCGTCTCGGAGCACATGAAGTAGTCAGGCGGGGAGGATTCCGGTCTCGCGGGCGATCCGCGAGATCGTCTCGCCGGCCAGGTCCCACGTCGCGCGGTGGCAGGCGACCAGGCCGCGCCCGTTGACGATCTCCGCGCCTTCGTAGCGATAGGGCGCGCCGGCGAAGTCGACCAGCAGGCCGCCCGCCGCTTCGATCACTGCCTGCGGCGCGCACGAGTCCCACCGCGAGCTGCGGTTGCTGGGGTGCAGGTAGAGATCGGCTTCCCCCATCGCCAGCAGCGCGCACTTGAGGCCCACCGAGCCCTGCTCGCGCACCTGGGTGATGCCCAGCGCCCGCTTGATGGCCTCGGTCTTCTTCGATTTGTGCGAGCGCGAAACCAGCAGGCGCAGGTCGGCCGTCTTCGCCACCGGCTGCATCGTCAGCTCGCGCCGCTGATCGCCCAGGGTGAGCACGCACGGGTGGCCCTTCGCGCCGGTCCACGTGGCGCCCTGCATCGGCGCGTGCACCACGCCCGCCACCGCCACGCCGTCAACCGCGAGGCCGATGTGCACCGCGAACATGCCGTTGCGATCGACGAACTCGCGCGTGCCGTCGAGCGGGTCGACGAACCACACGCGCGCGCCCTTCGGGGTGAGGTGCGCCGACTCTTCGGCGACGATCTCGTCGGACGGAAACGCGGCCTGCAGCCCCTTGACGATCAGCTCGTTGGCGCGCTGGTCGGCCTCGGTGACCGGGCCTCCACCGCCCGCCTTCTGCACCACCTCGAACGAGGTCTCGTAGACCTCACGAATGACGACGGCGGCTTCTCGCGCCAGGCGCGCGGCGACTTCGAGCTCTCGGGTGAACACCGGGCCGCTATACCTCAGCGTCGGGCGCGCTCAGGCGACGGCAGAGAAGAAGTCGGCGTCTTTCCACACGCTGACCACCGGACCGTCGACCAGCGCGCGGTAGCCGTGGGGCACGTTGGTGCCGACGCGGGCGGCGGTGGCCTGGGCCGAGGTTCCAGCCGCCAGCTCGATCGTCACGCGGCGGGTGTCGCAGAGAATGGTGATCAGGCAGTGATCGCCGACGCCGCCGAGGAACTCGAGCTTGTTGTCGTCGAGCTGGCGCACGCGGAGCTGCGCGTCGGTGGTGATGATGCGGAACCGCGGCGTCTTGGCGGCGGGCACCAGGGCCTCGGCGAAGACGATCTCCACGCCGTCTTCGTGGCGCTCGTGGCGCATGGTGATCGACCGGGGCAGGGCGCGGCGGAGCGCGGCCACCGCGTGGTCCGGCGTGCTGCGGCGCGCGAGCGAGATCTCCACCAGCGAGTCGGGCGTCGCCACGTCGAGCTCAGCCGAGGGGTCGAGGCTCACTTCACCAGACAGCGCGAACCGGGTGCCGCCCCGCCACTGCACGTGGAACGAGGGATCTTCCGAGTGGACCCGGAATCGCGACAACGTCAGCGGCGTGGGCTCGGTGTCGTACATGGCGCACCGCGGCAGTACCGCTGTTGGTCGGCGCGGACAAGACCCCCTCTGGAAGTGCCCGGAATCTCAATATTTGGCAGGCTTGGCGCGGTGAAGACACGCAACCTCTGGGGCTGGGGACATGTCGAGGCGGCGGTGAGCCTCGAGGAGACGCAGGCGCGGATCGAGCCGTTCTTCGGGCCGAGCGCAGTGGCTGAAGCGCAGCCCCCGCGCGTGCCGGCCCCGCGCGTCGAGGTGCCGGAGGTGCTGCGGGGGTTCGCCACGAGCGACGAGCGCGAGCGGGCGGCGCACGCCATGGGCAAGGCCTACCCCGATCGGGTGCGCGGCTTTCGGGGCGACTTCTCGTCGGCGCCCGATCTCGTCGTCACCCCGCGCACCGAGGCCGAGCTGATGCGCGCGCTGGAGTGCGCTGAGCGAGAGCGCTGGTCGGTCACGCCCTTCGGAGGCGGCTCGTCGGTGGTGGGCGGCGTCGAGCCGCGCCTGGGCCCCTCGCATCGCGGCGCGATGTCGCTCGATCTCGGGAAGCTCGGCCGGGTGCTGGAGATCGATGACGTCTCGCAGGTCGCGCGCATCGAAGCGGGCGTGTTCGGCCCGGCCCTCGAGCAGCAGCTCGGCGCGCAGGGGCTCACGCTGCGCCACTACCCGCAGTCCTTCGAGTTCTCGACGCTCGGCGGGTGGATCGCCACGCGCGCCGGCGGGCACTTCGCGACCGTGCTCACGCACATCGACGAGCTGGTCGAGGCGGTGCGGATGATCACCCCGCGCGGCGTGTTCGAGACGAAGCGCTTCCCCGCGAGCGGCGCCGGCCCCGACGCGAACCGACTGGTGATCGGCAGCGAGGGCACGCTGGGGGTGATCACCGAGGCGTGGATGCGCGTTCGCCCACGCCCCACCTTCCGCGCCGGCGCGTCGATCCACTTCGAGGACTTCACGCGGGCCGTCGAGGCGACGCGCGCGCTCGCGCAGTCGGGGCTGAGCCCGTCGAACTGCCGGCTGCTCGATCCGCAGGAAGCGATGATCAACGGCGTCACCTTCGACGGCTCGGCGGTGCTGGTGCTGGGCTTCGAGTCGGCCGATCACCCGCTCGACGCGTGGATCGATCGGGCCGTCGCGTTGTGCGAGGCGCACGGCGGTACCTGCCCGAAGGGCAAGTCGGCGGGCCATCGCCCCGGTGACGCGGCGGAGAGCTGGCGCGCGTCGTTCCTGAAGGGTCCCTACCTGCAGGACGCGATGATCCGGCTCGGGGTGATCGCCGACACGTTCGAGACGGCGTGCACGTGGCGCGCGTTCCCAGAGCTGTACCGGACCGTCGGTGAAGAGCTGACGCGCGGGCTCGAGCGGCTGTGCGGCGGCGGGGTGGTCTCCTGTCGCTTCACGCACGTGTACCCCGACGGGCCGGCGCCGTACTTCACCTTCCTCGGGCGGGCGAAGCGTGGCGGCGAGCTCGAGACGTGGGCCGAGCTCAAGCACCTCGCGTCGGAGACCCTGGCGAAGGCGGGCGGCACCATCACGCACCACCACGCCGTCGGGCGGACCCATCGCCCGTGGTTCGATCGAGAGCGCCCGCCGCTCTTCGCGACCGCGCTCACGGCGATGAAGCGGGAGCTCGACCCCGCAGCGATCCTCAACCCCGGCGTGCTGATCGACGCTGCTGTTCCCCAGTAGGAATACCTGCGCACGATTTTCGCCCCGTTGCGCGCGGCCTCTCGCGGTGACTCGCTGGCCGCATGCGCTGCTCGATCCTGCTCCTGATCCTCGCTGCGACGCCGGTGCTCGCCGCCGTCGAAGACGACCTGCACCTCGGCCCGGTGACCGCCCGGCTGGAGCGCGGCCCGAAGCTCTACCTCGCGCTCGAGGGCGGCGGCGTCGCGGTGGTGGACACGTCGACGCAGCCGCCGACGCTGGTGGCGAAGCTCCACGAGGCCCGCGTCTTCTCGCGGCTGCTGCTCGACGGCGACACGCTGCTGGCGATCGAGGTGCGGCACGAGGTGACGATGATCCCGCTGGCGCCGGTGCTCGACGTTCCGCGCGCCAGTGGGCCGAGCCGCGTCGTCGAGCCGGCCCCTGCGCTGGTGCAGCGCCAGGCCCGGGTGACGGCGGTGCTCGACGGCCGGCTGTTGTTCGCGGGTGGACCGGAAGACGGCTTCGAGAAGGGGCGCCGGGTGCGGGTGATCTCGCAGCGCCTCGAGCGGAAGCCCGATCTCGTCACCGGTCAGCCCGTCGAGGCGCCATCGGGGGAGGTCACCGCGGTGCTCGACATCGAAGAGGCCCAGCCCGGGCGCGCGATGGCGGTGCTGGGCCGCGGCGACTTCGCGGAGGTGGGCGATCTCGTCGAGCTCACCTCGCTGCCGCTCTCCGAGAAGTTGCTCGCCCCGCGCCGCGCGCCGTTTCGGTTCCGCACCGGCTTCGTGCTGCGGCCGTTCCTCGGGCTCGAGGGAAGCACCAAGCCCTTCGGGTTGCTGATCGACGGCTACGTGCAGTGGTACCTCCCGAAGGTGCCGGTGGTGTTGTCGCTGAGCGTCGCGCCCTTCGGGTTCGCGGTCGGCTCCCGGGAGTCGCACTACCCGGGCGTGGTGGCCTTCACCGCCGCGTACACCACCGACTACTTCGAGATCGGCCTGGGCGCCGGCGCGCTGTGGGGCAACCGCGGGCCGTGCGTGCCGTTCGCGGCGTGCGAGGTGAACTCGGGGGTGACGATCAACCAGGTGCTCCGGCTCGGCTCTCTCGACGGCCTGCACCTCGAGTGGCACTCGTCGATCTTCGCGCGCGCGCAGAGCTGGGTCTTCGGCGTGGGCCGCGGGGAGATCGCCGTGCCGCTCTCGAGCCGGCTCGGGTTGTTCGCCGCCGGCGGGGCGGGCGAGAACGGGTGGGGCATGGGCGAGTTCGGCATTCGCACCGCGGTCGGCGGCGCGGGCGGGCGGGGCACGGTGATCCTCTCCGCCAGCCTCGGCGCGAGCGGCATCTTCGACGGCCCGTCTCGCGAGATGGTGCTCGGCCCGGCGGTGTCGTTCGGCTCGGAGTGGCGCCTGTAGCGATCAGCTGCACACCGGGCCGGCTTCGCGGGTCAGGCGGAACATGGAATCGACGGTGTCCCCGATCTTCGGGAAAGACGCGAAGAAGCTCCAGGCGCTGCGCAAGAAGGACCCCGAGAAGAACCTCGTCGAGCGCTGGAAGCGGCTGATCACCGCGCGCCCCGACTTCGAGGCCAGCTACGGCTTCGTGCCGATGGTGCTGGAGACCGGCTGGGCGGTCGTCGCGGTGCCGGAAGACGACGTCGCGTACACCGTGGGGCTCCAGTACCGCTTCGGTCAGAAGGACCTGCTCATCTCGGCGCCGCACCTCTCGCTGGAAGCGCAGAAGCGGCTGCTCAACGAGCTGGGCCGTAACGTGCAGCTCGGCGCGCGCATCGAGGCCGGCGACGTCGTCACGATGGAGGGCGGGCCGACGCTCACGTTCAAGAAGTACGAGGACGTGACCTTCTCGAAGTACCCGTGCGGCTACCTCGCGCGCTTCGAGCAGTTCTTCGAAGATCGGGCGCACGTCGCCGGCGGGACGCTGCCGGTGTTGTGGGCCGAGCTGAAGGAGTCGCGGAAGAAGCGGGCGCCCGGTTCGGCGAAGAAGAAGCGCGCGGCGACGAAGGTGTCGAAGAAGGTCGTGCGCCGACGCGGCTCTTGAAGGCGCGGCTGCCCCAGTAGGCGGCGAAGAAGGGGCTCGCGGCGAAGTCACGGCTCAGCTTCGCGTCGAGCCGCAGCGCCGCGTCGATGCTGGCGAACATCGCCTCGCGTTCCCCCAGCCGCGCGTGGAGCGCCGCCCGGTAGAACCACGGCCACGCGGCCAGCGCCTTCGACCACTTCACGGCGGCGTCGAGGTGCGTGCGCGCGTCGTCGAGCTGCCCGAGCGAGAGCAGCGCCTTCGCTCGCTGCAGGTGGAGCGCGTAGTCCTTCGGGCGTTTGTTCAGGTAGCGCTTCGAGGCCGCCACCGCTTCGTCGAAGCGACCGGCCTCGTTGAGCTCATACAGCCTGGTGAACCAGGCGACGCTCACGGCCCCGGAGGCGCGGCCATCTGCTGTTTGAGCTGCGCGACGGCCATGCGCATCATCGGCGGCTGCTCGTCTTGCGGTGCGAGCGCGACGTACGACTCCAGGTTCTTCAGCGCGCGCGCGGGGTCGTTGTCTTCCATCGCCAACATGCCGGCGAACATGCGCGCGTCGTAGGCCTCGGGGTAGCGCGCCGCGAGCTTTTCGAGATCGGCGATCGACCCGCGGAGATCTCCATCGACGGCCTTGAACAAGGCGCGGCCGACGCGGCTCTTGGGGTGGAAGGGGTCGAGCAGGGTGGCGCGATCGACCAGCGGGCGGGCGTCGTCGAAGGCCTGCCGACGCAGCAGGTACACCGAGAGATCGGCGATCGCGTCGACGTCTTCCGGGTTGGCCTGCACTCGGCTGGCGAGGGCCTCGAGTCGCGGATCCTGCTGGGGGGCCTGCTGCATCGGCGCGCCGCCGCCACCGGGAGGCATCATGCCGGTGGCCTGCATGCCGTCGGTGCGCTCGGTGGCGGTGCTGCTGAGCTGGTAGCCGACGAAGGCGAAGAAGGCGACGGCGCCTCCGCCGATCAGCGCGCCCATCAGGCCCTGGTTCTTCGAGGCGAAGGTGGGGGGCGCGGCGGCGATCTTCTCGGCGCGGGCCTGCTGCTTGAGCACCTCGTGCTTCTTGCCGTCGCGCAGCCGGAGGATCTCGGCGGCGGCGGTCTCGAGGCGCGTCTTCTCGCGGGCGAACTCGTCGGCGGGCACCAGGTGCTTGTTGGCGACGTGCTGGCGCAGCTCGCCGAGCAGCGACTGGTAGCGCGCCTCGAGGTCGTCGAGCGTCTCGGGCTTCGGCGCGTCGCTCTTGAGCTTGTTCGAGCCGAGCAGGTACGCGATGGCGATCGCGAGGCCCGCGCCGAGCACCATCAGCCCGGGCACCCAGTTGGTGGCGTGTTGGGGGTTCATTTCTCGAGATCCGCTCTGACCTTCGCGAGGTAGTCGTCTTCGGGGGGCGCCTCAGGGGGCGGTTCGGCGGCGGGCGCGGGCGCGGCGGCCGGGCGCCGGGTGGACCCGACGATCAACAACACCCCCACCACCAGCAGCAGCACCGGCGCCAACCACAGCCCGAGCGTGACGCCCGACTTCTTCGGCTCCATCAGCGCCCACTCGCCGTAGCGCTCGACGAAGTAGGCGTAGATCTCGTCGTCGCTCTTCCCCTCGGTGACGAGCTCGCGCACCTTGTCGAGCTGAGCGCGCGCCATCGAGGCCGGCGAGTCGGCGATCGACACGCCCTGGCACACCGCGCAGCGCAGCTGCTTGCCGATCAACTGCACGCGCGCTTCCCGCGTCTGATCGAGCGGTTCCTGGCCTTGCCGTGGCGGCGCGTAGCCCTGCGCCAACACCAGTGAGAGCACCAGGGCGATCACAGGATGTCCTTGACCTGCTCCGCGAACTCATCGGGGCTGTTGAAGGGGAAGATGTGCTTCTTCACGATGATGCCCTGCCGGTTGATGAAGTACGTCTCGGGCACGCCGGACACGCCGTAGTCCACGGCGACCGTCGACTTCGGATCGAAGAGGTGGATGTACGGGGTGCCGGTCTCGCGCAGGTAGCGGCGGGTGTTCTCTTCGGTGTCTTCGAACACGATGCCGATGAAGGCGACGTTCGGGTACTGGCGGCTCGCGAGGTCGAGCACTTCCTGCTCGTACTTGCACGGCCCGCACCAGGTCGCCCAGAAGTTGATCACCACCGGCTTGCCGGCGAAGTCCTTCAGGGAGATCTGCCCGTCTTTGTCGAGGCGCTTGATGGTGAACTGCGGCGCCGGCTTGCCCGCGAGGAGGAACGGCACCGCGTGGGGATCGGTGCCGAAGCCCTTGGCCATCACGTAGACCACGAAGGCGATCACCGAGAGCGCGGCGATCGCCCCGGCGAGGCGCTTCGAGCTCATGGCGCCCCCGGCACCGCGGCCGCCGGAGCGACTGCCTCAGGCGTGGTGGCCTTCTTCTTCCGCTGCGGCCACAGCGCGATGATCGACCCCAGCACGAGGATGGGGATCGCGTACCAAATCCACCCGACGAGCGGGAACACCCACATGTTGAACGACGCGCTGCCGGTCTTCGTGTCGTACGAGAGCAACGAGACGTACACGTCGCGCACGATGCGCTCGCTGACGGTGGGCGAGCCCACGGGGTCGGTCGAGCGCTCGTAGAAGTTCATGCGCGGCGCGTCGACGCCGGCGTAGGCGCGCTGCGAGCCGTCGGACGCGATGATGGTGAGGTTCGCGGCGATCCACTGGCGGAAGGGCGCCTTGATCCACACCTCTTCGCTGGGCAACGCCTGGGGCGGGGTGCGCACCGCGGCTCCGATGTTCTCGCCGTTGAGCACCGTGCCCGCGGGCAGGTTGCGCCACGCGCGGGTGAGCACGAGGTTGGGCCGCAGCGTCGACAACGCGACCGCGCGCTCGGCGCCGAAGTCGGTGCCGTCCTGCAGCCCGTCGAAGCGCACGCTGTAGGTGCCGATCTGCATCGCCTCGCCCGGCTTGAGCGTGCCGGTGGTGTGCACCTTGAACGCGCTCGACGCGGCGATCGCCACCACGATGGCCACGATGCCGAGGTGCACCACGTAGCCGCCGAAGCGGCGGTTGGCGCGCGAGGCGCTGACGAAGACCGCGGTGAAGAGCGACTCCTTCTGCTCGGCCATGCGCTGCTGCGCCGGGAGGAACAGCTCGCGCAGCGTCACCACCGTCACGAACGCGCCGATGCCGAAGGTGAGCACCGGCATGAAGCTCCGGTAGCCCATCGCATAGCTGAGGATCATCACCACCACGCCGATGCCGCCGGGGATCAGCGCCTGTCGCTGCGTGACCTTCAGGTCGGCCTGCCCCCACGGGAGCATCGGGCCCACGCCCATCAGGAAGAGCATCGCCATGCCCAGCGGCAGGGCCATCTGGTTGAAGTAGGGCTCACCGACGGTGATCTTCTTGTTGAACAGGCCCTCGGTGATCAGCGGGTACAGCGTGCCCAGCAGCACCACGAAGGTCAGCGCGGCGAACACCAGGTTGTTGAGCAGAATGCTGCCCTCGCGCGAGGCGATGGTGCCCAGCTGCGACTCGGCGACCAGCATGTGCCCGCGCACCGCGAGCAGCAACACGCTGAACACCAGGATGATGCCGATGAACACCAGGAAAGTCGGGCCGATGTCCGACTGGGTGAAGGCGTGCACCGAGTTGAAGACGCCCGAGCGCGTCATGAAGGTGCCGATGATGGTCAGCACGAAGCTCGCCAGCGCCAGCGCGATGGTCCACAGCTTCAGCGACTTCTTCTTCTCGAGCACCATCGTCGAGTGCATGAACGCCGTCGCCGTCAGCCACGGCATGAACGACGCGTTCTCGACGGGATCCCACGCCCAGTAGCCGCCCCAGCCGAGCACCGCGTACGCCCACCAGCTCCCGAGGATGATGCCGACCGAGAGGAAGGTCCACGGCACCAGGGTCCACTTGCGCAGCGGCACCAGCCACGCGTCGCCCAGCTCACCGCGCAGCAGCGCGCCAGCCGCGATCCCGAACGGAATCGTCATGCCCACGTAGCCGAGGTACAGCATCGGCGGGTGGATGATCATCAGCGGGTGGTTCTGGAGCAGCGGGTTGGGGCCCGGACCGTCTGAGAGCGGGTTGGGCACCGCGGTCCACGGGTTGGCGGGGCCAGCGATGAGGAAGGCGAAGAACGTCGCCACCGCGGCCATCACCCCCAACGAGAGCTGCATGTAGCGGCCGTGCTCGTTGCGGTACGTCCACGCGAAGGCGAACAGGTACGCGCCCATGATCGCCCCCCAGAAGAGGATCGAGCCTTCCAGCGCGCTCCACAGCGAGACGATGGTGAAGATGGTGGGCGTCGCGCGGCTGCCGACCTGCGCCACGTACTTCACCGAGAAGTCGTGCTGCAGCAGCGCGCCGACCATCACCAGGTTGCTGGCGACCATCGACGCGGCGAACCCGTAGATCGCCTTCTGCACGAGCGGCAGGGCGCTCTCTTTCCGCATCAGTCCCGTGACGATGCCCACGATGGCGGCGAATGCCGCGCACAGCAGGCCCACGAGGACCAGTCCGTAACCGAGTGTCGAGTTCACGAGGGCTCCTTACAACCGACTGATGACGAGCGACCCTTAGGTCTTCTCGATCTCGGCCTGGCTGAGCGACTTCTTCCACGCATCATCGGGCATGCCCCCGTCCGTCGGGGCGCGGTACTCGTTGCTGTGGTTGACCATCAGGCGGCTGGTACGGAACACCTGATCGTTCTGAAAGCTGCCCTCGACCACCACGCCGATGCCTTCGCGGAACATCTGCGGAGGCGTCTGCTCGCTCTTCACCGTGACCTTCACCGCGCCGGGGGTGTGCGAGTCGGCGACCTGAAAGGTGAGGGCGGTGTGATCGGGGTTCCAGTTCACGCTGCCGGGCACCACCACGCCGCCCAGGCGCACCGTGGCGCCGTAGGCCTTGTCGCCCTGCGCCACCATCTCGGACGGCTTCCAGTAATAGACGAGGTTGTCGCCGATGTTGCCGAAGGCGATCCACGAGAGCGCGGCGCCGGCCACGAGGATGGCGCCGACGGCGATGAGGCGGTTGCGGGCTTCGGCAGTCATGAAGGTTCTCCTGGGGGCGGGCCGCCGGTCGGCCGGCGAAGGAACAAGCTCACGGCGTAGAGTAATGACCCGCCGATGGCCAGGCCGTAACAGGCGTACACATAACCCCAGCCGCCGTCGATCACGCCCATGGGGGGCATGACGTTCTCGATGCCTTGCGGGTGCTGCGGCGCCGGTGCGGGTGCGGGCTCGACGGCAGCCGGCTTGGCCTCTTCGGGCGGAGGCGGGGCGATGTCGGCCAGGGCGAGGCCGCTGACCACCAGCGAGGCTGCGAGCAGAAAGCGCTTCATGTCGTCACCTGTTCGGCCTTCGGGGCCTCGAGCGGAGGAAGGACCAACGCCCCCGTCTGTCGAGCACGGGCGATCTCGTACCGCTTCACGATGAACACGAAGAGCAGGGTGAGGAAGCTCACCGCGCCCCACAGGTAGACCACGCGGATCGGCTTATCCATCGTGCCGCCGTCCGACTGGCGCTGGTGCAGGCTGTTCCACCACTTCACCGAGAACCAGGTGATGGGCAACGAGACGTAGCCGAGGATCGCCGCCGCCGCGCTCCACGCCGCGCGCCGCTCGGGGTCTTCGGTGAACGAGCGGAAGGCGAGGTAGCCCACGTACACCAGCAGCATCACCGTGGTGCTGATGAGGCGCGGGTCCCAGTCCCACCAGACGCCCCAGGTCGGCCGGGCCCAGATGCTGCCCATCATCACGCCGGTGGCGCCGAAGAAGACGCCGACCTCGGCCGAGGCCTCCGCCAGCGCGTCGGTGCGCCACGACTTCTTGAAGAGGTACGCCAGCGCCGCGCCCACGTTGACCGTGAAGGCCAACATGCACATCCACACGAAGGGCACGTGCACGTAGATGATCCGGCCCACGTTGCTCATGAACTGCTCGGGCGGCGCCCAGAACAGCCCGAAGTAGACCAGCGCCGCGAGCATCACCACGCCCAGCGCGCTCTGGACCTTCCACACCCACGACCGGGTCGCCTTGACCGCGAGGTGAAGGACGATCAACCCGACCACCACGATGAGACCTGCCAGCGGAGCCCAGGACGGCATGGTCAGTCTTCCTCAGCGACCTTCGGGAAAATGAGAAACCCAACGGAGAGATAAATGAGATCGAATGCTGTCAGCAACTTCAGCCATGAGCCCAACTGTTCCTGCGGGTCGGGCCCCAGGGTGAACCTCGTCGCGTTCACCGACGCGAGCAACAGCGGCACCAGCACCGGAAACAGCAACAGCGGAAGCATCACGTCCCGGGCCCGCGCGTTCGCGGAGATGGCCGAATAGACGATGCCCGGCGCGCTGATGCCGATGCTCCCCAGCAGCAGCACGAGCACCAGCGACCCCGGCGCTTTGGACAGGTTGATGTCGTAGAGCGCGACCGAGACCGGCAGGAGCAGCAGCGACAGGCCGAACAGCAGCGACGCGTTGCCGAACACCTTGCCGAGGAAGATCGCCCGCGGCTCGACCGGCGTCAGCACCAGCCCGAGCAGCGCCTGGTTCTCGCTCTCCACGCGGAACGACTCGCCCAGCGACAGCACCGACGCGAAGAAGAGCGCCAGCCACAGGTAGCCCGGCGCGTGGCGCCGCAGCGCTTCGGTGTCGGGGCCCATCGCGAAGGAGAAGAGCAGCAAGGTCGAGAGCGAGAAGAAGATGAGGGCCGTGAGTCGCGCGCGAGTGCGCCACTCGATCATCCAGTCCTTGCGAAGCACGAGCCACGCTGCCTGAAGGAGCGGGATGCGGGGACCGCTGCTCATGCCGACTCCTTGCGACCCTGGTTGAGGTGCAGGCGGTCTTGCGTGAGGGCTTCGCCCTGCTCGATGAGGTGCGTGGCCAGCACGATGGTGGTTCCCTGCGCGCGGAGATCCTTCAGCAGGTTCTCCATCTGCAGGATGCCGGCCGGATCGAGCTCACCGAACGGCTCGTCGAAGAGCGCGAGCTTCGGGGCCTTCATCAGCAGCCGGGCGATCGACAGGCGCTTGCGCATGCCCGCCGAGAACTGCCGCACCGGGCTGTCGGCGCGCTCGGTCAGCCCGATGCGCTCGAGCAGCTCGCCGACCTGCTTCTTCGAGTCGTCGACCCCCAGGAAGCTGGCCAGCAGCGTGAGGTTCTGCGCCGCGCTGAGGTCTTCGTAGAGGTACGAGGCGTGCGACAGAAGTGCGACCTCGTGGCGGAGCTCGGCGCGTTTTTCGCGCGTCTCCTTTCCGAACACGCGAATTTTGCCGGCAGTCGGGAAGGTCGCGGTGGCGATCATGCGCAACAAAGTCGTTTTGCCCGACCCGTTGTGGCCGGTGAGCAAAAGACTGCGCCCAGCGGGCAGCGTGAAGGTCAGTCGCGAGACAGCCCATCGCGCGCCGAAGCGCTTGCTGACGTCCTCGATCTCTATTGCGGGCGCAGACTCCAAGGCCCTTCGTCCTCTATTCGGAGCGACGCCCCCAGTCGAGCGAAGTCGCAGTAGGCTCCGCAGCCCCGTGTCGCGAAACCTGATCGTCGGCATCCTCTCGCTGGGGCTCATGGGCTTCGGCTTGTTCTCGGTGTTGAGCGCGCAAGGTTTGCAGGACCGGGTGCTCGACGCCCGCTGCGAGACCTTCCTTGGTCAGCCGGCGCCGGGCTGGGTGTCGCTCAAGGGCTGCCTGCTCGACATGGAGTCGCTGGTGCTCGAGAGCGAGGCCGGCGACTTCGAGACGCTCGAGAACCGCCGGCAGGGCCTGTCGCAGAAGCCGCTGGTCGACCCGAAGTGGGTGGTGGCCTGGGCGCCGCTGCGGCCGGAGCTGGGGCGTCAGGGCGTGATCCGCGCGGTGTACCGGGTCGAGTCGGCAGACCTGCTGAAGTGGATCAACACCTTCGATCGGGCCGGCGAGCGCGAGAAGGAACGGATGTGGGTCGACCCGGCGATGCTGCGGCGCATGGCGAAGCCGGCGGTGATCGAAGGCCGCGCCGAGAAGCCGGTGACCGACGCGGTGCAGCGCGCCTTCGGCACCACGGCGTCGGTGACCATGCTGATCGTGACCCCGGGCAAGCCTCCGAAGACCTCGATCGTGCAGCCCATCGTGGGCGTGTCGTTGATCGCGCTCCTGGCGCTCACCATTCTGGCGATGACGCGCAAGCCGAAGGCCGGTGTCGCGGAGCCGTCGGCGCAGCACATCGCCAACATCGGCGTGTCCGACGTGAAGCTCGAGTACGGCGCGCTGGAAGACATTCGCGCCGAGGAGCGGGCTGAGAAGCGGAAGAAGAAGGGCGGTTAACCGCGGGCGCGACCGGCTCCTCGAGGGGCCGCCGCTGCGGGGGCGCCGTGAAGTGCGTGCTCGAGCTTCGCCAGCGCACGCGACAGCGGCACGAAGCTCGTCTCGCGCGCGGCGGCCAGCACTTCGTCGCGTGACACGCCGGGTTGCTTCGCGAGCTGCGTCGCGGCCTCTTCCCAGCTCCAGCCGGAGGGAATGGAGAGCTCCTCGGCGAGCCGGCGGCGGAAGTCGTGCTTGAGCGCCACCACCAGCTCGTCTTCGACCTGCGCGTTGGCGGTGAGGGTGGCCATCGCGCGCACGTACTCCAGGGCGGACCGGTGCTGGGTCAGCGGCTCGTCGCGCGGCGGCCCGAGGCGGGTGCCGATCGCCCACAGCGCCAGCACCCCGAGGAAGAGCACCTGGAGCAGGGTGGCGACGAGGTTCACCGGCATCACCGTCGCGCCGCGGTGGTGGTGGTACTCGTCGAAGGCGATCGGTCCGCGGGCGGCGAGGCGGCTCCAGAAGAGCGCGTTGTCGGCCAGCTCGAGCCGCGCGTTCTCGATCAGATCCGGTCCGCCGGCGGCCCACACCTCGCCCTCTCCCTCGGGGAACCACCACAGCGCGCCGTGCTCGGTGACCGGCACCGCGTCGGCGCGGCCGAGCGAGATCATCCGGTCGGCGGAGAGCCGGATCGTCTTGACCCCCTCGAGCAGACCAGCGCTGAAGCGCACCTTCACCGTGGTTCCGCCGACGTCTTCGATGCCGTCCATCGAGACCAGCGGGCTGACGTCGCCGGAGTGGAGCTCGAGCCAGCGGTGCAGCGCGGGTTGCGCCCCCGTGCGCGCGGCGAGGTACACCAACGTGCCGCCCGCGCCGACGAAGGCGCGCACTGCGTCGACCTCGTCCTGGCGCAGTTCTTCGAGCGCTGGCGCGGCGATCACCAGCACGCGGACGTCGGCCGGGAGCTTCGTCAGCGGCGCGTCGTGAGCGATCACCGGCACGCTCGCTTCGCGCAGCCAGGTCGCCAGCACCGCCGCTCCGCGCGGCCCGCGGTTCTCGATGCTGGGAATGGGAGAGTCGGAGCCCGGCTGGCGCGCGAAGTAGCTCAGCGCCATCGCCAGCAACATGAGGGCGACGATGATCGCCACGCCGCGCTTCATGAGGCCCGCTCCGTGAGCCGGCGCACGTCGGCGAGGAACCGGCTCGCGTCGTCGGGCTTCACCGCGTCGAGTGAGTAGAAGGCGCGATCGAACCACGCGAAGAGCGGCGCGACGGCGGCCACCAGCTCGGCGGGGGCGCCTCGGCCCGGCAGCTCAGCGGCGAGCTCCCGGTTGGTCTTCACGCGATCGGGGCGGGCGAAGCGCTGGCGCTCGAGCGACGAGAGCAGCGAGAGCAACGCCTCCCGAATCGCCTCACGCGGGTCGCTCGCGAGGAGCTGCTCGGCGCGCGCGCGGTGCACCTGGGGATCGTCGAGCACCAGCGGCGCGGCGACGAGCTCCTTCGCGCGACGCGCGGCCTCGACGCGCTGCTTGCGCCCGAGGAAGCGCAGGGTGATCGCCCCGCCGATCGCCAGCGCGAGGGCCAGCACCAGCACCCGCGTGATGTTCGAGTAGGTCTGCGCGCCCGCTGACTCGAAGAGCGACTCGAACCACACCCGGAGCTGCGCGAGGAACGCCTGCAGCGCGCCGGTGTTGCGTTGCCGCGCCTGCTCGAAGCCGGGCTGCGCGTAGACGGGGCCGAGCGCGTCGCGGTCGAGCCTCGCGGCGGGGCCGGGGCGCTGCAGCAACTGGCACGCGCTCGCCTGCTGCTCGGGCTGGAGCGAAGACAGCGCCGGGTGCTCGCACGTCGGCTCGGCGCTCAGCACGAGCGCGAGGAGCAGGGCGGTCACGGCGCGGGTGCTCCGAGGGTGAGCTCGAGGTCGAGGCCTTCACGACGCATGCGCATGTCTGCGTAGAAGAAGACCTGGAAGATGGCGTACAGCGGCGCGATCAACGCCCCCGCCAGGGTCTGCACCAGCTGAATGGGGACGAGGATCGCCGCGGGCACCACGTCGTCGATCGCGCGGCCAGGCGTGAAGCCGGCTCCGAAGGCGGCGCCGACGAGCAGCGACGGCAGCGAGGTCACGATGCCGACTACCAGGAGGATCCCGCCGATCACGGTGATCAGCACCGTCAGCCGCAGCTTCACCAGTCCGAGCGCACCGGCTCCGACCCGGCCGGACGACAGCGCGTTGGCGCGGCGGAAGGTCTCCAGCGCCGAGAGCGGCTCGATGGCGATGATCTGCGAGACGAGGATGAAGCGGATCACGAACCACAACACGAGCACGATCGAGCCGGAGAGCAACGCCACCCCGGCGAGCACGAGGAACACCAGCGAGAGCACCTTCGAGCCCTGCGCGGTGAAGACCACGCCCACCACGCCCAGCGCGAAGGCGGGCAGCATCAGCAGCACCATCACCACGAAGGTCCACCCCATGCTCAGGGTGAAGGCGCCGACGGTCGTGCCCAGCCGCGCGGCCGCGTGACGGAAGGCGTCTCCGGGCGTGGGCCGCAGCGGGGTCAGCAGGCGCGACCAGGAATACCAGGTGGTCGCCACGCCGGAGATCTGCGCCACCAGCAGAGCCCCCAGCACCGCGGCGCCGAGCAGGGCCATCATGCCCAGCAGGTGAGGCAGCGCCTGCATCGGCGTGTTCTGCGCAGCGAGCGGATCGCGCGCGAGCGGGAAGAGCCACCTGCTCAACGACTGGGCGGCGGCGACCAGGATGTACTGAATGAGCTGAAAGCCGAGCACCAGCTGGAAGAGGGCCTTCCAGTGCGCGCGCCAGAAGCCCACCGCGCGATCGAGCAACTCACCAAGTCCGAGGGGCCGCAAGGCGTTCACCCTAACTGCCCTCTCCCTCGCGGGGGAGGGTTTGGGAGAGGGGGCGAACCGAGGTTCCTCAACAATGCTCGGGTGGCGCCAGCCGGGTCCACCGAGTGCATCACCTCGCCGATCACCGCCACCCGCTCGAAGTCGCGCGCCCGCTCGGCCGAGAGGCCCCCCAGGGCGAACACCGGCACGTCCACCCCGCGGGCGAACCGCCGAAAGCCCTCGACCCCGAGCGGCGGGCGATCGGCGGGCTTGCTGTGAGGCGTGAAGATCGGGCTCATCACCAACACGTCCACGCCGGTCCTCGGTGGGGCCGGAGGGTGCCAGCTCGCGCTGATCCACCTCGTCCCCAGATGACGGCGCGCGTCTTCTGGTGCGATCGATCCCTCGTTCAGGTGGAGGTGCGCTCCCAGCGCGAGCGCCACGTCGAGGCGGCCGTTGATGAACAACGGCGCTTCACCCACCACCTCGCGCAGCCGCAACGCCTCCTCGAAGAACACCCGATCGGTCGCCCCCGGGTGCCGGTGCTGTACCGCGACGCCGGGCCCCGCGCTCACCGCCGCGCGCACCCGGTCCACACAGTCGGGTCGCGACCAGTCGGTGATCACCAGCACCCGAAACGGGATCACTGCCCCACGAGGCCGGTCAGCGGGCTCGACGCCGACGCATAGGCCTTCATCGGAATGCGCCCCGCGAGGAACGCTTCCCGGCCGGCCTCGACCGCGAGCTTCATCGCCTTCGCCATGCGCGCCGGCTCCTTCGCCTGCGCGATGGCGGTGTTCATCAAGATGCCGTCGATGCCGAGCTCCATGGCGATCGCCGCGTCGCTGGCGGTGCCCACGCCCGCGTCGACGATCACCGGCACCTTCACGGTCTCGAGGATCAGGCGGATGTTGTGCGGGTTGCGAATGCCCAGGCCCGAGCCGATCGGCGCGGCCAGCGGCATCACCGCCGCGCACCCGATGTCGGCCAGCTTGCGCGCGGTGATCACGTCGTCGCTGGTGTACGGCAGCACGGTGAAGCCTTCCTTCACCAGCACGCGCGCGGCCTTCAGGGTCTCTTCCACGTCGGGGTACAGCGTCTTCTCGTCGCCGAGCACCTCGAGCTTCACCCACTTCGAGAGCCCGAGCTCTTCGGCCAGCCGGCAGGTGCGCACCGCGTCGTCGGCCGTGTAGCAACCGGCGGTGTTCGGCAGGAGCGTCATCTCCTTGCCGATCCAGTGCAGCAGCGAGTCTTCGCCCCTGGCCTTGAGATCGAGGCGGCGCACGGCGACGGTGACCATCTCGGCGCCCGACACCTCGTGGCACTGCTTCATGACGGCGTGCGAGGGGTACTTGCCGGTGCCGACGATCAGCCGGCTGGTGAAGGTCTTGTTTGCGATGGTGAAGGGCTGGCTCATTTCATCCGCCTCCGACGAAGGTGACGATCTCGACCTGGTCTCCGCTGCGGAGCGTGGTCTCGGCGTGCCGCGCCTTCACGACCACCTCGGCGTTCACCTCGACGGCGACGCGGGGGGCCTGGAGGGCCAACTGCACGAGCAGCTCGGCGACCGTCAGGCCGTCGGGAAACTCTCGTGACTCACCGTTGATCTGCAGTTGCATGGCTTGAATGGACTCCGCGGGCACCCTACACGAGATGTCCCGTGAGTGAACCCGTCGACGTCGCCGCGCTCCACCGCCGTATTGCCGTGGCTGATGGACACGCTGATTCCCTGATGTGGAACCGCGATCTGACCCGCGCGTCCGAGAGCGGCCACGTCGACTTCCCCCGGCTCAAGGAAGCGGGCGTGAAGATCCAGTGCTTCACCATCGTGACCCGCGGGCTGCCGCTCATCGACGGCTTCTCGTTGTTCGCGATGAAGCAGGGCTGGCCCCGTCACGCGCGCGCCACCGAGTGGTCCCGCTGCACCTTTCAGCTCGATCGGCTCGCGGCGTTCTGTCGCGAGTCGCAGGGCGGCGCGTCGATCGCAGCCACCGCCACCCAGCTCGAGCAGAACCTCGCCGCCGGGCGCCTCTCGGCGGTGGTGGGCATCGAAGGCGGCCACGCGCTGGGCGGGCAGGTCGAGCGGGTGCGCGAGCTCTACACGCGCGGGGTGCGCTTCATGTCGCTGAGCCACCTCAGCAACAACGAGCTGGGCGGTACCTCGACGCCGTTGTTCGGCGACAAGCCCCTGACGCCGCACGGTCGTGACGTGCTCGATGCGATGGGCGAGGTGGGCATGCTGCTCGACGTCGCGCACGCGTCGCCCTCGATGCTGCCCGAGCTGCTCGCCCACCCGAAGGCGCGGCCGTTCTGCAGCCACGCGGGTCTGCAGGGGGCGCATCGGCACTGGCGCAACCTCCCCGACGCGGTGTGCAGGACGATCGCCGACAAGGGTGGGGTGGTGGGCGTCATCTTCGCGCCGCAGTTCCTCGGAGGCCGCTCGATGGAACACCTCGCGCGCCACCTCGAACACGCGGTGCAGGTGATGGGCGAAGACGGGGTGGCGTTCGGGAGCGACTTCGACGGCATGATCCCGCTCCCGAAGGGCATGCGCGACGTGCGCGATCTGCCGAAGCTCACCGCGCTGCTGCTCGAGCGGGGCATGCCGGTGCGGGTGGTCGAGAAGGTGCTGGGCGAGAACTACCGCCGGCTCTTCAACGAGACGCTGCGCGCGGGGTGAGCTTTCGTTTGACTTGCGATCGCTGCGGGGCAGATAGTGCGCCGCCTCGGCCGCCCCCGAAAAACGTCACCATGCGCCTCCCGATCCAGCTCGCTCTCGTCTCGGTCCTCTCGCTCTTCTCGTTCGCCTGCGGCACGCCCGTGGCCGGTGAGGCGTGCAACACCACCGGCTTCCTGTGTGAGTCGGCGGCGAGCGCGCTCGAGTGTCGGGTCGGCGCGTGGACCTCGCTGCCGTGCAAGGGCCCCAACGGCTGCAAGCGTGAAGGCGACGTCGTGAAGTGCGACATGACGGGCAACGCCGAGGGCGATGCCTGCGCGTCGTCGGCCGAGGGCAAGGGCCTGTGCACGTCGGACAACCTCGGCACCCTCGAGTGCCGCGACGGTAAGCTGGTCAAGACGAACACCTGCCGCTCGTGCACGGTGTCCGCCGACGTCGTCACCTGCCAGCCGTAAAGCGCTCCACGAGCGCGCCGAACTCCGCCGGTCGCTCGAGGTTCGTGAGGTGCCCTGCGCCCGCGATCACCTCGAGCGTCGACCCCCCCACCAGCTCGTGCATCACCTTCGCCTTCTCGACGGGGGTGATGACGTCTTCCGCGCCGACCACGATGGTGCACGGGCCCGCGAACCGGCTGAGGATGTCTTTGCCGTCGGTGCGCTGGGCCATGCCTCGTGACGCGGCGGCGACGGCCTGCGGTGACTGCGCGCGCATCAGCCGCTCGACCCGCGCCTTGACGGTGGGCTCTACGCCAGCGGCCATCAGCCGCGGCAGCATGCCGTCGACCAGCCCACCGACTCCGTGTTGCTCGACGTCGACGGCGGTCGCCTCGCGGCGCGCCTTGCCGGCCTCGTCGTCGGGCAGCGACTGGGTGTCGATCAGCAACAGGCCCCGCACCCGGCCGGGATCCATGCGGGTCAGCGCGATCGCCACGTAGCCGCCCATCGACAGCCCGCCGATGAAGGCGCTGGGCAGCTTCAGCGCGTCGAGCAGCGTGAGCGCGTCGTCGGCCATCGCGTCCATCGTCGCCACCCCCTCGCCGGGCGCGCTCTGCCCGAAGCCGCGGTGATCGGGGACGATCAGCCGCACGCCCTTCGGAGGCGCCTCGAGCTGCGGCCAGTAGGCCTCCGACGAGAAGGGGAAGCCGTGCAACAGCAGCAGCGGCTCACCTTCACCGCGGTCTTCGTAGAAGTACGTGCGCCCGGAGATCGAGATCGACGGCATCAGAGCCACCCCTTGTGTCGGAACCAGAGGATCATGGTGACCGGCAGGGCCACCATCGAGACCAGCATCGTCCAGAAGAAGGCCGTGCCGTTGAGCACCTCGAAGTTCTGCCCGAAGAACCCGACGATGAACGACAGCGGCAGGAAGATCGACGCGAAGATCGTCAGCTGCTTGCTGATGTCGTTGGTGCGGTTGGCGACCTGCGAGAGGTACGCGTCGACCACGTTGCCCACCAGGTCGCGCGCGGCGTCGATCTGCTCGTAGATGCGCACCAGGTGATCGAAGACGTCGCGGAAGTAGAGCGTCGTCTTCTCTTGAACCTGGGGAATGCCCCGGCGCGCCAGCAGGCCCACCACGTCGCGCTGCGGTGAAAGCACCCGGCGCACCAGCACCAGCGCGCGCTTGAGCTGAAAGGTCTCCTGCAGCATCGCGCGCGGGGGGAAGTCGGCGAAGATGCGCTCCTCGAGGTCTTCGAGCGCGGTGTTGAAGCAGTCGAGCAGCGGGAAGTTGCGATCGACCAGCGCGTCCGCCAGCAGGTACATCACGAAGTCGACGCCGCGGCCGAGCGTGCCGGCGGGGTCGGCGTCGAGGCGCTTGTGGGTGGTGGCGATCGCGTCGTGCCCTTCGTCGTGCACGGTGATCAGCCAATCGCTGCCGATGAAGAAGTGCAGCTCGTGCATCGTGAGATCGGCCCAGTTGTCCGACGGCGTCGAGAAGCCCTGGAGCACGAGGAACTGGTGGGTGCCGTATTCCTCGAGCTTGGGCCGCTGATCGAGGTGCAGGCAGTCTTCGATCGCCAGCTTGTGCAGGCCGAACCGCTCGGCGAGCTTCAGGAGCACCGCCTCGTTCGGCTCCTGCACGTCGATCCACTTGAGCCCAGGGTGCTCGAGCAGCGCCTCATCTCCATCGAGGAGTCGCCCGTTGTCGTACACGCGCACACGCAGCATTCGGGTTGGCTAGCAGATCTTTCCGCGCACGGTGACCGCAGTATCGTAATGAGTGCTCGTGGAGTCGTTGCCGCCGAAACTGGAAGCACTGCTGGCCGCTGAGGCAGATCAGGACTTTGCCTCGCGCGCGCGCATGGTCGCTCTCGCAGCGGGGCGCACCATCAGCCAGATGGGCGAGCTCGACCTGGTGCAGTACGAGGAACCCGAGGTCGACGGCTCGGCGGATCTGTCGATGTGGGAGAAGGTCGCGCCGATCATCGGCAGCACCATCTCCGAGGTGAACACGCTGTGCGCGCAGATCGACGCCAGCTTCCCCGCGGGCGAGGTGCTGGTCGATCAGGCCCACCTCAAGGTCGACAACGCCTTCCAGACCGCCGCCATGGAGCTCAAGGCCGAGGTGATGAACTTCGGCATGCGCGTGCGCGACCCGTCGGTGGTGGGCGATCGCTGGAACCTGATCACCGAGCTGCAGATCTTCCGGTTCCGCTTCCGCGATCGCATCGGGAAGATGGTGTGGGAAGCCGCCTCGGTGTTCGGCGAGTGCAAGCGCCGCGAGGTCGAGCCCGGCTACGACGAGGCGCTGGGGGCGACGTTGGTGGTGCGGGCGATGAGCGCCGATCTCCGCCGGCTGATGCGGGTGCGCATTCACAAGGTGGGCGACGCGCAGCCCACCGAGATGCTCGCCCAGGCCCAGCAGATGGAGAAGGAGCTCAACGCCTTTGGTCGCACCGCGGCGTGGCGCGCGCTCCGGGCGCAGGACAAGAAGGGCATCCTCGAGTTCCGCTTCAAGCTGCGCGCGCTGATCGCCGGCGGGGCGCCCAGCAAGCTCGAGCTGCTCGAGCTGCTGGAGCCCTTCGTGGAGTTCGTCGACGGCTTCGGCGGCATCAACAAGCGCGAGATCCTCATCCAGCACGATCAAGAAGTGCTGGCCTCGGTGGGCGTGGTGCTCGAGCGCGCGATGAACGTCGAGGGGTACGACGAGCGGGTGGCCGCCTTCAAGGAAGCCCTCGACTCGGGCCAGACCCTCTACGGGCGCTCTCCGGAGTTCGACACCTTCCTGCGCCACCAGCGCAAGGGTCTGCCCGCTCCCGGGGACCTCACCGGCCAGGTCGAGCAGTTCCTCGTACAGATCGCCGGCCTCTCGCAGTATTGACCCGCGGCACGATGCCGAACCGGAAGTCGCGCGCGCTGGCGCCGCTGTACGAGGCCGATCTCTCGCGCGTGGAGGCCGTCTTCACCGACGTCGACGGCACCCTCACCACGAAGGGCAAGTTGACGTCGACCACCCTGCGCGCCATCGAGTGGCTGGCGGCGCACCACGTGCCGGTGGTGCTGGTGAGCGGCCGGCCGGCGGGCTGGGGTGAAGCGTGGGCGCGGCAGTGGCCGGTGGCCGGCGCGATCATGGAGAACGGCGGGCTGCACTTCGCGTGGCGCGGCGATCGGCTGGTGAAGTCGTACGCCCAGCCCGAGAAGGAACGGCGCGCCGCGCGCAAGAGGCTCATCGGCCACGTCGACGCCGCGCTGAAGATGGTGAAGGGCGCGCAGCTCTCGGGCGACTCGCCGTACACCGAGGTCGATCTCGCCATCGACTACGCGGAAGACGTCGACCTCGGCAGCGAGGCCGCCGACGTGCTCGAGCAGTTCCTCCACGCGCGGGGCGTCAACGCCGTGCGCAGCTCGGTTCACGTCAACTGCTGGCTCGGTGACTTCGACAAGCGCGCCGCTGTGAAGCGCTTCGTCAAGGAAGAGTGGAAGAAGGCGGTGCGCGTCGACGAGCGCCGCTACGTGTACGTGGGCGACTCGTTCAACGACGCGCCGATGTTCGAGGCGTTCCCGCTGTCGGTCGGCGTGGCGAACGTGCGCGACGTGCTCGATCGCCTCACCGCGCTGCCGAAGTTCGTGACGCGCGCGCGTGAAGGCAAGGGCTTCGGCGAAGTGGCCGACGCCATCGTGAAGGCCCGGAGAACCAAATGAGCCACCTTGTGAAGGTCCCCGTCAAGCCGGGGCTCGGTCGTCACATTCGCGCCGGGCACCCGTGGGTGTTCAAGAAGGCCATCGAGATCGCGCCGCGCGTGCCCGCCGGGGCGGTGGTCGATCTCACCGACGAGGGCCGCTTCGCCGGCCGCGGCTACTGGGACCCGTACTCGGCGATCGCGGTGCGCGTGCTCACCACCGACGCGCGCGAGACCATCGACGCCGCCTTCTTCGAGCGCCGCGTGCGCCAGGCCCTCGAGTCGCGGCTGCAGCTCATCGACTTCTCCGGCACCAACGCGTTCCGCCTGATCCACGGCGAGGGCGACGGGCTGCCGGGGGTGATCGTCGATCTCTACGACGGCTTCGCGGTGATGAAGCTGTACTCGGCGGGGCTGACGCCGCACCGGCCGATGATCGTCGAGGCGCTGCGCAAGGTGGTACCGAACCTCAAGGGCGTGGTGGGCCGGGACGAGGTGGGCCGCGACGACGCCGACGTCGACGAAGAGAAGGGCACCGGCAAGATGTTGTGGGGCCACGAAGCGCCGCTGCCGCTCACCATTCACGAGCGCGACGCGAAGTTCCTGGTCGACGTGTACGCCGGCCAGAAGACCGGCTTCTTCCTCGATCAGCGCGAGAACCGGTTCCTCCTGCGCCGCATCTCGAAGGGCCTCGACGTCCTCAACTGCTTCTGCTTCTCGGGCGGCTTCTCGGTCAACGCGGCGCTCGGCGGGGCCAACAGCGTCTTCTCGGTCGATCAAGACGCCGACGCCATCGCGCTGGCCCGCGAGAACTTCACCCTCAACGGGCTGCCCGCGGCCAAACACGACTTCCTCGCTGCCGACGCCTTCGAGCTGCTCGAGTCGTTCAAGCGCGAGGGCCGCAAGTTCGACCTGATCATCCTCGACCCGCCCGCCTTCGCGAAGAGCCAGAAGGCCGTCGAGGGCGCGCTCGCGGGCTACGCCTCGCTCAACCGGCAGGCGCTGGCGGTGCTCAAGCCCGGCGGCCTGCTGTGCACCGCGAGCTGCTCGGCGCGCGTGTCGGCCGAGGCCTTCTTCGACGCGGTGAAGGAAGGGGCCTACAACGCCGACGTCGATCTGACGCTCGTCGAAGAGCGCTACCAGCCGCCCGATCACCCCGTTCGCCTGCAATTCCGCGAGGGTAGGTACCTCAAGTTCTTCGTGCTGCGGGGGCGGTGAAGAAACTCTGCACACGCGCCGGGGGTGCCGTGTCCTCCCGCCGAAGCGGATTGACTTCACTTACAGGCTCAGCCAAACGGCGCCGGGCTCAAACCGGGCCGGATTCATCATCACAAAGGGAAACCCCATGCGTTCCATGAAGCTCGTTGCTCTCGGTGCTCTCGCGTTGTCGGCCTTCGCCGGCTGCGGCCAGGGTCAGCCGCGCATCTACCGTGTCGCCGTCGACGCGACCCCGATGCGCACGATCGCCGTCCCCTCCTGCTTCCGCGGCAACAAGCTGCCGGACGGTCGCGGCAACATCAACGAGCAGAACTACCGCTCGGAAGACGAGTGGGTGATCTGGAACGGCGTGGTCAACGAGAAGAACCAGCAGATCGAGTACCTCGATCTCGGCACCCAGAGCTTCGAGCTCGGCAACGCCCCGATCATCAAGGTGTCGGACCTCATCCAGGGCGTCGAGAAGACCTTCGCCGCGCTCCGCACCGAGCAGCGCCCGGTCTCGAACCTCTACACCGAGGCGCGCCAGACGCAGGTCTCGGTGACGTTCGACGACTACTCGGCCTCGCCGGTCGGCAAGCTCGCGCTCAACTCGGTGTACGCCTGCAGCGGTAACGGCTGCCCGACGGACGCGGCCCTCAGCGCCCCTGACGCCGCCTCGTGCGCCGTCTCCCTCGACTTCGTCGCGCGCCGCATCGAGGCGCAGCAGATGACGGTGTACAACAACAACCCGCAGTAACCGGGTCGGGCTGTTGGTTTCGAGCGGGAGCCTGGCGACAGGCTCCCGTTTCCATTTGCGGGGTGCACGCATGGTGCTGAAGGGCCAGTTCCTCGAGCGACCGACGCTCATTCCGCTCGATGGCGGGCTGGTGCTCGAGGGCGTCTCGCATCGCGGCGAGCTTCGACCGGGCCTGTTGGTGCTCCCGCCTCCGCCGATCGAGGGCAGCGGCATGGATCACGTGGTGGGCGCCGAGCTGGCCTTCGCCGTGTCGCGCCACGGGCACCCCACGCTCCGCTTCAACTACCGCGGCGTCGGCGGCAGCCAGGGCCAGCCTTCGAAACGGCCCGAGGACTGGCTGGAAGACGCGCGCGCGGCGCTCCAACTGGCGATGGACAACACCGAAGGGCAGCGGGCGGTGGTCGCGTCGATCGGCGCCTCCGACGCGGTGGCGCTCAGGTTGGCAGAACAGACGCCCGTCGCCGGCCTTGTGCTGATCAACCCGTCGCTGGTGCGGCCCACCGACTTCGAGGCGCGCGCGGGGTTGCCCTGGCCATTGGCGGTGGTGCTCGCCGAGCTCGACGCGTCGCAGGACCGTGGGCGCTGGGCCGCGGTGCTCGATCGGCTCGAGGCGCCGTTGACGATCGTCCCGGGTGCGACGCGGACCTACCAGCGCAACCTGCCGATGGTCGGCAAGGCCGCGGCCTCGCTCGTCGGGCGGGCCGGTGGTCGACAGGTTGAAGACCTCTGAACCAGACTTCTTTCAAGGACTTCACGCTTCTTCGCGGCGCGGGTCGGGAACTTGTGAAGGGATCCAATCGTTCTGTGACTCGTTCGTAGCCGCCCCATTGCCGTCTTCGAGGCCCCCATGCGCAACCTGCTGACCCTGACGTTCGCGGTGACGATGTCGCTGTCGTTGGTCGCGTGCTCCCGCGACGCCAGTGAGCCGGCGGTCGATCTCTCGCGGCCCGTGTACGCCACCGCCGAGCTCCCCGATGACGTGAGCGCGCGCGTGCCCGGCCGGGTGGTGGTCGATTTCGTCGATGGCACCACCAAGGCCGAGTTCGACGCCCTGGAGACCGAGTGGGGCCTCGACCTCGAGTTCAACTCGCAGGAAGAGGGGCCGTCGTCGGCGATCACCACCGGCGCCTACGAGGGCGATCTCGACGCGCTGCTGGCGAAGATCCGCGCGAACCCGAAGGTCGAGGCGGCCGAGCCGCTGATGGAGGTGAAGGCCAACTTCGTCCCCAACGACCCGATGTACGCGCAGCAGTGGAACCTCAAGCAGATCAACATGGAGAAGGCGTGGGAGGTGTCGAAGGGCAAGGGCGTGATCGTCGCCGTGCTCGACACCGGCATCGCCTGGGAAGACCACGACGACTTCGCGGTGGTGCCTGATCTCGAAGATCAGCGCTTCGTCGAGGGGTGGGACTTCGTCAACGACGACGCCCATGCCAACGACGACCACGGCCACGGCACGCACGTCGCGGGCACCATCGCGCAGGCCACCAACAACAAGGAAGGCGTCGCCGGCGTGGCCTTCGAGGCGACGCTGATGCCGGTGAAGGTGCTCGACCACTTCGGCAGCGGCAACACCGCCGACATCGCCGACGCGATCCGCTGGGCGGCCGATCACGGCGCGAAGGTGATCAACATGTCGCTGGGCGGTGGCGGCCGGTCCGACGTGATGGAGAAGGCCGTGCTGTACGCGCGCACCAAGGGCGTCACCGTGGTCTGCGCCGCGGGCAACGGAGGTCGCGGCATCGTTGAGTACCCCGCGGCGTACCCCGGCTCGTTCGCCGTCGCGGCCGTCGGGCCCAGTGGCACTCGCGCGCCCTACTCGTCGTTCGGCAAGGAGCTCGACATCGCCGCGCCCGGTGGTGACAAGTCGCAGGGCGAGGCGGCGGGCATCGTGCAGAACACCATCGATCCGCAGGACGTGGGGCAGGCCGTCTACGCCTCGTACCAGGGCACCTCGATGGCCACCCCGCACGTGGCGGGCGTCGCCGCGCTGCTCTACGCGGCCGGCGCGAAGAACCCCGATCAGGTCGAGAAGGCGATCATCCTCGGCGCGAAGGCGGCCCCGGGCATGAAGGGCTGGAGCGATCAGTACGGCCACGGGCTGCTCGACGCGAAGGGGGCCCTCGACGCACTCCAGAAGCTGCGCGCGGCCGACGTGAGCGAGCTGCTGCCCGCCGAGGCGCAGCTGGCCGAGCAGCACGGCGTCACCGAGACGGTGGGCGTGTACTCGTACCAGGCGACCAACTGGAAGGTGTTCGGCTGGGGCGCGGCGCTGCTCGCGTTCGTGCTGCTGACGCTCGGCCGCAAGGAACGGCCCGGCTACCTCAACGTGCTCGCCAGCCCCGGCTTCCTGGTGCCGATGCTGCTCACCACCGTCGGGGTGTTCTTCGTGCAGCGCGTCGCCGAGCCCACCGCGCTCACCAGCCTCATCACGCTGCCGATCCCCGACTGGCTCAACAAGATCATCTTCGGCCGCGGCGCGCTGGCCAACCCCATCGTCTACAGCGCCGCGCTGCCCATCGTGCTCTCGCTGTTCGCCATCAAGTTCAAGGGCCTGCGCCCCGTCGTCGGCGGCCTGTCGATCGGCTTCGCGGGCATTCTCGGCTACTCGGTGTGGGCCAACACGCCGGGGCTCGCGTGGCTGCCCTTCACCTTCCTCGCGATCCCCTGGCTGGCGACCAACGCGCTCATCTGCCTCTTCCTCGCGCGCGCCATGCTGAAGAAGGAGACCGCCTGATGAAGCTCTCTGGCGTGGTGTCCTTTCGCGATCTCGAGACCGGCGTGTGGGTGCTCGAGGGCGACGACGGCAAGACCTACCTGCTCGCGGGCGGCGACCGGAAGATCAAGAAGAGCGGGGCGCGCATCGAGGCCGAAGGGGAGGTCGACTCCAGCTCGGCCACCCTCGCCATGGTGGGGCCGCGCTTCGTGGTGAAGCAGTACCGCTTCACTTGAGCGCGGCCTCGTAGTCGTCGATCGGCACTTCGCCGCGGCGGGCCTTCGCGCGGAGCTCCTTCACGTCGGCGCGCTGCTTGAGCTCCTTCGGGGGCCGCAGCTTGGCGTCGATGAGGTTGAGCTGCACGCCGCGCGCGTCGAGCAGGAAGAGCGCGGCCACGAAGGCGATCGCCCCCAGCGCCCACGGCGACACCAGCTGGAGCCACGGCGTGGCGGGGGTGAGCTCGAAGCGCATGGGGTTCGTGACCCGCAGGCCGCGGGACGAGCGCACCAGCGCGATCAGCGCCGCGTTCCCCAGGAGGAACATCACCACCGGCACCCACCACACGAGATCGGCTTCTTTGGCTTCACCGGCGGCGAAGAAGAGCGCCGACGAGAGCGCGTTGTTGGCGGCGTGCGCGGCGATCGCCGGCCACAGCGAGCCCGAGCGCCACGCGAGCAACCCGAACAGCACGCCCAGCTCGAAGCGCGCGGCGAGGCCCACCGGGTCGAGGTGGAACGCGCTGAACACGAACGCGGTGACGACGATCGCCCGCGCGGCGCCCTGGTGTTGGCCCAGCGCGCGCTGCATGAAGCCGCGAAAGAAGAGCTCCTCGCCCAGCGGCGCGGCGACCGAGACGCCCACCAGCACCAGCGCGAGCTCCACTGGCGTCTGCCGCGCGAAGATCTGCGAGCCATCGAACTGCTCGACGATCGACTTCGGGAACACCGCCTGCGCCAGCGCCATCAGCGGCACCGCCCACGCGAAGTAGTTGATCACCCCGAACGCGAGGCCGAGGCCCACGCTGCGCGGCTCGAAGCGATCGAGGCCGGTGATCCGCAGCGGCGCGATGCGCAACACCTGCCACCCGAGGATCGCCAGGCCCGCGAAGATGATCAGCTCCGAGAACCACAGCCCCCACGCGAGCTGCAGCGTCTGCGCGGTGCCGCCCACCAGCAGGAAGACCAGCAACCCGAAGACGACCCACGCCACGGTGAACGGCAACGGCGCGGGGTCTACCGGCTCAGGTCCGGACGGCTGGGGAGTGGGCTCAATCACGGGAACGGGCTCGGGGCGCGTCGTTATACTCGCCGCCCTGTGAATGCACCGAGCCATTGGGCCGACGACGCCCGCTTCACCGAGTCCTCCGCGGCGTTTCGTGGGTTCTTCAGCGAGCTGAGGGAGGCGTTCGTCGAGCGCGAGTCGTTGTTCACGCAGCTCGAGCTGGCCCTGCTGTGCAAGGAGCACGTGCTGATCATCGGCCCGCCCGGCACCGCCAAGAGCGCCATCGCCGGCGCGGTGTTGGGGCGCATCGTCGACGAGAAGTCGGGCAAGCCCTCGCTCTTCAGCAAGCAGCTCGCCGAGAACACGGTGCAGACCGATCTCATCGGCCCGGTGGACTTCAAGGTGCTCACCGAGACCGGCCGCACCGAGCACCTCACCGAAGAGGGCATGCTCGGCGCGGTGCACGCGTTCCTCGACGAGGTGTTCGACGGGCGCGACATGTTGCTGCGCTCGATCCTCAACGTGCTGCACGAGCGCGAGCTCAAGCACGGGCGCAAGGTGACGCCGGGCCGCTGTGAGTGCGCGGTGATGACCTCCAACCGCTACCTGTCGGAGGTGCTCCAGCGCTCGCCCGAGACGCTGCAGGCCTTCGCCGATCGCATCTCGTTCATCTGCTTTGCACCCAAGAGCTTCGCGCGCCGCTCGAGCCGGGGGCAGATGTTGCACCGCGCGCAGACCGGTCAGCGGCCGGCGCTCCACGCGCGCATGACGCTGCAGCAGCTCGACGTGCTGCAGGAGGCGGTGGAGGCGGTCGAGGTGCCCGCGCTGGTTGCCGAGGGCATGGAAGAGCTGGCCGACGCGCTGGAGAAGGACCTGCTCTCACAGGTCGCGCGGCTGCCCGACTACGTGCCGACCAAGTACTTCTCGCAGCGCTCGATGGTGAAGGCGCTGTGGGTGCTCAAGGCGATCGTGGTGCGCGATCGCCTGTACCGCCGGCCCGAGCGGCGGCTGGTGGCCGAGCCCGCCGATCTCGAGATGCTGCAGCACTTCTTCCTCCTCGGCGGTCCGGTGGAAGGCGAGCTCGACGCGCTGCTCAAGGTCTCCGCCGATCCCCGCGAGCGGGCGCAGCTGGAGATCATCCGCGTCGAGCACAAGACCTTCACCCAGGCCTACGCGAAGCTGGCGCCGACGCTGCAGCTCTCGCTCGAGCGGGAGGCGGCGGATCTCAAGGCCACCGAGGAGCTCGACGCCGCCGAGGGGCAGCTCCGCGCGTGGACCGCGTCGGTCGCCAGCACCACCGCGCGCTCGCTGCGCGACAAGCTGGTGCCCGGCCCGCGACACCCAGACAACCGGCGCCCGCTGCTGCGCGCCGCCGAGCAGCTGCTGCTGGCGATGGATCAACGCGTCACCCGCGGCATGGCCGGGCAGGGCGAAGGACGCGGCGGCATCGCCATGCTGGGCAGCTTCGGCGACGTGCTCGAGCTGGCCCGGCGAGTGCCCGAGCTGCAGCCCCGGCTCCCCGACGTCGCGCGCGGGGTGGCCGAGTTCTGTCGTCAGGCCGCGCTGATGATCGCGCTCGCCGCCGAGGCCACCGAGTTCGAAGAGGGCATGCGCCTCGACGGGGTCTCGGGGCTGGCGGCCAACCTCGCCGAGGAGCTGGAGCGCATCTCCGAGCTGGTGCAGGTCGCCGGCGTCATCACCCCCGACGTGCTCGAGCCGATGCGGTTGCACCTGGCGACGATTCGTGAGCGCACCGCCGTGGGGCTGCGTCGCCGCGCCACCCGCACCTTCACCCAGGGGCAGGCCGGTCGAAAGGGCGAGCCGCTCGAGCTGCTCACCGCCGACAGCCGCCGGCTGCGCGAGCTCGAGAAGTCGCTGGTCGAGCTGTCGAGCAAGCACCAGGGCCTGCGCGTCGAGCTCCTCGCGCCGCTGGCCGAGCAGTACGCGCGCGACGTCGTCACCGTGCAGCCGTTCCAGAAGCTGGAGCAGCTCCAGCGCTTGTTGCAGGGGGTGATCGACAACCTCAGGCGCGAGGGCGCGTCGCCGGAGCTGGCGATCCGCGTGGCGCGCGAAGAGGTCGAGCGGCGGGTGCGGGCCTACGCGCAGGGGCTGGCGCCGCAGAAGCTGGTCGCGCCCGAGAACACGCGGGTGCTCACCGGCGAGGCCTACACCTTCTACCGCACGCAGCTCTCGGCCCAGGCCATCGAGGGTGAGCTCAACGCGCTGACGGCGATCGACGCGCTGCTCAAGGGCGCCGGCGCGCTGCCGCTGCCGCCCGACGTGCGCGAGCTGATCGCCAACGCCGAGGTCAGCTCGGTGGGCGTGCGCATCCGCTACCTGTGGAGCTGGTGGTCGCTGGCCGAGCAGAGCCTCCCCGAGCCCGAGAAGCTCAAGGCCGGCGCCGAGGCCGAGAAGTCGTTCGACGCGCTGGTCAAGAGCCGCTTCCCGCTGCTCGTCACGCGCGAAGGCGAGTTCGTCCGCCTCGGCGCGGCGCTCAACCGGCTGGGCAACGAAGCGGGCCAGCGCGGTGACGTGGTGCGCTCGCTGCGCGACGAGATGGCCCAGTGTGAAGAGGCCTTCGCGCTGTTCTCCCGGGCCCTGATGGACGCGCGCCAGCGGCGGTGAGCGATGACGGTCGATCACTTCAACCAACTGAAGGGTCGACTCGAGGCGCTGCGCGCCGGCACGCCTCCGCCGCTCGGGGTGCTGGAGCGCGCGCGCATGCTCTTCGTTCGCGACGACGGGCTGGTGAGGCTCGACGCCCTGCGCGCGCTCGATCTCGAGCTGGAGCGGGCCGGGGTGCACACCGTCGCCGACGCCCGCCTGCTGCGGGAACTCGGCGCGTCGCGCGGCCGCCTCGGGGAGCTGAGCAAGGGGCTCGAGGCGCGCGCCGAGGCTTCGCTGAAGGAGTTCGACCTCGCGCTGTCGGAGGCCGAGCGCCTCGCCGCGCTGGAGAAGCTGCCGCCGGGCCTGAGCACCACGCTCGAGCAGGACTTCCGCCGCCTCGCGCGCATCGTGAAGATCGCCGCCGTCTTCTCGGGCGCCGTGCAGCAGCCCTTCGAGATCTTCAACCGGCCCCGCCTCGGCGAGCGCACGCCGCCGGGCAGCGCGCGGCTGGCGCTCGCCGAGTACCTCGCCTCCCGCGCGCAGCAGCAGCTCTCGGACACCGCGCAGAAGCGCCGTGATCTCGACCTCGCGTACGAGATCGTCTTGCGCATGGGCGTCGACTCGAAGGCCGATCGGGATCGTTCGCGGCGGCTGCGACTCGAGCTCGGCGCGGCGCGGGAGCGGGTGCGCTCGTCGCCCGCGGTGCGATCGCTCGACGACCTGGTGCGGCACGTGCGCCACGCCGCGCGTCGTGATCCGACCACCGCCTGGCGCAGCATGCGCGCCCTCTACGAGCGCGCGGTGGAGGCGGGCGACGCCGAGCTGGCGCAGAGCGCCCACGCCGCGGTGCTGGCGATGGCCCAACCGGGCGCGCTGCCCACCGCGGCCGAGCGCGCCGAGGTGATGCGCACCGTCGGCTGGCGGGATCCCCCTCGCGAGCAGGCCGAGCGCCTCGCCCCGGGCGGCAAGCGCGGGCTCGACGACGGGCTCGCCGCCGAGCTGGCGAAGCTGGCATTCGATCTCGATGACGACGAGCGCAAGGCCCTCGAGCTCGCGACCGGCTGCGCGCGCTACTTCGACGTCGAAGACGCGCTGTCGGAAGAGATCGTCGAGGCCGAGACGCGCGTCACCCGGCCGGTGCAGCGCCGCGTGCCGTACCCCACGCAGCTGATGACCTACGAGCCGACCAACTCGCTCGATCAGCTCAACCACTTCGTGCTCGATCGCCCCGGCGCGCTGGTGCTCGATCTCGCCTCGGGCCGGCAGATGGTGCGCGCCTACCTCGACGAGGAACCGCCGCGGAAGCCGAAGCGCGCCCAGAAGACCGCGGTGCGGGTGTACGTCGCCGACGCGTCCGGCTCGATGCACGGCGCTCGGTCTCGATTCCGTGACGCCATCCTGATCTCCGAGCTCAACGCGATCCGGGTGAAGGCGAAGTCGGGGCTGCCCTTCGATCCGCTCTACTTTTCGTTCTTCAACGACACGCCCACCGACCTGGTGCGGGTGGACACCGGCGACGAGGCCAACCGGCAGATCGAGAAGCTGTTCCGCAACTCGCCGGCCGAAGGGCAGACCGACATCTCGCTGGCGCTGGTCTCGGCCTTCGACTCCATCGGCAAGGCGCGCGGCGAAGATCCCTACCTCGCGCGGGCGACGGTGGTGCTGGTGACCGACGGTGAAGACGGCGTCGATCTCGAGCTGATCCGCAAGACGCGGCGCCCCTACGAGGGCCTGGAGATCGCGCTCTCGTTCATCTCGCTGGGCGAAGAGAACCCCGACCTGCGCTCGCTGGTGATCGAGCAGCGCGATGCGGGCGGCCGCGCCTTCTACCACCACGTGTCCGACGCCGAGATCCAGCTCGCGCGCACCGACTTCGACTCGGCGTGGCGCACCTTGTTGCCCGCCGACGTGCCGGTAACGAGCGACGTGCTCGAGCGGCTCGCGCCCCACCTCGAGGCCCTCGAGACCATCGCGCAGGGGCGAGAAGTGAAGCGCACCCAGGCGCCCGACTCGCAGTTCGACGCGCTGTTCCCCGAGGGCCGGCGGCCGGGCGCGCCGTCGCCGAAGCTCGACCGGTTGATCGACATCGTGGAGGCGGTCAGTGAAGCGGTCAGCCTCGCGCCGGCAGATGGACGTCGCGGTGAGGCGGTGACGCTCTTGACGCACCTGCTGCAGGTCTACGGCGTCGCGCTCCCGAAGTACCTCGAGGCGGTGCAGGCGCCCGAGCCCCGGTTGGACAAGGCCATCGCGCGCATTCGTCTCGTGTGCTGACGTGCCGGCCGTGTTCGGGTTCTTCAAGAAGAAGCCAGCGGTGAAGAAGGAAGAGACCGACCCGCTGGCGGTCTTCGACGCCGTCATCGCCTCGCTCGAGCGGCAGGGCGGGGAAGTGCGCAAGTCGGCCGCCACGCTGCTGGCCCTGCGGGCCGAGCTGGCGCGCGATCAGGGCAAGTACGGCAAGCGCATCGGCGATCTCGAGGCGCGGCTCCCCAGGGCCGAAGGTGACGTGAGCGCCGAGAAGACCCTGCGGCGCGATCTGCTGGAGGCGAAGCGGCTGCTCGAGCGGACCAACGAGGCGCACGCGCAGGCCGAGACCGACGCGCGGCTGTTGATGGAGACCGCCGAGTCGTTGGGCCGTCAGCTCGCCGAGCTGCAGGAAGAGCGGCAGAGCGCGCGGGCGCGGCTGTCGGCGGGGCTGATGGTGTCGGACGCGCTCAAGCAGCAGGTGGCCGGCTTCGATCGCCTGATGAAGCTCGACGCCGCGCGCGACGAGGTCGAGAAGGCCCACGCGCTCGCCGAGCTGTACCGCGAAGACGCGGGCGGGTGATCAGCGCCGGTAGCCGTGCGCCAGCGCCTGGTAGGTGCGCCACGACTGCTCGATCTGAAAGAGATCCTTGTCGGTCACCTCGCGCACCTTCTTCGCGGGAGAGCCCACCAGGAAGCTGCGCGCCTCGAACTTCTTGCCCGGGGTGAGCAGCGAGCCCGCGGCGACGAAGCAGTCGTCACCGAGCTCCACGCCGTCGAGCAGAATGCTGCCCATGCCGATCAGGCACCGGTTCCCCACTGTGCAGCCGTGGAGGATCACCCGGTGGCCGATGGTGCACTCGGCGCCGATCGTCGTCTGGCTGTACCCGCGCGTGGCGTGCGCGATGGTGCCGTCCTGCACGTTGGTGCGCGCCCCGATGCGGATCGTCCCGCAGTCGCCGCGCAACACAGTGGTGGGCCACACCGAGACCTCTTCGGCGAGCTGCACGTCGCCCAACAACTGCGCCGACGCATGCACCCAGGCGGAGGAATGAATGACCGGCGAGAGCCCTTCGAACGCTTCACTCGACATGGTGGGGAGGTACCCGAACCAAGCTATGTTGCAAACCACCATGCAGCGGATCTTCGTGTTGGGACTGGCGCTTTCGGCGACGTGGGCGATGGCGCAGGGCACTCCGGACATTCCGACCGAGAAGGTCGTGATAGTGCCGATGGGTGAGGTGGTCGACGCCGGCGTGGCGCAGCCGCCTCCGCAGCCCGCGCCGCAAGACGCGCCGGTGTACGTCCCGCAGGAAGCGCCGCCTCCGCAGCCGCCGCCGGAGCGCACCATCGAAGCGCTGCCGCCGCCGACGCCGCTGCCGGAGCAGCTCGATCAGAACCCGCAGCAGGTCGCCCCCAGCGCGCCCGGCGCGATGATCGACGGCCACCCCCGCGAGGGCGCGTTCCTCTCGGGCCCGGGCAGCTTCACCTTCCTCATGCACCACACGTTGATGACCGGCCTCGGCGCGCTCTCGACGCAGATGATCCCCCGGTTGATCGACGCGGCGCCGGCGTTCCCGGCAACCACCATCATGGTCGGCAACCCTCCGATCTCGCGCGAGCTGCTGCCGGCCGGTGGCTGCCAGGTCGACGCGTCGGGCGTGCCCACCGACCCGCGCTACGCGACCAGCGGCACCGGCGGCGGCAAGGTGATGACCTGCGCCGAGATCGCCACCGGTGAAGGGGCGCGCCTCGCGTACCTCACCAGCACGTTGATCGGCGCGGGCATCGGCTTCACCTCGGCGGCGATCTGGCAGTTCAACAACTGGATCAGCCCGCGCTCGGCGAACTTCGGCATCATCACCTCGTTCTTCGGCGGCATGCTCTTCGGCGGCATCGCGGACCTCGCGTCGGGCCACAAGGACGCCTACGCGACGACCTGGGCCACGATGATCGGCAACTCGGCGGGGGCGTGGCTGGCGGCGATCATCGGCGGCGGCGACATCCCGCTGAACAAGGCGGCGCTGGTCGTCTCGGGCGGTGGCTGGGCGGCGATCTACGCGGCGTTGATCATCGGCATCGTGTCCACCACCGGCGGGGCGATCACGCCGCGCGGTGCGATCGACGGCGTGATGTTGCTGCCCGCGTTCGGCGCCGGGTTGATGGCGCTGGCTACGCTCAAGTTCAACCCCAGCTTCGGGCAGATCATGCGCGCCAACCTCTTCGGCGGGCTCGTCGGCGGCGCGGTGTTGTTGCTCTCGGGCCTGCTGCTCGGCCCCGCGACCGGCTTCACCGCTTCGCCGGTGCCGTACATCCTCGCGGGCGTCGGCGCGATCGGCGCCAAGACCCTGGTGAGCCTGTTGTGGGCCGACGCGGCCGAGCCTCCTCCTCCGACGGTGAGCGGCACGTCGAGCGATCGCAAGTACCGCAACGTCTGGTGGTAGCTTCACGCCCCGTCATGGCTCCCTCGCGCGCGAAGAAGCGCGCTCCCCGCGCTGCGAAGACGTCGAAAGCGCCGGTGAAGCGCGCGCTCCACTACAAGGTGGTCGAGCTCTCGAACGTCGACGAGCACTCGCTCGAGCGCACCATCAACGAGTGGTCGCCCCGCGGGTGGTCGTTCGACGGCGTGCAGTTCGCGATGCGCGAGTCGTCGAAGCGGCCCTCGATGGCCTTCGTGTTCTTCACCCGCGAAGGCGACGCGCTGCCCGCGCCGGCTGAGTTTTCCCCCGACGCCTTCCGCGCCGAACACGAGGCCGACGCGCACCTCAAGCGCCTGGCGCGCGCCGAGGTCGCTGCACCCACTTCGTCGGACGCCTGGGCGCGGCTGCAGGCGCTGGCCAACGACGACGACGCGGGTGAGTTTTGAGTCAGCTGCGCGTGGTGAAGGACGGCGAAGGCTCGGGTTACCCCAAGGCGTCGTTGCTGCTCCGCGCGGGCGCCCGGCTGGTCGACGTCGCCATCGCCTGGTCGCTGTACCTCGCCACCGGCCCTGCCGGCGTGGTGATGGCCTTCCTCTACATTCTCTTCGCCGACGGCATGCTGCTGGGCCAGAGCCCGGGCAAGAAGATCTTCGGCGTGAAGGTCGTGTACCTGCCGACCCGCAGCGGGGCGCGCCACCGCGACAGCGTGCTGCGTAACGCGCCCTTCGGGCTGATCATCATCCTCTCGATGATGCCGGAGCTCGGACCGCGCGCCTTCCTCGCCGGCCTGGCGGTGATCGGCAGCATCGAGGCGCTGCAGTGCATCCGCGACCCCGAGGGGCTCCGGCTGGGTGACACCTGGGCGCAGACGCAGGTCATCGACGGCAAGGTGCAGGCGGATCAGCCGCAGCGCATGCCGGCGCAGCAAGAGGCGAGGGCGCCCGCGCGGCTTCGTCAGAACCACTTCCGCAGTGACTCGAGGGAATAGGGAACACCATGCGCATCGCGCTGACGCACAACCTCCGGCTGTCTGATTCCGAAGACGAGGCCGAGTTCGACACCGAAGAGACGGTCAACGCGCTGGCGGCCGCCATCGAGCGCCTCGGGCACCGCGTCGAGAAGATGGAAGTCAGCGGCCCGGCGTCGCGCACCGTCGCGCGGCTCGAGGCCTTCTCGCCCGATCTGATCTTCAACACCGCCGAGGGCCGCCGCGGCCGCTTCCGCGAAGCGTTCTTCCCCGCGCTCTTCGAGGAGCTCGGCTTCCCCTACACCGGGTCCGACGCGTACGCGCTGGCGGTCACCCTCGACAAGCAGCTGACCAAGCTCATCCTGCGCGAAGAGAACGTGCGCACGCCGGGCTGGCAGTTCATCGAGAAACCGTCCGAGCTCAAGGCCGATGAGTTCCACTTCCCGGTGATCGTGAAGCCCAACTTCGAAGGCAGCTCGAAGGGCATCACCCAGGAGTCGGTCGCCGAGAGCGTGGAAGAGCTGAAGAAGAAGGTCAGCCAGGCGCTCGAGCGCTACCCGGCCGGCGTGCTGGTCGAGGAGTTCATCGTCGGTCGCGATCTGACCGTGCCCTTCCTCGAGTCGGTGGACAACGACTTCGACGGGGTGCTGTCGCCGGTCGAGTACGTGGTCGACCCCGCGGCGCAGAAGGACCGCAAGTACGCCATCTACGACTACGAGCTGAAGACCCGGCAGGACAAGTCGGTCACCGTGCGCGCGCCGGCGGCGATCACCGAAGACATGGGCGAGCGGATTCGCAAGATGGCGCGCACGGTGATCAAGAAGCTCGACTGCAAGGACCTCGGCCGCGTCGACTTCCGCCTGTCCGACGCCGGGGTGCCGTACTTCCTCGAGATCAACGCGCTGCCGTCGCTCGAGCCGGGCGCGGGCATCTACGCCGCCGCCGAGCTCGAAGGCCTGCACTTCGATGCGGTGATCGACGCGGTGATCCAGAACGCCGCCCGCCGCTACCGCATCAAGGACAAGCCGCGCGGCCTCAGCAAGCCCACCCGCCGTGGCCCGCTCAAGGTCGGCTTCACCTTCAACGTCAAGCGCATCAAGCCCACCGCCGAGGGTGAGGATCGCGAGGCCGAATACGACTCGCCCACCACGCTGCAGGCCATCCGCGAGGCGATCGCCAGCCACGGCCACGAGGTGGTCGATCTCGAGGCCACCGCCGAGCTCCCGATGGTGCTCGCCAGCACGCCGGTCGATGTGGTGTTCAACATCGCCGAGGGCTTCCGCGGCCGAAACCGCGAGAGCCAGGTGCCCGCGCTGCTCGAGCTGCTCGACATCCCCTACACCGGCAGCGACCCGGCGACGCTCTCGTTGGCGCTCGACAAGGCGCTCGCCAAGCGCGTGGTGCGCGCCGCGGGCATCGACACGCCGAACTTCCAGTTGATGAACACCGGCCGCGAGCGCCTCGACAAGCAGTTCACCCGCTGGCCGTTGATGGTGAAGCCGGTCGCCGAGGGCTCGAGCAAGGGCGTGATCAGCAAGAGCGTCTGCCACAACGAGACCGAGCTGCGCGAAGTGGTGAAGGAGATGGTCGAGCGCTACCAGCAGCCCGCCCTCGTCGAGGAGTACATCGGCGGGCGCGAGTTCACCGTCGGCCTGCTCGGCGAGCGTCGCCCCGAAGTGCTGCCGCCGATGGAGATCGTCTTCACCGACAAGTCCGACAAGACGCCGATCTACAAGTTCGAGGACAAGCTCGAGGAGAACGATCGCATTCGCTACGAGGTGCCGGCGAAGCTCGAGCCCTCGGTGCTGGAGCGGCTGCGCACCTCGGCGCGCACCGCCTTCATGTCGCTGGGCTGCCGTGACGTGGCGCGCATCGACTTCCGCATGGATGAGGCGGGCCGCATCTACTTCATCGAGTGCAACCCGCTCCCCGGTCTGACGCCGGGCTGGAGCGACCTGGTGCTCATCGCCCAGGGCGACGGCATGGACTACCGCACGCTCATCGGTGAGATCCTCAGCGGCGCGATCCGCCGGTACAAGGAACGGGGCTCTCGCCGGCGTGATCGGGCCGACGCGGACGCGGCGTGATCGTCGGGGAAGCCCCGGTCTGGCGCGTCGCCTCGTTCGACACCGTCACCCGCGCCGGGGTGGCGGTCAGCGGCGCGAGCCGGGTCTCGTTCGAGCGCGCGGCGGAGCCCGATCTCGAGGTGGGGGAGCGGATCTTCGTTTCGCTGCGCGACGACGCCTGCGCGAAGGCGATCTGGCCGGCGGTGGCTCACCTCGATTGCCCGGAGCCGGTCTCCCCGCGCCGCAGCACCTGGTCGCCGTCGCTCGACGAGCTGCCGTACCCGCTCGAGGCGACGATCGTTCGGCAGGGGCACGACGTGGCGCTGCTCGCCGACGATCGCTCGCCCAACGAGTACGTGCCGTGGGGCGCCGACGTGAGCATCGCGGGAGAGCTGCGGCTCCTCGACGTCACCCGGGAAGTCGGCCGGCTCCACGACGGTCAGCTCGCGGTGCGGGCGGCGACGGCGAGAGAGCGAGGCTGGCTCGACTGCGATCGGGCGTTGATTGTCTCGGTCGCGGGGCGCTTTGCTCATCGTGCGGGAAGTCCGGTCGCGGTGGTGCTGCGCGACGCGGTGTGGCTCGAGCACGATCCTGAACGGTGCCGGCCACTCGATGACGCGCTCGCGCGGCTGTGGGGCGCGCACGGGGCGCCCGCGGAGCTCTCGTCGAACGCCGGAGGCCGCGTCTTCGCGCGCTACCTGCACGGCGCTGAGCCCCTGGGGAAAGTCGACGCTGCGCACGCGCGCCGCTGGGTGACCGCGTTCTCCGGACTCCTCGGCGTCGGTAGCGAGTAGCTTGCCGCCCATGTCGTCCACCCAGCGCGTGCGCGCCCGTGAGCTCGATCTTCCGCTCGGCCGCTTCAAGCCCGGCAAGTTCAACTCCATCACCGACGTCGAGGGCGTGCTGGTCGGCCACTCGACGATCATCGAAGGCGCGCCGGGGCCGCTGGTGGTGGGCAAGGGGCCGGTGCGCACCGGCGTCACGGCGATCATCCCCAACGACGGCAACATCTTCATGGACCGGCTGGCTGGCGGCGCCTTCGTGCTCAACGGCGCGGGCGAGGTCAGCGGCCTCACCCAGGTGGTGGAATGGGGCCTGCTCGAGACGCCCATTCTGCTCACCAACACCATGGCGGTGGGCGCGGTGTCCGACGCGCTGGCGCGCACCATGGTCGAGAAGCACCCCGGCATCGGCGACGAGCACGACGTGATCATCCCCGTGGTCGGCGAGTGCGACGACAGCTACCTCAACGACATCGCCGGCCGGCACGTGAAGGAAGAGCACGTGCGCGCGGCGTTGAAGAGCGCCCGCAGCGGGCTGATCGCCGAGGGCGCGGTCGGCGGCGGCACGGGCATGATCACCTGCGACTTCAAGGCCGGCATCGGCACCAGCTCGCGCAAGCTGCCCCCGGTGCACGGCGGCTACACGCTGGGCGTGCTGGTGATGAGCAACTTCGGGAAGATGCACAACCTCCGCGTGGCCGGCATGCCGGTGGGCGAGGTGCTGGCCGAGAAGTTTCGCGGCATGCCCCGGCGCATCCAGAGCTACGGGTCGATCATCGCCGTGGTCGCCACCGACGCGCCGCTGCTGCCGCACCAGCTCAACCGCCTGTGCAAGCGCGTGTCGCTCGGCATCGGCCGGGTGGGCAGCTACGCCGCGCACGGCTCGGGCGAGATCATCGTCGGCTTCTCGACCGCCAACGTGGTGCCCCGGCGCACGCGGAAGATGGTCTACAAGATGAAGCTGCTGCTCGACGCCCGCCTCGACCCCCTCTACGAGGCGGTGATGGAGGCCACCGAGGAGGCGATCCTCAACTCCATGTGCATGGCCACCGAGATGGCCGGCGCCCACGGCCACCTGGTGCCCGCGCTCCCCCTCGACGAGGTGCGCCGCTTCGTCGACGCCACCCGGCCCATCTTCGCCTCGGTGAAGCTGCGGCCCGATCAGCCCGCCGTGCCCGCCACCGAAGACCTCCCGGCCGAGTCGCAGCTCGGCTTCAACCTCGACGAGGCCCGCCCGACCGCCGTGCGCAGCGCCGAGGGCATGCCGTTCCCCACCAGACCCCCTCCCGACGCCGACGACGAAGTCGAGTGATCGACGGCGGCTCTTCTGTTACGCACCCGCCGTCATCGTTTTTCAACAGGAGCCTCACATGGCCAACAGCAAGTCGAAGCACCGCCGAGTTCGCAGCAAGATCCGCCTGAAGTGGAAGAAGCGCGCCGAGCGCAAGAAGGTCGCCGCCAAGGCCGCCACTGCCGGCAAGAAGAAGAAGTAAGCAGCCCGACAGGTGCTGCGGTTCCCACGGCTCAGCGCGAAGTGCGCTGGGCCGTGAACGTTTCAGCCGACTCGCACGGGTCACCCATGTCCGGGAACGTGCGCGCCGTGAGGTTGCCCCGCAGCTCGATGCCGCCGTCGACGCTCGTGCCGGTGGGGATCACCAGGGCGCGCAGCCGGTACGTCACCCGGTCCTGCGTGCCCGACATGATCAGATCGTACGAGTCGTAATACGTACCGGCGATCACCACGCCCTCGAGCTCGCTGGTGACCTGCGCGTTGCGCTGCGCGAGCGTCACCGTGGCGACGCGCGGCACCGGGCACACCGGGTCGGGCGTGCCGGCGTCGGGCCAGCTCACCGCGTAGGTCCCGTCGACCGGCGGGCAGGTGGTGCAGGGCAACGCGTCGGTGCACGCGCTGACGGCGATCACCACACCCAGCATGACGAGAGAGCACCGCATCGTCGGGCACCGTAGCACTCGGTGGTACAAGGCGCCGCATGTGGTCCGCCGCGGTGACGCAGCTCCTCGAGACGGTGACCCGTGAGCACGCGGGCGCACCGGTGGTGTTCGACGCCGACGGCACCTTGTGGCGCGGTGACGTGGGGGAAGACTTCCTCCGCTTCGCGATCGCGCGGGGCCTCTTGCCCGGCTCGTACGCGCACTACGAGGCGCTGCTCGCCCAGTCGCCCGCAAAGGCCTACGGCTGGTGCGTGGAGATCATGGCCGGCCTCGAGGAGGCCGAGCTCCAGGCGGCCTGCGACGCGTTCTTTCACGAGCGCTACCGCGGCCGCATCTTCCCCTTCGTACGGCCGATGCTCGCGCAGCTCACCGCGGCCGGCTGCACTCCGTGGATCTGCAGCGCCTCACCGCGCTGGGCGGTGCTCCCGGGCGCGAAGGCGCTGGGCATCGAGTCCCGGCACGTCATCGGCGTCACCTGCGCGCTCGACGGCTCACGCCTGAGCGGCGTCGTCGATCAGCCCGTGCCCGTCGGCCCTGGCAAGGTCACCTGGCTCGAGCGGCGCGGTGTCGCCCCCGCGCTCGGCGTCGGCAACGGCGACTTCGATCTCGACATGCTCGCGTTCTCGAGGCGGGCGCTCGTCATCTCGCCTCCCGACTCCAGCAACCAGCTCGTGCGTGAAGCGCGCGCGCGCGGGTGGGCGATTCTCAGCGCCTGAGAATGTCGTCGATGTCGCAGGGTTGAACACCCGCGCCGAATGACGGCATAAGGGCGCGCCATGACGCGCCTCCTGCCTGTGTTGTCCGCGCTCGTTCTTCTCTTCGCTCTCCCCGCGGCCGCGCAGAAGGTGGTGGTGCTGGAGATCGACGGCGATCCGCAGGGCCGGCTGCGCGGACAGATCGAGGGCGCGGTGAAGGCCGCGGGCACGGTCGAGCTGCTGTCGCTCAAGGCCTTCAAGGACGCGGCGGCGAAGAAGAAGCTCAAGGGCGCGGCGGCGATGACCCCGGTGGGCGTGGCGCGCGCGGCGCGGATCATCAAGCTCGACGCGGCGGTGGGCGGTGAGGTGAGCGCCGGCACGTACAAGGTGATCATCTACGATCGCGCGGGCGAGCAGCTGTGGACCAAGGATCTCCCGGTCAAGAAGGGCCTGCTGTCCGACGACTTCGCGACGAAGCTGGCGCGCGCCATCTCCGTGGCGGCCGAGCAGGGCGCCGCGCGGGCCGCGACGCCCGAGGCGAGCGGGGGCGGTGAAGAGACCGGCGGCGGTGAAGAGGCGGCGGGCCTCGATCTCACCCAGACCGACAGCACCGGTGAGCGCGGCGTCGTCACCGGTACCACCACCCCGCCGGAAGAGCGCGACGCGGATCTCGAAGATCCCAACCGGCGCAAGCGGGCCGCGCCGGTGCCGGTGCCGCTGTTCCGCGTGTGGGTGGCGGGCAGCACCACCTGGCGCACCCAGTGCCTGCGGCCCGGCGTCACCAACTGCAAGGAATACGACGTGGTGCCGATGAAGCCGGTGGGCATCTCCATCGACTTCACCGCGAGCGTGCCGTACCTCGGGCTGTCGCTCAACGCGGAAGTCTTTCCGCTGGCGCGCCTCGACAACCGCGTGCTGCAGGGCTTCGGGCTGCTGCTCGGCTTCCAGTACGGCCAGTCGCAGACCCGCATCGTCGAGGAGTCCACCTCGGGCCCGGGCCCCGAGAAGACCGTCCGGAGCGACGACCTCGCCTTCAACATGCAGCTCGCGTGGCGCTACCACTTCCAACTCGGCTACGGCGACCCGCAGCCGGTGGGCTACGTCGGCCTGCGCGGCGGGCTCCAGTCGCGCAGCTTCTTGATCGATCCCACCGCCGGCACGTCGCTCCCGTCGAGCGATCGCACCGCGCCCACCGGCATCGGCTTCCCGTCGCTGGGCATCGACGCGTCGATCCCGCTCAACAAGTACCTCCGGCTCGAGGCGGCCGTCGCGTACTTCATCAACCCGCGCCCGGCCGACGAGCAGATCATCGGCTATGGCAACCTGAACGATCCCACCGGCGGTGCCACGGGCTCGGGCTTCGGCCTCGAGGCGGGCGTGGCGGGCGACATCTGGGGCCCCATCGGCTACACCCTGCGCTGGCGGTACATGGGCTTCGTCGATCGCTTCTTCGGCCAGGGCCAGAAGTGGACCGTGTGCAACGAGCAGCAGTGCGGCGGCGTCGGCGAAGAGTCCTTCCACACCATCATCTGGGGCCTCACGGCGTCCTATTGATCCGCGTCGTTCCCGTGTATTGACACCCCCTACCTGAATCCCTACGGTGCGCCGCCTTTTGCGAACCGGCCGCATTTCTTCGAGGAATCTCATGAGTCTCCGCAGCCTGAGCGTCGTCTCCTTTGCCGCGCTCTCCCTGGTCCTGACGGCTTGTCCTGCGCCGAACCCGACGCCCGACGCCAACAACGTGGAGTTCGACGCCGGAAACCCGCCTGCCCGTGACGCGTGCTCGGGCGGCTGCGCTGGCAACCAGGTCTGCAACACCACGACGCGCACCTGTGTCGACGCGTGCGGCGGCTGCGACGCGGGCCTCTGCGTGAAGGTCAGCGAAGGCGTCTTCCAGTGCCGCGATCAGGCGATCACCTGCAGCGGCAACCTCTGCGAGGCCGGCCAGGTCGCGTGCCTCGGCGGTGCTTGCGCGTGCCTCTCGAGCCTCTCCGGCGCCCTCGACACCTGCCAGGCGGCGGGCAAGTGGTGCAACGGCCGCACGTGCGCCAGCCCGCGCGCGTTCCAGCAGTGCACCCCCGGTGACTCGAACGCGGCGTGCCCCACCGGCATGCTCTGCCAGAAGGTCTTCGGCGACGACATGGCGGTCTGCACCCAGCCGTGCGGCGGCGCCGGCAACGCGGCGTGCCCGCGCGGTGAGGGCTGCTCGCAGGTGGGCTGCCTCCCCACGGGCCTCTTCAACGGCGGCGAGTGCAACCAGACCAAGCCCGCGGCCGACGGTGGCTTCGAGCGCGACGACGCCGGCACGGTGCTGCGCCTCACGGTGACGGTCGGCAACACCTGCCTCCTCAAGGACGACATGGGCACGGTCACCGAGGGTGAAGGCAAGGGCACCGGTAACTGCACCTACGCGGTGTTCCAGTTCTGGAACGATGGCGTCTACCCGTTCGACACCTGCCGTCCTCCCGGCAACGCCCTCGAGGGGCAGCCCTGCCGCGCCAACGACTACGGCGCCGGCACGCTCGCCACCCAGTGCGGCACCGGCCTCGAGTGCGTGAAGACCAAGGGCACCGGCGACGATGGCGTGTGTCTGCGCATGTGCAACGCGCAGCCCCCGGCGCTCGGCTACTCGCCCCAGCCTGCCTGCAACACCGGCGAGGCCTGCGTGAACACCCTGCGCTACACCGACCCGAACTCCAACGCGGTGCTGGGCGTCTGCATGAAGACCTGCAACGTGTTCGACGCGGCGAAGAACACCTGCGCGAACGTCGGCACCACCCCGGCGAGCTGCGTGCCGACCGAGGCCAGCGGTGAACTGGTGGTCAGCAACAACGGCGACGGCATCTGCGTGCCCCAGCGCGCGTCCGTGGCGGCTGCCGGCGCCGAGTGCGCCGAGACCGACGCGTTCAAGGGCGCGGCCTGCGCTTCGGGCCAGCTGTGCACCTCGCTCAGCGCCGACGTCAACGCCACCTGCACCGGCGTCTGCGACCTCGAGTGCAACCCGACCGACGGCGGCACCGGCCCGGCGCGCTGCGCCACCGCGCCCAACGTCCGTTGCGCGGGCGGCAAGACCTGCAAGCGCGTCACGAGCACCACCGGCGCGCGCGTCGGCTTCTGCCTCTGAGCGACGCCGCACGGCGTGAATGAGCAAGGCCGCTCTCCCTCGAGGAGAGCGGCCTTTTTGCTGCCCTCAGACCTGAATGAGGCCCTTGCGGAGACCTTCGGTGACGGCCTCGACGCGGTTGGTGACCTCGAGCTTGCGGTAGATGTGCTCGAGGTGGGTGCGGATGGTCGCCTTGGAGAGCGTCAGCATCTTCGCCGCCTCGCTGTTCGACACGCCCTTGGCGATGAGCTGAAGGATCTCGGTCTCGCGCGCCGACAGCTTCTTGCCCTCGGGCTCGTCGGGTGAGGCCTGGCTCGTCTGTCCGGGGGCGGGCGCCGGCGTCTCGCCCACGCGGAAGTGCTTGAGCAGCCGCCGCGCGAGGTTGGGCTGAATGACCGTGCCGCCGGCGCGCACTTCTTTGATCGCCTCGATCATCTTGTCGGCCGGCGTGCCCTTGAGCAGGTAGCCCGACGCGCCCGCCTTCACCGCCTCGAGCACTTTGTCTTCCTCGTCGAAGATGGTGAAGATCAGGATCTCGACCTCCGGCATCTCGGCCTTCACCGCGCGGGTGACGTCGATGCCGCTCATGCGCGGCAGCCCGAGATCGAGCAGCAGCACGTCAGGCTTGAGCCGCCGCACCTCCTCGAGGCCCGTCTCCCCCGACAGCGCGGTGCCGATGATGCTGATCTCCGTGCTCCCCTCGAGGAGCTTGAGCTGGTTCTTGAGGATCTTCGTCTGGTCCTCGACCACGAAGACACGAATGGGGGCGCTCGGGCTCGGGGGGGCTGCGTCGGGGGTGTCCACGGCTGCTCCTTCAGTCTGGAAAGGTGATGCTCACGGCCCGACCGGCACCGTGAAGGTGATGTGCGCGCCCGCGCCGGGCTTCGCGTCGATGGTGACCTCGCCGCCGAGCTTCATCGCGCGCTCGCGGAGGTTGATGAGCCCGTAGTGCCCGGGCTTCGGTGACGCAGGGTCGAAGCCCTTGCCGTCGTCCTTCACGGCGAGGTGCACCAGCTCGGGGCCGAAGTGCAGCTTCACGTCGACCGCGGTGGGCGCGGCGTGCTTCACCGCGTTCGACAACAGCTCCTGCAGCACGCGGAACAGCGCCAGCGACGCCTCGGGCGCCAGCCGGCCGAGCAGGGTGCCGCTCTTCTCAAAGCGCACCGGCAGCTGGGTGCGATCGCCGAAGGTCTTCACGTAGTCCTCGACGCCGTGCGCGAGATCGAAGTCTTCCCGCATCATCTGCAGGCTGCGGCGGAGCTCCTCGATCGCCTCTTCGGCCGATTGCTTGAGCTCGGCGACCTCCTTCTTCACCGCGTCGTCGCGGGTGAGCTGCTCGACGTACTCGGACTGGATGATCAGCGACGAGAGGCTCGCCCCCAGCCCGTCGTGGATCTCCCGCGCCAGCCGGTTGCGCTCCTCGACGACCGCCAGCTCCTTCAGATCGCCCTGCAGCTCGACCACCTCGCGGTGCGCCGTCACCTCGCGCTCGTTCAGGTAGACCAGCACGTAGATGATGATGAAGTTGAGGCCCAGGTACCAGATGAGCGTCAGCACCTCGACGGCAGTGGGGCTGCGATCGAGCAGCTGATCGAGGCGCGCGGTGATCGGCAGCGCCAGCAGCGGCGGGAGGATCGCCAGCGGCTTGGGGTACAGCAGCGCGAAGAGGGTGGTGAAGAGCAGCTGCGTGGCCAGCAGCGGGTTGGCCAGACCGCCCGCCTCGTGCGGCTTGACCACCACCACCACCATCACCACCAGGTCGAAGCACAGCGTGACGTAGGTGACGATGCGTCCGGCGCGCTCGTGGCCCAGCACCAGGTAGTTGGCGACGCTGTAGAGCAGCATCAGGAAGTAGCCGCCGAAGGCCAGCGCACTGAAGTCGAAGTAGTAGCGCCACACCGGCACCGCGAGGATGCACAGGCCGAGGGTGAGGAACATCATGCGCGCGTAGAACAGGGCTCGCGCGCGGGCCTCGAAGCGCTCCTGCACCCACGAGCGCGCGGCGTCGGCGGCCGACACGTGCTGGGTGAGGCCGCGCTTCTCGAGCACGACGGCGACGCGGGCGCGGCGGTCTTCGGTCTGCTGCAGCAAGGTGCTGGCGAGTGTACCCGCATGTCGTGCATGAAGGCGTGGTGAGCGAACGGCCTTCGCGCGTGCTGATCGTCGGGGCGGGCGGGCTCGGGTGCCCGGTGTCGCTGGCGCTCGCGCAGGCCGGCGTGGCGCACCTCACGCTGATCGACGACGACGTGGTCGACGTCAGCAACCTCCACCGCCAGCCCTGGCACCACCTCGCCGACGTCGGGCGCCCGAAGGTCGAGTCGGCGGCGGCCAAGCTGCGCGCGGCGTTCCCCTCGGTGACGGTCGAGGCGCGGCGCGAGCGGGTGGGGGCGGCCAACGCCGAGGCGCTCTTCCGGGCCCACGCGCTGGTGATCGACGCGACCGACGGGGTCGACACCAAGTTCCTGTTGTCCGACGCGGCGGTGCTCACCGGCACGCCGCTGATCTACGGCGGCGTGTTGCGCTTCGAGGGGCTGGCGATGGCCATTCACCGCGGCGGCCCGTGCCTGCGCTGCCTGTTCGAGACCGCGCCCACCGACGCGCCGACCTGCGCGCAGGCCGGGGTGCTGGGCTCGATGGCCGGGCTGATCGGCGGGCTGCAGGCCGAGCTCGCGCTGCGCTCGACACCGGGGCCGGTCGCGCAGCTCCACGTGGTCGACGGCGCGAGCCTGGCGTTTCGTACGGTGCGCGTGCGTCGCCGGGCCGACTGCGCCGCGTGCGGTGAGGGCGCGAAGCCGATATTGAGCGACCCCGGAGCCGCCGCTTGCCTCACCGCATCGACATCACCCGCGAGGTCTGCCCCATGACGTACGTGCGGGTGAAGCTCGCGCTCGAGCCCCTGGCCGAGGGCGCCCGGCTCGACGTGTTGCTGCGCGGCGCCGAGCCGCTCAAGAACGTGCCCCGCAGCGCGCGCGAAGACGGGCACGAGGTGCTGTCGTTGACCGAGGTCGGCGATGGGGTGCACCTGCTCGCGCTGCGCGTTCACCACGGGGCGCGGTGATGCCGATCGTCGAACTCCCCTCGGCGCTGCGGGTGCACGCGGACCGGCAGGCGCGCGTGACCGTCGAGGCCACCACCGTCGCCACGGCCCTGGAGGCGGTGTGTCGCGCGCACCCCGCGCTGCGTCCGCAGGTGTGGCTGGCTGACGGCCAGTTGCGGCGAACGATCGGCGTGTTCGTGAACGAAGAAGACGTGCGATCCCCCGAGGGGCTCGCGCAGGTGCTGGGCCCCCGCGACGTGGTGGTGCTGATCACCGCGATGGCCGGGGGCTGAGCGCGTGGCGCTGCGGGAAGATCAGATTCAGCGCTTCTCGCGGCAGATTCTTCTCCGCGAGGTCGGCGGCGTCGGGCAACAGCGGCTGCTCGGCGCGGCGGTGCGCGTGCTCGCGGCGGGCCCGGCGATCGACGTCGCCGTCGCGTACCTCGTCGCCGGCGGTACCCCGGTCGAGCTGGCGGAAGGCGTCACCATCGACGGCTTCCTCCATGGCGCGCCCCTCGACGCGCTGAGCCCTGACGCCCACGCGACTCTTGCTCCGAGCTGGACGCTCTCGACCAGCGAAGGGCCCGACGCCCACGTGGTGATCGGCGCCGGCGTCGCCTGGCGAGACGATCCCTCCTGCGTGGAATGTGGCGTGCTGGTGAGGCAGGCCCTGCAGGGCACGTCTCCGCCGGTCGCGACCGGGAGCCTCGCCGCGCTGATCGCCCAGCGCCTCGTGCTGGGCCGCGACCCGAAGGCGGGCCTGCTGGTCTGGAAAGACACCCAGTTCGCTGCGCGAGAGCTCCCGCGCTGCCCTCGGCACTGAAGACCTACAGCGTGCTACAGCCGAAACCCCGAGTAATACCGAGTACCTGAAAGAGCTTCGGTCTTTGCTGTTCAGGAACCGCTGCTTTGAACTATAAAGCCGCGTCTTTTTCTGTCCGCAGCGGCATTTCTCCAAGTGCTGCGGGATCTTCTGCATCGGAGCTGACACGCAATGGCGCAAGAGACGGGCTTTACGGTCTGGCTGACGGGCATGCTGGGGGCAGGGAAGACGACGTTGGCGGGCTACATCGAGGCGCGGTTGCGCCAGGTGGGTCGCAAGGTCGAGGTCCTTGACGAGGACGATCTCCAGGACGACCTGTGGAAGGAAGTCGAAGGCGGCACCAAGGAAGAGCGCATGACGATCGCGCGCCGCCTGGGCTACGTCGCCGACGTGCTGACCCGCAACGGGGTCGCGGTGTTGGTGGCGTGTGGCAGCCCCGACAAGCAGTCGCGCGAAGAGAACCGCCGCCGCATTCAGCGCTACATCGAGGTCTACGTCGATTGCCCGACGGACGAGCTCATCAAGCGCGACACGACCGGCAAGTACAAGAAGGCGCTGGCCGGTGAGATCCCCAACTTCGTGGGCATCACCGAGCCGTACCAGCCGCCCAGCTCGGCCGAAGTCACGGTGCACACCAACACCGAAGACATCGAGGCCGGTGGCCTGAAGATCTTCCAGTCGCTCCTCGACCTCTCGTACATGACCGGTGAAGAGCTGAAGGTCATCACCGGCACCAAGATGAAGGTGACGCCCAAGCAGAAGAAGGGCGCGAAGCCGGCCAAGGCGGCCAAGCCCGCGAAGGCGGCCAAGCCTGCCAAGGCGGCGCCCGCGAAGAAGAAGGGCAAGAAGTAAGCAGCCTGCCCGAGAGAGAGGCTCGACTCAGCCGCGCGGCTCCACTAAGGCGCCGCGCATGTCGTCTGCCTCCTCTGTTCAGCAGCCCGTCCTCACCGACTCGCAGATCGACGCGCTGTGCGCGCAGTCGGTCGAGCGCGTCGAAGCTCTCAAGTCTTCGCTGCGCGCCAGGGGCTCGGCGCTGGTCGCCTTCTCCGGCGGCGTCGACTCGGCGCTGGTGCTCAAGCTGGCGGTCGACGTGCTGGGCTCGCAGGCGGTGGCGCTGACGGCCATCTCTCCTTCGGTGGCGCCCGATGAGGCCGACGAAGCGCGGGAGCTCGCGATCAAGATCGGCGCGCGGCACGTGCTCGTCGACTCGAACGAGCTCGACGACCCGCGCTACGCCGCGAACCCCACCAACCGCTGCTACTTCTGCAAGACCGAGCTGTACTCCATCACCGACAAGTACCGGCAGGACCTTGGCCTCGCGGTGGTGCTCGACGGCTTCAACGCCGACGACAAGAAGGACCACCGCCCCGGTCACCAGGCCGCGCGCGAACACCAGGTCATCTCTCCGCTGGCCGAGGCGCAGCTCACCAAGGCCGAGGTGCGCGCGTGGTCGCACCGCCTCGGGCTCCCCACGTGGGACAAGCCGCAGATGGCGTGCCTCGCGTCGCGGCTGCCCTACGGCACCCAGGTGACCGTCGAGCGCCTCAAGCAGATCGGCGCGGCGGAGAAGTCGGTGCGCGCGCTGGGCTTCGTGAACTTCCGCGTGCGCTACCACGACGCCGTGGCCCGCCTCGAGCTGGCCGCCGACGAGCTGCCGCGCATGCTCGACCCCCAGACGCGCGACGCGGTCAACGCGGCGATCAAGGCGCAGGGCTTCACCTTCGTGGCCGTCGATCTCGAGCCCTTCCGCTCGGGCCGGCTCAACGACGCGCTCAAGCCCGCCGCGTTCGCGCTTCCCGTAGTGAGCTGAAGGTTCGCGACGCGCCGAGTCACGCGTTGGCGCGCTCAGCGCGGGGCGGGTCCTGCTACAGTCGCCCGACTCGTTTCTCGCCCGGCCGATGGGAGGTCGTCACTTCATGCATTCGTCTGTCAAAGCGTCGCGTTCGACGCGTTCGAGCCTCGTGACTCTGGCGCTCGCCATCTTCGTGGGGCTTGGTTGTTCAGGCAGCGGATCAGGGTGCTCGACGCTCACGCCGTTCGCCGCAGGCACGCGCTACAGCGGGCCCAAGAGCGACAACGCGATCAACATTCGCCTGTCGGCCGCGGGTATCAACTACCTGAACTCGAACTGGCAGTCGCTCATCGGCATGTTCGCGCCGGGCAACGTGCTGACCGTGCCGGTCAACTGCACCAAGCAGTCGTTCAACCTCTCGGTGATCGGCAACACCGACGTGTACATCGCCGACCAGGGCGGCAACCCCGATGGCCGGCTCGACGCGGCGTGCAACGGCAAGGATCTCCCGGCCAACGTGCAGGTGACGATCTCCGGCTTCCAGCTGGTGCCGGTCGCGCCCGACAAGCTGCAGGCGACGATCTCGCTGCGCATCGCGACGGGCAAAATCTACGTGCTGATCGACTCGTTCTGTAACCTCGGGTGCAGCGTCGACTTCGACTCGCAGCGCGCCGGCGCCGCCCGCAACGACATCGCGGCCGAGGTGAAGTTCACCATCGACACCAAGTGGGACAAGCTGCTCGCCTTCAACATCACGCAGCTCAACGGCACGCAGATCTGCGGCTCGAGCGGCGCCCCCGGTCAGCCCCGCTGCATCGACCCGGGCGATCTCGCCTTCAACAGCGAGGGCAGCGGCTTCTGCAGCTTCGCGTGCGACGTGCTCGACATCGGCGCGGTGAAAGACTTCGTGCTCGGGCTGCTCGCGCCCACGCTGCAGGCGCAGGTGCAGAAGGCGGTCGACGGGCAGCGCTGCCAGGCGTGCATGACCAACGCCGACTGCCCGGTGTCCACCGACGGCACCAACACCCAGTCGACCTGTGACAGCGGCACCAAGACCTGCATGGCCGGTGGCCAGTGCGTACCGCGCTTCCTCGGGGTGGAAGGCAAGCTGAACCTCGGCGGGCTGCTCGGCTCGTTCGGCGCGCCGGCCAACGCGGAGCTGCAGCTCTCGGTGGCCGCGGGCGCGACGGTGGCCGTCGATCAGGGCATGAGCTTCGGCACCCGCGTCGGCATTCAGCCCACCGCGGTGGCGTCGTGCGTGCCGCCGCAGAGCGCGCCGCCGATGACCGCCGTGGCGTTCCCCGACTTCGATGGCGAGGCGACGCCCAACTCCGGGTACCACGTGGGCCTCGGCGTCTCGTCGAACTTCCTCAACGCCGCGTTCTGGAGCGCCCAGCAGGCCGGCGCGCTGTGCCTCAACCTCTCGTCCGACACGGTGGGGCTGGTCAACACCGGCCTGTTCAAGACCTTCCTCCCGTCGCTGGGCAAGCTGGCCACTCGCGACGGCAAGGACGCGCCGATGATGATCGTGCTGCGCCCCGCGCGGCCGCCGACGGTGGTGGTGGGCGAAGGCACCTACGACCCGGTCACCAAGAAGCCGATCAAGCCGCTGCTGCTGGTGCAGCTGGCCGACGTGAGCGTCGACTTCTACGCGATGCTCGATGATCGCCAGGCGCGGCTCTTCACGCTGACCGCCGACATCTCGCTGCCGCTGTCGTTGATCTTCGAGGGCTGCGACAAGGTCACCCCGGCGCTGGGCGATCTGAAGATGTTGATCGGCAACATCCGCACGGCCAACAGCGAGATCCTCGCTGAAGACCCGCAGGTGCTCGCCGACCTCGTGCCCGCCGTGATCGGCCTCGCTGAGCCCGCGCTCGCCGGGGCGCTGTCGGGCTTCGCGCTCCCCGCGCTGGGCAGCTTCAAGCTCAAGGTCAATGAGGTGAAGGGCCTGGGCCGCATCGCGGGCACCGAGGCGTACAACCACCTCGGCCTCTACGCCCAGCTGCTGCCCCTCAACGCGGCCTGCGCGGTGTCGGCGCCGTCGCTGGCGGTCTCGCTCAAGGCGGCCCGCATGCCGAAGTCGGCTGACATGAAGCTCACCGGCCGGCGCGCGCTGCCGTGGCCCGAGGCGGTGCTCGACGTGCGCACGCTCGGCAAGTCGGGCAGCCCCGAGTACTCGTTCCGCATCGACAACGGCCTGTGGACCGACTTCCAGCCGGCCTCCCACGACGAGCTGATCGTCTCCCACCCGCGCTTCCTGCTGCAGGGCCAGCACGTGATCGCGGTGCGCACGCGGGTGGCCGAAGATCCCCACGCGCTGTCGGCGCCGACCGAGATCGGCTTCCTCGTCGACTGGGAAGCGCCGGAGCTCACGCTGACCGCCGACCCGGCGAGCGATCGCCTGCTGGTCACCGCGCGCGACGTGCTCTCGGCCGACCGGCTGACCTTCGCGTACCAGGTGGGCGAGGGCGCGCGGTCCGACTTCGGCGCGGCGCGGCCCATCTCGCTGTCGGCCATCGAAGCGCAGGGCGGGGTGACCGTCTTCGCGCGCGACGAGTACGGCAACGTCGGCGAGGCGACGTACCGCCCGCCGCAGATCGCGCTGCGCCCCGACGTCGCGCAACCGCTGCCCGACGCGTCGCTCGAGGGCCGCGGGTGCTCTTCCACCGGCGGGCTCGAGCTGCTCGCGCTCGGCGCGCTGGCGTTGCTGCGCCGCCGCCGCTGAGCGATGCGCGTCGCGCTCGTCGTCGCGTTGCTGGCGTCCTCCGGGGCGCTGGCGAACGATCACTACGGCTCGCTGGGCCTCACCGTCGCCACCGGCGGTGAGGTCGTCACGGCCATCGGCGTCACCGGCGCGTCGGATCGCGGCGGCCGCGTGCCGATCGAGCTGGGCGGCACGCTGGCGCTGTTCAACAAGACCGAGCTGCGGCTGGCGGGCCGGTTCGCGCCGGGCATTCCCCCGCTGACGGCGGTCGCGGTCTCGTTCTACGGCGGCATCCGCAACAGCTTCGGCTTCGAGCAGTGGAAGACCTTCTTCGATCTCGACTTCGCCGCCCACGTCACGCCGGTGATCGCCTTCGGCGCGCGCGCGGGCTTCGGCGTGCAGTACGACGTGCTCCCGATCCTCGGCGTGTACGCGCAGCTCGGCGCTCAGCTCGGCGGGGCGACGTCGCTGAGGCTCTCGTTCGAAGGAACCGTCGGTGTCCAGTTTCGGACCTACGTGTTCCAGTGATCAGCTGATCAGCACGGTGATCTGCGCGCGTTTTTTTGACGCTTGCATTTCGTGTGAGACCATGTGTGCCCATGAACGACAACGCCCGTCTCACCTCGGTGGTTTTTCGGCTCAACCGTGATCGCCTCGAGCAGCTCAAGGACCTCTCGAAGGAGACCCGCATCCGCCAGAGCGAGTACCTCCGCGAGGCGATCAGCGACCTGCTGGAAAAGTACGAAGAGAAGCTGAACGACTGAGTCGCGCGGCCTTTTCGCGTCGGTAGCCGCGGCACGCGTTGCCGTGCTACCAAATGCGCCGAATGGGGCCGAACGATCCGGGGTGGCTGTTCCGTGATGGTGATCTGATCCTCGGGCCCGTCCCCGCGCAGCAGATCATCGACAAGCTCTACGCAGGCGAACTGTCGGCGCAGAGTGAAGTGCAGTTGATGGGCTCCGGCCGGTTTCAGAAGGTCGTCGAGGTCCCTGACTTCAAGCTGCACGTGGCGAAGGCCGAGGCGAAGCAGCGCGTCGACGCGCACGCCACCGAGCACCACTCCGAGCAGAAGAAGAAGACCACCCGCGCGCTGGCCATCGGCGTCGGCGTGCTGGTCACCATCGGCATCGTGGTCGCGGCCATCGGCAGCTACCTCGCGGTGCACACCCCCACCGGCAAGACCGCCGAAGAGCTCGCGTGGGGCGACATCACCGTCGACGCGCCCACCATCTCCAAGGCGCGGCGCCGCGAAGACGACGAGTTCGTCGACTACCAGGGCAGCGGGAAGAAGCCGACCGGCACCACGCCGATCGCCGCGCGCCCGACCACCGGCACCGCGGGCACTACCCGGCCGCCGGTGGGCACCAAGCCGCCGCTGGGCAACACCGACCCCGACGGCATGTCGATGGGCGAGGTCGACGAGGCGGGCATCAACTCGGTGGTGGCGAAGAACAAGGCCTCGCTGATCCCCTGCATCAAGACCGTCGCCAAGCCGGGCGTGTTCCTCAAGATCCCCATCGAGTTCTCGATCGCCGAGGCGGGCAAGGTCTCGAAGGTGTGGGTCGACAACTCCGACTTGAAGGGCTCGGGCCTCGAAGAGTGCCTGCTCAAGGAACTCCAGAAGTGGCCCTTCAAGGCCACCCACTCGGGCAACTCGGTCAACTTGTCGTTCAACGTCGGCAAGAAGGGTTGATCGAAGTTGCTTGTGGGCCGTGGCGCTGAGAGAAGCGCCCCGTCATGTCGACCGCTGAAGACGTCATCACCCGGAAAGCGTCAGAGGTGCCCCCCGGCAGCTTCCGTCACACGGTGCTGCTCGCGGCCAAGCGCTTCAAGTCGTCGTGGGTCGAGCTGGGCAAGCTCCTCACCAAGGTGCGCAACGAGGCCCTCTTCACCGAGTGGGGCTACCCGCACTTCGAGGCCTATTGCCTGGCCGAGCTGCGCATCAAGAAGGGCACCGCCGACAAGCTGACCCGCAACTTCGGCTTCCTCGAGAAGCACGAGCCGCAGGTGATGCAGACGCCGGAGCTCGCCGAGGCCGCGCCGGCCTTCGAGGTGGTCGAGGTGCTCGCCCAGGCCGAAGAGCGGGGCCAGTTGTCCGCCGCCGAGTACAAGTCGATCCGCGACTCGATCTGGAATCAGGAGAAGCCGACCAGCGAGCTGCGTCGCGATCTGGTCGAGAAGTTCCCCGCACCCGAGCCGAAGGTCGACAACTCGGGCACCGGCGAGCTCAAGCGGCTGTGGAGCCTCGCCAAGCGCCTGTCCGCCGAGCTGCACTCGAACCGCAAGGTGCCCAGCGCGGTGCGTGAGCGGGCCGATGCCCTCGCGCAGGATCTGGAAGAGCTCGTCTCGCAGAAGGCCGAGGCCTGAACGAAGTCAGGTCCTTGACGCCTGAAGGGGCAGGGACTGTCGTGAAGACGTGGGATCCGGTTGCTAGGGTTGCAACCAACCCCGACCCCGGCGTTACAGTTGGGGAATCAGCAGTGCGTCAGGAGGACGTTAAGTGAAGAAGGGCGAGCATCACGTGAACCTCTCCTGCTCTTTCTGCGGCAAGTCGCAGCGGGAGGTGCGCAAGCTCATCGCCGGCCCCACGGTCTACATCTGCGACGAGTGCATCAAGCTCTGCAACGACATCATCGCGGAAGAGGCTGAGAAGGAAGAAGCCAAGCCCGCGGTGAGCCTGCCGACGCCGGTCGAGATCAAGACCTTCCTCGACGAGTACGTGATCGGTCAGGACTTCGCCAAGCGCGTCCTCTCGGTCGCCGTCTACAACCACTACAAGCGCATCTATCAGCGCAAGCCGGCCTCGCGGCCCCGTCCGGGCATCAAGGGCCCCGGTGGCCCGGAAGACGTCGAGCTCTCGAAGTCGAACATCTTGCTCATCGGGCCCACCGGCTCGGGCAAGACGCTGCTGGCCCAGTCGCTGGCGCGCTTCCTCAACGTGCCGTTCACCATCGCCGACGCGACCTCGCTCACCGAGGCCGGCTACGTCGGTGAAGACGTCGAGAACATCATCCAGAACCTGCTGCACAACGCCGACTACGACGTCGAGAAGGCGGCGCGCGGCATCGTGTACATCGACGAGATCGACAAGATCTCGCGCAAGAACGGCGACACGCCGTCAGCCACCCGCGACGTCGGCGGCGAAGGCGTGCAGCAGGCGCTGCTGAAGATCATCGAAGGCACCCGCGCCAACGTCACCCCGCGCGGCGGCAAGAAGTACAACCAGCAGGAGTACATTCAGGTCGACACCTCGAACATCCTCTTCATCTGCGGCGGCGCCTTCCACGGCATCGAGCAGGTGATCCGTCGGCGGGTGGGCGAGAAGGGCCTGGGCTTCGGCGCGAAGATCGAGAGCAAGGAAGAGCGCACCGTCGGCGAGCTGCTGGCGATGGTCGAGCCCGACGACATGATGAAGTTCGGCATGATCCCCGAGTTCATCGGGCGCCTGCCGATGGTCGCGACGCTCAACGATCTCAAGGAAGACGATCTCGTCACCATCCTCACCGAGCCGAAGAACGCGCTGACCAAGCAGTACCAGAAGCTCTTCGAGATGGAGAAGGTGAAGCTCTCGTTCACCAAGGAGTCGCTGCGCGCCGTCGCCAAGGAAGCGCTGCGCCGTCACTCCGGGGCGCGCGGGCTTCGGGCCATCATGGAAGATGCGATGCTCGAGATCATGTACGACGTCCCCTTCCGGGAAGGCGTCAAGGAGTGCCGCATCACCGACGGCGTGATCCTCAAGAAGGAGCCGCCGCAGATCACGTTCGAGAAAGAGAAGAAGTCGGCCTGATCGTCGCCGCCGCTCGACTTGTCGGTGGCGGCGGGTAGGGTCGCCAGCGAGATGCGGTTCGGTTCTCTCTTCTTCGCGTTGCTCGCTGGCTGCACCTGTACCGTTCCTCGGGCCCCCGAGCCGGACGCAGGCGCGTGCGTGTGCCCGGCGACGCCCGTCGCCTCGGTCGCGCCGCCCAAGCTGCCCTCGCGGCAGGAACCGACCACCGACAGCCCCCACCTCCACCCGCTCGCGGTGTGCGACGGCAAGGGCAAGCTGCCGCTCGACGCCGCCCAGGAGGCCTTCGACGCGCGCCAGTACGAGAAGGCGCTGTCGTGCGCGGCCCAGGCGGCGGCGCTCTCCCCCGGCGACGTGATCGCCCACACCGAGCGGGCCAACGCGCTCGCGCAGCTCAACCGCTTCGACGAGGCGGTGCTGGCCTACGCGCGCGCGCTGGCCATCGACCCCGACTCGCTCGACGCATTGGCGGGGGCCGCGCACTTCTACGCGGTGCTGATGCCCTCCAGCCGCGAGATCGACGAGCTGGGCAGCACCTACGCCGAGCGCGGCTTCGAGCTGTCGACCTCGCAGCGCGAAGAGGTGTTCGCGCTCTCGTTCGCGCGGCTGTCGGCGATGGCCTTCAACGATCTCGGGCAGCCGCAAGACGCGCTCGAGCGGGCCGACTTCGTGCTGCAGCGCGAGAAGAGCGATCCCGAGGCGCTCTACGAGCGGGCGGTGGCGCTGTTCGAGCTGTGCCGGTTCCCCGAGGCGAAGGTGGCCTTCAACCGGCTGCTCGACGATCGCGACCGCGCGGCGTGGGCGCACCACCACCTCGGACTGATCTTCGAGCGCGAGGGCAAGGACAAGGAAGCCGACGTGCACTTCGGCAAGGCGCGCGCGCTCGACGCCGAGTCGTTTCCGCCGCCGGTGATCCTCCCGCCCGACGAGTTCCGCGCGGAGCTGCAGAAGGCGGTCGACGCGCTGCCGCCCGACATGCGCAAGGACCTCACCGGCATCCCCGTCGAGATGGAAGATCTCCCGCAGGAGCTCGATCTCACCTCGGGTGACCCGCCGCTCTCGCCGGGCATTCTCGGGCTCTTCCGCGGCACGCCGCTGGGCGAGCTGTGTGAGCCCGAGCCCGACGCGCAGCCCGGGGCGCCCTGTCGATCGATCGCGTTGTACCGCAAGAACCTCGGTCGCGCGGTCAAGTCACGCGACGAGCTGATCGAACAGATCCGCGTGACGTTGCTCCACGAGGTCGGCCACCTCCGGGGTGAAGACGATTCAGAGCTGGCCGCGCGAGGGTTGGAATGACGAATCCACTGGTGATGGTGTCGGCGAACGCGGCGAAGTCGCTGCGCCTGGGCTACCCCTGGTGCTACCGCACCGAGGTCACCCGCTGGCCGAACGACGCGCTGCCGCCGGGGGCGATCGTCGACGTGGTCGACCCCCAGCAGAACGCCATCGGGCAGGCCTTCGTGTCGTCGAAGTCGCCGCTGGCGCTGCGCCTGGTGAGCAAGAAGCTCGGCCGCGACGAGCGCCTCGACGACAAGTACTTCCGCGCGCGCCTCGAGGCGGCCTGGCGTCGCCGGGAGTCGCTGCACCACCGCGACGCCTTCCGGGTGGTGCACGGCGAGTCGGATCAGCTCCCCGGGTTGTTCGTCGATCGCTACGGCGACGCGCTGTCGCTGCAGACGCTGTCCGAAGGCGCCGAGGTGCGGAAGGAGCAGTGGGCGAAGCTGCTGCTCGAGGTCACCGGGCTGAAGACGGTGGTGTGCCGCGACGACGCTTCGGGCCGCGAGTGGGAAGGCCTGCCGCGCGAGAAGCGCGTGCTGCTGGGAGACGGGCCGACCAAGGTCAGCTACCACGAGGGCGAGCACCGCTTCGACATCGACCTGCTGACCGACTCGAAGACCGGCTCGTTCCTCGACCAGGTCGACAACCACGTGCGCGCCGGCGAGCTGGCGCGCGGCGCGGCGCTCGACACCTTCAGCTACCACGGGGGCTTCGCGCTGGCCCTCTCGCGCCGGTGCAGCAGCGTCATCGCCGTCGAGCAGGACGAGGCGGCCGCTGGGCGCGCGCGCGTCAACGTGACCAACAACGGCCGCACCAACGTCACCGTCGAGCACGCCAACGCCTTCGACGTGCTGCGCAACTATTCCGACGAGGGCCGCAAGTTCGACACCGTGGTGGTGGACCCGCCGGGCCTCGCGAAGCGCAAGGAAGGCCTGCAGACGGCCAAGCGCGCGTACCACGAGCTCAACCTGCGGGCGCTCAAGCTGCTCAACCCCGACGGCCTGCTGGTGACCTGCAGCTGCAGCGGCAAGCTGTCGCGGGCGGCCTTCGAGGAGATCCTCACCGCCGCGGCGTCCGACGCGAAGCGGCAGGTGCAGGTGCTCGAGCGTCGAGGGGCGGGCATCGATCACCCGCCGTTGCTGTCGTTGCCCGAGACGGAGTACCTCAAGGCGTGGTTCGTGCGCGTGCTCTGAGCGCGCGCGTCACTTCACGCCCAGCTCGCGCTTCAGCTTCACGACCATCTCGAAGTACTCGGTGCGGTTGAAGCCCACGTTGAGGATGTGGAAGTCCTTCTTGGTGAGGCCCACGCAGCCGAAGCAGTACGTGCAGTCCGAGAGGTTGCGCGAGAAGTACACGTAGGCGCTGTTCGCGCAGTTCTCGCTGTTGACCGAGTAGGCGCAGGCGTTGAGCGACTTGGAGTCGACGCAGTGCGTGCAGTTGTTGCACAGCTCGCAGCGGATGCAGTGCGTGCAGCCGTAGCAGCCCTCGCAGCCGACGCTGAACATGCAGTTGGCGCAGCGCACGCAGTCTTTACAGGCGTAGCTGCCGGGGTTGCCGGGGTCGGCCGCGAAGCTGCTGGCGAGGCGGTTGAGCTCGTCGAGGAACTTCCGCTTGTCGAGCGAGGTGATCAGCTCTCGGGCTTCCTTCGGCTCCATCTGCTTCCGGGGTTCGCGCGCCACGGGCGGGAGTAAAGCCTCAAGCCCCGCGGCCGCGCGACATTTCTATTTCCTTCAGGCCCAACGAATGGGCTTGCAGACCCACCCGCCGACTTCCGACACTCTCGAACCGTGACGACCGGAATCGGTGGACCTCGACCGCTGCCTTCGCTCCCCCAGACCCGCGACGCGGAGATCGACCTCGACGCGCTGGCCCCGTGGATCCAGAAGTACTCCCAGAAGTACGGCGCCAACCCGCAGTTGGTGGCGGCAGTCGTCGCGCAGGAATCGAGCTTCATCAACCACCGCGTGCACCGCGACGGCACCGGCCACGGGCTGATCGGCCTCGACGACAACGGGCTGCTCCCCGACTTCGAAGACTGGGCGAACGTGAACGTGGGCCGTGGCCGCCGCGCCAACACCATCGCGCCGGAGAAGCAGATCGAGTTCCTCGCCATGAAGCTCGCCGAGCTGACCGAGAAGTTCGGCGGCGACGAGTGGGAAGCGGTGCGCGCGTGGCATGCCGGGGTGCGTGGCCGCGACCGCTCGAACGGCCGCGAGTACGAGAGCATCATTCGCGACCGCATCCCCGAGATCGCCGCCGCCGTGCCGCGGGTGGTGTCGGGCGCCGAGCCGCCCACCGCGCTGGCGTCGAACTTCGCGCGGCCCTCGGCGCGGCCCCTGGAACTGCGCCCCGCTGACGGCACCACGCCCCTGCGCGGGCGCGGCATCGACTACGAGAACGGGTGACCCAGTCGTCGTGACGGCGGTGCTATGAGCCCGCCGCCGTGGATCTCTCGCATCTCAACCCGCCGCAGCGCGAAGCGGTGCTCACCACCGAGGGGCCGCTCCTGGTGTTGGCCGGCGCGGGCTCGGGCAAGACGCGCGTCATCACCCACCGCATCTGCCACCTGCTCGATCAGAAGGTGCCGGCGCGCTCGATCCTCGCGGTGACCTTCACCAACAAGGCCGCCGCCGAGATGAAGGAGCGCGTGGTGCAGATGTACGGGCAGAAGGCGCTCGGCGTCACGCTCTCGACCTTTCACGCCTTCGGCGCCGAGGTGCTGCGCGAGCACCTCTCGAAGCTCGGGTGGCCGAAGAAGTTCGCCATCGTCGACGTGGGCGATCAGATGGCGCTGGTGCGCCGCGCGATGAAGGAGCGCCAGGTCGACGACAAGCTGTTCGACCCGCGCAAGGTGCTGACGCTGATCAGCCGCGCCAAGAACTCGGGCATCGCGCCGCAGCCCAAACCCGAAGGGCAGGGCGACGACATCGATCTCGTCGCTCACCTGGTGTTCCCGCTCTACCAGCTGGGGCTCAAGGCGCAGGGCGCGGTCGACTTCGACGATCTGATCGTCTTCCCGTCGCGCATCTTCGAGCAGTTCCCCGAGGTGAAGGAGCAGTACGGCCGGCGCTTCCGCTACATCATGGTCGACGAGTACCAGGACACGAACAAGGCCCAGCTCGAGCTGCTGCGCCACCTGGGCGACTCGCACCACAACGTGTGCGTGGTGGGCGACGACGATCAGTGCATCTACTCGTGGCGCGGCGCCGAGGTGCGCAACATCCTCGACTTCGAGCGGCTGTTCCCCGGCGGCAAGGAAGTGCGCCTCGAGCAGAACTACCGCAGCAACCAGGTGATCCTCGACGGGGCCAACGCGGTGATCGAGAAGAACCCCGATCGCCGCGCCAAGCGCATGTGGAGCAGCGTCAAGGGAGGGCCGAAGATCACCCTCTGCGCGGCGCCCAGCGAAGAAGACGAGGCGCGTTGGGTGGCCTCGGAGGTCAAGCGCGCGGTGGTGGAGGGCGTCTCGGCCGACGACATCGCGATCCTCTACCGGGTCAACGGCCAGTCGCGCTTCCTCGAGGAGTTCCTGCGCGAGCGCGAGGTCCGCTACGAGGTGTTCGGCGGCTCGGAGTTCTTCGACCGCCGCGAGGTGAAGGACGTGATCGCCTATTTCAAGGTGATCGCGAACCCCAAAGACGAGATCTCGCTGCTGCGCATCGTCAACGTGCCCGCCCGCGGCATCGGCGACGTGACCATGGAGCGGCTGACCGCCTGGGCGCTCGCCAACGAGGTGCCGCTGTGGAAGGCCCTCGAGCGCGCCGCGGAGATCGACACCCTCCCCCAGGGCGCCGCCGAGAAGGTGCTGGAGTTCGTCGAGCTGATGGCCCGCTACCGCAAGGCCTTCAACAAGGGGAACCTGTCGCACCTCACGCGCGAGCTGCTCAAGGAGATCGACTTCGTCGGCCAGGCCCGCTCGAACGCCACCACGCTCGCCGCCGGTGATCGCAAGGCCAAGGCGGTGGCCCACGTGATCCAATCGCTCGAGAACTACGAGAAGCGCGAGGGCCCCAAGGCGAGCCTGCTCACGTACCTGAACCGGCTCTCGCTCGACACCAAAGACGAAGAAGGCGAGCCGCATCACCTCGCGGGGCGGGTGACGATGATGACGCTCCACGGCTCGAAGGGCCTCGAGTGGAAGCTGGTCTTCATGGTCGGCGTCGAAGAGGACCTGCTGCCCCACAGCGGCATGCAGGGCGAGCTGCCCAACCCCGAGGAGGAGCGCCGGCTCTGTTATGTGGGCATGACCCGCGCCCGTGAGCGGCTGGTGATGACCCGGGCCACCACGCGCATCAAGCGTGGGAAAGAGGTGCCCCGCACGCCGAGCCGCTTCCTGGCCGACATTCCCGAGCAGATTTGTGAGGTTATCGAGCTGGCGGCGATCCCCGTCGGGCCGCCGACCCCCAAGGAGCAGAACTTCTTCTCTGCGCTCCGTGATCGGCTCAAAGCAGAGCGAGAAGCGGCGAACCCGGCCGGATCAGGCCTTGACACTCCAGCCCGTGAGAGGTAGCAGGGCCGCCCTTTCTGCTTTCTTTTGATCGAGGTTATTCAAGCCATGCCGCACCAGCGTACGTACAGCGCGAAGGCGAAGGACATCAAGCACGAGTGGCACATCATCGATGTGTCCGAAAAAGTGCTTGGCCGCGCCGCCAGCCAGATTGCGACCCTGCTGAAGGGTAAGCACAAGCCGATGTACACGCCGTCGATCGACACGGGCGATCACGTCGTGGTGATCAACGCCGAGAAGGTGAAGATCACGGGCAACAAGGCCACCCAGAAGATGTACTACCGGCACCCGAAGGCCGGCTTCCCCGGAGCGCTCAAGTCGTCGAACTACGAGACGCTCCAGCGCCGCCACCCGGAAGACATCATCATCAACGCGGTGCGCCGCATGCTGCCGCGCAACGCGCTGGGCCGTCAGATGATGACGAAGCTCCGCGTGTACGCCGGCGACAAGCACCCGCACGCCGCCCAGAAGCCTGCTGCCAAGCAGGTCAACGCTTAATCGCTTCGCAAGAACGGATACGACACCATGGCCAAGTCTGGCACTGAGGGTTTCTACGCTACCGGCCGCCGCAAGGAGGCCACTGCCCGCGTGTGGGTGAAGACCGGCACGGGCGCGATGATCGTCAACGGCCGCCCCCTGAACGAGTACTTCGGGCGCGAGACGTCGATCATGATCATCAACCAGCCGCTGCAGGTGCTGGAGCAGATGAGCAAGATCGACATGACGGTGAACGTGCGCGGTGGCGGGCTCTCGGGCCAGGCCGGCGCGATCCGTCACGGTCTGTCGCGGGCGCTCACGCGCCTCAACCCGGAGTTCCGGAGCCCGCTGAAGAAGGCCGGCTTCCTGACCCGTGACTCGCGCTCCGTCGAGCGTAAGAAGTCCGGTCAGCCGGGCGCGCGTCGCCGCTTCCAGTTCAGCAAGCGCTGATTCGTCGGCGTTGCTGTCGCACTCGGGCCGCCGCTCCTTCGGGAGTGGGCGGCTCGATGTGTTTCTGGCGCTCACCTCCGGAGTTCCGGTGACAGCGCAGCAAGTGCGCGTGGTACCGTGCCGCGCATGGAGCTCAACGAAATCCTGACCATCGCGCTGCGGGGTGGAGCCTCAGACATCCACCTCAAGGCCGGCCTGCCGCCCATGTTCCGCGTCGACGGGCAGCTGGTGCCGTTGAAGGACGGCAAGCGCCTGCCTCCCGAGGAGGTCGCGCGCATGGCCTTCGGGATCATGAATGAGTTTCAGAAAGAGAAGTTCAAGCAGAGCAACGAGGTCGACCTGGCGTACGGGGTCCCCGGGCTCGGCCGCTTCCGCGTGAACGTGTTCCAGCAGCGCGGCACCATCGGCGCGGTGCTCCGCGTGATCCCCTTCAAGATCATGTCGATCAAGGAGCTGATGCTCCCGGTGTCGCTCGAGAAGATGTCGCTCGAGGAGCGCGGGCTGATCCTCGTCACCGGCACCACCGGCTCAGGCAAGTCGACCACGCTGGCGGCGATGATCGATCACATCAACTCGAGCGAGACGAACCACATCATCACCATCGAGGACCCGATCGAGTTCCTCATTCGCGACAAGCGCTCGATCATCAACCAGCGCGAAGTGGGCGTGGACACCATGTCCTTCAGCCAGGCACTCAAGAGCGCGCTGCGGCAGGACCCCGACGTGATCCTCGTGGGCGAAATGCGCGACATCGAGACCATCGAGACCGCGCTGCACGCCGCCGAGACGGGTCACCTCGTGATGTCGACGCTGCACACCCTCGACGCGTCAGAGACCATCAACCGCATCATCTCGGCCTTCCCTCCGCACCAGCAGAAGCAGATCCGCATTCAGCTGGGCTCGGTGCTCAAGGGCGTCGTCTCGCAGCGCCTCGTGCCGCGCGCCGACGGCAAGGGCCGCGTCGCCGCCGTGGAGATCATGAAGGCCACCGCGCGCATCAAGGAGATGATCGAAGACAAGGACCGCACCAAGGAGATCCCCGACGCGATCGCGCAGGGCCACATCTCGTACGGCATGCAGACCTTCGATCAGTCGCTGATGATGCTCGTGCGACAGAACCACGTGACGTACCAGGAGGCGCTGCGCCAGGCGACGAACCCCGACGACTTCGCGCTCCGCTTCCAGGGCATCAGCTCGACGTCCGACGCCAAGTGGGACGACTTCGACGGAAAGCCCGGCGAAGAGAAGCACGCCCCGGGCAGCGCGGCCTACGTCGCGGCGATGAACAACACCGCGCCGTCGACCTCCGCGGCGCGTCCCCCCGCGGCGCCGGCCCCCGGTCAGCCGCCCGCGCGTCCCGCGGCACCGGCCCCCGCCGCCGCGCCCGCCAAGCCCGCCGCGCCGAAGCCCGACGACGACTTCCAGATCGAACGCTTCTGACCTGAGCCTCACCCCTCGGGAACCCGCGCAGGAGGTGGCTGTCTGACCACCCACTGCGCGGCTTTTTTTCGCGCATTTCCCGACCGAGGAGTGACCATGGATCCGCGCACTGAACGTGTGCCCGCCCGACGTGTGCTTCGTGGCGATGACGGTGCCCCGCTGGATGAAGACCGGGTGCTCGCCCTTGCGCTGCGCTGGGCCGATCGACCGCTGACGCTCGACCACGTGAAGCCCGGCGTCAGCCGCGCGCCCATCGACGGCGTGACGGTGCGTTGGGAAGGCAACCTGCCGGTGATCGCCCTCGACGGCGGCGCGCGTGCGTGGGTGGAGCGCGAGTCGAAGTGGGTCGACGGCGGCCGCCGCGTGGCGCTCGAGCTGGGCGAGGTGCTGGTGGTGCAATCGGGGGAGCTCACCCTCGAGGCCCGGCTCCAGCGCCGCAGCGAAAAGGCGGGCCCGGGTCAGGGCCGCGGCGAAGGGCGCGTCTTCGGCCTGGTGGTGGCGCACACCCTGATGGTCTCGGCGGCGGTGGCGGTGGCGTTGGTGATCACCCCGCAGGTGGCGGACGAGTCGATGTGGGGCGCGCCGCAGTCAGCCCGGCGCCTGTCGGCCACGCCGTGGATGCCGACGCCGCAGCGCAAGGCGACGCCCGACCTCGAGGCGAAGGTGAACGAGACGCTCTCCCGCGCGCAGCAGCGCCAGGCGAGCGCGCCGTCGTTGACAGTGAAGCGCTCGGCGGCCGACGTGCTGCGGCTGCTGATGGGCGGCGGCGGCGGCGGGGTCTTCAAGGGCGCGATGGGCGCAGGCATCGACGCGGCGCTCTCTCGGCTGGGGCAGGGCGGGCAGGCGATGGCGGGTGACGGGCTGGCGGGCATGGGGAACCGCGACCTCGGCGGCGGCATCGGCGGCGATGGCTTGAGCCTCGGTGGGCCGATCGGTCCCGGCCGGGGCCCCGGTGGTGGACTTCCCGATGGGTTGCGGGGCGGCCACCGCAGCGCGCCGATCGTCTGCGCCAACTGCAAGCCCGAGCTGACGCCCGGCTACGACCGCGACCTGGTGCTCAAGGTCGTGCGGCGGCATCAGAACGAGATCCGCTTCTGCTACGAATCGGAGCTGACGAAGTCACCCGACCTCGCGGGCAAGGTGACCGTGGCGTGGACCATCGGCGCGTCGGGCGCGGTGGAGGTCGCGGAGATCGCCGAGAGCGGGCTGAGCAACGCCAACGTCGAGGCGTGCATCGTCCAGAAGGTCCGCCGGTGGACCTTCCCCGAGCCGTCGGGCGGCCAGCAGGTGGCGATCACCTTCCCGTGGGTGTTCCAGGTGGCCGGCGCCGAGGAGTGACGTTCACTCGTCTTCGTCTTCGTCGACTTCTTCTTCCAGCTCGGCGCCGTGGGCGGTCGCGCTGGCGAGGATCTGCTCGAGGCGCTTCGCGCGCTCTTTCCCGACGACGTGCCGCTCGACGAGGAAGGCGAGGAACGACTTGAGCGTGGCGACGGCCTTCTCGAACTCCGACTCGGCGACGGTGTCGGCGAGCTGCTCGACGGCGTCGTCGAGGTGCTCGGGGGTGATGGGCTGCGGGCCTTCGCTCCACGCGGCCTCGAGCATGATCTCCGCGACCTTCAGCGACAGCGGGCGATCGCCAGCCGCGCCCTGCTTCGCGAAGGTCTCGAGCCACTCGTCGACCGTCTCCTGCGTCAGGTGGGCGAGGTGGGCCAGCGAGTCGATGGTCTCGGCGAGGTACTCGGCGTCGAACACCTCGGGGTCTTCGGCGTAGCCGAAGGCCTCTTCGAGCACGGCCTGGGCGATCAGCCCGTCGGCCTCGTCGGCGGAGGCGCCTTCCTTCTGCAGCGCGGCGCGGGCCGAGGTGATGCGCGGGCCGATCAGCGGGTCGACGGCCAGCCGCGCGGTCGCGGCCTGGGTGGCGAGGATGATCAGGTGCTGCTGCGCGTCGTTCGACGGTGTCTTCGCGCCGCGCGCCTTCATGATCGCCGCGCGCGCCTTCGCGTTCTTGTTGGCGGCGGTGATGAACGCCGACTCGTCGGAGTCGAGGGTGGCCTCGCTCTCGAGCTTCTCGAGGGTGGCGATGGCGGCGGGCAGATCCAGATAGCGAGCGATCAACGGGTGCATGCGCCGCGCGTAGCACAGTACTTTCGGCCCGTGGACGCGCTCTCCGTGGTGACGAAGCTGCTGTCGGGTCGCGACAAGACGCGCGCGCAGCTGCACGCCGCGCTCGAGCGCAAAGGCTTCACGCCCGAGGAGATCACCGCGGCGCTCGAGCGCGCGAAGTCACTCGGCTACCTCGACGACGCGCGGGTGGCGAAGCGGCGCGCGCTGGCCGAGCTGTCCGCTGGCTGGGCGGGCGAAGCGTTGCGCGCGCGGCTCGAAGCGACCGGGGTCGAGCCGCACACCGCCCAGGCGGCGATCGACGAGGCGATCGCCGAGCTCGGCTGGCGGGAGCTCGACGCGGCCCGCCGGCTCCTCACCGTGAAGAAGGCCACCGGCGCGAAGGCCGCGCGTTTCCTTTCGAGCCGCGGCTTCTCGGATGACGTGGTGGAGCGACTCGTTGGCAGCCCCGAGGTGGAACGGTAGGGTGCGCGCCGATGAAGCTGCGTGAAGTCGCCCTCCTCGCCGTGTCGTTGCTCACCGCCTGCGCCTCGTTCGGCACCTTCGCCGGACAGGATGGCGAGGTGACGTTCGCCAACGACCCCGAAGAGAACATGCGCAAGGGCGACGATGCGATGCAGGGGAAGAACTACCAGGAAGCGGCGGCCTACTTCGAGTTCGTGAAGACGAAGTACCCGTACCTCGACCTGGCGAAGACCGCCGAGCTGCGCCTGGCTGACGCCGACTTCGAGCGCGATCGGTTCATCGAGGCGCGCGATCGCTACCAGAACTTCGTGCGGCTCCACCCCACGCACCCGCGCATCGACTACGCCGCGTACCGGGCCGCGCTGACGCACTACAAGGAGATCCCCTCCGACTTCTTCCTGCTGCCGCCCGCCTCCGAGAAGGACCAGGTCGAGGTGCGCAACGCGCTGGCGGCGATGACCGAGTTCACCCGCGCCCACCCCGGCTCGGAGCACCTCGCCGACGCGAAGAAGGTGATCGACGAGGTGAAGCTGCGGCTGGCCGAGCACGAGCTGTACGTCGCCGACTTCTACGCCAACCCCAACCGCAAGCGCTGGAACGCGGTGGTCAACCGCCTCAACGTGGTGGCGAAGAACTACTCCGGCATCGGCCTCGATGAGCGCGTGGCGTTCGGGTTGTACGAAGCGCACCTCCAGCTCAACGAGCCGGCGAAGGCGCGCGAGGCGCTCGAGAACTACGCGAAGGCATTCCCCGAAGCGCCGGGCGCGAAGAAGGCGCTCAAGCTGGCGGCGGGGTTGCCGACGGCGGCGCCCGAGGCCACACCGGCGCCCGACGCGGGGACATGAGCGGCGAGTCGACGCGCTCGCTGCAGCTCACCGCGGCGACGCTCGCGCTCGCCACGCTGGTGGCGGTGTTGATCTCTCAGATCCTCACCGGCGCGGGCGGGGCCGAGGGCGCGATCATCACCCACCTCAAGTCGCTCGAGCGTGACGGGGTGAAGGTCACCACGCCGCTGGGCGAGCTGGTCGGCCGCAAGGTGAGCTTTCAGCGCATCTCGGTGGTCCTCGACGCCGACGCTCGGGGCGCGCTCGTCACCAGCACCCTCGACTTCACCGGGCAGATCGTGCGCGCGCCGGCGCAGGGCGTGACGCAGGTCTCGTCGCTGGGGCTCGAGCGCGCGCGGTACCGCTACGTCGACAACGAGTGGAAGGCCGAGGCTGGCGACTTCCCGCGGCTGCTGGCGATCATCACCACGCTCGAGGATCGCCGGCGGGCGATCGAGCGCGCCGAGGTGCAGCCCGATGGTGGCGTGCCGTTCGGTGACGTCGCGCGCCGCGACTTCCGCAGCGAGGCCTGGTTCATTCGCAGCGAGCGCGAGGCGGTGGAAGTGGCGGAAGACTACCGGCTGCGCGGCACCACCCCCGAGAAGCCGATCGACGAGAAGGCCACCACGCGCCTGTCACTGCAGGAAGACAGCGCGGGCAGGTTTAGCTTTCCCGGGGGGATCCTGTAGGGTACGCACCTTCATTTGCGAGGCTCTGGTACCGATGGATGACGCGCTGAAGCAGTTGCTCACGTTGGGTCGCGGCTACTTCGAGAAGAAGCAGTTTCAGGAAGCCGAGGGCTACCTCACGCAGGTCGTCGAGCAGAACCAGTCGTTCGCCGACGTCTACAACATGCTCGGCGTCATCTACCACGACCAGGGTCAGTTCGCCCGGGCCCAGCGGGCCTTCGAGGCCGCGCTGCGCATCAACCCGGCGTACACCGACGCCGCGCTCAACCTGGCGATCATCTACAACGACATGGGCCGGTACCGGGAGGCGAAGGAGGTCTACGCCGCCGCCCTCAACCGCCAGCGCAGCAACCCGCAGCGCATGGACCCCTTCGTGAAGGGGAAGATCGCGAACATGTATGCCGACATCGGCAACGTGTACGCCTCGTCGGGCATGCTCGACGAAGCGGTGATCGAGTACCGCCGCGCGCTCGAGCTGGGTCCCACCTTCGTCGACATCCGGCTCAAGCTGGCCAACGTGCTGCGCGATCTCAACGATCACGAAGGCTCGCTCGCGGAGTTCGAGCTGATCCTCAAGCAGAACCCCAACTACCTGCCCGGGCGCGTGCACTACGGCATCACGCTCTACGCGGCGGGTCGGCGGGCTGACGCGATCACGGTGTGGGAAGACGTGCTCGGGCGGAACCCCGGCAACAAGAGCGCTGAGATGTACCTGAGCCTCGTGCGCGACATGGGAACCGCCCCAACGAAAGAGGCTGCAAAGGGTGGGTCGGTTGAGTGATGCTTCAGGTCCAGCGAGTTCCAGTGCCGCAGGGAGTTGCGATCGTGTCTGACGGGTATGCCCTCAAGTTCATCTCCGGCAAGTACCAGGGCGGGGAATTCCCGCTCAAGGGCGACAAGCAGCTGATCATCGGTCGCTCGAGCGAGCTCGACATCGTGCTCGTGGAAGACATGGTCTCGCGCAAGCACGCGAAGATCTCGATCACCGGCGGGAAGATCAGCATCGAAGATCTCGGGTCGACCAACGGCACCTTCGTCAACGGCGAGAAGGTGAAGACCTCGCGCCTGAAGGAAGGCGATCGCATCCTGGTCGGCACCTCGATCCTCAAGCTGGTGAAGGCCGGCGCCAACGCGCCCGAGCTGTCCGACGCGCAGGTGAAGCAGAACCTCGAGCAGGTCGCCGCGGTGCAGAGCCAGCGCCAGACGAAGACGGCGATGACCGGGAAGATCGAAGAGGTCCCGCTGCCCGACCTGCTGCAGCTCTTCCACACGTCGAAGAAGAACGGCGTGCTGGTGGTGACCGGTGATCAGGAAGGCAAGATCTACCTGCGCCAGGGCAAGGTCTACTACGCGGTCATCAACGACAATCACAACCTCGGGCCGCTCAAGAGCTTCAACCGGATCATCACGTGGGAGCGCGGCGAGTTCGAGCTGCGGCCGCCGGACAACGAAGAGTTCATGACCGAGCTCGACGAGTCCACCGAGCACCTGCTGATGGACGCGCTGCGCCAGCTCGACGAGCTCCGCCGCGTGTCGGGCTCGCTGCCTCCGATGGACCAGACGTTGATGCTCGCCGTGCCGATGGAGCCGCCGCTGCGCGATCTCCAGCCCGAAGAGCTCGACGTGCTGCAGCTGATCATCAACTGGGGCACCCTGCAGGGCGTGTTCGACAACGCCAGCCAGGACGACGTGGCGATCGCCACCGCCGTCGCCAGCCTGATCGAGCGCGGGTACTTGCGCGGAGCCTGAGCGGCTGTGATTGAAGGCGCGTCATGAACGCGCCCATTCCCCGCCTGACGTCGCTTTCGAACTGTGCCGGCTGCGCCGCGAAGCTGCGGCCGGATCTCCTCGGTGAGCTGCTCGCCGGGATCCCCAACGTGAAGGCGAAGGACGCCCTCGTCGGCTTCGAGACGAGCGACGACGCCGCCGTGTACCGGCTGAGCAAGGACCAGGCGATCGTCGAGACGGTCGACTTCTTCCCGCCGGTGCTCGACGACCCGTACGCGTACGGGCAGATCGCCGCCGCCAACGCCATGAGCGACATCTGGGCGATGGGCGCGAAGGCCTTGTTCGCGCTCAACCTCGTCGCGTTCCCTAAGGAGCTGCCGACGTCGATCCTCAAGGAGATCCTCGCCGGCGGCGCTTCGAAGGCGCGCGAGGCCGGCATTCCGATTCTCGGCGGGCACTCGGTGCAGTCACCGGAACCGAAGTACGGCATGGCCGTCACCGGCGTGGTGCACCCGAAGAAGATCCTCACCAACGCGGGCGGCAAGGTGGGCGACGTGCTGGTGCTCACCAAGCCCATCGGCACCGGCATCGCCACCACCGCGCTCAAGCGGGGCGTGGCGTCGAAGGCGCTGATCAAGGCGGTGACCGTGCAGATGGCCACGCTCAACAAGGCCGCCGGGGAGGCGTTCGCCAGCGGCAAGTTCAAGGTGAACGCGCTGACCGACGTGACCGGCTTCGGCCTGCTCGGGCACGGACTGGAGATCGCCCGCGGCGCGAAGCTGCGGCTGGTGCTCGAGGCCGAGCGGGTGCCGTTCTTGAGCGAGGTGCTGGGGCTGGCGGACCAGGGCGTGGTGCCCGGCGGCACGAAGACCAACCTCGAGCATGCGCTGAAGGGCACGCGGTTCGGGGAGGGGACTCCGGAGGTGATCAAGTTCGCGCTCGCGGATGCGCAGACGAATGGTGGGCTGTTGGCGGCGGTTCCTCAGAAAGAGGTGGGGAAGGCGCTCGCCGCGCTGGAGAAGAAGGGGGTCGAGGGGTGGGTGATTGGGCAGCTGGTGAAGGGGAAGCCGGGGATTGAGGTGGTTTGAGGATTGGGCTGGGGAGGCGGAGTCGCCCCTCACCCGGACTTCGTCCGACCTCTCCCCGCCTGAGGGCAGGGAGAGGTAAGATTGTGGGCCAGTGCTCTCGCTCCTCGCGACCCTCTCCCTCGCCAGCGCGCCCCTCGTGGTGCTCGACCCCGGTCACGGCGGCACCCAGGAAGGCGCGTCCGGCCCTGACAACCTGATCGAGAAGAACCTGTGCCTCACCATCGCCAGGAAGGTGAAGGCGCAGCTCGAGAAGGACCTCAAGGCCAACGTGGTGCTGACCCGCGATCGCGACGCGGTGGTGCACCTCTCGGAGCGCGTCACGCTGGCCAACAAGCGCCGGCCCGATCTCTTCATCTCGATCCACGCCAACTCGATGCCCACCGAGAAGCAGCGGCGGCTCAACCAGGGCATCGAGACCTACTTCTTGTCGGCCGCGGCCTCGGGCGAAGAGGCGAAGAAGGTCGCCGCGCGCGAGAACGCCGAGTCGGGCGGGCAGCCGAAGGGCGCGTCGGGTGACACGCTGTCCTTCATCCTCGCCGACCTCCAGCGCACCGAGACGCACGTCGACTCGTCGCGGCTCGCGTACTCGGTGCACGAGTCGTTGATCGCCGAGACCGGCGCGCAAGATCGCGGCGTACAGCAGGCGCCGTTCTACGTGCTGATGGGGCTCGAGGCGCCGGCGGTGTTGATCGAGGTCGGCTTCGTGTCGCACCCCGACGAGGCGCGGCAGCTCGCCGACGCCGAGTACCAGGGCAAGCTGGCGCGGGCGATCTCCAGCGGGGTGAAGCAGTTCCTCACGCAGCTCGAGGCGCGCGACGGCAAGAAGGGGGAGTGAGCGCGGCGCACTAGTGGTACAGCGCCGCGACATGCGCTCCTTCAACCGCAGCTTCCTCGAGACCCGCCCCGTCACGCTGACGCCCAACGTCAACAAGCACGCCGAAGGCTCCTGCCTCGTCGAGTTCGGCGACACGAAGGTGCACTGCACCGCCTCGTGGGAAGAGAAGGTGCCCCCGCACGTGTACGGCACCGGCGCCGGCTGGGTGACGGCCGAGTACGGCATGCTCCCTCGAGCCACGCACGATCGCTCGCGGCGCGAGGCGTCGCAGGGCAAGCAGCAGGGCCGCACGCTCGAGATCCAGCGCCTCATCGGCCGCGCGCTGCGGGCGTCGATCGACCTCAAGGCGCTCGGGCCGCGCACGCTGACCCTCGACTGCGACGTGCTGCAGGCCGACGGCGGCACGCGCACCGCCAGCATCACCGGCGCCTACGTGGCGATGGTGCTCGCGCTGCGCACCCTCAAGGGCAAGAAGACCATCGGCAACCTCCCGCCGCTGCAGCACGTGGCGGCGATCTCGGTGGGCGTGGTGAAGGGCCAGGTGTGCGTCGATCTCGACTACGTCGAGGACTCCACCGGTGAGGTCGATCTCAACATCGTGGCGCTCGACGGCGGCAAGCTGGTCGAGGTGCAGGGCACCGCCGAGCACGGCTCGTTCGATCGCGCGCAGCTCAACTCGATGCTCGACGCAGGGCTGGCCGCGACGGCGAAGCTGGTCGATCTCCAGAAGCAGGTGCTCGGCTGATGCGCACGCTGGTCTTCGCCTCGAGCAACAAGGGGAAGATCGCCGAGCTGCAGGCGCTGCTCGGCGCGGGCTGGGTGGTGAAGAGCGCCGTCGACTTTCCCGAGATCCCCGAGGTCGCTGAAGATCGCGACACCTTCGAGGGCAACGCGGCGAAGAAGGCGCACACCTTCGCGAAGGCCACCGGGCTGTGGGCGCTGGCCGACGACTCGGGCCTGGTGGTCGACGCGCTCGACGGGCGGCCCGGCGTCTATTCCGCCCGCTACGCGCCGACCGAGCCGGAGCGCATCGCGAAGCTGCTCGAGGAACTCGAGGGCGTGCCCCCCGAGCGCCGCACCGCGCGCTTCCAGTGCGTGTTGTGCCTGGCGTACCCCGACGGCACCGAGCGCTTCACCTCCGGCACCTGCGAGGGGCGCATCGCCTTCGCGCCGCGGGGCACCCACGGCTTTGGCTACGACCCGGTGTTCGAGCTGCCCAACGGCAAGATGATGGCCGAGCTCACCAAAGACGAGAAGTCGGCGCTCTCGCACCGCGGCCACGCGTTCCGCGCGATGTTGCCGTTCCTCTGATCAGAGCCCGAGGTCGGCCTGTTGCGGGTCGAGCCCGAGGGCCTTGCGCACCGGGGCGAAGCTCCGGCGGTGGAACTCGAGCACGCCCAGCCGCTGCATCGCCTCGAGGTGCACCGGCGTGGGGTAGCCCTTGTGTGACGCGAAGCCGTAGCCGGGGTGCTTCGCGTCGAGCTCGTTCATCAGCCGATCGCGGGTGGTCTTGGCGAGGATCGCGCCGGCGGCGATCGACAGGCTCTGCGCGTCGCCCTTGATGATCCCGCGCTGCGGCTGCGCCAGCCCGGGGATCTTCCGCGCGTCGACCAGCACGTAGTCGGGCGCCTGCGTCAGCCCCTCGACCGCACGGCGCATCGCCAGCAGGCCGGCCTGGTAGATGTTGATCTCGTCGATCTCCGGCACCTGCGCCCAGCCGATGGCCCACGCGATGGCGTCGCGCTTGACCGCCTCGGCGAGCTCCTCGCGCTTCTCTTCGTCGAGGATCTTCTTCGAGTCGTCGAGGCCCTTGAGCTTGTAGCCCTTTGGGAGGATCGCCGCGCCCGCGCAGACCGGCCCGGCGCAGGGGCCCATGCCCGCCTCGTCGACGCCGGCGATGTGCACGAAGCCTTCGGCCCACAGCTCGGTCTCGAACTTGAGCATGTGGCGCAGCCGCTGCCCCTCGGCGCGGTTGTCGGCCTGACGCTTCTTGAGGCTCTCGAGGAACTTGCGGACCCCCTCGCGGGGATCGGCCTCGAGGGTGCTCAGCAGCCCCGCGGGAACGCTGGCGCCCTCGACGAGGTACTTCTGCCGGAGCTCACCGAGCGACGGGAGCTCCGAGCGCTTCGTCGCTGAACGACGGACCGCCATGCCTCAGGGCAGCTTGACGGTGATGGTCAGCGAGCGCGGGGTGACGGCTTCGCTGCACTCGGTGCCCACGAAGTTCAGCTCGGAGACGCCGCTGCGCAGCGAGCCCGAGGTGGCCGACACCTTCACCGTGCCCGGGCCGTGGAGATCTTCGACCAGCACCAGACCGCGCGCGTCGGTGATGAGGTTCGCGCTCTCGCCGTAGCTCGTGTACTCGATCGCAACGACGGCCTCGGGCACCGGCTCGCCCATCTCATTGAGCACGGTGATCGGCGCCTTCAGCGGCGTGGCGTTGCAGTTGACGCGCGCGCGGCCACCGTCCGGCAGGTACGGCACGTAGTTCGGGCAGCCGGTCGAGACGAACAGGATCGCAACGAGGGGGAAGGCGAAGCGCATGGGGGCTGGGACCTACACCTTCAGGGGGGACGCATTCAAGGCGGACTCCGTGTCGATCCACGGGGTGCCCAGCCACGCCTGCCAGGCCAGCTTCTGGGCCTCGGTGGGGCGCTCGACCTTCTGGAGATACACCGCGTCGGCGGGCTTGGCGCCCAACGTCACCGGCACCTCGAGCAGCTTGTCGCGGCGGAACACGGTGACGCGCACCACCTCGCCCGGCTTGCGATCTTCGACGCGGTTGATCAGCGCGTTGGCGTCGCACTTCAGCCCGTCGAGCGCGATCACCTCGTCGTCGGCGTAGAGCCCGGCGGCCATCGCCGGCGAGCCCTCGAGCACGGTGGCGATGCCGGTGCCCTTGGGGGTGATGCCCAGCCAGCCTTCGACCTTCTCGACCTTGCTGCGCGGCGGGGTGCCGCCCTTGTCGTTGGCCGACTCGCGGGTGCGGAAGCGGGCCTCGAGGCCGACGTGCGAGAAGACCTCGTAGTCGAGCTCCTTCACGCTGCGCAGGGCGGTGGCGAAGAAGTCACGCAGCGAGGTGCCGGCGATCTCTTCGGCCGCGGCCTCCACGGCGCCCTCGGGCACGCCGCTCTCGTCGCCGAACTTCTTCCACAGCAGGCGCGCCACGTCGTCGATCGACTTCGCGTCGTTGGTCGCGCGGCGAATGGTGAGGTCGAGCAGCGCGCAGACGATCTCGCCCTTCAAGTAGTAGCTGATGGCGGTGTTGGGCGTGTTCTCGTCGGGGCGGTAGTGCTTGGTCCACGCGATGAGCGAGGCCTCGGCCAGCGGCAGCACCTTGCGGCCGGGCGTGGTCTGCAGCGCGGTGAGCGACTCGCCCAGGCGAGTGAGGTAGCGCGTGCCGCTCATCAGCCCGGCGCGGCGGGTGAGCAGGTTGTCGTAGTAGCTGGTGCCGCCCTCGAAGTACCAGAGCAGCTCGGTGTAGTTCTCCTGTGCGTAGTCGAAGGGCACCAGGCGGCGCGGCTTGACGCGCTTGACGTTCCACAGGTGGAAGTACTCGTGGGCGCAGAGGGTGAGGAAGTCTTCCCACCCCTTGGGCGAGCTGAAGCCGGTGCGGGGGTAGAGCAGCGCGGTGCTGGCCTTGTGCTCGAGCCCGCCGCGGCCCTTGTCGGTGCCGTACACGAAGAACACGTAGCGCTTCATCGGGAGCCCGCCGAAGAGCGCGGCCTCGGTCTCGATGATTCGGGTGAGATCGGTGACCAGCTTCTTCTCGTCGAGCTGCGGCTCACCCCACAGCACCACCTCGTGCGGCACGCCGGCCGCGGTGAAGTGGATCGGGGTGTGGGTGCCGATCTCGAAGGGCGAGTCGACCAGCTCGTCGTAGTCGGCGGCCACGAAGTCGCCGGCCTGCTGCTCGAGGGCGACGGTGGTGTGCCAGCCCTTCGGCGCGTCGATGGTGACGTGGTGCGGCAGTTTGCGCAGCGTCTCGGCGTAGAAGAACAACGTGGCGCCGTTGAAGTAGCCGTGCGTGCCGTCGAGGTGGCTGGTGCGCACCGTCAGCTCGTTCGCGTAGACCTTGTACTGGCAGCGCACCACGCGGTGCTTCGTGGCGATGCGGTAGCTGCGCTTGTCGAGCCGCTCGAAGGGCACCGGCTGGCCGGCCTCGTCGACGACGGTGAACTCCTGCACGTGGCGGCTGTACTCGCGCACCAGGTAGCTGCCGGGCGTCCACACCGGGAGGCTGACCACCAGCTCGTCAGCCGTGCCGGGGAAGGTGGCCTCGACCTCGAAGAGGTGCGAGTGCGGACGGGACATCGAGACGCGATAGCGAACGGGTTCCGACATGGCCCCGCGTCTAGCACGTCGGGTCTCAGTCGCGCGGGTACCGATGCCCCGCCGCGAAGTGCACGCTGACGTTCTGGCCAGGCTTCAGCTCGCGGGTCGGCCCGACGGCGCGCAGCACGGTGTCGCCGAGCTGCAGGCGGTACTCGGTGGCGCTGCCCAGGAAGAGCCGCGCGAGCAGCTTGAGCACCGGGCCGTCTCCGCCCAGCTCGATCGCCTCGGGCCGCACCGCGAGCGTGGTGGCGCCTTCGGCTTCGCTGACGCCGGGGGGCAAGGGAAACACGACCCCGCCGCACTCGAAGCGGCCGCGCTTCACCTCTCCCTCGAGCCGGTTGGCGCCGCCGACGAAGCCCGCGACGAAGGGCGTGGCGGGCGACTCGTAGATCCGCTGCGGAGCGTCGATCTGCTCGATGGTGCCCTTGTGCATCACCGCCACGCGATCGGCGAGGGCGAGCGCCTCGTGCTGATCGTGGGTGACGAAGATCATCGTGGTGCCGAGGCGGGCGCGGAGCGCGGCGATCTCCCCGCGGAGCTCTTCGCGCAGCGCGGCGTCGAGGTTCGAGAGCGGCTCGTCGAGCAGCAGCACGCGCGGGTTGGCGACCAGCGCCCGGGCGATCGCCACGCGCTGCAGCTGGCCGCCCGAGAGCTGCGAGGGCATGCGCTCGGAGAACGGCGCGAGGCGCACCCAGTCGAGCGCCTCCTTCACCCGGCGGGCGATCTCCGCCCCCGGCACGCGCTGCAGCACCAACGGGTAGGCCACGTTCTGCGCCACCGACTTGTGCGGCCACACCGCGTAGCTCTGGAAGACCATGCCCAGCTGGCGGCGCTCGGGCGGCACGCGCCCCTGGGGGCCGTCGACCTGCTGCCCGTCGATGCTGATCGTCCCCGCGTCGAGCGCTTCGAGGCCGGCGACCATGCGCAGGGTGGTGGTCTTGCCGCAGCCCGAGGGGCCGAGCAGCGCGATGAACTCGCCGCTGGCGATCTCCAGCGAGATGCCGCGCACCACCGGCGTGCTGCCGTACGTCTTGTGAACCGAGTCGAGGGAGACCGACGCCATGTCAGCGCGCCTCCTTCGGCGCGAAGAGGGACTGCACGAGCTGAAGCACGATCACCAGGATCACGAAGGCGCAGGCGATCACCGCGGCCGCGCCGGGATCGGCGTAGCTCTGCAGCTCGAACAGCAACGTGCCCAGCACGTCGCGCCCGGTGGGGATCAGCAGCACGCTCAACGTGAGCTCGGTCACGCAGGTGAGGAAGGTGACGAGGAACGCGGCGGTCAGCGGCGCGCGGAGCTGCGGCAGCGTGGCGTCGAAGAAGGCGCGCAGCGGCCCGGCCCCCGACAGGCGCGCGGCCTCGTTGAGTGAGCCGTCGACCTGCGCGAGCCCATCGGCGGCGTTGCGGGCTCCGAAGGCGAGGTGCTTGACGGTGTAGGCGACGAGCAACATCCACAACGTGTTGCCCAGCGCGAGCACCAGCGCGACGCGATCGAAGAACACGAAGCGCACGTCGCGCGAGAAGGCGAGCACCAGCGACAGCGCGAGCACCGTGCCGGGGATGGCGTAGGGCGCACCGGCGAGCAGCTCGAGCGAGCGCCGCTTCGTCAGCGCCACGCCGAGGCCGAGCACCGTCACCAACGTCGCCGCGGCGCCGGCGAGCACGAGGCTGCGCATCGTGGCGTCGATGGTGCGCGGGTTCGAGAGCACGGCGCTCCAGTGCTTCGCCGAGAGCCCGGTGAGCTGGCCCCACACCGGCTGCACCGAGGTGAGCGCTACCGCCAGCAAGGGAAGAACGACGAGCACCGTGGCGACCAGCAGGCCGCTCAGGCCCAGCGGCCACCGCCAGCGACCGAGCTCCATGGGGCGAATCGAGACGCCCTTGCCGCTCGACAGGCGCACCTGCCCGCGCCGGGCGAGCGCGCGGCTGGCGACGAGGATCACCGCGGCGAGCACCAGCAGTTCGAGGCTGAGCACCACCGCGCGCGGGAGCCCTCCCTGGCCCATGAGGATCTCCCCGTAGATCCGCGTGGTGAGGGTAGGCGTCGGCGGGCTGGCGGTGACGCCGAGCAGGTAGGGCACGCCGAACGCCGAGGCCGCGAAGAGGAAACACAGCGCGGTGCCCGAGAGCGCCGCGGGGAGCGCGAGGGGCAGCGACACCGCGAGCAGCGTGCGCGCCGGGGACGCGCCGGAGATGCGCGCGGCTTCTTCGAGCGACGAGTCGAGGCGGGACATCGCGGCGAGCGTGGGCAGGAACACCAGCGGCAGCCCCGCGCTGCCGAGCACGAAGCTGATGCCGAGGCGGCCGTAGATGTCGAAGGTGCCGGCACCGAGCACGAGGTTGAGCAGCCCGGCGCGGGGGTTCGCCAGCGAGACCCAGCCCATGCCGAGGATGAAGGGAGGCAGCGCGGCGGGCAGCGTGAAGAGCGCGCGGAGCACGCCGGCGAAGGGCAGGGCAGTGCGGGTGATCAGCAGCGCGGCGGGCACCGCGACGACGAACGCGAAGAGCGCCGCGCCGAGCGAGGTGACGATCGTGCCGCTCAGCGCCTGCAGGTTCTCCGGGGCGAGCCAGATCTCCTTCCACTGCAGCGACGGATCGCGGGCCTGCCACAGCAGCAGCGCCAGGGGGACGACGAAGAAGGTCCCCAGCGCCACGAACAAGCTCAGGGGGAGTGGCCGCAGCCGCCCGGCGCCGCTCACTGCGAGAACGCCTTCCCGAACGCGGCCTTCACGCGCGCCCCGTCACTGAGCCCGCGCTGCAGCAGGGCCTCGTCCCACGGGGCGCTCTTCTGAACGAGCTCGTCGAGCGAAATCGACCCTCGCGGCCCCGGCACGCGCGGATCGACCGCGTGCATGTCGCCCAGCTCGGCGATCACCTTTTGCCCGCGCGGAGACAGCAGCGCGTCGATCAACGCCTTCGCCACCTCGCGGTGCTGGCTGCTGGCGAGGATGCCCGCGTAGCCCGGCACCACCACCGCTCCGTCACTGGGCCAGGCGATCTCGATCGGGCTGCCCTTCGCCTTCGCGGCGAGGGCGTTCTCGAGCAGCAGCACCCCGACCTTCGCTTCTCCGCCCTCGAGCTTCTGCAGCACCGCCGCGTTGCCACCCGCGACGCGCGCTTCGTTGGCGCGGAGCTGCTCGAAGTACGCCGGGCCGAGGGTGCGCTCCATCGACACCGCCCAGGTGAAGGCCGTGCCGCTGGTCAGGGGATCTCCCAGCGCGACCTCGCCCTTCCACTCTGGCTCCGTCAGCGCGGCGAACGAGGCAGGTGGCGTCACGCCCGCGCGGTGCACCAGCACCATCGTCGAGAGCCGCACCGCGGCGTAGTTCCCGTCGAGATCGACATACCGGCTGGGCGTGCGGAGCCCGTTGGGCGACACGTACCGCAGCCACCGGCCCTCTTCCTTGAAGCGCTGGTAGAGGAACGGGTCCGAGGTGATCAGCACGTCGCACGGGCTGCCCCCGGCGGCGAGCTCGGCCTCGAGCTTCGCGGCGACCTTCTCGCTGCCGGCCTGGAACCAGTGAATGGTGACGCCGGGCAGCGCTTCCTTGAGCTGGGGCTCGAGCGCGTCGAGCACGTGCCGGTAGATCGAGGTGTAGACCCAGACCTCGCCTGACGCCGCGGCGGTGGGGCTCGAGGTCGCCGTGCCGCCCGGAGCTGCGGTCTCGATGCGACACCCGGCGAAGCAGATCAGGACGAGGAGCCAGCGCACGAAGGCGGCGTCTACTCCATCGGCACGCCGAAGCGCGCAGCGAGTCGCTCCGAGGTGGGCACGTCGTCGAAGTTGAGGAGCATCTCCCAGAAGGCGCGGTAGTAGCCGGCGCCCTCGCGCTTGCGCACCTGCAGCCGGTAGCCGTACCAGACGTCTTCCCAGTTCGCGGGCCCGGTGAGGATCGCCCACAGCTCGCTGGCGGGGAGCCGCAGCGTCTCGTCTTCGTCGCCGCGCAGCTTCGACTCGATGCGCGGGGGCGCGCCGGCCTCAAAGCGCACGCTCCAGCCCTGGCCGTCGGTCTCGAAGCCCGCATTCATCGTGAGCGCGGCGAGCGAGGGCCCGGCGGCGGCGATCATCTCCGTCACGTAGGCGCGCATCGCCGCGTCGAGCACCGCGGGCGCGACGGGCGGGCCCCGGTGGCGCGCGGTGGCGATCGCCGCGCGCACGCGCTCGCGTTCCTGCTCGGCGTAGCGGCGCACGGAGGCGACGTCGTTTTCCCACCCGGCGGTCAGGCCCTTGTTGATCGCGCCGGTGTCTGGGCTCCATTCATCGCCGGGGTCGAGGTTGAGCAGGTGCGTGCCCTGCTCATGGGCGAGCTGCATGGCGTGGGCGAGCGCCTCCCGCGCGGTCGGTCGATCGACGAAGTTCTTCTCCAGCTCGCCTTCTTCCAGCAGCGCCCAGCTCGAGGCGAAGGGGACGGCCTCCGCCGGTTGGAGGCCCACGATGCCGTCGGTGAAGCGCGCCAGCCCTTCGGCCTTCTTCTTCGCGCAGCGCTCGGCCCTCAGCTCAGGGCTGCCTCCGAAGCCGGTGGGGTAGGAGCTCGCGCCGGCGTAGGGGAGGAAGGCGAGATCGATCTTCCCCAACCGCCGCACCACCTCGCGGTAGCCCTCGATGGACAGCGGGTTGTCGTTGCCGTGGTACAGCCGCACGCCGTCGGCCTCGATGACGATCGACGACACCTCCCAGCCGCGATCGTGGGGCACGAAGGTGACGTTGAGGCCGGGGGAGATCTCCCGCGTCTCCCACGGGGCCAGCCACCGCACGGCGCTCAGGCCCACGCGCTCGAGCCGTCGCTTCAGGGCGCCCGACGGAAACGGCATCGCCAGCGTCGGAGTTTCCTTGCGCAGCTGCTTCAGCGTGGCCGGCCCGGAGTGATCGGGGTGGATGTGGCTGAGCAGCAGGAAGTCGGGTTTGGGCAGCGTCGACGCGGTCGGGTAGGGCGGAGGGGGGTAGCGGAACCACGCGCCGCCGAAGACGGGCTCGGCGAACCACGGGTCGAGCAGCAGCGTCTTGCCGCCGGCGTTGATGAAGAGCGCTGCGTGGCCGAGCCAGGTGACGATCACGCGCGAAGTCTACGCGGCGGCGGCTTGCTCGGTGATCACGGTCTTCCAGTACTCGCGGCCGTAGTACTGCCGCATCATCCCCAGCTTCTTGCCGTTCTTGAACAGCACGAACCCGGGAATGCCGAACAGCGCGAAGCGCCGCGCGAGCTCGGGGTACTCGTAGGCGTTGCACTTCACGAGGCGCACGCCGGTCTGCGGGAGCTCGGTGAGCAGCTCAGGCAGGTCACGCGCGAAGATCTCGCAGTTGGGGCACTGCGGCCCCCAGAAGTAGACGACCACCAGCTCATGGGGGGCGTCGAGGAGGGCGTCGAAGTTCTCGGGCGTCGCGAGGTGCGGAGTCATGCAGCGGCGTGTCTAACGTCCGCTCGCCTCGCTCGCACGGTACGAGCCCACGCCCTTCTGGATGCCGTCGGTGATGCGCTCGAGCGGGAGATCGTTGTCGTCGCCCTCGAAGGGATCTTCGATCTCCACGCCGATCTCCTCGATGCCCAGCATGATGTACGTCACGCCGAACACGATGCCGACGGTGGCCCAGCCGAAGGTCGGGACGAGCGCGACGGGCAGGGTGGCGCAGTAGAGGACAAGGGCGCGGCGCAGGTGCACCACGTAGGCGAAGGGCAGCGGCGTCTTGTGGATGCGCTCGCATCCGCCGATCAGATCGACGAGCTGCTGGTTGTTGTGATCGATCGACGTGAAGACGATGTCGGTGATCCGCCCGGCCTGACGCTCCTCTTCGAGCAGCGTGGTGATGCGCTGGCAGATCGCGGTCGGTGCGTGGCTGCGCGCGGCGATGGCGGCGACGTCTTCGGGCTCGAGGCCTTCGGGGGCCCACGCCTTGCCGCGCAGCACCGCCACGCACGACGCGGGGAACGACTGGGTGAGCGCCAGCACGCGGTTGAGGCGCTCGGGCTGCGAGGCGAGGTGCACCGAGGCCGAGCGCGCGAGGTTGCGGCAGGTGTTCACCATGCCGCCCCACAGCTTCCGGCCTTCCCACCAGCGGTCGTACGACTGGTTGGTGCGGAAGACGAGCAGCAGGGCCAGCGCGGTGCCGACGATGGTGTGCACCGCCATGCTGTTGCCGAACTTGAACTCGTAGACGTTGAAGTGGACCCAGGTGAAGGCCAGCGCGGCGAGCGTGACCATCATCGAGCGGAAGGAGATCACCCTCACCATCGACCCTCTCACGGCGAAGAAGGTCGTCCGCCACTTGTGCGGGTCGTAGTCGATCATCGGGACCGCGCCTCTAGGCGGTGGTGCTTCGAGGTGCAACGACTCGCGACGTCAGAGCCCGTTCTCGGGGTCGAAGGTCGTCTTGTCGAGCTGCAGGGGCTTGAGGTCGGAGAAGGCGTAGCGCTCGATGAGCGCGCCCTTCGCGTCGAAGCCTTCGATCTTCATCGGCACGCCCACCAGCGGGTCCACGCACACGCGGGTCTTCGCGTTGTCGAAGCCCTTGCCTCCGTCGGGCAGCACGTACAGCGAGCAGAAGTGGCCGTTGGGGTTCCAGCCTTCGTGTTCCACGCCGAGGCGGGCGCCGGCGCGTTGTTGATCGGCCTGCAGGCGACGCACGAGGCTGCCCAGCCCGGCCTCGGCGACGGTGTGGTTGCTGTCGTTCTTCGTGAGGTCGGAGTCGAGGGCGATCCACAGCCGGCCGACGATCGCGAGGAAGCCCGCTTCGCGCACGCGGAACTCCGACTTCTTCACGGTCGAGTTGTAGATGAGCTTGCGACCGGCCGACGGGCCCTTGAGGTACTCGAGGCGGATCGCGTTGGGCTCTTCCTGGATCAGCGTGCGGATCGTCTGTTCGCCCTGGAGCGAGCCGCGAATGCGCTCCTGCTTGACCATGATGTACTCGTAGGGGCCCATCGCGGCGATCGCCTGCGCGCTGAGCTGGAGCAGCAACGACGGCGGCGTGGCGCGGAAGCCGGCCTCGATTTCCTCGCGGCTGAGCTTGCTGACGTTGGCTTTGCGCTCGGCCTCGGTCATCGGGCCCCACGGCGCGGCGGTGAGCAGGGTGACGACGAGCAGCGCGTTCACTTCGGCACCACCGGGACGAACTGGGCGCCGGACGAGGTGGAGATGCCGGAGCTCTCGGTGTCGCCTCCCAGCAGCTCGAGCTCGAGCGTGCCTTCGTTGTCGCCGGCGTACGCGTCGAGGATGGCGAAGCGCACCAGGCGGCCTTCGGCGAGCAGGCTCTCACCGGGCTGCAGCACGCCGGTGCGCCACTGCTTCGTCTCGCCCAGCGCCTCGAGGATGTACGCGACGCGCAGCGGGACCTGATCGCCCAGCTTCACCCTGGCGTCGGTCGGCACGCGCACGCGCTTCTTTACCCCTTCGCCGAGCTCCATCATGCGCGCGACCTCGAAGTCCCAGCAGTGCTGCGACGGCTTGAGCGCGAGGGGGATCGACTTCTTCGTCGCGAGATCGGTCAGCTCGAGGGGGAAGGTCTGCTCGGCGGTGAAGTGCGAGCCGGGATCGCAGTGCATGCGCAGCGCCTTCGCGCCTCCGAACTGGAGCGCCGCGTGGCTGGCCATCTTGCGCATCACGCCCCAGCCGTTCTTCTCGTCGAGGCGGGCCAGCGCGGTGCCGAGGCGCCCGTCGTCGGAGGCGATCTTCAGGCGGTACTTGTGCGCGGGGTCGAGCTCGAGATCGTCGAGGTGCGCGGCGTAGGGGTCGATGACGTTCTTCGTCGCGTCGAGGGCGAAGGTCGGCTTCTTCGGCGCGACGGGCTGCGGGGCGACGGCGACTGGACGGGGCTGCGGCTTGGCGACGGGCGCGACGTCGGCCACCGGGGCGGGCTCTTCGACGACGGGGCGGGTCGGGCGCGCGGGCTTGTTGGAAGGCCAGAAGACCCACGCCATGACGAAGGCGAAGCACACCGCGGCGGTGACGGCGGCGACGCGGGGCATGGTCCACTCGAAGGGCTCCTTCTCCGGGACCTTGCGGAGCGGCTCGACGGTCTGCTCACCGCGCGGGTCGGTGGTCGGCTCGGTGACGCGGACGGCCTGGCGCGAGGGGCGACGGGACGGTTCGGCCCTGGGGATGGCGCCGGCTCCGGTGCGCGTGCGGGGAGGGGGCGGCGGGCTGGCGACCGGCGCGAGCGAGGGCGCGGTGACCTGGTCGAGCGTCGGGTTGGTGGTGTCGTGTGCAACCTCCGGCAGGCCCAACACCGTGGCCTCCGTGTTCCCCTTCTTCTGTTCGCTCACGCGTTCGCCCCCAGCACGCGGCGACTCTCTTTCAATCCCGCGGATGAGGGAAGGGCAGGGTCAGGATCGAAGATCGTGCAGCGTCTCGAAAATAGTTGGTTGACAGGCTGAGCCGTAATCTCGTATTCAGCGCCGCGTTCGAGGCGGAACTCGGGCGGATAGCTCAGTTGGTAGAGCGTCGCCTTTACACGGCGAATGTCGCAGGTTCGAACCCTGTTCCGCCTAAGTGAATAGTTGGTCCCAGATGGGGAGTTAGTTCAGCTGGTTAGAACGTCGGCCTGTCACGCCGAAGGTCAGGGGTTCAAATCCCCTACTCCTCGCAGCAAAGAGAGGCCCCCGGATACCGAAAGGTGTCCGGGGGTTTCGATTTCAGGCGCCTGTAGTTCGCGGCGAGGTAGCACGGCGCGTCGTACTTGCCCTGGCGAAGAAGCCTCGGTCCTTACTCCCGCCTCCGCGGGTGCCGAGCGGCCAGTCCCACGCGCTCTGCGGCTCGATGACGCCTGGGCGTGGGAGAAGCTGCCTGCTCCTGCAACGATTCGTAGGCGCCAGGCGATTCAAAGGAGGCGGTCGTGGTGGCAATCGAACACAGCGATGCCGGTTCCGGGCACGTGTGCGAGCAACCCGCTTCGTTTGTCGATCTCGTTCGACGCCTTGACGAACTGGCAGCGGAGTTCGAGCCAGTCTGTCGCATTCCATATGCGGTGGACCTCGTTCGCGAGACGGAGGGCCGCCTCGCTGTGGGAATGAGCAACGACGGGTGGATGATCAGCTACTTCCCGCCAGATGATGCGGCCCCGTTGAATTCACTCGGGGACCGCGACGCGTCGGGATCAATCTCGTTCTTCTTCGGCGACCACACACCCGTTTCGCGGAAGTACCTGATTCCGCGCACGGACGCCCTCCGCGTACTTCGCGAGTGGTGGGATAGCGGCACGGTGACCTCGTCGATCGAATGGACAGAGGACAACTTCCTCGGGGACTGACCTATCGCGGCACGCTTATTCTCTACTTGGGGCTCTCGGCGCATGCTTCGCAGCGGTCAGGAGCGCACAAGACTTCACCGGTTGGTTTGGGACTCATAGGGAGCATTCGCTCGTCGGGGACGAGACCGACGTTGATTCGGCAAGACGCTGGAAGCGGGCGCGGTGAGGCACGCTTGGACACTATCCGACGGGACGAGACGTCGGCTGCGTCGCGACTCGTCATGCGATTGGCGAAGCAGCGATCGCGGGGCCGAGCCGTCGCGAGCTCGAGATCGCGGTGTCGGTGGCCTGTGTGATGTTCGAGTTGCTCCCGCAGGCGGTCGAAGGGTGCATCGAGCACAGCGTAGGTAGGCGTCGGCTGACCGAGGACAGCTACGCGCAGCGCTCTCGGTGCTTCGGTCCTCAGTGCTCCCGGTGAAGTGGTTGCGCGGCGGCGACTATGGTGGCTTCGGTGGCGAGGCCTTCGTCTTCCCCGTTCGTTCAGGTATCGACACGAAGTTCATTCGGGCGGAGCACCTCCCAATATTCATGCTTCCTGAAGTGCGCCGCCGTGCGATCATGCTCGATTCGATTCCCTCCACGGCACGACGCGCAGTCATTCTCGACTCCGAGAGCGGCCCGCGAATGGTCGCGCTGACCGAGGTTGACGTACTGACGAACTCCTTCACGGTAGATTGGGTGCGCGCGGGGCAGCACTTCAAGTTCGCCATGCCAATCGATGCTGTTCGGCACGTCTGGCGCAACGCGAACGGAGAATGGCGCATCGCCGTCCAACGCTACGTCCTTGACGCCGAGGGCAGCGTCACCCTCGGATGAAGTCTCAGTCCCTGGAATGGCCGAGGTCAGCGACCACGCGGCGAATGCGTGCCTCCCGAAGACCCTCCTGCCTCACGCGGTTCCAATTGTGGGCCAGCGCAATGCCGTGCTGTTCCTCGGCGGCAGCGAGGAGGTTCTCCGAGGCGAGCATCAAGTCAAAGACCGCCAAGTCGTCCTCGTCGTCCTCCGTGAGGGGCCGCGTGCCTACCTTCGAGAGCCGGAGCTTCACGAGCAGCGGGAAAACGTAGGCGGCGAGCAGCAGGTGCTCCTGTGCCGTCCACGCCGACGGGTAGCCGGTCGGGGCGTGGCCGTGCCCCACACTGCCGCGCAGCACACCGAGGTCGTCAAGCCAGACTGCGCGCAGGGACTTCCCGCGCCGCATCCTCTCTTGAACCTTCGCCTTTTCGGGGATCGGGTTCCCAGCAGGCACGACGCCAGCGAGCGCACCGACGAATGCGTCGGTCGTTTCGTTGGTGCTGCCGTTGCGGATGCCGAAGAACTGCTGGAAAGCGCTCACCGTCGAGACCAACTCCTGCGACTCGCTCAACGCCGAGCGGTCGGTGTTCGCCTCGTTGTAGCTCCTGACCGCGCGGTCGAACTCCTCGCTCGCATCCATCTCGGCGAGGAGCAGTGCCGCGAGAGCGAAGTCGAGGTCGAACCGGTCGAGTCGCTCGACGTGGGGTTCCTGACGTGCCGCCCAGAACTGCTCTGGAATGCCGATGGTCAGCCTTCCGTGGCGCCGCCGCTGAGCAATGGAGACCCCGCCCTGCTCAGGAACGAACCGCTGCGCGATGAGCAGGTACGAGTCACGGTTGGAGTACCCCGAGTGCTCGAAGTACCGCCGCTCGGACAGCCCAGCGAAGGCCACGGCCTCGCTCATGGTGTAAAGCCGGTCGATTTCCGGTTCGGCGAGGTCGGCAGTGAAGTCGCGGTCCGCGTACCGCACGAGAGTGGCCGCCCGAAGCGGGAGGTCCGGTGGCGTGCGGTAGGCCCGGAGAATGCGGGCGGCATCGGCCGTCGCGGGAAGCCAGTCCCGTCGGTCCCGTCCGGCGGCACGAGGGTCAACGAGCACGGGCTTCAACTCGAAATCGGCGACGCGCCCGCCGTTCGAGACTACCGCCCACGGCATGAACACGAGCGTCCCCACGAAGCGGTCAGACTACCCTCCAACCGCGACCTGACGAAGTCAGCCGACACGGCCCTGTCCATGCGATGGCCGTGACACGCGGGCGGTCTCCGGTGACGATGCGCAAATTCCCTCGTCGAAACCGACCACGGGCTCCGCTCGGAATCGGGCTGCCCGAGCTGGTCGGCGCCGAGGCTCGCCACAAACCGAGGGGTTGTGCGCCGGTCGAAGTGGGCGCGATAGCGCCAGCTCGTAAGCGACAACGCTGAGTCACTCACTCACTTCTTGATCGATGTCGGCGGCTCGAATCGCTTCGAGAATACGTTGTGTTCCAAACAGCTCGTCAGAGTATCGCGCGGAGTAGCTCCGGTCCGAGTGGGGCCGCTCCGGCTTTGGTTGCTCTCTGAGAAAGGCGGAAAGGAGATGTCCATGGCGCCCGGTCGCCCATTTCTCCGCCACGGCCGTCGCCAATCTCTGCGGCCCGAAGACGACGAGCGCATCCTCCAACTCTTGGATGGTGATGGCTTCTGCCAGCCCGAATCCGGCCGAACGGAACAGTCCCCCCTCCACCCCCACAGCGTTCAATGCCGCCGCCTCGACGCACATCTGTTCCTCGAAGGTCACCAAATGGACGAAGCCGGTCACCTTGGCGAGGCGCGCGTCAGCTTTGAACTCGCTGGCGATCGGGGTTCGAGCGCACTGGAGATACGCCTTCCAGATGCGTTCCCAGCTTTCCACGTAGTCGCGAGGGGTGACGATGCTCTTTCCCTCCGCACTACCCAACGAGGTTTTCGACTCGATAATCAGGGCGGTGGTCCCGAACAACACAGCGAAGTCGGCGTGCGTGGGAGCCTCATCGCCAAAGACCCCGTCAAGATCCACGACGGCTTCAGTGCCGCAGACGCCGATCAGAACTTCACGAAGGTAGTCCGCGATGGCATGACCGACCTCGGTCTTGAGCGCGGGATTCCATTCCTTCCCCAACTCGTTCGCCCCGTCGCGCACGATCGAAAGGGTCTTCCAAAGCAGGTGCGAAGGGCTTGGACAGAGGTACGAGTGCGGTGGTGCCGTGTACTTCCTTAGCGAGTCGTCGATCACAACAAGAGGTTCGCGAACGAGCGGGTGCGGAACGTACCTTCGAAGTGAATCGACGTGGGGGAGGGCATCCTCCCGATACCAGGAGTTGAAATGTGCAGGTGGTTGCCCGATGCGGTGGGCGACGAGGCGAAGAGCATCAAGGGTGATTCCGTAGGGCTCAACATCCTCAGTGTTGATGGACTGCAAGGCGAAGGCTCCGAGCGTCTTCGGGTCGTTTTCGCCGAGTGTGAGAAGCCCAGCGCAGCAACGAAGGAGGTCGCGGAGTCCGATGTTCCAGTGGCCGGCGAGTCGGGCAAGGAACCCCGGCACCCGTCGCTCGAGATGGTGTGCGGTTGCCCACGCTCTCAGAATCCCTGCGGGCGTGTTTGCGCGGAAGGACCATTGGGCACGGAGGTCACGAGCGACGCTGATGCATGCGTGGATGGCACGCAGTGAGTCATCCGTCGTGGAAATCGAGACAAATGAGCTGGAGGCCGCCAGCGCGTCCTTAAGTTGCGCCTGTTCGGACCTGCGCTCGTCGTCGTTCGAGATCGGACTGCGAACCGAGAAGAGGTCGTTCGCGAGCGCCCGCATTTCGTGCTCGGTTGGCGTTCTTCGGTCCCTGTTGTCGTTGCACACCGCCAGTCCCAGCGCGGAGATCAGAGGCATGAACGTGCGGCAGACGTACCAGTCGTGCGGTTCTGGATTGGGCGTAGGGGTTCTCCAGATGGTCCACGAGATGTGCGCGCCAAGTCTCGCGATGTCGGTTCGCGAGAACTGCCGCAGCCGTCCGATGAACGCCTCAAACCGCAAGTTGCCACCAGAACCGCCGGGATAAACGGGGATGCCACCGATCCGCAGCTCAGCAGGCAGGTTCATTCATCTCTCGGTTTCGGGGCAGCGGCAGCCGCAGGACGGGACAACGTCGTAGGCCGGTCTGAAGGCGGGCTCAACCGCCAATCAACTCCGGGCGCTGAGGGTTCCCTCGCGGACAATCGCGAGGAAGGCTCCTTTGTCCACAGCTTCCTCCACGTTGTTCACGACCTGATACCCGACGAAGGCGCCGTAGACGGCATCGGGCCATGCGTCGTCGGCCGCTCCCTGAAGCAGAAGACCAACGCTCCGCTTGAAATCGGCTTGGAGTTGGGCGGCTTCGGTGATGCTCGTCGAGTAGCCGATCGACACGATGCGCGCGGTGCTCGGTCGGCAGGCACTCGCTCGCCTTGATGAAGGTGTTCTCGATGCTGGCTGCTCCAGCGGTCGCGCAGGAGCCGCAGTTTCTGGCGGTCGTTGATCACTGGGGGTTCACGCCGCTCCATCACCTGATGACTGAAGATCGTCCGGAGGTCGCGGAGGTCCTCATCGGGGCGAGGATCGGTCCACGCTCGCAACGACTCGGGGATGACGCCGCTGAACCTGGCGCAGAGCCCGAGCGTGGTCGAGGTGTTGGTTCGCAGCGGGGCCGATCTCGAGGCGCGCTGCACTGGGGGCGCGACGCCGCTCATCGTTCAGGCCGGGGAACAGCTCGACAGCGGTTCACTGCAGACGATGCGGGCGCTGATTCGTGCCGGGGCGAACGTTCAGGCGCGCGATGACCGCGGGCAGACTGCGCTCGACATCGCGACGCGCCGCGCGGAGCCGAAGAAGATCGCACTCCTCAAGGCCGCGCTCAGCGACGACTGATCCGCGAGGTATCCTTTTCGGTGCTTCGCTCGTTTCTCCGTCATGAGCACCGACCCCCCGCATCTGCCCGACGTCGTGCGCGACTCGTGGCATCGCTTCGCCGACACCTATGAGCCGCTCCGCGGCGAGCTGTACCGCTACTGCCGCCACCTGACGCGTTCCCCGTGGGACGCGGAGGATCTCGCGCAGGACACGATGGCTCGCGCCTTCGCGACGCTGGGGCGCATGGGTGTCGCGCCGCCGAATCCGCGCGCCTGGCTGTTCCGCGTCGCTTCGAATCTGTGGCTCGACCGCGCGAGGCGACCTGCGCTGCGGCTCGACGGCCGTCCGGTGGCTGCGCAGCCGCCCACAGAGCTGCGCGATGCAGCCGGGACTCTTCTCTCTCAGCTCGCCCCGCAGGAGCGCGCGGCCGTGGTCTTGAAGGACGCCTTCGACTTCTCGCTCGAGGAGGTCGCCAGCATCGTGGGGACGACCCCCGGTGCGGTGAAGGCGGCGCTGCACCGGGGGCGCGGCAAGCTGCGGGCGCCGGAGCTCGAGACGACGCGCATGCCCGAGCGCGCGGTGGTCGACGCGTTCTGTGCGGCGTTCAACGCGCGTGACGTCGAGCGGCTGACCGCGCTGCTGCTCGAGTCGGCGAGCGTCGAGGTCGTGGGCGCCACCGCGTCGTACGGCGCCGACGAGACGCGCGGGCAGATGCTGCGAGGCATGCTCTTCGGCAGCGAACGGCTCGCCAACGCCGCGACGCAGGGAGGCATCGAGGCGCGCTTCGTCTGCGGTGCGCTCCCGGTGCCTCCACGGGCGGAGGCGCGCGTCTACCGTCACGAAGTGGTGGTGCTCCTCTGGTACGCGCACGCCGACGGCGAACACGTGCGCGCCATCAATCGCTTCGAGAGCGATGGCGAGTTCGTCACTGGTCTGCGGAACTACTTCTTCACGCCCGACTCGATCGCGGAGGTCTGTGCCGAGCTCAACGTCCCGTTTCGCTCGAATGGCTATCGCTGGTGGCTCTCGCGAGAGGGGTGCCCGTGATGCTCACGCTCTACTTCCACCCGCTCGCGTCGTACTGCTGGAAGGCGCTCATCGCGCTGTACGAGCACGACGTGTCGTTCGAGAAGCGTCTCGTCGATCTGGCTGATGAAACCCAGCGCGCGGAGCTGGAGGCCCTCTGGCCGCTCGGACGCTTCCCGGTGCTGCGAACTGAGTCACGCGTCGTGGTCGAGAGTTCGATCATCGTCGAGTGGATCGATCGCCAACAGGCAGGACCCCCAGTGCTCATGCCTCGGAACGGTGACGCGGCGCTCGAGGTGCGCTTGTGGGACCGCGTCTTCGACCACTACGTGCAGACGCCGGTGCAGTCGATCGTCGCCGACCGCTTGAGGAACACGAACGGAGATCTCAGCGGCGCGCATGCCACGTTGGCGACGACCTACGCGCTGATCGAGAAGCAGCTCGGGGCATCGCAGTGGATCGTCGGTGAAGCGTTCAGCGCTGCCGACTGCGCGGCAGCTCCGGCGCTGTTCTATGCGCGCACGCTGCAGGCGTTTCCGAGTCACCTGCCTCGGCTGGGGGCTTACTTCGAGCGGCTCGTGGAGCGTCCGTCAGTGCGGCGCACGATCGAAGAGGCCAAGCCGTACTTTCACCTGTACCCGTTCGAGGCCTCGCTCGAGACGCGGTTTCGTTGAGAGAAGGTGGTTGGTCAGGCGCCGGCTCCCTTCACCAGCGCCTACACCAATTGAGGCAGGTCAATTTGCACACGTTGTCGAGCACGGCCGATCTCTGTCTTCCTTCGGGCTTCAACCAACAAAACGGGGCTTGGCTTGGGCGTTTTCAGAGGGCGGCTGGTGATTGCGGGTGCGTTGTTTCAACTGACTGCGGCGTGTGGAACCACGAGCCAACCAGTCGCCACCGACGGCGGACAGGCCAGCAGTGGCGGCCTCGATGGCGGCCGGCGACCGAGCTCGTGGCGAGAGGGCGTTTCGCCGATCGTCGCTGACGTCGAAGGTTGGCAGGTGCCGCCGGAAGACGAGCGCATCCTGTACCCCGCAGACCGCACGCACTCGCCGCTGACCGCGACCATCGCGAGCCACCTGCGGAACATTGCGCTTCACGGACAGAATCTCGAAGACAACGTCTTCATGAAGGTCGGCGACTCCATCACGGCGAGCGCGTACTTCATGGGTTGCTACATGGGCGACGTCAACGGCAAGGCCCAGTCGTGGGAGTTCAACATCGTGCTCGACGGGCGAGAGAGCCTGGCCGAAGCCATCTTCCACTTCCGCACGGGAGTGCTGGGCCGCAACACGTCGTTCGATCGCACCAGCCGCGCCGCGAAGGTGGGCGCGACCGCGGACTGGGCCATCTCGGGCCGCACTCCGCCGCTCGAGGTCGAGCTCACGGCGACCCGCGCCCAGTTCGCGACGGTGATGTACGGCACCAACGACGTCGGCATCGGAGGCGCGGCCGACGTGGCGCTCGAGACCAAGCTGGTGCCCTACACGCGCAACCTCCGCAGCGTCATCGACTGGCTGCTGCTGCGTGGCGTCGTGCCGTTGATGAGCACCATTCCCCCGCGAACCGATGAGCCTGACTACCTCGGCCTCGTCGACGTGATGAACGCGGTGGTTCGCGCCGTCGCCCAGGCTCGGCAGTTGCCGCTGGTCGACTTCCACCGAGAGATGTTGCCGCTGCTCGACTACGGCCTCAGTGGAGACGGCGTCCACCCCAGCATCGAGAGCTACAACACCGGCTGCCAGTTTCACGAAGAGGGGCTCAGTTACGGCTACGACATGCGCAACCTCGTGACCATCGAGGGGCTGCATCGCCTGATGCACGTGGTGGTCGATGGCGCGCCGTCGCTCGACGAGCACGGTGAGCGGTTGCAGGGACAGGGCACGCGGGCCGATCCGCTCCTCATTCCTTCTCTGCCGTTCTCCGACATGCGCGACGTGAAGGGCGCGCGTGAGAACCAACTCGATGGGTACAGCTGCGCCGGGGCGCGCGCGGGAACGGGGAATGAGATCGTCTACAAGGTCACTCTCAACGCCCCGACCCGCGTGCGCGCCGCCGTGATGGATGCGACGGCCGTCGGTGGAGCGGACGCAGGAGTGCTTCCTCTGGACGTCGACCTGCACGTGCTGGACGAGTCGGGCACCGCCGCGGGGTGTCGGAACTCGGTCGACAAGGTGCTCGTGACCAATCTGCCCGCGGGCACCTGGTACTTCTCGGTCGATCGAGATCTCGCGACCAGCCTCGCGCCCACGGGCGAGTTCGTGTTCCTCGTGGTGCCGTGCAGCGCGGACGATCGACTCTGCGCCGACCTCGCAGGACTGTAGCTTCGGGTTCATTGGGTGGGCCGCTGAAGCTCATCCCCTCGAGCCCAGGTGGTGCACGTCGCGGGTGGTGAGCTTCAGCGGTGCGCGGCGAGCTCCTGCGCGCGTTGCGCGAGCTGCTCGGGCACCCGTGTACACCGCACCCCACCTTCGCGATCCATTTCGGCGACGCAGCGATTGCACGGCACGCACCCGCTGGCCTGCACCGTGCCGTCGCGGAGCTTGTTGATCAGCCCGGGGTCGTGAATCAGCGCGCGTCCCATCGCCATCAGCTCGAAGCCCTCGTCGCACGCGCGCTGCAGGTGCTCGCGTGCGGTCAGCCCGCCCAGCAGCACCAGGGGCAGCTTCACCGCCTTGCGCACCTGCGCCGCCAGCGGGAGGAAGTACATCGGCTCGAACGGGTGCGCCTTGATCACCGCCGGGCCGAAGAGCGCCAGCGCCGTCTTCTGCGCCCAGCTCTTCTCGACGGCGATCATGTCGCGCAGCGGCCGCTCACCCCGGAAGAGGTAGAACGCGTCTTTGCTGACGGACCCACCCGACAGCACCAGCGCGTCGACGCCGCGCGCCTCGAGCCAGCGCGCGACCTGGGTGCTCTCTTCGAGCTCCAGCCCGCCCCGGTGCCCGTCGCGGAGGTTCACCTTCGCCAACACCGGGAATCCTGCCGGCAACGCCGCGCGCACCGCCGACACCACCGCGAGTGGAAAGCGGGCGCGGTTTTCGAGCGACCCGCCATACGCGTCGGTGCGTGAGTTGGCGTCGGGGCTCAAGAACTGGCTCAAGAGGTAGCCGTGGCCGAGGTGCAGCTCGACCGCATCGAAGCCCGCCTCCCGCGCCAGAACCGCCGCGCGGGTGAAGGCCTCGATCAGCGCCTCGATCTCGCTCTCAGACAGCGCGTCGGAGAGGGGCCTGCCGCTCAACGCGCCGAGCTTGTTGAACGTGCGTGACGGACCCTTCGGGCGCCGCGCCTCGAGCTCGCGGTTGTTGCTGAACGAGCCGCAATGCCCGAGTTGCACCGACGCCGCCGCGCCGTGCCGATGGACCGCGTCGGTCAGCTCACGCAGCGGCGCCACCAGGTCGGGGCGCATGTAGAGCTGGTCGGCGAACGTGCGGCCATCGGCAGCGACCGCGCAGTACGCCACCGTCGTCATCGCCGCGCCGCCCGCGGCCACCTCGGCGTGATGCCGCACCAGGCCCGGGCTCACGGTGCTGCGGGGGGCCATGCCCTCGTAGGTGGCGGCCTTGATGATGCGATTGCGCAAGGTCAGGCCGCCGAGGCGGAAGGGCTCGAAGGGGCTCGTCATGACACGTCTCCTCGGGGGGGCAGCCACGGTGCGCGCCGGCGAACGAGGTCGACCACCCACTGCGGCAGCCACGACGAGAGCGTCGCCGCCACCGCGTTGAACAGCCCCGGCACCACTTCGGCCTTCCCTGCGAACAGCGCCCGCAGGCCCGCGGCAGCTACCTGCTCCGGCGACATCATCACCCCCAGCGTGCGCGCCCGCTCCACCGGCACCTGGTTCGGATCGTAGAGATCGGTCGCCGTGGCGCCTGGCGCGAGGCAGGTGACGGTCACCCCGTAGACCGACAGCTCGCTGCGCAACGCCCGCGCGAAGCCCCGGAGGTACTTCTTGCTGCTGCCGTAGTACCCGATGCCGGGAAAGTCGCGCCACGCCGAGATGCTCGAGACGATCAGGATCTTCCCCCGCCGCCGCGCGCGCATGTCGCGACCGAAGAGCGTGCACAACAAAGAGGGCGTGACCACGTGCAGCTGCAGCATGGCGTTCGCGCGCGCCGGATCTGCGTCGACCGCTTCGCCGAAGAAGAAGAAGCCTGCGTTGTTCACCAGCACGTCGAGCTCGAGGCCGAGCGCCTTCACCTGTGCGTAGAGCTCACCCGCCGCTTCGGGACGGGCGAGATCGATCACCACGGTGTCGACGGAAGGAGCGCCCGCGGTCCTCAGCTCCTCCGCGGCACGTTGCAGCTCGGGCCCGCGCTGGCTCACCGCCACCAACCGGTACCCGCGCGACGCGAGGCCCATCGCCAGCGCCCGGCCGATGCCCGAGCACGCGCCCGTCACCAGGGCCACCTTCGTTTCGTCGTTCGGCGGAGGCAGCGCACGCATCGGGCGCACGATAGTCCTGTCGCCTCTCGGCCCCGGCGTGATTTTCGAATCGGCTGCGGCTCGCGCCGCGTGTGCCGTCCGTACTTGCCGCTGCCTTCCGTGGCGAGCTTACGAGGGAGGGGCGCGAGAAGAACCCGAAGGTCGGGCCCGCCTCGAAGCTGCTCGACCGCATCCGCTCCGAGCGTCACCAGCGCTGGGTGATCATCAGTGATCGACCTCGGCTGGAACGCCTGAACGGTGTGTCGTGGCGCTGCTTTGCGTGGCGGCGGAGCCGGGCACTGACTCCGCGCTCAAGCCAGTCGCGACCACTCACGGGCCGGCTGAACTCACGCAGGATCGCTGCCCTTTCGTTCGAGCTTCGCGAGTTCCTCCTTGAGCCACTGCGCTTGTTCGCGCTGCAGGTCGTCAGGTACTGCGTCGAGTTCCAACTCGGCCAGCGCGGCAGTGAGGTGCTTCCGCTTCACGCCCGGGCTCTTGAGTGTCTCGACCTTGCGAAGCACGGCCTCGACTTCGACTCTCGATGCCTCCACCATGAGGTGAGTTCGCGCCTGGCCATCGACGGGCAAGGTGCTGAGCGTCTCCCTCAGAATGGCTCGCCGGGCCGCTGCGTCCTTTGCTTCTTCCATGCGCGCCAGCGCCGCGTAGACGGCGGCGTCTGCCGGTGGGATTCCCTGTCCCAGTCCACCTCCTGATGGCGGGAGGGGCTGCGAACGCGAAGTGACGATGCTGGAGATGGTCTTCGGTCCGTCGAGCGCGGCGATGGCATCTTCGAGCCACTGGATCTGCTCGAGCTGCATTTCATCGGGCACGTCGTCAGAGCGCAGCGTGCGAATGGCCTCCTCTAGGTGCCTGCGCTTGGCCACCTCCGTCTTGAGCTTGTCGGCCTTGTCGAGCACCGCGGTGACCTCGAGTCTGGAGGCCTCGACGAGGAGCTTCATTTGATCGGTCGGGTCATCGAGTCGTTCGAGCGCCTGCGCGATCACCTGGCGCCGCGAGGCCGGCCCTTTCGCGCGCTCCACGTTTGCGAGCGCCTCCGTCATCACCTTGCTGGAGAGCCGCGCGCGTGCATCCGCACAGTCGGCATGCTGCACCTCCTTCGTCGCTGGGAAGTAGTCGATCTCCATTCCCGCGACGACGCCCTTGCGGCACCGGCGGCACGTTCCGCGGAACATCGCTTCGATCCGGCGCGACTGGCCTGCGGTGCCGGTTGAGTCTGACTCCTGTGGGGATCGGAAGAGGTCGATGAACTTGAGCAGGCCCACCCCCGAGAGGAACAGCACCCCCAAACACAGCCCGACCCCAACCAGCGCGCTCATCCAGTTATCGCTTTCCGGCCGTGTCGACAGCCACCTTGGCGCCCAACTCCAGTATTCGGGTGCGTGAGCCTATCTCCGCGGGTGAGAGACAGCGCTCAACTTTCGGGTCCGTCATGAACTGGGCCGCGGCCCAGCTCCGAGTTGTCGGCGAGGAGGATCAGGTTCTTGTCGATGTTCCGCAGCACCGACTCGAGCCGCACCAACTGCTCGATCGTCGCGTTCACCTTCCAATACCAACACACGATCTCGCGCCCGATCAGCAGCACCAGCGCCGCGACGCCGACCATGACGAAGATGCCCACCGCCCCTTGAAGGAAGTCCATGTCACGAACGCTACCGGCCCGGTAGGACCGCTGAGGTCACGCCTCAGCGCCGCGCAAACCTCAGCGCGTGCCGGCTCGTTCAGCGCGCGTCACGATCCAGGAAGAGGTCGATGTTCTCTCGATGAAAGTAGCGGAGGAGCGCGGTCACCGAATCAGCTGCCAGCGCCGACTCCTCGGTGGTCACCGGAATGGGATGGAGCAGCCGTACCTCCACGCCCTCGTGCTCGACCGTGTCCCAGCCCTCGGCGACGAGCCGTGGATGGAAGAGGATCTTCTGACAGTGGGGGAAGCAGGGAATCGGGCCGGGCGCTGCGAGGCGATGCCAGAAGTCGAGTGCGCGGCGGTGGTCCCAGGGGTAGCCCGCCATGTTCGCGAGGAACCTCGCGCAGGCCCGCTCCTCCTCCGCGGTGAGCGCTCGGCCCACTGAGAAGAGCAGCTCCAACCGATGTTGAACGTCAGGCACCGGCCGCGCCGACATGCCGATCGTCAGCAGCGTCGTCATCTCGAGCTCGTCGGTCGGGCGCCAGATCAGCACCTCGAGGTGTCCGTGAGGGGGGGGGGCGACGCGTGCGGTGCGGGCGTCGAAGATGAACGACTGGTCTGCCTCACCAAATCGCTCGAGCGCGGCCCGATGGACGGCCCGCGAGATGTCGGAGTTCGTACGGGTCATTGGTGGAGCGCGAGCCTGTTGCGGCGACGGTAGCGGTTGCTCCCGGCGGCGTCACGGTGTCGGTGAGGCGTTCTCGCCCAAAGAGGAGGCGCCACCCGTGCGGTTCCGGGTCGCGTTGGTCCTCCTCGGAAGGCCGCCGCGGGCCGGTCACCTTTCTTCGCCGACGCGTGAAAAGCCTGCGGCGCGAATGAACGACGTCACTACTATCGTCGCGTGTCACTGCTCGCGCTCATCCTGGTTCCGATGGCGACCGGCGTCGTGGTGGCCGTGTTGCCATCGCGATCCCGCACCCTCTCGGCGGTCCTGGCCGGGGCGGTGGCTCTGTGGGGCACGGTCGCTGTCGCGCTGCGCTTCGGTGCCCTGACCGGCGGCGGTGTCGAGGTCGATCGCGCCGCGTGGATCCCCTCGCTCGGGCTCGACCTCGTGTTGCGGCTCGACGGCCTGGCGTGGGTGTTCTCGCTGATGGTGTACGGCATCGGCGCGCTGGTGGTGCTCTACGCGCGCTACTACCTCTCGGCCGTCGACCCGATGCCGCGCTTCTACGGGTTCCTGCTCGCCTTCATGGGCGCGATGGTGGGCGTGGTGCTCTCGGGCAACCTGGTGCAGCTCGTCTTCTTCTGGGAGCTGACGTCGATCTTCTCGTTCCTCCTCATCGGCTACTGGCACCACCGCCGCGATGCCCAGCGGGGCGCGCGCATGGCGTTGCTCGTCACCGGCGCCGGCGGGCTGTGTCTGCTGGCCGGGGTGCTGGTGCTCGGCCACGTGGTGGGCAGCACCGACCTCGACGTGGTGCTCGCCAACCGCGATCGGCTGCAGGCCCACTCGTTGTACCCGGTGGTGCTCGGCCTGGTGCTGCTCGGCGCCTTCACCAAGAGCGCGCAGGTGCCGTTCCACTTCTGGCTGCCGCAGGCGATGGCCGCGCCCACCCCGGTCTCTGCGTACCTGCACTCGGCGACCATGGTGAAGCTGGGCGTGTTCCTGCTCGCGCGCCTGTGGCCGGTGCTCTCGGGCTCCGAGCTGTGGTTCTGGGTGGTCACCTCGGTGGGCGTGGTGACGCTGCTGTGGGGCGCCGCGGTCGCGCTGCTGCAGAACGATCTGAAGGGGCTGCTCGCCTGGTCGACCATCTCGAACCTCGGCTTGATCACCGTGCTGCTCGGCCTCAACAGTCCGCTCGCCGCGGTGGCCGCCGTGTTCCATCTGATCAACCACGCTGCCTTCAAGGCCTCGCTCTTCATGGCTGCGGGCGTGGTCGATCACGAGGCCGGCACGCGCGATCTGCGACGGCTGTCGGGCCTGCGCCGGCAGATGCCCATCACCGCCGCGCTCGCCACCGTGGCCTGCGCAGCGATGGCGGGCGTCCCGCTGCTCAACGGCTTCCTCTCGAAGGAGATGTTCTTCGCCGAGGCCGTCTTCCTCGACGCGCACCCCTTCGTGGAGTGGACGCTCCCCATCGCCGCCACCCTCGCGGGCGTCAGCGCGGTGGCCTACTCGCTGCGCTTCGCGGTGGGCGTGTTCTGGGGCCCGCCGTCCGACGCGCTCCCGCTCGAGCCACATGAGCCCCCGAAGTGGATGCGCCTGCCCATCGCGCTGCTGGTGGTGGCCTGCGTGGTTGTGGGCGTCGCGCCCGACGCGGTGATCGGCCGGGTGCTCGACGAGGTCGCCCGGCCGGTGGTGGGCGGCGTGCTCCCCGAGTTCAACCTCGCGCTGTGGCACGGCTTCAACCTGCCGCTGTTGATGAGCGCGCTCGCGCTGGTGGGCGGCGTGGCGCTGTTCATGGCCTACCGCCGTCACCTGCAGCGAGGTGGCGCGTTCCCCCGCGTGCCCGTCGCCGGCGCGGCGGCCTTCTCCACCACGCTCGCGGTGATCCGCCGGGTGGGGCGGGTGGCGCGCGCGCGGCTCACGAAGGTGGGGCTCCAGCGCCAGCTCCTGGCCCTGATGGTGGTGGTGCTGCTCGCGGGCGGCGCGGCGCTGAGCGGGGCAGGGCCCGGCACGCGGCCGCTGCTTCCGTTGACGGGCTCGTTCACGCTCCTGTGGGTGGTGGGCTCGCTGGCCGCGGTGGGCGCGGCGTGGCAGGCCAAGTTCCGCCGGCTGACGGCGCTGATGTTGATGAGCGTCTGCGGCCTCGTGTCGTGCATCACCTTCTTGTGGTTCTCCGCGCCTGATCTCGCGCTGACCCAGTTGGTGGTCGAGGTGGCCACGCTGCTCTTGATGTTGCTCGGCCTGCGCTGGTTGCCGCCGCGCTACCCCGAGCTGGGCCTCGGCCGGCCGCCGCTGAGCACCCGCGTGCGTCGCGCGCGCGATCTCACCGTGGCGATTGCGGTGGGGACCTTCATCGCCGGGCTGTCGTACGCGCTCGCCACCCGGAACCCCGACGCCAGCATCTCGCCCTTCTTCCTCACCCACGCGCTCAGCGGCGGCGGCGGGCGCAACGTCGTCAACGTGATGCTGGTCGACTTCCGCGGCTTCGACACCTTCGGCGAAGGCGTGGTGCTGGTGGTGGTGGCGCTCACCGTCTACGCGCTGCTGCGCCGCTTCCGTCCGCCCAGCCAGATGCTCCAGCCGCCCGAGCAGCAGCGCGTGCTCGCCGGAGACCTGCAGACCGATCTCACCCACCCGCGCACCGTCGCCGATCCCGCGGTGGGCTACCTCACGGTGCCCGCGGTGCTGGTGCGCCTGCTGCTGCCGGTGGCCTTCGTGGTGGGCGCCTCGTTCTTCCTGCGCGGACACAACGCGCCGGGCGGCGGCTTCATGGCCGGGCTGGTGGTCTCGGTCGCGCTGCTGCTCCAGTACATGGTGTCGGGCACCGAGTGGGTCGAGGCGCACATTCCCCTGCGGCCGCGCAGATGGGCCGCGCTGGGGCTGCTGCTGGTGCTGGCCACCGGGGTGGGGTCCTTCGTCGTCGGCTACCCTTTGCTGACCACGCACACCTGGCACGTCTCGTTGCCGCTGCTGGGCGAGGTGCACTTCCCCAGCGCGACGTTCTTCGACCTCGGCGTCTTCTTCGCGGTGGTCGGCTCGACGCTCCTCATCCTCGTCGCGCTCGCTCACCAGGCGGTGCGCGCCCAGCGCCAGTCGGAGGTCCGCTGACATGGAGCTCGTCCTCTCCATCGGCATCGGCGTGCTGGCCGGCTCGGGCGTGTGGCTGATGCTGCGCCCCCGCAGCTTCCAGGTGATGGTCGGCCTGTCGCTGCTGTCGTACGCCGTCAACCTGTTCATCTTCAGCATGGGCAGCCTGGCGATCGACAAGCAGCCGGTGCTGGTCGACGGCGTGCCGCTCGATCTCGCGCACTACACGGACCCGCTCCCTCAGTCGCTGGTGCTCACCGCCATCGTGATCGGCTTCGCGATGACGGCGCTCTTCCTGGTGCTGCTGCTCGCCTCGCGCGGGCTGACCGGCACCGACCACGTGGACGGTGAAGAATGAACGCCTGGCTCGTGGCGCTGGGACCGCACCTGCTGGTCGCGCCGATCTTGCTGCCGATGTTCACCGCGGCGGTGCTGCTGCTGCTCGACGAGCGGCAGGCCGCGCTGAAGGCGTGGCTGAGCGTGACCTCGGCGCTGCTGGGCTTGCTGGCGTCCAGCGCGTTGGCGTTGCGGGTCGCCCGGTTCGGAATCGAGGCGTACCTGCCGTCGAACTGGCCGCCTCCGTTCGGCATCGTGCTGGTCGCCGATCGGCTCTCGGTGTTGATGCTGGTGCTGGTGGGCGTGCTGGCCACCGCGGCCCTGCTCTTCGCTTCGGCCCGGTGGGATCGGGCGGGTGTGCACTTCCACTCGTTGGCGCAGCTGCAGGTGATGGGGCTGTGCGGCGCGTTCCTCACCGGAGATCTCTTCAACCTCTTCGTGTTCTTCGAGATCCTCCTCGCGGCGTCGTTCGGGCTGCTGCTGCACGGCTCGGGCGGTCCGCGGGTGCGCGCCGGCCTGCGCTACGTGGCGGTCAACCTCGCGGCCTCGTCGTTGTTCCTCATCGGCGCGGCGACGCTGTACGGCGTGACGGGCACGCTGACCCTCGCTGATCTCGCCGAGCGCGCGCGCGACGTGAGCGCGGCCGATCACTGGCTCATCGACGTCGGCGGCGCGGTGCTGGGGCTGGCCTTCCTCGTCAAGGCGGCGGCTTTCCCGCTCAACTTCTGGCTGGTGCCGGCCTACAGCACGGCGACCGCGCCGGTGGCGGCGATCTTCGCGGTGCTCACCAAGGTGGGCCTCTACGCGCTGCTGCGGGTGTGGACCTTGTTGTCGGCCGAAGGCAGCGCGCCCTTCGCGGGCAACGGGTGGCTGCTCACCGCGGGCGTGGTGAGCGCGTGCCTGGGGGCGTTGGGCATGCTCGGCGCGCAGCGGTTGGCGGTGCTGGCGTCGTTCGGGGTGGTCGTCTCGTCGGGCACGCTGCTGGCGGTCATGGGGCTCGGCCAGTGGGAAGCGACCGGCGGCGCGCTCTTCTATCTCCTGGGCTCGACGCTCGCGTTCAGCGCGCTGTTTCTCCTCACCGACGTCATCGAGCGCTGGCGCAACCAGGGGGCGACGCGGGCCGACGACGCGCCGTTCCTCAGCGCTTCGTTCGCCGAGGAGGCCGAGCTCAACCTCGACGACGAGGGCGAGTGGGTGGTGGGCCGGCCGTTCGCTGCCTCGACTGCGCTGTTGGGCCTCGCGTTCATCACCTGCGCGCTGGTGGTGGTGGGCCTGCCGCCGATGCCGGGCTTCGTGGGCAAGGTGGCGATGATCTCCGCGGCGCTGAACCTCGCGCCCTCGGTGTCGCCGGCGGCGTGGGCGGTGGTGGTGGTGCTGCTGGGCACCGGGCTGGTCAGCCTCTTCGCGATGCTCAACGCCGGGCTGCGCTACTTCTGGCTGCCGCGATCGCGGCCGGGCGCGCGGGTGCGCCTCTCGGAAGGGGTGCCGCTGGGGCTGCTGCTGGGCTGCACGCTGGCGCTCACCATCGGCGCCGGGCCGCTGCTCGACTTCACGCGTGAAGCGGCGCGCGCGCTGTACTCGCCGCGGGCCTACGTCGACGCGGTGCTGGGCGCGAAGGTGAAGGGAGGCCCGCCATGAGGAAGCGCGTGCTCCCTGCGCCGGTGCTGACGGTGGCGCTCTTCGTGCTGTGGCTACTGCTCAACCCGTGGTCGCCGGGCACCGCGGTGGTCGCGGCGGTGGTGGCGGTGGTGGTGCCGATGCTCACCGAGGGGCTGCGGCCCAGCCCGGCGCGCCTGCATCACCCGCTGCGCGTCGCGCGGCTGATCGCAGTGGTGGCCTTCGACATGACGCGCGCGGCGTTTCGGGTGTGGTGGCTGTTGCTGACCCGCCGGAGCGCGGCGCTGCCGTCGGCGTTCGTGCGGGTGCCGTTGGAGATCACCGACCCCAACGCCCTCGCCGGGCTGGCGATCATCGTGTGCGCCACGCCGGGCACCGCCTGGGCGGAGCTTTCGGCCGATCGCAAGGTGCTGATGCTGCACGTGCTCGAGGTCCAGGACGAGGCCGCGGAGATCGCCTGGGTCAAGCGCCGCTACGAGCGTCCGCTGAAGGAGATCTTCGAATGAGCCCCTTGCTGCAGTGGAGCCTGTGGTTCGCGCAGGTGTGCCTGGTGCTGGCGATGCTCTTCGCGCTGGCGCGGCTGGTGAAAGGCCCGACGGCGCAGGACCGGGTGATGGCCGCCGACTGTCTGTCGGGCTGCGGGCTGCTGATGGTGTTGACCGTCGGGCTGCTGTACCGCAGCGCCAGCTACGCCGACGCGGCGGTGGTGATGGCCCTGTTCGGCTTCGTCTCGGCGACGGCGATGGCGAAGTTCCTGCTGCGCGGCGAGGTGATCGAATGAACACCACGCTGCCGTTCTGGGTCGACGCGCTCACCGCGCTGCTGGTGGTGATCGGCGCGCTGGCCACGTTGGTGGGCGCCAGTGGCCTGTTCCGGCTCGAGAGCTTCTACCAGCGGCTCCACGCGCCGACGCTGGGCACCACGCTGGGGGTGTGGTGCGTGGTGTCGGCCACGGTGCTGCAGTTCTCGTTTCTCGAGGGCCGACTCGCGGGCAGCGCGGTGGTGGTGGGCGTGCTGTTGGTGATCACCCCGCCCATCACCACCATCTTCCTGGTGCGGGCGGCGCTGTTCCGCGATCGCCTCGCGCGCCGCGACGTGCCGGCCAGCCTCTCGGCGGACTCGAAGACCCTCAGTGAACGCAGCGCCTCGTGACGAGAAAGGACGCCTCATGTCGCAGCCCCCGTTTCAGTCGGTGATCGTCCCGCTCGATTTGACCCCCGCTTCGGACCGGGTGGTCGAGCGCGTCTCGCTGTTGCCTCTCGCCGAAGACGCCGAGGTGACGCTGCTGCACGTGGTGCCGGGCAGCCTCGGCCGCGAAGCCCGGGCCCGCGCACAGGCTGATGCGCGGAAGGCGCTGGCGGCCGCCGGGAAGCACCTGACGCGGCGCTGCCCTGGTCTCACGGTGGAGCCGATCGTCACCGCCGGCAGCGCCGCCGACGAGATCGCCGCGCACGCCCGGGCCGTCGAGGCAGAGCTGATCGTGATGGGACGGGGCGCCAGCCGGGGGCTGGCCGAGCTGTTCCTCGGGTCGACGGCCGAGCGGGTGATCCGCCAGGCGCGTTTCCCGGTGCTGGTGGCGCGGCAGCTGGCGCGCGCGTGGGCCCGGCCGCTGCTGGCGATCGAGGTCGATGACGCCAGCGCCGAGGTGGTGCGCCTCGCGCTGCGCTTGCTGCCCGCGCCGCGCCCGCCGCTGTCGGTGGTGCACGCCTACGACACGCCGTACTCAGGCATGGTCTACCCGAGCCTCTCGCGAGAGCACGCGCAGGAATACCGGGCCCACCACCGCGCGCAGGCGCTCGAGTCGCTCACGCGCGCGCTGGCGAAGACGCCCGGCGCTGCGGAGGTCACGTGGACCCCGCTGGCGCGCTTCGGCTCTCCACGCGCGGTGATCCCGAAGACGGTCGCGCGGCTGCGCGCCGATCTGCTGGTGCTGGGCACCCACGGCCACGCCGGCCTGGCGCACGCGCTGCTGGGCACCGTCGCCGGTGACGTGCTGCGCGAGGTGAGCTGCGACGTGCTGATCGTTCCGCCGCACCACGAGCGCGCGAAGCGGAAGGGTGGGGCGAGTTAACGGGCCTTGCGCGCGGCGTCGCGGGCCTCGAGCGTCTGATCGAAGAACGCCGCGGGCACCATCTTCCCGCGCAGCGTGGGCCACGACTTCTTCGCCGCCTTCTCCCACGACGCGTTCTCGACCTTCACCACCGTCAGGCCCTGCTTCACCATCGCCGTCACCGCGTCGTCGTTGAGCCGCTTCACCTCGGCGTCGATGCGCGCGTTGATGTCTTTCGCGATGCTCACCAGCTTCGGCCTGAGCTCGGCGGGCACCTTGTTCCACGTCTCGGTGCGCACCACCGTCGCGCCGATCAGGTACGCCCACGGGAAGTCCATCATGTGGTTCGCCGTCTCGAAGAGCCGCGCGGTGAGGATGTACGCCGGCACCTGCGGCACGCAGTTGATCATCCCCGTTTGCAGCGAGGGCATCACGTCGGTCGACGACAGCACCACCGCGCGAAAGCCGCTGAGCTTGTAGGCCTCCACGGCCGCCGGGTCGCCGTCCCACGCGAAGAACTTCGCTTCGGCGGCGGCCTCCGGGGTGACGTACGGCTTCGTGCAGAAGATCCGCACCATGCCGACCTGCGCCCACGAGAGCACGGTGTAGCCCTTCGCCTCGACGGCCGCGGTGAGCTGCGCCTCGAGCTTCGGGAACGCGTCGCGGAAGTCGCGCTCGTCGAAGAGGCCCGGCGTCGAGAAGACCATCGGCTCGGGCGTGATGTCGTGCAGCCCGATGTTGGTGATCGACGCCGCCTGCAGTTGGCCGACGCCCATCTTCCGCACCATGTCGCCTTCGCTGCCCTGGGTGCCGCCGGCGTAGACCTTCAGCTTCACCTTGCCGCCCGAGGCCTCGGCCCACTTCTCGGCCTGCTCCTTGAGCAGCGTGTGCCAGGTGCTCCCCACCGGCGCGAGCGTGCCCAGCTTGATCGTCACGTCTTGCGCCAGGGCCACGTTCGCCACCAGCAGCATCAGCGTCAGCAGTCGTCGGTTCATGGGGTGTCCTCTCAAAGGTCGAAGCCCAACGCGCGGGCCATCGAGGTCAGCTCGGTGATGCCGCTCTGCAGCTTGGCGATGAACGAGCGGCTGTTGGGGATGAAGGCGAAGCGAGGGTGTTGGCGCCAGATCGCCTGCAGCGCGAGGTCGATCTGCGTAGCCTGCGCGTTGGTCTCGAGGCGCGTGGGGTTGCCGCCTTCGATGCTGTGGCCGCCGGCCGCCGCGGTCTGAAAGAAGATGACGCCGTCATAGCGCTCGAACTCGGCCTGCATCGACGTGCCCATCGCGGTGAAGTAGTCGGTCGACTCCCCGGCCGGCCAGTAGGCCGCGCCGTCCACCGTGCCGCGATCGCACAGCAACAGGCGATCGGGGTACGCCGCCGCCTGCACGTCTTCGAGGTTTCGCTGCACGTGAAAAATCGCCCGCTGCGCCGCTGCCTGCGCGCTGGGCGTGGCGTGACGGGGAAAACCGCCCGAGAAGAGCAGGGTGGCCGATTCCGGCACGACGATCACCCCTGCGCCGAGCTCGCGGCGAAACAGCTCGACCGCGGTGGACTTTCCGCCCCCCGGTCCTCCTGTCACTGCGATGCGAATGCGCCGAGTCATGCGGCCACGTTCGCACTCTCTGCGCGCGACGCCAGCGCGACTTCTCGTGATCTCGCGGGGTGGGAGCGTGGCCCACCTCATGCTTCCGGTTTCGACCGCGCCAATCCCGACGCGCTCACCGAGGAGTTCTCCATGCCGAACATCATCAAGAAGGACACTCCGAACACGAGCCCCACGATGTGGGACCCGTTCCAGGAGATGCGGTCGTTGCTGTCGTGGGACCCGTTCCGCGCGATTCGTGCACCCTCGATCCCCGACGTGCAGTTCATGCCTGCCTTCGAAGTGAAGGAGACGAAGGACGGCTTCCTCTTCAAAGCGGATCTCCCCGGAGTGAAGGAGGCTGACCTCGACGTGCACCTCTCGGGCGACCGGCTGTTGATCTCCGGCAAGCGCGAGGCCGAGCGCACCGAAGAGAGCGACACCATCTACGCCTACGAGCGCACGTTCGGCTCGTTCCAGCGCTCGTTCACGCTGCCCACCGGCGTCGACGCCAACAACGTGCGCGCCGAGCTGAAGGAAGGCGTGCTTACCGTGCTCGTGCCGAAGTCGCCCGAGACGCAGCCGAAGAAGATCGCCGTGAAGTCGGTGGGTGAGAAGACCAAGGCCTGATCACCTGCCGGGCCGCTGGGTCGCGATGGCGCGGCCCAGCAGCCAGTCGTCGAGCACCGTGTCGTTGAGCGCGTCGCCGACGACGTACAGCCTCGAAGCGAACGCGCCGCTGGCCACCGGATCTTCACAGGTGACCGCGGCGGGCTCGATGAAGGACGAGTGGCAGAACGCCGCGCGCTCTCCGTCGAGGCGCAAGAAGCCCACGTGGTAGTCGAAGCCCACCACGAACAGCCCGTCACCGAAGCGCTCGTGGATCGCCTTCACCGCCGCGGCGTTGTCTTCGGGCGTGATGCGCTCGATCTTCGTGCCTCGCGCCAGGCTCGCCACGATGTACGCCGACGCTTGCTGCGCGAGCTTCACCCGCTGCACCTGAAAGCCCGCCTGCAGCAGCACCGTGGTGACGAAGTAGCCGCAGGCGATCAGCCCTTCGCGCGGCGTGGTGCTGGTGCCGTTGAAGTCCCACTTCGTGCCGGCCCACGCAGGGAAGGCCGAGGTCTCGAGGTAGGCGAGCAACGCCGAGCGGGCCGCCGATCGCGCCTCGGCCGGCTTCTTCTTGCGCAGCTCGACCAGCTCCAGCCGCCGCGCCTCGAGCCTCGCCCGGGCCTGCTCGTAGTCTTCGAGGGGCGTCAGGCCGAGAGAGAAGAGGAGCGCGAGGCTGAGCACGCTCCCCGAACACCTCCGCCGGGCGAACGGTTCCGCGTCAGGGCGCGGTGATCAACCCGACGTTCGACCCGCCAGAGAAGCCGTTCTGCGAGCCGTCGAAGTCGCCGTAGCACCACACGCCGCCGTCGAGGCTGTAGCGGAAGGCGTACCGGAGCCCGACCCCCGCGTCGTACGCGAGCGTCGACTGGTACTCGTTGTTGTTGCCGCTGACGGTGTTGAAGGTCGCCGGCTGCCAGGTCCACGCGAAGCCGGGGTCCTGCGTCTCGGCGCCGATGCCGAGCTGCGCGATGAAGGGCGTCGACGCGTCGGGCGTGCGGCCGGCCTCGTAGACCTGCCCGTAGATCGTCGTGCCGCCGTCGGCCACGCCGGGGAACTGGGTGTTGCAGTAGTCGAGGTCGGTGTGCGGCGTGAGCACCACGTCGTACTGCTGGTTGGCGGTGTAGCCCCCGACGTCGGAGCCATCGAAGTCGCAGTAGATCCAGCTCAGGCCGTCGAGCGAGGCGCGGGCCGAGACGGCGCGCATGCCGGTGTACGCGGGCCAGGTGGTCAGCGAGAACTCGTCGGAGCCCGCCGCCTCGGCCGCGTACGCCGCTTCCTGCCAGCCCCACAGCGTGCTCGCCGACGCGTTGTCACCCTGCGGCCCGATGCCGATCTGCACGCGCAGGTTCGGCGCCGCGCCGGCGTTGGCCGTCACGCTGGGGATCATCACGCGCGCGGTGACCACCAGCGGGTTGCCGCTGGGCATCGTGAACTGCGACACCGTGTTGAGCTTGCACGACTGAATCAGTGCGTTGGCCACCGTCACCCGGCCGGCCTGGTTCTGCTGGAAGCCGTTCTGCGAGCCGTCGAGATCGCAGTACGCGTACGGCTTCGTGCCCACGCGCGCGCGGAAGGCGACCGCGTACGAGCCCGCCGTCGCCGGCGCGGTGAGGGTCGCGGTGTAGCGATCGGCCGCGGTGCTGTCGCTGTCGTAGGTGGCGGTCGACCAGGTGGTCCACGTCGAGGGCGCGCTGCCCGCGGCGCCGTAGCCGATCTCGACGGGGAGCGGCGTACCCTGACCCTGCGCGTCGGTCAGCGTGGGCACCGTCACCAGCATGGCGAAGGGCTGCGTCATCGCGTTCGGCAACAGCGTCTGCGCCGAGTTGGCGCTCTCGAGCACGCAGCTCGTCACGTCGAAGGGCGCCGCAGTCAGCACGCCGAGCTGCGCGGTCTGCACGCCGTTCATCGAGCCGTCCTTGTCGCAGTACGTCCACGCGCCGCCGTTGACGCGGAAGCGCCAGGCGTAGACGTAGGAGGCCGGCGGAGGGCCGACGAGGGTGGCGCGGTACTCCTCGCCGCCGCCCATCACGTCGCCGTTGAAGACGCTGGAGGCGGTCCAGGACCACGACGCGTCAGAGGGCGCGACGCCCGCGGTGCCGTAGCCGAGCTGCCCCTCGATGCCGGTCGCCGCGCCCGTCGCCTCGGTCAGCCCCTGCACGTACACGCGGCCGTAGACCAGCCCGCTCGCGCGGCCTTCCCAGGTCGTCAGCGCATCGGGGAACTGCAGGTTGCACGAGTCGATGCCGAGGTCCTGCACGGTCAAGGTGCCGGCCTGCGCCTCGGTGAAGCCGTCGAGCGCGAGGCCATCGGCGTCGCAGTACGACCACGGCCCGTCGTCGTGGTTGAAGCGGAAGGCGAACTTGTACGAGCCCGCGCCCGGGTTGGGGAGCTGCGCCTGGAACTCGTCGTTGGCACCACCGCCGGTGTCGGTGTTGTACGTCGCGTCGACCCAGGTCCAGGTGGAAGGGTCGCTGCCCGCCGGGCCGTACCCGAGCGCGCCCTTGATGCCCGTGCCGGCGCCGGTGGTGGTGGTGACGTTGGCCTTGAAGACCTGTCCGTAGATGGTCGGGCCCGTCGCGGCGCCACGCAGCGAGACGGTCGGCGGCGCTTCGACGATCTGCCCGCCGAGCTTGCACCACTCGACCGAGGCGCGCGTCACCGTGACCTTCGCGAGCTGGGTGGTGGCGGTGCCGTTCGCCGCGCCGTCGCGATCGGCGATCGTCCAGTTCTGGCCGCCGTCGACCGAGAAGCGCGCGGTGACGAAGTAGATGAGCTGGGTGCCGGTGGTGGGCGCGGGCAGCGCGACCGAGCCAGAGTACGCGTCGCGCGCCTTGTCACCCGAGCTCGCGCCGTCGGCGTCGCCCACGTACATCGCGTCGACCCAGGTGAAGTCGGAAGAGAGCGGGGTGGCGCCGACGGTGGTGCTGAAGCCGACCTGCGCGCGCACGCCGCTCCCGGCGCCGGTGCCGGCGGTGACGGTGGGCACTTCGACGGTGGCGCTGACTACGATCGCGACGGTGGCCGTCGCGCCCGAGGCGCTGGCGTCGGCGGGGTTTTGCAGCACCGCTTCGGAGATCGTCCTGGTGCTCGTCGTGCCCTCGTAGGTGAAGGCGCCCATCAGCGCGCTCGACTTGCCGCCGGGGTTGGTGACGGCGACGGTGACCGGGCCGATGGCAGTGCTGGTCGCGGCGGCCGGGGTGACGACGCTGAGCTTGCGATCGCTCTCGAAGGTGACCACCCCGGGGAGCCCGGCGAAGGTGACGGTGGCGCCGTTGACGAAGTTGGTGCCGTTGACCGAGACGGTGGTGCCGCCCGAGACGGGCCCGCTCGACGGCGTGACGGACGTCAGGACTGGGGAGAGCGTGCCTCCGTCGGGCGTGGGCGTCGGCTCGGGGCAGGCAGTGAACAGCAACACCAGGGCGAGGGCAGAGAGTCGGGCGTTCACGGAGCCCCTCTCTTACCTCTCCCTGCGATGAGCGGGGAGAGGTCGACGCGAAGCGGCGGGTGAGGGGCCGTTGTTGGCGCAGTGCTCGAAATCGCCCCTCACCCCAGCCCTCTCCCCGCTCCCGCAGGGAGAGGGAGTCAGCCCTTCACGCCACCGGCGGTCAACCCACCGACCAGGTGCTTCTGCAGCGCAAAGAACAACGCCATCACCGGCGCCGAGATGATCAACGCCCCGGCCGCGAAGTGACCCCACTCGGTCTTGTACTCCCCGACGTACCGCTGCAGCGCGACTGGCAGCGTAAACCGCGCCGCATCATTGAGCAGCGTGGCCGCAAGAATGAACTCATTCCACGCCTGCATGAAGCTGAACAACGCGGTCACTGCGAGCGCCGGGCGCGCCAACGGCAGCACCACCTTCACGAACACCTGCCCCGGCGTCGCGCCATCCATGATCGCTGCCTCTTCGAGCTCGCGCGGGATGGTGTCGAAGTACCCCTTGAGCATCCACACGCAGAACGGCAGCGACGACGTCGCGTACACGAGCACCAGCCCGCCGAGCGAGTCGAGCAGCCCGAGCCACTGGAGGATCGAATAGAGCGGCACCATCATCAGCGTCGCGGGGAACATCTGCGTCACCAGCAGCAACTGCATGCCCGACTGCTTGCCCGGAAAGCGGAACCGCGAGAGCGAGTACGCGGCGGTCACCGCGAGTGAGAGCCCGACCAGCGTCGTCGCGGCGCTGACCACCAGGCTCGAGAGCAGCTGCCTGCCGAACAACCATCGTCCCTGCGCATCGGTCGCGCCGAGCACGTCGCGGAAGTGATCGAGCGTCACCGCCTCGGGGAACGGGTTGGCGCTCATCGACAGCGTCTGCGTCGGCGACAGGGCGAGCTTCACGACCCACAGCACGGGGTACAGCGTCACCACGCACAGCACCGACAGCCCGGCGTGGAGCGCGAACATCTTCCACCGCGGCATCGCGCGCGCGCTCATGACGTCTCCTCGCCTGACAGCCGCTTGGTGACCTGCGACCACGCGAAGAGCACGCAGAAGATCAGCACCGAGTACGCCGCCGCGAAGCCGTACTGCTCGTTGCGCTGGAAGGCCCAGCGGAAGGCCTCGCTGACGAGGATGTCGGTGCCTCCACCCGGCTCGCCGCCCGACACCAGGTAGATGATGTTGAACATGTTGAAGGTCCACACGCTGCCGAGGATCACCGCGGGCAGCAGCGCCGGCTTCAGCAGCGGCAGGGTGATGCGGCGGAACTGCGTCCACTTCGAGGCGCCGTCGACCTCAGCCGCTTCGTAGAGATCGGTGGGGATCGACTGCAGCGCGCCGAGCGAGACGACCATCATGAAGGGGAAGCCCAGCCAGGTGTTGGTGATCACGTTCGCCGCGAAGGCGGTCGACCACTGCGTGAACCAGCTCACCGGCTCGATGCCGAACGTCCCGAGGATCGCGTTGATGGCGCCGAACTGCCGGTGGAACATGCCCTTCCACATCAGCGCGGTGATGTAGTTCGGCACCGCCCACGGAACGATCAGCAGCACCCGGTAGACGCCGCGCAGCTTGAGCAGCGGCTCCTTGAGGAGGATCGCCAGGAACAGCCCGATGCTCACGTGCAGCACCACGTTCGCCAGCGTCCACACCAGCGTCACCGCGAGCGTGAAGTAGAACGAGAGGGGCTCGGCGATCCGGTAGCCCTTCGAGGTGAGGATGTCGGTGAAGTTCGCCAGCCCGACGAAGGTGTACTCGCCGGCCTCGTGGTGGAAGAGCGACAGCGAGAGCCCGATCACGAAGGGCACGATCACCAGCACCGCGAGTCCGGTGGCGGCGGGCGCGACGTAGGCGAGGCCACGTGCGGCCTCGGGGTAGCGCTGGGAGAACGTGGTGCCGCGGCTCTTGCGGAGCTGCCAGGTGACGAAGCCGATCGCCCCCAGCGCGAGCAGCACCACGTAGGGCACCGGGCTGGTCGTCGGCGGCGCCTCGCGGTTGAGCGCGCGATAGCGACGGGTCGCGAGCGCTCCGGCGTCGGAAGGGGCCACGCCGCCCTGCAGCACCGCGCGCAGCGCGAGCTTCATCGGTTCCCACACGCGCGCCATCTCGAGCGAGTTCGGCGTCGGCGCGCCCCGCTCAGCCACCGCGCGGAAGGCGGAGATCATCGGGTCGTTCGCCACGGCGTCGTGCTCGTAGGCCGCCAGCTCCGCGGGGATCTGCCGGCCCGTCACCACGCGGGTGATCGTCGCCTCGCCCAGCGAGAGGTAGCGCGCGAGCGCCTGCGCGGCTTCGGGCTGCGCGGTGCGCGACGACACGAACGCCGCTTCGACGCCGAGGAAGGGCGCCATGGGGAGCCCGGTCTCGCTCACCACCGGCAGCGGGTGGATCGAGTACTTCACCCCGGGGTCGATCTCGCCGGTGAACCACGGGCCGGAGATCACCATCGCCGTTCGGTTCTCGTTGAAGAGGGTCTTCACCAGCGCGCCCGAGACCTCCTGCGGCATCAGGTGGCGGTCCTGGAGCGACTTCACCCAGGCCAGCGAATTCGCCATCGCCGGCGTGTCGAACTGCGCGCGGCCGGTGGCGTCGAAGAGCTGGCCTCCGAAGCCGAAGAAGATCGGCGCGTGGAAGTAGAAGTCGCCGGCTTCGTAGGCGAGGCCGAACTCGTTCTTCGTGGGCTGGGCCGCCGCGGTGAGGATGCGCTCGAGCTCGGCGGTGGTGCTCGGCGCGGTGAGGCCGCGATCGGCGCGCATGAAGAGCGCGAGGCACTTGATCGAGAGCGGGTAGCCGTAGAGCGCGCCGTCGAGCTCGAGCGCGTCGACCGCGGGCTTGAGGTACCTGGTGCGATCGAGGCCGGCGCCGGAGGGGGCGACGATCTTCATGCGGTTGAACTGGCGCAGGCGCTCGTGCGCGAAGATGAAGACGTCCGGGCCGGCGTCGTGGGGGATCGCCGAGGTCAGCTTCGAGCTCAGCGCGTCGTAGGGCACGGCGAGCAGCTCGACGGGGGTGCCGGTGGCCTCGGTGAAGGCCTTCGCGGCGCGTTCGATCGCCTGCTCTTCGCCGCCGCGGTAGCCGTGCCAGAGCTTGAGTGGGGCAGGGGCGGCGAGCGCGAGGTTCGCGAACAGCAACGCCACCACGAACAGTGCTCCCTCTCCCTGCGAAGCGGGGAGAGGGCCGGGGTGAGGGGCCGAGTCGAGCACAGAGCCAGAGTTCGCCCCCGCCCCCGCTCCCTGGCCACCAGTCACTGCCGCGCCTCCGGGTGCCGCAGCGCCCGCGACCCATCCGCCGCGAACACATGCACCGCATCCCCCACCGGAGCGACGGCCACGTTCTGCCCGACCTGCACATCCGCCCCTTCAAACCGCGCCGCAATCGGCCCTGCCGCGGTCTTCAAGAACGCATACCCATCGAACCCGAGCCGCTCGACCGCCTCGACCTCCCCACGAATCGGGCCCTCTGCGCCGACCCGCAGGTCCTGCGGCCGCAGCCCGAGCTTCACTTCCCCGCTCGCGTCCCCCACGGCCGGCAGCGAGAACCCCGCGCCGACGAACTGCGCCCCTTCCCGCCGGGCCTCGACGAGGTTCATCGACGGCGATCCCAAAAACTGCGCGACGAACGCATTACACGGCCGGTGGTACAGCTCGAGCGGCGCGCCCAACTGCTGCAGCACGCCCTTGTTGAACACGGCCACGCGGGTCGCCAGCGTCATCGCCTCGACCTGATCATGCGTGACGTAGATCATCGTCACCCCGAGCTGACGGTGGAGCCGCGCCAGCTCCCCGCGCATCGCCACCCGCAGCGCGGTATCGAGGTTCGAGAGCGGCTCATCGAAGAGAAACAACTGCGGCCGACGAACGATCACCCGGCCCATCGCCACGCGTTGCCGCTGACCGCCCGACAGCTCCTTCGGCTTGCGCGTCAGCAGCGGACCCAGCTCGAGCATGCGCGCCGCCTCGGCCACGCGCGCCTCGATCTCCGCCTTCGGCATCTTCCGCAGCTCGAGACCGAAGGCCATGTTCTCGCGCACGGTCATGTGCGGGTAGAGCGCGTAGCTCTGGAACACCATGCCCACGTCGCGTTCGCGCGGCGGCACGTCGTTCATCTTCTTCCCGCCGATGAACAGCTCGCCGGCGTCCATCTGCTCGAGACCCGAGATGATGCGCAGGAGCGTGGTCTTCCCGCACCCCGACGGCCCGACCATCACCAGAAACTCGCCGGCCTTCACTTCGAGATCGACGCCCTTGACGATGGCGTTCTCACCAAAGCTCTTCTTGATGCCGACCAGTCGAACGTCGCTCACGAGGTCGCGGAGGCTAGACAAATCCCCCCGTGACCCGTTGGGGAAAGCGCACGACGCGTCGTGTCGCGAGGCGGCTGTTCGGGACGTCGGGCGCTCTGCTACGCACGCACCCCGTGCGTCGACTCAGCCTGCTCGTCCTCCTCTTGCTGTCTTGCGGTCCGACCAACACCGCGCGGCTCTACAAGACGTCTCCGAAGGCCGCCTCGTTCGACGCCGCGGCGATCGAGCGCCTCGAGCACCTGGGCCCGACGATCGTCGATCAAGGCGTGAACTTCGGCGTCTACAGCGAGCACGCGGAGCGCATCGAGATCCTCCTCTTCGACAACCCGGAATCGTCGCTGCCGACGCGGCAGTTCCCGCTCGAGCGCTTCGGCAACGTGTGGAACCTGCACATCGAGGGCATCGGGGTCGGCCAGCACTACGGCTTCGTCGCGTGGGGCCCCAACTGGCCGTACGACCCCGCGTGGACGCCCGGCACGGTGGTGGGCTTCAAGGCCGACGTCGACGCCGACGGCAACCGCTTCAACCCCAACAAGCTGCTGTGGGACCCGTACAGCAAGGCGATCCACCGCGATCACGACTGGAGCAAGGGCAGCCTCGCCACGGGCCCGGCGCGCGGTGACTCGACGTGGGCGGCGGCGAGCAAGAGCATCGTGGTGCAGAGCAAGTACACCTGGAGTGAGAACGAGACGGCCTACCGCGCGCGCCGGCAGGACGAGCAGTCGCCGGGCCACAAGTGGAACGAGAGCATCATCTACGAGCTGCACCCCAAGGGCTTCACCGCCAGCACCGCGTCGGGCGTCGAGCACCCCGGCACGTACCGCGGCCTCGGCGAGAAGGTCGCCTACCTCAAGGAGCTCGGCGTCACCGCGGTCGAGCTCATGCCGCCCTTCGAGAAGCCGTCGGAAGGTGGCTACTGGGGCTACTCGACGTTGTCCTTCTTCATTCCCGAGAACACGTACTCGTTCCGCAAGGACCAGCAGGAGATCATCGACGAGTTCAAGTGGATGGTGGACCAGTTCCACCAGGCGGACATCGAGGTGATCCTCGACGTCGTCTACAACCACACCGGCGAAGGCGGCTTCTGGCGCGAGCGGCTGGAGTTCGACTTCAACCCCGACAACTCGATCCCCACGGGGCTGGTGAACATCGACCCCAAAGAAGTGGTGGGGCTCTACAACTTCCGCGGCTTCGACAATCAGGCCTACTACGCGCTCACCGACGACAAGCAGAGCTACGTCAACAACACCGGCGTCGGCAATGAGACCCGCTGCAACCACACGCCGTTCCGCAAGCTGATCGTCGACTCGCTCCGCTACTGGGCCGAGGAGATGCACGTCGACGGCTTCCGCTTCGACCTCGCGCCGGTGCTCGGAGAGAAGGACCTCAAGTACTACGTCTGGGACGACCCGAAGAACACGGTGCTGCAGGACATCGCCGACGATCCGATCCTCCAGAAGTACAACACCCGCATCATGTCGGAGCCGTGGGCCGCCGGCGGCTACGATCTCGCGCAGTCGTTCAACGGCCCCAACAACAACGAGTTCAGCAACGGCTACGGCACGCGCATCGGCCTCTTCCCCGCGTCGAGCAACAAGCCGGGCACGGGGTGGGGCGAGTGGAACGGCCGCTTCCGCGACTGGTGGCGCGCGTTCTGGAACAACGACGGCTTCAAGCTCAACAGCACCGAGGTGAAGGACGGCGGCTTCTTCCTCACCGGCAGCTCCGACTGGTACCGGTGGAACTCACGCAAGCCGTACCACGCGGTGAACTTCGTCACGGTGCACGACGGCTTCACGATGTACGACCTGCTCTCGTACGATCAGAAGCAGAACCGCTGCGGCCCGCTGAACCCGGTGTGCTGCACCGACCCCACCAGCGCGTGGTGCGAGGTCGTCAGCGGCGAAGACAACAACCGCAGCCGCAACTGGAACGACGAGACGATGAAGCGGCAGATCATGCGCAACCTCTTCCTCTCGATGCTGATCAGCCAGGGCACGCCGCTGCTGTGGGCCGGCGACGAGTGGATGCGCACCCAGCTCGGCAACAACAACGCGTACTCCACGAAGGCCGACAACCCCTACAACTGGATGGACTGGGGCACCTGGCAGCCGCAGGACCCGCGCAACCGCATGCACGACTTCGTGCGCCAGGCGATCGCCTTCCGCAAGTCGCACGCCTACGCCTTCGCGCCGCTCGACTACGGCGCCGGCGCGCCCTTCTCGTGGAAGAGCCCGCAGAACACCGATCAGGTCAACTGGGGCGGCAAGGCGCTGATGATGCACTTCTACGATCCGACGAAGGGTAACGAGCTGGCGATCCTCATCAACGGCGAGGCCGGCGACGTCACCTATTCGCTGCCGCAGGGGCGCGCGTGGAAGCGCGTCATCGACACCCAGTCGTACTTCGATCTCCCCGAGACGCTCGTCGCGCAGAACCGGCCGCAGCGCGAGTCGAACAACATCTGGCTCAACGCCCCCGAGCCGATCACCACCGCCGACTACACCGCCAAGGCGCGCACCATCGTGATCCTCGAAGCGCGTCCCTGATTTCAGTGAGGAAGAAAAGTTCGGTTGGGTGGTTGCTTCAGTCCTGAGCCCGGCGCACGCTCCGGGTCAGTCGAGCCAAGTGGGGGCCACCATGACGATCGAGTTCTACGTTTCGAAGTCGCTTCGATACACGCAGGCGCGTCGCTTCGCGCGTCTCCCGGCTGACTTCGCGGTGCATCTGCGCACCGACGAGCTGCGGGTCAACGACCGGGTCACCGACATCTCCGAAGCGGGCATGAAGGTGCACACCACCAAGCCGCTGACGCCGATGAGCCTGGTGTCGATGCGCCTCGACCTGCCGCACGCCACCGAGCCGGTCGACGTGCTGGGCCGCGTGATGTGGTCCTCGCGCCAGATGATGGGCATCCGCTTCGAGAAGACCGACGCGCGCGTCACCGACGTCGTCGAGCGGCTGCGCCAGGCCTACGATCGGATCTGATCGTCGCGGCCCCGCGCTTTGACTAGAAGTCGGGGCCCGTGCGCGTCCTCCTCCTCTCGCTGCTCCTCTCGGGCTACGCGTTCGCGCAGGCGCCCGACAGCCGCTTCAGCGCTGGCGGCTACTTCCGCATCATGGCGCGCCCCGACTTCCAGGGCGGCAACGGGCGGCTGGGCTACTGGAACCTCAACGGTCGCTTGATGAACGAGGGGCCGTACGCCGCCCTCGAGATGAAGCTCGATCTGCTGCAGGCGCCGCCGGGCACCACCGACATCTGGGCCAGCCTCCACGCGCGCATCGAGGGCGGCTCGGTCACCACCGCCGACTCGGGCAACGGCAGCCTCGTCAACTTCCGGTTGAGCCAGCTCTACGCCCGGGCCGGCAACATCCTCGCGCCCAACGTGGTGTGGCAGCTCGGCACGCTGCAGTACTTCTTCGGCAACCTCGGCCTGTACGACCTGCGGCCGGCGCAGATCCTCGAAGACACCATCGGTCTCTCGGGGCGCTACTCGATCTCCAACGTCGACGTGCTGCTCGCGGTGGGCGACTCGGGCTTTGCGGTGCGCGGGCTGTCGTACGTGCCGCTGCTCACCGCCGGTGGTGCGCTGCGGGTGCGCATCGGCGATCACTTCGAACTCGGAGGCGGCGGGCAGGTGGCCGTCGAACCCTTCATCCAGGGCAACCGCAACTCGTCGTACGTGACGCCGGGGCTCCGCTACGAAGACTTCCTCCGCCAGGAGGCGCTGCGCCGCTTCGTCGAAGAGAACCCGCTCGCTGGCGCCGATCAGTTCCCCCGGCCGGTGCCCTCCACGCAGACCAACGTGTCGTGGCGCGCGGTGGCGTACCTCGGCTTCGGCAAGCTGGGCCCGCTCGAGTGGAACAACGTCTTCGCGCGCTACCAGCGCCTGCACCCGCAGAACTCGTACACCGACAGCTACCAGGGGCGCTCGGTGCAGGTGTTCGTCGCCGACCAGACGCGCGATCGCTACGCCCTGCAGGTGGGCAACGAGATGATCTTGAAGCTGGTGCCCGATCGCCTCGACGCGGTGTGGTCGGTGCTCTACGGCAGCGATCGCGACTTCGCGAACACCATCCAGGCCAGCGAGGGGAACCGCACGTACCTGTCCACCGTGCTCCGCCTGCAGCTCTACTTCACCCGCACCGTGCACCTGCTGCTCGAGAACGCGATCTCGCAAGAGCGCTCGCTCAACGGGAACCTGTTCCGCACCAACTACGACTCGATCTTCCAGAACACGGCGGGCACCCCCGACTCGCGCGGGCTCGAGTTCGGTGACGCGGCGCTGCGCAACTCGTGGCAGCTCAAGACCGGCATCGTGCTCAACCCCACGGGCTTCGGCATCTACGCGCGCCCGTCGATCCGCCTGCTGTACGGGTTTCAGTTGTCGAGCCAGCACGCGGCCTTCGGGAACGCGTTCGTCGAGCGGCTCGATCAGTTCGATGCGTTCCGCCCGACGGGGACCATCGCGTGGCACCACCTGGTGTCGCTGGAGTCGGAAGGGTGGTTCTGATGCGCGCGCTCTCGTTGGTGTTGGCCGTCTTCGCCGTCGGCTGTCTCCCGAAGATCCCCCGGCAGCGGCTCGCCGAGCCCGCCAAGATCGCCGTCGCGTACATCGTCGACCCCTCGTACGCCGGCGCGCCCTTCACGCCGCCCGCCGAGCTCAAGCAGGCCATCGCGAAGGAACTCGGCGATCACAACCTGCAGGTCGTCGAGCTGCCGCTGGAGACCATCTCGGCGCAGCGCCTCACCGACTCGCGCTTCGAGGCGCTCAAGAAGGCGTCCGACGGCGCGCCGTTTCTGTTGCTCGTCGAGCAGCGCGTGCAGTTCTTCTCGCAGATCGACGGCCGCTACCGGTGGGAAGTGAGCTCGGCGTTCACCGCGGGGCGGGCTGACGGCGCGACCGCGAAGGACCCGCTCGAGATCCCGGTGATCCTGATGTTCGATCACGAGAAGGAACGCGAGGCGATCATCTACGCCGCGCAAGACGTCGCGAACCGGGTGGGCGTGTTGATGGACGGGGTGCTGGCCGGAGCGAAGTAGCGCGTGCGCCTCTGGCTCCTCACCCTGGTGGTGCTGTCGGGTTGCGCCACCACCTCGGCCCCGCGCGGCATCTACTTCGCGATGGTCGATCGTTTCGCCAACGGAGACGCGAAGAACGACGGCGCCACCGACCTCGCCGACCCGCAGGCGTTCCACGGCGGAGATCTCCAGGGGCTGATCGATCACCTCGACTGGATCCGCGCGCTCGGCTTCGACACCGTCTGGCTCTCGCCGATCTTCGAGATGCGCACCGAGAAGTGGCACGGCTTCGGCGCCTTCCACGGCTACTGGACGTGGGATCTGGCGAAGCTCGAGCCGCGCTTCGGAGACGAGCTCCTGCTCCGCCGGCTCCGCGCCGAGCTCGACCGCCGCGGCATGAAGCTGGTGCTCGACCTGGTGCTCAACCACGTCGGCCCCGACGCGCCGCTGCTCACCGCGCACCCCGACTGGTTCCACCGGCGGGGCGGAGTGACCGACTGGAACGATCCGACCCAGCTGGTGATGAACGACGTGCACGGCCTGCCCGACCTCGCGACCGAGAAGCCGGAGGTGTTCCAGTACCTCCTCGCCGCCGCGCAGAAGTGGGTCGAGCTCGCGCGCCCCGACGGCTTCCGCCTCGACGCGGTGAAGCACCTGCCGCTCGAGTTCTGGGCGCAGTTCAACGGCCGCTTCGACTTCATCCGCCTGGGGGAGCTGCTCGACGGAGACCCCGGCGCCGTCGCCCGCACGTGGAAAGAAGGCCGCTTCACCTCGATGTTCGACTTCCCGCTGGCGTTCGCGATCGCCGACGTCTTCTGCCGGGGCGAGTCACCCGCGAAGCTCGCCGCGGTCCTCACCAACGATCGCCGCTACCCCGACCCCGCGCAGCTGGTGACGTTGATCGACAACCACGATCTCCCGCGCTTCGTGTCGACCTGCGGCGGCGATCTCGAGAAGACGAAGCAGGCGCTGACCTTCCTCCTCGCGATGCGCGGCACGCCGTCGATCACCTGGGGCACCGAGGTCGGCCTCGACGGCGCGAAGGAGCCCGAGAACCGCCAGTCGATGCGCTTCGTCGAGCACCCTCTGCGCGCGCACCTCACCGACGCGATGCAGCGCCGCGCCGCCTCGGACGCGCTGTCGATCGGCGCCGCGGTCCCCGTGTCCGTCTCGAAGGACCGTGTGGTGATCGCCCGCATCGCGCCCGACGGCACGACGGTGAACGTGACGGTCGAAGAGGGCAGGGTGACGCTCGCCGACGCGCCTCGCTCTCCGCTCACGCTGATCGATCAGTGGCGCACCGGCGCGAAGACCCGCCGCGTGACGATCGAAGGGGAAGGGCTGGTGGTCGGCAGCGGTCCCGAGCTCGGTGACTGGGACCGCCGCCGCGCCCGGCCGCTGCCCCTCACCGTTGACCTGCCCGAGCACGGGGTGTTCGAGTTCAAGCGCATCGTCAACGGCGACTGGGAACCGGGTCCCAACCAGCTCCTCTTCGTCCACGAGCGCTCGGAGCACGTCGAGTGAGACGCCTCGCCATCATGGTGTCGGTCGCCCTCGCCGCGTGCGCCTCGCCGGAGGCCCCCGAGGTCCAGGCCCGCCGCGACGGCGTCTCCGGCGCGGTGGTCGTCGTCGGGCCGGCCGACGCGGGGCTCGGGGTTCGCGTGGTCGCCTGTGAAGACAAGTTTCTCGCCGCGTCGGCGTCGGGCCGCGTGTGGTGGTCCGCGGACGGCACGTTCAGCAGCCCGCCTGGCAATGACGTCCTCGGCTGCTTCGGCGCGTCCGGCCTCCCCGTGCCCTTCAGCGGCAGCCGCTCGGGCATGTCGCAGTACAGCGTCGGCGGCGTGTGGCTGGTCTCGGCGCTCTTCCCCGCGTCCGACGCGATCAGCCGCAGCCCCGATCTCTCGACGATCATCATCAGCGAGAGCGGGGGGAAGGCCTTCCGCGCCAACGGGACGACCGGCCTCGCGGACATGGCGCCCTTCTTCCGCGACGCGGGGGTCGCCGCCATCGCCTGGCCCCCCGCGGGGAACACGGTGGGGCTGCTGTTCGCGACCGTCGACCCGCCCGCCAACGTGGTGCGCGTGTTTCAGGCGCTCGGGCCCCCGATGCTCAGCGCCCTCATCGTGCCTCCCAGCGGCGTTCAGCTTCGGCCGGTGATCGCCATGGGCCACTTCCACCCCGGCTCGCCCGGAGCGCAGGTGGCGGTCTCCGCCAACAACGGCCGGGTGTTGATCTTCGATCGCGCGGGTGGGGCGCCGCTGATGACGTTGGAAGGCGCGACCCCCAGCTTCGGCGCTTCGCTCGAGGTGGGCTCACCGCTCGTCGCCGATCTCCACCGGCTCTTCGTCGGCGAACCCGATCTGGACCAGGTCTCGGTGATGGTCGGTGACGCCGGGATCCTCACGTTCTCGGCGAGCGGGCGTTACGGCACCTCGTTGTCGATGGACTCCCAGAACGGTCTGCTCGTCGGCGCGCCGGACTACGACGGTGGCGGCGCGGTCTTCCGGGTCCCGACCGTGCTCCCGTCCGTGCGCATCGGCGAGGCGAAGGCGTGCGTGGTGGGGGCGCCGTGCGTGGGCTCGGTCGGCTGCAACGTCGGCGTCTGTGTCGGTGGGGTCGCCTGCGCGGATCAGATGCCCGGGTGCCCTCCCGAGTACCGGTGCGTCAACGCCTCCATGCTCGAGGCGTGCGTGCGAGTGCCCGATGCCGGCGCGCCGGACGCTGGACCCCTCGATGCGGGACCGCCCGACGCGGGGGGGCCGGACGATGCAGGGCTCGACCTCGACGCGGGCCGCGATGCCGGAGCTTCTCTGGTCGACGCGGGGGCGGACGCAGGTCCGGATGCGGGGGCCGATGCGGGCGTCGCCGACGCCGGGTCGCTCGATGCCGAAACGGGGCCGCTGACCTTCCGCACCTCGGGGTGCTCCTCGGTCGGCGTGTTCCCACTCGTCGCGCTGGGGCTGCTCACGCTGCGACGCCGTAGAAACAGCTGAGGCCCGGATTCCCGAAGGAAGCCGAGCCCCAGAGTGATTCAGAGGTGAGTCTGAGTCAGGTCAGCTTCAGCTGACCACGCGAACGTTCGCCGCCTGGAGGCCCTTGGGGCCGCGGTTCACGTCGAACTCCACCTTCTGACCTTCAGCGAGGGTGCGGAAACCGTCGGCCGAGATCGCGGTGTGGTGGCAGAACACGTCGTCGCCCCCGCCGTCCTGGCTGATGAAACCGAAACCCTTCGCATCGTTGAACCACTTCACAGTACCGAGTGCCATTGACTTGATTTGCTTTCGAAATCGGGCTTTCTGAAATTGAGGCCCGGCTTCGTCCTTGAGAGGACGAGGCGCGGCAGGGAGTACGCCCTTTTCCTACGCGTGTCGAGCCCCCCTCCCCGAACGGCGCTGACGCCTTGCGTCAATCTCCGTTGACTCGCAAATCAAGCGGCCCTATCCACGCTCGGCTTCGAACTCCTTGAGGAGGCTGCATGGGCAACCGTCGGGTAGCGATCATCGGAGGTCTGCGGACCCCGTTCGTGAAGGCCAACACCGCCTTCAACGATCTCACGGCGCTCGATCTGGGCCGCATCGTCGTTCAGGAACTCGTGCAGCGGTACGACCTCGACCCGAACGACATCGACGAGCTGGTGTTCGGCCAGGTGGTGCCGTCGCTGACTGCGTCGTCGATCGCGCGCGAGCTGGTGCTGCTGTCGGGCCTGCCGCGGAAGATCCAGACGCACACCGTGATGCGCGCCTGCGCCACGTCGATCCAGGCGGCGGTCAGCGTCGCCAACTCGATCCAGCTCGGGGTGGCCGACGTGGGCATCGCGGGCGGCACCGAGTCGATGAGCGACCCGCCGATCTTCACCTCCCGCCCGCTGGCGCACGCGCTCGTCAGCGCCTCGAAGGCGAAGAACCTCGCTGCCCGCCTCAAGCCCTTCCAGCGGCTGTCCGGTAAGGACCTGCTCCCCGTGCCGCCGGCCATCGCCGAGTACACCACTGGCATGTCGATGGGTGACTCCGCCGAGAAGATGGCCAAGGAGAACGGCATCACCCGCCGCGAGCAGGACGAGATCACCCTCGCCTCGCACCAGAACGCCGCGCGCGCGTGGAAGGCCGGCCTCTTCAAGGACGAGGTGATGAACGTGCCGGTGCCTCCGAAGTACAAGGAGGTCGTCGCGATGGACAACATCGTGCGTGAAGACACCTCGCTGGAGGCGCTCTCGGCCCTCAAGCCGGTCTTCGATCGCCGCTACGGCACCGTCACCGCAGGCAACGCCTCGCCGTTGACCGATGGCGCGGCCGCGCTGATCCTGATGAGCGAAGAGAAGGCGAAGGCGCTGGGCTACCAGCCGCTGGGCTTCCTCAAGTCGTACGCCTTTGCCGCCACCGACCCGGGCGATCAGCTCCTCCAGGGCCCCGCCTACGCCGCGCCGATCGCCCTCGATCGCGCCGGCCTGCAGCTCAAAGACATCGACCTCATCGACATGCACGAGGCCTTCGCCGCGCAGGTGGCCTCCAACATCCAGGCGTTCGAGTCGAAGGCCTTCGCCGAGAAGATCGGGCGCAAGGCCGCGCTGGGTGAAGTCGATCGCAAGAAGCTCAACGTCAACGGCGGCTCGCTGGCCCTCGGTCACCCGTTCGCGGCGACCGGCGCCCGCATCCTCCACCAGTCACTGCGCGAGCTGAAGCGCAGGAACCTCTCGAAGGCCCTCGTGACCGTCTGTGCCCAGGGTGGGCAGGGCGCCGCCGTCGTTCTGGAGCGTGAATAAATGAGCACTCCGACGAAGAACTTCTCGTACGTCGTCAAGGACGGCGTCGCCGTCATCACCTTCGACATGGAAGGTGAGCCGGTCAACACCATCGCGCCGCAGATCAGCCAGGAATTCGAAGGGCTGATGACGCGCGCGGCGGCCGACTCCAGCGCGAAGGCGATCGTCTTCATCTCCGGCAAGAAGGACAGCTTCATCGCCGGCGCGAAGATCGACTTCCTGCAGACCATCAAGACCGCGGCCGACGCCAGCGCGCTCTCGCGCCAGGGCCAGGCCGGCTTCGATCGCCTCGACGCCTTCGAGAAGCCGGTGATCGCCGCGATCCACGGCGCGTGTCTGGGGGGCGGCCTCGAGTGGGCGCTGGCCTGCGACTACCGCATCGCCACCGACAGCCCGAAGACCAGCATCGGCCTGCCCGAGACCCAGCTCGGCCTCATCCCCGGCGCGGGCGGCACGCAGCGGCTCCCCGCGCTCATCGGCGCCCAGGCGGCGCTCGATCTGATCCTCACCGGCAAGAGCCTCAAGGCGAAGAAGGCCCTCAAGCTGGGCGTGATCGACGAGGTGGTGCCCGCGCCGATCCTCGAGCAGATCGCGCTCGCCCGCGCGAAGGAGCTCGTCGCCGGCACGCTCAAGCTCGAGCGCAAGCGCGGCCTCGCGCCGGTGATCGCCCGCGGCAAGTCGTTCCCCGAGATCTTGAAGGGCCTCACCAACAAGGAAGCGTGGGCCGAGCTCGCCCTCGAGGACAACCCGATCGGCCGCAAGGTGCTGTTCGATCAGGCGAAGAAACAGCTCCTCAAGAAGACCCGCGGCAAGTACCCCGCGCAGGAGAAGGCGCTCGAGGTGGTGCGCCTCGGCCTCGAGAAGGGCATGAAGGCCGGCCTGGAGGCGGAAGCGGCGGCGTTCGGCGAGCTGGTGATGAGCGACGTCAGCAAGCGCCTGGTGGAGATCTTCTTCGCCACCACCGCCCTCAAGAAGGACACCGGCGTCAGCGACCCGAAGCTCAAGCCGCGCGAGATCAAGAAGATCGGCATGCTCGGCGGCGGCCTGATGGGCGCGGGCATCGCGTATGTCAGCGCGGCGCTGCAGGGCGTGCCGGTGCGCATCAAGGACAAGGACGACGCGGGCGCCGGCCGGGCCCTGGCTCACGTGCGCGGCCTGTTCGATGAGCGCGTCAAGCGCCGCTCGTTGACCTGGCGCGAGGCCGAGAAGCAGCTCGCGCTCGTCACCGCCACCACCGACTACTCGGGCTTCAAGCACGTCGACCTCGTCGTCGAGGCGGTGTTCGAAGACCTCAAGCTCAAGCACCAGATGGTGAAGGACATCGAGAGCGTGTGCGGCCCGGAGACCATCTTCGCGTCGAACACCTCGTCGATCCCCATCACCGAGATCGCCAAGGCCAGCAAGCACCCCGAGACCGTGATCGGGATGCACTACTTCTCGCCGGTCAACAAGATGCCGCTGCTCGAGATCATCACCCACCCCGGCACCGCTGACTGGGTGACCGCCGCGTGCGTGGAGGTCGGCAAGAAGCAGGGCAAGACGGTGATCGTCGTCAACGACGGCGTCGGCTTCTACACCTCGCGCATCCTCGCGCCGTACATGAACGAGGCCGCGTTCCTCCTCGCCGAGGGCGCCGACATCGCCGAGCTCGATCGTGCGCTGGTCGACTTCGGCTTCCCCGTCGGCCCCATCACGCTGCTCGACGAGGTGGGCATCGACGTCGCCGCCAAGGTCGCGAAGATCATGCACGCCGCGTTCGGCGATCGCATGCTCGCCCCCGACACCACCGACGCGCTGGTCAAAGACGGCCGCCTCGGGCGCAAGGCCCAGAAGGGCTTCTACAAGTACGAGAACGGCAAGAAGACCGAGGTCGACGCGTCGATCTACGCGCTCACCCCGCACGGCGCCGATCGCAAGCGCTTCGATCGCTACGAGATGGCCGAGCGCTGCGCCCTGCAGATGGTCAACGAGGCCATCCGCTGCCTGGGCGAGGGCATCCTCCGCAGCCCGCGCGACGGCGACATCGGCGCCATCTTCGGCCTCGGGTTCCCCCCGTTCCTCGGTGGGCCGTTCCGCTACGCCGACGCCCAGGGCCTGGGGAAGATCCTCGAGCGCACCGAGCACTACCAGGAGCGCCTCGGCAAGCGCTTCACCCCCGCGCCGCTGCTCGCCGAGTACGTGAAGGCCGGCAAGAAGTTCCACTGAGATGCTCACCCACCCGTCGCTCTCGGTCTTCAAGCCACTCCCGCTGTCGGAGCGGCTCTTCGTGCGCGCGCGCCTCTTCTCGGCGCCGCTCGAGGAACTGGCGAAGCAGGCCGTCGGCACCCGCATGCTCGACGTGGGCTGCGGGCACGGGCTGCTGTGCTCGATGCTCGCGCTCGGCTTCCCCGATCGTTTCGTGGTGGGCATCGACCCCGACCCGAAGAAGATCGACTGGGCGCGCCGCTCGGTCGGCAAGCTGGGCAACACCCGCTTCGACGTGATGGACGTGCAGCGCCTCGCGTCGATCGAGCCCCAGTCCTTCGACACCGTCACCGTCGCCGACGTCCTCTATCTCCTGCCCACCACCGAGTGGCCCGAGTTCCTCGCCGCCTGCCACCAGCTGCTCAAGAAGGGCGGCCGGCTGCTGCTCAAGGAAGCCGAAGACGACGGCGGCTGGCGCACCCGCAAGGCGCTGCTGCAGGAACAGGTGATGGTGCGACTGCTCGGTCGCACCAAGGGCAGCGGAGGCCTCGGTTTCTCGAAACGTGAGACCACGCAGGCGCTGCTTGAGCGCGCGGGCTTCGTCGTGACGCAGACCCTCTCGCTTTCCGAGGGCAGCACGACGCCGCACGTTCTCTTTGTCGCTGAGTGCCGCTAGGCTCCGCGCTGCAAATGGGGGCTGCGTCCGACAGGGCGTTGCCAATTGGCAGCAGCGGAGGTCGTACCGTGATGATTCGACTGTTCTGGGTAGCGCTCGCGAGCGCATTCGTTTCGGCGTGCTCGTGTACGCCCGCGACGAAGTGCAAGGACTTCACTGACTGCACCAGCGGCCAGGTCTGCGTGATGGGCGAGTGCCGCGCGACGATCGGCACCGGAAGCGGCCCGGGCACCGGCGGCGGCGTCGGAGGCGGTACCGGCGCGGGTGGCGGCAGCGGCGGCGGGGGCGGCATCGTGATGGGCTGCGACCCCAATGGCGGCGCGGCCAACCTCAGCAAGGACACCGACTGCGACGGCCTGTCCGACGCCGAGGAATACGGCACTGACTACGGCGGCGTGAAGACCCAGCCGTGCAACCCCGACAGCGACGGCGACGGCATCCCCGACGGCGTCGAGATGGGCAAGACCACCTCGGTGTCGGCGAGCTGCACCTTCACCGCTGACGCCGACCCCAACTCCAAGACCAACCCCACCGTGGCCGACACCGACGGCGACGGGGTGAGCGACGGCGCGGAAGACGCCAACCACGACGGCCGCCGCCAGCCCACCGAGACCGATCCGGTGAAGAAGGACACCGACTGCGACGGCTACTCCGACGGCGAGGAGCTGGCGATGGCCGCCGGCTGCGTCACCGACGGCACCAAGCGCGACACCGACGGCGACGGCCTGCCCGACGGCGTCGAAGGCGGGCTCCAGCCGGTGGGCGCCGATCAGATGAGCTGCATGTACACCGCGGCCACCTACGACGCCGACAACACCGTGAAGACCAACGCCTGCAACGCCGACAGCGACGGCGACGGCATTCAAGACGGCGCCGAAGACACCAACCTCAACGGCCGCGTCGACATGGGCGAGCTCAACCCCAACCTGATGACTGACGGCACCGGCCCGGCTCAGCAGGCCTGCGCCACCCAGAACCTCAAGCCGGTCACCTTCCACTCCAGCGGCGCCAGCGACGTGCAGGTCGCCCTGGTGCCCGAGTTCTCCGAGGTCTCGCGCGTGGCGGGGCCGGGCGGGGAAGCGGGCTTCGTCTTCTACGATCCCACCCTGAAGATCGCCGGCCTGGCGATCTCCAAGTCGCCCGCCGGCGCCGACGGGACCGCCGAAGAGGCTGACGGCCGCTCGAAGATCACTGGCACGTCCGGCCCGCTCACCCAGACCTTCACCACCTGGGACACCTTCTCCGGCTCGGTGCGCGGCATCTACGACGCCAGCGGCAACGGCGACGTGAAGACCCGCGTCAACGACATCGTGAAGAACTACCTCGGCATGAACGCCTCCGGACTGCTCACCGGCACCGCCGGCGTCAACGGCCCCTTCAAGGTCGTCGCCGAGTTCGTCCGCCGCACCGCCACGCGCTCGGTGGTGGTGATCGCGGTGATCCCCGCCAACCTCTACACCGGGCAAGCGCTGTTCCGCGTCGACGACACCGCCGGCGGCACCGCGCTCGCGCAGTTCGGCGACTTCGCCAACACGCAGTGCGAGGTCTTCGCCGCGTCGGTGAACCAGAAGGTCGACTTCTTGTGGGTGGTCGACGACAGCTGCTCGATGGCGTCCAGCCAGACGGCCGTGGCCAACGCCGGCACTCTCTTCGGGCAGAAGCTGCAGAACGCGGGGCTCGACTGGCGCGCCGCCGGCGTCACCACCGGCTACTACCCGAGCAGCTTCACCGGCTCGACGCGGGAATGGACCTCCAGCGTCGCCACCATGCAGAGCTGGTTCAGCGGCGGCGGCGCCTTCGGTACCAACGGCGACGGCATCGAAGAGGGCTTCGCCGGCATTCAGGCCTTCATGAACGGCTCGGGCACGCAGGTGCGCGGCCCCTTCCGCGCCGACGCCCAGGGACACTTCATCTTCCTGACCGACACCTCCGAGCAGTCGGGCCTGTCGGCGGCGACGATGCAGACCTACCTCGCGCAGCGCATCACCACCCGCGTGGTGGCGCACGGCATCGTGTGCCCCGAGGGCGCGAACTGCGGCGACCCGACGAACGAGTCGAACCCCGGCAAGTACCACTCGCTCATCCGCGCGACAGGCGGGGTGATCGGCAACATTCAGGTCTTCAACCCCACCTCGCCGACCGCGCAGCAGACCGCGCAGCAGGCGGCCACCATCGACGCCATCTTGAACGCCGTCATCGGCGGCACCGGCACGCAGCTCCAGCGCCCGCCGATCTCGTCGACCATCAAGGTCGCCGTGGCCAGCACGCGCGGCACCTGCAACGCGGCCGACGTGCCCCGCGATCGCACCAACGGGTGGGACATCGACCCGGCGACCCGGCGCATCGTGTTCTTCGGCAACTGCATCCCCAGCGCGGCGGGCGTGCAGGTCGCCGTCAGCTACAAGTACTGGAACGACGGCTCGCCGGATCCGAACGGCGACGCGTGCGGTGGCACCTGCGTCGCGCCCCTGGTGTGCGACCCCAACCAGCGCGCCTGTGTCTGCGCGCCCAACTGCGGCGGCTGCGGCGTGGGGTTCATCTGCAACACCAACGCGTGCGCCTGCGAGCCTGAGATCGGCTGACCCTGCGCTCCCTCTCCCTGCGCGAGCGGGGAGAGGGTCGGGGTGAGGGGCCAACTCAACTCAGCTGTCGGTACGTGACCAGCTCGATGCCCCGGCGCGCGATGGCGTCGCGCACGCGCGGGCTCAACACCGCCGCCAGCTCCTGTTCCCATTCGTAGCGCCAGGTCGGGTCTTGCGGCACCGCGCCCGGGTCGAGGCCGGGGTGAGTGACGATCTCGTTGTCGCCTTCGCGCAGCCGGTCGAGCAGCCGCAGCAGCCGGCGTTCGGTGAGGCGCCCCGACTCGAAGATGCCCAGGGCCGGCACCCGCTTGATGCCGCGCGGCTGCTTCGCGCGCGCCAGCGTGCCCAGCAGCGCCGACTTCATCGCCGCCCCGGGGTGCACCAACCAGTGCGCGTTCGGGCGCTCGCGGGGCCATCGCAGGGGCACGCCCAGCTCGGCGGCGAGCACCTCGACGATGGAGGTCATGCCGGGCAGCAGGTGCAGGTGCTGGTGCGTGTCGAGGTGATCGATGTCGGCGCCCAGCTCGCGCACGCGGCGCACCTGCGCGCGGAACTCGGTGATCACCTCTTCGTGGGGGATCAGCCGCGACAGCCACGCCGCCGACAGCTCGGCCCAGTCACGCCGGAAGCGGCCGCCGGGCGCCAGCCACCGCACGTCGCGCGCCGGCGCGGCGGGGGTGAGGTGGGTGGTGAGGCACAGGTGCAACCCGATGCCGAGCTTCGTCTGGTTGGCCCGGCGCAGCGCTTCGGCGGCGGTGGGGCCGCAGGCGAGCACGGTGGCGCTGGTGACGACGCCGTCGGTGTGGGCCGCGAAGATGCCCTCGTCGATGCGAGGGTGGAGCCCGAGATCGTCCGCGTTGATGACCAGCCGAATCACTGCGCGCCTGAAGCCTTTTTCGAGGGGAACGCCGCCACGTCGGGCGGCAGCCGCACCGGCCGAACCGGATCGCGGGGGTGGCGGGTATCGCCGTACAGCCCGGCCAGCTCGCGAAGCATCTTGGCGATCACGCTGGGGCTGGCGAGCGTCGAGATGCCGCGGGTGCGGGGGAAGTAGTCGACGCCCATCTGGAAGACCTTGAACCCCTTGCGGATGGCCTTCACCACCAACTCGGCGTCGATGAACGAGCCTTCGCTCTTGAGATCGATCGACTCCAGCACGCGCCGGTGCACGACCTTGAAGCTGAAGTTGATGTCTTTGACCTGCACGTCGAACAGCTGGCGGATCAGCAGGTTGTAGACGAACGAGTACACGATGCGCTTGGGCCCCTCGCTGGTGCGATCGAAGCGGAAGGCGCAGATCATGTCGGCCTCGAGGTAGTCGATGAGGTGCAGCGCCCGCTCGAGCTCGTTGAGATCGAACGGCAGGTCCATGTCCGAGTAGATGACGATGTCCTTGGTGCTCGACGCGAAGCCGGTCTTCATCGCGCCGCCGAGCTTCTGGTTCACCTCGTGCGACACGCAGCGGATGCGGGCGTCGCGCTTGCCCAGGCCCTCGGCGATCTCACGGGTGCGATCGGTCGAGGCGTCGTTGACGATGATGATCTCCCAGTCGTCCGTCAGGCGATCGAGCACCACCTTCGCGCGGCTCACCGTGCGCTCGACGTATTCCTCTTCGTTCCAGGCCGGGAAGAACAGGCTCAAGCTCGGACGGGGCATGGGCGCGGTTCATCCCACACCCCCGCGTCGAGTCCAAGCGGCGCCCCGGGGTGACGCGCGTAGAAAAAAGTCCCGCCAACTCCACGCGAGGGCCGTATGTAGGAGGTGTCCATGGGGGATCGCTGGTCAGCCTTGATCGTCGATGACGCGCGCTCGACGACGGAAGAGCTCGCGCACGCGCTGCGTGACGCCGGGGCCGAGGTGCGCGTGACGACCTCCGCGGCGGAGGCGATCTCCGCGGTCCTCGAGCGGCCCTGCGACGCGGCGATCGTCGACGTCGAGCTCGCCGGCGAGAGCGGGCTGGCGGTGCTCCAGCACCTGCGGGCCGAGGGTGGCCTGACGCCGGTGGTGTTGCTCTCGCTGCACGACGACCCGATAGCGCGCGCCGAGGCCTTCGCCGAAGGCGCCGACGACTACCTCGTCAAGCCGTACAGCGTGCGCGAGCTGGTGGCCCGCGTGCAGCGCCGCCGCGCCTCCCACGCCAACCTGCTCGCCTCGAAGGTCGAGGCCGCGCGCCTGCACGAGCTCGCCGTGACCGACGGCCTGACGCAGGTCGCCAACCACCGCGCTTTTCAGGAGCGCCTGCGCGAGGAGTTCCGCCGGGCGCAGCGCTACGACGACCCGCTGGCGCTGATCCTCGTCGACCTCGATCACTTCAAGAACGTGAACGACAACTTCGGCCACCAGGTCGGCGACGAGGTGCTGCTCGCCGTCGCCGGCTCGGTGAAGGCCGCGGTGCGCGAGACCGACTTCGTGGCGCGCTACGGCGGTGAAGAGTTCGCCGTGCTGCTCCCCAAGACCCACCTCGCCGGCGCGCTGACGGTCGCCGAGCGCATCGCCGCCGAGATGAAGCGCCTCACGGTGGGGCCGGCCGGCCTCAAGGTCACCGGCTCCTTCGGGGTCTCCGGCTTCCCGGGGCGCTCCGTCAACACCGCCGAGCAGCTCATCCGCACCGCCGACGAGGCGCTCTACCGGGCCAAGCGCGAGGGCCGGAACAAGATCAGCCTCTTTCAGGCCGGCGCCTCGCTCGGCTCGGTGGGCTGAGTCCCCAGAAGCAGGGTGGGTCCACTCGACCCCGAAAAACAGGGGGTGGGTTTGGGGACACCCCGTCCGGGATGGGACAGTCGCCCACAAAGCCGAGTGTCATCATGAGGTTGTGAAGACTCATGGGTTGGCCGTCACTTTGCTCATGGTGGTGACCCGTGGACAACATGGCCGCCAACCTGAAGCCGGAACCTGCGCAAGGGCGCCTGCTTCTGGTCGATGACGAGGAAAACATCCTCCGGTCGCTGCGGCGGGTGCTGCGGCGCGGCGACTGGGTCATCGAGACGGCGTTGGACGCGGAAGCGGCGCTCAAGGTCTTCGAGCAGTTCCACCCGGCGGTGGTGATCAGCGACTTCCGCATGCCGGGCATGAACGGCGTCGACTTCCTCGCGCGGGTCAAAGAGCTCGACCCCAGCACGCAGCGCATCATGTTGACCGGTCAGGCCGATCAGCACGCCATCGAAGAGGCCATCAACCGATCCGAGGTGTTCCGCTTCATCAGCAAGCCGTGGAACGACGCGCAGCTGCTGCTGACGGTCAAGAGCGCCTTCGAGCAGCACGAGCTGGTCGCCGACAACCAGCGGCTCCACGAGCTGACCCAGCAGCAGAACACCGAGCTGCGCCAGCTCAACGCCGACCTCGAGCAGCGCGTGCAGCAGCGCACCCAGATGCTCTCGCGGGCCAAGCGCGAGTGGGAGCTCTCGTTCGACACCATCGACAACCCGCTGGTGGTGGTGAACACCGACGACCTGCTCATTCGCCGCGCCAACCGCGCCACCGCGAAGGTCAGCCACCGCGAGATGCAGGCGCTGAGCACCGGCGTGAAGTGCCACGAGTACCTCTTCGGCCGCTCGACGCCCTGCAAGGGCTGCATGGTCGGGCCCGATCTGAAGAGCCCCGGTACCCTGGAGATCGCCCACGCCGGTCGCACCTGGGTGGCGCACGTCTACCCGATGGACGACGAGCCCATCGCGGTCTGCCACTACCGCGACGTCACCGATGAACGCGCGCTCACCCGGCGCCTCGTCGAGAGCGAGAAGATGATCGCCATCGGCAACCTCGCCGGCGGCGTGGCGCACGAGATCAACAACCCGCTGGGCGGCATCCTCGCCTTCTCGCAGTTGATGAAGCGCGACGCGGGCCGCACCCCGCAAGACCTCGAGGCCCTCGATCTCATCGAAGAGAGCGCGATGCGGTGCAAGCGCATCGTCGAGAGCCTCCTCAAGTTCAGCCGCCGCTCGAAGGTCGAAGATCGGCGGGCTTTCGATCTCTCGAAGTGTGTCGAAGACGCGGCCGTGCTCTTCCGCGCGCAGATCAAGAAGTACCCCCGCGCGCGGCTCGACCTCAAGCTGGCCACCGGCATCCCCAACGTCTACGGCGATCCGTCGCAGTTGGGCCAGGTGGTGCTCAACCTGCTCCACAACGGCCTCCAGGCGCTCCCCAACAACGAAGGCACGTTGACGGTCGAGACGGGGCTGCGCGACGCGCACTGCTACTTCAAGGTCACCGACACCGGCTGCGGGATTCCTCAAGAGAACCTCACGCGGGTGTTCGAACCACACTTCACGACCAAGCCGCCGGGTGAAGGCACCGGACTCGGCTTGTCCATCGCCTATCGGATCGTCGAGGACCACGGCGGGCATTTCGCCGTGGACTCGAAGGTCGACGAGGGCAGCGCCTTCACAGTGATGATTCCCGTTCAACCCGGGGGAGCCAACCCATGAGCATCGCCATTCCGATTCCGACCACCCGTAAAGCGAAGGTGCTCGTCGTCGATGACGACAAGATCGTCCTCCGCGCCGCCTCCGAGATCCTCTCCCGCGAGGGCTACCAGGTCGTGGCCATCGACGACGCCGTGGAAGGGCTCTCGGCCGCGAAGGACCCGACCATCGACGTCGCGTGCCTCGACATCAAGATGCCCAACCTCTCGGGCATGGATCTCCTCAAGGCCTTCAAGCAGAGCCGGCCCGACGTCGAGGTGATCATGATGACCGCCTTCGCCACGGTCGAGACGGCCGTCGAGGCGGTGAAGGGGGGCGCGTACGACTACCTCACCAAGCCCTTCGAGAACATCGACGTGCTGTCGCTGGCCGTGGGCCGCGCCGCCGAGAAGAAGTCGCTGCGCGATCGCACCCGCGTGCTGGAAGAGGCGCTCTCGGCGCGCAACCAGTTCGAAGATCTCGTCGGTCAGTCGAGCCAGATGCGCTCGGTGTTCAAGCTCGTCGAGACCGTCAGCTACTCGACCGCCACCGTGCTCATTCAGGGCGAGAGCGGCACCGGTAAGGAGCTGGTGGCCCGCGCCATCCACTACCGCAGCCCGCGCAAGGACAAGCCCTTCGTGGCCGTCAACTGCTCGGCGCTCACCGACACCCTGCTCGAGAGCGAGCTCTTCGGTCACATGAAGGGCAGCTTCACCGGCGCCACCACCAACAAGAAGGGCCTGTTCGAGGCGGCCGACGGCGGCACCATCTTCCTCGACGAGATCGGCGACGTGCCCCCGGCCACCCAGGTGCGCCTGCTGCGCGTGCTGCAGGAAGGCGAAGTGAAGCGCGTCGGCGCCAACGACACCCTCAAGGTGGACGTGCGCGTGATCGCCGCGACCAACGTCGACCTCTCCAAGGCGAAGGACACCGGCAAGTTCCGCGAAGACCTCTTCTACCGCCTCAACGTGATCACCGTGCAGCTGCCGCCGCTGCGCGATCGCCCGGAAGACATCCCGCTCCTCGCGCAGCACTTCCTCAAGCTGTACGCGCAGAAGATCGGCAAGAAGGTGAACACCATCTCGCCGGCCGCGATGGAGGCGCTGACCACCGCCCGGTGGAGCGGCAACGTGCGCGAGCTCGAGAACGCGATGGAGCGCGCGGTGGTGCTCTGTTCCGGCGAAGCCGTCGAGCTCGAGGAGCTGCCCGCGGAGATCCGCAACAACCAGCGCGGCGGCGGTGAGGTCGAGGTGTTCAGCCTGGCCCACCTCCCGTACGCGCAGGCCAAGAAGCTGGCGATGCGCGCCTTCGAGCGCCGCTACCTCTCGGCGCTGCTCGACAAGTCGAACAACAACGTGTCGATGGCGGCCCGCGCGGCCGGGGTCGATCGCTCGAACTTCCGCCGCCTGCTCAAGCAGTACGAGGTCGGCGGCCGCTCGATGAACAAGGACGGCAGCAACGGCGCGGACGACAACGACGACGCTGGCGAGTTCGACGAAGCGGCGAGCTGATCAGCCGTCTTCGCCCGGCTCCTTCGGAGCCCTCTGAGAGCGGATCGTCTCGATCCGCTCTTTGTGTTTCTGCTCGTAGCCGTTGCCCGAGGGCTCGAAGAAGCGCTCGGCGCGGAGGCCTTCGGGCAGGTAGTTCTCGACGACGTAGTTCCCCTCGAAGTCGTGGGGGTACTGGTAGCCGCCGCCGTAGCCCAGCGACTTCATCAGCTTGGTCGGCGCGTTGCGCAGGTGCATCGGCACCGGCAGCGGCCCGTGCTTCTGCACCGCCTCGCGGGCCCTGGCGTAGGTGGTCAGCGCGGTGTTCGACTTGGGCGCCATCGCCAGGTACGTCACGGCCTGGGTGAGCGGGTACACGCCCTCGGGGAAGCCCATCAGCTCGACCGCCTGCAGCGCGCTGATCGCCACCTGCAGCCCCTGCGGGTCGGCGTTGCCCACGTCTTCGCTGGCGAAGATCACCATGCGCCGCACGATGAAGCGCGGGTCTTCACCGGCCTCGATCATGCGCGCCAGCCAGTACACCGCGCCGTCGGGGTCGGACCCGCGCATCGACTTGATGAAGGCCGACACCACGTTGAAGTGCTCTTCGCCGCCCTTGTCGTAGAGCAGGGTGCGCTGCTGCACCGCCTCTTCCGCGCCCTCGCGGGTGACGTGGGCGCCGCCGTACTTCGCGGCCACCTCGAGCGCGGTCAGCGCCTTGCGCGCGTCGCCGGCGGCGATCATCGCGATGAAGGCCACCGCGTCGTCGTCGACCTGCACCTTGCCGTCGAGCCCGCGCGGGTCGGCGATGGCGCGGCGGAGCAGGGTGCGCAGCTCTTCTTCTTCCAGCCCCCGCAGCGTCAGCACCCGCATGCGGGAGAGCAGCGCGGCGTTGACCTCGAAGCTGGGGTTCTCGGTCGTCGCGCCCAGCAGGGTGATGGTGCCCTTCTCGACGTGGGGCAGCAGCGCGTCTTGTTGCGACTTGTTGAAGCGGTGGATCTCGTCGACGAAGAGGATCGAGCGCTTGCGGTTCATCTTCCACCGCTCGTCGGCGGCGGCGACGGCCTCGCGCAGGTCCTTCACGCCGCTCAAGACCGCCGAGACCGAGTCGAAGTGGGCGCCGGTGGCGTGGGCGATGATGCGCGCCAGCGTGGTCTTCCCCGTGCCCGGCGGGCCCCAGAAGATCATCGATGGCACCTGGTCGAGCTCGATCGCCTTGCGCAGCAGTCGGCCCGGCGCGGTGAGGTGTTCCTGGCCCTGGTACTCGTCGAGCGTGCGCGGGCGCATGCGCTCAGCCAGCGGCGCGCGGGCCTCGGCTTCCACGGACGCGGCTCGATCGAAGAGATCCATCGCGTCGCGCTCTACCAGCGGCCCACATTGACTTGAGAATCAATTTCGCGATGAATCCGTCCCATGGCTCCCAAAAAAGCGGTCATCACCTGCGCGCTGACTGGCGTCCTCACCGACCCCGAGGTGCACCACGTCCCCGTGACGCCGGAGCAGATGGCGAAGGAGGCGCGGCGCGCGCGTGACGCTGGCGCGTCGATCGTTCACGTCCACTTCCGCAGCCAGGAACCGGGCGCCGGCCGCATGCCCTCGTGGGACCCGAAGGTCGCGAAGGACGTGTGCGACGCGATCCGCGCCGAGGTGCCCGACCTGCTGCTCAACCTCTCGACTGGCGTGGTGGGCGACGACATCAGCGGGCCGGTGGCCTGCCTCGAGGCGGTGAAGCCCGAGATGGCGGCGCTCAACGCGGGCTCGCTCAACTACCTCAAGCTGCGCTCGAACCACGACTGGGCGTGGCCGCCGATGCTGTTCGACAACCCGGTCGAGAAGATCGACGCGTTCGCGAAGGTGATGAAGACGCACGGCATCGTCCCCGAGTGCGAGTGCTTCGACACCGGCATCTTGCGCAGCGTGGCGATGTTCGCGAAGCGCGGCATGGTCAGCGACCCGCCGCACGTGTCGTTGGTGATGGGCGTCGAGTCGGGCATGCCCAACAAGGCGTCGTGGCTGCCGCTGCTGCTCGAGGAGATGATCGCCGGCACGCACTGGCAGGTGATCGGCATCGGCCGGCAGGAAGTGTGGGCGCTCCACCAGCGTTGCGCGGAGCTGGGCGGCGATCTGCGCACCGGCCTCGAAGACACCTTCTACCTGCCCGATGGCAGCAAGGCCTCGAGCAACGGGCAGCTCATCGAGGCGATGGCGAAGGTCGCGACACAGGCCGGTCGGGTGGTGGCCTCGCCCGACGAGGCCCGACAGATCCTCGGCCTGCGCCCGCGCTGAGCGTTAGAGCAGGGCATGGCCTCGCCCACCTTCAGCGCGTCGCTCGACGCCGGTCGTCAGCTCTTCGAGAAGGGCGCGTTCCACGACGCGCACGAGGCGTGGGAATCGGGCTGGCGGCGCACCCGCGGGGCCGAGCGGCAGGTGCTGCAGGTGCTGGTGCTGTGGGCCGCGGCGCTGCACCACCACCGCCACGGCAAGGAGCTGGGCGCGAACCGGCTGCTGCTGCGCGCCATGGAGCGGCTGGGCGAGCTCGATCTCGACCTAGACGGCATCGACCTCGAGGGGCTGCGCGAGGGGCTCGTCACCAGCCTCGAGCACGCGCGGCTCCCGTGGTCCGACGCGGCGCAGCCGGCCTGGCCGCCTTCGCTGGTGAGCTCGATGAACGAGCAGCTCGAGCACGAGGCGCGCTGTCCATACTGCGGTGAGCCGGTGCTGGTGAACGTCGCGCCCGAAGAGGCGGAAGACGCGAGCTACGTCGAAGACTGTCCGGTGTGTTGCCGGCCGTGGCAGGTGCAGCTCACGCGCGACGGCGACGCCCTGAGGGTGACCCTGGGCCGCGACGACGCGCAGTGATCAGGCCGCCTGCTTCGCGCCCACGCAGCGCTCGAGCTCCTGCATCAACGACGAGACCACGATCGGCTTGGGCAGGTAGGCGTCGAAGCCCTGGCTGAGGATCTCCTCTCGCTCGTTCTCCATCGCGCGCGCGGTGAGCGCCATGATCGGCACGCGCCAGGCCCGATGCCGTTCCCACTCGCGGATCGCTCGCGTGGCCTCGATGCCGTCCATCACCGGCATCTGCACGTCCATCAACACCACGTCGAAGTGTTCGCGCTGCACGGCCTGCACGGCTTCGCGGCCGTCGCCGGCGGTGAGCACCGAGTGACCGGCGCGCTCGAGGATGCGCGTCGCGAGGAACAGGTTGGTCTTCACGTCGTCGACGAGGAGCACCCGCAGCGCCCGACCTCGCGGCTGGCGTGGCAGCGCGTGCTGGGTGGTGTCGGCCTCGGGCGCGAGCTCCTCGACCTGCAGCGGCAACCGGACGAAGAACGTGCTGCCCCGGCCCTCTTCGCTCTCGGCCCAGATCTGCCCCTTCATCAGCCCCACCAGCCGGGTGCAGATCGACAAGCCCAGCCCGGTGCCGCCGAAGCGACGGCTGATGCTCGCGTCGGCCTGCACGAAGGGCTGGAAGAGCTTGCGGAGCCCCGCCGGGCTGATGCCGATGCCCGAGTCCTTCACGGCGAGCACCAGCTCGGCGATCGACCCGCGCCGCTGCGCCACCGAGGCGGTGAGGGTGATGCTGCCGTGCGGGGTGAACTTGATCGCGTTGCCGAGGAAATTGAGGAGGATCTGCTTGATCCGCAGCGGGTCCCCGCGGAGCTGATCTGGCACGTCGTCGACGAACTCGGTGGTGACGTGCAGCCCCTTCTGCTTCCACACCGTGGCGTGCGCGCGGACCACGTCGGCGATGGTGCGTCGCAGGCTGAACGACTTGTCTTCCAGCTCCAGCTTTCCCGACTCGATCTTCGAGAGATCGAGCACGTCGTTGATCAGCGAGAGCAGGTTGTCGGACGAGCCGGTGATGATGTCGAGGTACTCGCGCTGCTCGGCGCTGAGCGCGGTGTCCGAGATCAGCTGGGCGGCGCCGATGATTCCGTTCATCGGGGTGCGGATCTCGTGGCTCATGCTCGAGAGGAAGTCGCTCTTGGCGCGGTTGGCGGCGTCGGCCGTGTCTCGCGCGGTGCGCAGCGCCTCGCGGGTCTCGACCTCGGTCTGGATGTCGCGCCACCCGCCGACGCGCGAGAGCAACGTGCCGTCGGGCGCGCGGAGCGAGCGGAACTTCACCGACACCCAGCGCCAGGTGCCCTCGCGGGTGCGAACGCGAACCTCGAGGTTCCCCGGGTGGGGCCGGCCGCCGGAGACGAGGGGGTGATCGTCGGGGTGCACGAAGTCGATGAACGGGCTGCCCTCCAGCTCTTCGGGCGTCCAGCCCATCAGCGTGGTGATCGACGGAGACAGCCACGCGAGGCGCCCGTCGCCGGTGAGCCGGAACACCACGTCGGACGCGTTCTCGGCGAGCAGCCGGTACTGACGCTCGCTGGCCTCGAAGGCCGCCCGCGCCTGTTCCGCATCACGGAGCGCGGTCATCAGCGCCGACACGTCGTCGAACACCCAGGTGCGGCCGCTGAGCCCCTGCTGCTGAATGGGCGCGCTGTGCACCCGCAGGTGGGTGGGCGCGCGGGGGAAGACCCAGGTCGACTCTTCGATCTCTGCGAGCGGGGTCGCCCGGAGCTGCGCCGCCACCCGCCGCACCTCGTCCTGGTTCAGCGCGCGACCCTGCAGGGTGCGGAGCGCCGTCGACACGCTGCTCGACCTGACGTCGCCTTCGGTCAGCCCGAGCAGGCGGGCCGCGGCCGCGTTGAGGTTCGCCACGTCGCGCAGCTCGTCGATGGTCACGACCGCCTGAGTCAGCGCGCCGAGCGCTGCGCCGACCCGCAGCGCGGTGGCCTGGCACTGCTGGTGATCGGCCCAGTCGGTCGCCTGCCGCCCGAGGCGCTCGAGCGAGGCGGTGAGCACCGGCACCACGTGGGCGTCGTCGGGATCGGCGGTACACCACAGCACCAGCAGCGAGCCCCCCGTGAGGCTCAGCGGCGTCGAGAGCACCGCGCGCGGAGGCGCGTGCAGACTCAAGCGGACCGCGGTCGGCACCAGCAGCGAGATCATCGAGGGCGATCGTTGGACGCGCAGCGTGGGCGCGCGCGGGCCTCCGGGCGGCCAGGGGCTGCCTGCGGCGACCAGGGCCGGCGGCACCGACGCCAGCACCAGGCCTTCTGACAGCCCTTCCTCTTCCCTCCAGACCACCGCGGCGTCGGCGTGGAGTTCGGCGACGAGCTGGTCGAGGGTCGAGAGGAGCTCGCGAGACATCACGACGCCCCGAAGACGAACGACTCGAGCTCGGCGATGACCTCGGCGGGTGAGACGACGTGTGGAAAGTGGCCGGTGCTGCGCAGCACTCGCAGCCGGGCGTTCGGCAGTTGCCGCTCGAGCCAGCGCGCGGCCTCGAGGGGCACCGCGGGATCGTTGGGCGACTGCAGCAGCAGCGTCGCCGGGGTGACGCGCCGGAGGTGCGTGCGGAAGTCGCTGGTGAAGGCCGCGCGGAACAACACCGGCGCCACCGCGGGATCGTAGGCGCGCAGCGTGCGGGCGAACTCGGTGCTGAACTCCGGGCGCTCGGGGTTGCCCATCATCAGTGGGGCGAAGCCGCCGGCCCAGGTCGCGAAGTCGGCCGAGACCGCCAGCAGCACCTCGTCGACCTGCTGCTGCGAGAAGCCGCCGGCGTAGGCGGTGGCTGCGTCATCGACGTACCGGGCGCTCGCGTTGAGGAGCACCAGCTTCGAGAAGAGCCCCGGGTCGGCCGCCGCGGCGAGCGCGCCCGCCATCGCCGACATCGAATGCCCCACGTAGATCGCGTCGCGCAGCTCGAGCTCGGCGCACAGCCGGGCGAGATCGTCGGCGAAGCCCAGCACGCTGGCGTGCCGTGTCGGTGAGAAGAGCCGGCGATCGGCGTCGGCCGAGCCCGCCAGCGAGAAGGTGATCAGCCGTGCGCGGCCGGCGAAGTGCGAGACGATCGGGTCCCAGTGCGCCTGGGTTCCACCGAGGCCGTGACCGAAGACGATGGGCCGACCTTCACCCGTGCTGCGGACGGCGTGGCGTTGCGAGAGGGAGGTCGAAGCGTGCGGCATGACTGTCGGCTAAAGCTAACGACCGGCAGGACGCGCGCCCCGGCGTCAGGGAGCTGACGGCGGTTCTGCTCGACAGCCTGCTTCAGCCTTGAGCCCGCAGGCGCCTTGCCTGTCGTTTCTCGTCGAGAAAAACCGGAAATCTTGCGGGCAGGGCGCCTTCCGGTTTGCGTTGAAAACCAACGGCTTCGCGTGGTCCAGTTCGCCCCATTCATGGAGCCGTTCCTCAACACCATCACCACGTTCCCGGCGGTGCCGCTGACGGTGGTCCTGGGCGTGGTCCTCGGCTACTGGCTCTTCGCGCTCGCCACCGGGGCGGCCTTCGACGCAGGCGACGCGGCGACCGGCGGGGTCAAGGCGGCGGGCGACGCGGCGGCAGGGGCGCTCAAGGGCGCGGGCGAAGCGGTGGTCGGCGCGATCAAGGGGGCGGGCGAGGCGGTCGGCGGCGAGCACCACGACGCCGGCGAGCTGGCCGAGAGCGGCGTGTTGTCGGTGCTGGGCCTGGGCCGCGTGCCGATCACCATCACGCTGAGCACCGCGACCCTCGTGGCGTGGACGAGCTGTGTGCTGGCGATGATCTGGCTCGCGCCGGTGAACGTGGTGCTGCAGAGCGTGGTGCTGCTGGGGTCGCTGGTGGTGGGGCTGCTGGGCGCGGCGCTCGTGCTTCGCCCGCTGGGCAAGGCGCTCAACCAGGCGCGGCCCGCCCGCCGCCGCGACGCGCTCGGGCAGATCTGCACCATCACCTCGGGGCGCGTCGATGCGGGCTTCGGCACCGCGCAGGTCTCCGATGGCGGGGCCGGGCTCAACGTGCACGTGGTCTGCGCCAAGCCCAACACGCTCAAGAAGGGCGACCGCGCCATCCTCATCGACTTCGACGCGGCCCGGGAGGTCTACGAGATCGAGCCCGTCGACTGGCTGTTGCCGCAAGAGCTCGAAGCGCTGAACGACCCGACCCGGGCGGCGCAGATCATCTCAGGTCGGATCAGGCGGCGTTGATCGTCTGACCGACAGCTCCCGCTTCACTCACTTCCACTTCACTCAAGGGGGAAACAAACGATGTCACCCACTGTCACTCTCGTCCTCTCTGCGATCGGCATCGGCCTCGTGCTGCTGGTCGGCTTCGCCATGCTGCTCGCCCGCTTCTACCGGCAGGTCGCGCAGGGCCAGGTGTTGATCGTCAACACCATGAAGACCGAGCCCAAGGTCTCGTTCACCGGCGCCGTGGTGATCCCCATCATCCACCGCGCGGAGATCATGGACATCTCGCTGAAGACCATCGAGATCGATCGCCGCGGCAAGCAGGGCCTCATCTGCGCCGACAACATTCGCGCCGACATCAAGGTCAGCTTCTTCGTGCGCGTGAACAAGACCGTGGAAGACGTGCTCAAGGTGGCCGGCGCGGTGGGCTGCGTGCGCGCGTCGGACATCGCCACCTTGACCGAGCTGTTCGAGGCCAAGTTCTCCGAAGGCCTGAAGACCGTCGGGAAGCGGCTCAACTTCGAAGACCTCTACAAGGAGCGCGAGGTCTTCAAGGACCAGATCATCTCGGTGATCGGCAAGGACCTGAACGGCTACCAGCTCGAAGACGCCGCCATCGACTACCTCGAGCAGACGCCGGTCGAGATGCTCGACAAGGAGAACATCCTCGACTCGCAGGGCATCCGGAAGATCACCGAGCTGACCACCATTCAGAACGTGCTCACCAACGACTTCCGCCAGGACGAGCGCAAGAAGATCACCAAGCAGAACGTCGAGGCCGACGAAGCGGTGTTCGCGCTCGAGCGTCAGCGCGCCGAAGCCGCCGCCAAGCAGAAGCGGGAGATCGAGACCATTCAGGCCCGTGAGCAGGCCGAGACCGATCGCATTCGCCAGGAAGAGCACCTCAAGGCCGAGCTCGCCCGCGTGCGCGCCGAAGAGGAGCTGCAGATCAACGAGCAGAACAAGACCCGCCAGGTCGCCGTCGCCGAGAAGAACCGTGAGCGCGTGGTGGGCATCGAGACCGAGCGCGTCGCGAAGGACCGCGCCCTCGAGGCGATCAGCCGTGAGCGGGAAGTCGAGCTGCAGCGCATCGGCAAGGAGAAGGCGCTCGAGGTCGAGCGCAAGGCCATCGCCGACGTCGTCTCGACCCGCATCGCCGTCGAGAAGAAGGTCGCCACCGAAGAAGAGAGCATCAAGCAGCTGCGCCTGATCGCCGAGGCCACCCGCAAGAAGGAAGCCGCGATCATCGAGGCCGAGGGCCGCGCTGGTGAGCAGGTGGTCGAGCGCGTGAAGGCTGCCGAGGCCGCCGAAGAGGTCGCCAAGCACGAGGCCCGTCAGCGGCTGATCGTCGCCGACGCGCAGCTCGAGTCGGCCGACAAGGAAGCCCGCGCGAAGATCCGCCTGTCGGAAGGTCTGCAGGCCGAGTCGGCCGCCGAGGGCCTCGCCCAGGCGCGCGTGCTCGAGGCGCAGGCGCTCGCGCAGGAAAAGCAGGGCCTCGCCCAGGTGCGCGTGCGTGAAGCCGACGCCGTCGCCACCGAGAAGCAGGGCCAGGCCAACGCCAACGTGCTGCGCCAGAAGCTGCTCGCCGAAGCCGAGGGCGATCAGCAGAAGGGCATCGCGCACGCCAAGGTGCTCGAGGCCGAAGCCGAGGCCACCCAGAAGAAGGGGCTCGCCGAAGCCGAAGCCGCGCGCGCGAAGGTGATGGCCGAGGCCGCCGGCATCCAGGAGAAGCTGCTCGCCGAGTCGAAGGGTCTGGCCGAGAAGGCCAAGGCGATGGCGCAGCTCCAGGGCGTCACCAAGGACCACGAAGAGTTCCGCCTGCGCCTCGAGAAGGAGAAGCAGGTCGAGCTCGAGACGCTGCACGTGCGCAAGGACATCGCCGCCAGCCAGGCGCAGGTGCTCTCGGTCGCGATGGGCAACGCGAAGATCAACATCGTCGGCGGCGACGGTCAGTTCTTCGACCAGTTCGTCAAGGCGGTCTCGCTCTCGCACTCCGTCGAGGCCACGGCCACCAGCACCGACACCATGAAGACGCTGCTCAAGCCCTACCTCACCGGCGAGCGCGAGCTCCCGCAGGACATCAAGGACATCTTGAGCAGGCCCGGCGTCACCCAGGACGCGCAGAACCTGGCCGCCGCCGCGCTCATGGCGAAGCTGACGCCCGAGAAGAAGTAAGCGCTCATGGCCGAAGACAACCCGTCTCTGGCCGGCGGCAGCTACGAGGTCATCCGTAGCCGCCTGCTGGCGACCGCCAAGACGCTGGGCGAGAAGACCGTCGCGCTCAACACGCGCCGGCGCACCGAGTTCGGTGGGCAGGAGCTCACCGTGCTGGGCACCGAACGCGTGCGCACCGAGCACAACTGCGTGCCGCGCGACATCGTGCCCGTCGGCCCGCACCTGCTGATGGGCTTCAACGTCTTCATGGGGCTCAAGCAGGACCGCTCGGTGAGCGACGTCTTCTCGCTCCACAAGTTCGCGCGCACGCCCGACGGCAGCTTCGACTTCGGCGAGCTGCCGAAGAGCGAGGCCGGCGGGTTCCTCGAAGATCGCCGCTTCGTGAAGGACTTCGAGGAGGTCTTCCGCTTCTACAAGGACGCGCGGCTCAACCACCTCGAGAAGACCGACGCGCGGCTGCTGGCCACCTTCCAGACCGGCCACACGCTGCGCGACGTGAAGGTGTTGCGCTTCGGCGTCGACACCTCGGGGCGGCTGACCTACCTCGACAACCGCGGCGAGGGCGACGCGATCACCGCGCCCACGCACGACTTCGAGTACACGCGCGCCACGCGAGAGAACTTCGTGCTCGGCCGCCACCCGCACGTGAACATCCTCGACGAGGTGTTCATCGAGACCGTGGGCGGCGATCTCACCGTCAAGGTCGAGAACAACACCGAGACGGGGCAGGGCCTCTATTCCGAGCCGGTGGACGAGGCGATCCAGTCGCTCGACGACGCCGAGTTCCACTACGTGCGCATCGGCGCGTTGATCGTCTTGAAGGTGCTGCCGTTCCGCGAGGACAAGTACCGCTACCTCGTCTTCAACACCCGCACCCGCCAGGTCACCCGCGCCGACGCCATCGGCCAGTCGTGCGTCTCATTGCCCGAAGAGCAGGGCATCATCTTCCCCGGCGGCTTCGTGCTGCAGACCGGCGAAGCCAAGGTCTTCGAGCAAGACGTCGGAGCGCTCGTGTTCCAGCGCAAGGTGGTCAGCCCCAACGGCGAAGACGTGCTCTACGTGTTCTTCGAGAAGGCGAAGGGCAAGTACGTGCTCTTCCCCTACAACCTGGTGCGCAAGGAGATCGCCGCGCCGATCGCCTGCCACGGGTACTCGATCTTCTCCGACGGGCAGATGGTGGTGTTCCGCGGCGCGTCCGACGAGCCGACCCGCGTGCACCCCGTGCAGATCTGGCAGACGCCGTTCGTCTCGGCGGAGTTCGCCGCTTCGGCCCCCACGCCCCAGACCGCGCTGGGCAAGCTGGGCAACGCCGAGCTGGTGCGCGGCATCTCCGAGGTGTTGACGCTGCAGCGGCTGGGGGAAGCGCAGCAGGTCACCCGGCGCAGCTACGAGGCGCTCATCACCTCGTGTACGCGCGTGATCGACCAGTTCCACTGGCTGGGGCTGCCCGACATCGGGCTGCTGTCGATCATTCAGGAGCTGAAGAAGAACGCCGAGCTCATCATCGACGAGTTCGAGAAGGTCTTGTCGATGCAGCGCCGCGCCGCGGAGGCGATCGGTCAGGCGCAGACGGTGCAACAGGAGCTGCTCGGCAAGATCCTCTCTGACGAGTTCTCGACCACCGACGCTTTCATGGACACGCTCGGCGGGCTGCGCACCCAGCTCGGCAAGCTGATCACCATCAAGGAGGTCCGCTACATCGAGCTGCCGAAGGTCGAGGCGATGGAAGCGGAGGTGAAGCAGGCCTTCGAAGACGTCTCGAAGCGCTGCGTGGAGTTCCTGCTCACCCCGAAGGCCTTCGAGCCGCTCCACGCGGGCGTGCAGACGGTGTCGGCCCAGGCCGAGAAGGTGGCCAAGACCATCGAGCTCGCGCCGCTGGTGACCGAGGTCGAGCGGCTGAGCACCGGGCTGTCGCTGCTCGGTGAGGTGGTCGGTGGGCTCAACGCCGGCGACCCGACGCAGAAGGCGAAGATCCTCGAAGACATCTCGGAGGTCTTCTCGAAGCTCAACCGCGTGCGCGCCACGGTGCAGGCGAAGAAGAAGGAGCTGCTCGGCACCGAGAAGCGCGCGGAGTTCGGCAGCCAGTTCAAGCTCTTCGCCCAGAGCATCGACTCGGCGCTCTCGCTGTCGGACACGCCCGAGAAGTGCGACGAGCAGCTCTCGAAGCTGACGCTGCAGCTCGAGGAGCTCGAGGGCCGCTTCTCCGACTTCGACGAGTTCGCCGCCGAGCTCACCACCCGCCGCGAGGAGCTGCTGGAGGCGTTCGGCAAGCGCAAGCAGGTGCTGGTCGACGAGCGCAACCGGCGCGGCCAGAACCTCTTCGACGCCGCCGATCGCATTCTGCAGTCCGTCACCCGGCGCGCGACCACCTTCACCACCGACGACGAGCTGAACACGTACTTCGCCGCCGACCCGATGATCCAGAAGCTGCGCTCGTTGACCGCGCAGCTGCTCGACCTGAAGGACTCGGTGAAGGCCGACGAGCTCGAGTCGCGGCTGAAGACCGCCAAGCAGGACGCGCTCCGTCAGCTCCGCGACAAGAAGGATCTCTTCGAGGGCGGCAGCTCGGTGGTGAAGTTCGGCGCCTACCGCTTCAACGTGAACACCCAGCCGCTCGAGGCGACCGTCATCCCGCGGGAAGACGGGCTGTACCTCCAGCTCTCCGGCTCGGACTACCTGCAGCGGCTCGTGGACCCCGACATCGACGCCGCGCGCGCGTATTGGGACCAGAACCTGCCGTCGGAATCGCCGGAGGTGTACCGCGCCGAGTACCTCGCCCACTCCATCCTCCACGCGGCGGAGCAGGGGCAGAAGGGGCTCTCACTCCAGCTGTTGCGCGACTCGATGCGGGGCGCGGGCCTGGGGCCGATCTGTCGCGACTTCGCGCAGCAGCGGCTCGACGACGGCTACGAGCGCGGCGTGCACGACGCCGACGCGGCGCTGATCCTCCACCAGTTGCTGACGGTGTACGACGGCGCCGATCTCCTGCGCTTCCCCGGCTGGCCGCGGGCGATCGCCACGCTCTTCTGGGCGTCGTGGCGTGACGAGGCGCAGAAGGCAGCCTTCCACCGTCGCGCAGGCAGCCTCGGCCGCTTGCGCGCGCGCTACCCGGGCACGCCGGCGCTCGAGTCGGTGGCGCAGGAGCTGTTGCCCCCGCTGAAGGGCTTCCTCGAGACCTCGCGGCTGACGGTCAACCCGTCGGAGCTGCTGATCGTCGCGCGCTACCTCGCCGAGGAGCTCGCGCAGGAACCGCTGCGCTTCGTGGTGGCCGGTGACGCGGTGGCGCTGCGCGACGATCTGTTCGCCGCGCTCGACCTCGCGGGCCAGCGCCTGGTGTTCGACGACGATCTCCGCGCGCTGGAAGGTGACGTGCCGGCCCGCTTCCGCCTTGCGCGGGAATGGCTCGAGGCGCACGCGAAGCAGGCGGGCGGCCGGGCTGCGGCGTTCCAGGCCGTGGTGCCCGAGGCGGCCGCGCTGATCGCCGCCGACGAGCGCATGCTCTCGCGCGACGTGTCTTCGGCGCTGCTGTCATTCGAGGTGAAGGGGCTGCTGGGCCAGCACCCGCGCGTGCAGAACCAGACGCTCACCGTGCGCCTCGACGAGCTCGAGCAGCGCATGACGTGGTTCCGCGAAGAGCGCACCCCGGCGTGGACGAAGTACCGAGCGAAGGTGCGCAGCCTGCTCGAGGAGGCGCGCGTGAAGCTCCGCCTCGACGAACTCAAGCCGAAGGTGCTCTCGAGCTTCGTGCGCAACCGGCTCATCGACGAGGTGTACCTGCCGTTGATCGGCGCCAACCTCGCCAAGCAGCTCGGCGTGGCCGGCGAGAACAAGCGCACCGATCGCATGGGCCTGCTGCTGCTCGTGTCGCCCCCCGGCTACGGCAAGACGACGCTGATGGAATACGTCGCCAGCCGGCTCGGGCTCACCTTCGTGAAGGTCAACGGCCCCGCGCTGGGGCACGAGGTGACCAGCGTCGATCCGTCAGAGGCGCCCAACGCCACCGCGCGCCAGGAGGTCGATCGCATCAACTTCAGCTTCGAGCTGGGCAACAACGTGATGCTGTACCTCGACGACATCCAGCACACGAACCCCGAGCTGCTGCAGAAGTTCATCTCGTTGTGCGACGCGACCCGCAAGGTCGAGGGCGTGTGGAATGGCCGCACGCGCACCTATGATCTCCGCGGCAAGAAGTTCTGCGTGGTGATGGCGGGCAACCCGTACACCGAGTCGGGCGAGCGCTTCCGCATTCCCGACATGCTCGCCAACCGCGCCGACACCTACAACCTGGGCGACATCCTCGGCGGCAAGCAGGACCTCTTCGCGCTCAGCTACCTCGAGAACGCGCTCTCGGCGAACAGCGTCACCGCGCCGCTGCTCACGCGCTCGACGGCCGATCTCCACCGCGTGCTGGCGATGGCGCAGGGGGGGCCGATCTCGGTCAACGAGATGGAGTACGGCTACAGCGCCGCCGAGCTGAACGAGATCGTCGAGGTCACCCGGCGCTTCGCCTACGTGCAGAAGACGCTGCTGATGGTGAACCAGGAATACATCCGCAGCGCGTCGCAGGACGACCGGTTCCGCACCGAGCCGCCCTTCAAGCTGCAGGGCAGCTACCGCAACATGGGCAAGCTGGCCGAGAAGATCGTCTCCGCGATGACCGACGCCGAACTCGAGCAGTTGCTCGACGGTCACTACGCCAGCGAGTCGCAGACGCTCACCGCGGCGGCCGAGCAGAACCTCCTCAAGCTCGCCGAGCTGCGGCAGCGCCAGACGCCGGAACAGAAGGCGCGCTGGGAAGAGATCAAGCGGGGCTTCAAGCGCGTGCAGGTGCAGGGCGGCTCGGAAGACGACCCCGTGGTGCGCGTCACGGGCAGCATCGCCTCGCTCGGTGAAGAGCTCGGGCAGCTCAAGCAGGTGGTGATGGAGGCCGGGCAGCAGCGCGGGCAGGGCGGTGAGGCCCTCGCGCCGAAGCTCGACGCGTTGGTCGCGGCGATCCAGAAGCCGAGGCCGGCGACCGACGTGGGCCCGAAGCTCGACGCGCTCCGAGACGCGGTGGCGAAGCTGGGGCAGGTGATGAACCAGCCGTCGGCGCCGCAGATCGACCTGACGCCGGTGCTCGAGAAGTTGTCGGTGGCGATGGCGCAGCGGCCCGCGCCGGTGGCCGTGGCGGCGCCTCCGCAGGTCGATCTCGGCCCGGTGCTCGAGAAGCTGACCGAGGCGGTGTCGCAGCGGCAGGCCCCGGTGGCTGCGCCGCCGGTCGATCTCGGGCCGGTGCTCCAGCAGCTCGCGCAGAACGCGAGGCTCCAGGCCCAGACGTCGGAGAACGAAGGCACCTTCCGCGAAGAGATGGCCCAGCAGCTGCTGCTCATTCAGGAGCGGCTCAGCGAGCTGGCGCTGTCGGCGCGCACGGTGCTGCAGAACGACTCCGAGGGCAGCGTGAAGGCGATGACGGTGTGGAACCAGACGAAGGAGGCGCTCGAGCTGCTCAAGGCGCTGCCGTCGCGAGGCCGCAAGCCAAAGCCGCGGGGCTGACGCGGGGGTGGGCGCCGGTGTAGGACGCCCACCCATGAAGCTCCGTGCGTTCGTCATCGCCTTCTTTGTCTCTGCGTGGTTCGGCTGTCAGTGCGGTCCGGTGAACACCGATCCGTGCGCTGCGGTGAAGTGCGGCGCGGGGCTCACCTGCGATCCGCTCACCGGGCGATGCTCGTTCCCGATCGGCGTCGGCGGGGGCACCGGGACCACGGGCGGGGGCGGCGGCTCGACGAGCGACGACGGCGGCCAGCAGATGGGCACCTGCACGCCGGCCTGCGGTGGCGCGACGCCGATCTGTGACGCGGCGACCAACACCTGCAAGACCTGCACGGCGACGCAGGGCTGCAGCGGCGCGACGCCGGTCTGTCAGACCATCGCCAACGGCGGCCAGGGCAAGTGTGTGGTGTGCACGGTGGGCAACGGCTGCAGCGACCCCACGCCGGCCTGCGACCCGACGGTCTTCCCCTCGGGCGCGTGCGTGCAGTGCGTGCAGGCCGACGACTGCCCCGTGCCGGGCAGCCTCTGCGATCTCGACACCCACACCTGCGTCGCCGGCGGCATGGGCGGTGGGGCGGGCGGCGGTGGAGGCACCACCACGGGCGGCGGCACGGGCAGCACGGCGCCGCCGCTGTGGTTCAACGACGCGGGCATGACGGCGCGCTGTCTGCCCTTCGACGCCGGCACGATGACGTGCACCAACGAGTGCCCCAAGGGCTACGAGTGCTTGAGCGGCATCTGCCGGCTGCGCGGGAGCACCGGCCCGATTCAGATCACCCTGCGCTGGAACCAGCCCCAGGATCTCGATCTCTACGTCGTCGAGCCGCTGCCGGACGGTGGGTCGTGCGAGATCTACTACGGCCGCCCGGGCATCAACCCCACGCCGCCGCCGATCCCGCTCCCGTTCCCCATTCCGCAGAGCTCGTGCGGCGCGAAGGGCTGGCTCGACCTCGACTCGAACCGCGCGTGCACCATCGACAACATCGACGTCGAGAACGTGATCTACGACGCCGGCCTGGCGCCGACGCGGGGCACCTACGAGGTGCGGGCGAACTACTGGCAGAACTGCACCGGGGCGGCGACCACGCCCTACGAGGTCGAGGTGCGCGCCAACGGCGTCACGCGGTGGTTCTGCGGCACGTTCAACTCGAACGACGCGAACGGCGGCAACTCGGGCGCGGGCGTGGTGATCACCCGCTTCACGATCCCCTGAGCGGACTCAGTGCGAGAGCGGGCCGTGGGTGATCCGCTCCTGCCAGTCGTCGTAGGCCGCGAGCTCCGGGTGGCGAGCCCAGACGCCGGAGCTGCCGATCATCGCCAGGCCGCCGAGCAGCAGATCGATGCCGGCCACCAGCGCGATGGTCGACGCCGTCACCTGTTGCCAATCGAGGAGCAGGAAGACGCCGAGCGCGAGAGACACGCCCGCGTCGAGCAGCTCGCTTCGCCACGCGCGGGGTCGTGAGATCGGCACCTCGCCGCCACGGAAGAGCCCGTTGCAGACGCACGAGATGCCGAGCATCAGCGCGATCGGGCCCGCGCCCCCGGCCTCGGGGTAGACCAGCGCGACGCTCGCGAGGAAGGCGGCTGACGCGAGCACCATGGTGCCTCCGATGACGTGGGACGTGCCGGCGCCTCCGCGCGCGGCGAGCCGGAATCCGACGACCACTTCGATCAGCGCGCCGACGATGAGCGCCAGCACCGGCCAGACGACCGACCACGTGGGGGTGGTGAGCGTGGCGATGAGGAGCGCGGAGCCGATGGCTGCGGTGACCCAACCTGCGGCAGACATCCAGGGGCGATGACGGGGCGTTGGGGCGATGTTGGTGCTCATGGCGGCTCCTCCATCAAGAGGACGCTGCATCGCCGGTGCCGCTGTTCGCCCGAGCGCGCGGTGGCGCCGAGTCCTTCAATTTGAAGGACCCGATGACTGCTGCGGTCGTTGCGCCAGTGCAAAGCAGCGTTGCCGGACTTCCGATGGAACGGCACGGCTGCAACGTTCATCGTGAGTCCATGAACAAGCTCTGTCTGCTCGTGGGTTTGGCGGTCCTCTCGGGGTGCTCGGCGGCCACGCGGTTCACGCGCCCCGACGGGTTGGAGATCGTGACCATCGATCTCGATTCGACCAACGCGCACCTGGTGGTGAAGGGAGGCGCCGCGCTGTTGGTCGACAGCGGCTACGAGGGCAACGCGCAGAAGCTCGTGGCGGAGATCCGCAAGGCGGGCATCGACCCGGCGTCGCAGCTCAAGGCGATTGTCGTCTCGCATGGCCACGCGGATCACGCCGGCGGCGCGCGGGTGCTGCAGCAGCAGTTCAAGGTGCCGGTGTTCGTCGGGCAGGGCGACGAGACGATGTTCGGCACCGGCAAGAACGAGCCCCTGTGTCCGGTCGGCTTCATCGCCCGGACGCGCCACGCGCAGGACGAAGGCGCGACGTACACGGGCAGCACGGCCGACGTGCTGGTGGACGAGGTGATGGACCTGAAAGGCGCCACGGGGCTCGACGCGAAGGTGCGGAGGTTGCCGGGCCACACGCGCGGCTCGCTCATCGTCACGGTCGGTGACGTGGTGCTGGTGGGCGATCTGCTGCGCGGCAGCGTGATCGGGTCTGGCGCCGAGACGCACTTCTTCATGTGCGATCTCGAAGACAACCGTCGCAGCGTCGCGCGTGTCCTGACGGAGTTGGCGCCCGACGCGAAGCTGTTCTTCGTCGGCCACTTCGGGCCAGTCACGTCGCAGTCCGTGCGCGAGCACTTCGTCGAGTCGCAGTAGGTGCGGCTCAGGCGTCGAACCTGCAGCTTCTGCGGCGATCGATGCTGGTTTCCCTCAGAGCGACTGGCGTGGACGCTGCATCGGTGGTCGTCATGTCATCAGTGATCTTGTCTGCCGCGAGTGCTCGACTGCCGGCACTGGAACGCCTGGTTGGGCTCACCCGTGCAGCGCTGCTGGCCAGCGGCGAGTCTGAGGTGCGGATCGTCGAACTCGCGACGATGCAGCTCGCCTACTGTCAGGGCGAGTTCGATTGCTGGGTGAAGACTCCCGGCCTCTGCCGCGCGCATGATGAGGAACACGACATCGTGCAGGCGGTCCACGACGCGGATCGCCTGGTGTTGATCGATCCGGTGACGTTCGGCGGGCACGGCTTTCTGCTCAAGCGCGCGCAGGACCGGATGATCGGACTCATCAACCCGTTCTTCGAGAAGCGCGCCGCGCTGACGCACCATGGATCGCGCTACGACCGGCCTGCGTCGTTCTACGCGCTGGGGTGGCTGCCGCGACCCGACGCCGAGCAGTCCAGGACGTGGAGCGAGCTCGCGGACGCGAACGCGTTGAACATGGTGGCGCCGCGCGTGGGCTCGGTGGTGGTGGACGACACGACACCTGAATCGTGGCCTGCCGCCATCGCAGAGATGCTCGCGTCGACCGAACGTCCGGGCAGTCGCATCACGCAGCGCGCGCCGCTGCGTACGGCATTGCTCGAGGCGGCGCGGGCGACGACCTCGACGGTGGCGCCGATTCGCACCGCGGCGATCGTCGTGGGGAGCGCGAAGGTGAAGGGCACCAGCGTCTCCGAGAACCTCGCGCGGGCGCTGGCGACGCGGCTGGAACGGGTGAGCATCGAGCCGCGCCTCCACTTCGCGACAGAGTTCATCCACGAGGGGACGACGGCGCACACGGCCGCGCGGGCGATCGCAGCGTCAGATCTCTTCGTGCTCGTCTCGCCGCTCTACGTCGACTCGCTGCCTGCGTTGGCGACGCACGCCCTCGAGTTGATCGCGGAGGCGCGCGCCGAGCTCACCGCGCCCGCGAAGTTCGTGCTGCTGATGAACTGCGGCTTCCCCGAGCCCGAGCAGAACCGCACCGTGCTGCGCATCGGGGCTCACTTCGCGCGGGCGGCGGGCTACCAGTGGGCGGGCGGTCTCGCGCTCGGTGGCGGCGGGGTGGTCGACCCACGCGTGGCGATCGACGCGCAGTACGGGCCGCGTGAGCACATCAAGCGCGCGCTCGATGTCGCCGTCGCGGGGCTGGCGAAGGGCGGGGTGGTGCCGGAAGAGGCGAGCGTCGCGATGGCCGAGTCTCCGCTGCCCGACCTGGCGTATCGGGTGATGGGAGATCTCGGGTGGCGGCAGCTGGCATGGAAGCAGGGCGTCGCCCAGCGGGAACTGCGTGCGAGACCACTCGGTCGCTGAAGGCTCACTCGCCTACATGTACGACCATAGAAAGTTTCCACGCGTTGCTATGAGCGGTTCTATCGTTTCGAAATGCGCTCACCGTTGGTGGTCTTGCTCGCGGCTCTGGCCTGCGGGTGCACGCAGATTCCCGATCAGCTCGACTCGAAGCAGTTTGACTTCAAGACCCACGCGCTGGCGTTCCCGAACTTCGGTGATCGCTACGAGGCGGGGAAGTTCAACTCGGCCCTCGCGATTCGAATGTTCGGGCCCGAGGTCGTCTGCCAGGCCAGAGACACCGAGTGCGTGGTCGACCCCCAGATTCAGGTCTTCATCAATGACGTGAACGCCGACCTCGCCGCCGGTCACAGCGAGGGCTTTGCGGTGCTGGCTCAGCTGTTCGCCCTCGGCAAGCTGAGCAGCGCTGACTTCGGTGCCACCCAGCCCAGCGGCTTGACCGTCAACGACACCGCCCTCATTCGCGAGCTGACCTACTTCGCGGCGACCCAGCGAATCGAGGAGGTGCACGGGCAAGACCAGAAGCTCGACGCGAAGGCTGCAATGCCCTTCCTCGCTGAGGTGCTCAAACAGTCAGACGAGGGCTGGCGAATGCTGGTCGCCATCAAGCAAGACGATGGTCGGCTGACCGCGGGGCACGCGCTGGTTCCCTTCGGCTACTTCAAGGGCGCGAACGAGGGCCAATACGTCGTGCGCCTGTATGACCCGAACTTCCCCCAGGAAGAGCGCCGGATGGACGTCGACATCAAGGCCAACACCTGGCGGTACGACGGCACGATCAAGTCGATGGATCCCCTCGTGTACGAGGGCACCAGCGCGAACCAGAACCTCCTGTACTTCTCACCCGTCACCCCTCGGCTCGGCACCTTCACCGCGCCGCACTTGAGCGAGGGTTTTGCCGTCACGCTCTCGGGTGGCACGGGGCTCATCAAGGGCGACGGAAACGAAGTCGGCTTCCAGGACGGGAAGATCGTGGAGAAGGGCGGCTTCGTGTTGCCAGGCGCCGCGAACTGCGCCTGCTCGAACTCGAACGAAACAGTTCAGATGTTGCTCAAGAAGGCCGGGTTGCCCCAGGTCGTCACGCTCTCGGCCACGGGGGCGACCCTGACCGGCAACAGCGTCACCGTCGCGGTGAACCAATCGGTGACCAGCAGCGGGCGGGTGATCAAGACCGAAGAAGTGACCGTCACCCCAGACGGCAAGGCCGTCGTGACGCACAAGAACCCGGTTGAGAACGACGAGCGCTCGGTCACCGTCACGACCAGGAACACCGACGGCTCGACGACCACGGTCACCGTCAAGACCTCGGGCAACACCGAATCGCTGACCATCGACACCAGCGACCCCAACAACGTGAAGGTCACCGGCAAGAGCACCCCCGGCAACGCCTCTCAGGTCGAGGTCACGGTGACCAACACCACCGCCAGCGGCACCTCGAAGACGGTGACCTCGACCTCCAGTGGCGGCGGCGGGCGCGACGTCTCGGTCTCTGCCTCGCCGGTCGCGGGCACCATCTCTGCGATGACCGCGCTCCCGGCCGATTCGTGCAAGAACGGCCGCCGCGACACCAACGAGATCGGCGTCGACTGCGGGGCGTACTGCTCAATGCAGCCACCGGCCAACCGCGTCGGCTCGGGTCGCTGTGCGCGCTACGAGCGATGCGACAGCAACGCTGATTGCGAGACCGCCGACTCGTGCGTCAACTCGGTTTGTTTGGAGCCCAAGTGCGACGACCGCGTCAAGAATGGGCTGGAAACCGATGTCGACTGTGGTGGTGGACGTTGCTCAGGCTGCGGCGTGGGCAAGACCTGCTCGGGCTCGGTGAACTGCGGCAACGGGCTGCTGTGTGACAACGGGACCTGCGCGGTGGCCACGCCCCTGTCGCACCGGTTGACCATCACCGGCCTTGGGCCGTTTGGGAAGGTGCAGCTCAACCAGACCCTCGATGGCACCTTCTCGACCACGACCATCAACGGGAACCAGACCGGGGCCCCCTTCGACGTGACCATCAGCGCCGCCAAGACGCTGCGCGTCTCGCTCCCCACGCTCTTCGGCGACTTCTTCTGTTCCTACGACCAGCCGCGCGACGATGCCACCTGGTACTGGGCGTGGGACGCGCCGACGACCGGTGGGGCCGGCATGTCGAGCCGCCGCAGCATGACCTGCTACCGCAAGAGCGGCACCGTGGAGGTTCCCTTCGTCATCAACGGGTGCCAATTCAAGCGGTCCACTGCCGATGGCGGCGTGTACATCAATGAGCGGCGCGCCCCCAGGTTCACGGACAACACCACGTCGCCGCCGACGGAGATGTGGTGGGCCACGTTCTACGAGGCAGAGGGGGAGAATCGCGGCAGCTTGTCGCAGAGCGTCTCGGCGACCGGCACCGCCGGGGGCCAACCACCCGGCTACAACATCACCGTCGGGCCTGCCACGTCAGGGTTCTACCAATACAACAACGGCTGGCGAGTCGACCCTGAGTCTGACCTGCGCTTCACGATGTCGTGTCTCCCCGACGCGCCGTTGTCGGGCACCTTGAGCGTCCAGAGCAAGACGATTTCGCCCCGGGTGTTTTGTACGTGCACCACGACGCTGGCCGATGGCGGCATGCTCACCGACGCAGGCACCCCGCAGGATGCGGGCGCCGACGCCGGGGTCGACGCTGGAGTGGATGCGGGCGTCGACGCTGGAGTGGACGCAGGCACGGATGCCGGGCAGCCCGATTCGGGTGTGGATGCCGGGGTCGACGCGGGTTCGGCTGGCTGCAGCACCGACTCGCAGTGCGGTTCGGGGGCCAATTGTTTCTGCGCGTCGAACCCGGGGAGCTGTGCAGGCGCTGGCGTGTGTATCGGCACCAAAGCAGTCATCAGCACGCCCACCACTGACGGCGTCGCCGCCTCTGGCTCGTACACGGTGCCGGCCGGCTGCAGCAAGGTCTACGTGTCTGCCTGGGGCGCCGCGGGTGGCCTGTACTCGGTGTTCGTGCCCTTCCCGACGCAACTGGCCGGCGGTGGAGGTGGCTTCGCCTCGGGCTCGATGAGCGCTGCGCCGGGCGACGTCATCACCGTGTGGATCGGCGCCGCCGGCGTTCCCACTTCGGGGATCATGGGCGGTGAAGGCATCGGCTCGTTCGCGGGCGTCCCAGCCAACGGAGGCAATGGTGATGGCACGGAGGCCGGTGGCGGCGGCGGGCTGACGTCGGTTCGGCAGACGGGCAGCGTGACGCGCACCTTCGCCATTCCGGGCGGCGCTGGCGCGGCCTCCACGGGCATCGCACAACCCGGTGGTACGGGGTCAGGTGGGGCGGCCAGCCGCGCCGGAGAAGACGCGCTGGGCGGCAGCTCGGCAGGGGGTGGGGGCGCTGGTGATCCGGGCGGTCTCGCGGGCACGAGCAGCATGCCCGGTCAACCGGGGGCGTTCGGTACGCTGCCTTCCGGCATCACTTCAATCATGGGCAACAATTCCAGCTCCGGCGGGGCAAGCCGCGCCGATCTCGGGTTGTGCCCGTCGGGGACAGCAGACGGCATGTCGGGTGGAAATGGCTGCGTGGTCGTGAGGTGCGCACAATGAATCGGTACAGCGTTTGGTGCAGCCTGGTCGTCGCCGTGACGGTGTCGGCCTGCAACGGCACGTCAGTTGGTTCACATCAATCGGCGGTTCAGGAACTCACCTGTCCCAAGGGGCAGGTGCCGTTCAATTTCTCGAAGTTCTCCAGCCCGATGACGACCGAGGGCCTCAGCAGCCTGGCGCCCGATGCCGCACTGCCGCGAGCCAAGCGCAAACCCAACGTCATCAAGATCACCCGTGCGACGTGCAACGTCGGCTTCGACTGGACCTCGATTCTCGGCGAGTTCTGCGACGGCCGTGAAAGCTGTGTGGTCAACCGACAAGACTGCAGCGGCGCGCTCCAGTACGCCTATTCGTGCTCGGACGCGCCCAATGACGTGCAGCGTGAGATCTGCCCGGGCAATTACAACTGTGTCGGCGCGATCAGCTGCCCGCAGCCCGCCGCCACCTTCGACCCGCTGCAGCCTGCCGACAAGGTCGCGTGTGTGCCCGAGACCTGCGGCATCAGCCAGCGCCGCGACAAGGACCTCAACTGTGTCGACGCCCCGGAGCGCCCCGTCGAGCTGAGTTCGGTGCTCGACGAGCATCTGCCCGACTACGTGTGGGACGACGAGTACATCGAGAACCGCGCGTGGATCAGCGAGATGCTCACCCCCTATCCCCCGGTCGGACTCAAGCGGCTCAACGGCAACGGTGTGGACATCGGCAACTTCGACTACTCGGGTGTCTGGCCGTGGGCTCCGCTGGGGCCGACCGACTCCACCGCCTTCCCCTACTTCCAGGGCGTCACGGTCGAGAACAACTTCGCCGGGCGCTACCGCGTGCTGTTCGCGGGGGCCTACTACCGCATGAAGGGCGGCTACCGCTTCGCAGACGTGAACAACGTGCCGGTCGAAGAGAAGACCCGCAAGGGCAGCCTGACCATCTACATCATCGATGACTACGGGACCCAGACGGCGGGGCCGGACGGCACCAAGGTGTACTCCGTGACCGACTCGGTCGTGCGGTGCGTGCTGCACGAGTTCGAGCTGAGCAAGTACACCCCGAAGGCCACCAGCGATGGCCGCGCCGACAGCTTCTTCGTCGAGTTCGATGAGAGCGTCGTCGTGCCTCGTGACTGCGAAGAAGGCGGCCCCATCTGGTCTGAGAACGTGAAGGTCCTCGCCAAGAAGTACAACAAGACGTCGCTCGACTTCATCAACTCGACCCGCCTGATGCGCAGCCGGCTCGCGGCTGCCTACGACATCGCCGGGCGCGTGAGCTATGTCTCACAGAAGAAGGCCGAAGCGGCGACGGCGTGCAACCCCAACCCGCTCGACATGTATTACAACTCGACGCTCCAGACGCACGATCGGGTCGCCTACTACAAGCAGCGCTCGATCCCCTTCGGGTTCTCCTTCACCCGCAACGACGTCAGCTCGCTGTCAGCAGGCGGGTATGCCTACCGGCTCGAAGAGGGGGGCATTCACGTTCGTGGTGCCACGAAGACCAGCATCGGCATCACCGACGTGCGGCCCAAGAAGGTCGAGTTCAAGTTCAAGTCGGCCAATCGCAGCCGCCAGTTCTTCCGCGCCGACGTCGACTGGTTCATGTCGGGTGACGATCGCGACTTCTGGAAGACGCAGGGGCTGACCGGTGAGCTTCGCGCCAAGATGACCTTGTCGCTCGTGCCCCTCAACGCAGACATGACGCCGCGGTTGGCAGACGAGCTGCCGCTCGGGCCCTCGCCGCTGCTCACCAGCACGCCCGCGGGGGAAACCCAGGCGATGCGCTTCGAGGTCACCAAGGAAGTCAAAGACAAGTTCCTCGACAAGACGAGCGCGTACTACGCCACCAGGGCCGGCACCCCGTTCGTGTTGCGCTCGTGCATTTCGTTGGTGCGGGTCTCGGGAAGCACCGAAACCCCGGTCGCGAAGTTCGAGGGCAAGGCGCAGCTCTCGGCCTATCTGGCCTCGAGCAACAACAGCCTGCAGATCGAGCCGGGCAAGTACGGCCAGGAACAGCTCGAGGTGCTCGACTCGTTCACCTGCGTCACGGGGGCGATGCCGATCGTCGTGAAGCTCGACCCGAGCATCTCGCCCGTCGCCCCCGACGAGGCCGATCAGTTCGCCGATTCCGACCCTCAGGCCGCAGGTGATGCGCGGGTCTCTCAGACCTACGACCAGGACAACGATCGCCGCTGCACCAAGGCCATGGTGGCTGGCAAGAATGGCGAACACTGCGACTCGCGAACGATCAGCAGTCTGGGCGGCTCGACCGCCGCGACCATCTTGCGCACCGAGGTCGACAACGTCGACAAGGGTGACGGGGTCGTCGCTGACAAGGAAGCCGAGTTGATGGGCTTGCAGGTGTTCGATGAACAGGAAGAGAAGAACTTCGACTTCATGTCGAACCGCGCCAACTTCACCATCACGGTGGCGCCGAGCTTCGACAGCATCGCCAGCGCCATCAACGCCGCCAACACCGGCAACGGCATCGAGGCGGAAGAGGAGGACTTCTCGATCGGCATCAAGGGCCTCGGGCTCGCGCTCTCGATCAAGATCCCGCTTCGCTACGGGCCGGTCCAGGGCGAGATCGTCTTCGAGATCTCGGCTGGCGTCGGGGTGGGCGCGGAGCTCAAGTTCACGCAAGAGCGCGAGACCCATCAGAAGTGCGCCGACGGCACGAGCAACTGCGATGCGCTCTACACCGTCGGAACGACGCCGCGTACCTTCCGTGACGCGCGAGCGGCATGTCTGTCGGCGAACGGCGGGCGCCTGGCAGACCTGCGCGTGGCCAGCGAGTCGACGAAGCTGCGCGCGAAGCTGATGACCGGCCAGGAATATTGGATCGGTGGGCAGGTCGCGAACGAGTACATGAAGGGCTGTGCTGAGCTGGCGAGTACGCCCAACTCCGCGACCCAGGCGGTGTTCCGTCAGGCCTGCATGGGCCAACACAAGACCTCTTTGCGGTGGCTCTCGAGCGACGAAGACTTCGCGACGCGCGTGGGTAACGGCAACTTCGTGGCCGACTTGACCGAGATCGAGCCCGGCACCCCCGCCTTGACGCTGCGCGGAGTCGCCCTCGAGCTGCCCAGGGAGCGCGGGGTGAGCCTCACGGCCAGTGGCGAGATCAACACCCCGGAAATGAACGTCGCCCTGCCGTATGTCTGCAAGTCTCCCGACTCGAACTACGCGGTGAAGAACGAAGCCCAGTTCAAGATCGTCCTGGCCGCGGCGGCCGGCATGAAGCTGGCGTTCTGCACCCCCAGCGCGGACATGGGGGTGTGCGTGGAAGGCTCGCTCAACTTCATCGAGGCGACGCTCGAGCCGAGCATCACCTACACCCATGTCGGGGTCGGCGATTCGACGGGCAGCTCGTACATCAGCCGTTCCAACATCAAGCTCGCGCTCGAGTTCGGGTTGACGGCGCTCAACGGCAGTGTCGACGCGAAGATCGTCTTCTCGGTCGGCATCTTCGACTTCGAGTTCAAATACAACATCGTCGAGTTCTCGGGCTTCAAGATACCGACCGGCGATCCAATCGAGAAAGAGTATCCCCTGACGGGAGAGCCGCAATGAGACATGTCCTGTTGACCGCAGTGGTCTGGTGTTCCGTGCCAGCGCTGGCCCAGACTGCGACGTCGGTGGGCACGACGCAGCCTTCCTTGGGCCAACCGGTGGCGACCCCGAAGGTGACACCGGCCGACGTCATTCCCAGCAGCGAGGCGACGGAGGCCTTCGAGTGGCAGCCGCGCCCGGTGACGAAGTTCGACCTCGCGCGGCGGGCGCGGGTCGCGCGACTGAGCGCGCGCCAGGCCCTCGACGCGTTCTACGCGGCGTCCAACACGCCGGGCCTTCAGGACAAGTGGCCCGACGTCTCGGCGTACTTCGAGGTGCACCCCGAGGCGATGACGACGGCGTACGGCGAGCTGAAGGCCGACCGCATGGCCGTCAACGCCATCGTTCCCTTCTACATCGCGCTCGGCAAGGCGCGGGTGCCCGAGGCGAAGGCGCTGCTGCTGTCGATCGTGCGCGATCTCAGCGCCCCTCCGATGGACCGCACCCGCGCGATGTTCGCGCTGGTCGATCGCGACGACGTCGGCCTCGAGCTCGCGCAGGAGCTCGCGGCGATGGCCAGCGTGCGCGCGTCCAGCGTCCACGCCGAGGTCTTCTTGAAGGGCGAGGCGATGTTGGCGCTCTCGATGATGGCTGGCATCAAGCGACGCGACGCGGCGCTGCACGACATCAGCGCGAAGGCGGTCACCGGGCTGCTGGCGACGGGCGACGCGAATGATTCGCGCATCGCGATGAAGTCGATCGGCAACATGGCCGACCCCCAGTTGTTGCCGCTCGCCATTCCTGTCAGCAGGAACACCGACCCCTATGTGCGCATGGAGGCTGCCTACGCCTTCCGCCGGTTGAACCCGAAGCACAGCGAAGCGCTGGTGCTGGGGTGGCTGGCGGGGGAGACGCACCCGTGGGTGAAGGCCAAGATCTACCAGATCGCCCAACTGCAACACTTCGACCTGCATACCGGGGCCAGTGAGGCGCTCACCCGGCAGGCCATCAAAGACATGCCGGGCTTCACCTCGGGCGTCGATCGGCGCACCGTCATTCGTCTCGTGGGGCAGAGCAAGGTCAAGAACGAGCAATGGGTTCGCGATGCACTCGTGGGGCAGGCGCGCTTCGAGCACAAGAAGAACACCGGCTACCTGAACGAGTTCAGCGAGATTCTGACGCCGGCCGAGATGTGGATGGTGCTTCGATGACCGTGGCGCGTGCAGGGCTGTTCGTGCTGGCGACGTTGAGCTTGCTGTCGTGCGGCAAGCCCGAGGTTCCTGAGGTGATCGTTCGGCCCACGAATGGACTGGGGCCGATGCGAACGGACGAGGGCACCGTGGTCAGCCTCAACGAGGAACCCGATGCCTCGGTGACCTTCTACGACGCGGGCAGTTGCTGCCTGGTGCCGGTCGCCATCGCGGTGCAGTCCGACGAGACGGTGGCGTACGCCGTCGAGTTCCCCAGTGCCAATCGGGTCGCGCTCACCAAGAGCGGCGGCGCGTGGCGTGGCGAGCTCTGCTTCTGGCTCTCAGCGCCGGTGAGCCGCTACTACTACCAGCTCGGGTATTCGCTGGCCGACCCTGACGCCGTTGACGGCGGGGCTGACGCGGGCGAGTTCCTGGTGGAGTTCGTCAATCGCGCGGCGCCGACCGAGCCCGTCGCCGCGGTTGGCGAGGTGAACGTCTTCTCGTCGGACGGCATCACGTCGTGTGGCGACCTGGATGCGGGCGTGCACGCGGAAGTGTTCGATGCAGGGACGGCTGACGCGGGTCCCTGACGCCCTCACTCAACTCGGCTCAGGGTCAGCACGAAGCACGCCCCTCCCTCGCCAGGCTCGAGCCGCAGTTCCCCGCCCATCGCCCTCGCGAGCGATCGGCTGAGCGAGAGCCCCAACCCAACACCCGGTTGCCCTCCCGCCGCGAGTTCCGCTGACTTCGAGAAGGGCTCGAAGAGGCGGGCCCGCACCTCGACCGCCACGCCCTTTCCCTCGTCGCGCACTCGAAGTTCCACCTTCGCACCACGCGCGACCGCCGCGATCGACACCCGTCCCGCGCCGTACTTCGCGGCGTTGTCGACCAGGTTGAACACGATCTGCTCGATGGGACCGGCGTCGCCGCTGAGCACCAGCCCATCAGCCACCTCGATCGTCAGGCTCATGCCCGACTCCGTTACGCGCGCCGCCAGCCGCTCCTTCATTCGCTCGAGCAGTGGCCCCACCTGCAGCGCTTCGACGCGCGTCGTCCGTCGCCCTCGTTCGAGCCCCGAGTAGGCGAGCACGTTGTTGATCAGGTGGGCGAGGCGAACGGCCTCACGATGCAGCGTCTGCAGGTACCGTTGCCGCTTGTCCGCGTCGGTGATCTTCCCGTCGACGAGCATCTCCGCGTAGGTCTGAAGCGTCGTCATCGGCGTGCGCAGTTCGTGGGTGACGGCCGAGACGAAGGTCGCGCGACGCTCCGACAGCGAGAGCGTGCCCATCAGGAGCGCAATGACCGCCGCCGCCGCGAGCAGGAGCCCGGCCCACGCCACCCCCAACACCATCCGGATCGACGACCGCTGAGGCTCGACCGCGATCGAGACGTCCCCGGGAATGAGTCGCACCGGCAACGCCGCGAGTCTTCGCTGTCGCGCGTCGTGTAGCCCGGCCGGCTCGACGCGCGCGTTCGGCAGCAGATCCGCCACCGTGCCGGGCAACCAGCGTTGGAGCTCGGCCCAGTCGAGCCAGACGCCTTGCGCGTGTCCGCCCGTGCGCCGCGCGAGCAGCAGCTCCCCTCGGACCCAGATCGCGTTCAGCGGAGCGGCGCCGGTGCCTACGGCTTCCCGGCAGTTCTCCAGGTTGGCGCTCCGCAGTTGCCACTCGGACGAACTCCGATCTGTGAACGCGATCGGGCTCGTCGGCGTCGCAGCTTCCGGGAGCGCCGCGAAGACCTCCGCTGCCTGCAGGTCTCCGAGCGTGCCACTCGGCGCAAGGTCGAAGAGCTGGTGCACGTGTTCTGGCGGCGCTGCCCCGGGTTCGAACTCGCTGCGGGCGTTCTCTCGCGCGATCAGTGGCAGGAGCGCGGTGTCCATTCGCCACAGCGCGAGTCGCACCGTGTCCTCGAGGGCTGCCTGTCGTCGCGCGTCGAGCTCAGCCTGCTCCAGCCCGAGCGCGGTGGCGCTGATCCACGCGACGCCACCGAACACCACCAGCAGGGCCACGCCAAACGCGATGAGGATCGCTCGCGGACTCATGACGCCTCGAAGCGGTAGCCACGCCCGCGCACGGTGTGAATCGATGCCTCGGCGCGCAGCTTTTCGCGCAGGCGCGCGACGGTCATGTCGATGGTCCGCGTGTGCAGTTGATGCGCGGGGAGGTTCCACACTCGCTCCAGCAGTTCCTCTCGCGAGATCGTGCGCCCCGCATTCCGCGCGAGGTATCTCAGGAGCGCCACCTCCCGTTCGGTCAGCGACGCGGTCTCACCGTCATCGAAGCGCACCTCGGAGCGCGCGAGGTCAGCGAGTCCACTCGCGACGCGGAGCACCGACAGATCGCTCGGTCGCTCCGCCGATCGGCGCAACACCGCTTCGACGCGCGCGAGCACTTCCTTCACCGAGAACGGTTTGACGACGTAGTCGTCGGCGCCCACCTTGAGCCCTCGAATCCGGTCGGCCTCACCTGCGCGAGCCGTCGAGATGATCACCGGCAGCGTGGGGTGGGCCATGCGCACCTGCGCGAGCAGCTCGAGCCCATCGCCGCCAGGCAGCACGAGATCGAGGATCACCAGATCGCAACGAACCTGGGTGGCCATTCGAAGGCCTTCGGCGAACGACGCGCTCTCGAGGGTCTCGTACCCCTCGAGGGTCAACGCATCGACGACCACCTCGCGAATGGCCGCGTCGTCCTCGATCACCAGGATGCGCCGCTTCGACATGCTCAATCCTTACACGCCGCGCCCGTCACGGGCTCTCCGCTCAGCGACCTCGCGAGCCGCTCGAGTTGTGCCTCGGGGCAATCGTATTTGTCGAGCGTGTCCCAGCCCCAGATGCCGAGACCCGCGTAGCCAGCTCGTCGCAACCCCTCGACGTTGGGCGGCGAGATCAACCGCGGCGCCATCTCTGCCACGAAGATCGGCGCATCGAGCTCCCTCGGGGCTTCGAGCGCTTCGGTGAGCGCGCGGTCGGTGAAGAGGTTGTGGCTGTAGAGATCGAGCCCGCGGCCGCGCCAGTAGGCGAGCTCTGGCCGGCTGCGACTGACCACCGTGAATCGCGCGGAGGGATCTGCTTCTCGCCCCGCAGCGAGCGCGTGGTCGACGTAGCGCTGGAGTTCGCGCAGGGGCACCGTGGTGGTGTTCTCAGGTTCGTTGAAGAGGTCCCAGATCACGTCACGGCCCGCGAGCGTCGTGAAGATCGCCCCGAGCGCGCGAGTGACGAAGGCGTCCGACGGCGCGCCCTCGCGAACCAGTGCGAGCGAGTCCGGGTTGCCGGTGTTGAGCATGGCGTTGTCGGTCACGCTGAACATCACCGTGACGCCGTGGCGATTGGCGATCTCCGCGAGGGTGTCGAGGGATCGCAGGAAGGCGGGGTCGAGCCCCGTGACCAGTCCGTTCGCGTCGCGCAGCAGGCCCGTCCGATAGTCGCCCACGTAGACCCGCGTGAAGTGACGGCCCTGCGCGGCCAGCCGGGCGTAGGTCCGTTCGAGCTCGGTGATGTTCTCGTCCGTCAGCGGTCCAGAGAAGGCGTAGCCGAGCGGCCAGGGTCGATCGATCCCGCTGGCGCCGGCAAAGGCCTCCGCGCTCGCGACGCGCAACGTGGACACAGCACGCTCGGGCTGCCGCACTTCCGGGGGAGGCTCAGGTGGCGCGTTCGCCACGCCTGCACGCACGAGTCGGAGCACGCCGTCGAAGGGGCGATAGCCGCGACCTCGCGCGCGATCACTCTGAGCGCTGATCTTCAGCCCGACGAGGTCGATCCCCGCGGTGGGGTCGAAGCCCTCGTCGCGGTAGCCCATCGGAGGCGTTCGCGGACTCGGCGTGATCTTCACCGACGCGAGCCCGGTGTTGCCGGAACCCAGGAACACGTTCATCGGTCCGTACTCGACGCGACCCTGGCCATCGCGCACGAAGGCCTGCAGCTCGCCGACGAAGTCCGGAGGCACCTCGAGCTCGAAGACCAGCGCTCGATCTCGGGCCTGGGTCGTCTCGAGCCACGAGCCGAAGAAGAGCCAGTGCGGTGACAGCCCGGCGAGCTCCGCGGAGTTCAGGTCGAGGACCAGCGAGCCTTCCGTCGTCGTCTCGTTCAGCGCTGCCCGCAGTGCCCACACGCCATTCTCAGCGGTCGCCGACAGCAGCGCGCCAGTCGTGGTCAGCGGCTGCCAACGGCCGGTCGTCAGGTCCACGTCGATCGGCAGCGGCTCGAGGTGGCGCTGCGCCTCCGCGATTCGAACCGGTCGGGGGGGCGGAGGGGTCGAGAGCTTCGCGAGCCCCATCGTGCTCAGCGCTCCCGTGGCGATCGTCATGGCGGCCAGCGCGCGATGGGCCCACGAGCCGGGTCGCCAGGCGTTGCGTACCGCGAGCGGCTCGAGGAGACGCGCCAGTCCGACGGCTGAGTACCCCAGCGCACAGAGCAGTAGGAACGGTGCTCCGATCAGCGTGAAGGGACGCCGGAAGGTGAGCGCGAGACACGCCGCGAGCACTCCGCCGAGGAGCAGTTCGAGGAGGCCCGCAGGAAGTCGAGTCGACGGAACGACGGCTTCCCGGGACGATCCCTGCTTCGGAGTCCTCACGAAGGGACTCCGCAGCCCCAGCAGCGCCTCGACGACCGCCCGCGTGTTGACGACGCAGATCCCCACGCCGAGCGCCATGAGCAGCGGCACGCGCAGCAACGTGAGGCCGAGTGGTCGGCCCTGCACTCGCTGCGACACCACGTAGAACATCGCCGCGCCGAGTGTGCCCAACGAGAAGGCGGCGGCTCCGACCCACGCGATCGCTGAGCGTTCGGTGAACGGCGTGGGGATGAACATCGCGGGCAGCGCGATGGCGCTCAGCAGGAACATCAGGGGATAGAGGAGCGGCGCCGTGAGGTGGATCACCGCCTCGACGCGGGTGCTGAGCGGCGCTCGACTCCGGACGATTCGCGGCAGCAGCTTGCGCGCGGTTTGAATCAGCCCCTTGGTCCAGCGGTGTTGTTGGCTGACGAAGGCGGTCATCGTCGCGGGCAGCTCGGCGGGGCATCGCACCGCGGGGAGGTAGAGGAACGTCCAGCCGCGGAGCTGCGCGCGATACGAGAGGTCCGTGTCTTCGGTGAGGGTGTCGTGTTGCCAGCCGCCCACGTCGTCGATGCAGCTGCGTCTCCAGATGCCGGCGGTGCCGTTGAAGTTGAACCAGCGGCTGCGCGCGCTCCGCACTGCCTGCTCGATGACGAAGTGGCCATCGAGGAAGAGTGCCTCGAGCTCGGTCAGTAGAGACTGCTCGCGGTTGAGGTGTGTCCACTCGGCCTGGACCATGCCCACGCGTGGAGCGGTGAAGTGGTGAATGGTCTCGAGGAGAAAGCCGCGGGGCGGGACGAAGTCTGCGTCGAAGATCGCGATGAACTCGCCCGTCGCGCTGGTGAGCCCGGCCGCCAGCGCGCCGCTCTTGAAGCCGTCGCGGTGGGGACGATGAAGGAGTGAGACCGGGTGCCCCGCGGCGACCATTCGTGCACAGCACGCACGAACCACGCTCGCAGCGTCGCCGGTCGAATCGTCGAGGACCTGAAGCTGGAGCCGCTCGCGCGGGTAGTCGAGCGCGCACGCGGCCTCGATGGCTCGTTCCGCGACCTGCGGCTCGTTGAACATGGGGAGCTGCACCGTCACCGCCGGCAGCCTGTCGAAGGGCAGGGTGGTGCGCGTCGTTCTTCTCGCGCTCGCGACGCAGCAGGCCAGCCAGAGTCGATGCAGCCCGTGCGCACCCATCGCGCTGGCTGCGAGGCAGTAGATGAGCGTGAGGATGCTCGTTGGGGCAACCGCGTCGATCACGCCGCCAAGGTAGAGAGCCGGACCCGCGCGGTGCGTAACCGCGATGTAACGGGCTCACACCGGCCTGAAGAGGTCCCTCGCGACCAACAGCATCGAATCTGCGTCGCGCAGGTGAAACCTCGCGTCCAGCACGCGCGCGGAGTGGATGCGATCGAGCCTCAGGATACGAATCGCGCCGCGCAGATGGTCCCACACGAGCAGGTACCAGGCCGGCCATGACAGCATCAGGTAGTGCGGCTCGACGACGCGCTTCGTCAGCTCGCGCTCGGTGCGGTACTCGACCTCGATTGCTCGCTGCTCGAAGAACCCGTCTTGAACGGGCCGCAGCACGGCCGCGCGCGGCAACACCATCGACTCGGTGATGCGCTTCGAGGCCGGTGGACCGTGGAGGATGCGGCGCCGCATTCGACTCACCTTCGCGCGCTGCTCCGGCGGAAACGCCATGCCGATCTTCTGCCGCAGCCCCTTCAGGCTCGAGAGCAGCAACGGAGAGCGAAGCCGTTCCCCGATCGCGAGCGCGAGCAGCAGATCGAGCGCCTCGCGGTGATCGCGCTGCAGCCGGCCGAGCCCCGCGCGAGCGACGCGGACTCCGCCACCGCGCCCACGTTCGGCCTCGATGGGCACCCCGCGCGCCTCGAGTCGCGCCATGTCACGACGCAGGGTGCGCAGACTGACTCCGAGCTCGGCGGCGAGGGTCGGGCCGTTCGAGCTCTCGTTCGACGAGAGCAGCCCCAGCAGCCGGTCGAGGCGATCGCTCACGGGTTCTGGACACGTCGCAGGCCGTCACCCCAACGAGTCCACCAGAGAATCAAGTCGGCCACCAATCTGCTGTTGGGTGTCTGCATTGTTCTGTGAACATCAGAGCTCTTCGGAGAGCACAGGCCTCATCGAGGGGTTGGCCCACTTGACGAAACTCGAGCTTCACGTGCCTCCCGTAGGAGCGTCTCGATCTCCCGATCGGCCCCGTGAAGCTGGAGACTCCGCTCCAGCACCACCGCGGCCTCCTCGGATCGCCCAAGCTCGAGCAACAACACCCCGTGTGCCTCCATCAGCGACGGGTCGTCAGGGAACGCGGCGAGGCCTCTCTGGACGGCCGCTTCTGCCTCCCCGGGACGGTTTGACGAACGCAGCATGACCGCGAGCTCGAGGTGAACCTCGGGCGACGGCTCGGCGAGCTCCCTCGCGCGCTCGAGGACCGTGATCGCCTCCTCGACGCGGCGAAGGTCGTGACCGAGCACCTTGCCCAGCTGCAAGCAGATGGAGCCGTCGTCACGGGCGAGCTCGAGGGCCCGCACGAGCGCATGCCACGCGAGCTGGCTTTCGTCCTCGGCGAGGAACTCCATCGCGAGGTTCCAGTACACGTCGGCGTCGTCCGGTGAACGAAGCGCCTCCTCGAGAAGGTCCCGGTGATCGCGGAAGAGCCCCCACGGGTTGAGTCGTTCGCAGCTCGAGACGACGAGCTCCTCGCGTCCGTCGCGCAGGTAGGCCTCGAACTGAAACGTGCCCGGCCACTCAACGAACCGCAGCGGCACCGACAGAAAGTTCGTCTTCCGGAAGGTGGCGAGTTGGTCGTCCGTCAACGGCGCGGCGATGCTCCGACGGAGGTCGACCTCGCGCAGGACCGGGAATCCCGCGGGCGGGAGCCGTTCGTTTCCCTTCCAGAAGAGCGGCGCAGCGTCAGCGCGAAGGTGAACCAGCGACGCTCCCGACGCTTCGAGATGTCGAATGATCCCGACGATCGAATCGTGCGAACTCATCCCCAGTTGAACTCGCTGAAGCGCTCGTCGTTCTCGAGCACGCGGAAGGCGATCGATCGCAGCAGGTGGCCCGGCATCGCGCGCGCGCAGTCGTGCTTCACCGCGAGCACCGGCTTGCCAGTCGCCGCGAGCACCAGCACCTGGTCTTCCGACTTGATCGCGACGTTGCCGGTGGGGCTGGCGCGCGGCGCGGATGACTCCCCGACCTTGCGCGTGCCGAGCTTCTTCCCGTGCGCGTCGAACCAGGTGAGCGTCTGCGTGTCGTCGAGCACCACGCAGCGCGCGCCGGCGAGCGGCACGATGTACTTCGGCGTGCCTGCGACCGAGACCGTGACGTGCTTCCCCGACGCAGCGCTCTTCTTCGGAGCAGGCGCGCTCTTCACCCCGACCTCGACGTAGCCCTTCGCCGTCTTCTGCTTGATGAGCTTCTCGACCGCGGCCTGCGCCTTCTCTGCGCTGCCCTCGGCCTTCTTCATCACCTGGCCGGCGCTTCCGATGCGACCGTAGGTCGTCAGCACCGTGTGGCCGTCGATGGCGATCTCCCAGACCTTGTTCGAACTGCCCTCGGAAAACTCGAAGCGTCGTGACATGCGGCGGAATGTAGCTCGCGAACTTCGCCTCGCAGGTCGGGAAGATCCTCGGCGATGTGGTGCTCACGAGTCGGGGCGACCGGTTACGTGGTAGAAATCGCCGCATGCGGCTTTGGGTGGGGTGGAGTGTGGTTGCGTTGGCGTTGCTGGGTTGTGGGCGGCCGGGCTCGTCCGAATTCCTGGGCACGGTGTTCCCGGTCGGAACGGCCGTCGTCGATGCAGGAGCTCTGGACGCGAGCATGAACGAGGGGCCGCTCGACGCTGGGGCTCCCGACGCGGCCATCGAAGTCGCGGACGCGGGTTCGCAAGACGCGGGTTCGCCGGACGCGGGTTCGCAAGACGCGGGTTCGCCGGACGCAGGTTCGCCGGACGCAGGTTCGCAAGAAGCAGGTTCGCAAGAAGCAGGTTCGCAAGAAGCAGGTTCGCAAGAAGCAGGTTCGCCAGACGCA